>ERZ1066126.1-NODE-1-length-385291-cov-24.629248_pt1 | contig 385291 bp, 338 predicted proteins | sample MGYA00382773_ERZ1066126 | MGnify/ENA primary metagenome ERZ1066126 (study PRJEB33369, sample SAMEA5778356) | biofilm metagenome | biome: Industrial cooling water; feature: Water cooling tower basin; material: Biofilm | place: United Arab Emirates | collected... | reverse complement strand
TGTAGGTGAAATTTACTTTCCTTCGGCTACTGAGACCGAAGGCTTCTAAGGAGAACAGAAAATGAAAACACCAGATTCAAATTCCACCCCGAATCAATATGGCGTGATGCTGGCTCGTAGCTGGCGACGCGCTCAACCCTGGCTGCGTATACGCCAGGCGGTCGTGATGATGTTGAGCGTTGCGCTCTTTCTAACGTCGCTGCCGCTTTTTGGAGGCCGTACCCAGACATCCCATGCACAAATCACCCAACGCATTTGCGACCCCAGCCAGCCCGGCGCCTCCAACCAGATTTTTCAGAAGTGTGCCATTAGCAACGGCATTGAAGGTGCGCTCGAAACCGAAGCGATCAATACTCTGCTCACTCTACATCGGCTGCCGACAGGTGATCGGGGCCGCCTGCTGGGTTGGGAGCGGAACGAGATACGCGCCGTGCTCAGCGACATGCTGTTCGCTGCCATTCAGAAAGCCCCGGCGGCGCGGACGCAGACAGAGCAGTTATACGTGACGGCGGTAACCAATCTTGTCAAACAGCAGCGCGTGTTGGCGGCTACCAAATCGCTCGAAGAGTATGACAAGTGGTTGAATACTTGCCCATATACACCGCCGCCGGGTTTCACATTTAATAACGGCGATTGCGCTGGCGTCACCCTCGGTTTGTTGACCGGCCGCACCGCGCCTTCATTCGACGAATTCAAAGCTTACGGCGCATTCCGCGCCTATGAAGAAATTCAGAATGATCCGAACCTGGCATTGGCACTCAGGGGGACGGCAGCAGCGATGACCACACTGAGCGGCATAGCAGTGGTAGCCAGTACTGCTGCCTTCCCCACCGTCCCAATTTTCACGACTTTGGCCACGGTCACGGGAGAAGGGATCAAGTACAGCTCGCCTTTGCTTAGGTTGATCTTCCCCATGGCAAGAACGATTAGTACCATCGGGGGAGTCGTTGGCCCCCTCGTAATAATTATTACATCCGTGATCACTGCCATCTTCCGGGGCATTCAAGTCGCAGCTATGGAGGAACTGCCGATCAAGCTGCAAGAGGCCAAGAACAGGGCCATGAATGAAACTCCCGACTTGACTCAACTCCTTGCGGACAATGAAGGGGCGCGCGAAGTCTTCACGGCGTTGATGCTGGCTACCTTCCCGGATTTCCCCGCGACCGGTGGTGTTCCAGCGTCGCAAGCTTCCGACCCGAAATTCCGCTTGACGCCAGGCAACAGCGTTACCCCAAGCGTCGAGTACAAAGATTGGGACGGCAATAAACACATCTTGCGGCTCAACGGCGGCTGGTTTGTGGACCGGAAAGAGGGCGGACCAGAGCGGCTGACACTGAGCATTGAATACTTGGATTGGACAGGCAAGCAACGGACGGCCTCGCGCGTCGGCACTGAGTTCTGGCATAGCGTCAAACAAGATGAGTCCACTCCTCCAAACACCCCAATTGAGGCTTCCAGTAGCCTGGAATTGCAGTACAAGGACGCGAACGGCGCGCAGATGACGGCGCGGATTGAGAATGCGGCCCCGACTATCTCGACACTGAGCGTGACGCGGCGTCAGGAACCGCCTGTGCCGAGCCAATACCTGACGGCGTTTCCGAACGCCAACGTTTCGCAAATCGCCACGGTCAGCGACCTGGAAGACGCCGCGGGTTCACTGTCCGTGGCCGTCACCAGCGCCAACCCGTCCAACGGGATCACGCTGTCCGACCTGCGTGTGGAAGCAGACGGCAAGGTATTTGCTCGCGTGCAACCCACTTGCAGCGCGGTTGTCGGCAATACCCCGTTCACGCTTCAAGTCCGCGACAGCATGGCTCAAACCGCCACCGCGACGGTCAACGTCACGGTCAATGTCAATGCGCTGCCGGTGCTCGGTTACCCGTCGTTGATGAATGTGGCGGCAGGCGGCGCGCTGGTCGTCAATCCCGCTGCCGGTCCCAGCGACGACGGCGGCGCGCTCGGTCAAGTGCTTTTCAATGGCAGCCCGGCTTTGAGCGTTGGCCCTGTTTATGTCGCGCCTGTGAATCCTGGTGCGCCCGCTTTCGCCGGAACGATCCAGGTTTCGCCGAGCGATGCGCGTATCAGCATACAGAATGCGGGGCCGATGGGAGATTATTATGTGGCGACTTCGCTGACAGATTCTTGCGGCCAGGTCACTTCCGCAGTGTTCACGCTCCGCGTCAGTTGCTCCTTAATCAACTTCACAACTACGAACGTCAACCCGACTGCCAGCGGCGCAACCAACGGACAGATTACGGTCAATGCCAGCGGCGGCTACGGCGCGATGAAGTATTCCATCAACGGCGGCACTACCTTTCAGACCTCGAACGTTTTTAGTGGCCTGGCTGCCGGCAATTACATCGTCACGGTCAAGGATTCTGCGAATTGCTCCGCATTGCTCCCGAAGCTTGTGACGCTGGCTGGTCCATCCCCGATCACGTTTGTCACGACAACCACCAACCCGACGTGCAATGGCGCGAACAATGGCGGAATCACATTCAATGCCACGGGCGGCGTGGGCGCTCGGCAGTATTCGATCAATGGCGGCCAGAGCTTCCAATCCAGCCATCTTTTTACCGGGCTGACGGCGGGCACATACAATCTGGTCGTCAAAGACGCTATTGGAACAACCAGAACGGGCGTCGTCACGCTGACCCAGCCGAGCGCCATCGTGGTCGGAGCGGTCAGCGTTCCTTCCGCCACGGCTGGGAATAGTTATCAAGCCGTCACGTTCAATTCCACAGGCGGAACCGGCAATCGCACGCTTTCGCTGTCCGGCTCTTTGCCGCAAGGAATGCAGTTTACCAATGGCGTCCTTTCCGGCACGCCGGTGAAAACTGGCTTTTTCAGCTTCACTGTCACGGCGACCGATCAAAACGGTTGCACTGCCAGCCGCAGCTTCACCTTGTTTGTCACTTGCGCCGGTTCAACGGTCGCTCCCGCGAGCTTGCCCAGCCCGCGCGTCGGCGTCGCTTACAACCAGCAATTCAGCGCGACTCCGGCGGGAGCGAACAACACGTACTCCGTGGCCAGCGGCACGCTGCCAACAGGCTTGGCGCTTAGCGCTTCGGGCAGCTTGAGCGGCACGCCTACGCAGACCGGTACGTTCAACTTCCGCGTCAGGGTGAACTCAAATTGGGGCAGCAATACGTGCGCCGGTTGGCGCGATTATCAACTGACAGTGACCAACAACACTTCTCTGCGTGCTAATAACGAAGACGCGACAGGCGAAAAATCCGGCAAGGCCATAACCAATGATTTCGATGGCGACGGCAAATCCGACCTGGTTTCATGGAACGGCGAAACGGGCGAATGGATGATCGTTCGCAGCAGCGACGACCAGACCGAAGCCGTGAAATGGGAAGCGGGTTACGAACCGAACCTGGATGTAATCGTCAACGGCGATTTCGACGGCGACAGTAAAGCCGACCTGGCTGTGTTCAAACGCGCGGACGCTCGTTGGTTCATCCGCCAAAGTTCGGACGGCGCGATGGTGGACAAACAGTGGGGATTGAGCGTGGACACGCCGGTTGCTGCGGATTACGACGCAGATGGCAAAACCGACATCGCTGTCTGGCGCGGGTTGGAAGGCGCCTGGTACGTCCTTCAAAGTTCAAACGGGAAAGTCCAAACGATGGTGTGGGGCAATGGCCGTGCGCCGTATTTCGATGTGCCGGTTCCGGCGGATTACGACGGCGACGGCAAGGCGGATTTCGCGGTGTTCCGCCAGACGAATGGTCACTGGTACATCAAACTCAGTTCTGACGGTTCGGTGCTGGACAAGGTTTGGGGGATGAACGGTGATGTGCCGGTCACAGAGGATTACGATGGCGACGGCAAATCCGACATCGCTGTCTGGCGCGAAGCGGAAGGCGTCTGGTACATCCTGCACAGTTCGGATGGTTTGGAACGGTCAATTTCGCTGGGCGTTTCTTCGCTGGGGGATGTTCCCGCGATTGGCGATTACGACGGCGACGGCAAAGCGGACGCGGCTGTTTGGCGCGTGCGGGAAGGTCGCTTGTACGCTCAAGGCAGTCAGGACGCCGCGACAATCACGCGCAACCAGGGACGACCGGGCGAGCTTCCTATCGTTCGCCAATAGAACTAAACGCCCTGTGAGCAAAATTGCTGCGGAAGAATTTTGTTCACAGACAACCAAAACAGACGGGCAGGCTGGCAACGGCCTGCCCGTCTGTTTTTAGATCAAATTGCAAATGCATGTATCGGAAGAAAATTCAGCTAAGCCGGTTTTACGGCATCAACTCCTTGATTCCGTTTTGGATAGACCAATTGCTTGACACCCCCAAACACGTCGGGCAGACTCCCGTTTCGGTGGCAAATTCAGAGTTCCGCAGTGCCATCGGCAATCATTATTCATCGTCACGAATCAATTTTATGGGCGCAGCCTTCGTCAGGTTCATCAGGCCTGAAGGTTTGCGCGCCAATTCCCATCGAACTAAGGAGAACTATCCATGTCCGTCAAAGCCTTTGAGCCAAAGTTTATGAAAGTTGGTGTGTTGACCGCCGCGTTACAGGAATTAACGCCGCGCGAAAAACGCGATCCCGATCCGGATTTGGCCATCGAAGAATGGGTGCAGTTCGCCGCCGAACTAGGGGCGAATTACATACAGCTCGGTTCGGCCTTGCATCCTTCGGAAGCAGACATTCCCGCCGAAGCCATGCTCGATCCCACGGCCAACCATCTGGATTTGCGACAACCATTCACCAAAGACCGCGCCAAACGAGTTCGCGCCAGTTTGCAAGCGAACAAAGTTGGAATTTCCGATGTCGGATATTTCGACAACATGCTCCATCACGATCCGGCGCTGCGAAAAAAGAAACACGATTTCATGCTGCGCGCGATGGACGCCGCGGTCGAATTGGATGTGTCTGCCGTTTGCGGCTTCGTCGGGCGCAATCAGGCCACGAACATGGATCAGAACCTGCTGGACTTTGAAGAATGGTTCATCCCGCTGCTCAAAGCCGCCAAAGATCGCGGTCTGGTTTACCGCATTGAACAATGCCCGATGCCCGGCTGGGTTCCGGGCGACAACTGGCACAACAACATTGCCTACACGCCGGGAACGTGGATCGCGCTGCATCGCATCTGCGAAAAACATGGCGTAGGCGATCAATTCCGCATTCACTATGATCCTTCGCACGCGATTCTGATGGGACAGGACACGCGCTCGCTGTTTCAATACTTGAAAGACACTGGCTACAACTTCCTGATCGGCGGATTCCATGTCAAAGGTCAGGTCGTGGACGCCAAAGGGGTTTCGGCTTGGGGATACGGCGGCCAGACGGTCGAACGCGGCGATATGATTAACGGTCAACCGTCGCCGAACGTCGCTGATCACCTGAACGCCTGGGCCAAACAGGTCGTCTTGTGCGAACACGAATTGCCCGGTACGGCCAAACACGATCCGCTGGCATACCTGCAAAATCGCACGGTGGATTGGCTGGATCATCAACTGGCCGCGCGTGAATTGTTGCAACTCGACGTGGAAAACACCTACCTGATCGTCGAACACGAATATCCGAAAGCGCGCATTCAGGACAAGGAACTGTTGAAACCGATTCTGCAAGGTTCCATCGCTTTCGCGCGCAAAATTGACGAAGCGGCGGCCTGCATGTTCGCGCTGCAAAACGAAGTGCTCGCCGCGCAGGGCATTCCGGTGCAAGGCATCGGACGCCAGGCGTATCGGTCATAACCACAAACGCACTTTCCCGGAGAAATTTATGTTCACCAGACGAAAACAAATCTTGTCTCTGTTTTGTTTGTTTGCTGTTGTTGGTCTTTGCGTTGCTTTGCCCATCAAAACCGCTACGGCCCAGGGCAAAAAGCCAAAAGTGTTGTTCGTTACCCAGTGCAAAGGCTTTCGCCATGCCGTGTTGCACCAGGCCGAAGAAATCATGGAACAGCTTGGCGATAAAAACGGCTTTGACGTGACGATCACGCAGATGGCGGAAAAGTATCTGACACCTGCGAACATGAAAACGTATGACGTCATAGTGTTTTACACGACAGGCGAATTGCCGCTGTCCGACGCGCAGAAAAAAGCGCTGCTGGATTGGGTCAAATCGGGCAAGTTTTTCATGGGGCTTCACAGCGGAACGGACACGTTTTACAAATGGCCGGAATATGGCCAGATGATCGGCGGATATTTCAACAAACATCCATGGACGCAGGACACGACTGTCACGCTGAAAACCGAAGACAAATCGCATCCGGCCTCGCGGCATTTGCCGGACGGCTGGACGATGAAAGAAGAGATTTATCAGCACAAGGATTTCATCGGACGCGACAAAACTCACGTGCTGGTCAGTTTGGATCAAACTAAAACCGACATGAACAAACCAGGCGTCGAAGCCAAAGATTTCCCGCTGGTTTGGTGGCACGATTACGGCAAAGGCAAAGTGTTGTACAACGCCTTCGGCCATCGCCCGGACGTCTGGACGACGGATTGGTACAAGACCATGTTGGTCAATTCGATCAAGTGGGGAACCGGCCAGATGAAGTAGACGGGCGCTGTGTACGTGGAATCAGGCGATTGAAATGGCGTCTCCAGATTACGACAGCCCATGGAAAGATTTGCTTGACCGCTATTTTGAAGCGTTCATGGAATTTTTCTTTCCTTCGGCGCACGCGCAAATAGATTGGGCGCGCGGCTTTGAATTCCTGGACAAGGAACTGCAGAAGATCACCGCCGACGCCGCCATCGGTCGGCGAGCGGTGGACAAGCTGGTCAAGGTCTGGCTGAAATCTGGCTCGGAGTTGGTCGTGCTTTCGCATTGCGAAGTGCAAGGCGACCGCGAGCCGGATTTTGAAAAACGCATTTACACCTATCACCATCGCATCAGCGACCGGTTTGATGAATCGGTGGCGACGTTTGTCGTGTTGACGGATCGCCATCGCCGCTGGCGTCCCGGCGAATACAAACACGAAGCTCTGGGAACCATACTGACGTTGCGCTTTTCAGTAGTCAAAGCTCTCGATTACCGAAACCGTTGGGAAGAGTTGGAGCGGAATCGAAACCCGTTTGCCATTGTCGTGATGGCGCATTTGCGATTGCTGGAAACCGGCAAAGACCCGCAGCAGCGTTTGAAATGGAAGTTGATTCTGACCAAAATGCTTTATGAGCGAGGTTACACCGAACGCGAAGTCGTTGACCTGTTTCGCTTCCTGGACTGGATGTTTTTCCTGCCGGAAGATTTGCAACGCGCGTATTGGAATGAGCTTGAAGAATTCGAGGAGGAAAGAAAAATGCCTTACGTCACAACAATCGAACGAATAGGAATCGAAAAAGGCCGCGTCGAAGGCCGCGTCGAAGGCCGCGTCGAAGGAACGATGGCGGCAAATGAAGACATCGCGCTTTACTTTCTGCAACGGCAATTTGGAGCGTTGAGCGAAGAAACCAAAAAGTTCATTCACTCGCTTTCCGTCGAACGCATCACGCAATTGAGCCGGGCGATGTTCGATTTCAAATCCACGGATGACCTGATGACGTGGTTGCGCGCCAACGCTCCGGGTTTTGAGGCCAATTGATGGACGTGTGACCGTCAATCACAAAGAGCGAAAGGGCAAGCCGACTATGGCTTGCCCTTTCGCGTTTCGCGTCAATTGAAGCTGAAGGTAAACATCACGCCCAGCCATTGATCCGACGAACGCCGCCCCAGGACGTTGGAAAAGCCAGCGCCACTGGTTCGGATCGAGTAGTACTTGGTCGTCAATCCAACGCCCAAACCGTTTTCGAATCGGTAACGAATTTGTCCCATCGCATATCCGCCTGTTCCCCAACGCGATTCGCATACGGTGCAATCAAGGTTGGGGCCGTTATCGCCGGTGCTGATGAATTCGTTGTATGTGCCGAGCGCACCGCCGCCGCCGACTGAAACCAGCACCTTGTTTTGGCGAGGCGTCAGATACAGACGCGCTCCGGCGTACGGAAACGTTTGTGTGTCATTGATGCGAACTCCCAATCCCGGCGCCACAGGAATGCTGCGGCGTCCGGCCAATCCTTCGAATGCGATGTCCACGCCAAAATCAATTTGCAGTTGGCGTAATTTCGGCGGAGTCAGTCCGCCGTTGAAACCGAGCGAAAAGGCATTTTCAAACAAACCGCTTTGACCCAAATCGCCTTTCGGGCTGAAAACACCCAGATTGATTTCCGCCGAAAACATTCTCATCCCTGAAATCCCGCCAGATTGCGAATTCGCAGGGATGGCGGACGCGGCAGATTCTGTCGGCGTTGGGGGCGGCGCCGATTCAGGAAGATTGTCTTGGGCAAAAGCGGGGAAACAGCTTAGCAATAGCAAAAGCAGAGAAGTGAGAGCAGACGTAGAGTTGATTTTCATGGCTCCTCCGAAACTGCAAGCCACTGGGGAATGCAATTCAGTTTGGTGTTGGTTTCCTCAAAAGGGGTTTTTGGGGGTAACCGACAATCAACTCGCAAGTGGGCGGGATATTACTTCGTTTCAGAAAAGTGTCAACGGGAGTTTGGCTTATTCTTTTTCGTCAGTGTACCAATCTTCATGCAGCGAATACTGGCCGCACCACAGACACGCCGTCCAAGTCCAATGATGGCCGCAGCCCGGACATCTGCCGCGTGTGTCGAAGGTGTTCCATTCCGTTCCGCAGCCGCGAAAATACTCCGGCGGGCCTCCGTCGCCGCAAATCCATCGGCTGGAGGCATTCGGTCGCCATTTGCATTGCGGACAGCGGATGCGGCTGAATTTCGATTCGTCGTTGATTTCTTGCAAGGCCTTTTCAATCTTGTCCGCAGGCATATTGCCCTGGCGAAAAAGCGTGAACGCCAGCGCCAGTTTGACCAATCTGCGAAAGGATTTTTGGTTGGGCAACATCTTTTACCTTCCGAACAAAACAGAGTTACGAAGCAGGCAAAATTCTTCCTCGACATTCGCCAAAGCCTATGTGGCGGAAACCTTCGCGTTCGCAATATCCACGCAAAATCACTTCGTCGCCGTCTTCCAAAAAGCGGCGAACTTCGCCTGTTGGCAGGTTGATCGGCAAAGCGCCGCGTTCGGTCAATTCGATCAAGCTGCCCTGGCTGGCTTTGGTCGCGCCGGAAACCGTTCCGCTGGCCAGCAAATCGCCCGGACGCAAATTGCAACCGTTGCTGCTGTGATGCGTCAGCATTTGCGCGAATGTCCAGTACAGGTCTTTGGTGTTGCTCGCGCTCAACCGGTGCGGGGCGATGTTTTGCTGACGCATTTGTTCGGTTTGAATCAACACTTCCAGATTAATGTCGAAGCCGCCGCGTTCGCGGTTTTGCGGTGAATCCAGATAAGCCAGCGGCTGCGGATCGTCAGCTTCGCGCTGGAACGCTGGAACGCGAAACGGCTCCAAAGCCTCTGTTGTCACAATCCACGGGGAAATCGAAGTGGCGAAACTTTTCGACAAAAACGGCCCCAGTGGTTGGTATTCCCAACGCTGAATGTCACGCGCCGACCAATCGTTGACCAGACACAACCCGAAGATGTGATTTTCAGCTTCGGAGATTGAAATCGGTTTGCCTTGTTCGTTGCCGTTTCCGACGAAAAAGCCGACTTCCAATTCGTAATCCAAGACCTTGCTTGGCCCAAAGTTGGGCGTGGTAGCTCCGTCTGGCATCGTTTGGCCTGAAGGCCGAAGAATCTCTGAACCGCTGACGATGATTGATGAAGCGCGCCCGTGGTAGCCAATCGGAATCCATTTGTAATTCGGCATCAACGGTTGATCCGGGCGAAACATCTTGCCGATGTTTGTTGCGTGATAAACCGAAGCGTAAAAATCCGTGTAATCACCGATGTTGTGCGGGGCGAGCATTTGAACTTCATTCATCGGAATCAAACAGTCTTCGATCATGTAGCGCTCGTCGCTTTGGTTGTCCGCGCGCAGCAAACGGCTGACGCGGCGGCGCAGTTCCGAAACTTCGCCCGGATCGAGAATCAGTACCATATCCAGGGATTCGTAAGAACAAGCGTTGGCGACTTCATCGAAGAATTGATCCGACCACAATAAATTTTCAACCTCAGATAAATTCAGAATCTGATCGCCGATGGCCACGCCAATGTTCGGCATTTCGTCGCGGTCTGGGCGGATGAAAACTCCCAGCGGCAGATTCTGAATCGGGAAGTCCGTGTTCGGATCGTTGGCCGATTCCACCCAGCTTCGCAAATTCGGATCGTGCGTTTCGTTGATGGCCATTTTTACCTCTCAATGTAGCCTAAAATTTCTCGCGCGGTTTCGTCAGGCGTTTGTTCGGAGTTATCAATGACGATGCCGAAGTCCGGTTCGTTCAGTTTGGTTTCGTAATGGTAAGGAATGCGGCTGCGTTCCCAATCGGTCAATTGCCGAGTGCCGCGATTGGTCAGCGAAACTTCCAGCCGAGGCCGCAATGTCACTCCATAAACCGGCACTCTGAGTTCGCCCAGTTCGCGCAAAATGAGTTCGTAATCTTCCGGGCGCAGCGGGTAACTGAAGATCACATTCAGCCCTTGCCGGACGAAGACTCTGGTGACGGCGATGGCGGCTTCGATGTTGATCGGAATGCTTTCTTCCAACGGCATCCAACTGATGAACTCACGCAAACTGTCTACTTCGACGTGAGCCGTGCGCGGCAACAACTCGCACAGGCGTCTGGAAACGGTGCTTTTTCCGGCGTTGATCGAACCATTAAGAAGAATAATCATTTCGGGTCAGAGCAGTTGCAGGCGCTGTAAATCTTCAATCGGTTCGGTGAACGAACACGAACCGAAACTGGTGGAAAACAAACTTCGCGCGTTGCGAATGTGACCAATCACAACCATTTCATTGCGCCACGTAATCGAACGTTCCTCAATCTGAAACGCGTCGAGCGAAGTTTCCTCCAGGATTTCGACGAGTTGCTCAACGCTCGCTCCGTTTTGCGCGAACGCTGCCGCCAGAAAGACATTCAAAAATCCGTGCATCATTGCCGATGCGCTGTCGGGCTGGTACGTCAGCCGGTTCACCGAACGCAAGGGATGATGCAATCCGGCGGTGGCTTTGAACGCGACATCTTCTTCGGCGCAAATCGCCAGAAAACGCGCCAGGTCTTGCGAAGAAGGGAAGGCGTCGGCAGTGACTCCGCCCGTGCGGACTTTGGCAAACGCGCCTTCCGCGCCGATGGTTTGGATTAGTTCCGTCGGGTCTTCGTGGATCGGAATTTCAATGAAACACGCCAGCGTCGGATGCATCGTACGCATTGCGGCCTGGATTTCGGCGACGGTTGAAGCTTTGAATTCGATGGAGTCAACCATCACCGCGGCGGCTTGTTCACCGAGCGAATGGCGGCGGCTGAAGCGATTGATGGCCGCCAGATCGTCGTTTAAGTTCGCGCCGCCAAGCGCACTCAATTTCCAAAATCCGGCTTCGCCATCAAGCGGCCAGTAACTTTCGGCTGCTTGTTCAAACTCTTCCAGCCGTGCAGCCGGGACAATAAATTTGCCCAGCATCCATGCGTGTTTGCTTTGCCGATAAGCGGCATAATTTTTTACCGCTTCGGCCATCGGCAACTCAGCGGGCGGAAACAGGCCAGCGTAATCAATCAGGTTTTCCAGCAGTGAGCGAACAGTTTTCATGGCGTCTTTCAGTGTGGCAAGTAGAAAAGGATGTTGTGCCAGGTTTCAGCTTCAGTCGTCGCCCACAAATGGATCAAACGTTCAATTGCTTCGTGGTAAGGCAAATCTTGAGGAATCAAAACAACTCCTGGACTGGTTTGGCTTTCCAAGAAAAGCGCGAAGTTTTCCGGCATTGTGCTGACATCGTGTGAAACAAGCATCCTGCCTGAGTCAGCCGCGATCTTCAGCACAGCCAAATCATCGAGTCCTTCAAACCCGGCTTCGTTGGCAGTACAAAAATCAATGATTGGTTCGCGTCGCTTCACGCCTTTGACAATTGGAAAACGCAAGTCGGCATCAGCTTGAAAGCGAATTTTCACGAAAATACCTCTTCGGCCATTTCCAGTTGCCGGTACAGCAGCGGATGAGAAGCGCGCGCCTGTTCAAGCAGGGAATCGTATTTTTTTCGGTTGCGCCGCAGGTGGGCGTCAACTTCGGCACGGTTGGACAGATAAAACGTCACTGCGCCGTAAACCTGTTCCAGCGAGAGGGTCTCGAAATTCTCAACGATGCTTTCCGGCGAAAGGCCGCTCAGCCAGTCGTAAACAATCGAATCCAGCGACACGCGGCTATCGGTCAAATGGTAGCCGTTTTCGGTTTTGGTGACGTAACTCTTTTCCATTTTCGTTGCCTCCGTGCGTCATTGTATGTCGCTGAAATGCTTCTTCAAACCTTGCCAGCATTCAAAATAGTCGTGCTGCAAGGCCGGGGTTTCCATCGCGAATTTCGTAGGGCGAATCACCGAACGCGATTCGAACATAAACGCCAACGTGTTTTCGTACCGCTGCGGCGCGAGTTCCGCGGCGCTGGCTTTTTCAAAGGTGTCGGCGTCGGGACCGTGCGCCGACATGCAATTGTGCAAGCTGCCTCCGCCCGGCGCGAAGCCTTTTTCCTTGGCGTCGTACACGCCGCAGATCAATCCCATGTATTCGCTCATGACATTGCGATGAAAATACGGCGGGCGGAAGGTGTGTTCCGCGACCATCCAGCGAGCGGGGAAAATCACGAAATCGCAGTTTGCGGTTCCCGGTGTGGCATCCAGAGAAGAGGGCGTCGAAGTCAGCACTGTGAAAATCGAAGGATCAGGATGATCGAAACTGACCGTGTTAATGGTATTGAATCGCGTCAGATCGTATTTGTACGGCGCGTAATTGCCGTGCCAGGCGACAACATCCAGCGGCGAATGGCCGATTTCGGCTTCCCACAAATTGCCGCCAAATTTGGCTACCAATTTGAAATCGCCTTCGCGGTCTTCATAAGTCGCAATCGGAGTTTGAAAGTCGCGCGGGTTGGCCAAACCGTTCGCTCCAATCGGTCCCAGATCGGGAAGTTTGAACAGCGCGGCGTAATTTTCACAGATGTAGCCGCGCGCTTGTGATTCCAGCAATTCCACGCGGAATTTGACGCCGCGCGGAATGACGCAAATTTCTTTTGGGGCAACTTCCAGAATTCCGAGTTCCATGTGAAAGCGCAGTCCGCCAAGTTCGGGCACGATCAACAATTCGCCATCGGAGTTGTAAAAGAACCGATTCTGCATCGAACAGTTGGCAGCGTAAATGTGAATGCCGATGCCGTCGTTGCCCGCAATGGTCGTCAACCCGTCAATGAAATCCACAGGCTCAGCGGGAAGTGGCAGCGGATCCCAGCGCAGTTGATTCGGTGTTGGTGGCAGTTCATTGAAAGGTGCGCTTCTCAGCAGGTGATTAGAAATTTGCTTGAACGGTTTGTGCAGCACCGACGGGCGAATGCGGTATAGCCACGAACGGCGATTGGCAAAGCGCGGAGCGGTGAAGGCCGTGCCGCTTAATTGTTCGGCATACAAACCCAGCGGCGCTTGTTGCGGAGAGTTTTGGCCAACAGGCAAAGCGCCGGGCAAAGCCTCAGTGGCGAATTCATTGCCAAAGCCCGTTTGATAACTCAGCACGGTTCTTTCCTCACAACTCGGTTAATCGTTTACTTCAGTGACTTTGCCGAACACATCCCTGGAAGTCACCCAGCCGTTTTCTTTGTCGATGTTATTGCCGATCAGAATTTGGTCGCCATTGATTTCTTTGATCAGATGAAGGAGAAAATTGCCTTTCCAGCGAACAAGCACGACGTCATCAACGACCAATTCTTCCGGTTTGACCGGGGACAGCGTCACTTCCTGACCGCTTTCGATTCGTCCACGCATCGAACCGCCGTGCGGACGAATCTTGACGCTGTGGCCAGCTTTCAATTCCTTCAATGTGTCATTGACCCAGCCCATAACCTTGATTTGGCTTAAAGAAAGGTTGCGATTTCATCCAGTGTTTTTTTGCCGATGTCCGGCACAACGGCATCTTCAGCCGGATAGCCCACAACCAAAATCAGAAACGGTTTTTCGTTTGCCGGTCGTCCCAGAATTTCGTTCAGAAATCCCATCGGACTGGGCGTGTGCGTCAGCGAAACCAGACCGGCTTTATGAACCGCCGTAATCAGCATGCCGGTGGCGATGCCTACGGATTCCTGGACGTAATAGTTTTTCACCTTTCGCCCATCGGGGAGCACGCCGTAACTTTGCGCAAAGACTACGATCAAATAGGGCGCAGTTTCCAGAAACGGTTTGTGTTCGTCCGTGCCCAGCGGAGCCAGCGCGTCCAACCATTCCTGCGGAGCTTTTCGCGTGTAAAACTCGTGCTCTTCCGCTTCGGCTTCGACGCGAATGCGCTGTTTGATTGCCGGATCGCTGACGACGACGAAATGCCACGGTTGCAAATTCGCGCCGCTCGGAGCCGTTCCGGCAGCGAGCAAACAATCTTCAATCACTTCGCGCGGAATCGTGCGGTCGGAAAAGTATCGAACCGTACGGCGACGCTGCATCTGCTGGCGGAACTCTGCGGCTCGGCGAAGCATTTCGTCCGGCTCCAATTCGCGCCAGCTTGTCAGTGGAAGAAAAGGCATGCGTGCTTACTCCACGACTTTGACATCCGTGACGAAGTATTCGGATTCGCCAAAGCAATTGGTCGGAACGCCCTTGTGTTGTTGGTAGGTGATGGCGACCCGCTTGCCCAGCGACTGATTCAGCTTTTCCGCTATGGTGTCAACGCGAACGCTGAAATGAAAAATTTCCGGCGCGGTGCCGGGCAGGGAAACCATGGCCAGTTCGCCTTCCCAAGTTTTGCAGACCCAGCCTTTTTTCGACAGCTTCTGCACATAACCGGCGCGTTCGCCGCTGGAATAGCTGATTCTCAGCGCACTCCATGTGTACAGGGCAAACCCGCCAACAATCAAAACCACCACAGCCACAATGGCCAAAATAATCTTCAGCTTTTTGCTCATACGAATCCCTCTTGTGTTTGGAGTTTGGGGGATTCCTCAAACCGCAGGGAATCCGGCAACATCATATCAGCCGTTAAACCAAATTGCCGCGTCGCGCCTGCTCGCGTTCTATGGCTTCAAACAGAGCTTTGAAATTGCCTTTGCCGAAACCTTGTGCGCCTTTGCGCTGGATGATTTCAAAAAACAGTGTCGGACGGTCTTCGACCGGCTTGGTGAACAATTGCAGCAGATAACCTTCGTCGTCGCGGTCCACCAGAATTTTCAACTTACGCAACGTAGCAATGTCTTCGTCAATCGCGCCGACGCGGTCGCTCAGCACCTCGTAATACGTGTCCGGCACTTCCAGAAACTCTACGCCGTTCGAGCGAAGCTGCCGAATCGTGGCGATGATGTCCGTCGTCAGCAATGCGATGTGTTGCACACCGGGCGACTGGTAAAACTCCGTGTATTCTTCGATCTGGCTTTTGCGTTTGCCCGGCGCGGGTTCGTTGATCGGGAATTTGATGCTGCGCGATTCGTTGGCCATCACCACGCTGTTGAGCGCCGTGAATTCGGTCGAGATGTCTTTGTCGTCAAAGGTCATAAACCGTTCCAAGCCGAAGACGCGCTTGTACCAGTCTTCCCAGTACGCCATCTTGCCGAATTCGACGTTGGCGACGAAATGATCCAACCGCAGCAAACCAGCATTGCGACCCGCGGCGCGAGATTCGACAAAGTCAGGCATAAACGCGCCTTTGAAATCGCGTTTCGAGAAAAACGAATGAATCGTGTCGCCGTAAACTTTCACCGCCGAACGGCGCGCTTCGCCTTGCGAGCTTTTGATCGTGTAAGGCGCAGCGGCGGATTCGGCTCCGCGCTTCAAAGCTTCTTCATAAGCGAAGTCGGCGTCGTCCACTTCCAGCGCCACGTCGCGCACTCCGTCGCCGTGCTTCAGGATGTGGGGAGCCGATTTGTCCAACGGTGTATATGGCGTCGTCAACAAAAGCTTAAACGTTCCTTGCTGCAAGGCATACGAACACTGATCGCGGTTGCCGGTTTCCAGGCCCGTGTAAGCAATGCGGTCAAAGCCGAACGCATTGCGATAGTAATAATCGGCCTGCTTCGCATTGCCGACGTACATTTCGATGTGATGGACTTGACGAATTTTCAGTGGATTGTTGTTCATAGTTCCTTCTCTCGCGGTGCTATGCGGCCAGTGTTGTAGCTACTCATTCCTGCGTTCAGCCAATCGTTCCTCAGTGTTCATTTGCAACAGCTTTGCCGTTGTTCGACCTTCTGCCGTCAGCCCGATGATCCTTTCACCCTCAAAAGCGAAATGCTCACCCCAAGCTTGTGTTCGCGGATTGAAGAGAAACGCGAATTGTCCTGTAAGCGGGTCGAAAGAACCGAGGTCTGTTCCTTTGAACCGGTTGCATCGGGCGCAAGCGTAAGCCAGGTTGCCAAATTCGGTTCTGCCGTCGTGCTTTTCAGCAATGATGTGATCAACCTCGTGCGGGTAAAACGAAACGCCGCTTGACAACAAACAGTATTCGCATTGCGTCCACGCGCGTTCAGCTACCAAACGACGAAGCGTTGTTGGGATGTACGTTTCGCTCACGGTTTGCCGGTTAGGAAAGGAAGATTCCGAGTCTTAATCATCACCATCAAATGCTCGATACGGTCGTACTCATCAAGCTCTGCTTTTTCAGCAGGTGTGATTGCATTGATTCGCTCTTTCGCCACTAACTCTCTTCGGCGTTCAATCATTTCCGGCGTCGGGCCGAAGGCCGAAATTTGTTCTGGCGTCGGACGATTGGCGATGAAATCGAGCACATAACGATAGACTTCCGCAGCCAGAGGCGGTTGCTTCAGGCTTCTAACCAGCAATTCCGTCAGTTGATGTTTGTGGCGTTCCAATTGCTCGGAAACTTCATCCGGCACTTCGAGTGTAATGGTTGTCATTGAATTACCTCATGATTAGTCATCTACCGAGCAACCAGTTCAGGCACGTTCGCATTTTCGTAGTGCTCGATCATCACGCCGATGATTTCCATCAGCGAAGCCAGCGGATGAGCTTCGTCTTCGCCGACTTCATCAATCAGCTCATCAAGCATTGTCACTAGACGGTTATATTCGGCTTCCGTCTGTGGAATGGAGAAGTTGTTAGATTCGTTATTGCCCATGAAGCACTTGCTTGACGCTTGCATTGTTGGCGTCAACGTCTACGATCAAATCGCCTCCGCGTCGCCCAATGTAATCTTTCGGCCCGTAATTGATTCGCCAGCAAGCCTCGCCGTTCGTCATCTGAGAAATGGTGATGATGCTTTGCAGCACATCTATCCCCAATTCGCCAGCGCGTTTGTTGGCGGCGGCAATCACGCGCGCTAATGAGACTGCCAGATTGTCTTGCAATACTTCAGGACTAAGAACTGCGGCCATAATCAACTCCTATTCTTCGGCAAAATATGTTTCTGTGTCGTTCAACTCGCGCACGCGGCCAGCGGGAGTGATCAGGTAGATTGTTTCAGCAGAGATGACGAATTCGCCAACGTAGTTTTCACCTTTCAAATCTGAGTCGTCTCGCACCGCGCGTTTGTCAGTTTCGCTTGGTTCCTGCAAGTAATCACTGCCTGTGTTCGGATGGGTATGAAACGAAGCAACGATTTCATCTACACCGATTTTGCAGTTTGTGTGTGGCGGCAATCTGATCTCATTCTGCTTTCCGCGAGGCCAGCGCGCCACGCTCAATTCACCATCAGGATTTTGCAGGATAAAACCACCTTCTTCGTGGCCGCCGGAAATCCCCAGTTTGCAATCCAGCCAAGCTAACTTCAGCGCCACACGCACATCCGGTGAGTTCAAAATGGAAAAGTGTGTTTTCGCCATCGCCAGCCAATTCTACTCCTGATTACTTCCGATGCTCTACCAAACCGCGTTTGGCACACCAATCGGAGCGACGGCCAGGTCGCCGGTTTTGTCGAAGCTGCGGATGAATTTTCGCGTGACTTCTTTCAGGTATGCGTATGACGGAATGACGAACAGCAGCGGTTGCATGTCCGAATAATCGAACTTGGTGTGAATGACTTCTTCCAGGTTGAACGGGCGGCGTTCGACTTTGTCGGTGAAGGCGTGTTCCAATTCGCTGAATGATGACAGCAATCCTGCGCCGAAGGCTTTGATTTCGCCAGCTTCTTCGATCAAGCCGAATTCGACCGTGAACCAGTACAACCGGCCAAGCTGTTCCAGTTGTTCGTCAGTGGCGACGACTGCGCCTTTGCCGATGAATTCCGAAAAGTCCGCGAAATCCGGCACGGTGAACATGGGAATGTGGCCGATGACTTCATGAACGACGTCCGGCTCCGGCGTGTAATCAGGCCGCGAATGATGCCGAATGTATTGCGTCGAAAGCATCGTCCGTTTGCCCAGCCAACTCAGAAAAGCGCGTGTTTCCACCAGTCCTTCAATCGGAGCCAGCCGGAAGCCGGAAGCCGCTGTCAGTTTGGCGCTCAATTCGCCGAGTTGCGGAATGCGAAACGCGGAGATTCCCAACTGCCGTTTGGCTTCCAGATACAAAGAACAGGCTCGGCGCGCGTGGGCTTTTTCCAGTTGGCGGCTGACGTGTCGCCAGACGGCGGTTTCCTGCGGCGTGTAAACGGCTTCGGGAATTTTGTGTTCGGGGTCGAACCGGTATTGCCGAGCCAGATCGGCAATGTAATTCCGTCTGGCTCGGTACGCAGCATCGTGCGCGCCGGGATGATCCAGCGGAAGCAAGCTGATTTCTTCGACGCCGATGTCAGCGGTCAGAAAGTCTTTCAGGACTGGTGCGGTTGCGGTTTGCATGGCGAACACCTGTCGTCATTGGCCATTACGCATTAGCCATTAATCGGCTGGGTACGTACCCTGACCGGTAATGGTTAATGGAAAATGGTCAATGGTTAATTTCATTCGTTAAGCCGCCGAAGTAGCGGTTTTCTGTCCAATCGGATGCAACCAATGTTGAAACTCCGGTTTGCGCCCGTTGACGATGTCGAAGAAGGTTTGTTGGATTTGTTCGGTGATGGGGCCGCGAGCGCCGTTGCCAATCACTTTGCCATCCACTTCGCGGACGGGAGTGATTTCGATGGCTGTGCCGGTCAGGAAAACTTCGTCGGCGCTGAACAATTCGTGCAGCTTCAAGGCGCGGATTTCGACTTCGTAACCCAGATGCCGGGCAATCTGAATTGCCGAATCGCGTGTGATTCCCATCAAGATAGAAGAGTGTTCGTCGTTGGTCAGAATTTTTCCGTTTTTGATGAGGAAGATGTTTTCCACAGCGCCTTCTGCCAGATTGCCGTTGGCGTCCAGCAAAATGGCTTCGTCGAATCCGCGCGCGGCGGCTTCGCGGACGGCCAGAATCGAATTCAGGTAATTGCCAGTCGCTTTGGCCGTGGTCGGAATCATTGAAGAGTGGAATTTGCGATACGGCGAGACGGTTACGCGCATGCCATTGGCTTGTTTGTCGGCAAAATCGCTTGCCCATTCCCACGTCAGAATGTTGAGTCCGGTGGGGACAACCGAACGGATGCCCAGACTGCCCGCGTCGGAATACGCCGTCGGGCGAATGTAGCAATTTTTGAAACCATTGTGGCGAACGGTTTCGCAAATCGCTTTGTTCAAAGCTTCAGGCGAATAATCAATGTTCAGTTTGTACACTGCCGCCGAAGCGAAAAACCGATCCATGTGTTCTTTCAGTCGAAAGATGTTGCCGGCGTAACAGCGAATGCCTTCAAAAATTCCCGTGCCGTAATGAAGCCCGAAAGCTGTGGAATGAATTTTCGCTTCGTCAAACGGCAACATTTTGCCGTCCTGCCAGACCCACTTGGTTTTCTCGAATGACATGTTGTTTCCTCCCTGAACGTCAATGTTTTGATGTAATGGATTTATTCACGAATACGGCAAGAATAATAGGTCTTTGGGTAAAAGGAGTGAAGATCAGGTTTTCGATAATCCATCGAATGCAGCTAACTTCGTTCATTTTCCGGGTGACTTGGCTTTAGAAATTTAGCTGGGAGCCGAGCCGCGCCTTAGCTTGGATTCCATGATTCCTTTTGGAAGTTCCGTGGGAGTGCGGCATTATTGAAACACCACACCTTGCTTGAAAGAGCACAACAAGCGCGTTTGAAAAAAATTTGAGAACGATTTCAACACGATTTCGATACATGCGTCTCCACCCGCTGATATTTTCCGAACGAAGGCAGCGGAACTTCAAATCCGAAATTTTCTGGAGGGAGAATCTTATGAACACGTTCAAAAGCAATTGGAAACGCTTTTTGATTTTGATGGCCGCGCTGAGCCTGATGACGGTCTCGGCGCTGGCTCAGCATGAACATCATTCTTCATCGTCTAAACCGGCGGAGCTTCTGGCAGGTTTGAGCAACCTGAATCATCCGGTGACGACCAAAAACGCCGAAGCGCAGAAGTTTTTCAATCAAGGACTGGCGCTGATTTACGGGTTCAACCACGAGGAAGCCAAGCGGTCGTTTGAACGCGCGGCGCAACTCGACCCTAAGATGGCGATGGCGTATTGGGGAATCGCCCTGGCTGTTGGGCCTAATTACAACGAAGCGCAAATTGATCCTTCACGATTGCTGGCGGCGGATATGGCGCTGGAAAAAGCGAAAGAATTGACGGCGAGCGCGTCGGAAAAAGAGCGCGGCTACATCGAAGCGCTGGCCAAACGCTTTCAACTCAAAACCGATTTGAAAAAGTGCGCGGTGGATTACAAAGACGCGATGGCCGCCTTGCACAAAAAATATCCCGATGACGTGGATGCGGCTGTGTTGTATGCCGACAGTCTGATGAACCTGACGCCGTGGCAATTGTGGGATAAAAACGGCAAACCGGCGGAATTCACGTTGGAAATTGTGGCAACGTTGGAAGACGCATTGAAGCGCCAGCCGGATCACATCGGCGCAAATCACCTGTACATTCACGCGGTCGAAGCTTCCAAAACTCCGGGAAGAGCTTTGCCGAGCGCGAACAAGCTGGGAAATCTGGCTCCGGCGGCGGGGCACTTGGTTCACATGCCTTCGCACATTTACATTCGCACCGGCGATTACGCCGCCGCGGCGAAAGCCAACGAAGACGCCGCCAAAGTTGATCTGGAATACATCAAACGCACGGGTGTGACCGGCATGTACCCGGCGATGTATTACAGCCATAACCTGCATTTTCTGGTCGAGTCTTACAACCGTGCGGGGAATTACGCGAAAGCGGTCGAATCGGCGGCGCGGTTGGCGGACAACGTTCGCGGCCATATTAAAGATATGCCGATGCTGGAAGGGTTTTTGCCGAGCGTGAGCTTTGTGCAATTGCGATTCAATCGTTGGGACGAGATTCTGAAGTCGGCGGAACCTTCGGCGGAGATGCCGATCACGCACGCTTTGTGGCATTATGCGCGTGGTGTGGCTCTGGCCGGAAAAGGGCGAATCACCGAAGCCGAACAAACGCGCGCGAAGCTGGCCGATTTGGCCAAAGCGATGCCGGGGGAAACTCCATTCGGGCTGAACACGGCGGCCAGCGTTTTGAAAATTGCCGAACCGGTGCTGGATGCGCGAATCGCTGCGGCGAAAGGGAATTACAAGCTGGCGGCAGAGCATTGGCGCAAAGCCGTCGCGGCTCACGACGATTTGAATTACGACGAACCGCCCGGATGGTATTACCCAACGCGCGAATCTTTGGGCGCGGCGTTGTTGCTGGCTGGCAATGCTGCCGAAGCCGAAAAAGTCTTTCGCAAGGATTTGGAAGACAATCCCCACAATGGCCGATCCCTTTTCGGGTTGGCCGAGAGCCTCAAAAAACAAGGCAAAAACCAGGACGCTCAAAAAGTATGGCAGGAATTTGAAGCAGCCTGGAAACATGCCGATTCAAAACTGAAGATCGAAGATTTGTAAACACGATCATGTCGGTCGCGGGATGACGGGGTCAATTCTCGAAATCCCGCGACCGGTTGTTTTCAATGGAAGGAGAAAACGAATGCGAAAACCAGAGATACTTTCATCAATTGCCGTGGCGATTTTCGCTGCGCTGGCCGGTTGGCCGGCGATGGCTCAAACCCGGCAAACTCCGCCACCGAAAGCGCCTCCAACCAATCAATCCGCTTCTCCGGTCACGCCAGAAAAACAGATCAAGCGCGATGAAGTCTTTTTCGCCGTCGAGCGCGTGGTCAGCTCTAAAAACAATGATGCGGGCGTCAGCGGAATTACCGCCGAACTCGACGGCGTGATTGAAATTACTGGAATCACCTACCGCCCGGACGGAAAAGCCGAAGTGACGGTGAAAGAGCGCACGCCATCCAGCGCCGCGTTTACCAATAAATCCACTCAGTTGGTGTTTACGCCGCCTCCGACCGGGGATAAATGGACCTGGATAGAGTTCAAGGACGGCGCCAGATTTTACGCTGCTGACAGGTTGTTTCCATTTGCCCAAACCGAGTTGAGCCGGCGCAAACAGGCAACAACCAACGGTTGGAATACTTTTTTGGGCGCGGTCGCCAAACAGGGGGAAGCCGCGAGCAAGGCGCTCGATACGGCCAAAGCCGTTCTCAAGACCGAATTGCCGCAAATTCAATCCATCCTTGCCGCCCGAAACGCTCTGACCGAAGCAATGAAGGAAAACAAAAGCGAGGCAATTATCGCGGCTTACAATGATCTTTCCGGTCAGACTGAATCAATCACCACCTTGGGTGACACTTACACCGATTTGAAAGCCAATGACGCTTACCTGCGTTTGATAGACGAATTCAAAAACTCCATAAATGTGACGAACGCGGCTCGAAAAAATTACGTACTGACGGTGGATGCTTACAATGAATTGCTGGTGCGTCTGCCGTTTGCATTGGTTGCATACGGGCTTCAATTCACAAGGATTGAAGCAATAGTGCCAGCAGAATAATTTGCGGGAAACCACTGGAGGACAAATGAACGAAAATCCAAACGAACAAAATCAACAACTGACGCCGCCGCCGACTGCGACCAGTCGCGCCGGAGAAACCATCGAAGACATCGCCTCGACGCTGCGAGACCTGTTCAATCGCGTGCCCGAAACGGTCAACAAAGCCGTCGAACGCGCCATGAATGTCCGCGACACGACCGTGCTTGTCCGGTTGAGTGAAAGTTCCTCAGATGCGATTGATACGCTGGTGTCGGCAGGAATTTTCAAAAGCCGGGCCGACGCGGCGGCGTTTTTGATTGACGAAGGAATCAAAGCGCAAAGCGCCCTTTTCCAGCGCATTCAAGACAAGTTGAGCGAAATTGAAAAGCTGCGCGATGAATTGCGCCACAGCGTTTCGCAATAAACCTTGAACCGCACTCACCTGGAGCAAGGCTGGTTCTTTTAAACCAAGTTTTTCTTCTTTACCATTGTTACAGTTGAGTGACTTTTTCAGCGATGGAAAAAAAAAGCCCGAAGCTCTCGCTTCGGGCTTTTTTTGAAAGGCAATTGGTTCACAGCGTTTTCAAGTATTCAATCACCTGTCGCTTTTCTTTTTCGCTCAGCTTGAAGCCGAACGGATGGCCTTGATTGCCCAAACCGGCAATTGTCGTGTCCACAACGCGGCGGCGAACTTCGCCGGGAGCGTCTTTTGAAGCGGGCGCGTTCAAGGCTTCAACTTTCAATCCACCATCTTTGGCATCGTATTCTTTCGCTCCGCCGATGCGGCGGAAGTATTTCGGACGCGCTTCAGCGGTCAACACTCCATACAGTGTCGGCACGGAACCATTGTGAAAATATGGCGCCGAAGCCCACACGCCATCCAGCGGCGGCGCAACGTATCCGGTCGGATATTCGTAACCTTGTTCGCCGCTGCGGCCAAACCAGGTTTTTTTGTAATAGTCGCGGAATTCCTTGGTCAATTTCGTCAGCCGCAGCGAATCCGTCCCGACGACTTCCAACGGGACGATCTTGTTCGGATATTTGCCTTCAGCTCCATACGTGCCGTGACAGCCAGAACAGGTTTTGGTGAAGACCTGTTTGCCGCTTGCCGCCAGTTTCTGGTCAATGGGCAATGGGTATTTCGGCGTTTCGATGGATTTCAGATACGCCAGAATGTCTTTGAAATCGGGTTCCCACGAACGAATTTTCGCCCCGTCCGATTCGCCCATGGTGAATTGCATGATCGCGCGCGAAAAATCGCCTTTGACTCCGCCGTCGGCATAAATCGCGGTTTTCTTTTTCAGATACCACCACGCCGGAGGATCGAGGTCGAAATCCGTGTAATCGCCCATCGGCACAGGGTCTTTGCGCGGCGAAAGGTCTTCGTTGCGCCGGCTCAGCAATTCCAGGCTGAAGATAAAGGCATTGGTTCGCCCGCGCGATTGGCCAAAAACCAGAGTGAACGGAGATTTCATACCAGTGGCTTTGGAAATGTCTTCGTACATCGTCTGCATATCCAGTTCGGTGTTGGGCATGCCGATCTTGCTTTCGCCGCTGATGGGCACGCGGCCTCCGTGGCAGAGCATGCAGGTCTGCGCCCATTGGCCTTTGTCGTTGACGACGAATTGCAACGGTCCGCCTTTGTTGTCCCAGGTGGCTTCCGAAAATCCATACCGCTCAAAAGCGACTTTCAACAGGGAATCGGGATCGTTGGCGTTGATCTTCGCTTTCCATTCCGGCTCCCACGCCTTTGAAGCAAATTCGATCAGCTTCCGGTTCAACCGCGGCGTGTCATAAGAATTGTGCGTCAGGTTGTACAGGCCACGTTCTTCAGGCGTCTTTTCTGCGGCGGTTTGGCGGAACGGCGAAACGAACACCCCGATGGTGAAGACAGCAAAAGCGGTCAGGAAAATTCTTTGAAAGATGCGCGGTTGGTTCATAAGACTCCTTAAACAAGCAGCAATTCGACATAATCTGCTGCGGAAATTGATTCGATGGCAGCAACAATCTTATCAGTGTTTGCTCGGATAGTTCCCAGGTGATTGGTTGACAGAACGAGAATAGCGATCTGGCGACTGGTCAGATTCTGTTGGTATCGAATATTTTTGTCCGCCGTAAGGAAAAGATCGAATTTGCCCTCAGCCAGTCGAATCAGGTCGCCATTTTCATAAGCGCGCCAACCGGCTTGCTGCACTGTGAGCGCATTATGATCGGCAAGGATTTGGGCGATTTGTTTGGGCACACATTCGTCAATCAGAATTTTCAAGCCGTCACCTTTTCCATCGTCGCATGCTCAGCTTGCGACAAAACCATCAAAGCAGCCTCACGGTTGACTGTTGGGAAGCAATCCAGGAACTCTTCGAGAGAGTAGCCCCATCGAAAATAATCGAACAGTGTTTTGATAGGAACACGCGAATTAGTGAAGACAGGTGTGCCACCTAAAATTCCTGGGTTGACAGTTACAGGTGAATAATCTGGTCTCAAAGTTTCCATAGTTAAACTCCTTTCTGAACACGGCCAGCTTAGTTGACGCCAGTCTTTTTTCGCAAGACAGCGCGGCTTGGGTTACAGTAGCGTCCGTGTGCGGAATTGCCGGAATTTATCTCTACCGAACCGATCAACCGATCAACCAAACCGTGTTGCGGCGAATGACCGGCGCGCTGGTTCATCGCGGGCCGGACGACGAAGGGTTTCATGTTGCGGGAAAAATCGGGCTTGGCCATCGCAGGCTTTCGATCATTGATGTCGCCGGCGGCCACCAGCCGGTTTTCAACGAAGACGGTTCGATTGCCGTCATTCTGAACGGCGAAATTTATAACTACCGCGAACTCGCCAAACTGCTCGAAGCGCGCGGCCATCGGATGCGAACTCAGTCAGACACCGAAACCATCGCTCACCTGTACGAAGAATTTGGCGAAGCCTGCGTTGAACATTTGCGCGGAATGTTCGCTTTTGCGTTGTGGGATGCGCGCGAGCAAAAGCTGTTGCTGGCGCGCGATCGCGCAGGCAAAAAGCCACTGTATTTTGCCGACATTGACGGAGCCTTGATCTTCGGCTCGGAGTTGAAAGCTCTGCTGGAGCATCCTGCAATGCCGCGTGAAGTTGATCCGCAGGCGGTGGCTGATTATTTCTCTTACCAATTCATCCCCGCGCCAAAAACGATCTATCGCCATGCGCGAAAGCTGCGCGCTGGGCATTGCCTGATTGTCACTCCGAACGGCGCGACTGAGCGTCAATACTGGGACATAAATTTCAACCAGCCGGAACAATGCAGCGAAGCCGAATGGAGCGAAATGCTGTTGGGAGAATTTCGTTCGGCGGTGGAAAGCCGCTTGATCAGCGAAGTTCCGCTCGGCGCGTTTTTGTCGTCGGGAGTGGATTCGTCGGCAGTTGTGGCAATGATGAGCCGGATCAATGCGAGGCCGGTCGTCACAGCCACAGTTGGATTCAGCGAAGAGCAATTTAGCGAAGCCGGCGAGGCGCGGAGCTTTGCAGAAAGTCTGAATGCCGAACATCACGAACGGATTGTCGCGCCCGAAGCCGTCCGTGTGATCGAAAAACTGGCCTGGCATTTTGATGAACCCTTTGCCGACGCTTCGGCGATTCCGACATTTTACCTTTCGCAAGTCGCGCGCGAATTCGTAACGGTTGCATTGTCAGGCGACGGCGGCGACGAAAACTTTGTCGGTTATCGCCGCTATGTGTTTGACGCGATGGAAAACCGCGTGCGGAGGATTGTTCCGGTCAAACTGCTGTTTGGCGCTCTGGCGGCGATTTATCCGAAAGCCGACTGGTTGCCGCAACCGCTCAGGGCAAAAGCCACGTTGCGGAATTTGTCGCTTGATCCGGCGCGGGCGTATTTCAGTTCAGTGTATGGAGCGGCGGCGAGCGTGCGCGACGCGTTGCTCGGCGGCGATGTTCGCGCGCAGCTTGGCCATTACGACCCGTTTGAGATTTTTGCCGAACATTACAACAAACCGCTGGCTGACGACCCGATTGTTCGCGCGCAGTATGCCGACATCAAGCTTTACCTGACCGATGATGTTCTGACGAAAGTGGATCGCGCCAGCATGGCCGTTTCGCTGGAAGTGCGTTGCCCGCTGCTCGATCACCGTTTGATGGAATTGGCGGCGCGCATTCCTTCGTCGCTGAAGTTGAAAGGCAGGGAAGCCAAATACATCTTCAAACGAGTTGTCAGCCAGTTGCTGCCACCTGAAATTTTGGCGCGACGCAAACAGGGGTTCGTCGTTCCGTTGGCGAAATGGTTGCGCGCGGATTTGAGCGAACTGGCCGAAAGTTTGTTGTTTGATTCAATGGCGAACGACGGCTGGTTGGAATCGGCGGCGATCAAAAAACTGTGGCGACAACATCAATCCGGTTTACGCGATTATTCGCGTCCGCTGTGGGCTGTGTTGATGTTCCGAATGTGGCAGCGAACGTTTCAACGATGAACATTCTGACGTTTACAACTTTGTGGCCGAACGCGGAGCAGCCGAATTTCGGTGTGTTCGTCAAACATCGCGTCGCCGCGCTGAACAAACTCGATGGCGTGCAGGTTCGGGTTGTCGCGCCTATTCCTTATTTTCCACATTCAACCAAATCATTTCACCGCAGAGGCGCAGAGAACGCTGAGGGAGCGCAGAGAGAAAAGTCGAAGCTCTGCGCCACCTCTGCGAACCTCTGCGCCTCTGCGGTTGAAAAAACTTTCAACCTGTTGATTCCCGAATCAACCAGAAATCGCTGGCGACAATTCGCTCGCATTCCTGAGCAGGAATTGATCGGCGGGTTGCCGACCTTTCATCCACGGTATCTGGTGACGCCGAAACTCGGGATGAGTTTTTACGGTGGCTGGATGGCGCGCGGAGCTTTTGAAACAGTCAGGCGACTTCACGCCGAACGACCATTTGATCTGATTGACGCGCATTACGTGTACCCGGACGGATACGCGGCTGTGCTGCTGGGCAAGCGTTTGAAGCTGCCAGTTTTCATCACTGCGCGCGGAACCGACATTAACTGGTTTTCGCGCATGCCGCTGATTCGCCCGAAGATCGTCAAGGCCTTGCGACAAGCCACTGGAATCATTGCCGTCAGCGAAGCCATGAAAACGCGAATGTCCGAGCTTGGCATACCGCCGGAAAAGATCGCCGTGATTCGCAATGGCGTTGATCGTGGCGTGTTCTTTCCGCGTAATCGTCGCGATGTGCGGCAACGGCTGAATCTGGAAATTGAAGATCGAGTGTTGCTGTCAGTTGGCGCGCTGGTTCCGGTGAAAGGCTTTGATCGGCTGATTGATGCAATGGCTTTGCTGAAACGTGAAGCGCAGGCGAGCCGGTTGAAGCTGTTCATCATTGGCGAAGGTTCGGAGCGCCGCGTGCTGGAATCTCAAATTTCAAAATTGAGATTGGAAAGCTGTGTAAGGTTGATTGGCGCAAAACCTCAAAACGAATTGGCCGATTGGTATTCCGCCGCTGACCTGTTTTGTCTGGCCAGTCATAGCGAAGGCTGTCCGAACGTAATTCTGGAAGCATTGGCTTGCGGATTGCCAGTAGTGGCTGTGGATGTCGGCGGCGTAGCGGAATTGATTCGTTCGGAGTTATGCGGACGAGCGATTTCACCACCGACAGCGGAAAATTTCGCTGCCGAAATCCGCGAGGCATTCCAATCCGTATGGAAGCGTGAAGAGCTTGCCCGTTTGGCAGCGATCCGAACGTGGGGGAACGTAGCATTGGAAACCGGGAATTATTTCACCACCTGCGGAACTCGCAGCTTTGGCGAAAAATAAAGATTGAATTGCCAGAGTGAGCTGAGTACACTCCGCCCGCTTTTGAACTGGTACTCAGCTTTGACAAGGGAAATCAGCGATGGTTCAGCCGCATCGCAGATTTTTTCAACCCATAGCTTGAAAAGAATTGCCCGGTCGAAACGTATGACCGGACGTGAAGTTGTCGCTTTCAGCCGAGCGAGAATGATTCACAAGGGGGAAGTCATGAAAACCTACAGCCGCCCGGTTTTACTGCTGCTTGTTTTGACAGCAACGCTGCTCGCAATGGCTGCGTCAGCTCAGGAACGAGCGCCGGTGAAACCAATTAAACGAACTCCGACTGTCATTTTGGGCACGCAAGCGAAGACGAAAGTCACGCCTACGCCTTCGCCGACTCCAAAGATCAAAATCAAATTGCCCAGGGAAATTCCGACCGGCATTTTGTTTCCGACCAAACCTGAAGAGCCTGAGCAGAATGCCAGGGTTTACCCGAAAATGCCGCGCGTGATTGGTCAACCAATTGAGTATGCAAAGCGAGTTGTGCAACAGCGCCAGCCGAATGCGCGAATCAATTCGACCGAATCGCCTCGGCACAACCCGGATTACAGAGTCGGCGCGGTGATCAGCCAGTTTCCAAAAGAAGACACCGATCTGAAACCCGGCGATGAAGTCAGGCTTTTGTACAACCCTCAACAAGCGCCTCGCAGTGTGCGTATGCCTGATTTTACGGGCTTCGATTATGCGACGGCGGAAAAACGGCTAATGGCTTTAGGCCTCAACATTCGTGTACGAAGAGGCGTCGCCCGAAGTCATAACCCGAATTACGGGGTTGATCTGGTAGTCAACCAAATGCCGCCTGCGGGGGAGATGTTGGCGGCAGGCGGGCAGGCAATCCTTTACCTGAATCCGTTTCCGAAGATGCCGGATTTGGTCGGCATGGACATCCGGTCAGCTCAGGCGAAGCTGTCCGGCGACGCGCCGAATTATCCGCAGCGAAGCATAGAAGAGAGCGAGTTCAATCCCAGATTCAATCCCGGCGTGGTGGTCAATCAGATTCCGCGCGCTGGAATGGCCTTGCAACCGCCCGGCGTGGCTGTGATGTATTACAACCCGCAACAGCCGAAAGCTACCGTGCCCGATGTGATGGGACTGGCCGTGCCAGATGCCGTGCGCAGAATCGAGCAAAACAATCTGGTGGCCAGATTTCCCAGGCGTGAAAATCTCGACAGCTACAGAATTACAGGTCAATCGCCGTCGGCTGGAACAGTTGTTGATGCTCGAAGCGTGGTGACATTGAGGATTGCCGCGACCGTCGTCGTTCCCGATCTGAGACGCAGTTTGTTGAACGAAGCACAACAGACCATCAGTCAAAACAGGTTGACGGTTGGAACGGTGACAACACGGATTTCCTCTGCCAGGCAGGATCAGGTAATAAGCCAATCGCCAGCGCCGAACAGCGTTGTTGTCGAAGGAACGGCTGTCAATCTGGTGATTGCCAAAACTGAGCAGGTGACGGTTCCCAATGTTTTGAAAAGGCAACAGGGCAATGCCGAGCAACTGATTGCCAATGCCAGATTGGTTGTTGGGCAGGTGACAACGCAACAAGCGACGGGTGATGCCGGAACAGTGTTGAGCCAAACTCCGTCCGCTGGCACGCTGGTCAATGTTGGAACTCAGGTTAGTTTCGTGGTCGCAGTGCCAACTCCGGTACTGCCGCCAACACCAACACCGACTCCAATGCCAACGCCAACCCCAACACCAACACCAACACCAACGCCAACGCCAACGCCGACAGTAACTCCATCTCCGACGGTTTCGCCGACGCCCTTGCTTTTTGTGGTTCCAGACCTGAAGAACAAGGAATTGACCGAAGCAGTTCGTCTGGTGCGAACAGCCCAGTTGGAAGTTGGCGAGATCAGCCGGGAAGACCCGAAAGAAACGGCCAGCTTTGTTTTGAAGCAGCAGCCAGAAGCAGGACAACTGGTTGCAGCGGGCACGCGCGTCAATGTGGTCATTGGCAAAAAGCCGGTTGAAATTCTGCCGGTGTGGCCGAAGGTTCTGTTGGTAGGCGCTTTTGGGTTTGCGGCGCTGTTTCTGGCGAGATTGTGGAAACGTCTTCGTCCAAAACCTGGTCCCGAACCTGTACAACCGCCAGCGGCAACGTTGACTTTCCGCACGACAATGAACGCCAGCGCGGTGGAATTTGCCAGTTCCACGGATTGGCAAACCAGTTTCGCTTTGCGATTTCAGCCCAAAGCAGATTGGGGACAGCAGTACATCACTTTAACCGGCGGCCTGGTTGCCGCTGAAAGCGAGGAACGATGAATACCGTAGAAGTGACCTTGAAAGAGTTTTTCGGCTTGAAGGAAATCAAGCTCAATGAAGCCGGAATGGAAGCTGCCAAACAACAGGCTGGCAGCGCCCTTACTTCGTTCAGTCCGGGAATGTTTGCCGAAGGCGTGAAAAATTCGATTGCTTCGAGTTGCGACATGAGCATCGGCGGCATATTGGCTGCCGCCTGGAGCAAACGTCGCGAGTTACTGAAGTATCTGGACAAACCCGACGCCACGAATTATCTGCGGCTGGCCAAACACACGGTCAATTCCGATCACAAACCGGAAATCGAGGTGCTGTTGAATGAAAAGGCAGTGGCGAAGTTGCAGTTCGATGTGAAGTTCAAGCTGGAAATTGACGGCGCGAATCTGATGATTCACGAAGGAATGATCAAGAAAGTCACCGCAGTGTCCGGCAAAGCAAGCTGCACGATCAGCTACAAAGGGTATGAGTTGTACAAGAAAGAGTCGCAGCAGATTGATCTGCCAGGCGAAGTCGAATTCAATCCCGGCATTGTCATTCGTCCGGCAATCGAACCGGCGCGCGTGACTCACAATCTGGCGGCTTGATATGTTGGTTGGTCGTTACGAGGCTGGCGGCGATTCCGTCGTCAGCCCTCGCAATCGTGTCATCAGTCGTTTCAATGCGCGATAAGCTTTCGGCCCCAGCCAGATCAGCAGAATCAAAAAGATTCCGACGACAACCAGGATCAGAACTGGAAAGAACGCCATCAGGATGGTCGAGCCGAAAGTGAAGATGTCTTCGCCGATGCTCAGCGCAGCATTTGAAACCGGTTCGGGACTGGTGTTGGCGGCCAATCGAGTCGCGGCTTTTGTTCCGTGCGAACTAAGCGCGACGCCTCCGCCGACAATCATGGCCACGGCTTTGACCGCCGGATCGAATTCGGCAAACGCCGTTGCGGCCAGAATTGCTCCGGCGGGAACGCGAATGAAGGTATGAACCGCGTCCCAGATGGAATCCACCGCCGGAATTTTATCGGCAACGAATTCGATCAGGTAAAAGCCGCCCGCCAATCCAATCACCCACCATTCGCCGAGCACGTGCAATCCGCCCGGCAGTTTGACCAGTTCAAAGCGTTGCAGCACGCCCAGCGTTACCACCGTCGCATACAAGTTGATGCCCGACAGCCACGCCGAACCCATCGCCGTGCCAAGTGTCGTCAGCCAGTCAGCAGTCATCGCTCGCTCTCCTTAGCCGCCTGCATTTCAGCGGTGAACAAATAGTGAACTTCGTTTGGTTGTAGGGTTGGCAAAAGCTCAAGAAGTTTCGGAATCAATTCCAGCAAAGAAGGAAGCGCGTTAGTTTTGCCGCGCAAAACCACCAAGCCAATTTGAAAATTTGAGAGGTTTTGCTGGTATTTGATATTGGAATCGGTCGAAATCATCACATCAAACCGGTGTTGCGCTTCACGCAGCAGTTCGCCATTTTCCAAACCGTTCCAACCCATCTGACGCGCGGTTTTCACGTCGTGTGGCGCAAGATACCTTCGAAGCGTCGCCGGAGTGCAGTGGTCAAGCAACACTTTCATCAATCACCTCAATAAGCATTTTCTTTGCGCACAGGAACATCTGTTAGCAGTCCATCGCGAATCGCCTGGCGAACGACACTGAGTACGGCCAGCGCGTCTTCTTTTGGCGTGCCTTCGAAATCTTCCAAAAAATCGTTGAGCGTCAGGCCTTCGGCAAAATAATCAATCAACGTTTCGGCATGCACTCTGTGTTCGCCGATGGTTGGCGCGCCGCTGAGCTTGTTGGGATTTTGTTGGATTGGGGCAGCGATCTGAGCTTTTTGGGTTGCGGCATTTTGACTTGGCATTACTTACCTCCAGTAATTGCGGTTTCGAGTCGGATTATAGCCGTCGCTCGCCGGATTGCTAATTGGAAATTGCCGGAATTTGCGAGTATAGTTTGCCGCCTTGTTGAAGACCCCTGATGGCTGAAATTGGCTGAAGACTCCTAAATGACCGCTTCACTGGTTGACAGAATTCTCGCTTGTGATCTGCGCGCGATTGCCCGCGCCATCTCCAAGATCGAAAACAATGCCCCCGATGCGAATGAACTGTTGAAGGCGCTGTTCGCGCACACCGGCAAAGGTGTGATCATCGGCATCACCGGAGCGCCGGGAGCTGGCAAATCTTCGCTGGTGGACAAACTGGCGCTGCATTACCGCTCGCTTGGAAAAACCGTGGGCATCATCGCGGTGGATCCGTCCAGTCCGTTTTCGGGTGGAGCGATTCTGGGCGATCGCATTCGCATGCAGACGCTGGCCAACGATCCGGGCGTGTACATTCGTTCGATGGCTACGCGCGGGAATCTGGGCGGATTGGCGCGGGCGACGGTGGACGCGGTTGCGGTGCTGGATGCGGCTGGCTACGATAGGACTTTGGTCGAAACCGTCGGCGTCGGCCAGGACGAAGTAGACATTGTGAAAACCGCCGATGCGTCCGTCGTGGTGCTGGTTCCGGGAATGGGCGATGACATACAGGCGATCAAAGCCGGAATCATGGAAATCGGCGACATCTTTGTCATCAACAAAGCCGAACGCGACGGCGTCGAACGCACCGAACGAGAATTGATCGCGTTGCTGGAAATGGCGGAGCGCTCGGACGGATGGCGACCGCTGATTGTGCGCACCGTCGCCACGCAGAACAAAGGCATCGTCGAATTCGTTGAGGCGATTGAAACTTACGCCTCGTTCAAAAAACAGCAGCAAGCCTCACTGGAACGCAGCGCCGGAGTTGCGGAAAACCGCATCGTTGAATTGTTGCGCGAACGATTGTTGCGGCGAGTCTTGAGCGAAATGTTTGCGCCGGGCGAATTGCACGAACTGGCCCTGGCGGTGGCTTCACGCCAGCGCGATCCGTATTCCATTGTCGAGGAAATCGTCGGCAAAGTAGAAATACGCTCCAACTAGGAAAGGAGAAATCAAAAGGCAAATATCAAAAGTCAAAAGGCAAAAAAGTCGGCGCTGGTTCTTTATTTTTGCCTTTTGATATTTGCCTTTTTGCCTTTTGCTTTATGTCCTCAAACAAAATTCAACATCTCGGAGTCGCAGTCGGTTCAATCGAGGACGCCTTGTCGTTTTGGCGTGACGGGCTTGGGCTGGAATTACACGAAATCGAAGTGGTCGAAGACCAGGGCGTTCGTGTGGCGATGTTGCCCATTGGCGAAAGCCGCATCGAATTGCTGGAAGCAACCGGCGAAGACACGCCCGTCGGCAAATTCATCGCCAAACGCGGCGCGGGCATTCACCATCTGTGCATTGAAGTCGAAAACATCGCCGCCAAACTGGCGGAGTTGAAAGCCAAAAACGTGCGATTGATTGACGAACAGCCGCGCATTGGTGCAGGCGGCGCTTTGGTCGCGTTTGTCCACCCGGCCAGCACAGGCGGCGTGTTGATCGAATTGACACAGCGAGGAACCGGAAATCATTGAAGAGGTGGTTGGAGGTTGGTGACTTGTGGTTGGCGATATGTTCGGCCAGCGACCAGTCACCAACTGCCAACCACCCACTACACAGTTAAGGAGATTGATCTTGAAAGCATTTACAAAATTCATTCTGACGATTGCATTGGCGACCAGCCTGGCCGCGACACAATCATGCGCTCTTCTATTCAAGAGCGAGTTTGTCGAACTCAAAGCCGAAGAGTTGACGGCTTTGGTGGATTTGCTGCCGGACAACCAGAAACGGCAGTTGGCGCAGAACAAGGCCATGCGCGACCAGTTCATCACGCAATTCAAAACGCCGTTTTCGCTGGCTCAGGCCGCCGAAGCTGAAGGATTGCACAAAACCGACGAGTTCAAACAACAGCTGGCCTTCAGAACCGACCAGACTCTGGCGGCGGAATTCAATCGCCGTAATCCCGACACCATTGTAGCCAAAGAAGAAGGCGACGCTTATCTCAGCGCCCACCAAGCCCAGTTTGACAGTTTCTTTGCTTCCATCACGCGCAATGCGCAACAGGCTCCTTCTGAAAACGACAAGGAAATGATGCGCGAACAGTGGGCACAGATCGAAGTGCTGGCGGAAAAAGCCCGACAGGCAGGAATCGAAAAAGAGCCTGGATTCCAAGTGCAACTCAAAATCGGCAAAGCCAGTTTGCTGGCCAATGCCTATTCCAAGTCGCTTGAAGACAAGTTGAAGTTGACGCCGGAAGAAAAGAAACGCTACGTGTCGGAACATCCTGAAGCCGATGTGGACAAGATCAAGGAAAAAGCCCAGTCGTTGCTGGCTCGTGTCAGAAACGGCGAAGACTTCGTAGCCGTTGCCAAAGAATTCAACGAAGACAATACCCGTACAACCGGCGGAGAATTGCCGTGGTTTGATAAAGACGGCAATGTTGATGGCGTTCCGACCATTGATGCGCCGTATGTGCAGGCAGCCTTTGCGCTGGAAAAAGGCGGTGTCAGCGAAGTCGTCAAATCCAGAGTCGGGTTCCATATCATCAAACTGGATGACAAACGAATCTACGATCCGTCCAAAGAACCCAAGCCAGTCGCAACGCCTGCTGCTCAGCCCAACGCGCAACCGACGCCCAGCCCAACTCCGCAAGGGCCGGTGGAACAGGTGCAGACGCGCCATATTTTCCTGAGCACCATGCTGGCCGATACCTACGAAGAGCAGGAAACGCAAACCAAGGTCAAACGCGCGATGGAAGATGCCACGCTGAAATATCCTGTCAAAATTCCGACTGATTTCACGGTCAATGTCGCCGGTTACGATCCCAAGACCCTGCCCGGTTTGGGCGGCGGCAGCGGCGGCACGATGAAGGGAATTGATCCGAACGCGAACAAGTAATTCAAAGTTTCCAGTTTCCGGTTTCCAGTGTTCGTTTCGCTGGCAGCCGGAAACTGGAACCCGGTGACTGGAAACTGACATGGAAAAAGCTCAAATTGGAATCATTGGCGGCAGCGGTTTGTATCAGATGGAAGGATTGACCGATGTGCGCGAAGTCGGCGTCGAAACCCCGTTCGGCAAACCTTCCGACAACTTCATTCTCGGCACGTTGGACGGCGTTCGCGTGGCGTTTCTGGCTCGGCACGGACGCGGCCATCGCATCACGCCGACCGAACTCAATTTCCGCGCGAACATTTACGCGATGAAACTGCTGGGCGTCGAACGCATCATTTCGGCTTCGGCGGTTGGTTCGCTGCAGGAACAATACGCGCCGACGGACATTGTCATTCCCGATCAATTCTTTGACCGTACGCGCGGACGGGTTTCGACTTTTTTTGGCGAAGGCATCGTCGCGCACATCACGTTTTCGCATCCGGTGTGCGGCGCGGTTTGGCAGGTGCTCGGCGATGAAACCGAAGCTATAGGTGTCAAGGTTCACCGAGGTGGAACCTACCTGAACATGGAAGGCCCGGCATTTTCCACGCTGGCCGAATCGCGTCTGTATCGCAGTTGGGGAATGGATGTCATCGGCATGACCAATTTGCAGGAAGCCAAACTCGCCCGCGAAGCCGAAATTTGTTACGCGACGATGGCCTTGGTGACCGATTACGATTGCTGGCATCCCGATCACGATGCCGTGACCGTGGAAATGGTCATCGAATACCTGAACAAGAATTCCACCAACGCGCAAAAAATTATTCGCTCGGCGGTTGGTAAACTTGCCGCCGCGCCCCGCGAATGCAAATGCGGCTCGGCGCTGAAACACGCGATCCTGACGCACGGAGAAATTCCGGCGGAAACGAAAAAGAAACTTTCGGCGATCATCGGCAAATACGTCGGCGAATGAAACTGCGGAAAGGAGCGCAAGAAATGGGATTGACTTACGTCAAGGGAACGGTCAGCAAGGACAAAAAAAGGAAACATACGCTCGATTTTCTGGTGGACAGTGGAGCGAAATACACTTTGCTGCCTGAAAAGACTTGGCGTGATTTGAAGTTGAAACCACAACGTCACATGAAATTCATCCTGGCTGATGGAACTGAAATTGAGCGTGGCATTTCTGAATGCCTGATTTCTTTACCGTATGGTGAGGCCCACACCCCAGTCATACTGGGTGAAAAAGGCGATGAACCATTGCTTGGCGTTGTCACTCTGGAAATACTCGGACTCGTTCTCAATCCATTCCAGCGAAGTTTGGAGCCGATGAGAATGACTCTGGCTTGATTTTTACGAGATCAAGGGAGGTGTTATGAAGTCTGTTTTCACAATGGTATTTGCAATCTTGTTTGTCGCAGTCATTGGCGTAGCTACTTTCATTACCACTTGCGCTTATGGCGAAGAACTGATGCCGGTTCAACAAGGGCCGAGTCGCGGTTCGATCAGCGTGCCGCGCGACCCGGAGCAGGAAAAACAATCGTACAAAAGCCTGGACGCCGCGAAGTTCTATTTTTACAAACGAAAACCGAACAAAGGCGACAAAGGCGGTCAGGAGCGGTTGAACAAAGCCGTTCTGGATCGGTTGCAGGAAATCATTGATCTCAATCCGAATTTTGCGCGGATTGACGAAGTGTATTTCCTGACCGGCGAAGTCTATCAGCGCGGCGGCGACACCGAAAAAGCCGTCGAATACTGGACGAAAGCCGTTCAGGAAGGCGCGGACGAAAAGATCAAAGCCGAAGCCCAAAAACGCCTGGACGAAAATCAAAACCAAAAGAAGAAGGGATAATCACTCACACATGTCATCAATTTGTCCGTTGTTAGTTGTCGGCTCCGTAGCCATTGACGCCATCAAAACCCCCTTTGGCGAACGTGACCGCAGCCTCGGCGGTTCCGGTCTGCACTTTTCCGTTTCCGCTTCGTTTTTCAGTGAAGTCGGCGTCGTCGCCGTCATCGGTGATGATTTCACCTCTGAAGACGAAGCCGTCTTTCACGAACGCAAGATCAACATCTCCAATCTGGAACGCATTCCCGGCGGCAAAACCTTTCGTTGGGCGGGCGAATACGGTTTCGACCTGAACACGGCTAAAACTCTGGACACTCAGCTCAACGTCTTTGCCGATTTCAAGCCCAAACTATCTGACGTTGCAAAGAAAACGCCGTTTCTGTTTTTGGGCAACATCCAGCCGACGCTGCAACGCGAAGTCCGCGAACAAGTGGATTGCAAATTCGTGGCGATGGACACGATGAATCTGTGGATTGAAATCGCGCGCGAAGAATTGCTGAAAACCATCGCCGTTGTGGACGCCATGATTATCAATGACGCCGAAGCCCGCGAACTGGCCGGAGAATCCAATCTGATCAAAGCCGCCCGCAAGATCATCGGTTGGGGACCGAAAATGCTGGTCGTCAAACGCGGCGAATACGGCGCAGCGTTTTTCACCAAAGACAGTTATTTCGCCATTCCGGCCTATCCGCTGGAAGGCGTCTTCGATCCGACCGGGGCAGGCGACAGCTTTGCTGGAGGCTTCATGGGCTATCTGGCGCAATCCGACAAAATTGACGAAGCGACCGTCCGCCGCGCCATTATTTACGGCTCGACGATGGCGTCGTTCAACGTCGAAGAATTCAGTTGCGACCGCTTGCGCCGCCTGACGCCGCAGGAAATCCGCGACCGCTTCCATCAATTCAAAGAATTCACACACTTCGAAATCTGATGCGATTTCACAAATTCCAAGCTCTCGGCAATGATTTCCTGATCGCGCGCGAAGCTGAGTTGCGGGCGGTGACGGAAGATTTTGAATCGTTCGCCCGGCAAATCTGCGACCGACATTTTGGCGCGGGAGCCGACGGCTTGGAATTGTTGCTGGATTCGCCAGGAGCCGGAGCCGATTTTGAAGTTCGGTTGTTCAATGCCGATGGCGGCGAAACGCCGATTTCCGGCAATGGGACGCGATGCGTCGGAGCGTATTTGTATCTGGTTGAAAACTGGGACAAGCCGGAAGTTCGCATTGCCACCGGCGCAGGCATTAAAACGCTGAAGCCGATTGAACGCCGCCGCAACAGTCTGGTGTTTGACACCGAAATGGGCACGCCGCGATTTCGCAGCAGCGAAATTCCCATCAAGCTGCCGACGGAACTCGAACGAGTCATTCGACAACCGCTGAATGTGTTGGGTCAAACAGTGGAAATCACGGCGACTTCGATGGGCAATCCGCATTGCAGCATCTTCGTCGCCGATTTCGATCAACTGGATTGGCGGCGGTTTGGCGCAGCGCTTGAAGTTCACGAAGCGTTTTCTGACCGAACCAACGTCGAATTCGTTCGCGTCGTGAATCGTCAGGAAATCGAAGTCCGGTTTTGGGAACGCGGTTGCGGAGAAACGCTGGCTTCGGGAACCGGTTCGTGCGGAGCGGCGCTTGCCAGCATGTTGAACGAGCTGACCGAGCGCAAAGTCAAAGTCATCACCGCCGCCGGAGAATTGATCGTCGAATGGCGCGCGGACAATTCGGTCGTGCAAACCGGCGAAGCCTGCGCCGTGTTCAATGGCGAATGGCTGGCTTGAAAAGGAGCGCGATGAGCAATCAACCGGAAATCAATTTTGTCGCCTTGGCACATTTTTCCAATTCGGTGCAGGCCGGAATGGTCAGCGAGTTGTTGGAAAACAACGGCATCGCTTCGATTTTGCAAGGCGTGAATTTTGGCGGTTTGGAACCGTTGTTGATGCCCGGCGGATATTCTGAAATCACCTTGCTGGTTGCCGAATCGGAGCTTGAGCGCGCCCAGCAGCTTTACGATGCTTTTTTTGAACAGCAACCCGATTCCGCGTTGGCGGAAGATGCGGAACTGCCAGAGGAGCCTTCGCAATGACCGACGCGCTGGTTGTTTTGACCACGACGGAAACCGAAGCAGATGCCGAACGTCTGGCGCGATTGCTGGTCGAAGCGGAATTGGCGGCGTGCGTGCAGGTGTTGCCGCGCATGAGTTCGATTTATCGCTGGCAAGGAAAAGTCGAACAAGCTGGCGAAACCTTGTTGCTGATCAAAACCACTCGCGCGGCGTACGCCCGACTGGAAACTGCGATCAAACAACATCACCCTTACGAAACTCCCGAAATCATCGCCTTGCCGGTCGAAGCCGGATCGGACAAGTATCTGAAATGGTTGATGGAGGCCGTCCGGTCATAAAGTAAGGCTTTTCACGTCGCCGTTTTCCGACACAGGCTTAATATATCTTGCTCTGAACCGCAGGTTTTGTGTAAATTACGGCCAACGATCCCCTCGACAATTCGATTCGTAGATCATTGCATTGACCGCTCAGCCCACAGCGTGACCTGAGCCAATGCCGCCCTTTTTCATATCTTGCTGGCCGGTTGCTGAAAAAATTGCAAGCAGCGTTTGGTGAGGCTGAGTCATCCGAAGCAGTGGTCTAATTTAATTTCAAAAAGTGTCTCAAGGAGCAGAAGAACAATGATGGCTATGCGAGTCTTAGTGATTGAGGACGAACAGAAGATGGCTGATCTGATCAAGCGCGGTCTCGAAGAAGAGGGGATGCAGATCGAAACGGCCTACGACGGGGAAACCGGAGCGCAAGCGGCACTGAGCGGCAATCATGACCTGATTATTCTTGATCTGGGATTGCCGGGACGAGATGGGTTGCAGGTGGCGAGCGATCTGCGCGAGGCCGGTTTCAAGACGCCGATTCTGATTCTCACCGCCCAGGACAGCACAGAAATGAAAGTCACCGGGTTGGATACCGGTGCGGACGATTATCTGACCAAACCGTTTGCCTTTGCCGAATTGCTGGCGCGCATTCGTGCGCTGTTGCGGCGGACTCACACAGAAGACACGACCAAAATCCAGATTGGCGATCTGGTGTTGAACCTGATCAATCGTCGCGCTTCGCGCGCAGGCAGGGAAGTGCAATTGACCAACAAGGAATTTTCCCTGTTGGAATACTTCATGCGCCACCCGGACGAAATTCTTTCGCGCGAAACATTGTCGGAAAAAGTCTGGGAAGAGACCTTCGACACGTTGACCAACGTGATTGACGTTTACATCAATTATCTGCGAAACAAGATTGATCGGAATTACGAACCCAAGCTGATTCATACCGTGCGCGGCATTGGCTACATGCTCAAAACGCCTGTCGTCGAATCGCAAATGGTTGCGGAAACCAAAGCCGCATAAATCGTGTGAGTGAGCTTTCCGGGAGACGGGATTGGATTTCTTCTCCCGGAAAGTTTCGCTTGCTGTTCCGCTCCGATTCAGACGTTTGACGAACCTGCCCCATGCCTTCTCTTCGCTTTAAGCTGACCTTTTATTACCTGGCGATTCTCTCAGTGGTGCTGCTGGTGTTTGGCATCGCCATTTTCTTTTATCTTTCCAGCAGTCTGCTGACAACGATTGATCGAGCGCTGGCGTTTCAGGTTGAAAAGATCGAAGTCGGCATGGCTGTCGGGGCGGGCGTGGATATGTCGCATCATCCACTGATGCAAAGCCACGAAAACGACGATTTGTTGCCTCTTGCCCCGCACATTTATCAAATCATCAACGAACAGGGGACGATCACCGATGGGGGAGCGGCGACTCCGAAAAACCATTTGCCGGTGGATACCAGCGAGTTGATGAAGTTGGAAATTGGAAAGACGGTCTTCAAATCCATACGGCTCGAATCCGGGGAATCGCTGCGCGTCGCGACGAGACGAATCCAGGATTATGACGGTGAGGGAACTTACTTTATCCGGCTCGGACAATCATTGTCGGCGGTGGAAAGCGCGCGCCGGCGTGCGATCCTTGTCTTGGGGATCGCCATTCCATTGGCCTTGGTGTTGGGGAGTTTCGGAGGATTGTTGCTGGCCAATCAAGCTCTGAGGCCGGTGGATCGTATCACTTGTGCCGCTGAACAAATTGCCAAAGGCGATTTGACCGAACGAGTTCCGATGCCTGCCAGCGCCGCCGACAAGATGGACGAAATCGGCAGGTTGGCAGCCACGTTCAACCACATGATTTCGCGGTTGCAGTCGGCGTTTGAACGGCAGAAACAATTCACATCGGACGCTTCACACGAATTGCGCACGCCGCTGGCAGTGATGCGCGGCGATATGGAAATCGCGCTGCGCCGCGAACGTTCGCCGGAAGAATATCAGCGGGTGCTCGGTTCCAACCTGGAAGAAATCATTCGCCTGACCCGGTTGATCGAAGATTTATTGATGCTGGCGCGCGCCGATTCTGGACGCGTCGAATTGCGCTGCGAACCGGTTGACCTGAACAAACTCTGCCAGCAAATGGCTGAATACATAACGCCGCTGGCTCAGCAACGCGACCAGACGCTGAGTTACGAAGCGCCGAAAGAACCCATCACCATCAACGCCGATTTGCAGCGCATCAAACAGTTGCTGCTGAATCTGTTGGATAATGCCATCAAATACACCGAACCCGGCGGCAACGTCACGTTGGGGCTAAAGACCGAACTCAATTTTGCAGTCATCACCGTTGCCGACACCGGGCGAGGCATTCCCGCCGAAGACCTGCCGCACATTTTTGAACGTTTCTTTCGCCGTTCCGGCAAAACCAGCGACCGCAGCGCCGCCGGATTCGGACTCGGCCTTTCCATCGTCAAATGGATTGTGGAATCGCACGGCGGCCAGATCGAAACCACCAGCCAGCAAGGACAGGGGACGACCTTCATCGTCAAGCTGCCATTTCTGGGCTGATAACATCTTCGAGAAATAACTGCTTGTAAAAGCCCAAAGGCTTTTTCGTTGTTCCGCAGATACCACGACGATTACAATGCCGTCAGCCAGAACGCATCATTACTTTTCAGGAGACCAGTTATGGACGTGGCAGCTCGACCGATTAAAGTCAGAGATTTCCTACCTTAAATCAAAGCTCTGCTGCCCGGCGGCACGTTGACTTACCACGACGTAAGCTGGGAAGAATACGAAGACCTGCTCGAAGAAATGGGCGCCGGATACAGCCCTCGTATCCATTTCGATCACGGGAAACTGGAGATTAATATGCCTCTGCCAATTCATGATTTTTTCAAGATTTGCCTGTCAGATTTGATACGAGCGATTGCGGATGTTTTAGAGATTGATTTGAATGGATTTGGATCCACTACCTTCAAATATAAAGGCTGTTTGCAGGGTGTGGAGCCGGACTCTTGTTACTATTTGAGTAATGACCCGCGCGTGCTTGGAGTTTACCGATTCGATCCCAACGCTCCCCCGCCTCTGCCCGATCTGGCTATTGAAGTTGACGTGACCAGCGAGTCACTAGGTAGAGCGTGTCGCATAAATGACGCTGAAAAAAGGAGAGCCTTCCAACTTTTTCGGGTTGAAAAGCTCCCCGCTTGTCGCTGATGCTTCCGGTGTGAAAAACATTGGAGGCAATCATGGACAAGCACAAGAATTCTACCGCTAAATCTTGGAAAAACGTGCGAGTGTCAGCATCACACTAAATGCTGGTTAAATGCTGGCGTCAGGCGTAATCTGAGAAAGAGGCTGGATACTTACAAACTGCGAACACATAATCTGAACTATGAAACGACGCGAATTCATCCAACAGGCAATTCAACAGACGGCGGTGATTTCGGCGACCGCCGTTTCTTATTCGCGAGTGATAGGCGCAAACGAGCGAATCGTTATCGGTTTGGTCGGTTGCGGCGGACGCGGACGCCAGGTCGCGGACTTGATGCGCAAAGTTCCCGGCGCGGAATACGGTGCGGTTTGCGACGTGTACGAAACGAACGCTCTGAGCGCCCAAGCCTGGGCGGGCAGCACGGCAAAAAAGTTCGGCGACTTCAGAAAGTTGCTGGAATTGAAAGACGTGGACGCGGTTCACGTCGCCACGCCGGATCACTGGCACGCGGCGATTACCGTGCTGGCCTGCGCGGCAGGCAAAGACGTGTACGTCGAAAAACCATTGGCCCACAACGTCCGCGAAGGCCGCCTGATGGTCGAAGCCGCGCGCCGTTACAAACGTATCGTCCAAACCGGCACGCAACATCGCAGCGCGCCGCATTACCGCGAAGTCCAGCAGATCATTCAATCCGGCGAACTCGGCGAAGTGCGTTTTGTGCGAGTTTGGAATTACAGCAACATCACTCCAAACGGCGTAGGCAAATACGCTGACGAACCCGCGCCGGAAGGTTTGGACTGGGATTTTTATCTCGGCCCCGCGCCCAAAGTCCCGTTCAACCGCGCGCGCTTTCTTTCGACGTTTCGCAATTTTTACGATTACGCGGGCGGCACGATGACTGATTACGGCACGCACCGGCTGGACACCGTGCAGCAAATCATGGGCGTTGAAGCGCCGAAGACCGTTGTCGCTACGGGCGGCAAATTCACGCTGAAAGACGCAGGCGATGTGCCGGATTTGTTGCAAGTGACGTATGAGTTTGAGCATCCGAAAAACGGTGGATTCATTCTCAGTTACGAAAGCTGCAATCTGAACGCGCACGGTGCGGGCGGGCGAACGCCGGGTTTCAACTATTACGGCATGCGCGGCGCGGACGACCGTCCGCACGGTGAAGCTTATTACGGCACGAACGGCACGTTGATCGCGGACCGCATCGGCTTCGAAATCTTCCCCGAACCGCTCAAACCCGCGCTGACCGCCAAACAACGCGCGCAACCGATTGACGCCTGGCGTATGCAGTCCAAACGTGTGCAAGGCCGCGACACGACGGATTTGCACACGCAGAACTTCATCGAATGCGTTCGTTCGCGGAAAGCGCCGAACGCGGAAGTCGAAATCGGCCACCGCTCGACGGCGACTTCGCACCTGGGAAACATCGCGTACCGAATTGGCCGCCGCCTGACCTGGGACGCCGCGAAGGAAGATTTCGTCGGCGATATCGAAGCGTCCAAGCTGCTCAGCCGCAAAGCGCGCAAGCCGTGGGATTTGATTTGAATAGTGTCGGTAGCCCGCGCGTAAGCAAGGGCTTTTTCGCTAAACCCAAGCCCTTTCTGACGGTCGGGCTACTGGCACGCTAAGGAGTCAAACAAATGAACCGAATCTGTTTGCTGATTGTTTTGGCCTTTGCCGTTGTTGCGGTTGCTGCCGTCAAGCCTAAGCCGTTGTTTGATGGCAAGAGCTTCGCCGGTTGGGAAGGCAACATGAAAATCTTCCGCATCGAAGACGGCGCGATTGTCGGCGGTTCGATGAAAGCGGCGCTGCCCAACAACGAATTTCTTTGCACGACCAAACGCTATTCCGATTTCGTGCTGCGCGCCAAGTTCAAAGTCACGGGCGAGCGCGTCAACGCCGGAATCCAGTTTCGTTCCGAGCGCATTACCAACAATCACGAAGTCATCGGTTACCAAGCCGACATCGGCCAGAATTATTGGGGCGCGCTGTATGACGAATCCCGCCGCAACAAGATTCTTGTTTCGCCCGATGCGACTGAGTTGAACAAAGTCCTCAAGCGTGACGATTGGAACGAATACGTCATTCGCGCCGAAGGCAAACGCATTCGACTGACAATCAACGGCTACCAAACGGTGGATTACACCGAAGCCGACGACACGATCAAACAGACCGGTGTGATCTGTCTGCAAATCCACAGCGGTCCGCCCAGCGAAGCCCGCTACAAAGACATCACAATCGAAGAGCTTTCAACTCGCAAATGAACCATGACCACTCCAACTGAACTCCGCAGCAAATTGAAAGAAGGCGTGATCGCCTTTCCGATTACGCCGTTTAACGAAGACCTGTCGCTGAACCTGGACGGGTTGCGGCACAACCTGACCAAACTCCGCGAACACCCGCTGTGTGCCGTCGTGGCCGCAGGCGGAACCGGCGAAGTCTATTCGCTGACGCCTGCCGAATATGACGCCGTCGTTCAGTTGACTGTCGAAGTCATTGGCGGCAAATCGCCGATCATCGCCGGCGTAGGCTTTAATCAGCCGCTGGCCGTTGAAATGGCAAAACAAGCCGCCGCTGCCGGAGCCGACGGCATTCTGGCGCTGCCGCCGTATTACCCAAACGCCGATGACGAAGGAATGCTCAGTTATTACCATTCCATCGGCGAAGCCACGGATTTGGGACTGCTGATTTACAGCCGCGATTGGGCGAACTTTTCTCCAGCGATGGTCGAAAAGCTGGCGTCGGCGATTCCAACGCTTTGCGCCTGGAAAGACGGACAGGCAGACATTCGCCGTTATCAAATGATTATCAACCGGCTGGGCGACCGGCTGCACTGGATCGGCGGCGCGGGCGATGACAGCTTGCCGGGTTATTACTCCATCGGCATTCGCACGTACACGTCCAGCATTGCGACGGTTGCGCCGAAATTGTCGTTGGCGTTGCACGAAGCTGGCTGCCGGGAAAACTGCGCCGAATTGATGAAGATGATGCACGAACTGGTTATTCCGCTTTACGCCTTGCGCGCGCGGCGGAAAGGCTACGAAGTGTCCGCGATGAAAGCGATGATGGATATGGTTGGGCTGGCAGGCGGGCCGGTGCGTCCGCCGCTGCCGAACGTCAAGCCGGAGGAGAAAGAAGAGCTTCGCGCCATCGTCGAAAAGTGGCGGTCATTTCTGGATTCGTGAAAGTCCGCGAAGCTATGATTGCAGTTGAAAGGAGTCTGACATGTCGTTTGCGACAACGCCCTGAAACGATGAAAACGGCTGCGCCCGACTGTCCGACAAGCTGCCAGCTTGTCGTTGACCCTAACAAGCGTCAAATCGAGACCACGACAAGCTGGCAGCTTGTCGGACATTTTCAGAGGAGAGTTTTATGTCAGAAACATTGGCTGCCCAGCAAATTAAAGAGCGTGATTTATCCACCGAACTCGTTCCGCAAACCGATCCGCGCGCCGTGTTTGTTTCTATAGACCCGGAGCGGTTGGGAGGAGTTCCCTGTTTTGTGGGAACGCGACTGCCGATTCGTTATCTGTTCGAGTATCTGAGCAAGGGCAAGAGCCTGGACGAATTCCTGGATGATTTTGACGGCGTGCCGCGAGCGGAAGCGATCGCGGCGATTGAGCAAGCTTTGCCGCGATTGTTGGAGGGCTTGCCTCAACCGTGAAAATCCTCTTCGATCATTGCGTTGCCAAACCGCTTAGAAAATACTTGCCCAACCACGAAATCAAAACGACTCGTGAAATGCGCTGGGAAGGTTTGAAGAACGGCGCGTTGCTGGCAAAGGCCGAAGATGCCGAGTTCGATTTGTTGCTGACTGTGGATCAAAATCTTCGTTATCAGCAAAACCTGTCTGGTCGCACCATTGTCGTAGTTGTCTTGATCGCCAATGGCATCACTGTTGATGACCTTCGCCCATTGCTTCCCGCCCTTGAAAACACTTTGCTGACAATTCAACCCGGACAAGTTTACGAAGTGAGTTGATCGTCTTTGAACAGGAGGTGAAAAACGATGACCGATTGGAATCGTCGCCAATGGATTGCCACTGCCGCCGGAATCACAGGCTTGGCTGGCATCGAAGACATGGCCTTGGCCTTTGACGCTAATGCGTATGGCCAGAATCGAAGCGGTAGCCCGAAAGCCGCGCGCCCGCGCAGCAAAATGAAAATCAGCAAGTTCAAGGCGACTGTCGTCGCTTCGCCGGATTTCGCCTTGCTGAATTCGTGGAATGTTCACGACACGCATTTCAAACGGACGATACTGGAATTGGAAACCGACGATGGTTTCACGGGCATTGCCGAAGTCGCCGCAGGCGCCGCGCAGGAATTGGAAGCCAGCCGCGACAAAGTGCTGGGGCGAGATCCGTTCGAGATCGAATACTTTCGCCGCCAGTTCAAAACGCCGAACGCCTTTGGCGCGGTCGAAGTCGCCTGCCTGGACATCATCGGCAAGGCCATCAACCGCCGCGTGGTGGATTTGATTGGCGGCGCTTACCGCGAAGCGCAAGCATTTTCGGCCTACATCTTTTTCGTCATGCCGACGCCGAATGGCCCGGATTATTCGACGCCGGAAGCGGTCGCGCGCCAGTTTCAGGAGTTCAATCAGAAATACGGCTTCACGTCCTGCAAATTCAAAGGCGGCGTGCTGCACCCCGACAAGGAGATTGAAGCTTTGCGAATGATGCGCGCCGCCATGCCGAACGCGAAGCTGCGCATTGATCCGAATGCGGCTTGGTCAGTTGAAACTTCTGTTCGCGTGGCCAAGGCGATTGAACCGCTCGGCATGGAGTATTACGAAGACCCTACGCCCGGTCTGGACGGAATGGCCGCGGTTCGCCGCCAGACCAAAATTCCGCTGGCCACCAACATGGTTGTCACGCGAATGGAACACATCGTTCCCGCCATTCAAAAAGGTTCGGTGGATGTGGTGCTGCTCGATAACCATTACATGGGCGGATTGAACAACGTTCGTTACTGGGCAGCGATTTGCGAAGCCGTCGGCTGGGGCTGTTCCGGTCACAGCAACAATCATCTGGGCATTTCAATGGCGATCATGACGCACATGAACTGCGCCATTTCGCGCGTCGGCTATGACGCCGATTCGCATTACCCCTGGACAACCGAAGACATCATCAAACCGGTAAATGGGGCGCCAATGCTGCAATTCAAAGACGGCAAGATGGCTTTGCCGGACGCGCCGGGATTGGGCGTGGAAATTGATCCAGACAAGATGGCCAAGCTCGTCGAAAACGTGAAACGCGCAGGAAACCGCCACGAACAGTTGAAGAAATGGGACCCGATCTACCCGCTGAACGATCACCGCATTCGTTGGTAGAAATAAAATCTTCACCGCAGAGGCGCAGAGAACGCTCAGGCGGCGCAGAGATCGTTCAAAGACTCTTCGAAACCTCTGCGGCACTCTGCGCCTTTGCGGTGAAATTGTCTTGTCCAGAAAAACAACAATGACCCAAAAACTGCTTCAATTCTCTTTGTCCATTTTGCTGGCGATGCTGATTGTCCCGCCGAATGAAACCGCGCTTTCACAACCGGCGCGAAAGCCAAACGTACTGTTCATCGTTGCCGACGATTTGCGAAACGAGCTCGGTTGTTACGGCAGTTCCATTGCCAAAACGCCGAATCTGGATCGGCTGGCCAAACGCGGGATGCGATTCGACGCGGCTTATTGCCAGTATCCGGTCTGCAACCCCAGCCGGACTTCGCTGCTGACCGGCTTGCGCCCGGACACGACGCGCATCACGGACAACAACACCAACTTCCGCACGACGCTGCCGGATGTCGTGACGCTGCCGCAGCTTTTCCGCCAGAACGGTTATCGCGCCACCAGCTTCGGCAAAATCTTTCATCGCGGGTTGACGATGGAAGATTTGCGCACCGACATGGACGACAAAGCTTCGTGGGATGAAGTGCGTTACTTTCAAACCACGCCGCTCGGCTTCAAAGGCGAAGGCCGCAATCTGACCGACGGCAAACTGGCCTGGTGCAATTGGCGCGCGGCGGAAGGCGCTGACGAAGATCAACCTGATGGCCAAATCGCGCGCGAAGCCATCAACGTTCTGGAACAGCGCGCCAAAGACAAGCAGCCATTTTTCCTTGCTGTCGGTTTGCACAAACCGCACGATCCATTCATCGCGCCGAAAAAGTATTTCGATCTGTATCCGCCGGAAAGTTTGAAGCTGTGGCAAGCGCCGAAAAGAACTCTGGCCGATCCTGCGACCGCTTTACCGGGCGGAGCCTTCCGCGAAGCCTTCGGCAAATTCACAGATAAAGAGCGGTTGGAATTCATGCGCGCGTATCTGGCCGGAGTTTCCTTCACCGACGCGCAAGCCGGAAAGATCATTGACGCGCTAGACCGCCTGAAGCTGACGGAAAACACGATCATCATTTTCTTTGGCGATCACGGCTATCACCTGGGCGAACGCGGTTGGTGGAACAAAAGCACGCTGTTTGAATTGTCCGCACGCGCGCCGATGCTGGTTTACGCGCCGCAGATGAAAGCCAAAGGCAAAGCAACCGGGCGGTTGGTGGAATTCATTGATATTTATCCGACGCTGATGGAATTGGCTGGTTTGAAAACGCCAAACAAACTGGAAGGCCGCAGCTTCGTGCCTCTGCTCGACAATCCGCGATTGAGATGGAAAGAAGCGGCTTACACGCAAATGTCGCGCGGCAGATTTGCAGGCTATTCCGTTCGCACCGAACGCTGGCGCTACACCGAATGGGACGAAGGTCGCCAAGGTGCGGAACTGTACGATCATCAAACCGACCCGCACGAATACCGCAACCTCATCAACGAGCCGAAACACAAAGCGACGGTTGAACAATTGAAAGTGTTGCTGCGCAAGAGAACCTGATTTCAGTTTGGGCTGAAGAGCTTTAGATAATTTTCCTCAGTCGCAGGCGAAGTCCGAGCCAATTCCAGATTTTCTTCGACGTGTTCCGTCCGGCTCATTCCCACCAACGCTGTTGTTACGCCCGGTGTCGAACGCACAAACTGAAGCGCGCGTTGGGCGTCGGTTCGCAAACCGGGAAAGGCTTCGTCCACAATCGGCGGCAACCCTGCCGATAGTTTCGACTGCAAAATCGAACCGCTGGCCATCACCGTTACACCGTACTCTGCCGCCGCTTCCAGCAACGTCGCCTTTTTGCCGTTCACGGTTTGGTTCGCGTTGGTGAAGGCTTCAGTCATTGCCAGATTCACAGGCAACTGCACGACTTTGAAATGATGATCGTCGCCGCCGACCGCGCGCGCGGTTTGAACGATGCGCTCCAGCGATAAAAATTCCTGGCTGCCAGACGGCACGCGATACCCGTTCCAGGTGGCCGTGCCGTACATCGCAATCTTGCCTGATGCTGCTGCCGATTCCAGAAACTCAAACGCCGCCGCCAGCCGCCGGTAAAACTCTTCCTGCGAAACTTCGGCCAACTGCGATTCCGGGTTGTGCAGGTAATACACGTCCACGCCGTCCAGCCGCAGATTGCGCAGACTCTGATCGAGTTGATGCGCCAGATAAGCGGGCGTCATGCAATGGCTGCCCTGCACGAAATCTTCCAGCCGACAGACCCCCGGTTTGACAAAAGCTTCATCCAGATAAGCCATCATTTCCTGGCGGCTGCGCGGCATTGTCCCGTCAAAGGGGAGAAAGCCGCCTTTGGTGGTGACAATAATCTCTTCGCGCTGAAGCGTTCCGGCGGCAAACAATTCTGAAAACGCCTGGCCGAAGCTGCGTTCGCTGCGTTGAAAGCGGTAATTGGCCGCCGAATCGAAAACGTTGCAACCCAACTCCGCTGCGCGTTTGACCGCCGCGCAATACGCCTCATCGGTTCGCGCGTCGGCGTTGCCCAGATACGATCCCTGGCCGATGGACGACATCCACAATCCTTGTTGTTGTCGAAAGTGATTGTCAGGCAAGCGGCCTTGAAATCGGTTTTTGTATTTCGCGGTTCCCGCCGCAGTTGCTTTTGTTTCGTGGCTCATCTTGTTTCCTCCGTTTTTGTTTGGATGGGCATTGTCAGCGGTTCGTGCCGGTATCGCAATTGGAGCGCGGACGTTCCGTCCGCGCTGCGTCTGTGGAAACCCACAGCGCGTTGCTCGTGGCTTCCTCACGAAGCAGGTGGGAGCAACAACCTCCGACCGTCGTTTTCCCGACAACATACCGTAGGCAGTCACGGCGCACACCGTTCAGCCAATACGCATAATCCGCGCCGTCGAAACCAAGCAAGAAGAAAACAGGAGCGCACCGATGAACGCAAAACTCAGTCAATTCACTGCCAGATTCAGGCCGTTGCCGATGGGATGGTTGAAACACAGCAAACAATTAGTGGTCGGATTGTTGTTGTTGCAAATCGCCGTTGTGGTAGTCGTTGCCTGGCATACCAAACGTCGTGCGCAACATGAACTCGACGCCGCGCGAACACGAATCGCCCAGCAAGCGTTCGTGCCTTTTGAAAAACGAACGCTCCCGGCTTTTTCCGGCGACGGCGTCAAACTGCTGCAAAGTAGCAAGGCGACACGAGGCGTGGCGAAATTCAATGATTCGTATTTTGCCGCCACTGATGGCGGACTGTTGGAACTGTCCGCTGAAGGCAAACTCAAACGTCGCTTCACTGTGTTGAACGGATTACCGGAAAGCGATTTGACGGCGCTGGCTGAATTCGGCGGGCAATTGTTGATCGGCACGCGCTCGCAAGGGCTGATCGCGTTCGACGGTTCGCGCTTCGCGGCTTACCGCTGGACGGATCGCAAGGCGCAAGCCGTCACCGCTTTGCTGGAAGAAAACGGGCGGCTGCTCGTCGGAACTTTTGCGGGCGGATTGCTGGAATTCGACGGCAAACAGTTTCGTGAACTGAAAGCAGGCGACAAACGGCTCAACGGCGTTGATCGGTTGACGACGGACGCAGTTCGTTTGTTTGTCGGCACGTTTGCCGATGGTTTGTGGGTGAACGAAGGAAACCGTTGGCGGCAGTTCACCGTCGCCGACGGTTTGCCGTCCAACCGCGTGGTCGGCGCGGTGACAAACGGCGAACAGTTGTTGGTGGCCACGGATTTCGGCGTTGCGACGGCTGCGATGGATTCGCTGTTCGATTCGGCGCAGAAACGCTTTCAAACGCTGGCGACATTGCCTTCGCTGTCCGGCATGACTCGCACAGGCAATACCGTTTTGCTCAGCAAAGACAATGGCGATCTGTTCCAGATCGTCGCAGATGCGCGAACAGGCAAACCGCAACTCACCCCGATTTCCTGGAAGAAACCTGAAAGCCTTTCGTCCTGCCAACTCCATGTCTTTTCAGGCGAGCAGTCATTGTGGCTACTGAGCAACGAAGGCATGTGGCGCACTGGTTGGCAGGACGAAAGGTTTTCCGTGCGATTGAACTTTGTCAGTTTCGGAGAAATCGGCGAATTGAATTCGCCTGCCAGCAACGTTGTGTCCGCGCTGGCAATGGATGGCGCAGGCAATTTGTGGGTGGGCAGTTTCCGCAATGGCATTGACGTGTTTACGCGCGAAGGAAGGCGGCTCACCCATCTGGAAAGTGGCGCAGTACGCGAGATCAATTCGCTGACCTGGGATGAAACGTCGCGGCGGATGATTGCCGGGACTTCGCAAGGACTGGTGCAGTTCAACAGTTCCAGGCAGCCGCAAACTGTCGGTGTCGCTGAAGGGTTGATCAGCAATTCGATCCTGCACGCCGCACCACTGCAAAAAACGTCCTCAGCCTCTTCAGCCAATCTTGTATTGGCCACCAGTCGCGGCCTGATGTTTGGTCGTGACAAACAATGGCGCGCGTTGACAGCGGTGCAAGGTCTGCCCAGCAACAGCGTATATGTCGTTCTGCCGCACCGCGAATTCGTTTACGCCGGTACGCTCAGCGGGTTGGGGCAAATCAACGCCGGGCGCGTGATTCGCACGTTCAAGGATTCCAACTCCAAACTGACACATAACTGGGTGACGGCGCTGTGCGCGGTTGGCAATCGTTTGTTTGTCGGGACGTATGGTGGCGGCGTGTTTGAACTGACGCCGTCGGGCGAGTTCGCCAGCTTCGCCGCTGACATCGGCAAACAAAGCGTCAACCCGAACGCAATGGCCACGGACGGCCAACGGCTTTATGTCGGCACGCTCGAAGGCGCGTGGGTATTGGATCTGGATTTGGCAAAGTGGACTCGGTTGAAACGCGAATTACCCGCGGCAACCGTGTTGAGCGTCGTTGCCAATGGCGACAACGTGTATTTCGGCACGACCAGCGGCATTGCCCGCGTCAGCAATAAACATTTTGAACCCGTCACGGAGTAAGGAAGATGACCCGCAACCCGCAACGAAATTTTTATGTGTTCTGCATTGTTCTCAGCCTGATGCTGGCGGGCGGACTTGTTCTGCCCGCCGTTCGCAGCCGCGCACAATCCGCCGTGCTGATTCCGACGACGATCAAAAACACGCCGGATGATTCGATTCTGTCGCTGCCGGTGATGAAGGTGAACGTGACGATTGACAACCAGCACGCGCATGTTCGCGTGCTGCAAATTTTCGACAATCACGTCGGCCAGGCGCTTGAAGGCAAATATCTCTTCGCCTTGCCGCCGCAATCGTCCATCGCGGATTTTGCCGTCTGGGATGGCGATTGGCGCTTGCCTGGCGTGATTCTGGAAAAACGGCGCGCCAACAAACTTTACGAACAGATCAAAGCGCAAGTGACCGATCCGGGATTGCTGCAACAGGACGACGAACACGGCGGCGCATCGGCCTTTTCAGCCAAAGTCTTTCCAATTCCGGCTTACGGCACCAAGCGCGTCGAACTGGAATACACAGAAATGCTGCCGGTCGAAAACCTGAGTTCGCGGTTCAGTTTTCCATTGAAGGCTTCGTTTGGGAAAACCCAGCGCGTAGGCGAATTTTCCTTGCGCGTGAAGGTGTTGAGCGATGCGCCGATTTCTCCGCTCAAATTCGCCAGCGCTTATGCGATGAAGCCGGTCAAACAGCAATCAGGCAATTTGGGTAACGATCAGGAGTATGAATTCAGCGCCAACGACATCGAACTGAAAGAAGATTTTTCGCTGGAATACACAATCAACGTCGAACAGAGCGCGCTATCGTTCATCGCTCACCGCGCGCCGGAACGCATTTCAGCTTATGACCTGCGCGATCTTTCGCTCGCCGCCGGGATCCCGGACGGCTACTTTGAAGCGCGTGCGGTTTTCAATTCGCGCGCCTCTTCGGCGAACAAGAACGAGCATCCGCGCAATGTGCTATTGCTGTTCGACACTTCGCTTTCGATGCACGGCGAAAAGTTGACGCGAGCCGTCGAAGCCACGGACTTTTTTCTGCACAGTTTGTCGCCGCAGGATCATTTCAATATGGCGCTGTTCAACGATGGTTTTGCGCCGTTTGCCGCTGCTTCACAACCGGCCACAGCGGAAAACGTCGAACAGGCGCTAGGTTTCATCAAAGCTTCAATGCTCGGCGGCGGAACGGATTTGCAGCAAGCGCTCGTTAAAGCCGTTGAACTGGCCAACGCTTTTCCTTCAGGCGAACGCAGCATCGTGTTGATTTCCGACGCCAACCCGACACTGAAAACCGTCAACATCAAACGCATTGCGCAGGCTTTTGACACGGCCAATCGGTCCGGCTCTTCGCAAAAAACGCGGCTGTATGCGCTGGGCTTAGGTGGCGACACAAACCGAAACCTGCTGGAAACGCTGACGCTGAAATGCAAAGGCTACTTTGCACAGGCGCGCGAAACCGAAGACATCTCGGCGCAACTGAAACTGGTCTTCGCGCAAATCGGCAGCGCCAGCATTGACGAATTGAAATTCACCGCCGCCAACCCGGCCAATTTTTCGCAGGTTTACTCGGTGCAATCACCTTCGCAATCGCAGCACAGTTTCGACGGCGCGAGCGTGGCGTTTGTCGGGCGATATAAATCTTCTCAGCAAAACGCCGAAGTCAAAATTCAGGGCAAATTCGGCGAGCAGGCTTTTGCGCTGGCGCGGCGCGTCATGTTGCCGCAGCTTGAAACCGCGCACGAACATCTGCCGCGATTGTGGGCGCGAGCGCGCATTGATGCGCTGTTGTACGAAATGAATCTGAACGGCGAGCGCGAAGATTACATCGCCGAAATCATTCGTTTGTCGCAGAAATACAAATTCGTCACGCCATACACGGCTTTTCTGGCCGCGCCGCGTTCGTTGTTGCGTCCGCGCGTCATTCAACCCGGCGACCCTGTCATCCGCGTCAAAACCGATTCTTCGATCAAGGAAGTGTTCGCTGTGCTGCCGTTCGGCGAAACATTGCCGTTGAAGTTTTTGCCCGGAGAAGGCGTCTGGCAGGCGCGATTTCTGGCGCCGGCGTGGATGCCGGATGGTACGTATCGCTGCCGGTTGTTGCTGACCGACAAACAGGGCAACGGGTATCAGGAAGAAAAAAGCTTCGTCATTGACAGCCACGCGCCGAAGCTCGCAGCCCGCGTGGATTCGCAAACCGTGCGGGCGGGCGACGAACTGCTGGTCAAGGTGAACGCCGACAAAGATACCGTGCGGCTGGTAGCGAAACTTTACGGCGCGCAGCCTGTGTCGCTGGTCTGGTCGGATAAAGAAAAGGCGAGCGTTGGACGATTGCGCGTGCCCGGCGGATTGGCTTCAGGACAATACGCGCTGACTGTTTCCGCCGAAGATTTCGCGCACAACCAATCCAGCGTGGACGTGATGGTTTCCATTATTGGGCGGTGAGGAAGAGGGACGAACGATGACGCGAAGAATGAAATTCAAATCAGCAAGATTGACCGCATTAGCATTGATTGCGTTTTCGCTCGCGGTCATTCAACCGAATCGCGCAGCCGAAACCGCTGGTCAGCAATCAAACGAACGCGACGCGCAAATCGAAGCCGCGCTGTTTACTCGCGCGGAATTTTTCGGCGCGCAATCCATTGTGCCGTATCCGACTGCTGAAGCCCGCACGCGGTTGGCCGAAATCGCGCGCCGTTTTCCGGCGGACAGCGACATTCAGTTCAAGCTGGCGGAATTGGACGAACGGCTCGGCGATGTCGAGGCGGCGCAGCAGGCGATGCTGCGATACGTTGAACTGGAACCCAACAAAACGGCTGCGTTGAAATCGCTCGCCAGTTTTTACAACCGACGTGCCCGGTTTGCCGAACAGGCGGCGACGCTGGAACGTCTGATTGCCGCTTCGCCTGTGCAGGAACGCGCAACTGTGTTGCGCGAACTGATCGAACTGGCCGCAAAACATCGGCTGGACAAATACCAGCGACCGGAATTTTTCACGCGACTGATTGCCGCTGATCCGGCGGCGTTCGGAATCGTCGAACAATTCGTCAAACAACTGATCGAACAGAACGATTATGTCGAGGCGTTGAAAGCCGTTCGGCAATACAAAAACTCGTTTCCGGCTGAGCGCCGGTTTTTCCTCCAAAAAGAAGTTGAAACGTTGGTGGCGTTGAAGCGCGGCGCAGAAGCCGAACGAGTGTATGTCGCCGCGTTCGATCCGTTTTGGTCGGATGAACAATCGCAGCAGTTTTACTACGAATTTCTCAGCGGACGTGATCGTTTGCGCGCTTATGGCAAAGAGTTGAAGCAGGCGTTCCGCCGCAACCAGACCAATTTCGACATAGCGGTCAGACTGTTTCATTACCGGTTTTACGATTACGACTTCAACGAATCGGGCGCGGCGGCGATTTTCACCCAACTTGAAAAAGCTCGCGCGGCGCGGCGCGTGCAATGGAAGCCGGAAGAATTGGCGACGGCTGCGCGGTTGTTGTTGAAACACGACGAAGCCGAACTGGCCTCGCGGTTTTTGTACACGCTGCATCAAACGGGGAATCTGCAAAAGGGAAGCGAGTTGCGGGAAAAAGTGGTGTACCAGATTTTCGAGCTTTTGCTGGATGCAGACACCAAACGAACGGCGCTGACCGATGGAGATTTGAAGTTTTATCAGGATGTGGCGAAAAGCGATCCGCATCCCGGAATGCTGGGCGGCATGTTGTCGCTGGTGTTGGCCGACGCCAATCCGCAATACGAATTTCAGCAGGCGGAACAAACTGCCGTCGCGTTTTTCAACCGCGCTGCCGCCTATCGCGTGTTTAACACTTTCAAGCGCGAATATCCGACTTCGCCCGCGCTGGCGCAGATGTATCTGGATTTGATTCGCATGCACGCCGCAGCGAAAGAATCCGAAGAGGCCGCCGCGCTGCTGGCCGAATTCGACAGCCGGTATGCGGACGCTCAGCAATTTGCCGAAGTCGCGTTGAAACTGGCTGACGCTTACGTTCTGCTTGAACAACGCAACCGTGAGCAGGAGATTTACCAGACACTGCTCGACCGTTTGGGCAAACAGCGAAAACCCGGCCAATCGTTGATTCCGACTGGTGGCGGCAGTGAACCGACGAGCGAATCTCCGGCGATGGGCGCTTATCCGCCGAACACCAATTACGGTTACAGCCTCAACGACACGCTCAGCGACGCAGACGGATACCGTTACAGCTACAAGCGATTTCGCACGGTTGCGCTGACACGGCAAAAACAACCGGCGGATGAAATAACTTACCTGATCGTGCTGCTTCGTTACGTTGCGTCGTTGACGAAAGACAATCGCGTCGCCGACGTGCTGGCGTTGTATTCCGCCGAAGCCAAAAAGTACCCGGACGAACAAGGGTTGTATGAACAGATGCTGCAATGGTTGGGACAGACGAACCTGGCGGAAGATCAGTTGCGCGTTTACCAGCAGGCGATCCAGCGATTTCCCACCACAGTTTGGACGGATCGTTTGGCGCGTTGGTATTTGCGGCAAAACCGTCAATCGGAATTCGAACGATTTTCGCGCGAACTGCTCCGGCGGTTGAATGACAAAGAAATCGAACAGTATCTGAACCGCTTCGTCCAGACAGGCGCGAACGACAACGCGACGGCGTTCGATGCCAATCTGTATTTGAGTTTGCACCTGCAAGCGCACCAGCGATTTCCGCACAATCAGCGTTTTATCAGTGGGCTGCTGGATTATTACGCCGGTCATAAACAGTGGGACGATTGGCGACGTTTGCTGGCCGAGCATTATTTTGAATCGGTGGAAATTCGCCAACGGTTTTTGGCTCATTTGTCCGGCGCAGGCAAATTGCGCCAACACGCAGCGCTTGCGCGCGAACGCGACAACCCGGTTTACAAGATGTTTCGCGCCGATTCCGCCGCGTGGCTGTCAAACTTCGAAGACGCCGTGGACGCTTACCGCGAATTGAACCGTTTGTATCCGAACACGCCGGATTTCAGCGAACGATTGATCGCCTTCACTCGTTCGTTTGGCCAGAAAGATCAACGGTCGTTGGCGGAATGCGCGCAGTTGCAGCTTGCTGCCGCTGATGCGCTGCCTTCATCCGTTGGACATCGCACGCGCGCCGGAGAAGTGTTTGCCGAATTGGGAGAGATGAAACGCGCTGCCACTGAATGGGAAAGACTGTTACAGCTTGGCGCGGGGGACGAAGCGACGTATCTGGAAACAGCAACCGTGTATTGGGATTATTTTCAGTACGACGACGCGCTGCGCGTTTTGAAAACCATCCGGCGGCAAAAACAGGACGATTCGTTATACGCTTTTCAAGTCGCCGCGCTGCTCGAAGCCAGACATCAACCCGGTGAAGCTCTGGCCGAATACGTCAAAGGCCTGCACGTGCATTCGCCGAATTACCGGCGAACGAAATCGCGATTGAAAACACTGTCTGCTCGCAAAGACGGACAAAGACAATTGCAACAGGCGCTGGCCACGCAATTGGGTAGAACGCGCAACGCCGATCAACGCGACGGAATGGTTTTGGGCTACGCGTTTCTGATGCAGGATTTGGAGCAGTGGCCGAATGTCGCGCCCTTGCTCAAACGGCAAATCGCCAACAGCAACTGGCCAGCGTTTTTGGAAGATGCCAGAGAACTGTTCAGCGAACACGAAGACGCCGCAGGTGAACTGGCGACGCTGCGCCGATTGGCCGTTGTCGCCGGCACGGAGCGACAGAAAATTTCATATCGTTTGCAATTGGTCGAACGCGCCGTCGCCAGCGGACGAAAAGAATCTGCAACCGCTTCGCTCATCCAGTTGATCGCAACTCATCCGACAAATTATGGCGTGTTGACCGAAGCGGCGGATTATTACTGGTTGCTGGGCAAGCGCGAACAATCCATGCGTTTATTGGCCAGCGCCGCGCAACGCAGCAAGGGGCGGTTTCGATATGTGTTTGCCCGCAAACTGGCCGCGCGGCAAAGCGAACGCGGGCAATTGGCGGCGGCGGAAATCACGCTGAAAAAGCTGTACGACGAAAATCCGGCCAATCTGGATGTGTTCCGCGAATTGTCGAAGCTGTATGTTCGCCAATCGAAAGCCGGCGCTTTGCGCGAGCGGTATCGCCAGACCATTCGCGCCGTCAAAGAACAGGAAACGGATCATCTGGCAATGCGCCAGACCATTGCGCAGTTGCGCGAACAGGTGATTGAAGCGTTCACGCAATTGCGCGATTTCAATTCCGCCATCGAACAGCACATCGAAATCATCAATCGCAATCCCGAAGACGAAACCAAGGTCAACACCGCCATCGAATACGCCAAACGTTATGGCGGAGCAGACACTATGATTGCGTATTACCAAAAGACTTCTGCGCAGGCGTTCAAAAATTACCGATGGAATCTGGTGCTGGCACGGTTGTACGACGCAAAACGCGATTGGCCGAACGCCAACGCGCAAATGCGACAGGCCATTCACAACCAGCCGGAAATGATCGAACTGCACCGCGGGCTGGCTGAGATGGCCGTCCGTGCAAAAGAGTTCAAAACGGCGATTGATGCTTTGGCGCTTTGCGTGGAGCGCACGAATGACGATCCGGCATACATTCGTTTGCTGGCCGATGTTTACGACAAAGCCGGTCGCAAGCGCGAAGCCGAGGCCACGCGCGCCAGGTTGCCGGTTGAAAAACCGAAACCGAAAACGCTCAGCGAACAATTTTCTGAAGCCTCCGTTCTGTCGCGTAGTGAGCGTGCGAAGGCAATTGAAACTTATCGGAAGGCTTTCGATACGTTCTCAAAGGATTTCTACAAACATGAACTGAGCGCTTACGAATTGAGCGGATATGTTTCGGCGTTGCGCGATGAAGAACCACTGGATCGAATCGCGCGCCGATTGTGGGAAGTGCGCGAACGCATTCGCCGTGATTCTGCAAGTTCGGACAATTTGCTGGCGGGCAAAGCTCGCAGGTTGCTGGAAACATTTGATCGTGCGTTGCCGGAATCGGTCGGCAAAGTTGCCAGTGAATTTGGCACAGGCGGCGAACTGGCTGCGCTGCATCGTGACGTGCAGCAATGGGTTTCAACTGGCGGCACGACAGCCGAAGCCGACGGCGCTCAGGCGGTGTTGTTGAATTTGAGTTACCGCGCCGGTTTCAACGATCTGGCCGAACGCATTTTGATCGCGCGCAAAGATTCGGCGGCGAAACTTGCCCCGGCGACGACGGCGAATCACGAATCCATTTATCGAGACCGTTTGATGACGCTGATCAATTTTTATTCCGAGCGTGGAGCTTACACTCGAATTGTCGAATTGATCGAACAGGAATTGGCGAACCAGCAAAAGCTGAACGCGACGGAATATCGCACGTTGATTGCCGAATACGCGCGGTTGACCGCAGACGGCGAACGCGAACTGGCGGCGTTGCGCGCGGAGTTTCAAAGCGCGCGGATGAATCATTCCGCTACGTCTTCACTGGTGGATCGTTACTTTGAAGCGTTGTTGGAACGTGGTGAAGCCGGGCGCGCCGAGTTGCAACAACTCATCGCCCAACAAACGCCGCATCGTTTTCGACTGATCAACTTTTTGCTGCGCAACAACGAACTGCAACTGGCGCGCGCGGCGATTCAGGCTGCGCCGATGAATACCGCCTGGCACAACTCGCGGCAGGCGGAATTGAGTTTGGCGGCGCGAGATCAGAACGCATCGAACGAAGCCTTTTTCACTGTCGCGCTCGGTTGGCGAACCATAGGCGAAATGCTGGCGGCCAAATCCGATTCGTCCAGCGAATTGATCGGCGACAACTGGTTTGCGTTGGCGGAAAGTTATGGGCGCTGGTTGTCGCTGACCGAAACCGGACGGCCACGCAGCAACCGATTTTTGCCCGCAATGCTGGAGCGCAAACCACAGGACGCCGCTGAACAACACAGGCTTGGCCAATGGTTGTTGGAGCAAAAACAGCCCGCACAGGCGCTGGAACATTTGCAGCTTGCGGTTGAATTGCGGGGCGAAAACAACGCTTTGAACAAACCGGTTTGGGCGGATATGGGATCGGCGTATTTTGAGATGGGCAAAGCGCAAAACGCCCATGAAAATTGGGCGAAAATTCTGGAAGGGAAAACCGTTTCTGTCGAAGACGAACTGCTTTACCTGCAAACGCTCAGCAAGCATCGGTTGCAGGCTGAAGCTCGCGCGCAGTTGCAGCCGCTTCTCGCCTGGCAGGGCGGTGGTCAGGCCGAAAAAGCGTTTGAATCATTGAAACCATTGATTCGCGCGTTGGCGGATTCTTTTGAGAAAAATGACCGCGAGAAAGCGACATTCCTTCGACAGATTGCCGAGTCAGTTCCTCGTGACACCTTGCTGTCGGAAATGATCGTGCGCGAATCCCTGCTGCCACGCGCTCAGCTTGCGCCGTTTTACGAGTTACTGATTAAACGAACGGCGGGCATTTCCAATTACATTTCGGATTTTGACTTTGAAGATCGGCTGAGAAGGCATCCGACCTGGAGTCTGGAAGAAATCGAAGAAGCTCATGACCACGCCGTCGGCGCGCAGTTCGCGGATCAGGAACCGGCACGATTGGGTTGGCAAAAACAATATCTCGAAATGCTGATTGCCGAACGCAAAGATACTGATGCCGTCCGATTGGTTACTGCCATCGAACAACAATTCAAAGGAAAGTTTGCGCGTCCAGGTTGGTTGCGGCTGGCCAAATTGCGACTGGATGTTCGCGCCGGACGATTACCTCAGGCGATTGCAGGGATCAAACGATTCGTCGGCGTTGAAGTCAACGACAAACTGGAAACGGTTTCCGCGCCGAATCTGGAACGATTGAATCAGGCTGTGGAAATGTTGCGCAGCGAACAGCGGCAGACAGAAGCTGACGAAGTATTGCGCGCGGCTTACGAACGCCAGCTCGCATTGGAGCAATTGACCGAAGCTACGTTCATAGGCCTGGCGAGGCTGGCGTTTGCCAAAAACGATTCGGCGACTGGGCTGAAACTGTTGCGATTGATGAATGGCGCGGCTTCGTTTGCGGAGCGAAACGAGGCGTTGGCTGAATTGATGGTGTTGCCGTTTGTGAAAGCGCGCATAGTTGATTCCGCGGGAATTGAAACGCCAGCGACGATCAATCAATTGACCTGGCTGACTTCTTTGCGACTGGCGGCGGAAACCGCAGCGGAGTTCGGAGAATTCGCCGCGGCGATTGAATATCGCCAAAGCCTGTTGGAGCTTTCGCCGGAAGACAGCGTTTGCCGATTGGAACTGGCGCGATTGCTGGCGGCGAACAACCGCGAAGCCGAAGCCGTGAAGTTGCTGGCCGGATTGATCGCCGAACGACGAATCGCTCGGCAAACACGTTGGACGGCGTTGTGGATCGTGCCAGAAATCGCAGGCAAGCGCGATGAGTTGTGGCAGTCGTTGCTCGCGTCCGGCAGTCAGGATCGTGAAGCGGCAGCGGCGCTGGGTGCATTGTCGCTGGCGAATCGCGGACAAGCAGATGACGCGGCAAGGTCGTTGAACGCGACGATGGATTTGCCGAGCGCTCAGTTGAAAGCGTTGCGCGCATTGATGCTGAAACGCGCGGGGCGTGAACGAGATGCGTTGAGCGAATTTGCCGCTGCATTGGTTTCGTCGTCGGATTCGTCAGCATTGGCAGCGTTCAGCGCTGACGAAGACGAATTGCGCTGGCAAATGACGCGACTTTATGCGCGACTCGGCCAGCCGCGCGCGGCGCTGAAAGTTGCCGCCGTTGATGAACGATTGCGAAGCACGGCGACGGCTGTCGTTGAGGCGGCGACTTCCCATAAGTTTCAAACTTTGATCGTTCGCGCGGATGAACGACAACGCAAATCTCAACTGGAATTGCTGGCGATGCTTTCGGCATCGGCTGAGCAAATTGGCGATTTCGACAAGGCCGCGGATTTTGAACGCGCTCGGCTGAATGCGCTCAATGCTGACGAACGCCGCCGTGCGGAATCGCGCATTGAGCAGTTGAAATCCAGGCAGAAGGAAAAATTGAATAAACGCGGCTGGCCGCTGACAGTTGATGAACGGCCTGTGGTCGCTCGCTGAAGGAGGGGAACGATGTTTTCAAACGTCATGTCGAAAAACGAATTGCGACAAATCGGCAAACGCGCGTTGCTGGTTGTGGTGTTGTTGTTGGCGCTTATTCTGGTTGGTGTGATTGTCAGCGCCGTGTCGGCTCAACGCGCGGACAAGAATTTCGCGCTGGCGGCGGACTTTCCGCGCGGCGCATTGGTTTACGCGCAATTCAAAGACTTGCCCGGTTTGCTGGCGCAATGGAACGAATCGCAGTTGAAGGATCGTTACCTGAACAGCGTCAATTTTCAGCAGATGCAATCGCGCCATCTGGCGATGAAGTTGCTGGCGCGTTGGGAAGAGTTCAATGCGGCGGCGAGTTTTCCGCTCGACCTGACCTCGTTGAGCAGCGTTGCCGACAATCAAGCCGCCATCGCCGTTTATGACATAGGCAAATTGGATTTGGTGTTGATTGCGCCGATGAGCGAAGCCACGTTCGAAGCTTGCCGATTCTTTCAGGGCAAGGACAACTTTGACGCCGTGGAATTGCCGGATGGCACGACTTATTACCTGCGCGATGTCGAAGTGGATCGCGGGCGTCAAAAACAGCATATCGCTTTTGCCAGCGTCAAAGGGCGGTTTGTGTTGGCCACCAGTGAATCGTTGCTGTTGCGCGTTGTGGCCAACATCAATCAAAGACAGTGGCGAGGACAAGCGCGAAAAAAAGATCGTTTGAACGACGAGCCGGATTTCCAGGCATTGGCGAAAACCGTAACGCCGCATTTCGTCACCGTCTGGGTGGCTCAATCGAAGCTGAATGACGATTGGTATTTTCGGCATTACTGGTTGATGAGCGATGCGGCGGAATTGAAAAACATTCGCGCCGGAATGTTCGATCTGGAATTGGAGCAAACGAACTGGGTCGAACGACGCGAATTTTTGCTCAATGGAAAGTCGTATTCAGCGACCATCGCGCCGCAATTGGCTCAGCGTTTATGGAACATTCTGCCCGCTGATGCGCCGTTCGTTCAGTTCCGGGCAATCGCCGATGACGCCAATACGACTGCGCAATTGGTTAGCGGCGCGTTGTTTGACGAACGAGCGAAGGCAAACAAAAAACGCCGCACTGTGAATTGGGAGCATTACGGAGAGAGCGATTTCGGCGTTTCGTTGGAAGATGGCGAAAGTTATGGCGAAAGCCGATACGCGTATCTCGATTACAAATTCGATTCGACAATTGATGAAGTCAAAGGCGAAGAAGACGCCGACGATTTGGCGTTACGACGAACCGGCGAACAGCGTTTTGCGCGTCAATTGCAATCTGCGTTGCAAGCGGCGAAACCTGTGGCGGCGGCCAGATTGGCCAAACCCAAAGCCATCGAAGGTCCGTTGTTTGCGGAATTCGCGCGCGCTTCGGTGATTGCGTTGCAGAATCCAACGTCATTGGATAAAGCATCGGTTGAACGCGCGATTGCCGATCTGGCGGCAACTCGATTGATGATCGCGGGAAGTCACGGCAGATTTGAATGGAAAACCCGAACAGAGCAGGGCATAAACTGGCGCGAAATGGAATTGCCTATGCTTGGCCGAAGCGCAGGATACGGGCTTCGTGATGGGAATTTGATCGTGTCGAACAATCCTGTGTTGCTGGCCGTTTTGATGACGACCAATCGAACCGATGGTCGAGAAGCGATGAAGAAACCGTTTCATGATTTGACGGTGATTCGATTCGATCAACGAGCCGAAGCGTTCGATCAAATCTTCGCGCGTCTGGAATCGCCACAGGCCAAGGCTTATTGGCAACAACGTTCCGGCGACGAAAGCGGCAAGCCGTCATTGGAATTTTTTTCGGGCGAACTGGCGGGCTTGCTGGACGTGGTTGCGCCGATGAATGAAGTTCGCATCCAGCGCGCTTACACGGAAGGGCGATTGCGCGAAGAAGTTAGCATGAATTTCATGACAACCATTCGTTGACATTTTCTTGCCTGTTCGTAACATAGCTGTGCCGATAAATTTCAACGCGCAAATTCAAGTTCAGGGGTTCAAAAGCAGTCACATGTCTTTCAAAGCAATGCAGCAAGAGGCTTCCGAAATACCGGATAAGCTCTTCTTCAAGATCGGGGAAGTTTGCGACATCGTCGGGGTGCAGGCGCACGTGCTGCGTTATTGGGAGACGGAATTTCCTATGCTGCAACCGCAGAAAAACCCTTCGGGCCAGCGCAACTATCGCCGCCGCGATGTTGAAATGGCGATGCGCATCAAACAATTGCTGTACGAAGAAGGCTTCACCATCGCCGGGGCCAAACGCAAACTTTCCAGCGAAAGTCGCGGCGGAACAGCACGTCTGAAAATCGTTCCTCCGGGCGCAACAGCCAGCGATTTTGGTGCGGATTTCGGAGGCACACCGCCAACAGAACCTCCGCAACCGCCGAATCCGCCTTCGAGTTCACGATTGTCCCGCGACACACTGAAGCGGTTGCGATTGATGGCGGAGGATTTATTGACAACCCTCAACCGCGATGTTACAACTGCCGCCGTTCAATCAGGCCAACCAAAAAGCCAGCTTGAGCATTGATTTACCGATGATTTAACGGGACGTGGCGCAGCCTGGTAGCGCGCTTGCTTGGGGTGCAAGAGGCCGTGGGTTCGAATCCCGCCGTCCCGACCATTTTTTTCAATGATTTACAGGCATCTTCAGGATGCCTGTTCTGCTTTGCGGACACATTTGCGGACACATTGGGATTCATCTGTATATTTTCCGGCAATGCAAAAGCAGTGAACAGAAACGCTGCTGATAACCACAGCACCGAACCAGTTGTTCCCGCTGTGCTGATCGCTGTCGAAACAGGTTTCCCGGTCTTTTGTTCCACGTACTCAACCATCCACAGCCTCAGCTTGATTGCGAGCAGATGTTCTCACGTGCCAACTTTAATAAGGCCATTTCCAGTCGCGGATCTCAGGCAGGTCATCACCGTGTTGGCGAATATAATATTGATGTTCGATCAGCTTATCGCGCATCGCCTGCTTGATGTGCGCGACTCTGGCTCCCAATTGCGCGACACGATCAATCACGTCTATAGCAAGGTGGAAGCGGTCGAGATCGTTCAGCACCGTCATGTCGAAGGGTGTGGTGGTTGTGCCCTCCTCTTTGTATCCGCGCACATGAAGATTCTTGTGGTTTGTCCGCCGGTAGGTCAGCCGGTGAATCAGCCACGGATAGCCATGAAAGGCGAAGATGATCGGCTTGTCGGTCGTGAAGAGAGAATCGAAATCTTTGTCAGATAAGCCGTGCGGATGTTCGCTCGCGGGTTGGAGCGTCATCAAATCAACCACATTGATTACCCGAATCTTCAAATCAGGGAATTGCTGGCGAAGAATATCCACAGCGGCGAGCGTTTCAAGCGTCGGAATGTCTCCGGCGCAGGCCATCACCACATCCGGCTCCGCACCCTGATCATTGCTCGCCCATTCCCAGATGCCTATGCCAGCGGTGCTGTGTTTGATCGCCGCATCCATGTCCAGCCACTGATGAGCGGGCTGTTTGCCAGCGACGATCACGTTGACATAGTGGCGGCTCCGCAAACAATGATCGGTCACGGAAAGCAGTGTATTGGCGTCGGGCGGAAGATAAACCCGGACGACTTCCGCCTTTTTATTAACGACGTGATCTATGAAGCCGGGGTCCTGGTGGCTGAAACCGTTGTGATCCTGCCGCCAGACGTGCGATGTCAGCAGATAGTTGAGCGAAGCAATCGGGCGACGCCAAGGGATGTGGCGCGTAGTCTTCAGCCACTTGGCATGCTGATTGAACATCGAATCAACGATATGGATGAACGCTTCGTAACAGTTGAAGAATCCGTGACGACCTGTCAGAAGGTAGCCTTCAAGCCAGCCCTGACAAAGGTGCTCGCTCAAAATCTCCATCACCCGGCCATCTGGCGAGAGATGGTCATCCCCAGGCAAAGTAGCGCCTGTAAAGACTCGGTTCGTCACTTCAAAGAGAGCGTTAAGACGGTTCGAGGCAGTTTCGTCCGGCCCCATCACCCGAAAGTTCCGGCTGTCGGCGTTGCGCTTCATCACGTCGCGCAAGAAGCGTCCCATCGCGCGTGTCGCCTCCGCCTCAACCGTTCCCGGTTTGGGAACGTCAACTGCGTAATCGCGGAAATCCGGCATCTTCAAATCTCTGAGCAGAAGCCCGCCGTTAGCATGAGGATTGGCTCCCATGCGGCGCTCGCCCTTCGGGGCCAACTCAGCCAATTCCGCCATCAATTTTCCGTTCTCATCGAAGAGTTCTTCGGGCTTGTAGCTCCGCAGCCACTCTTCCAGCATCCTCAGATGTTCAGGCTTGCTTGCCAACTCCGCTAACGGGACTTGGTGTGAGCGGAACGAATTTTCAGTCGGTAAACCGTCGACCTCTTTTGGCCCTGTCCACCCTTTCGGCGAGCGAAGCACAATCATCGGCCACTGTGGACGTTTAGCGAAGCCGTTTTCACGCGCCTCGCGCTGAATCGTTTGAATCTCAGCTAGCACGGCGTCAAGCGTTCCGGCCATCAATTGATGCATCGCTTCGGGATCGTCGCCCACGACGAAGTACGGTTTGTGACCGTAGCCGGTCAGGAGGCTCGCGAGTTCTTCGTCGCTCAACCGCGCCAGCACAGTCGGATTGGCGATCTTGTAGCCATTTAAGTGCAGGACGGGCAGGACGGCTCCGTCATGCACCGGATTCAGGAATTTGTTGGAGTGCCAACTGGTAGCCAGCGGCCCGGTCTCCGCTTCACCGTCACCGATGGCACAAGCCGCCAGTAAACCGGGATTGTCGAAGACCGCGCCGTAAGCGTGCATCAGCGAGTAACCCAGTTCGCCGCCTTCATTGATCGAGCCAGGAGTCTCAGGAGAAGCGTGGCTGGGGATGCCGCCGGGAAATGAGAATTGTGTGAAGAGCCTACCTGTCCCTTCCGCGTCCTGCGAGACGTTCGGGTAAAACTCGCTATAGGTTCCTTCCAGATACGTATTGGCAACCATGCCAGGGCCGCCGTGGCCGGGGCCACAGACGTAAATCACGTTCAGGTCATGCTTTTTGATCAGGCGATTGAGGTGGACATAAATAAAATTCAGCCCCGGCGTCGTTCCCCAGTGACCGAGCAGCCTGCGCTTTACGTGCTCAATCCTCAGCGGCTCGCGCAGCAGTGCATTGTCGGACAAGTAAATCTGCCCGACCGAGAGATAGTTTGCAGCGCGCCAGTATGCATTCATCAGCCGCACTTCTTCCGCGGTCAGGGGTTGCGCTTCTTTCATTTCAACGTCACCCATTATCGTTATTACCTTTCCTTTTGAGGGGCGTAGTAGCCGGTGCGGGACTGAACGATCTTGGCAACTTCCTTCTCTCCCTCACGAGTCATGACAACCGTGACCTTGCGCCACTTCCCATTGTGCGCGGGATTATTGGAATAATACTCAAGACGATACTGGCGGCTGACTTCTTCAACCATCGCTTTCATTGCGGCTTCACACTGCGTCATATCGCCAGGGAAGTGGGCATGAGCGCCAGTCGCCTCAGCAAGCTTTTTGAGTTCGCCCTGCCAGCGCCCCCCTTTGCTGCGTGGTGGAATTGGACGCTGTAATTCAGTGACGCCCACTGTGTAGGCAGTAAGACCCACGGTGTAGGCCGGTACGCCCTCACGGCTGGCGCGCTCAAGCAACTGACGGAATGTGGTCTTGCTGCCGTCGTCGCCACCGTCTGTGATGACGAACAGCACTTTCTTCCGATTCTTACCCTGCCCGATGTGGTCCAGCCCGAAAGCTACGGCATCGTACAACGCCGCACGACGGCCCGGGCGCACGCGGCGCAGCATATTGAGAAGTTGCCCGTAGTCCGAGGTGAAGTCAGACACCATCTCTACCTGATCGTCGAAAGCAACTAAAAACGCCTCGTCCCGGTCGGCTCTTTCAGAGATGATATGGAACGCCGCGTGGTAAACATCGTCCATGACTTTCCGCCTCATGTCGCTGCGGTCAAGGACCAGCCCCCAACTAATCGGCGAGTCCTCGGCGCTGAAGGAGACGATTGTCTGCTCAACTCCATTTTCGTAAACCTTGAAGTCCCCTTTCTTCAACCCGGTAATTGCCCGACCCTTTTGATCCAACACTGTTACGCTCATGGAGACCGGCTCTGTGGACGACAGCCTAATGGCGGATGCGTTCTGCGGAATCTCCTGTGGTTGCCGCTGCGCAACCGACGGCGATCCCGCCAATAGCACAAGAGGCAATATGAGAGCCAGGATAACTGCTACTGTCTGAAACATGCTTCGCGATTTCATTCTCCCTCTCGTTGTTCAATGGTGCTTGTACCAGCCGACGCCCTTGATGTCATTCCAAGCGTTGGTCTGATGACAGCGGTAACACTGGTTGACTTGTACATCTGCGCAGCACGGATTGCCCGGAGCGTTCGCCTTGCCGGCAACCGTCTTGTCAACCATTTCAAAGTGCATCATGTAGTGGCTCGGCGGCGCCTGGTGACACTGCGCGCAGTCTGTCGAGCGCGGTGAAGGGTGTTGGAACTCGGCGATGGCCCACTGCGCAGTGGCGTGGCACTGGGCGCAATCCTGCCCGAAGAGTTTGAAATGCTTGTCCTGGTTCGAATGGCAGCTCGCGCAATCCAGAATCATCTCTTCGGAGGTGATATTCTTGTGCCCTGTCTCCGGCCCTGCGCCCACACGGTGCTGCCTGATCCAGCCTAGCAGTTGGCCGCGCACCTGCCTTCGCTCGCTGTCGGCGGCGTCATTCAATTCGCACAGTCCGAACCGCGCCAGCGCCAAATGATCCATCTTCGTTGGCCGCCGATTTGCGCCTTCGTGCTCGAGATGGCACTGGCTGCAACTCTGGATGTGGGTGTGGAAGGCGGTCGGCTGGCGTTGTAACAAAGCCTCATTGTTTGCATGGCAAACAGCGCAATTAACAGCCTCCACACCTTTGACCGGTGTATGGCAGGCGGCGCAGTTCTCTTTCAGTGCAGCGTGCGCCAAAGAGAGTTCGCCGGGGCTGGCCAGCCGCTGCCAGGTCGAGGCGCGACGGAGCGAAGACCAGCGCCACACGGTTCCCGTCAGCACGGCCAGTATCAGCAAGACTCCGATGATCCACCTCTTCGAGGGCAATCTCATTCCGGCAAACCTCTTCACACCCGGTTATGACCTTTTTCAACCGCTCGGCCAAAGCCTGGGATAAAAGCGGGAGTGGCGGCGGCGTAGCGGGCATACTCTTCACCGAACTCCGCCGCCGCATCGCGCTCTTCGCGTCGCGCCAGCTTCACGTACACCCAGACCAGAATTGGGAACATAACGAGCGTCAACAAAGTTGGCCACTGAAAGAGGAATCCGAGCATGATCAGAATGAAGCCCACGTACTGCGGATGGCGGACGTAGGCATAAGGTCCGGTCGTCGCCAGTTTGTGACTGCGTTGCGCTGCGAGCAGCACCGGCCAGGCTGACGCCAGCACCCAAAACCCACCGAAGATCAGCGCGTAGCTTATGATGTGAAAGACATCGAAATGAGGATCGCCTTTCAGTCCGAATAACGTGTGCCACAGGTGGCCGGCGTTGTGCGAGAGAATGTCCAACTGCGGGAAGCGGCTGCCCAGCCACCCCGACAACAGATAGATCGTCAGCGGGAAGCCATACATCTCCGTAAAAAGCGCCACGATGAAAGCCGAAAACGCCCCGAACGAGCGCCAGTCGCGGTTCGTGCGCGGGTGTGTGAAACTGAAGGCGAAGATGATGAAGACCAGCGAGTTGATGATCACCAACAGCCATAATCCGTAAGCAGGAGAGTCGTGCATATTTTTCTCCCTTCAAATTCAGTGGTCGTGCTTTTCTGTTTTCTCCGTTGCGCCGCTGTGGCCAACGCCGTGCCCGCCGTGCCTGCCGTGCATGAAAAAGTGCAACAGCGGGCACAACAACAAGAGCAGGTAAGGCAAGATGCCGAACAGGTGCGCCCGGTGTTCGGTGAGCAGGAAAAAGGCGGCGATGGCTATGAAACCGGCCAGCGCCAGCTTCATTCCCAGCTTTTTCCTGGGACTGAGAGAACTGCTTTTCGTGGTTTGTCCGTGATCGTGCATATCAACTCCTTATTGCGAATGACGCCGCTAGCCAACGTTGCTTGTTTTTTCGCCTTGTCTTACACCACAACCTCACTTGAACCACCTCAGCCCGAAATAAATCCCCGCCCAGACGTGTAAGGTCAGCAGGATGTAAAAAACGACCGAAGAGACGATGTGCAGCTTAAGCCAGATGGCAAAGCGTCGTTTGAGCAACTCGTGCGACTTGATGGCGTATTCAAGATCGGCGATTGATTCGGCCAGATTCATCGCGCGGTACGAGAGGGCAAGATTGCTCTGCACCGTCATCTCCTCCGGCGCAAAGATCGCTGCGGCGATGCGGCCAACGCCCCCTCGCGCCGCTGCCAATGCCAGCGCCGGTTCAGGCTGCCTAGCCAACTCATCCGCCGTCTGCTGGTAAGAGGCTTGCAGCTTTGCCAGCCAGCCCTGCTTCTCGCGCAGCTCCTGCGAAACCTGCCCCATAAAATACCGACCGACCACGCCCGTCAGCACCGCCACCAGCATGGTGGCGGTCAAGAGGATTCCCAGCGGACTGGTGAATTTGTGGCCGGTGTGTAAGACGGCCAGCACAGCTCCGATGATCCCCGTGTAGACGTGCCACGCCAAGAGTGTGCGCATCGGCAGCCGTTTCGTCACCACGCCTTTGAGCCGCGGAATCCGTTTGACCGCCGAATACCCCAGCGGCAACAGCATCAACAAAGCCCCCGCGACGCCCAGCACACCGCCCCACAGGCTGCCCGGAAAACGCGGCGAGCGGTGGACGGCGAAGCCCAGCCAGAGAATGAGCATCAGCACGAAGAGGCCGATGACGACGATGCGTTCGCGTTCTTTCATAAGTCAATGCTATTTTGACGGGCGCTGTCGGCTCGATACAGCCCCAGACAGGCGACCGCTGTTCACGCAACGGCGTCTTGCAACCATCGCGCTCAAGTCACCTTGCCATGCGTGTCCACCGGGTCAACTCAGCGATGAACGCCTGGCGCCGCCCATCACATATGCCCCATGCCCTTCATTTTCTTGTCGTCCTTCTTCTTCATCGGCATGCTCTTGTCGCCCATCTTCTTGCCCATCGCCTCCATGCTCTTGCCCATCATCTGCATGCCGTTGTCCATCATGTGCATCCCCTTCTCCATCATGCCCTTGTCCATCGCGTCTTTGCCTTTGTTCATCGTGGCTTTGCCCTTGTCCATCATGTCCATGCCCTTGTCCATCATCATGTCCATATCTTTATCCACCATGCCCTTGTCCATCATGTCCTTGCCCATCTCCATCATATCCATACCCTCGTCCATCATCTTCATGCCCTTATCCACCGTATCCTTGTCCATGGTGTCCTTGCCCTTGTCCATCATTTCTTTGCCCATCTTCATCCCTTCCATGCCTTTGTCCATCATCTCCCTGCCTGGCGGGTACAAACCTTTCATCTGGTCGAGGGCCGCGTTCAAAGCTCTGTGGTTCTCATGCATCGCATCGGTGTTGTTGGTGTGGGCCGCTTCACCGAGCTTCCCGGCCAGCCGGTCAACCTCTTTGGCTTGGGCGTTGAGCGTCTCCCGCTTGTCCGCCGGCAGCGCCGCGGATTTGCCCGGCAGCGCGTTCACCGAGTCGCGGACTTTGACCGTCGCGTCGTGGACTTCTCTGAGGTTCTCCGCTTCGACGGCCTGGTCGAGTTGCGCGCGCGCCTCCTCAATATGCCCCCAGGTCATCGCCGCTTCCTTCAACGAAGCGTCTGTCGCGGCGGCGCCTGTGGCGGGACTCACCGTGGGACTCGCCGTCGCCACGGCGACGGCGGGCGAAGGCGAGGCGCTCGTCACGGTCGTGTTGCCGGCGTTGTTACTCTGGCTACTGCAACCGGCGAGGCTGATGGTCAGCAGCGTGGCCAGCAGGCCGACACTCGTGAGTTTCCAATTCCAACTGTTTCTTCGCGTATTCCGAATCATACTTCTCCTCCTATCGTGTTGGCGGGAGCAACAGTTTGCTTCCGCAAAATCAGCCGCCCGCAAAAGGCGGCTCAAGCCTCAACCGTGACATCACCCGTGGCTTTCGCCTGACAAGCCAGAATGATGTTCTGCGCTTTATCGTTCTCATCCAGCGCGTCCTCGACCGCCATCGTCACCTGTCCAGCGAGGAGCTTCGTTTTACAGACTCCGCAATACCCCTCACGGCAAGAGTTATCTATATTCACTCCGACATCTTCCGACGCCTCCAGCACTGTCTTATCCGGTGGCAATGGGGCTGATTTCCCTGAACGGGCGAAAGTGCATACGGGAGCCTGTGCGACCTGCGCTGGCGCAGATGCGGCGGATGCCGATGCTGACGCTGCGACGGCGCGGCGCGGTTCCGGACTGAGAAAGAGTTCCGTCTTGACCTGCTCCGCCGGCAATCCGATCTCGGCCAGCAACGATTTCACGGCGTCCATCATCGGCGGCGGGCCACACAGGTGGACGCGGCGCGCTGCAATGTCCGGTACTGCGCTCAGGAGTAAGTCCTTCGTGACAAAGCCGCGCGGCCCCGTCCAGTCGGACGATTCCTCCTTGCTGAGCGTGATCGTGACTCGCAGCTTCGGATGGCGCTGCCGCAAATACTCCAGTTCTTCGCGGTAGATGATGTCTTTCAGAGTGGCGCAGGCGTAGATCAGGAAGATCTCGCCCGGCCAGCTCTGGTCGGTGAGATAGCGGATTGAACTCATCAAAGGCGTGATGCCGACCCCGCCCGCGATGAAAACAACGCTCGGCGCTTCTTTGCCGCGAAACGAGAAGCGGCCGGAAGGGGCCGAGACATTGAGTAGATCGCCCTCACGCACCTGTTCGTGCAGGTACGCGGAGGCGCGACCTCCGGCAACGTGCTTGACGGTAATCTCGCACCAGCCCTGACAACACGGTGAAGAGGAGATCGAGTAGGAACGCTTGAGTTCCTGGACGTCCACTTTCACGCTCACCGTCAGGAACTGCCCCGGATCAAAAGCGAAGGGCAGAAATTCGCCGCCCTCCGGTGGAGCCAGCCGGAAGGTTTTCACGTCAGCCGTCTCCTGAAAGATGCGTGCGACCCGCAATTGGCCGGACCACTTCGCAGCCACCACAGCCGGGGCAACAGGCGCAACCGGCAGAGTGGGCGAGACTGCGGAGCCGTCAACGGCCGGGGATGCCGCCGCGCCGGAAGTCAGCCGCGACAGCAGCGCCTCCGCGCGCCGCATCTTGTGGAAGTACATCAAGACCATGGAGGCGGCGAAGGCGGTCAAGATAATGATGACGAAATAGTGGAACCAGGGAAGTCCAAAAACGCTTTGCGCCGGTTCCATACTGGCGGCAGGCAGGAGATTCATGTCTCGCTTAAACCATTGCAGCGCGACGTTGCGTGGCGCTTTTCCTTCAGCCAGCGCCCGGTGCGCGGCCAACCCGCTCTCGAATTGCGCCAGCGCCTCACGCATCTGTGAACTAGCCTGCTGCATCGCCGCATAGTCTTCGCGGGTGACCGCATCGGACAGGAGTTTCCCGGCGGCGGTCATCTGTTCTCTGCCTACCGTCATCCGCTCATGCGCCAGGCGCTCGATCTCCGCGCGCCGCTCAGGCGGCAGACTAGGCAAGTCCATCAACGACGGATACAACTCCTTTGGCGGCGGCGCACCCATTTGCTCCATCATTTTGTCCATGCCACCTTCCATCATCCTGCCCATCTGGCCACCCATCTGGCCACCCATCCCGCCGGGCGCGGCACTGCCGCCAGACATCGGGCTGGCGGAGGGCTTGGCGTCCGCAGCAATCGGCTTCTGGCCGGGATGATGCGCGGCATGATCCCGGGGTGAAGTTTGAGCAGCCGCGTTTGCGGCCCACGTTAAAACGAGCGGTAGCGTGATGAGTTGTAGCCAACGTTTCATTGATCCAATCTTTGCGCGCCACATTTTGCAGGACAATTCTGACGGGAGCAGCCGCGGCCGGATACAGCACCGGTCACACCGCAATGTGACCGGCGTCACACCTGGATGCATCTTCGTTACCTTTTTCCAAACCAGATAACCAGCAAGAGAAGCGCCAAACATACCTGCTGGGGGTATTCTAACAAAGCCTTGCCGCATAACTCTACAAGACAGCCGAGTCACATTGAGCGGGGCCAGCCTGACAAGCCGCAAACAAGCGCAGGGAGAAGAGAAGAGAAGAGCTGATTCCCTCCAGTAGCCCTGCCAGCCTCGGCAAACAACAAATATCAGTCAAAATGTTCGGTGAGCAGAGGAGCGGCTATGCCACATAGCAATGATGCGAAAGATTAGCATTGGCAGCGCCAACATTTGTGCGACAGGAACGAGACCAACACCAAGCAATGGTATAAGCGGCATTCGCGCCGTGTACTCCCATCGGTTACCGATAAAAACCGCCAGCCATTCCACGCTCACACCGATTACCAGCCCGGCAAGCAGCATCACGGCATATCCGATTCCACCTGGCTGAACGAACCAATCCCGCCGGCGCAACACAGCCCAACCCGCCGCATAGATCAGCAGCACCAGTAGACCGTCCCCCAGTGCTGCCAGCCCACAGTGCCACCACACCAAGTTGAAATTCTCCATCCCGACATAGAGCGGCGACTGAGTAATCTCCCAGATGTAGTTGATGAGAACGGCCACCAAAAACAGGCGTGGGAATAGCCAAATCGTTCTCATCTGCGGTATCTGAATGCTCGAGGCATCGCTGTTCACGTTCAATTCTCCACCGGCTTCTCTCCACACACCGCCAGAATAATGTCCAGGAACACGGTTTCGACGTTGATGATTCGGAAGCCGGTGGCGATGGCCGTTTCCACTGTCCGGCGATTCATCGCGGTCCCGTCGCGGCGCGTGAAAATCGTCATCAAATCCAGTGTGACACCGAGAATTAGGTTGCGGCTTCGCACATGCTCAAACATCAGCAGCTTCCCGCCGGGGCGCAACACGCGACGAATCTCATGAAATGCCTGCTGAGGGTCAGGCACAGAACACATCGTGCAGGAGGTCGTTACCGTGTCGAACGATTCATCGGCAAAGCACAGTTTGAGCGCATCCGCGCGCACAAACTGAAGCTGCCCCGAATAATTCCTTCTGCGTGAATCAGCGCGTCGCAGCATCTCTTCGCTGATGTCAATGGCGACAATTTCACGGCCTGGCGGGAAGTGTCGAATGTCCATCCCTGTTCCCACAGCAATGAACAGCGATTTTCCGGTCATTTCACGAAAGAGCAATTCCCGCGCTGGCCCTCGGCGCAGGTCTGATGCCTCGAACGTGTCGTAAAGCCTGGCCCGCTTGTCCCAGATTGTCGCCATTGATGCTCTCATCTTGCATTGTACTCAGCACACAAACACTTCCTGCACCTGACTGTATACAGTCTGAGCAGGATAAAGATGACGCCGCCGCCCAGAGCGCCGATGATCAAAGCGGAGGAGCTGCTCAAGCTGACTCCGGCCAGTTCGAGCAGACAGATCGCCATTGGGATCATCATTGCCGCAACCATCGAGGGAACCATGCTCTCAATCGAGCCGAGAACCGGCGCGACGGCGCGCGCGAGCAGCATTTGCACGAACATCGCGACGGTCATTCCCGCCAGCAGTGTGAAAACAACATGCCACCCCAGATGATGAACCAGGTGCATGATCCAGGTCGCCGTCACCCCCACCACGATCAGAAACAGACAATCACCGCAATTGAAGATGAGGGCGCGGAATCTGGCGGTCGCTGCAAGGTCGTCGGATCCGTCCTGCTTTGTCGGAACAGTGTCTTTTTCCATTTTGACCTCTGCCTGTTGGCGGTTTCCTTCCCGCCTCAACTGTCATTTTCCCGCCGCTGTACGCTGACCAGTTCAACCGCCACTTCGAGATTCGCTGCGACCGTCAGGACGTGGTTCGGCGCCACACGCACCCAATCATCCTTTTGTTCGGTCAATCGCTCGGAAGCGATGATTACCGCGTGTTCGTCCGCATTGGTTTCGCTCGGACGGTCGTCACTGTCAGGGCATAGGAACTTTCTGCTTGTCGCATAGTAGAGCGAAGCGGGTTCCAGTCTTTGATCGGAAACATAGCGAATTGCAGCCAAGCTCTGTCCATCGGTCACCGCAAAGTTGTAATAAGACGGGCCGACGATTTCAGCTTCGAGCGCCCATTGCTCAAGGCGCTCAACCGTCCTGACCAGCAACTGCCCGATTTCTCTGGCTGACGCGCTCCGCTCCGTATCTCCGAGCAGGTTGAGAAAGACGGCGAAGGCATGCTCCGAATCAGTCGTCCCCTGAATTGCGTGATAAAGATGATCCGGCAGCGACTGCTGCACCCGGCGCTTGATTTGGTTGAAGCCTTCGACCGTGCCGTTGTGCATCCAGAGATAACGACCGAACTGGAACGGATGGCAATTCGCTTCCGCCACCTGCATTCCCGGCGAGGCGGCGCGGACGTGTGCGAAAAAACAGGGCGACTTCACATGCTCTGCCAGACGCTGTAAGTTCCGATTACTCCAGGCTGGTGTGAGACTGGTAAAGACGCATGGCGTCTGACTGATTTCAGGCTGATACCAGCCGACGCCGAAACCATCACCATTGAGCGGTTCCCTGCGTTCTCTGGCCTTGTAGCTCTGGAGAATGAGCGAGTGCCCAGGCCGATAAAGCAAATCCGCGAGCATCACCGGGCTACCTGTGTAGCAAAGAAATCTGCACATCTGTTTCCTGCCCCGGCTTCGTTTGAGCCTTCTTCACATAATCATCCGTATGCCGCTGAAACTCAGCGCGGCAAGCTTCTGAGCAGAAGTAGTAGACATCACCCTCGATAGTGAGCGTGTGCATCGCCTTCCGTTCATCGAGCTGCATGTTGCAAACCGGATCAGTGATCATAAGTTCTGTCACTTTCGTAACCTGCTTCAGCGTCTGGGCGGGGGAGGCTAGTCAATCGTCCGTTCGACCTTCACCCCCGTTGCGGCCTCAACTGCGGCCAGAATCGCCTGGTAGTTGCTCTTATCCAGATGGAGCAACGCGAACTCTCCCTGACCCGCGCTGTTCTTGTACTGGATGGTCAGGAAGTGTTTCTTCCCCTTGGTGAAAAGCAACGGCCAGGCCAGCAGCAATCCCGACACATAACGCGGGCGTGAAGTCCGTTCGTAGAGCAGACTGGTTACCTGCGGCTTTTCCACTTTGACTAACTCGGAGCCTTTCGACAGAAAACGGATTCCGCCGCTCTGCTTGTCAATCTCTAACTCGCCTTCGATTTCGTCAGCCTTCTTCTCGACAGTCTTGACGTACTTCACATCCTTGAAACGGTCTGCAACGTTGGGCTGCGCCAGGACTGCGCCAGACAGATTGAAGACAAGAGCAAGAGCGCAGGCTGTTGCCAATAATTTCTGTGTTGTTGCGATGCAAGCGTTTTTCACGATCATAAAACCTCCTTAAATGTGTTGAGTCCATCAGCAACATCCCTCGGCCCCACGCGCGACCTTCGCACACTCCGGGTCGCACGGGCACACATAGCTCCCGGACAGGTAGCGTTCGAGCAGCAGGCTGATCAGCCGCTGCGGGTCTGCGTCGTAAATTACCTGCGCTCCGGTCTTTTTGCCGAGCGTGCTTTCTAGCGCCGGCAGCGCAGTCGTGATGCCGCCAGTGCCGGTCAGCACTCCGATCAGCTTGCCTTCTTCGTAAGCGATTGAAAATTCGCCCAGCGTGCCGGAACGCCCGCCGACCACAATCACGATGTTGCAGCTTCTGATGTTGACCAGTTCGCGTCCCATCAGTCCCAGTCCGGTAAAAATCAGCACGTCATACTCTTCGTAAGGCGAGTCGAACGTCTCTACGTGCTCCTTCAAACTCATGGCGGGCGAGATGCCGATGACATGCCCGCCGACCTCCTTTGCTCCGAGTACGGCTTCATGCGGCAACCCCGGACAGGCTCCGGTCAGCAGGCAGCAACCGTTCTCAGCGATTGCTCGCCCAAGCTGTCGGCATAAGTCCAAATTCGCTGCCGCGAGATCGCCGCCCGCCGATCCCATCACGCCGAATCTGATTTGCGCCTTACTGAAGGGGTCGCGCGTAATCTGGAATGTGCCGGAGCGCGTGCTTTCGATTTTGTGGTTCATTGTCTTTCCTCCTTCCAGTCCCCTTCTTTCACGCCAAGCTCAGCCAGTTTCCGCCGCATCTCTTTCAGGCATATCTGCTCGCAGGCATCCACCGGCTGGTCGAAACCGTGCCGATGGATGATCTTGATGTTCAGGCTGACTTCGGGTCGCAGCTTCCGCCCTGGCGCGTAATGAATGGCGCGGTCAAAGGGTTGAATTTCATAAGTGGTGGGACGTTCCTCCGTCGGCATAATCCACTCGGCGATTCGCTTCAGGTCTTGAAAAACCTCTTCGCAATGCGGGCATCCGGGTAACACTTCGTTTCCCGGATGTTCGTGCGTTCCTTCAAGCTCAAGATCAAAGCCGACTTTTACGAGTTGTCCATTCACCACCAGATTCTCCGGCCAGACTTCGTAACAGACCTTGTGTCTGTGAATCAGGTCTTTCAATTGATTGATGGTCTTTTCCTGTTCCATAACGCTACCTCCGATCTGCCTGCTCCTGACAACGCAACCTGCTTGTTTCAGAGCAGGCCGTTCATCTCCGTCACCAGCTTTTTAAGCTCAGCGGCGCTTTCTTTGATGCGCTGTAAATCGGCGTGCAGGCAGCTTGCTTTGAACTGCTCAATCCGCTCTTCGAGCGTCTGAATTGTCGTTTCAAGCAGGCGGCACAGGCTCAAAATCCGGGTGATCCGCAACTGAAGCTTTGGTTCCACATATTCATACTCAGGTTTTTCACGTTGATCCCCCCAACTTTGGTACTCCCAGTCCGCCCGCAATGTGCCAAGACTGTTGTTCAACTTTCCCAGATGGACGAGGCAGCCTTGCTGTGTCGCCATCGTACTCGCTATCGAACCCGGTTTGGCGACACAGCAACACGCCGCAGCCAAATGCGCCTCCGCATTCCGGCAATCGCACTCGGTTGGGATTGCTTCCAGCGCCTCCTGCAAATGCATTGCATCGAAATATATGTCCTGGAATTTTTGTAACAAGCTCATGTCTCCCTCCTCTGTGAGCAATGGACTCACTTCGCCGGTTCACTTTTCGGCGCGTAATAACCGGCGCGTGTGCGAGCCACGTACCTGGTCTTGCCTGTACTCTGATTCACCACGACCTGGAGCTTGCGCCACTTACCATGGTTCTTTGCGTCGCTCGGATAGTAGCCCAGGCTGTATTGATGGCCGACCTCGCTGGCAATCGTCCGCATCGTCTCCTGGCACTCTTCCACATTGGTCGGGAAGTGGGCGCTCGCTCCAGTAATTTCAGCGAGTTTGGCAAGCTCCAGGCGCGGCGAGCCGCCGCCGCGCATCCCGAAACTGCGCATGCCTGCAGATTCGAACATGCCGACCGTGTAGATCAGTACTCCCGCCTCTTCCACACGCCCGACCAGATTCCGAAACGAGGTGCGGCTGCTGTTGTCTTCACCATCGGTGATCACCACCAGCACTCGCTTGCGATGCTTTGCCTGTTTGAGATGGTCTAGCGCGAAGCCAATCGCATCCCAAAGCGCCGTTTCGCCGCCAGCGCGCAAACCGAGAATCGAGTTTTGCAGCCGGTGCTTATCCGCGATGAAGTCGGCAACCAGCTCGACTTTTTTGTTGAAGGTGACGATGAAGGTTTCGTCCTCTTCCGTCCCTTCATCCACGACGTGAACGGCGGCCCGGTAAACATCACCGATCATGTCCATCATGCTGCCGCTGCGATCCAGTACGAGACCCCAACAAACAGGCATCTCTTCCGTGCTGAAGAAATCGAGCTTCTGTTCGACGCCGTTTTCATAGACCTTGAAATCCTCGCGCTGCAATCCAACCGCCGCTTTGCCTTTTTGATCTGTCACCGTCACGCTCAACGAGACAAGTTCTGTGGACAGCTTCAGAGATGCGGCGTCTTGTGCAGGCTCGTGTTTATGTTCTTGTGCGAGTGACGGCGCGCGCAGCAGAAACGTCAGCGCCAGCAGCGCCAGCGCCATTTGAAATACTCGTGATGGTTTCATCTTTTCCTCCTCACGTTTGCCGAAGCGCCGCTACTCGTACTCAGAGATGCGTCCGGACGGTGCGCGCTCCTTCGGCGGTTGTAGCTCCTGAATCAAAATCATGACCTTCAGATGCTGTTCGTGTGTGAGTGTGGTGACCGCCTTGAGGACTGCTTCGATCATCCGAATCTTCACGTCGGTCGTGATCGCTTCGGCCTCCCGCACCTTCGCGCGCACCGCGTCAAGATCAATGTTGTCGCGGGTCAACAACCTTTGCAGTTCAGCATCGGTCACATCCCGGTCGGCCAGCCTCTGCACGTTGTACTTTTGATAGCCGTAAGCAATCTCTTCCAGTGCCGCCCGTTGTTTGTCCGTTAGTTGGATTTGGTCGGCGAGACGCAGAAAGAAGTTCGTCTCCAAACCCACCTGCATCAGTCCGGGAGCCAGCAGGCTCATCCCGCGCCCCAATTGCACCTCCTGTTTGGGCCGCCCGTCGGGGGGCTTTTGCTGGGCGAAGGTAAGGACACTGCTGAGCGTCACCATCGCCATTACTAAAATTGACCTTCTCATTGTTTTCACACTCCTCTTCATTGCTTTGCAATTGAGCGTTTGCTCAACGTCACCTGCGCATTGTCGGGCTGCGCGAGCCGCTCATCGCGGCGAAACTTCGACGGATAGACGCGCGCCCAGACGTAGTCGTAAGCCTGTGTCGGCAGGTCCTCCTTCAATTGAAAGTTGTAGGTTTTTGCGCCGCCGACCTTGTCTTCATAACCGACGATCTCAAACCGGAAGCGTTCTGAATGGCTGAAGTTCTGAATGTCGCTGTAACGCCAAAAACGCGCGTCCGTCTGCGATTCGAAAACGACGCGGTCGCCATAAATCTTGAGCGTGCCTGAACAACCGCCGAAGGTGTGCAGATGCTTCACCGATATGGCGAACTGCGGCGCGTCCTCGACCTGCGGCGGCACACTGGTGACCAGTGGATGCGTCGCTTTCTCCAACAACAGGGCGCTGATCTCCGGCGTGAGCCTTCCTTCCAGCAACCGGAATTTGAAAATGCGGTCGCGCCCGGCCATCCGCTTCTGATCTTCATAAGTTGTCAGTTCCAGTTCGACGGGCGACGCCACCGTAATCTGCTGAATTTCAACGTACTCCCAGATGCGCGCATCGCGCCTGTGCTCAGTTTTGTACTCTATCTTCTCCGGCGTGATGAGCAGCTTTCCCCGGCAGTTGCGCAACGTATGCGTGTGCTCAACGGGAAACTCGTAGCTCTGCGCCGCGGCGGGTTGCACCACAAAGAAAATGATTCCGAACAGAATTAAACTCAGTCTGCACATACTTCCTCCATCAATGATTGCGCCTCGCGGCAGCCGGACGCGGCTGATTCCGACAGCAGCACGCCGTCCTGAATTTCAAGCACTCGGTGGGTCGCCCCCGCCGCTTCAGGGTTGTGTGTGACCATCAGGATGGTCTGCCCCTGTTCATTGAGCGCGCGCAGCACGCCGATGATTTCGTCGCCGGTCTTGCTGTCGAGATTTCCCGTCGGCTCGTCGGCCAGCAGCAACGGAGGCTCGTTGACCAGCGCGCGCGCAATGGCAACGCGGCCCTGCTCGCCCCCGGAGAGTTGATTCGGCAACCGGTCAAGCTTGTCACCCAACCCCATCCGCTCCAGCGCCAGTTGCGCCTTCATCCTCTTTTCCTTCGCATTCAGCTTCGTAATCACCAGCGGCAGCATCACGTTCTCAAGCGCGGTGAGGTACGGCAGCAGGTGATGCTGCTGAAAAACGAAGCCGAGGTATTCGCGGCGAAAGTCCGCGCGCCGCTCTTCCGACAGGTCATAAACATCAACCTCATCAATGACCACGCGCCCCTCAGTCGGCTGGCTCATCGCGCCGATGATCGTCAGCAAAGTGGTCTTGCCGGAGCCGGACGGCCCCATTAGCGCGACGAACTCGCCTTCTTCAATTTCTGTGCTGATACCGCGCAACACCGTAGCGCGACTGGCCGCGCCGTTCGGCTGGTAAGCCTTCGTGACATTTTCGATGACGATGAACGACATAGTTTCCCTTGTTAGTAGTAGCGAAGCGCCTCGGTCGGATCGAGCTTCGCGGCCTTGATTGCGGGGTAAAGACTGCTGGCCACGCCCACCATCACCGCAGCCGCGAGTGCGGCCAGTGCGAGCGCCAGCGATGGTTTCACGACCGCGCCGGTCTCGGTGAACCAGGGCGCTGACAGCACGCCGGAGAGTGCGCCCACCGCCCAGCCGAGCAGCCCGCCGAGCAGGCTGATGAGCGACGCTTCGATCATGAAAATCCTGACGATGTGGCTCTTGCGAAAACCGAGCGCGCGCAACACGCCGACTTCGCGCGTGCGTTCGACCACCGAGTTCATCATCGTGATAAAGACGATGACGAAACCGATCAAAAGCATGACGACCGAGAGCGCGGTCGAGAAGCGCGACAGCCGCTCGACGGTTTGCAAGCGTGCCCGCACCGCCTGCTGCAAGGCCGAGACTTTAGCCTCGGGCAGCGTGGCGCTCAGTTGCGCCACGATGTCGTCAATCGGGCATCCCTGGCACAGCGCGCTCACTTCGATCAGGCTCAGCTCGCCCGGCTTGCGCAGCACGCGCTGTGCGGTCGGCAGGCCGGCAAAGATCATCCGGTCATCCTGCGCGCCCATCTCCCGAAGCACGCCGGCGACGCGGAATGGCTCGCCGCCGAGCGTTAATTCAGTGCGCAGCAGTTTCAATTCCGGTTGTCTGACGCTCGCGTGGTCAGAATGGAGCATGGATTCGTGACCTGCCGGTTTCACCGTCTCAATGACGCCGAGCTTTTGCGCAGCTTCATAACCGACCAGCAATTCATCGGCCTTATCTGGCACGCGGCCAACGACCTGCCACCACTGCTTCATTCTCACTTCCTGATCGAGCTGCGCGCCGGAAAGCAGGAACTTCTGGCCGTCAATCTCCACCGCGCCGAGCAGCTTCGGCGCAATCAGGCTCAAGCGGTTGGCGTATTTGATGGATTTGATCCGGCTGATGTCCTCGTCTTTAAGCTGACGCAGGTCGAAGGTGGCCGCCGAGAGCGTGATGCCGCCGTAGGATAGTTCCTGGCTGCTCGCCTTCGGCACGATCACGATGTTGGCGCCGTACTGGTCGAGCTGCGCGCCGATCTCTTCTTCCATTGTCGCAGTCAGCGACCGCAGCGCCACCACCGTACCGACGCCGACGGCCAGACCGATGACGATAAAAGCCACACGGCCTTTTCTCCGCCGCAGACCACCGATGACAATATCAATCAACCTCATGACAACCTCTTTAGCGTTTCTCCGCATTCACACCCGGCGCGTTAGAAATAGAAAGCTCCTTGCCGCAAATCGCTCGCTTTGATTACCAGGTGATCGCCTTCCACTGTCCGTTCGAGCGGCGCGGGGTTGCAGCCGCCTTTCACTTCATTGACACGGTTGGAAGGAAAATGCTGTCCACAGTTATTGCAGACCATATCGTCGCCTTCCTGGTGATAGCCGCGCCGGTGTTCATAGCAGACATCACAGGCGTTAAAGGCGGCGCGGATGACGCCGTCGGAGCTTTTGACGACGAAGAAGCTGACCTTCTGATTGTCCGCGAGCGTGTAGTCGTAAAACTTCGCCTTTCCGTCGCTCACCTCTGAGAGTGGTATCTGCACGTCCTGTCCGGGCGCGCTGATGGTTCGGGCGTTCGCTTTGGGCAAGCCCTCGCTCCTTCCACCTCCCAAAATGAGGTAACCGGCGACCGCGCTCAGCACGACAACGATTCCGGCCAGCACGAAGTATTTCCGGTTGTTTGACGGTTCTTTGGGCGATGTCTGGAATTCAGCCTTCTTCTGTTGTCGCCCGTGTGTTTGAGTTGCGTGATGTTTACTGCTCATTACGTTCTCCTCTTCCTGGATAAATGATGAATTGATTCGTCGGCCTGTCCGCAACTACTTCGGCCTTCTCCGTCGCGCCAGTAAGCCTTGTTTTCGCGTTGATGCCGTCCAATTGCGCCCAGATGGCGAGTACCGCCGGCACGTAGTTGCGCGTTTCCAGCGGCAGCAGGCCGCGCCGCGACATCTCGTCGAAGTCGCGGATGCCTGTTCTGTCAATAACCCGCTGAATGTTTCCTTCGCCCCAGTTGTAGGCGGCGAGCGCGAGCTTCCAGTTGCCGAACTGCCTGTAAAGGTCGCGCAGGTAACGCGCCGCCGCGCGCGTGGAATGTTCCGGGTGCGTGCGGTGGTCATCTGCGGGACGGACTGACAAGCCATATCGTTCCGCCGTTCCAGGCATAAACTGCCAGATGCCCCGCGCGCCTTTCGGCGAGAGCGCCTGCGGGTTGAAGCCGCTCTCGACAAACGCGACGGCGAGCAATTCAGTTGGCACGTTCTCCTCCGCCAGAATGCGCGCGAACGTGTCTCGATAGGTCTGGTAGCGGGCAACGACGAGTTGAGGAACCTTCGGAGCGAACCGGAAATCTATGGTTGCCGGCAATGGAGTCACTGGCGTTTTTGGATTGAACGCTGCCTGCTCCTCAGCCAGACGGCGCTTCAACTCTTCGACCAGCAAGTCAGGCCGAGCCGTTCCAGTCTCTGCCATTGCCTGTTCGGCCTTAGCTAGTGCTTCCTTCGCTTGTTCGTGCTGGCCTTGCTTCCTTGCCTCGGTGCTTTCATTGACGAGCCTGGCTGCGGTCAGCACGCGCTCCGCCGTCGTCGCACGTTCATCCACCAGCCCGGCAATCCTTGCCCGCGCACGCGCGACAGGGTCTTCGTCCGTCACGCCTGACGGCGACTGCGCGCGTGCGCCGGAGGCCAGCGCCAACAGGCAGACGCCGATGAGCAGCACTGACGCGAGAACTTTGTGATGGCGTGTGTGAGGTTCAGCCGTCCCTTTCTCGAACGAGCCGGAGAGATGCCGGAGCGCGGGGCTGAGCAGTAACGAAACAAAGGCGTAAATCAGAATCCCGTAGAAGAGTTGTCCCCCAACCTCCCACTTCGTGACGCTGAAGCCCAGCACCAGCACGGCCAGTTCGCCGGATGCCAGCGTTGCGGCGGCGATTCGGCTGGCGGCGGCGCTCGATGCGCCTGCAACGCGGGCACCCACCCATACCGCTGCGAACTTGTAAGTCAGCGCGGCGACGACGGCGACAATGACCAGCGCGACGTCCGTCAACCGGCGTCCATGTGATTGGAGCAGCAGTGGCAGCAGAGCGAACGACAGCAGCGCTGTTGCTGCTGTCGGCTGCCCACGCTCGCCAACCCGCCTCCACGTTTCGCTGCGACCCAGCAGCGCCCCGGCAGCGAATGCCCACGCGAGCGCGCCAAGTTGCCCGACCAACGACAGCGCCAGCACCAGGATCAGGACGACGATCAGGGCGTAGCCGACAAGCGTGCGCGTAGGCGAAACGCGGTCTTCGGCGCGCCTGAGGAACCGGCTGGCAACGAAGTAAGCGGAAGCAAAGAACATCACTAGCTTGACCACTTCATAGAATGCGACGATGGCCCATGCCGAGCGGGTCATAGCCCTACCGGACAGCGCGTGAAAGACCGCGTAGAAATGCAGCGACACCAGCGAGAGCAGCGTCAGCGCCGCCCCCGCGCCCCTGAGCGGGGCGGCGGCAGTCGCCCCCTTCTCCGGGGAGAGCGAAAGCTGGCTCGGAAGCCAGACGCTCGTCCCCACGATTGCCGCCGCCGCTGTGATCGCAGCGCTGCCATCCTGCCCCAGCAGCAGGAGCGCGACCGCGGTCAGGGAGAACAGCAACAGGCCGGTCACTGCCACGAACAGCGAAACGCGCCGCACTCGCCATACTTCTTTCAGGTCAAAGCGCGTCCCGGCCAGGAAGAACAAACCCGTCAGCCCCAGCTCGCGCGCAAAAGTCAGCACGCGATCTCCGGCCTCTCCGCCCGCCAGCCGCGCCTGCCAGTCCGCCGGGAGCATCGTCAGGCCGAGCGCCACTACGCCGAGCAACAGACTCAGCGCGGTTGCGCCGGAAAGACGGCGCGGCGCGAAGCGCGCCGCCACTGACGCGAGTAATGCGCTGAGCAACAAGGTTGTGATGGGGATGATCTGCTCCATAACTTTATTTCCTTCGGTTACACCGCAGGCGTCGGCGTCGGCCCTGTCGTCGGGTGTTTTCTCACTTCTCCGTACCATTTCCAGATTTCGTAGATCGCCGGATAGACCGCCAGCTCAAGGATGAATGACGTGAAGATGCCGCCGATCATCGGCGCGGCGATGCGCTTCATCACGTCCGCGCCGCTGCCCGTTGACCACATAATCGGCACGAGTCCCATAAACATCACGCCGACGGTCATGACTTTGGGCCGCAGCCGCTTGACCGCCCCGTGCAGAATGGCTTCGCGCAGGTCGGCCTGATTGCGCATCAGCCCTTTGGCACGCGCCTCCTGATAGGCGATGTCAAGGTAGAGCAGCATGAACATGCCCGTCTCCGCGTCCACGCCCATCAGAGCGATCAGGCCGACCCAGACCGCGATGCTCATGTTGTAGCCGAGCAGATAGAGGAACCAGATCGCGCCCACCGCTGAGAACGGCACTGCCAGCAGGATGATGGCGGTCTTCGCTACCGACTTGGTGTTGAAGTAGAGCAGCAGGAAAATCACGAAGAGCGTAATCGGCAGCACGACGTAGAGCCGTTCTTTGACGCGCTCCATGTTCTCGTACTGCCCGCTCCAGATCAGTTGATACCCGGCGGGCAGTTGCACCTGCTCGCGAATCAGCTTCTTGGCGTCGGCCACATAGCCGCCGATGTCGCGCTTCGTGGTGTCGAGGTCAACGTAGACGTAGCCGGACAGTCGCCCGTTTTCGTCGCGGATCATGGCCGGACCGCTGACCAGTTTGATGTCGGCGATCTGCGCAATCGGAATCTGCGTGCCGCCCGGAGCCATCACCAGCGTGCGCTGGACGCGGTCGAGGTCGCTGCGGTAATCGCGCAGGTAACGCACGTTGATCGGGTAACGCTCGCGCCCTTCGACCGTCGTCGAAACGTTCTCGCCGCCGATGGCCGACATCACCACGTCGTTGGCCTCGTCAATCGTCAGCCCGTAGCGTGCCAGCTCCTCGCGCTTGAGCGTGAAGTCGAGGAAGAATCCGCCCGCCGTGCGTTCGGCGAAGACGCTCTTGGAGCCTTCGACCTTTTGCAGCACCATCTCGATGTGTTCGCCGATTTCCTGAACCTTTTGCAGGTCGGCGCCCATCACCTTGATGCCGATGGGCGTGCGCACGCCGGTCGTCAGCATGTCCACGCGCGCCTTGATCGGCATCGTCCAGGCGTTGACCGCGCCGGGGAACTGCATCGCCTCATTCAATCCGCCGGGGCCGTAGACCAGTTCGTCCATCGTCTTATGATCCGGCCAGACCTTGCGCAGCATTCCCTGCAACCATTTCGGCGCCCACGACGAATACCAGCGCGGCTTCTTCGGCCACTCCATGTGCGGTTTGAGCACGACGACCGTCTCCATCATCGAGAACGGCGCCGGATCGGTCGCCGTTTCCGCACGGCCCGCCTTGCCGAAGACGCGCTCGACTTCCGGGAACTGCATCAGGGTCTTATCCATCACCTGAAGCAGTTGTTGCGTTTGCGTGACCGAAATCCCCGGCAGCGTCGTCGGCATGTAAAGCAGCACGCCCTCATCGAGCGGCGGCATAAACTCCGAGCCGAGTTTCTCGAACACCGGGATGGTGAGCAGAACGGTCAGCACCGCCGCGCCTACTGTCAGCCACTTGAAGCGCAGCACCAGTTCGCAAACCGGGTGGTAGAGCTTCATCAGCGGGCGGCTGATCGGGTGCGTCTCCTCGCTATGAATCTTCCCGACCAGCACGGCATTGACGGCCTTTGCCAGGAAGCGGGGCCGAAACTGGAACGGGTCCATCCGCGTGAAGAGCAGCCGAATCGCCGGGTCAAGCGTGATGGCCAGCACGGCGGCAATCGCCATCGAGAAGTTCTTCGTGTAAGCGAGCGGCTTGAAAAGGCGGCCTTCCTGCGCTTCCAGCGTGAAGACCGGAATGAATGAAACGGCAATCACGAGCAGCGCGAAGAAGCTCGGCCCGCCGACTTCCTTTACTGCGCTGATGACGACGTCGTGGTAATCGCCGGGCCGCCCTTCGGCGTTCCAGTGTTCGAGTTTCTTATGCGTCTGCTCGACCACCACGATGGCCGCGTCCACCATCGCGCCGATGGCGACGGCAATGCCGCCGAGGCTCATGATGTTGGCCGTCACGCCCATCGCGTACATCGGGATGAACGAGATGATGACGGTGATCGGAATCGTGATGATCGGGACGATGGCCGAGGGGATGTGCCAGAGGAAGATCATAATCACGATGCTGACGATGATGATCTCCTCGATGAGTGTGCCCTTGAGCGTCTCAATCGCGCGGTCAATCAGTTCGGCGCGGTCGTAGGTCGTAACGATCTCCACGCCCGGCGGCAGCGACGCCTTCATCTCCTCGATCTTCGTCCGCACCCGCTCAATCACCTTCAGCGCGTTCTCGCCATAGCGCATGATGACGATGCCGCCGACCGCCTCGCCCTCGCCGTCAAGTTCGCCAATGCCGCGCCGGATGTCCGGGCCGAGCGTGACAGTGGCAAGACTCTTAACCAGAATCGGCGTGCCGCCCTGTTTGCTCGTGCCGACGACGATGTTTTCGACATCAGCCAGCGTTTTGATGTACCCGCGCCCGCGCACCATATACTCGCGCCCGGAGAATTCCACGAGCCTGCCACCCACATCCTTATTGCCTTCCCGCACGGCTTCGACGACGCGATCAACGGGGATGTCGTAGGCCAGCAGCGCATTCGGATCAATGTTGACCTGATACTGTTTGACGAAGCCGCCGAGCGGCGCGACTTCGGCCACGCCGGGAACCGCCTGCAACGCATAGCGCAGATACCAATCCTGAAATGTGCGCAATTGCGCCAGGTTGTTCTGCCCCGTCTTGTCCACCAGCGCGTATTGAAAGACCCAGCCGACTGCCGTCTCATCGCGCGCCAACTCGACATTCACGCCTGAGGGGAGCTTCGGGAGAATGTTGCTCAGATATTCCAGCGTGCGCGAGCGCGCCCAGTAAATGTCCGTGCCGTCTTCAAAGATGATGTAGACGTAGGAGTAGCCGAAGTCCGAGAAGCCGCGAATGTCTTTGACCTTCGGCACGCCGAGCAGCGACGAAATGATCGGGTAAGTCACCTGATCTTCCATGATGTCGGGGCTGCGATCCCAGCGCGAGTAGATGATGACCTGCGTGTCCGACAGATCGGGGATCGCGTCGAGCGTGATGTTTTTGATGGACCACGTCCCGAGGAGCGTCGCCATCCCGATGAAGAGAAGGACGAGGAATTTGTTGTGAGCGCAAAGCTCAATAATCTTGTTGATCATCGTCGGCCTCCTACTGCCCCTTCTTCTCGTCCGCGTACTTTGGCACTAAATCCATCCCGCAGTCGGGCGCTTTGCCAGGTTTGTTCGCCTTGTAAGCCGGGTGCATCGGGTCATACCAGTAGAGCACCTTGCGCGCGGGCTTCGCCTGATGCTGCGAATGATCCGTCGCCGCTGGCACTTGGTGCTGTGAGTGGTCTTCCTGCGGTGGTTGCGCCTTCGGCGTCGGTTTCTGTTTTGGCGCTGGCGACTGATGCTGTGAATGATCTTCCGACTTCGCCTGTGGCCCTTGCTTGTGCTGCGAGTGATCTTCGGGTTTGGCAACGGGCGCAGATTGTGCGCCCTGCTGATGCTGCGAATGGTCGGCTTGCGGTGAAGGCTTACTGTTTGCCGCACCGCCGCCTCCGTGATTCATGCCGGGCATGCCCATCCCGCCCGCCGCCGATTTCAACTTGCTCTCGGAATCAACCAGGAAGTTGGCCGAAGTCACCACGCGCTCACCGGCCTTCAGCCCGCCGAGAATGATGAAGTTGTTATCCACTTTCGCGCCGAGTTGCACTTTGCGCGGCTCGAAGTAGCCGCCCTCATGCGCGATGAAGATCGTCTGCTCCGAGCCGGAATCAAGCACTGCCTCCTGCGGTACGACCAGCCGTTTGCCGTAATCAATCTTCAGTTCGGCGTTGGCGTACATGTCGGGCTTGAGCGCGAAGTCGGGATTGGGCACTTCAATTCGCACCTTGAGCGTGCGCGTCGTGCTGTCGAGCTGCGGGTAGACGTAAGTCACTTTGCCGCGATAGACGCGCCCGGGGTAGTAAGCCAGCGTGATGTTGACCGCCTGACCGAGTTTGATCTCCGGCGCTTCGTACTCGTAGATGTCAGCCAGCACCCAAATGGTCGAGAGGTCGGCGATGGAGTAAAGCTCCGTCTCCGGCGTGACGCGCTGTTTGGCGAAGGCGTTGCGCGTGAGTACGAAGCCATTGGTCGGCGCGTAGAGTGTGAGCGTCTTCGTGGGCGTGCCGCTCTTTTCCAGTTCAGCGATTTGCGCTTCGTTGATGTCCCACAACTCCAGCCGCTTGCGCGCCGCCTGGTAAAGCGATTCCGAAGCATTGATCGCCCCTCGGAACGTACTCTCCGCCAGTTCTTCGCGCCCGCGCCGCGCGAGCAAGAATTCCTGTTGCGTCTGCAACAACTCCGGGCTGTAGATGCTGATGAGCGGCTGCCCCTTCTCGACCAGCTTGCCGGTAAAATCCACCCAGACCTTCTCGATCCAGCCTTCAAATTTCGGATGAATGCGAACGATCTTCGTCTCGTCGTAAGCCATGCGACCCACGGTGCGCAGCGTTTTTGTGACCGGCCTGTAAGCCGCCTCGCCGTATTGCACGCCGATCAGTTGCTGTTTTTCGGGGCTGATCTTGAAAGCGCCCTCGGGCAGGTTCGACTGCATCCCCGCGCCTTCCTCGTACACCGGCACTAAATCCATCCCGCAGTCGGGCGCTTTGCCCGGTTTGTCGGATTTGTAAGCCGGATGCATTGGGTCTTGCCAATAGAGCACCTTCAACTGCGGCTTATGTCCTGCGGCGGAGTGGTCGCCAACCGAAGCCATTTCATCTGTGGTCTTCGCCTTAAAGAAGCTCTGCACGCGCTCTCTCTGCGTGTAGCCGATAACTGCCAGACCAGCGACCAGCAGCAACGCGACCCAACGAGTTGCGGAGCGTCGTTTCTTCGGTCGCCGTGCGGATTCACCGTCACCGGGTTTCTTTAGCTCGACAGAAAGTGATTCAGCCTCCGCCTCAACGCCGACTATTTCCGGCTGAAGTTCATCTGCTGGTTGACCGGGACTGGGTTTGATTCCTTCTTGTTGGTTGTCTTTGACCGGCATAATTGTGGCCTCTTTCTTCAGTATTGCTGGCGCAGACCTCAGTGCTTTGCAGGTACGGACTGAAGCAAGCGGCTGGAATCGCTGGTGAACGCTTCCAGCCACTGCTTCGCCCGGTTTGCGGCGGCTTACTTGCCTTCCATCTCCTTGGCCCGCATCGTGTGGAACTTCGCCATTTCGTCGGCTTCAGCCGCGAGGGCTTCTGCCGCCTTGATGTACTTCTCGCAGTGCAGCCGCATCTTCTTGATGTAGGCGTTCTCGCCTGTATCTTTCGGATTTTTAGCGACCGTCTTGCTGTAATCGGCCAGCATCTTTCGGTGTGCCGCAATGTCCTTGCGATATTCGGCGGCTTTCTTCTCATACTCCGCCGCACGCTCTTTGTGTTCCTGCGCCGTTTGCGGAGCCTTCATCTCCTGCGCGTGCATGGCATGGTCTTGATGGGCGGCTTGCGCCATCCCGCCAATGGAAAGGCTGGCCGTGAGCATCAGCGCGAGCGCGCTCAGCAGCAGCATCGCGGTTGTGTTGGTTTTGCGATTTATGGTCTTCATCTTTTCTCCTTATTCGAGTTGAATGGTTGTTGTTTCAGTGCTTCGTTGATGGACTCCGTTGCGCGCGCCGGTTCGTCACGGCCTCAAGTTGATGCCGACGAAAGGCTCAAGCGCCGCAATAGCTTTCTCTTCGTTGCTGAGTTGCTCGTAGTAACTCAGTTCGTAATTCAGCAGCGTCACCAGGTTGTCGAGCAGGGTCAGGAAATCCACCTTGCCGACTTCGTACCCGGAGATCGCCGACTCCAGTGAAAGTGATGATTGCGGAATGATTGTTGTGCCGTAGAGCTTCACCAGCCGCTGCGCCGTCGTGGCCGCCAGATACCGGTCCTTGATGCGGAAGAAGAGCAGCGTCGTGGTGTTTTCCAGGCGTTGTTTCTCCGTCGCCGCGCTGGCCGTTGCTTCGGCCACTGCCGGACGCTGCTTCTGCCAAAAGTAGAGCGGGATTTTCACACCGACATTCACGGCATACATCTCCGGCAGACCGGGACGGTTGAAGTAGGTGACGCCAACGTTGAAGTCAGGATAAAAGTCCTTCCTGGCGAGTTCGACACCGTACTGCTCGCGGTCAATCCGGCGGCGCTGCGCCTTCAGCGTGGGGAAGTTTGTCAGCGCCATTTCTCTGAGGTCGGTCAAACTGTATGTGAACTCGCGTGGCTTGACCTCTTCCGGCCTGCCCAATGGCGTTTCCATCTCGCGGAAGAGCAGGCTGTTGAGTCGTGCTTCAGCGGTTTGTTTCCGCTGTTCCAGCACCGTCAGTTGATCAACCAACTTAGAGACTTCAACCTGAGCCTTCAACACATCCTGCTGAATGCCTTTGCCCACCGAGTAACTGGCCTCAGCGATCTTGACGAACTTTTCGAGGAGTTCCTTATTCTTTTCGATGGTCTCAGTGGCCTTGTAGAGATAGTAAAGATCAAAGTAGGCATCTTTCACTTCTGCGACGACGTTCAACCGCACCTGCTCGTAGTTCCACCACTCAGCCTCAGCCGCGACGTTTGCCATTTTGCCTTTGATCGCCAGTTTGCCGGGAAAGGGGAGTTCCTGCGTAAAGCTCAGTGTCCGGGCGCTCGCCGGATCACCTTTTTGAATGTCGAACGGCGGCAGCGGCGCATTGCCCGCGTAACCATAGCTGAGCATCGGTTCGGGCAAAGCTTTGGCTTGCGGGACACGTGCGCGCATCATGTCGAAGCTGCGCTGCATGGCTTTAATTTCAGGATTCCGTTCGAGTGCTTCCGTTATCAGATCGTTCAGCGGAACTGGCGCGGGCGCTGCGGGCTTTGCCTTCACATCGCTGATATTCGACGCGGCCACTGAGTGGGAATGCTGTGCAAAGACCTGCACACTCCACAGCAACAACAGACCCAGCGTACACCCCACCCATCGTTGAGCATTTCTCAACCTCATGGTGATTTCTCCTCATACAACAGCTTTCTCGGAGCTGTTGCCTAGATCATTCCGAATGCCGCCTGTGGTGACACCACCTGACAGATGGCGAGTAGCTACCGCACAAAAAGTCGCGGATTGCGTACCGGAACGACTAGATCAGCAGACAGGAGTAAGACAGATAAAGCGGTCGTTTCTGGTGTGGATGATGGAAATTATCCGGTAGTGGCGCTGAGTCGGACTGTGTGCCGTACTGAATAGATGGCAGGGTTGAAACGATCAGCCCCTGATTCTGTGCCGTAACAGGAGTCGCCTGCGCCTCGGCATCCGGCTGCAAGTGGCAACAAATCATCGTGCTATGCGCCAATCTCCCAGGCTGCGCATCGGCAACGAGCGGCTCTGCTTCTGAACAATGGTGTGTTGATTGTGGCGTTGCAACTTCCGGCATCGCCGGTGTTGTCTGGCCAGGAAGATGCGCTGTATGGCAACCTGAAAGTGGAGCTTCAGTCTTTGGCTGAGCAGGAGATTGCGTCGTATGGCAACCTGAGTGTGAAGCTTTACCTTCCGGCTCGCAAAGGCAAAGACCACCCGCCCAGGTCTGATTTGTGAACAGGAGCAGGAGTACGAATACAGGCATCAGTTTTCGCCCCCGTCTCTGGCGAAACACTCTGATGGTTCTTGTTTGTGCCGCCTGCTTAATCAATTCTTCTCCTTCAGATACTTCATTCTGACAAAAGCAATTTAGACGACTGCTGTCACAAAAACTACGACGCTTGTCACGTTCAGATGTGACGAACGTCACATCTGAACACCTCGTCCCCGGAAATTTACAGGGTAAGTGGCATTCCTCATTTCACCTGCTATAAAACCTGCCATATTCTCGCTAATGCAGAATGAAATTCAGTAAGGTGCGTAAATCCGCCCAATTGAATGGGAAGTTTTTCAAGGCGCGGATCAGATACCGGAAAATTCACACAGCCAGTTATGAATTTTCCCGATGCCGCAGACAGATATTGGAATATTTTCTCAGCCAACACCTGCTCTGATTATCCCGGACTTCAGGCTCGCACCAGATAATTACGCATCATCCCGGCGTCTTCGTGTTCGAGGTTGTGGCAGTGGTAGACGTACATTCCGGTGAAGTCCTCAAATCGAAGCAAGAGCCTGATTCGCTCCCCCGGCATCATCATTACGGTGTCCTTCCAGCCCTCGTCTACATAACCGTAACGCACGGTTTCATAGCCTGTGGTCATTGGCGATGCGATTTGCCGCTCAATCACCTGGAATTGCAACCCGTGAATATGAATTGGATGAACCATGCTCATCCCCATCATTCCGCCGGTGCTGTTGTTGGCCAATTCCCAGATTTCAGTCGTATTGAGCCGAACGATCTCATTCGCAGCGACTTCCGTCTCTTGATAAGGTCGCCCGTTAAGCAGCCAGCGCATCCCGCCGCCCATCATTCCCCCGGTGCCCATTGAAACCGCAAAGCTGCGTGGTGCATTCCGATTGACCGCATCTTCCATTCGGTATCGGTTGATGGTTGAAAGCTGCGTGGGCGGCGGAGTCGGTTCGCCCGTCCGGCCCACGAGACGAACATTCATGACAGTGAACGGAGCGCCATTCGGCAACATCTGGCTCCCTCCCATACCCATACCCATCTCTGCGCCGGAAAATTGGAGGCTGCGCAATTGCATCATCGCGCCCGATTCACGCCCACTGAAATCAACCCACAACTCTACCCGCTCTCCCGGAGCCAGCATCACGTAGTTGCGCTGCACCGCCTGCTCCAGCAGGCCGCCATCCGTGCCAATGACTGTCAAAGGCGTGCCGTCATCCCAAGCCAGCTTGTAGACGCGCGAATTCGAGCCGTTGAGCAGCCGCAGCCGATATGCCCGCCGTGCAACATCCAGCGTAAAATCAGGCCGTCCGTTAACCAGAATGCGGTCGCCGAGGAATCCATCGTTGCCCATCATCCCGTTATTGGTCTGATAGACGAATTGGTTGTTGGCATCAATGATTCGATCTTGAATCACCAGCGGGATGTCGAAATTCCCGGCAGGCAGACCGGCAGCCGCCTCTTCATCATCTGAAACAACGAACAGACCCGCCAGACCGTTGTAAACCTGCCGCCCGGTGCGCCCGTCAGGATGCGGGTGGAACCAATATGTGCCTGCACGATTCGCTACCTCGAACTCGTAGGCATAAGTCTGCCCTGGCGCCACCAGAAAACTCGGATGCGCGTCCATCTGCGGCGCAATGTGCAGTCCATGCCAATGCATGACAGTCTGTTCCGGCAGATTGTTGGTGAAGTTGATGCGAACCCGTTGCCCACGCCGTACTTTGATAATCGGCCCTAAATAGCTGTAAGGCGGCCTTGCCGGTCGTGGCGGCGCTTGCAGGTTTGCGCGATTGGAAAGCCTAACCGGGTAATTGCGAGGAGGCCCTTGAATCGTCTGCAAACTTGCCGGGTCGCCGTAGAGGACAGAGCCTTTGTATCCCCAAACGCGAGTCCATGTCCCCGGCAACAATGGCAACTCAAAGGCTGTCGCTTGTAATGCGATTTCCAGAAAATCGCCTACATTATTGGTCCGAACTTTAGCAGCAATTGGCGCAGCCCCGATCTTAGCCAGCAATCCAGCCGTGCCCAGACCTGTTGTTCTCAGAAAAGTACGCCTGTTTAGTAATTCATTCATTTGCATAATGACTCCTTTATCACGAGGTTTTCACCGCTCGCTCGTAAATGGGAACCATTCCCCAACTCACGTTGTATTATGCAAACCACGAGCCATCAAGCATTACAGCGTTTGCAGTGATTTGATGGGCTTGGACATAGCTCTCAAAGCTGTAGTCAAGCTCATTCCTGTTCGACTTGCCTGACAGCATCAATGCTGCCGTGCCGAAATCAGTGGCAAAACAGACAGCCGCAAGTCTGTTTTCAGACAGTCTAGCCAGACCCAAACGCCCTGTCCTCAGCAATATCAACACGCCTCCATTTGGCACGACAGGTGCTGGGAAAATCGAAAGTCGTCCCAATAAGTAGCGCACGTTATCTTCAAATAACGCGCGCTGGAAAATCTTAAACTTGAGGAGTCAATTGAATGAAAAAACTAGCAATCTTGTGGATTGGTCTTGCTGCGCTTGTCATCACCGCTTCGTCTGTTCTGGCGCATGAAAAGGTCAAGCTCACTGGTTACGTGGTGGATGTGATGTGTTTTGCCGAACACGTAAGCGCAGCGCCTGAAGCCGCGACCAAAGCTGCTGCAGAACACACCAAAGAGTGCGCTCTAATGGAAGACTGTGTGAAGAGTGGCTACGGCATCTACGTTGACGGCAAATGGTATCCCTTCGACGCGAAAGGCAATGACTTGGCGAAGGCGCTCTTCGAGAAAACCTCGAAAAAAGATCATATCAAGATGATCGTCGAGGGCATGAAGCACGACGGGAAGATTCTTGTGGAGAAGCTTACCGAGGCTGAATAAATTCGCTCTTCCTTTTCTCGTCTCACTCAGGGCTGGCTCGTCAGGGTCGGCCTGAGTTTTTTTAGCTCGCCTGTCTGGCGTGTCACAATTGCGAATGCGACTCAATACTCACGCGATATGGTCGTGAATCGCAGCAGATGAAAGTTCCCGGACAGCCAACATGGGTGCATTCAAAAGTGAAGTGAAGATCGCCTGCTTCTGAGAAAGGGCCGACAGAAAGCTGGAAACGACTCGCTCCGGCCATCACGCCACCTACCGGTAGCAGATCGGCTGCCTGTGCTGGTTGATCTCCGACGTTCCAAATCAAGCGTCCGGGGCAATGAGTGCGCACTGTCAGACGGTCGCCAATCTGTATGCTGTTTGCCGGGGCGACGTGAGTCCAAACGACGGCGTGAGGTACGATATGGCGGTCAAGCTCAGGAGGTGCAGCCTCACCGAAAGCACGATAAATATTCTTGAGATGCTGGCGAAACAGGTCATCGAACGTTTCGTCCTTCCCGGAATCCTGATCTCCGCCGAACCACCAGAACCAATCGCTGCCTTCCGCGATGTACAAAGACTGAAAAGCGGCAGGGGCGGTTTCAGCCGTCGCGCCTTTGCGCTGAAGAAATTCCCGCGCCTGTTTTAGCAACTCCCAGCCGCGATTTTCTTCCTCCTCGCCGATCCAGGTTCCCCAATCAACCCCTGGTGCGGAAGCGCTTTCGTCTATCCACGAGCCGGGAAAGAGATCATGAACTCTTTCCTGATCTTCGACTGGATGCGCCTTAATACCGCGCATCGGGTTTCCGTCCAGATATTCACTGAGTGTCACGGTGCGGATTTCGGCATCGCGCCCCAGCAAACTGTAAAGCGCCTGCAAAAATGGCCGACCATCTTCCCGATAAGCTCCCCAGGCGTTTTCGCCATCCAGTACCACTGTCAGAACCCGGTCTTTTCCGTGCTTGAAATGGCGGACAAAGCCGTTTTTGATTTGCCCGATGAAATCTCTGGCCGCCTCTTCGTAGTCGTCATAGCCCTGGTAGTGAAAGCCGATGGAGTCTGATAGCTGCGTGTCGCGGAAGAAGATCGTGAGCGACGAATCCTCTACCAATGCGTGGTATGGCTGGCACAGCACATCTGGATTATCGGCGTCATAGCCCCATTGCCCTGAGCGCGCGAGCACACCGCGATCTGTTGCCAGCCAGCGCACATTCTTTCTGCCAAAGCAGGGAATAACTGACTGGCTCACCGCGCCTTCAGGCGGCCACATTCCACGCAGCGACTGAGCAAAGCGGCTCCCGTACCATTCGATTGCCAGCCTGACTTGCGCCTCGGCGTCTTCGGGGTAGGCGAAGCGCACAGGATGCGTTGCGCCAGGCCGGTCAATCGTCGCGCGGTCCGTATCAATCAGCAGGGGCAGAATCGGATGAAAGAAGGGTGACGTGGAAACTTCAATCTGTTCTTGAGCTTGCAATTGACGGTGGAGAGGGAGGACGGCGCGCATCAGTTTGTATTGCTCTTCAACCATTGCTTCGATGTCGGCCACGTTGTAATTGCGCCCTTGTTCGACGAAGCGGCGCACGGAAGCCGTTTCACCTGTAACCAGTTTTACTTCGCTTTCACGAAACTCCCTGCCGAACCAGGCGAGATTGAACCACATCTGCAAATCCCGCAGGTCTTGCATTGTAAATTCGCGCCCTTCCCGGCGTTGCAGGAACAAATCGCTGTAACGAGGATGCGTGGCGATCTGGTGATGCCAGTGCGCCTCAAAGAAGTTTTCCAAAATGAACTTGCGCTCGGCTGCTACCAGGGCTTCCGCCGGTTTCAAGGTCAGGTCCAGCGCGCGATCAGTTGCGCCGCGCTCGGTGTAGTCCTCAATCTGCCAGATCAGCGAGGGCGTGAGATTGATCGTCAGATGGACGCCCGGATGCGCGGCCACCAACGCGGCCATCGAGTAATAGTCGCGGAGCGCATGCAGTCTCACCCAAGGATATAAGTAGCTTCCTGTCTGTGTCGGATGAGCGATGTTTTTATAAACCGGCTGATGCTGATGCCAGAGTAATGCCAGATAAATTTTCGGGCCGACGGTAAAGCTTGTGGTGATCGCTGTCGCCACTCCACCCCGGCCCTGGCCTCGAACAGAGTAGGTCACTACATCGCCTTCAACAAAAGGGCCGAAGCTGACCTGCCAATAACTGTTCGTGTCGCTGTTCCTTTGCCAGAGGGCATCAATCCGATCAGCCTCCGGCGAACCGTCCTGGCGTATGATGGAGTATTCGACCCAGACGGACTGTCCCTCTTCGACCGGCCAGGAACCGATGTGCAGGGTAACAATCTCGCCGGAACTGACTCGGTGAGGTTGACGCGGAGCATCTGTTGAAAGGTGCCAGAGAATCATGGTGGTTACTCAAACAGGAAAACTTTAGGCCGGCAATTCACGACAGATACGCATTGGTGACGTACTGCTGCACCATGCGATGCGTATTGAAATAGGAAGCATTCAGCGCAATCGCCTGCCGCATCACATCCAGCCAACGCTGGCGCTGTTGATAGAAGAGCGGCGCAACCACGTTCTCCAATTTCTGGTACAAATCTTCGGCATCGCGCCGGTTGACGGAATCGGCATCCGCCGCTCCCGCCTTCTGCTTGCCAATCGCCCAACCTGTCTGACCTTCAATACAACCTTCGATCCACCAGCCGTCCAGCGTGCTGAAGCTCGGCACACCGTTGTGCGCCGCCTTCATGCCGGAAGTGCCTGACGCTTCGAGCGGGCGCTGCGGCGTGTTGAGCCAGAGGTCAACGCCGGAAACAATCAGCCGCGCTAAATCCAGGTCGTAATTTTCCAGATAGACAATCGGAATCTGATCGCCCGTCTGACGCGCGACCGCCACGATACGCCGAATCAGTTCCTTGCCTCCGTCATCTCGCGGATGCGCTTTGCCGGCAAAGACGAATTGCAAGGGGTATCCACGCCTTACCATGTCCAGCAGACGTTGGACGTCGGAGAAAACCAGATCAGCGCGCTTGTACTGTGTGGCGCGGCGGGCAAAGCCAATCGTCAAGGCATCGGCTGGGAGCAGAATTCCTGTTTGCTCTTTGACCAGCGCGAGCAGCCGAGTTTTGGCTTCGCTGTGTGCCGCCCAGATTTCATCTTTGGGAAGACTGATGGCCTGTCGCAACATCGCCGGGTCATTGGCCCAGCCTGGAATATGGCGATCATAGAGCGCCTTGAAGCTATCGCACGTCCACGTCCAGGAATGCACGCCGTTGGTGATGTGGTTGATGGGGTATCCCGGAAACATCTCGCGCGAGACTTCTTCGTGACGCTTCGCCACTCCGTTGACATAGCGGCTGAGATTGAGCGCCAGCAGCGTCATATTCAACCGATCCTCGCCGCCAAGCATTTTCAGGACGTCGAGGGGCACGACCTGACCCAGCACACCTTCCACCAGGTCATACTCGAACTTGTCGTGGCCCGCAGGCACAGGCGTGTGAGTGGTGAAAACGCACTGGTTTCTTACACGTTCGAATTCCCACTCGGCGGATGGCAATTCTTTCTGTTCTCCCAGGATTTCCAGTACGAGCAGGCTGGCGTGCCCCTCGTTCATGTGGAATTTTTCGACGCCGCTGTACCCCAAAGCGCGCAGCATCCTGACCCCGCCGATGCCTAACAGCACTTCCTGCGCCAGCCGGTACCGTTGATCACCGCCGTAAAGATAATCTGTCAGCCGACGATCATCTTCCGCGTTTCCCTCGACATCAGTATCAAGCAGAACCAGCGGCACAACGTAGCCGCCCAAGCCGATGATGTTGTACTGCCAGGCACGCACCTGTACATCTCTCCCCTCAATCTTCACCTGCGCTGTCTCAGTCAGAGGCTGAAGGAAGTGCGCCGGATTCCACTCGACCGGCCATTCCTGTTGCCCGCCCCACTGGTCAAACTTTTGGTCGAAGTAGCCCTTGCGAAAGAGCAGGCTCACGCCCACCACCGGCACGCGAAGATCAGCGCAAGATTTCAACGTGTCTCCGGCCAACACGCCGAGTCCGCCGGAGTAAGTTGGCATGCTTGAACCGACGGCAACTTCCATTGAGAAATAGGCCATCCGCCGATGCTTTTGGGCCTCATCAAAGCTGCGAGCGACCAGTGCAGTGAGATAAAGCTCTGGTTGGGAAAGAAACTTGTTTCGGCAATACTCCGAACAAAAATAAATCGTCTGATCGCTATAGGACGCGGCCAGCCCGCGCTCCGGTAGCACCGTCATCCCACAAACCGGATCTTTCTGAGCGTCGTTCATATTTCCTTCTCTCCGCAACACGTTCCTGATTGAAGAAAATCAGAGTATCCCACGTTGCCTCTGCTCTTGCTCTTCCGGCCCGATGATGTGCCGTGAAAGTGTGAGCAGGTCTGTGGCATTGCACGGCATCGCGCGATATGTTGGCAGCAGTCCAGCCAGAGACGGTTCAGCGGAAATTCTGCTCGCTTCTACCAATACCGGAATCTTCGTGCATCCCGCACACCGTCTGAGCGCCCCAAGAATTTCAGTCAGATGCTTCGGATCAATATCCACAACAACCAAATCATTCCAGCCAAAGCAGCCGCGACACATCTCTTTGGGCGAGGATGCAAAGATGATTTCGACATCGTTCTTTGTCAGCGCAGCTCGAATTCTTTGCAGACTCTCGCCAGAGTCGCTGACAACGAGGACGCGCCGATTGTCGTTGGAGCTGACGCCCGGCGGTTGAAAAAGCGCCCTGTTCATTAATTACTCCACCTGCTGATGAGATGTTTTCTCACCTGGACGCGGGCCAAAGCGCAATAACAGAAAGACAAGAATCGTTGTCATGAAAGACATCCCGATCATTCCCACGCCAACCGCCAGACCAATCGCCGCCGTGACCCATAGGCTTGCCGCCGTCGTCAATCCATGCACGCTTTCTCGTTGATGCAGTACCGCTCCCGCGCCCAGAAAACCGATGCCCGAAACGATCATCGCTGCCACGCGCGTGGGATCGCCGGACGGGCCGAAGCCGTAGATGGAAACGACGGTAAATAGCGCCGCGCCCAGACACACCATGCCGTGTGTCCGTACACCGGCAGGTTTGCCTTTCCGCTCGCGCTCATAACCCACCAGCGCGCCGAGTACCACCGCCACCACCAAACGCAGCAGCATTTGTGGATGAAGATCGAACGCAATCATTGTTTCGTTTCCTTCTGTGTCGCTTAAATGGCGGCCTGCGCCCTAGTCAACTTTCCGTTGGATCACAAACTGTCAACGACCCCGCGTAACTTCTGATTCACTGCCTGAAGCGTGGTCATTGCCTCGCCCCAAGCAGTGAAAAGCTACGGCTCAGAGAATGTGCTTGGCATTCTCACCTTGAACCTGGACTGCTGTGAGTATTCGCTCGCCCCCCGAACCGGGGCTGGTATGGATCGCTGTCTCTTTCGCCTTTTTATCAAGTGGTTCAAGCTTGCACTTCACTCGCGCTACTTCATTTCCTGTTGTTGTCGTGAAAGCAACCACGTGGTCATCGCCCTCCATGGTGTGCTTGAACAGGTACTGCCCCGGCTTGAGCAACGTCTCGCCGACGCGCAGAGGAGAAGAGAGCTTCATTTCTCCTTTCTTGCCGACGTGAATCACTCCTTGATCGTTGTGCTGCGCATTATTGTGCTGCGCATCATGATGCTGAGCCAATAATGAAAGACTGAACATCCCAAGCATCAGCGTAAGCATCGCGCTGATGACAATTGAATGGTTTCTCAATTTCATTGTCCCCTCCTTTTAGGGTTGAAAGTTGTACCGCATTAGCAATTCACCGAGCACTCGCCCGGCGACTTTTACTTCATGGCTAGCTCTTTTCTCTGAACCTATACACTCTGCTCGCTCGCAGGTCTTTTACGCCTGAAGGGGCGAGAGACCATATTTGCGGGCTTTTCCTCTGCGATTGCAGCCTGTCCGGCTTTCACTTCATCTGATGCCGACTGCGACTCGCCGCCGCGTTGCAACTCTTCCTCGATCAGAGGTGAGAGCATCTCGTTTTCCGCCTGCAACCAGTCCTCAAGCTCGCAGCCAGGCGCGCAGCCGCGTTGTTCGTAAATCTCATGCGCGCGCAACGAAATGCTCACGCGTATCGCTTCATCATCAAGCAACTGCTGTCGTATTTGTTCCATGGTTTCGTCTTGCATAACCTGCTCCTTCTATTGTTGATTTTGTTTCTTAAGTTGGAAAACTCGTTTTACTCACGCGGCATTCGTATGGTCAGCACCGGGCAAGCGGCCAGCCGCACCACCTTTTCAGCGACCGAGCCAAAGACAAGGTGTCGCCAGCCCGTCAGCCCGTGCGTGGCAATGACGATGAGGTCCGTGCCATCGTCCTCGGCGATTCGCACGATCTCGCTTGCGGTCTCTCGACGCGCCAAACGTTCAAGCCGGTCCGCTCCACCATCTACAGCGATCTGCCCGGACTCATCTCCCAAGTCTCCTTGCCCAAGTAATGCGCGCGCATTCACTTCTTTCGGCACCTGTTGTTTGATCAATTCATTGAGCTTCTCTCCTGCTGCCAGATGTAATGCGCGCTCATATTCCAGTGCATCCAGCCTGAAATTCGGAGTGGACGGAGTCGCCGGCACAACAGGCACCACATGAAGCAGACTCAACTCACTCTCAAAGCATCTGGCAAGCTCAATGGCATACTTGAGTCCCTCATAAGAAGGCTCGCTGAAATCGGTTGGGCAAAGAATCTTTTTAATAGTCAACATCTTTTCTTCCTCCCCGCTCAAGCGGCGCCAAATCTGATTCGGCTTCTTCTAGCGCTATTCGTCACTTCCAAATGAGTGTCTCTTCTCGCTCAATGCAGAGCGATTGCACCGGGGAAGTAACAATGCGATCAATTCACCATTGTTACTTTAGACTGTTCAGATAAGCGATCAACGCTTTCATCTCTTCATCTTTCAATTTCACTGATGTCATACCGCCCGCCGCCATCTTTTCAGTAGGCTGCCTCAACACGGCCTCCAATTTATCGGGCGGCAGCTTTGCGCCAACGCCAATGAGCTTCGCCCCGGCTGGTGTGCCCACACCGCCATCGCCGTGACAGGCGTTACAAGACTTTGTCTCGAAGATCGTCTTGCCCCGCGCGGCCAGCGGATCGGCAAGCGCCACGTTCGCGGCGGCGAGCGATGATCCCGCCGTTTCCGGCTCGAAGGGCGCGCGCATGAATGCTTCTGTCTCCTCGCGTTGTTTAGCCAGTTGCGCGGCGACGCCCGGATTGCGGCGGTCATCGCGGCGACTGAGCGCGCCCAGCAGGACGAGCGCGAGGAAAACAAGCGTGAACGCTCCGACAGCGACAGGTCGTTTCCACGGGCGGCGCTCCAGGCCGCGGTCAATGAACGGCAGCCCGACAAAGAGCACGGCAATAACCGTCGGGATCGCCAGGATGCCGATCACCGCCAGCGGGCCGCTCCAGTATTTGAGCCACTGGAAGACCGGCAGGTAATACCACTCCGGGCGCGGCAGGTATTGCGTCTCCGCCGGATTGGCTTTCGGCCCAAGTTCCGCCGGCACAAAGTAAGCGAACAGTCCCAGCGCCGCGATCAGCAGCAATGCGAAGCCCATGTCCATCGTCACTTGCCGCGGGTAGAAGCGTTCAGCCTTCTGCCTCGGACTGACCGGGTCTTCACTGATCGGCCCCGCCGCGCCGGCCTTGCGGAAGAGGTAAATATGCGCCGCCACAAAGGCAAAGATCGCCGCCGGAATCATGAAGACGTGCGCGACGAAAAAGCGTGAGAGCGTCAACGTACCCATATCCGCGCCGCCGCGCATCAACCGCTTGAGCCATTCGCCGACGAGCGGCACTTCGCTGGCGATGTTCGTGCCGACGGCGGTGGCGAAGTAGGCTTTCTGATCCCACGGTAGCAGGTAGCCGGTGAAGGCCATCCCGATCATCAGCGCAAACAGCACGCAACCCGCCACCCAGAGCAACTCGCGCCGCCCTTTGTACGAGCCGTAAAGAAAGGTCTGCGCGATGTGCAGAAGCAACACCACGATGATCGCGCTCGAACCATACGAATGCAGGCTGCGCAGGAAGGCTCCGGCGGTGACCTCTTTCGTGATGTAGGCGACGGTCGTGTGCGCGTGATCCGCCGAAGGCACGTAATAGAGCGCGAGAAAGACGCCCGTGATGACCTGTGAGAGGAAGACGAAGAGCAAGCCCGACCCGAAGACGTAAGCCCACCGCGCCCCGCCGGGGATCGGTTCATCGAGCGCTTCATGCAGCAGTGAGTTGATGCCCGCGCGGCGGTCGAACCACACAAAAACGCGGTTGCGCCCGCGTGCCTCGGTCACTGGGACATCGTCGGAATTTGTCGGAGGAATTGTCGGGCTATCCATTGTCGAATCTCTCTGGGTTAGGTCAGGCGATCACTTCTTTCGTGGCGACGAGTTGGCGGAAATATTGATAGCGCACCTTCAGCCGCCCGTCTTCGATTTTGGTTTCGAGTTCGTCCAGGCCGCGGCGCGGCGGCCCGGAGATCAGCGCGCCGTCGGGCGCGAAGACGCCGTTGTGACAAGGGCTGATGAACTGCCCTTTGGTTTCGTTCCAGGCGACCGTGCAGCCTAGATGCGGGCAGACCGACGACAGCACGCGCAACCGCCCGTCCGCGCTCTTCGTGACATAGACCGATTTTTCCGAAACCACCTTGCGCCAGCCGTCGCGCTGCTCGATGTTGATCAGCCGTTTGGCTGGCTCGGCGATCGTGGAAAACTCATCCTCCGCGCCGACATCCGACCACGCGGTTTCAGTGGTTTTGGCCAAAGTCGGATGCAGCGCGAAGCGCGCCAGCGGCACGGAAAGCGCCGCTCCGACGCCGACCGTGCCAACGCTCATCAGCACTCCGAGGAACGACCGCCTGCCGTGCGCCCCCGTCATCGAGGAGCTTTCAGCGCACCCCGGCTCTCTTTTTTCGTCTTTGGTTTGATTCTCGGATTCCATAGATTGCCCCTCCAAAGCGCATGCTGAACTATTTCACTTCTTGCCCAGGCTGCGGATGTGCGCGACCAGTTGATTGATCTGCTCCTTGCTCAGACTCTTTTCAAAAGGCGGCATCTTGTCTTTGCCTTTCGCTATGACCGCGGACAGTTGTGCGTCCGATTGCTTTTGCACTTCGGCGGAGCGCAGGTTGCGCACTTTCAACTGTTTCCCGGGCGGCGTGTTGCCTGTTCCATCTTCGCCATGACAAGAAGCGCACTTGTCTTTGAAGAGCGCCGCTGCGTTGCCATCGAATGATGCGGTCGCTATCCGTGTCGCGTGTGTCAATGAAACCGCGACGGATAAGGTAATGACTGCGAAAGTGACACCAACCACTTTTTTGATCAGTAGCTTCATCTGTGTTTCCTCTTTGTTTAGAAGTTCAACTGCCAGCCGATGCGGAAACGGTTGGCAGCTTCACCATTGACCAGCCGTTGATACTCAAACGACATGCGTCCGTATTTGATCGGGTCGAAGAGCACGCCGAAGGTTCCCCCGCGCAATGTGTTGTCTGACGCCAGCGTCGTCGGGCGCAATTGGTCGTAGCGCGCAAACAGGCTCAGGTGGTTGACGATGGGAATCGTATCCAGTTCGACGAAGTAGCCCCAGCCGCGACTGCGCTGTTCTGCGTCAATCCCCAGGAATCGCTGATCGCGCAACAGCGAGACGCCGAACATCGTGTTGATGCGCTCGAAGTTCTTGCCGTCCTGGAACGTTTTGTTGGCAAAGAACGAGTAGCGTTGAAACTGCAACGGATTCTGCCTCACGTCGCCAAGCAGAAACGGCTGGCGTCCGCCGGCATATTCAAACTGCACGCCGCTGAGGCCCTGCTTGCCGATCACTTTCTCAAAGACGAAGCCGTACATGCGCGGGCGGCGAAACTCCAACTCTCCTTCATTGTTAAGCAAAGCGGCGGCGCTTGGCCGCGCCTGGCGAAACGACTGCAAGCCTTCTCTCGCTGTCGCCGCCTCTTCTTCTTCCTCAACTTCGACCGCCTCGTTGTAATTGCCGAAAGCCTTGATGGTCGTCGTGCCGCCGAGCGTATATTCAAATGAAGCGCCGCGTCCCAGCCCAGCGGGATTGAAGCCATTGGACGGTTGAAAGATGAATGGCAGCGATTCGGTCAGGCCGCGATCTGTCGGGCCGAACCCCGCATTGCGCAAGTTGAAAAGCTGGCCGAACCGCACCTGCAGAAAATTGCGCGCGCCGCCGTAGTTGAACAGCCCCTGCATCATCTCGAACTTGCCCATGAAGCCTTTCTCTTTGCTGAGCGGCAGCGGCTGGACGAAGAACGAGAAGTTGCGCCCAACGGGGCCAGCGGCGTAGATAATCAATTCGCGCTTTTCGTAGGTGGTTTTGGTATCGCCTCCCTCCTTCTCAATCTCGATTCCTGGCAGGTAAGAGATAGCGAAATAATCCTGAAGACGAGTCTTCGGCGGCGCGAAGTCTTCATCCTGTGGCGGCAGCGTCATCAAGAAGTCCGCGATCTGTTCGATCTGCTCAGGCGTCGCCTTTGTTGGCGGCATCATCGCGCTAGCAGCGTGCTCACCGGGGATTTTCTCAGTATGGACTTGCGGATTGGTGATGTGGGCGGCGATGAACTCGCGGCTGCGGCGCGCGCCGATCCCGTCGAGCTTCGGGCCGAACTGCCCGCCGACTTTGTTGATCGTGTGGCACGAGGCGCAGCCCATTTCGAAATAGAGCTTCTGTCCGGCGCGGCTCGAGTCACTTTCCCCTGCCGGAACGAAATCGGCCTTCACTATTGCTGCCTCGGACATCTCGCTGTGCGCGTGCGGGCTGACACGAAAACCTGCCGAAGGCTCGGGCAGCGTCAGCAGATATGCCACCAACGATTTGATCTCAATGGGCGAGACGTGCGGATGCGGCATGCGATTAGGCTGATTTCCGTGCAGCTCAGGAAACTTTTTGGTGTGTTCCCCCGGATCGGTCAGATGCGCCGTCAAAAAGTCTTTGTCACGACGCCCGCCAATGCCGTCCAGCGGCGGCCCGATGCGCCCCCCGGCATTGTTGAGCGTATGGCACCCCACACAGTTGAGCTTTTGAAACAGCGCCAACCCTTGCTCACTCAGCGGTGTCGCTGCTTCCGGCTTGTAGCCCGTCGGTTCAATAACATAAGACTGATGATCCGCTTTGCCGCTGCCGGCGCGTTGCAACTCGGACGTTTTGCCTTTGCCCTTTGTCTCAACCTCCTTTGGCAAACGATAACCGAGACGTTTGAATTCGTAGCCGGTTCGATTCAGGCGCGGGTAAGTCGTGTGGCAAAGCGTGCATTCCGCGTTGTACTTGCGTGACCATGCGGGATTCGCATCCACTTTGAACTCACTTTTTCTCCCGGTTTTCATCCATAAGGGCGCGGTCAGCACCAGCATAGCGGTCAGGAAAACCAGCTTGACGATCCTGTTTGGAAATAAATTATTGATTTGCTTCATGGCATCCTCCTCTTCGCCTGATGCGAACTATAGAATTTGCAGACTGGCCAGAGTACGACCTTTGTCACCAGGCAGCGTGACGCATGTCACAAATCGGGATGAATAATGCAGAAAAAGGAAAAGGAAGTGATTGGAGTCGGGGGATTTAGTGTCCGGCTTTTGCCAAAAGGGCGTCTTTATCCCTGATGAGCAATCCCGAGCCGTTAAGAGAAATGATTTGTTGATTCCTCAACTCGCCCAACAGGCGCGAAACAGTTTCCCGCGAAGCGCCGATCATCTGCGCGATTTCCTGGTGAGTGAGTGGCAGCTTCAGGTGAATTCCTTCCTGAGTGCTATCTCCCATTCGCTCACCCCAGCAGAGTAATAGCCTGGCCAGGCGCTCGGCGGCGGAGTGGGCTTTCCCGAAAGACCGAATCTGCGTGTGTGCCGCGCGCAGGATCTCGCTCAACATCTCAATCACCCGCAGGCATACTTCCGGCTGTTCGCGCAAATATCGGAGAAAGTCATCGCGTCGGACGAAATCAGCCTGACAAGGCTCGATGGTCTCTGCCGTCAGGTGGTACGGTTCGCCAGAAATCGTCGCACTCAGCCCCAGCACTTCTCCGGGTTCAGCCAGCCGCACGATGACTGTTTTCCCCTCAGGCGAGCTTTCCGTCAGCTTGACGCGCCCCGCGCACAACACAAAGACTCCGCGAGGTTGCTGCCCTTCAACAAACAGCGTGGCCCCTTTGGGATAAAGGCTTAGTGATTTGATAGCGTCGAAAGCGTGGAGCGTTGATGCAGGAAGGTTGCGGAAGAGCCGTTCCGCACAAAACCGACAGCCCGGACAGGTCTCTGAGATTTCCAGATCGTATGGTGAGCGCATAAAGACTCCTCCCAGTCTTAATCATACGCTCCACTTTAAGAACTTCTGATTGAGGAAACTATGAGGCAGATCACGTTGCAATGTGACAGTCGTCACAGAGAAAGCTGAAACAGCCGGACAATCAGGAGTGAATGAGCGATTGCAACGCGGCTTGATTACGGATGGTCAGCGTCGAGCCTTTCAGATGCACGATCTGCTTCTTCTTGAAATCGCTGAAAAGCCTTGTCACCGTTTCGCGCGACGTACCGATCAGCTCGGCAATCTCTTCCTGTGTCAACGTCAGCTTCAAGCGCGTGCCCTGATCGGTTGCGACTCCATCGGCTGCCCATTCCAGCAGCAGCCTGGCTAACTTTTCCGACGCGGTGGACGACAATCCCAGCGAACGAATCTTTTGGCAGGCTGTGTGATAGTGGCGGCTCAAGTGCTCAGCCACTTTCAGGCTGGCCTCGCCATGCTCTCGCAGGAAGCGCAGGAACTCTTCACGCTTGATGAAATTGGTCTGGCCCGGCTCCAGCATTTCAGCCGTAACCTCGTGCGGCTGTCCTGAGACAGTTGCGCTCAGGCCCAGAATTTCTCCCGGCTCGGCGATGTCCGTGATGATTGTCTTGCCATCCGTGCCGCAAGTCGAAAGCTTCACGCGACCGCCGCAAACCACATAAACTCCACGCGGTTCCTGCCCCTCGACAAAAAGGACGGCGCCGCGCGGGTGCAGGTTCGCATACGTGATCGCATCAAATGCTGCCAGCGCCTCAGCCGGGAGATCGCAGAACATCCGATCAGCGCGCAGCTTGCACGTCAAGCAGTCTTCAATAATCTCCAAGCCGTATGGTGTATGCATAAAGCTACTCCCGGATCGAGGTCACGCTCCTCCTGTGTTGTATTGCGCCCTTTGTTTTTCAGCTGTTGCTGTCGGTGTGTAGTCTGTTTCCGGCCACTGCCTGATAATTTCGTTGAGCTTTCGCGCGTTGCACTGAATTTCGCTCATCATCTCGACGGATTCGCGGCTGACCGGCCAGCCCTCCCGTAGCGCGAGATTGGATGAGTGACCGAGAATGAGCAGCGATGGGCTGACGATTTGACGCTGAAGAGATTTGAGCAGCGTCTGAAGATCGCGCATCCGGCGCTCGCGCTCCCTGCTTTGCCAGAGGCTGTAGCCCAAGGCAACCGAGATGAGCAGCAGCGAAACACGCAACAGTAATTGCGGCGGGCGACTCAGAATCATCTCACTGACAACTGTGTCAAAGCCGAAATGGTCGCGCCCACCAACCTGCAACATTGCATCAATCACCCAAATGCCAAGACCTGTCAGTACGCCGTATGCAATTTCTCTGTAGCGTCTCATTTCGAATTCCTCTAAAACTTCGAGGATCGCAAACCCAAGCTGCCAATCTCCCACTTTTCTAAAATCAATCGTTAAGTGGGACGAAAAATTCAAATCTCTCTGAAAGGAGTCCGCTCCCGTTACACTTGCCCTTCGGATTAAGGATTATTGGAGTATCCCGACATAATTTATCGGCAAGAGATATGCCGCGCATTGTGCCGTCATAACTAGGTTGAATTCTCAAGACTTCCAGCGAAGTGAATGTCATATTGAGCCGAATCGGGCCGCTGGCTGTTTGTAAACAGACAGTTGAGCGGTTGTTTACAAACAAGGCCAATAACTTGCAGCACGTCGATCTCTATCAACCCAGATCACTCCTTCTCGCTGGCAGGTGAGAGGGCTGAGCGACGGGGGAAATCTTTGGCAAAATCGTCAATTTCGCGGGCGTGCTGACGAATCTCTTTTACCAACTCGACACTCTCTTCCCTCAAGCCTTCACTCCTGAGCAACGCGCTGCATTCTTCCAGAATGCTGCTTGCCGGATTGATCACCTGCTCGTGAAAGACTGCCATTCGGCGCTCTAAATCGCGCACGGCACGCTCTCGCTGATTGCTTCGCCAAAGCAGCCAGCCTAGAAAGAACGCGAAGCCAAGAAAGAGTAGTCGGGTAAGGAGTTGCGGTCCATCTGGAAAAAAGAGTTCTTCCATAAAGGTAAGCTGATGGCCTTTGCCGGGCATCGGCATCATCGTATGCATCAGCGCATCCGCCCCCCACATCGCAAGGCCGAGCAAAAGGCCAAAGAAAATCTCCTTGTATCGTTTGAGCATTGGATTCACCTCTCAACGTGTCGCCTGTCGGTCAATCAACCTCCATACCACTCTGTCGTTTTCTGAATGACGGCAATCAGGTGCTGCGGATAAGCCGGAATTTCACACCCGACTTCAGGGTATAACTCTCGATGAACAAGCCGCACATCAACACGCCCAAGAAGACAGGCCAGATGATTGTCCCCACCTTCAATCAGTCTGCGCGACCACCACGAATCGCGCATCCGCTCCGGCAATCGAGAGCCGCTGAAAATAAGCAGCCCGCCGGGGCGAACAGCCTGAAGCAACTTATCCGCCGCGTCTGTAACCCGCAGACAGCCGTGCATGGCTTCGAGCAAGTCAAGCGCAAAGACCATGTCGAACTGCCCTGAGAGCTTTTCCCGGGTCAGATCAATTTGCTCAATCCGCACGTGAGCATAGGGCTTGCAACGTTCTGCGGCTTTTTCACAGGCCAGCGGCGAGATGTCGCACGCAGTCAGGGATAGGCAATACCGCGCGAGTTCCATCGTGAAAATTCCTTGCGCACAACCGACTTCCAGCACTTCGCCAAAACTGTCTGGCTCTGAATGCTTCCGCGCAGCTTGGAGGATCCGCGCATACCGCTCACGCTCGACCAGCACGTCATAATTCCAGACCCGCTGGTGCGCCCGGTCAAACCTTCGCCTTCGATCTCCCCAGCCTTCGTACACGATCCCCAGCAACACATCCGCGTATTCGGACGCGCTTACCAGCCCTGGCATTCGGCTAAACAATCGTTGCCAATCGCTGTTGCGAACGACAGCATTTCGGCCTGGAATCAATAAAAGTGGCGGGAAGGTTTTGGTGAAGTCATCAATCTGCTGCGCTTGATTGCGAATCTCCTTTACGATGTCCAGCGCCTCACCCGTCAGTCCGCTGGTTCTGAGCAATGTGTTGCACCTGTCCAGAATACTTGTTGTGGGATTGGCTATTCGCTCCTGAAAGGTCATCCCCTTGCACTCCGACTCAAGCACAACACGCTCTTGGCGATTGCTGCGCCACAACGCCCACCCGACGACAAATGCGAAACTGACATAAAGCAACCGGATCATCAGCGGCGGGCCTTCAGGAGAAAATATCTCTTCCGCCAACGCTGACTGTTGCTCGCTTGAACCCGGCGGCATCATCGTGTGCATCAGCGCATCCGCCGCCCACATCGCCAGACCGAGCAGAAGGCCGAAAAAGATTTCTTTGTAGTGTCCGATCATCTGAGCCGCCTTCTCAACCATCGCTGCGTGGGGCGTAGTAGCCGCGCTTGGTGCGGACGCGCAGCGATTTGTCAGTCGCTTCCACCTTGATCTGGCGGAAAGCCCCATCCTTGCGCGTGTTCGACGGGTAATAGCCAAGCAGATATTGTTGCTTCAATTCAGCCGCCACTTGCGCAGCCGCTTCGTCAACCAGGTCGCGCCCGCCGGAGTGTGCATTTTCAAGTTGAAACGCCTCGCCGCCGGTCGTCTCGGCAAACTGGCGCAGCGCATTCATATCCACCTCGTCTTTGATCTGGCGACCGAAGATGATGCCGCCGCGATCGTGGCCGCCCTGACCGCCATGCCCAAATGAGCCGCGTTCGCCGTGACCGATGCCCAGCGCGTAGATGATCACTTCGGATTTCCGGGCGAGGTTGAGCGTCGTCTCCAGGTTGACGCTGCTTGACGTGTCGTTGCCGTCGGTGACGAGCATCAGCGCGCGGCGGTTGTGGTTGCCTTCCGCAACGCGCTGCAAGCCCAACAAAATCGCATCATAGAGCGCCGTACTGCCGCGCGGGTTGAGCCGATCTATGGCGCGCAGAATCCGGCGGCGGTCGTCGGTAAAGTCCTGCACGAGTTCGGCGTCGCTGCTGAAGCGGATCAGGAAGATTTCGTCGCCGGGCGCAACCAATTTGACGAAATGCTCGACGGCGTCACGCACGTCATCCATCTTGTCCACCATGCTGCCGCTCGTGTCGAAGAGGACGCCCAAGCTGATCGGCACTTTCTCGCCCGTCTCGAAGTAGGCCAGTTCCTGTTTGATCCCATCTTCGTAGACGAGGAAGTCGCCGCGCTTGAGGTTGGCGGCGAACCGCCCGCGCTCGTTCGTAACAGTAGCGGCGAGTGTGACGAGATCGGTGTCAATGCGAATCGCCTCGTCGTCGCGTTTTTGCTTGTCTTGTCGCGGCGGCTCTTGTGGCTTTTGTTGCGACACGCGGCCTGACTGCGCCACCGTGCCCGGCGTGATCGTCAGCGCCGCCACAAAGAATGCCGCCATGAGAATGCCGGTAAACAACTTCATAGCTTTGCTCCTTGTTGCGTCTCGAATGGGAGGCTGTTCGGCAACCGATAATGAGCGCCGCGCGGCGTGTGAGCCTGCGTCAATCGCCAGCCACCGGCGCTGGTGTCTCTTGGATAAACGGCGGCGCGTCCGCTTCGCGGATGCGGTCTTCGCCAAAATCATCTTTGCTTCCAGCCGCCTCGCGCTCAGCAATGATGCGGTCAGCGATTGGTTTGCCGAATTTGTAGAAGACGGCGGGCGTCACCAGTTGGTCGAGCAGGGTCGAAGTCAGAATGCCGCCGAGCACCACGACTGCGAGGGGATGCAAAATCTCCTTGCCCGGCTCTCCTGCCGCGAGCGCGAGCGGGATGAGCGACAAGCCTGCCGTCAGCGCCGTCATCAACACAGGAACCAGTCGTTCGAGCGAGCCGCGAATAATCATGTGTTCGGTGAAGCCTTCGCCTTCTTCACGGATCAGGTGCAGATAGTGCGAGATCATCATGATTCCGTTGCGCGAGGTGATGCCGACCAGCGAGATAAAGCCGACCAGCGTGGCGACGGAAAAGACGCCGCCGGTGATGAGCATTGCAATGATTGCGCCAATCAGCGCCAGCGGCACGTTGATCATCACCTGCAACGAGGAACGCCAATCGCCGAGCGCCTTCAGCAGCACGAAGAAAATTGCTACCAGCGAAAAGACCGTCAGCACCGAGAGCCGCTTCGTCGCTTCCTGCTGGGCTTCAAATTGGCCGCCGTATTCGAGGAAGTAGCCTTCGGGCAACTGCACTTGCGCTTTGATGCGATCCTGCATCTCGCGCACGACCGAGCCGAGATCGCGGTCGGCAACGTTCGACAGCACGACGATGCGGCGCTTGGTGTTTTCGCGCAGCACCTGATTCGGCCCCGGCAGCTTTTCAATCGTGGCGACGGCGGAGACCGGAATCTGCGTGCCCTGCGGCGTATCAACCGTAACATTCTTCAAAGCGTCGAGATTGCCGCGCGAGGTGTCGTCAAAGCGCACGATCACGTCATAACGACGCTGGCCTTCGACCGCTTCGGAAACCTTGCGGCCATTCAACGCCGTTTCCAACGTCTCGGCGACCTGGCCTGGTTGCAGGCCGTAGCGCGCCGCCTCCGTGCGATTGACGTTGAAGCGGACTTGCGGGATGAGAACTTGCTTTTCGACCTGCACGTCGGTCGCGCCCGCAACCGTCGTCATCACGTTTTTGATCTCTTCGGCTTTGGCGCGCAGCGTGGCGAGATCGTCGCCAAAGAGTTTAACGGCGATCTGCGCGCGCACGCCGGATTGCAGATGGTCTATGCGATGTGAAATCGGCTGGCCGACATTCGTGACGACGCCGGGAATCACTGCGAGTTTTTCCCGGATGTCTTTCAACACTTCTTCGCGCTCGCGCTTGCTCTTTCTCAGGTCAACGTCAATTTCGCTGTAATGCACGCCCTCGGCGTGTTCGTCGAGTTCGGCGCGACCTGTGCGGCGACCCGTTGATTTCACTTCGGGAATGGTAAGCAAGGCTTTTTCAGCCACCGCGCCAATGCGGTTTGATTCGGCGAGGCTCGTGCCGGGCTGCGCCAACAGATTGACCGTCAGCGTACCTTCGTTGAATTCAGGCAGAAACGCCGTGCCGACAAATGGCAGCGTGGCGATGGCGGCGAAAAACAGCACGACTGCTGTGCCGATCACGATCCAGGGATGGCGCAGCGTTTTATGTAGAAATCGCTCATCCCACTTCTTGAGGAAGCGCACCAGAAAGCCGTCTTTCTCATGTCCCATCGCTTTCATGCGCGGCAATAAAAACGAAGCCAGCACCGGCGTCACCGTCAGACTCACAAACAGCGAAGCGACGAGCGCCGTGATGTAGGCCAGCCCCAGCGGCGCGAGCAATCGTCCTTCGACGCCAGTCAAGGCAAAGAGCGGCACGAAGACCAGCGCGACGATGAACGTTGCGTAAACGATGCTCGAACGGATTTCGAGTGAGGCGTGATAGATCACCTGCAATGCGGGCTTCGGCTGCGCACTCTGACGATTCTCGCGCAGGCGGCGAAAGACATTCTCGATGTCCACAATCGCGTCGTCAACGAGTTCGCCGATGGCTACGGCCAGTCCGCCCAGCGTCATCGTGTTGACCGATGCTCCGAATGCTTTCAAGACCAGAAACGTGACGATGAATGACAGCGGGATCGCCGTCAGCGTGATGAAGGTCGTGCGGAAATTGAGCAGAAACAGAAAGAGTACGATGATGACGAGGATCGCGCCGTCGCGTAGCGCCTCAATCACGTTGCCGATGGCTGCGTTGATGAAATTCTCCTGCCGGAACAACTCTGAGTTGATCTCAACATCGGGCGGCATCGTGGCTTGAAGCTCTTTCAATGCGGCGTCAATCTTTCCCGTCAAGACCTGCGTGGACGCGCCCGGCTGTTTCGAGATTGCCAGGATCACCGCCGGATCGCCCATCGTCCCGCCGTCGCCGCGTTTGATCTTCGGCCCGAATTCGACATTCGCCACGTCGCCCAGCTTGATCGGTGTCCCTTGACGATAAGCGACCACCGTGTTTTTCAACTCGTCCAGTGAGTAAAAGCGGGCGAGGTTGCGAATCAGATATTCCTGTGACTGCGCGTCAACAAAGCCGCCGGTCGAATTGACGTTCGATTTTTCGAGCGCGGCGGAAATCTCCTGTAAGGTGACGCCGTACTGCTTGAGTCTGTCGGGCGAAACCAGCGCCTGATACTGCTTCACACCGCCGCCGATCACCGTCACCTGCGCGATGCCCGGAATCGTCAGCAGGCGCTGCCTGATCGTCCAGTCGGCAATCGTGCGAACATCGAGTGGATTGGTCGCGCCGTTCTTTGAGCGGAGCGAAACGAGCATGATCTCGCCCATAATGGACGAGATCGGCCCCATGACCGGCGTCACCCCCGCCGGCAATTGCTCACGCGCGAGATTGAGTTTTTCCGCGACGAGTTGGCGGTCGAGGTAGATGTCAGTGCCCCAATCGAACTCGACGTAGACGATGGAAAGACTGATGCCCGATTGCGAGCGCACGCGCGTCACACCCGGCGCGCCATTCATCAGCGTTTCAATCGGAAAGGAGACGAGCGTTTCAACTTCTTCCGGCGCAAGCCCCGCCGCTTCGGTCAGAATCGTAACCGTCGGACGATTGAGGTCTGGCAACACATCTACCGGCAGGCTGACAGTAACGTAAGCGCCGCCGACCAGCAGCAGCGCCGCGATGGCGACGACAATCAGCCTGTTCTGAAGTGACCAGCGGATAATCGCATTCAACATAAACTCTCCCAGCAAAAACGCCGCCCTGTTGACTTCGGAAACAACCGCGCGGTTCCTCCGGAGCTTTTATCGGGCCGGCGCCAACGACTTTTTCCACACGAAGGCAAAGATGGCCAAGAACAACACCTCGGCGATGACCGAGGTGATGCCGGCCGGGTCAGTCCAAGCGTTTACTTCATGCGGCATTCCCGGCATTCCCACGGTCGCCTTCACGATGTAGCCGACCAGCGAGCCGCCTGCGATCAGCGCGCCCAGCGCCCAGCCCCAGAGGCGCGCGCCGCGATAAATGCCCACCGCCGCCACGATGGCGGCCAGACAATTGGCGATGAACGAATATCCAAGCATCTGCATTTCCTCGAAGGCGTGCGGCGCTTCAAAGAGATGGATAAAACCTATGACCAGAATCAGTATCACCGCGGCAACCGTAAACTTCTTTGGCAGCATGTTTTCCATAGTTGCGAGTTCTCCTTTTTCAAACTCTTCCGAATAATGATCTAGCGCCACACGCGGACGCCCGCCACGAAGCGCAATTGCCTGGGGTCGCCGCCATCCTGCCGCACGAGGTTAGCGGTGCCGAAAAAACTCTGATCATAAGAGATGCCGACGTAGGGGCCGAACTTGCGCCGGATTTCGTAACGCAGGCGCAAGCCCGCCTCAAGGTTGTTCAGACCTCTGCCGGTCGTGAACCGCTCGACTCGCTGCGCCGCCGCGTTGGCTTCGACACGCCCCTGCAGAATCCAGCGCTGGTTCAGCAGGTAATCTCTGGTAAACGAAAAGCGCCCCGAAACGTGTCCCTGATGGCTGATGAACAGCGCGGACTCAAGCTCATAACGGTACGGGACAAGTCCTTCAAACCCGATCACGAACTGCGGGCGCGTGACGTTCGCGCCGCGAAAGCTCTGGGTCTCGATGCGCAAGCCGACCTGAAAGTCGTAATACTTCCTGACGAAGCGACCGTAGAGCAGTTGCAGGTCTATGTCATATTCCGCTTTCAATGCGGTGTTGCGCTCGCCCTCGCTCTTGAACCAGAAGCGGTTGTAATCGCCGCCGCGCCAGCCCTCGATGTCCCAGCGAAAGTCGCCGCCTTCCCGGCTTGGACGAAACTCCAACACGTCGGCGAGGACAAAGGTATACGGCATCTTGTCCTCCACCGGGCTGGGCCAATCTTTCCCTAGCGACACATTGCCTTGCCCTCCGCCATGCCCGCCGTGCTGGCCGCCGTGCTGGTTGGATGACGCGGTCGGAGCGGGCGTGGGAGTCGCGCTCGGGGTGGGGCTTGGCGTCGGCGTCGCGCTCGGCGTGGTTTGCGCCGAGACGGTCGCCGCGCCCAGCAGACAAACCAACGCGAGCGACAAAGCGGCTAGCGGGGCAACTTTCATGAGCGCGCCTCCGTCGCTTTGGCCGACACTTCGACGATGCGGAACATGCCCACTTCCATGTGCAGGAGCAGGTGGCAGTGAAACGCCCAGCGGCCCGGCGCATCGGCAGTGATGGCGACCGAAACGCGCTCGGCGGGTTTGACGATGACCGTGTGCTTGCGCGGCAGGAAATCGCCCGTGCCGTTTTCCAGTTCCATAAACATTCCGTGCAGGTGGAAGGTATGTTCCATCATCGTGTCGTTGACGAAGGTCCAGCGCAGCCGCTCGCCCGTGCGGAAGTGGATGGCCTGCGGCGCTTGCGAAAACTTCTTGCCGTCGAACGACCAGATGAAGCGCTCCATGTGGCCGGTCGCGTGGAGTTCCAGTTCGCGCTCCGGCTGACGCCGATCCGGGTATGGTTGCAACGCCTTGAGGTCGGTGTAGACGAGCACGCGCCGATCATCGCCTCCCAACCCGACGCCGGGATCATCCAGGCGGCTGCGCGTGGCATCCGGCGTTGATTGATTGCCGATGCCATGCTTATCAGGCCCATGCTCGACGGGCTTGCTGCCGGGAATCTCGGAGCGATCATTCATACCCGCCATGGTTTTCATATCGTGCTGGGGCGGCATCGCCTGCTTGTCCGCCATTTTCGTCATGTCGTGGGGCGGCGGCTGGGCGGGCTGTTTGGGCATATTCGGCATGTTTTTCATGTCGTGCGGCGCGGGCTGACTCGGCGGGGCGGGTTTCTTCGCGCCGCCCTGCATGCCGGGCATATTCTGCATATCGTGTCCGGCAGGAGCGCTCGGATTGGCGGGCTTTGGCGGCGCTTCCTGCATGCCGGGCATGTTTTTCATATCGTGCGGCGCGGGCTTGCTCGGCGCGGCGGGTTTCGGCGCTTCCCGCATCCCCGGCATGTTGTGCCCGCCGCCGGAGGATTTCATGCCCGGCATCTCCATGCCCGCATTCATCCCGGACATCCTGCCGCCGGCTTTGGCGTTCTTGTCCATCTCCAGCTTCATTCCGGCCATGTCCATGCCTTCCATGTTCATGCCCATGTCGTCCATCGTGCGCAAGGCGCGCGGGCGACGCGGCGGAATCGCCGCCGTCATCCCGGCGCTGGCGGCGAGCGTGCCGCGCGCGTAGCCGCTGCGGTCGAGCGCCTCGGCAAAGATCGTGTAGGCTCCTTCGCCCGGCTCGACAATCACGTCGTAAGTTTCCGCCGGCCCCATGCGGAATTCATCCACCTCGACGGGTTGCACGTTCTGCCCGTCGGCCTGCACGACCGTCATCTTCAAGCCTGGAATCCGCACGTCAAAGAACGTCATCGCGCCGGCATTGATGATGCGCAGCCGCACGCGCTCGCCCGGACGAAACACTCCCGTCCAGTTGGCCTCCGGCGACAAACCATTCAGCAGATAGGTGTAGGCATAACCGGTCACGTCGGCGAAATCAGCCGGGTCCATCCGCATCCGCGCCCACATCTGATAATTTTCCGTCGTCGGACTCCAGCCGTATTTCTTCACGTCGGAGAAGAACTCGCCCATCGTGCGCTGCTGGAAGTTGAAGAAGCCCGCCTGCTTTTTCAGGTCTCCGACCATTCCCATCACTGATCGGAAAGTCCAGTCCGACAGCACGACCACGTATTCGCGGTCGTACTTGACCGGGTCCGGCTCCATCGGATCGAAGATCATCGGCGCATAGACGCCCGTTTGCTCCTGCCCGCCCGAATGGCTGTGATACCAGTACGTGCCGTATTGCTTGACGGGAAAGCGGTAAGTGAAAGTCTCGCCCGGCTTGATGCCCGCGAAACTGACGCCGGGCACGCCGTCCATTTCGGGCGGCAGCAGGATGCCGTGCCAGTGAATCGAACTCGGCTCTTTCAACCGGTTCGTGACGTTGATCGTGACCTCCTGGCCTTCGCGCAGACGAATGATCGGCCCCGGCACCGTGCCGTTGACCGTTGTCGCTGTCCCCGTGCGATTGCCGACGCGAAACGAGGTTTCGGCGATGCTCAGGTTGATCGTCTCGCCGCTGAGCGCCGGCAGTTGTTGCGCGCTGCCGTTCAGGCTTGTTTGAGCATACGACGGAACGAGGCGCTCCAACGCCGTCACAAGACCCAAGGCGCCAGCGCCCTGCAAAATTTGACGCCTCGATATCGGATCGGTTTTCATCTTGTCGAATCTCCCTCATCGCCGCGCTTCGGAACATCAGAAACAAACGATGACTCGTCAATAATTCTTGAAACGATGGAGGGCGCATCGGGGCTTGCCCGCTGCGCCCTGCCATTCACCTCTCTCCACCTCCCCCGGCGGAAGAGAGGCTATGCGTCAGCGACCGCCGAATGCGTGACGCAGGCGATTGCCGAAACTTCCGCTGTCGTAATGACCGCGGCGTGTGGAGTAACCGCCATTGTTGTAATAGCCGCCATTGCTGTGGCCATTGTTGGAATAGCCGCCATTGCTGTGGCCATTGTTGGAATAGCCGCCATTGCTGTGGCCATTGTTGTAGCCATTGTTGGAATGGCCGTTACCGTAATAGCCGCCGTTGTTGTAGTAGCTGCCATTGTTGTAGTAGCCACCGTTCCGTTCGGCGCGCTGCTCGTATTGGAACTGGTTGCGTTCCGTCCGCTGATGATCCTTCAGAACGCGCCGTTCCTGTCCTTGACTGTGTCCCTGCGCGAACGAAGTTGCGGTCATCACCAACAGCGAAGCCGTCGCCAGCACGAACATTGCCGCGGCTCGTTTTATCCAACTTGAATGTGTGAAATTCATTCCGTACCTCCAATGTTTTGCCGCATCGTTAAATGCGGCGGTGTTGCTGCCAACCCGCCAATCAAATCAAGCGGGCATGACGGCAAAGGGGTACACCGTCAAAAGAAAATGCCGGGAGCGGTTGTCAATCAACTTCCGGCTTTCCGGCAGGAGAAATTCCTGCCGGAAACATTGACGCCAGCGCAATGCGCGCCGTCAACGTTTCTGCTTCTCACCGTGCTGCGCGTGTTCGCCGTTTCCCGCCGCGGGGGCGTTGCCTTCGCCCGCCGCGACGTTCAGGACAAAAGGCACGGTGATGACTTTGTCGGCGCGCTGGAATTGCGCCCAAACTTTGTAGAGTCCTGCCTTCGGGAAAGTCGTGTGCGCGGCGACTTCCGACGGACTGGTGTTGGCGGAAACTTCTTTAGCGGCGTGTGAATGCGGTTTCGCGCCCGGTCTATCTTGATGCGCGATTGCCGTGCTGTCGTGATCGCCGTGGTCGCTGTGAGCGCCTTGATCGGCGCTGCCGTGCCCCGCGCCGTGCTCTTCTTTGGTCATTGGGTGCGCGTGCAGGAAGTCGTTCAAACCTTCGTTAATGATGACGAAGTGCGCATACTCGCCGAGGTACTTTTGCAAGTCCGTGACAGGTCTTCCCGTCTTCGCATCGGCGACCTTGAAGTTGAGCATCACGGCCTCGCCGGATTTCGGCAGATTGTCCGGCGCAAGTGTAACGCTTATGCCGTCAACGCTTTTGGTCATCGTGGCATCGGCGACCAGCGGCTGTTTCGCGCGTTCATTGCCGCTCACCTTGACTGCGATCTGCTCGACCGTCTGTGACGAATTCGCCGGAGTAAAGTCGGCATAGAGTTTGTAATCGCCGCCGTTCGGAAAGGTGTAGGTGACCTTAAGCGTCCCGTCCGGTTGTGGCGTCGGATGAATGTGACTGAATTCTGCCAGATCGCTCGAAACGATCAGCAGGTGCATTGGCTTTTCGTGAACGATCTCTAGATCGCGGGCGATTGCGCCCTGTGCGTCTTTCACGGTGAAGCTGAGCGTCGCTGGCTCGCCCGCTTTGATGGTCGCAGGACTGGCGGCGAATTCAGCGCGAAAAGCAGCCGGCGTCGCGGCGTGTGTTCCGGCGTGAGACTCGGCGGTCGCGGCGTTCTCGTGCGATGCGCAGCCGACGCCAAGCGCGATGATTGCGAAGATGATGACCGCAGCCAACACCGTAGATTTGCTAACCATTATTGATGATGCTCCTTCTTCTTGTTTGTTGATTACCTATGAACCGGGTTGCGTCGAGCGCAATTGATAGATGCCTTCGATCACAATGCGTTCGCCTGCCTCAATCCCCGATTTGATCTCGTGAAATTCCTGTCCTTCCGCGCCGAGTACGACAGCGCGTTTTTCAAAGCTCTCGCCGCCTTTGAAGACGAAAACGAATGTTTTGCCTTGTTCGGTAATCACCGCTTGCTTCGGCACGGCCAGCACTGTTTGCCGCCCGCTCATGTCAATCGTGATCTCGGCGAACATCCCTTCGCGGAAGCGCCCGCCCTGATTCATCACTTCATAAAACACCGGCACGGTGCGCGTCTGCGGATCAACAGTTGTGCCGACGGTGACGAGCCGGTTGCGGCTGCCGTCTATCTGAAACACTTCGTCAGGTTGTCCCGTCACGACGAACGAAGCGCGCGGCGCGCCACGCACTGCGGCCAGGTCTTTCTCAAAGACTGATGCCTGCAACCAGACTCGATCCAGCGCCGTCACCTCGGCCAACTCTATGCCGCTTTCGACTTGCTGCCCCGTCGCCACGTTCAACTTGCTGATGACACCGGAGACAGGTACAAACAGCGGGTAGGTGCGCGTCGGCGCGACCTGCTTCGCCGCTGCGCCGAGCAGTTGCGCTTGCGCCTCTGCAGCGGCCACTTCCTGCGCGGCCAGGGTGTAACTCGTTTCCGCTTCTTGCAGACGCTTTTTCGGGACAGCCCCAATCTCGACCAGGTTGCGGGCGCGCTCAAGCTCAATGCGCGCGGCGTTCAATTTCGTGCGAGCCTGCTGCACGGTGGTTAGTTGCTGAAGCTCCTGCGAACTGAGGGCGGCGCGCTGCGCTTCAAGCCCAGCGATCTCCGGCGCGCTGAGGATTTGCTCGATCACGCCGATGCGCTGTCCGCGCGCAACCGCGGAACCTACCGTCAACCGTCCATCGAGCGTGATACGGCCCGCGACGGGCGGCGAAATTTTCGCTTTTGCATTCGGAGGCACGATTACCGCGCCAGTGACTTTGAGGCCGGTGACAATCTTCTGTTCGGCAACCGGCGCGGTGCGAATGCCGAACATCAATTGCGATTCTTTCGGGATCGTCAGCACGGCTCCTGATCCGCCAAGCCCGGCATTGCCCGTCGCCGAGTGAGCGTCCTCCCCCTCTCCACCGGCTGCCATTGCAACCGATGAACGACGCTCTCTCGGCGGCGTGAAGTAGGCCAGGGCAGCTACGCCAACCGCAAAAAATACAAGCACTCCAACCGCCAGGGGCACGATGCGCCGCGCCGCCACGCCAGCCGCAATGCCGCGATGCTTGAGCGCAAAATACGATCCGGCGATGAGCACGCACACCAGCAAAGCGAGCGATGTCAGCACTCCCCAGAAAATCCAATTCACCGGCGCGGCAGCAATGGCAACGGGGAAGTCGGCTTCGAATTGACGGTTGTCCGAAGTGCGCGCGGCGAAGATCATTTTGTAATCGCCACGCTCACGAAAAACGTAATGCAGGCCGTAAACGCCTTCCTCGCCCTCTTTGTGTGCGCTGAGATTGTTCGCCACCACGGTCTTGCCATCTGCGTGCATGATGCGCGCTGTTACTTTTGCGTCGGCAACCGGTTGGTCTCCGCCGGCAAAGCCGCCTTCAACGCGCTCCGTGATCGTGGCTTCAAATTGCGTCTCTTCACCATCGCGCGGGGCCGCGGGCGATTGCCGCAGCCGCACGCGGAATTGCCCCTGCGGAGTTTGCACGTTGCGCTCAGCCGTGCGCGGCTTTGGAGCCAGCGGGGTGGCAGCCTGCACTGGCTTCTTGTCGTGCCCCTCATCGCCATACACCGAGGCTGCCTGCGCAAGCCAAAGCATAAAAATAAGGCTCACGCCGACCGCGAGTGCGAGCGCCATTGACCAGTGATTATTCGCCGAATGATGCATAGATGTGAGGCGCGGCAGTGATAAGGATGAATCTCATTGCCGCGCCGTTCCTCCTCTTCCCACAAGAAGTAATCCATCAGATCAGTGCGAATGCGTCGCGCCGTAAAGCGTCTGCATCGTCACCACGTCCAGTCGAATCGTGTCCGTAACGGCGCGAGCCAGCGTTTCTCCCACTCCCTGCGCCTTGATGTCCTGTCCCACCCGCAGCTTGTTGTCATGCCCTTTCCCCTTGAACTGATCGAGGAAGGCATGTGGGATGCCGCCGCTTTCGCCGTGAACTTCATTGATCACTGGCGACCCCTTCTCGCTGCCGTAAACGATCACCAGTTCGCGCCCCTCGGCTTTCACCACCGCGGCTGCGCCAATCTGCTTGCGCGTCCCGCCCTCAGTGGCGAAGGCGAGATAAGAATGATGGTCTTTGTCATCCAGCTTCACGCCGGCCTGCTTCTCGATGCTGGCGGCTTGCGCATCTGTCAGGTCTTTGTGCTGTTTGGTGATTGACTGCGAATTCGGAAAGGCCGCGCGGATGGCGGCGGGGATGTCATCCGGCTTCGCGCTGTCGCTGTTCGCGGCGCTTGCCGCCGCGGGCGTTGCGCTGGCTGTTGTGGCGGATGCCGCATCGTGCGAAGACGTGGACGGCGCGGTGTTGCCTGATGAACAGGCTGCCGCCAGCGCCGTCAGCCCAATGATTGTGATGATTGTGATGAAGTAAGTAAGTCTTTTCATTATCTTCCCCCTCGATTGAAATCAGAGTTTTTCCGAAATGATGAAGCCAGCGTCATGGCTTCGATGACGCCTGCCCCGCTGTTTGTCCCGTGGCCATCGCCGTCACCGGCGTGGATGAAAAAGCCGATGCCGGCAACGGTTTGCCCAGCGCCCGCTCCAGTTCGGCCAGACTTGTGTAGTAATCGCGCAATGCGGCGTTGTATTGAGTCTGGCTCTCGACCAGGCGGCGCTGTTCGGCAATCACCTCCATCACCGGCATCTCGCCGAAGCCGTAAGCTGCCCGGATTGTTCTCAGATTCTCTTCGGCGCGTGGCAGCACCTGGCCGCCGTAAACCGCCAGCAACTGCGCCGCCGCCGCGTAACGGTTGAGCGCCAGCGCCACATCGCGTTTGACAATTGCTTCGACGAATTCACGGCGATATTTCGCCTGTGCCTTCTCGCCCACAGCGGCGGCGATCTCGCCTTGATTGCGATTGCGGATCGGAATCTCAATTGAGACGCCAACGGTGAGCAGATGATCAATGTCGTTCAACGTTCCGACCGGCGTGTTTTCAAAAACCGAGCGCGAACGCGAGTAGCGCACCGAAGCGGCGAGATTCGGAGTGCGTTGTGACTCAGCCAGGCCAATGCGTGCATCACCGAGTTCTTCAGCGATCCGCGCAGCCTGCAAATCAGCGCGCTCGCGCAACGCGATTTCGGTTGCAGCAACGAGCGTCATCCCAAGCAATGGCGGGCGCTCAAGCGCGAGCGCGAGCGTCAAAGACTCCGTCGGATCGAAACCCACGAGCGTCCGTAGTGTGATCAACTGCGCTTCCAGATCGGCGCGCGACTGCACGGTCTGCGCGCGCAGCCGGTCAACCTCGACGCGCACGAGATTGAGATCGAGCGGGGCGACATCGCCTTCGCGCAACCGCGCCTCGGTGATCCGCGCCAACTCCTGATTGAGCGCGATCAGCCGCTCGGCGCTGTCCAGTTGGCGGGCCGCAGCCAGCGCCTGCGCATAAGCGGTGCGAATCTCAGCGGCGACCTGCCGTTCCAAAGCCCGCACTTCGGCCACTGCCCGGTCGTATTCAAGCTGTGCAACGGCGACGCGCTTGCCGCGCTTGCCTCCCAGTTCAAAGACCTGAGTCGTGCCGATGGCGGTGTTTCCCTCACCGCTGCGGCCTGTCAGGTAATCTGACGTTTGCTCAACATCGAAGGTCGGGTTTGGGCGCAAGCCCGCTTGAATAAGTCGCCCCCGCGCAACCGCTAGAGTCTGACGCGCAGCGAGCAGTTCGCGGCTGCGCGCGAAGGCTTCCTCAGCAAGCTTTTCAGCGGTCAATCCCGCAGGGCCGATGTATTGACGCGAAGTGAGTTGCACGTTCAGCGATGAAGCGTCGGCAATGCCGATTGGGCCTCGATCCTGTTTTGCCTCTTGCGCAAACGCCGCGATGTTTACGGCGGCAACCAAAGGCAGCAAACCGACAGCGATGAGCCAGCGATACCGCCGGGACTGATTTAAGCGCATGGTTCAACTCTCCGGCTGCAAAATCGCGCGACGATGCCAAACCCGATAGCTCATCACTCCGATCGCTGTTAGAAGCGACATCCCCAGCAACCAGAGCAACACATTCATCGCCCCCGCGAAATTGCCCCCGGCTGCCTCAGATTTGGGCGTTTCAATCGTGACTGCCCCATAGTTGGCCGTCTGCTCAATTCCGCCTGTCTTCACGATTACTGAAAAGCTGTAAGCGCCCGAATCAAGCGGCGGTAAAGCAAACTCATATTCACCGGCACGCGCTGATGGCCTGGCGACAACTTTGACCGGCTCCTTTCCTTTGGTTGCGATTACCAGATTGGCCGTCGCTTCTTTGACAGGCTCATTCGTTGCATAACGTGTGATGAAGAGGCGCGCCGAATGTTCGTGTAACGGCTCAAGCGCCGGATGCTTCATCATCACCTCGTAATCTCCTGCGCGGGCAGTCCGCGCGAACATCCCCGAATCGGCAGCCACTGCCGGTTTCTTCGCCCCGTCATCATGCCCTTCGTGCGCGGAAGAGGCTGACGGCAAAGCCAGCAGGATTAAACCCAGTGCCAACACTTTCTTGACTCGTCTCAACATCATTCCTCCTTGCGATAGCAGGCGGATTCAATTTTTGCTTCAACGTCTGGCTCGCTCAATTTTCAGTCTCTATCACCATCACATCGAGCAGAGCCTGATTCATCGCCCACTAAGTCCGCCATGCTATTAGCAACCGGCATGCCAGCGGCGAAGCACAAAGACATTCGGCAGTGGTCTCTTGTTTTTGACGCGGGGAAAACAGCGGTAAGTGTTCACAAATCGTAGTTTAGCCAGTGGGAAGGCTGGTAATGGAACGATCACTACAGCAGGCAATCGAGCAGGATCAGAATGAATGATTCCGTTGCTTTTTCTGAAAACAGACAAGCGCTAGTTCGTTTTCAACCAGTATTGCCGTTTATGCATTCTGCGGTGGCACGTGATTAACGGTTGCGACGATGATGAGAGGCTCGCCAGCAGGCGCATCTGGCAACGCAATCGTAGCCAAAGTTGGCTCAAGGGTTGTTTGTTTATGGGCAACGGCTTGTCTGTTTCCAGACAAGCCAAATCTGGGATTCACCCAAAAAGAATGGCGGGGTAGTGAGATCGGAGAGTGACTGGCAAGTGAAACTGATTCTGACAAATAACCTGTCCGATGCGGTTCCTGATCAACTTTTCTGCGCATCTTCGGCAGGTTCGACGGACTGCAAGCCATACTTCTGCATGCGATAAATCAGTGCGCTCCGTGTAATGTTCAGATATTGCGCCGCCCGCGTCTGATTCCAATCATGCTTATCGAGCGCCTGGCGCAGTATTTCCCGCTCCACTTCTTCCAGATCAATCCCATCATCGGGTAGTTGAATCAGAACATTGGCGGCGTGGCCGGTCGTCGCAATCAGATTCTCCGGCAGATCGCTGATGCTTACCGTATCGCCTTCCGCAATCACCGCCAGACGCTCGACAGTGTGCTTCAACTCGCGCACGTTGCCCGGCCATGAGTAAGTCTGGAAATAGCGGAAGACATCCTTTTCAAAGTGCAGCCCAGGGCGCTGATAACGCTGCGCCAGTTCCTTCAGAAAGTAATCGGTCAGCAGCGGGATGTCTTCGCGCCGTTCACGCAATGGCGGTAGATGAACCGGAACGACTTTGAGGCGGAAGAAGAGGTCTTCGCGGAAGCGACCGTCCGCCACCATTTTCGAGAGATCGCGATTGGTGGCGGCGAGGAAGCGCACGTCAACATGGCGCGCTGTCGTCTCTCCGACGCGGGTGAACTCGCCGTCTTCGAGCACGCGCAGCAGCTTGACCTGGAGCGCGAGGGTCAGGTCTCCAATCTCGTCGAGCAACACGGTTCCTTTGTCGGCGGCTTCGAGCTTGCCGCGCGCGTCGGTATAAGCGCCAGTGAAAGAGCCTTTGCGATGGCCGAACAACTCTGACTCGATCAAGCCTTCGGGAATGGCGCCGCAATTGATCACGACGAAAGGCCCATCACGCCGCACGCTGTTTTGATGAATCGCTTTGGCAATCAGTTCTTTTCCGGTGCCGCTCTCGCCCGTGATCAAGACAGCCAGGTCGGTGCGCGCAACCTTTTCGACGAGTGCGTAAACGCGCCTCATCGCGGACGAAGAGCCGATCATGTTGTCGAGCGAAAAGCGGCTCTCGATAAACTGCTTGAGCGACCGGTTCTCGCGCACGAGGGCTGTATATTGAAGCCCTTTTGAGACGGTGAGCAGCAATTCTTCGCGGTTGAAGGGTTTGGTGATGTAATCGTAAGCGCCCAGCTTCATCGCCTCGACAGCCGTTTCAATTGAGCCATAGGCTGTAATCACCAGCACCACCACATCGGGACTCATCACGCTGATCCGCCGCATCAACTCCAGGCCGTTCAACTCTGGCATCTGAATGTCAGTGATCACCATTTCCACTTGCTGGCTGGTGAACACGTCCAAACCTTCTTTGCCGTTAGCTGCGGTAAGTACCTGATAGCCAGCTTCCGACAGATGGTGCGCGAGTACGCGCCGTAAACTGGCGTCGTCGTCTACCAGCAGGATTGTTTTGTTGGTCATTGTCATAAAAATCGGGAGCGCTAGTGCATAAGCTTAACGTTTGAGCGGCAGCCGGATATCAACCAGAGCGCCACCGTTTTCTCCATCCACAGCCTCAATGCGGCCACCGTGTTGTGTCACCAGACGATGTGCAATCGCCAGGCCAAGACCCGTGCCGCGCGTTTTGGTGGTCACAAACGGGCTGAACAGTTTCTCGCGTACTGTCGGGTCAATTCCTTTGCCTGTATCGCGCACGGCGAGCGACAAGTCTTCACCGCGCTGTCCGGCGCTGATCGTCAATTGCCCGCCTTCAGGCATAGCCTCAATGGCGTTGAGAATGAGATTGAGCAACACCTGTTTCATCTGCTCGGCATCCAGCAACACCAGCGGCAGCGGTTCGGCGACATCCACAGCAATCTTCACGCGCGTCTGTTCCGCCTGCTTGCTTGCCAACTTGACGACTGACTCGACAATTTCGCGCGGCGGCGTCGGAAGCAATTCCGGCGAACGCGGGCGGGCAAATTGCAGGAAGTCCGTCACCAGGCCGTTGAGTCGTTCGGCTTCGCGCTTGATGATCGTCAGAAATTCCGCCTTCTCATGTTCAGGCGGCACGGTGGATTCGAGCGCCTCCGCCGCGCCGTGAATCGCGCCGAGCGGATTGCGAATCTCGTGGACAATCGCCGCTGACATCTGACCAAGCGAAGCGTGACGATCCGCAAGCAGCAACTGATCCACCGTGCTGCGTAATTCGTCATAAGCGCGTTGTAACTCGACGGCGGTCTGCTCGTATTTTTGGCGTTCTCGCCGCTCCGCGCCTGCCAGCAAACCGGTGACGGCTCCCACCACCTGAAACAGAATCATCTCTGCATACTGATTAATCGCGTAGACGCGGTTATCGGAATGCTGAGCCAGATGCGGCAGATAGATCAGCGTACTCAAAACAGCGGCTGCGAGACCGCCGCGCAGTCCGTAGCTGTAAGCCGCGTAAATGATCGGGATGTAATAAAGCCGCTGATAAATCTCGTGCAGCAACAAATAATGCGTGCTGGTGTTGTAATGTAAAAATGTGATCACAATAATTCCAGCGAGCAACCACCAGGGCTTGAGATCACGTTCGCGGCCTGCCTTCATTGAGGATTGTTGTGCCATTTCATCGCCAAAAAGGTTTATTCCAACAACGGAGCAATCGCCGCCTCAAACTCCGCCAGATTCTTACCGCCTGCCAGAGTTGCGCGTAATTTACCTGTGCGATCAATCAGAAAATTCGTCGGCATGATTTCGTTCCAGGCCGGGTCAATTACGCCGGCAAATTTATCGTGATCGGATTCTTTGCACAGGTAAGAAACGAAGCCGGGAAAACGCTTCGCCACAAACGGCCTGACGTTCGATTCCAGTTCTTCCGGTTCATCCATTGAAACGGCGATTAGCTTCAGCCCGCGTGCTTTGTACTTTTCTTCCAGCTTCATCAGCTCTGGAATTTCCTTAACGCACGGCGCGCACCACGTCGCCCAGAAATTGACGAGGATCACATTGCCGCTCTTGTCGCTTTTGCCTGCGTGATGCGCGATGAGTTGTCGGAATTCGTCGGCGCTAATCGCTTCGACTGTTTTCGGATTAAGCAGTTCCGGGCGAGGTGATGAGGATTGCCCGAATGAAGCAATCGCCAGCAACGAGCCAAGCAAACATATGATAAAAATTCGATTCATCTTGCCTGACTTTCTCTTGATGGTACAGGTCGAAACATTGCGAAGCTCAAGTCGTCAAACCTCGTGCGATCTTCTGTAACACGGTGTGGTCTTCACCGAACCGTCCCAGCGCGTCGCAATGTGCTTCGAGTTCACTGAATGGAATCCACGCGAGCGATACCTCGCGCAGGTTGTTTCTGAATGCCGGGCGCGTCAATTGCGCCAGCACTTCCTTTTCCCGTTTGTTCGGCGCGACCAGATAAAGTTGACAGTTGCGGCCCGGCAGCGAACGCGCCAGGTCTTCCAACCGCAGAATGCCGGAATAGATCGAAGTACTCTTCTCGACTTCAAAGGCGCAGACGATTTCGCCCGATTCCGGCTTGAGCCAGATCACATCAATCAGGCTCACCGTGTCTTTGACTTCTGGCGAGACATCCTCCGACCAGTTCTGCTCCGGCAGCCCCGACAGCGTCAGCAGCGCGAGGGTTTCGCCGCCACAGCAACGATGCCGATCGTTGCGCGCCACGTACACGTCATACCCGAGCGCGCGTCCGGTGCGAATGAGCAGGTACTGCATCTGGGTGTGTTCCGATTCTTCGCGTTGTTCAGCCAGCACGTCCGCGTGACGTGTTTTCGCGGCCTTCTCGGCTTTGGCGCGCTCCGTTTGCAGCACGGCTTCGGCATTGCCGGGAATCACCAGGCGGCCCACGCCGATTTCAAACAACAGCCCGGCAAATGCGCCGAGGTCTTTGGAAAGATGGTTGCGTACTCCCTCGTTCGCGCTGACGATGACTTCGCGCATCGCCAGATAGCTCTCCCACGAACCGAGTTTCTTCTTGTCGTTGAAGAGTGCGTTAAAGCCGTTGACGATGGCCGTATTGAACGGCGGAACCATCGTCGGGTGCAGAAAGTAAACGATGCTCGCCACCGCCGGGCCGAGTCCTTTGATCTGCGCGGCGGCGAGGCGGCTCATCTCGGCCAGAACCTGCTCCTCGCGCGTCGCGCTGTAGCAGGCTTCGAGAAACGCGCCGAATTTCCGCTTATTCTCTTCGCTTTCGTAGATGTCCGGGATGCGCAGCTTCGGTTTCCAGTAGAACGGATGCGCCGCGCCTTCAAAGACCTGCTTCTGTTCAGTGATCGCAGTCAGCACGACTTCGAGCGGCGAGCCTTTGAAATCGTTGCCGAACGTTCCGGCGGCAATGCTGTCAATGGTGTCGCGCACGCCACGCCGAATCGCGCGAAACGCTTTCAACCGCGCTTCGTTACCAACAAACCAAGTGTTGTAAACCGACTCAGGGTCGCCCTTGTACCAAGCTATCTGTTCTGTCAGTGAGGGATTTTCCATTCAAGCAAACCTTTCAGCAGGGCTTATAGGCTTTGTGCAACCTGATCGTGCCGAACAAACTGTTGAAGTGGCTTACCTCTTCCACATCTTCAAAACCGGTTTGCCCGATGAACTCCGGCAACTTACCTGCAAAGTTGTCTTTTGTCGTCGCGCCATCCAGCAACACTATGCCTTGCGAGGCCAGCATCATCAGCGCGTTATGCGGTAAGCCCCAATCGGCCACCTGGAACTCGCCGCCAGGTTTGAGGACGCGCAGTACTTCCGCCAGCGTCCGCAATTTGTTTTCGCGCGTCAGATGATGAAAGAACAGGCTCGACAGCACATGATCGAACGATTCATCCGCGTAAGGCAGTTCATACGACATCCCTTCATCAAACTGAATCTCGGCGCGGTTGCGTTCCGCCTTGGCGCGCGCCTGCCGCAAAATCGCGGGGTCGCCATCAATGCCGATGACTGTGGTTTGCGGATGCGCTTGCTTGATGGCAATGGTCAGCGTTGCCGTGCCGCAAGCGAGATCGAGTACGCGTTGTCCAGGCTGAATTTGCGCCTGTGCTAACAGAGCCGCTTTGAACGCCGCTTCGCGCGTCGTCAGCCGCACGACCGGGTCATAAAGAAACGTCAGCCGGTCGTAGCTGAGCGCCGGAATGTATTGTTCAGTTTTGTTCGACATATCCACACAATAAAGTCAGATACACACTTACTGTTTTGATCTTACTTTCTGACGTAGTTGCTCAAGCTCGACCGCAAACGATGCTGCATCCTGGAAGCTCCGCAACTGGCGAATGATCCTGCCATCCGGTAAGACGAACCGAATGTCCGGCAATCCTTCGACCCCCAATCGTTGCGCGATGTCGGGGTATTTATCCGTATCAATCCTGAGAAAAACGGTTTGCTCCAACAACGCTTTTACTTTTGGGTCGGGAAAAGTCAGCCGTTCCAGTTGGCGACACGGAGCGCACCATTCGGCGTTGAGATCAAGCACGATAGGTTTATTTTCGGCTTTGGCTTTTGTCAGCGCCTCGTCCAGTAAAGGAAAGCCTTGCGGCAAAGCCGCCACTGTCTGCCTGAATGATTCCTGCTTGCTCGCAACGACACGTGCCGAATAACCAGCGTTCTTCACAGTCGTCACCAACAGCTTCGTACCAGCTTTGGCGGGGTTGTAAGTCACGAGGAACTCATCCCGGTCTAGCAACATTTCGATATGTTTCACTGCTTCAAGCCCTTCCAGGGCTTGTTTGACTGTTTCCGGTCAAGCCATTCAGACCGCCCCGCTTTTGCTTTTTGTGAAACCATCAATATGCAGCCGGACTGTTTTCATGGTCAATTTTCCGTCGGTCGGTTGTTTACTCTTTTGCGCAAAAGCGAGACCGCCCATCATCAGAATGAACAGTAAAAATGAGATAGGTTTTGCCCACAGCGCAAGCTCATTATTTGAAACCATCGCTTAACTCCTTCAATAGATGATCGTAAAACTGCCGTCCTTTTCCGCGACCACAGCCACCAGACTCCAAACCGGAATGCCAGCCGCCTCACCTTTCTCGCCGAGAGGCTTGCCCTGCGCGTCGTAAAGCTGCCACGCGAACGAGCCACCTTTTTTCCAGCCCGTGCCTTCCGTCCAAGCGAGCAGCGTCTCACCGCGCGCGTTCGCGGCAATCGCCGGATGTTTGCGTTTGCCGGCTACGCCCGTCGCAGGGATGGGAGAAAGTGGTTGCTGCTTGCTTGAGTTGAGCGCCGCAAAATAAACCTGACCTTCGGTCTCCCACGCCGCCAGCAAGTCGTTCGGCCCGTTGGCAAACGAAGCTGAACTCATCGGACAGGCATTGATCTTCCACTTGTCGAGCAAGACTCCGGAGAAGCGCTGTCCGCGATGGTCGGAACTCAACCAGTACATATCGCGGTTCACGCTTTCCGTCGCAGCGCGATAGAGCAGATGGATGTGCCCTTGCCGATCAGCGAAGGCGCGCATTCCACAACAGCCGCAAGCGCCGGTCGGCTCGTTCCAGGCGGCAGCTTCGCGCGCAAAGGTCTTTCCTTCATCCGTTGAGCGCGCGACCCAGACCCGCCGATGCTCTTCGCCTTTTTGATCTCCCGTGCCGTGCCACGCAACATAGACATGACCCGCGTTGTCCGCCGCGACGGAGCCGCCGCCGTCCAATCCGCCAGAGAATTGCATCACGTTGCGTTGCGGCTCAAAAGCCGTGCGCGCATCGTTCATTCGCGTATAGAACATCGGCGCTTCGTGGCCGCCGGGTTTGTGCGGGCCGTTCCAGGCGACGTGTACGCGCCCATTCTTGCCAACGGCGAGCTGCGCACCGCGAATTGTGCCAGCAGCGACTGCCGTATTCGGCTCGCTGTTGACGCGCAACGGCGTGGTGAACTCCGTCTTGCCTGTGTCGCGCCGCACGTAATAAACATCGCCGCCGCCCGGCTCGCCCGCGAAATAAATCAGATGTAGCGCGCCGCGCTCGTCCATCACGGTTTGCGGTTGCAGCCCGCCGTTCGGCACGCGGAGCAGTTTTACTTTGCCACTTTCACTTTGCGCGGATTGCGCCTTGACGCGCGCCGCCAGCGCGGGAATTAACGAAGCAAGTACGAACAATATCCAACAGTTTTTGAGTTTCATCTGATTCTCCATTCAAAGGGACAATCTAGGCAGCCTGAGCGCGTTGGCGATGACTGAGACGGAACTGAAGGTCATCGCCGCGCTCGCAATCATCGGACTGAGTAGTAAACCGAAGATCGGATACAACACGCCCGCCGCAATCGGCACGCCCAGCACGTTGTAAACAAATGCGAAGAAAAGATTCTGCCGAATGTTGCTCATCACGGCTTTGCTCAAGCGGCGCGCGCGCACGATGCCGCGCAGATCGCCTTTGACCAGCGTCATGCCGGCGCTTTCCATCGCCACATCCGTCCCCGTACCCATCGCAATGCCGACCTGCGCTTGCGCCAGCGCCGGAGCGTCGTTGATGCCGTCGCCCGCCATTGCCACAACTTTCTTTTCTGATTGAAGTTGCTTCACGACCTCGGCTTTTTGATCGGGCAGCACTTCAGCAAAGCCCTCATCAAGTCCAAGCTGACGCGAGACAGATTGCGCTGTTCTTCGGTTATCTCCGGTGAGCATTACGATATGTATACCTTCCGCCCGCAACTGCTCAATCGCTTCACGAGCCGATTCCTTAATCGGATCGGCCACGCCGAGCAACCCGGCAAGGCGACCATCAACCGCCATCATCATCACCGTTTGGCCTTCGCCTCGCAGTTCATCAGCCTGTTCACTCAGCTTTGTATCATCGGCGACGCCGAGTTGCTGCATCAACTTGTGATTGCCCAGTCCGACGGATTGGTTGTTCACGCTGCCTGTGACGCCCTTTCCCGTTACGGATTGAAAGTTGTCTACGTTGAGCAATTCGATTTGGCGTTCCTGCGCACCCGCAACAATCGCCGCTGCCAACGGATGCTCGCTCGCCCGTTCAAGGCTGGCAGCCAGTTTCAGCAAGTGCGTTTCGTCAAAGCCGTTCGCGGCAACCATCGTCACCAGCTTCGGTTTTCCCTCGGTCAGCGTGCCGGTCTTATCCACGACGAGTGTATCCACTTTCTCCATTACTTCGAGAGCCTCGGCGTTCTTTACCAGCACGCCCGCCGTTGTGCCGCGCCCCGTGCCAACCATAATGCTCATCGGCGTCGCCAGACCGAGCGCGCAGGGACACGCGATAATAAGCACCGCGACCGCATTCACGATGGCGTAGACAAAGCGCGGCTCCGGCCCGGCGACCGCCCATACGATAAAGGTGATGATGGCAATCAGCACGACCAACGGAACGAACCAAGACGAAACCAAATCAGCCAGCCGCTGAATCGGTGCGCGGCTGCGTTGCGCTTCGCCGACCATGCGCACGATCTGCGCGAGCAACGTGTCGCTGCCGACGCGCTCCGCTTTCATCACGAAGCCGCCTGTGCCATTGACCGTGCCGCCGGTGACTTTGCTGCCCGCCGCTTTCTCAACCGGAAGCGGTTCGCCCGTGACCATGGATTCATCCACGTTGCTCGCTCCTTCGGTGACGACGCCATCCACTGGAACTTTTTCGCCCGGACGCACGCGCAGCAAATCACCCGGATGAACTTGATCGAGCGCGATGTCCTCTTCCTTGCCGTCGCCGCGCAGGATGCGCGCCGTCTTCGGCGCTAGGCCGAGCAGCATTTTTATTGCGCTGCTGGTTTGGCTGCGCGCCCTTAGTTCCAACACCTGACCAAGCAGCACGAGCGCCGTAATGACTGCCGCCGCTTCAAAGTAAACCGCGACTTCGCCGCCGTGTCCGCGAAACGAAGCGGGAAACACGCCGGGGAAAAATAGCGCGAAGACGCTGAAGAAATACGCCGCGCCCGTGCCGATGGCGATGAGCGTGAACATATTCGGGCTGCGATTGACGATGGATGCCCAGCCTCGTTGGAAGAACGGCCAGCCGCCCCACAGCACAACCGGTGTCGCCAGCAGGAATTGCAGCCAGTTGATGAGGCGCGGCGAGAGCGCGTGCTGCACGGGCTGCCCCGGAATCATCTCCGACATCGCCAGCAGAAAGACGGGCAGGCTGAGCGCCGCGCTCCACCAGAACCGCCGCGTCATGTCGGTCAATTCGTGATTAGGTGCTTCCTCCAGCGTGACCGTGCGCGGTTCGAGCGCCATGCCACAGATCGGACAGTTGCCCGGCTCTTCGCGGACGATCTCCGGGTGCATTGGACAGGTAAGTACTCAAGCAAAAGAAAGTAGGTATTTAGTTCCAACCTCTTTCAGGGTGTCTTCGAGTGTTTCCGAAAGCTGTTTGAACGATTCATAAGCTGACAAGGGAAGCCATTCATATTTGAGCTTTCGCCAGAGAATCTCGATCAGGTTCAACTCCGGGCAGTAAGGCGGAAGAAAAAGAAGATACATTCCGTCTTCTTGCCACTGCTTGATCCTGGCTTCAAAAGCTGCGCTGCGATGCATCGGCGCGTTATCAATCACGATCACGCAAGGTTTCGTCAGTTGCGCACAGTAAGCGTCAAAGCAATGAATCACAAATTCCGAGTTCACCGAGCCTGCAGTGACATACGACTGAAACTCGCCGCGCAGATTGAGAAAACCAAGCACGTTTAAGCGAGGCGAGGAACTGCTCGGAAGTTCCAACGATTGATCCGGAGCTTGCCAGGCATACGGGACACAGGGCGTCAGACTGACTCCGGTTTCGTCAAAATAAATCAGGTCGAAATCGTTGCCGCTGTCGGCGCAGGCCTTGCGGAGTTTGGCCAAATGCTTTTGCGCCATGCGAAAGTCTTTTTCGTCGCGCATCGGTTTTAGACTGCGGCGAACTCGTTTCCAAGTGTAGCCAGCCGCTTTAAGCGCCCGTTTGAGCGTGTCAGGACTGACGGATTTTCGCAGCTCTTTTTCAATCTGCTGACAAGCTGTTTTCACAGAGCACGGTGAGTTGGCGACGATGTCAAAGGCTTTTTTTGAACTTGTCATCGGCCAAAGTCGCAGGGCGACCGCTCTTTGGATCATCCGCCAAGCCGTCGTATCCGTGCTCGTCCCACCAATCCAGCCAGAGACTGACGCGGTCACGATCTTGCTGGTAGATGTCGGCAATCTGATCCAGCGAATAGCCTCGCGCACTGAGCAACACCGCATGCGCTCGCATCCGAGTGCGATGTGCCGGATCAGTCTTTTGAATTTCCTGGAGGCGCTGTTGCTGCGCTTCCGTGAGCGGTTTGACGAATTTGGTCGGCGTTCTCATTCCCTCATTTTACCGAAAAACATCTGCTCGACTACTTATATTCGACCTTCGTCAGCGGCGCGGCAGGCAACTCCGGTTCAAGCGCCATTCCACATTTCGGACACGCGCCCGGCTTGTCCGAAATCACTTCCGGGTCCATCGGACAAACGTATTTCGTGCCTGCCGGAGCTGAAGTCTGTGGCTTTGGTGACGGGCGCAGGAATGATTCGGGATCCGTCTTGAACTTGTTCAGGCAATGCGTGCTGCAAAAGTAGTACGTCGTGCCGTCGTATTCGTGGCTGCCCGCAGCCGACTCCGGGTTGACCGTCATGCCGCACACCGGATCAATTGCGGTCGCCGCCTGCGCCGTCGCGTGTGAATGCTCGCTTGAGTGATCTGTCCTCATTTCCTCACTCATCGCGCCCTCCTTTCAGGCTTGTGGCTCGCCGGTTTGTGAACCTTGATTTTGGCGCTCTCGATCAAGCCGCAAAAACGCCCGGCGGCTCTCCCGGTCTTGTCCCACTGATTATTATTTTTCCGCCAGCGCTAATGCGGCAGTCATGACACGCGCGCCTGTCCAAGCAAAGACCAACTCGTTTCCAATACGCGCCATTTGCGGAAATCCGTTGGAACGTGCTGTCCCGGAAGGCGCGATCGTGATCGCTTCATCACGCTTACCCTCCGGCCTGATCCGTCGCACGCGCACCGCGCCGCCATCGGGCAGTTTTTCCAGCCAGCAGACTATCGCACTGCCGTCATCAAGCAGCAGCACATCTACGCGGCCAGCCGGATTGCCATCGTCTACAATGACCGGTTCGCCAAAGCTTTCACCGGCATTGTTTGAGAAAGAGAGCTTGACGCGCGAAGCGTTATTCGCCCCCGTGAACCAGACAACTGCAACGCGACGGCCAACGGCGGCGATGGCGGGGCCGTTCACCGGACATCCGTTTAGTTGCCAGTTGTCCGCAAAGACCGGACGCGGCTCGCTCCACTTGCCGCCTTTCAACCGGACAACGGAGATGTCGCGGATCTCCTTTTCCTGCTCCGAGCGGTCGCGGTAGACGACGACCGGCCCTTCAGCCGTCATCGCGGCGGAAGTTTGGCAACACTCGCAGACGCGCGCATCCAGCACCGCTTCATCAGCTAATGTGCCATCGCGTTTGATCTTCACATACCGCAACGTCATATTGCCGTGACCGTGACCGTGCGCATCGTTGGGGTCAGCTTTCATTTCGCGCCCGTCGAGCCACACTGCTGCCAGATTGCCGTCTTGCGCGGCAAACAATGAAACGAAGCCGTGTTCCGCTTTCACGCCGTCGCGGTGCGGCGTGAAAGGCTTGCCCCACGTCTTGCCGCCGTCGAATGATCGTGAGATGGTCACGTCATACTCGAATGTTCCCGCGCCGCTTTTCGCCAGCCAATGCGCCGCCAGCGAGCCATCCGGTAACACGACCATCGAAGGAAAGTCCGCCCAGTTGACGAACCAGTTCGAGCCTTCGGCGATGACTTGCGGCGCTGACCATTTTTCTTTTTCGAGCGCGGAAAAACGCAGCGAGAAACGCCCTTCGCCCAGCCGCTCAATCCAACTCAGATAAACGCGGCCATCGGGCGAGACGGCCAGATTGGGTTGACCGCTGCCTTGCCCGGCGGGTGAAGACAGTTCGCGCACTTGCGCAAAGCTGACAATGGAAAACAGCCACAAACCGAAAACAACACTCATCAATAGTCTCTTCATTTTAGATTTTCCTTTGATCTGAAATTTTCGTAGGCATACGCCTGGTGAGTAGCCGCGCAAACCAGGTTCATTTCACCTCGAAGGTCAGTGTCGCCCATTTAGATTCGTAGTTGACTTGCGCATCATTGACCGCCGCCATGTGAATGAACTTGACGTACCATTTGCCCACCCCCTTCAGCGCGATGCGCGCGAGGCCGCTCTGATCCGTGCGCACACCTGGCGCGGCCAGTTCTTTTCCATTCAACTCGCGTCCGGCCAGCACGAATTGGCCCGCGAGCGGCTGACCATCCTTCACGCACAACACCTCCAACGTCTGCCCCACCTTCAAGGCGTATGGATTCTGCTGTGGAATGATCTCGACCGGATAGCCAAGCGCGGTTTTGAAAGCATCGGTGCGCGCGTTGCCGACTTGAAAAATGGCTTTGACGTGTTTCGAGTAACGTTCGTGAACATCCTTCGCCAGTTCGTTGTTTATCTTCCGCTCCGCCAGGGTGTCCGGCACGCCGTCGTGTAAAAGGTAGTTGTTGAATTGTGCGGCCTTGAGCGCAAACTCACGCGGCTTGGTGGAAACGCCTGCGACGTATGTCCCCGCCTCGCCGGTTTGCAGATTGAGCAGCGCAATCTTGCCTTCGTCTCGCCAGTTCGCAGCCAATGGATTCGCTCGACCGCCAGTCCCGTTGACGATGCTCACGTCAACCATTCGGTCGCGCGCGACAGGGTTTTCACTCGCGCGGAATGAACCGTTGAGCAAGCGCATGGATGCTTTGCTGTTGGGTTGCAGGAAGTAGCTGTCGAGTTTGAGAAATAGATCGTGCGCACGGGCAGTCACGAGCAAACTTGCGCAGAGCAGCACAAGCACTGTCAGTCTATGTTTCATACGGATGATCCTCTCTGGTGTGGTCACAGGCCATTCGCAACCGGCGAACGGCGTGAGACAGGCAAAATACCTGCCCGTCTCACGCCTGAATAAGTCGCTCAGAACTGAAGCTTCAGCGCCAGTTGCAGCGAACGCGGCCCGCCGATTTGATAGAGCGGACTCAAGCCGCCCAGCCCGCTGCTCAACATCTGCGTCGCGCGCCCAAAGATCGCGCTCGTCAGAATGCCGTTGGGATTGGCGAAGTTCGCATGGTTGAACAGGTTGAAGGCGTCCAAACGGAATTGCAGATTCAGCGACTCGACCAGCTTGAAATCGCGGCGCAAGGCTACATCAAGCTGATTCGCCGCAAAGCCGCGCAGCACGTTGCGTCCGAGCGTGCCTTGCCGTCCTTGCGCAATGGGCGTCACTCCATCAAACGCCGCCGGATTGAAGCGCCTGCCGCCCGCGAACGACGGGTCATTCAGATAGAGCGGCTGTCCCGCTACCAAATCAGGGCGCGAAACCGTCGTGAAGCCCAGACCGAAGGGGTCGCGCCCAGACAGCACATTGACCGGCGTGGCTGAACGCGCGCGGATAATCGTGTCGAGGCCGAAGCCGCCGAAGATTGCTTTGCCTGCGCCATCGGCAAACGGTGAAGGAATCGCGTAGCTGATCGCCGCATTGAAAGCGTGCCGCAGATCGAAACTCGACGGCCCGCGATCCTGTTTCGGATCGAAGCGTCCCGTCGGCGATTGCCGATTCTGGAACGACTCTTCCGACACGATGTCGAGCGATTTAGCAAAGGTATAGGAAACCAGCGCCTGCAAGCCTTTTGACAGCCGCCGCTGATATTGCAACTGCAAGCTGTGGTAATCCGACGTGGCATCGTTCGTCACCGCGTCAATGCGCGTGAAGAAGCCCGGATTGACCAGCGTCGTCACACGTCCCAGGCGTCTGCCGTTCGCGCCAACATAAGTCGCTTTGATCACGTTGCTCGCGCCGATGGACTGCTCGATGGCTACGTTGTATTGCAGCGTGTAAGGCAATTTGAAATCGCGTTGATAAGCGAAGATGCGCGGGTAAGGCGGATTGGCGCTGACGGCGGGCGGTTGCACGGCGGCTGTGGCAGCCGTGAACGTCTGGTTGGTCAACCCCAGCGTGCGCGCGTTCGGATAAAGCGTCGCGCTGAACGCCGTCCCGGTGAAGTTGTAACCCAGATCGTAAAACATGCCGAAGCCGCCGCGCACGACCGTCCCGTGCTTTTGTGAAAGCTGATAGGAAGCTCCCACGCGCGGCGAGAAGTTATTGAAGGTCGTTTCATAAAAGCGCGTCCCGCGCGGCGCGAGGGCGGTCGGGTTATTCAGAGTTAAGACCGTCACCGGTTCACGCCCGTCTTTCTCTGAAGGCGCGGGGTTTACTTCGTAACGCAAGCCGTAAGTCAGCGTCAGCCGGCTGGTCGTCCGCCAGGTGTCTTGCGCATAAGCCGAAAAGTTTTGATAGACCGGATTCAACGCAGCGTCTATGCCGACGAGGGAGGCGGTCGGCGCTACGCCGCCCACCAGCGACGTGATGGTCGGAAAGATGAAATTTCGCCGGTACGTGCCGCTGTCGGCAGTGGGCGCGAGGCGGCGGTAATCCACGCCGAATTTCAGCGCGTGCCCGCCCACCGTGTAAGACAGATTGTTGACGATATTGAATTGCCGCTGTTTCTGATCGGAAAACAATCCGTCGCTGATGGTGTTCTCGCCCGATGGATCAACTTCGATGTAAATGTACCCTTGCGGCCCCGAAGTGAACGGCGGATACAAGCTCGATTGCGGCGGGACAATGGCGCCGCCGAAATTGTCAATGAAGTACGATTGGTTGACGCCCGCTTTGCTGTAATTGACGCGCAGATCATTGCTGAGGTGCGCGCCAAACGTCATCGTCGCTCCCGCCGTGTAAGTGTCGGTTTTGTGATCCAGCCGCGCCACACAACTGGCCGCGCAGAAGCGCGCGCGTTCGTCCGTCACGGAAGGCGCGTGGTTGACGCGCCCGAACAGCGACAGTTTCGGGCCGAAGTTCTGGTCAATGCGAAAGCTGGTGGCGTCCAACGTGGAGGGTTTGGAGAACGCGGCCTGATAGGGCGCGGCGTTCGGCGTGGCCGCCAAAGGCGCGCCCGTCGGCAGCGGGAAAGCGTTGAGAATGTCGCGCAAGACTCCGGTCGCAGCTTGCCGCGCGGCCAGCGAAGGAACCTGCAAAGGCACGGTCACAAAAGGCGTACGCAGCCGCACGCCTTCATACGAAAAGAAAAAGAACGTCCGATTGCGCCCGTCATAAGCCAGCGGCCCGAAGAGGGATTTAGGCAAAAGCACGGGGCCGCCGATCACGCCGCCAAAATCGTTTTGCCGAATCGGCGGACGTTTCAAATTGTTGGCATTGGCGAAAAAATTGTTGGCGTCGAACTTGTCGTTGCGCAAGTATTCAAAAATCGAACCGTGAAAATCGTTCGTGCCAGAGCGCGTGACAAGCTGAACCTGCGCGCCCGGTTGCCGCCCGAATTCCGGCGCATAGGTCGAAGTCTGAATCGAAAACTCCTGCACGGCATCCACCGAAGCCAGACTGGCCGTGCTGCCCTGCGAAGAATACGAAGGCACGCCGCCGCCAGCGGTTTCATAAAGCGTCGTTGAGGCCGACGAACCGAAATTCGCGCTGACGCCGTCCACCGTGAAGTAATTCGATCCTGCGCGCTGTCCGTTGACTGAGAACTGTCCGGGCGTGACCAGATTCGACGGCGTGATGACGACGCCGGGCGAAAGCTCGACCAGCGTCTGGAAGCTGCGTCCGTTGAGCGGTTGGTTCTCTACGAACTGGCGATTGACCAGCGTCGCCACCACGGGCGCATCGCTGACCAGCGAGGCTTCGGTGATGGTGACGGTTTCGCCGACCTGCGCGACTTTCAACTGAATCCTGATCGAACTCTGATCGCCTACGTTAAGCGCCACGTCGGGCAATTCCGCCGTACCGAAGCCGGAGCGCTGCACCCTGATCTTGTAACGGCTCGGCAGCAACTGCGGCACGATGAAAAAGCCGTCACTGTTGGTGGTCGTCTGTCGTTCGGCTTGCTTTGACAAATCGGTGACGACGACGGTCGCACCGGCCACGACAGCGCCGGTTTCGTCGGTTACGGTTCCCGTCAAAGTTGCGGTAGCTGACTGCGCAGAGACGAATTCAAGCAGGGCGGTCAGCAGGAAGAGAACCAGCAGACTTCGCGTGGTATTGCTTACATTGATTCCAAACATGGGGCGTCTCCTTTGAAGAGTGTTGGGTTGTAGCGATCTCCGCAAATGACGGCTCTCGCCTGGCGCTTCGGATTTTGCGAAGAATGCCTGGAGTCGAATCAGTTCTTTGTCGGGGCAGGAGCCGGTCGTCGTGGACTGCTCGTATGCCAATGCACGATCTGCCAGCCCTGCGCGCCGTGTTGCAGCACCGCCGTGCCCAATCCGCCGCCTTCGACGTGACGCTCTTTCAGGTCGGCGGCGATGGTGTATTTGAACGTCGCCCAGGCCGTATGACCCGACAGATTCATTTTGATGTCCGTCAGCGCGTACTTGACGTTCTTCATCGTTTTCAACTCAGGCCCAAGATGATGATCGCGGTAATCGGCCCAGCCGTAGTTCGCATGCCCATTCTCGATCACCGTCACGGTCTCGTCCTTCGACCAGAGTTTCTCGATGGCGGCCAGGTCTCCACGCTCGACAGCGGCGGTGTATTGCGTCAGCACGGCACGCACTTCGGCGTCGCTATTGCTGCCGGCAGCGGCTTTGGCTTGCGTATTTGCGCCGGCAGGCGCACTGCCATGTTTGTGGGCTTCCTGCGCGAACACGCGCAATCCCCCAAACAGGCTAACGGCCAGCAACATGATTCGAATGCAGTTCTTTGTCGTCATAATAGTGATCTCCATGAAAGAAGCGGCGCAATCGGCCTGACTGCGCCGCGCTTGGTTGATGCGTAGCCTGCTTACTCGACGATCAACGTGCCTTTCAGCATGTTCATCCCGCAGGCAAAACTGAGTTCGCCTTTTTCCTGCGCAGGCAATTCGACCAGGACTGTCTGCCCGACAGGCAGTTTCGCGCTGATTTTCAGTTTGGGGAAAACTACCGTCCCACCGCAATTTTCCTCATCCGTGCGCGTGAATGCGAGCTTGACCGGCTGGCCGGCTTTGACGGTCAGCTTGGCCGGCGTATAGCCATCCTTGCTCACGGTGACTTTGATCGCATCGGCGGGAATTTCCGCCTGATGATGCGAGTGATCTGCCGCCGGAGCCTTCTGCCCGCTTTTGACCATCGCCATGATCTTGTCGTACTTGTCTTCGGGCAGCACGCGCACCAGATTCATCATCCCCATCATCGAAGCCGTCCAGCCCGGCGCAAGACCCCAGGTTTCGGGTTTGGCGACCTCATCATCCACGATCATCATCATCATATCGTCTTGCGGGTAACCGGGGACTTTCTTCTTGTCCTCTTCGGACAAGACAACGGCGGTGCGCTGTTTCTTGACCAGCGTCATCTTGCACTTTGGACACGAACCGGCTTTATTCGAGACGACTTCCGGGTGCATCGGACAGGAGAAGATTTCCTGCGCTTGTTGTTTTACCAACGTCATCTGGCACTTCGGACACTTGCCCTCTTTGTCGGATTTCACTTCTGGGTGCATCGGACAGGAATACAAACCGCCCTGTGTAGTGAGCGGAACCGGCAGCGCCGCTTTTTGCCCAACCGCGTGCGACGCGCTTTGTTCAGCGGTCGTCATTGCCATGCCGCGTCCGAAGCCGGGGCCGAAGTCCTCACTGAGCGCATGGCCTTTGGTCAGCATGCCCATGCCGTTTTCCATGCTCAGCCCGGTGTCCGAACCGCTGCCGTGCGACATCGCCATCGGCCCAACCATCGAGACCATCTGGTTCATCATGTGATGCGGCAAGTGGCAATGCAGCATCCAGTCGCCTTCGTATTGCGCCACGAATTCGACATCGCGGGCCTGTGCCACGCCGACGATGACCGTGTTGCCCGGAAACCAGGCCGATTCCGGGACGCGCCCGCCTTCCGTGCCGGTGACGTAAAACTGCATCCCATGCAGGTGGATCGGGTGATGATCCATGCCGAGGTTGACGATGCGGATGCGCACGCGCTCGCCTTTCTTCACAAGCAAGGGGGTAGTTGCGGGCGCGGATTTGCCGTTGAGCGTCAGCCAGTTGAATTCCATCGAAAACGTATTCGGCACATCGTTGTTTGGCAGCAGTGCCCAACCCTGCAAGATCATTGCGAAGTCTTTGTCGCAACGCGGTTCGTGCGGCGTTTTGGGATGGATGACGAACATCCCGATCATCCCCAACATCTCCTGCATCGCGCCGTGCGAGTGATAGAAGTACGTGCCGTTCTGATTGACCGTGAACTCGTAAATGAACACGCCGCCCGGTTCGACCATCGGCTGGCTGATGTAAGGCGTGCCGTCCATTTCAATCGGAATCTCCAGCCCGTGCCAATGCACCGTCGTCGCTTCCGGCAATTTGTTCTCGAAGATGATGCGCACGCGGTCGCCTTCGACGACTTCGATCATCGGCCCCGGCACGCTGCCGTTGTAGCCCCACGCCCACATCTTGCGCGCCGGTCCCATGTGGGTTTTGGGCATGATCTCGCAATGCACCACTTCGGCGCGCAGATTGAAGACCTTCACGCCGTTGTCCAGCGTGTATTCCAGTTTCGGCAGATCAGGCGTCTGCACCGGCACGTATTGGCCGGTCGCGGCTTTCGCCTGCTCGGCCATCATCTTCGCGTGATCGTGCGCTGGCGGCGTGGTAGGCTTGTCCGTTTTGGGACTGTCAGCCTTCGGTTTCTGTCCCGGCATTTGGTGGCCTTCGTGTTGTGCCGACGCCGGTTGGTTTAATACCAGGCCAGCGCCGAGCAGGCTCGAAGCCTGCAAAAACTTTCTTCTCATCCAGTTCATATTTTCCATTGCAATAAGTCCTCAGATAAAAATGTTCTCCCTTGTTCAATCACGGTCGTCCGCATTCGCCGGATTGCCGCCTTCCATTGTCATGCCGCCCGGCGCATCGAGCGCGCCATTGAGCAGATAACCGCGCAGCAAAACTGCGTTCTGCCACGTATTCACCAAAGCCTGCACGTACTCGACGCGCACCTGAAACAGCGTGCGCTGTGCAATCAGCACTTGCGGATAAGCCGCCGCCATCGCGCGAAAGTTGGCGCGATACAGATCGTAAGCGCCCTGCGCCTGCGGGACGATTTGCTTCTCGTACTGCGTCGCCACACGCAGGGCGTTCAAATACGTGCGATATGCGCTGGCGAAACGCGCGCGCAGCATCAGTTCAACGCGCCGAACTTCGCGCTCGGCCATCTCCAGTTCAGCGCCTGCGGTCGCAATCCCGCCTTGATTGCGATTCCAGAGTGGAATGCGCAGGCCGACTTCGACGGAGGCTTCCGGCCCGGTGCGCTTGGCGTTAGGGATTTCCTTTTCGAGCAGTTCGCGGTTGTACCCGAAGCCCCCACGCAAAAAGAGATCAGGCGCATTTTCGGCCCTGGCGCGCGTAAGCGAGGCTCTGGCACGTTCAACACCAGCGCGCGCGCGTTTCAGTTCCGGGCTGTTGGATAGCAGACCGGTCAGCAATTCTTCCTGATTGAGCACAGGCAATCCTTTCTCCAACTCGCCCATTAGGCGCGTAGGTTTGAGAAACGGATTGCCAATGACAGCGGCGAGTTCCTGCCAGACTTGATCGCGATCGTTCTCTGCCATAATCAAATCCAGTTCCGCACGTTCGGCCTCGATGCGGATCTGCGCGGCATCGGGACGGTCAGCTTGTCCGACATTTAAGAGTTCACTCGTAGTCTTGACTGCGTCCCGCGCCAGCTTTGCCAGTTGTGTGCGGACTTCGACCAGTTCCTGCGCGCCGAGCGCCTGGTAGAAGAGGATGCGCACGGCGTTGAGAATACGCTGCTTTTGTGCGGCGGCGTCCTGTTCGGCCTGATTTTTCTCCTGGGCAAAAATCGCGCGGCTCTTGCGGAGTTTACCGCCCAGCGGAATCGTCTGTTCGATAAAGCCCAGATGCTCGCTCTTCTCGCCAATCGCGCGGAAAGCGAGTTCTTCGGCCTGATAGCCGATAATTGGATTCGGCATCAATCCGGCCTGCACGCGGCGGCCTTCGGCGGCGCGGATTGCGGCTTCGGCCTGAGCCAGCGTGGGGTTTCCTTCCAACGCCTGGCGCTCAAGATCGGCCAGCGTCATCGGCTGCCCCTGAGGCTGAGCGAGAGCTGTAGGATTAGTGATTCGTGACGATGAAGGTTGGATGGTCACCGAAGTTGCTGTCTGTGCAAGCGTCTGTAACTGCCCTGTAAGAATTAACAGTGACAGAGCAGCGAAAATCGCGCGGGTTAAGTAGGTTTTTCCAAAGCTGAAAAACTCTGCGCCTGGAAAGAAAAAGTGCATGCCGTGATTCTCCTTATGATTTTTCATTTGTTCGTCAGTATGCGAGTACACAACAACTCGCGCACAGGCTATATACCAGCCTGCTCCAGTGATTCAGGCGAATGGCAGGGTTAAATTCGAAGGACGGATCTTTGCGGGATGCGAGGCGGCGATCTGAGTGAATCCCAGATATCTATGGTGTCAGACACAGATTGATTTGCCAGCAGGATCGTGAACGTTTCATAGACAATCGGATGGGAATGGAGGGAAACGACAGTAGTCAGTGAATTCCTGACCAGCAGCATGGCTGCCGTTTCGTGATTTGCGCAACTGTGCGGATTCTTTTTCGATGGCTCTGGCAGATAATGATTCGCGTCGAGCCGCGTTTGATGGCAATGGTTTGAGACATCCTTCTGTTCAGAAGATGGCATTGCCCAAGTCTCCAGGCAGCCGGCAAACGCACAAACGGCACCACACAATTGCATGAAGAGCAGCGTGGCGCTCATGAGTGCGGAAACAGTAATATTGGACTTGTGCCGAACCGTTTGCATCTCAGGTTTTGAAGTCTGTACTACGGAATCTGGTAGTCAATAATGCACAGGCACGAAGACCTGACGTGAATCAATTCCACCTTGCGTGCAAACCCCAAGCCATAACGCGCGCGACGCAACGCTCTGTTCAGACTGGAAACCCAGCTTGTTCTTGCAAATGAACCATGGCGTTCCAAATGATTGAGCAGCAAGACATTCCCTAGTCACCTAAGCTGAAAGATGGGGGCTGGATTTGCAAAAGCAGCAACCCTTTTGGTGTTGACCACGACAGCTATTGGAACCTTAAGTGCTGGATAACAGACGACTCCGTGTCTGTAAACAGACATCGCTGCCCGGCGAACCGAAGTTGAGGGCTCGCTTTGGCCCCCTTGCCCGGCGTACATATAAAGGTCGCGCTTGTCGCTGAATTGCTCGCGGGTTGGGAATAATCGAGAAGCCGCCGGTGATTTACCGGTTGACAGCGCGGGCTATGCTCAGGTACTTATGAGGGAGTTATGTTGAAACGTGTCGCTGCACTACTTATGGTTCTGCTCTTCGCTGGCCAGGCGCTGGCGGGCGGAATTGCGTGCGGCATTGACGCTCTCAGCAATGGTTTCAACAGCACGGGCGAGGCAGCCTGTTCAATACAGAAGACAGGCGAATGCGATGAGATGGCCTGCTGCCTGCAAGGGAAATCGCCGACCGGTGCGGTCGTAGCGATGGTCTGCTGCGAGATCAAATGCGGCGAATCCACTGGCGGTGCGCAGTTCGATTTCACGCCTCTGACGCTGGCTCCTGTGCCTACCCTTGTCACGGTTCGCATTGTTTCGCTCGATACACTCAGCGAAGTTGAAGCCTCCGCTGCCGCCATTTCTTTCAGGTCGGTTGAAACCAACCTTCTTCATCACGATCCTCCTGATCTCTTTCTCTCCAACTCCACATTTCTGATCTAACAAAGCCGTAGTGCGCCTTGTTGACGTGCCGGAAGGCCAATCAGGGCTTCCGGTGGGGCAGCTCTTTTTCTGTGCGCCATCTTTTGTGATGGCAAACAGAGAGAGCCGGGCAATCTGCGGCAATCCAGCTGCACGATCAGAAAACCGATGAACATCTTTAAGACTACGCAGCCGCAGTCCGCACAGTGGCCATTGACTGTTGTGACGTTCGCAATCCTTCTCGCCGCATTTGTACTGCCGGGAATGGCGCAGCAAATACAGAACACGGTTCAGCACCCATCTGAGCAAACGTCACAGCATGCAATGCAGCATAAAGCCGATGTTCAAGCGGGCGGTGTAAGCCTCGCCGGTCTGGTTGAAGCGGCGCTCGCGGCCAACCCCGAACTCACTGTGATGCGCCGTGGATTTGATGCGGCGCGGGCGCGCATCCCGCAAGCCAAAGCATTGCCCGATCCGATGGTGTCGCTGAGCAACAGCACGGTGACCAACCCCGTTCCTTTCGCCGGGTTGAAAAATGACTTCAGCGAAATCGCGCTGGGCTTCAGTCAAGACCTGCCCTGGTTCGGTGTGCGGCGGTTGCGCGGGCAGGTGGCGAGCGCCGAATCCGAAGCGAAGTTTCAGGAGTACGCGGCAACGGCGCTCCGGCTGACGAGCGAAGTGAAGCTCGCGTATTACGACCTCAGTTACACCGACCGCGCGCTGGCAGTGCTGGCTCGTGACAAGGAGATTCTCGACAAGATCGCGCAGGTTGCCGAGGCGCGCTACAGCGTTGGCAAGGCGCAGCAGGTGGATGTGGTCAACGTGCGCGTCGAGATCACCGAGTTGTTGGAAAAACAAGCGATGCTCGAACAAAGGCGCGCGATTACTGTGGCGCAACTCAACAACCTGCTTTACCGCAATCCTGAAACGCCGATTGAAAAAACTGCTGACGTAAAGATGAGCCCTGAACCGCCGCCGCTCGAAGAACTCGAGCGACTCTCTTCAGAGAATGCGCCTGACCTCAAACAACTGCGCCGCATGATTGATGGCAACAACAAGGCGCTACGTCTGGCCGAACGCGAAGCGAAGTACCCGGAGGTCGGCGTCAACTTCATCTATCACAACCGGCCTGTATTCTCCGACTACTACACGTATGGCGTGACGCTGCGGCTGCCGCTTTACGCCGCGACGAAACAGCGGTACGCGATCAAGGAGCAGGCCGCGAATCTTGCGGCGACGCAGGCGCGGTTGGATTCAAATCTCTCGCTGATTCGCTACAAGCTGCGCGATGCGCGGGTGCGTGCAAGCACGTCAGCACGGCTGATCAAATTGCACGAACAAGGGCTGATTCCGCAGGCGACGCTCGCGCTCGAAAGCGCGCTCTCGGCGTATCAGACAGGACAGATCGAAATGCTGACGCTGCTCAATTCGCTTAAGCGGGCGCTCGATTACGAGACGCGCTTTTACGAACTGCTGGCCGATTACCAGAAGGCGCTCGCCGAGATGGAGCGATTCACGGGAGTTGAACTGACGAAGTGAGGTAACGATGAAACGACTGACTGCATTTCTCAAACGCCGATGGCGCGCTCTGCTGGCGCTTAGCATTCTCTTTGCCGCCGCTGGGACTTTGCTCGCGTTTGCGTTCGCGCCCGGACTAAGCGGTACGCCGCTGGCTCGCACGCTGCGATTTTGGGAGAAAGCGCCGCCGCCGATTCCTGCCGTGCCTGCCGGGCAACTCGGCGTCGAGATGGAGCAGGCGCAGGCCGAAAATCCGAACGGCGCGATTGTGATTGACGCCAACACGGCGGCGAGTCTGGGACTGCAAACGGCAACAGTCGAATCGCGCACATTCGATCAACCCGTGCGCACGACAGGGCGCGTGATGCCTGATGAGCGGCGGATCACACACGTTCAGACGAAAGTCGAAGGTTGGATTGAGGAGACGATGGGAAATTTTGAAGGGCAGCAGATCAACAAAGGACAGCCACTCTTCACGCTCTACAGTCCCGAACTTGTCGCCACGCAGCAAGAGTATCTGATCGCGCTCAAGGCGCGGCAGGACTTTGGCAAAAGCGAATTCGAGGTTGTGCGCGATTCGGGCGGCTCGCTTGTTGAAGCGACGCGCCGGCGATTGCAACTCTGGGATTTGACGCCGCAGCAGATCACCGAACTTGAGAAGACTGGAAAAGTGCGGAAGGCGATCACCTATTTTGCGCAGGCGTCGGGTGTCATCACGGCGCGGAAAGCTTTTCCGGGAATGCGCGTGATGCCGGATGTCGAACTCTACACGCTCGCTGATCTTTCGACGATCTGGGTCGAGGCCGATGTTTACGAGAGCGACCTGATGAACATCCGCGCCGGATCGAAGGGCGAAGTGACGCTGCCCGACAACAGCACACAGACTGGCCGTGTGGCATTCATCAATCCACTGATTGAGCCATCCACGCGCACGGCGAAGGTGCGCCTGGAATTCAACAACCCGAACCTGCGCCTCAAACCCGGCATGTTTCTCAACGTCAGCCTCACTGTGAAACAGCCGCCGCAACTGGTCGTGCTGCGCGATGCGGTGATTGACACCGGGATGCGCCAGCTCGTGCTCGTGGATGACGGCGACGGCAAATTCTCGCTGCGCGAGATCACTGTCGGCGCGCAGGGACAGGAGCATTACACCGTGCGATCGGGGCTGCGCGCGGGCGAGAAAGTGGCGCGCAACATTCAGTACCTGATCGATTCTGAGACGCAGTTGAAGCAGGCCATTGAGCAGAAGACCGGCGCGCTGGCTCCGGCGGGTGCGGGCGGCGGAAGCCGCGCGGGCCACGCCAGTCACGTACAGCAATGAACTACGTCTGAAGCCGAAGAGGGACAGGCAATGATTAACTGGATTATTGATTTCTCGGTTCGCTATCGCTTTCTGGTCATCCTCACCTATATCGCCATCGCGGGGTGGGGCTACTGGGCAATGCTGCGCACGCCGATTGATGCGATTCCCGATCTCAGCGAGAACCAGGTGATCGTCTTCACCGACTGGCCGGGGCGCTCGCCGCAGGAAGTCGAAGATCAGGTCACTTATCCACTGACCGTGAATCTGCAGGGACTCGCCGGGGTGCACGTGATTCGTTCGTCGTCGGCCTTCGGCTTCTCGATGATCAATATCATCTTCAATGACGACACTGACCTTTACTTTGCGCGAACGCGAGTGCTGGAGAAGTTGAATCTGGCCGCCAGCCAGATGCCGCCAGGCGTGGTGCCGACGCTTGGCCCTGATGCGACAGGGGTGGGGCAAGTCTACTGGTATACGGTCGAAGGCAAGGGGCAAGACATGGGCACGCTGCGTTCGTTACAGGATTGGTTCATTCGCTATCAACTCAACTCCGTCCCCGGTGTGGCCGAAGTTGCCAGCGTTGGCGGTTACGTGCGGCAGTATCAGGTAGACATTGACCCGAACAAGTTGCGCGCTTACGGCGTGACGCTCGCTGACGTGCGGATGGCGATTGAGCGGAGCAACAACAACGTCGGCGGCAAGCTGATTGAAGGCGGCGGCAAGGACTTTGTGATTCGCGGCCTCGGCCTGATTCAGAACATGGCTGACCTTGAATCCATCGTCCTCACCGAGCGCAACGGTACGCCGGTCTACTTGCGCCAGGTAGCGAGCGTGACGAGTGGCCCGGATTTCCGGCGCGGCGCGCTCGACAAGATGGGCGTGGCGGCGGTCGGTGGTGTGGTTATCATCCGCTATGGCGAGAACACGCAGGAGGTGATCGCGCGCGTTAAGGATAAGATCAATGAATTGCAGAAGGGGCTGCCCGACCGCGTGCAGATCGTCCCGTTCTATGACCGCACCGATCTGATCCGTCGCGCCGTGAACACTCTGAAAGATTCGCTGATCGAAGAAATTATCCTCGTCACGCTCGCACACATTCTCTTCCTCTGGCACTTCAGATCAATCCTGATCGTGACGATCCCATTGCCTCTGGCAATCCTGATTTCGTTTCTGTTCATGAAGTACGCCGGGATCAGCTCGAACATCATGAGCCTAGGCGGGATTGCGATTGCGATTGGCGTACTGGTGGACGCCGGCATCGTCGTGACCGAGAACGCGATGCGCTACGCTGGCAAGACGCCCGATTACGAGCGGAAGATCAAAGACGTGGTGGTCAAATCGGCGAAACTCGTCGGGCGACCAATCTTCTTTTCGATGGCGATCATCGTCCTGGCTTTCGTGCCGGTCTTCTCGCTCATCGGGCAGGAAGGCAAACTCTTTCACCCGCTCGCCTTCACAAAGACGTTTGCGATGGTCGGCGCGACGCTGCTAGCCGTGACGCTCGTTCCCGCGCTCTGCACGTTCCTGATTCGCGGCAAGATTCACGATGAGGACGACAATCATCTGATGCGCTTCCTGCTGGGCTTTTATCGTCCGACGCTCGCGTTCGCCCTGCGTCATCGTGTCATTACCATCACGATTGCATTCGCGTTCTTCATCACGTCGCTTTATCTCGCCACGGGCATCGGCTCTGAATTCATGCCGCCGCTCAACGAAGGCACGCTGATGTATATGCCGGTGACGGACGCCTCGGTCTCAATCACGAGGGCGAAAGAGATTCTTCGGATGGAAGATGACGTCATCCGCCGCTTCCCCGAAGTCGAATCCGTCGTCGGCAAGCTGGGCCGCGCGGAGACCTCGACCGACCCCGCGCCGGTGAACATGACCGAGACAATCATCAACCTGAAACCTGAAAAAGACTGGCGACCCGGCCTGACGAAAGATCAACTCATCAACGAAATGGACGCGGCCCTGCAGATGCCTGGCGTGACCAACATCTGGACGCAGCCGATCATCAATCGCATCGAGATGCTCTCGACTGGCATCCGCACGCAGGTTGGGATCAAGCTCTTCGGCTCCGATCTGAAAACACTCGAACAGAAGTCCAAAGAAGTCGCCGCAGTTGTGCAGAACATTCGCGGCTCAGCGGATGTCTACCCGGAACAACTCGGCGGCGTGCCCTATCTCGAAATCGTCCCGCGCCCGCAGGAAATCGCGCGCTACGGTATCAACAAGCGCGACCTGCAGGATGTAATTGAGACGGCCATCGGCGGCAACAATCTGACGACGACGATTGAAGGCCGCCAGCGTTTCCCGGTGCGCGTGCGCTACATGCGCGAACTGCGCGACACGCCGGAAGCAATCAGCAAAGTGCTGGTCGCGGGGACGAACGGAATGCAGGTTCCGTTGGGGCAGGTCGCCGACATTCGCGTGGTCAACGGCCCGACGATGATTTCCAGCGAGAACAGTCTGCTGCGTGGTCTTGTGCTTCTGAACGTGCGCGGGCGCGATGTCGGCTCATTCATCGAAGAGGCGAAGCGCGCCGTCGCCGCGCAGGTCAAGATGCCGACGGGTTACTACGTCGAGTGGAGTGGGCAGTACGAGAACCAGATTCGCGCGAAGAAGCGGTTGCAGATCGTCATTCCGCTTGCGCTCGCGGTGATCTTCCTGCTGCTCTACGTCACCTATCACTCGTGGGTCGAAGCCGCGCATGTCCTGCTGGCCGTGCCGTTCGCGCTGACCGGAGGCGTCGTGCTGGTCTGGCTGCTCGGCTACAACTTTTCGGTGGCGGTGTGGGTCGGTTTCATCGCGCTCTTCGGAACGGCCACGCAGACTGGCATGGTGATGGTCGTCTATCTGGAAGAAGCGGTCGAGCGCAAACGCAAAGAGCTTGGCGGCAGACTGACGCGCGCGGGTCTGCGTGAAGCGGTGATGGAAGGCGCATTGCTGCGGCTGCGCCCTAAGGTAATGACCGTCTCGACGGTCGTCGCTGGGTTACTCCCGATTATGTGGTCAACGCGCACGGGCGCGGAAGTGATGAAGCCGCTGGCGACGCCGGTGTTGGGCGGAATGGTTTCATCGCTGCTGCACGTGCTGATCGTGACGCCGGTGATCTTCCTGTGGCTGCGCGAACGCGAGGTGCGGCGCGAAGAGAGGGCGGCGGCTGAAGCCGGGGTGACGGCGAGTGAAAAGGCACCGGCTGAAAACCGGCATGAAGAACATGAACTTGTCAGTTAAGAAAAGCGACAACACAACGCAAATCAATCGGAGGATCGAATGACTCAACACAAATCAAAAAGCCCGCCGCACCAGGCGGGCGGTTCCAGCAAGCGACTATGGCCTCTGTTCGCAGCCGTCCTGCTGCTGGCGTGTGGGCTTGTGACGTTTCAAATATTGCATCACAGAAAGCACAGCAGGTCGCCATCAACGGTGGCGGCGCCAACAGCACAGACCACGCCTACGCCGCAATTGTCCGAACAGGCACTGAAGGATACGGCTTGGGATTCGACGTGGCCGCCATTGCCAAATGCCGGAACACTGGCGCAACCGGTAGAACAGGTGCGCGCAATGTACGCCTTCACCGCGCGTCATCCCGAAGTTATGGAATACGCGCCCTGCTATTGCGGATGTGAAAGTGGCGGACATCAAAGCGCGCGGGATTGTTTTGTCAAAGGCCGGACAGCCGATGGTAAACCGCAGTGGGACGGGATGGGGTTCATCTGAGACATCTGTCTCGACGTCGCGCGTGACGCGATGAAGCTTTATCACGAAGGCAAACCGATGACGGAGATTCAACAGACGATTGACGGCAAGTATGCGCACAAATACAAAACGCGGACGCCTACTACGAAGCCGCCAACGTCGAAAAATCAATAAGCACCACGTTCAACTTAGCCAGATTCAATGCTGCCACCAACTGGCTGGCAGACTGAGTCTGAAAGTAGGTCAACAATAACAATGGAGGAAAAGACCATGTATGAAACTTCAAGCAGGAGAAACAACCACACGACAATCTGGCTTCTGGTCAGCGCCTTGACCATTTTGCTGGCGATTGCCATCCCCGCCTCTTCACGTGGCGCAGGAGCCGGGCAGGATCATTCCGGCCACGCTTCAATGCAAGAAATGAAGATTCCGCAGACTGCGCAGGATCACAAAGACCTGGCGGAACGTTACCAGAAGAAGGCGGCGGAATACCGCGAAGAGATCGAAATGCACAAGAAGATGCTGGCCGAGTTCAGCAAGAAGGTCGCCAAAAATCCGAAGGATACGGGCGAAAACCCCTACATCAAGAAGATGCGGCTGCATTGCGAAAAGTACATCAAAGCTGCCGAAAACTTGGAGCAGGAGGCCAAAGAGATGGCTAAGTTCCACACTTTCCGCGCAAAGGAGATGGAGGGGAAATAGGTTCTCCAAATCGCCCGCTGCCCACTCCCCTGGTGGCTGGATGCAGCGGGCGATTGGTGACCAATAACAGGCAGGCGCAATCGGGCAATCAATGAACTCTTCAGACACAAAGACGCAAAGCAGCACTTGGCAGACGCTGGCGGCCATCTACGTGATCGCTGTTGCCTTCAATCTGGTGTGGGAACTGGCGCAGGCGCCGCTTTACATTGGGATGAATGGTTTCAGGCAGTCATGGCGGGTCTGTCTGTTGGCGACGCTGGGCGACGGTCTGCTCCTGCTGCTTATCTTCGCTGTTGGCTGGCTCGTGTTGCGGCGGTGGGACTGGTTCGTACGACCGGGAGTTCGCGGCTACGCCCTGATGATCGTCACAGGATTGGTGATCGCCGTCTGCATTGAATTGGCAGCGGTCTATGTGATGGGGCGTTGGGAATACACGAAGCAGATGCCCCTTGTGCCGGGTCTTGGCATAGGGCTGACACCCGTTGCGCAGATGCTTGTGCTACCGCCACTTATCTTTCGCGTTGTGACTGTCTGGCTTAAACGCGCTGAGACGAAAGGCGGGATCGGGATATATCGCTAGGAAGTTAGTGGTTCAATCAATTCAAAAGGAGAAAACGATATGAGAACGAAATCAATTCTGGCGGCGCTGGCCGTCTTGATTCTGGGATTGACGCTTGCGGCTTGCAGCAAGAGCAACGGCAGCGGGGGCGAATTGAAACAGATTGCCCAGCAGCGCGTGGGTGATTACGTCGTCACACTGCTCAGCGACACGGGGCAGTTGAAGCAAGGCAAGAACACATACGCGCTGGAGTTCCGCAAAGCCGCCGATAATCAGCTTGTGGACGTTGGCGAAGTCAAACTGAGTTCGCGCATGCCTATGCCGGGGATGTCCGACATGACTGGTGGCGCGTCGGCCACTCCATCGGGCACACCAGGCCGCTACACCGTCGAAAGCGATTTCGAGATGCGCGGTAAATGGAATTTCGGAGCGACCTTCGGCAACAACCAGCGCGTGATGTTCCCGATCAACGTGCAGTAATGAAGGCGTCACTAACAATGGACAGTGCAATTAACAATGTGATGCGCGGTCTCGTGCTACTGGGCGCGCTGCTCGCGCTCGCTCCGGCGGCGCGCGGCCAGACAACCGAGCAAAGTGCAACCGTCGAATCACGGCGCGTGGACGTCGGTCAGCAGCTTGATCGCTTCCTCGACCGGACGACCGTCGCGGCGGCTGCCGCTAATGTGACCGTCGGAGCCGACAAACTGCGGCGTGAAGCAGAGCAGAAGCAAAAGACCGGACAAAGCGATGAGGCTCGCAAGCTGTTACGACAGGCGGGCGAGATGATCATGGCAGCGGCTCCTGACGGAGACGCAAAGCGCGATGATCCGCTGCTGCGCAGTTATCTGCGTGAAGTCATCGCGGCGTTGGCTGCGCTCGATGATGGAGCGATCAAACCCGCTCCGCCATTGGGCGGGGGCGATGCCACGCATTCGCAGGTCGCAGCCTATCTCAACTACTACCGTGGACGCGGAAGAGAACGGCTGAAGACCGGACAAATGCGGCTTGCCGCCTATCGTCCGATGATGGCGCGCATCTTCCGCGAAGAGGGTGTGCCGGAATGGCTGCTCGCGGTCGCTCTGGTCGAGAGCGGTTACAACACGGCGGCGCTTTCGCCTAAGCAGGCCCTCGGCATCTGGCAATTCATTCCGGCGACAGGCTCACGCTACGGCTTGCAGCAGTCCGCGCTTGTGGACGAACGGCAGCACCCAGAGAAATCCACACGAGCGGCGGCGCGTTACCTGCGTGACATGCATGCGCTGTTCGGCGACTGGCAGCTTGCACTCGCCGCCTACAACGCGGGCGAAGGGCGTGTGGCGCGAGCGATTCAGCATGCGGGTGCGCGCGATTTTCAGACGCTGGCGGCAAAAGGTCTGCTGCCAATGGAAACCATTAACTACGTGCCGTCGGTGCTTGCGGCGGCGCAATTGCTCAATGCAGCATCCAGCGCTTCAAACGAACTGCGAATTCAAACAGTGAGTCTGAAGCCAAACCAACAACCCAATTCAACGAGGTGAAATCATGCGTAACAAAACAACCATCATCGCCGCCTGTGCAATGTTCGTCCTGATGATTGCCGTCGCCGCTTCTGCGCGCGACACGAACGCCGGTCGCGCAATTCAAAAAGAAGACGCGCCGCAAACGGCGAAGGTCGAATTGACCGACAACGGTTTCGAGCCGGCGAGCCTCAAGCTCAAGGCGGACGTTCCGGCCAAAGTGACCTTCACGCGCCGTACTGACGCGGGCTGTGCCAAAGAAGTCGTGATGAAAGATTACAAGATCAAACGCGACCTGCCATTGAATGAATCCGTCGTCATCGAATTCACGCCGCGCAAAGGCGAGTTCGCCTTCGCCTGCGCGATGGGCATGCTCAAAGGCAAACTGATCGTGGAATGAAACGCACGGTCATCAACATCTACCAATGATCGAATCGCAACAACCAATTTGAGGAGAAATCATGAACGCAAAGATCAACGCAATTTCAATATGCTTCCTGCTCGCGCTGTCTGTGAGCGCTTTCAGCCTCTCAGCATCGGCGCAGGACAAGATGGATAAGATGGGGAAGATGGACGGAATGAAGATGGGCAAGATGAAGATGGAGACGGTGGTTGGGAAGAAAGGGATTCTCCAATTCAGATCGTCTGTCCACGCTGGCGACACGCTGCTCAAATCGGGCACCTATCAAGTGCAGCATGTCGAGGAGGGCGGCAACCACATTATCGTGCTGAAGGAAGTGCCGTCTGGTCACGGCTTCCGAGGCGGCAATACGATCCCCGGCAAGGAAGTCGCGCGGCTGATGTGCGATTACGCCCCGTCAGAGAAGCAATGGAAGAACACGACTATCATGCTCCGCACCAATGATAAAGGCGAGAAGGAGATCGCGGAGATTCACGTCGCCGGTGAAAAGTTCGTTCATACAATCCATAAGATGTAGGGGCTGCCATCGGCGAATCTCTCTGACAAACAACCCCGACGCCGGTCCGGATTACTGTCGGGCCGGTCGGTCGCGGGAATAAGAGATGATGAATGAATTCACGAATGATGAAGCAATGAACAAGGACAAACTTAAAACGAATCTCCGCCGGTCGTTGCTGCTGGCTGCACTGACAACAGCGGCAGTCATAGTTGCTGCGGCGCAGAATCCTGAATCCGCCGCAAAGGGCGGGAAGCCGACAGTCTGGACCTTTCAGGTCGCTCACGATCACGCCATCGGCGAAGGCAAAGGCGAATTACTCATCACCGAATCAGGCATCGAATTCAAAGGCAGGGGCAGGGATGAAGATCGTCATAGCCGTGCTTGGCGCGACAAAGAGGTCAAGCGGCTGGCAATCTCGCGCGATGAATTACACGTAACGATTTATGAAGCCTCGCACATCCCGATCATTCCACGTAAAGCGCCGTTCACCGACGGCAAGGCGGTTCGCAACGGCACGGAACATAATTACCTTTTCCGTCTGACCGAAGGCGAGATCACGCCGGAGATGGTGAATGCGTTGCTCGCGCGCTTCAACCGCCCGGTTGAAACCAGTGTGATTCCGCAGGGTGAAATGGCAGAGAGTAGACTGCTCTTTGAAATCCCAGTCTTCCATCGTCATCGTGCCGGTGGCAGATCGGGGATGCTGCGTGTCTATGAACAGCACGTTGTTTTCAATGCTGACGCCGACGGCGATTCGCGCTTCTGGCGTTACGCGGACATCCGCGACATCGGCCAACTCGGTCGCTATCGGTTTGAGATCGCTACTTTCGAAGGGCAGTTCGGCGTTGACGGGAAAAGCTACATCTTCGACCTCAAGCGCCCGCTGACTGAAACCGAGTATGAAGCCCTCTGGACAAAGGTATATGCGCAGGGACGGCCGACGGGCTTGCGTCCTGCGCTCAGTCATCAACAGGAGTAGTTATGAAAAGACAGTCAGGCAACCCGCATCAAATCATGTTTGCATTTACGCTGATTCTGGCAGCCGGTCTGTTTATTGTGCCGCTGAGCGTGCTGGCGCAGCAAAAAGGCAACTCCTTTACGCCTGCTCCGTCGCGCAGCAGTAATGTTGGTGAGTCCATCGCCATCAACACCGAACTGGTTTCCTTGCAGGTCAGCGTTATGGATAAACAGGGGCGCTATGTGCCGGGGCTGGATCGAAGCTCTTTCGCTGTTTATGAGGATGGCGTGCGGCAGCAGATCAGCCTCTTCAGCGATCAAGACGCGCCCGCGGCCATCGGCATCGTGCTGGATGTCTCAAGCTCAATGACCGATGAAAAGATCACGCGCGCCAGAGAAGCGTTGGCACGATTCATCCAGACGAGCCACGAAGATGACGAGTATTATCTGATCGGCTTCAACGAACACCCGCAACTCTTGCTGGAAGGCGCGCGCGGAAGTGAGGCCATGCTGGCGCGCGTTTCCGGGATCAAACCGCAGGGCAACACTGCGCTCTATGACGCCGTCGCTTTCAGCCTTGAGCAGATTATGCGCAGCCGCTTGCAGAAACGCGCGCTGATCGTTATCAGCGACGGCCAGGACAATCGTTCGCGGCTCGACCTCGGACACATTCGGCGGATGCTTCGTGAAGCCGACGTCACTGTCTACACTGTCCTGATCGGCCCATTGTTGCCGCGCAGCAACGGCGGGGTCGTGATGGACGAACTCGCCTCCGCGTCAGGCGGGAAATCATACTTTCCCAGCAACGCCGAGAAGATGAGCGAAAACTTCGAGCAGATCGCGCTCGAACTGCGCCGCCAGTATTCCATCGGCTACACGCCGTCGAACTTCGTAGCCGACGGGAAATGGCGGCGCATCAAAGTCAGCGTCACGCAACCGTGCGAATCTCGCAATCTGATCGTGCGCGGTCGCACAGGTTACTACGCCAATAGCAGAACAGAATCTTTTGTTCCCAATTCATCCGTCATGCTCCTCCGGCTGGTGGAGATGACTTCGGCAACTTGGCTGGGATCTTCTCCCGGTTTTTCTCCGTGACTTCGGCCTGTTGTTTGAGAGAGACGAAGGGCATTCTTAACAAGCTCGGCAACCGTTCCCATCTTTTAGCGCCGAATTCATTCAGCCCAAAGTTGACTGGCTGCCCGTCCCACCGCAGACGAAACGTTTTGGCAATCCGATCCCAAAATGAAAAGACGCTGGAATAATTGCTGTCAGTTTCGTCCCGTAATCGTGAGTGATGTACGCGATGGATTGCCGGCGTCACGATCAGCAAACGCAGCCAGCGATCCATCTTTTCGGGGAACTGCACATTGCTGTGGTGAAACAGAATCACTGGCAGGAGCAACATCTCATAAGCCAACAGTTGGCCGACGGTGATACCCAGCAGCGGAATCACGGCCAGACGTAAGGCCGATGAAATCAGGATTTCTCCGGTATGAAATCGGGTTGCGGTCGTGGCATCCATCTCCGGGTCACTGTGATGCACGCGATGAAAGCGCCAGAGGAAACCAATTTTGTGATTGGCCCGATGCCACAGATACATCCAGCCATCGAATAGCACAATCGCCGCCACGGTCGCCGTGGCCGGCGGCAATTGAACGAGGCGCAATAATCCGAAGCTCTTGCTCTCAGCCCACAAACCTATTCCAGCAATCAATGGAGCGGCCAGCAGCGCCGATCCTGCGGCGTTGAGCAATCCCAGCGTCAGATTGCGGACTGCGTGGAGAAAACGATGATGACGGCCACTCGCCGCAGGCGCCCAGCTTTCCAGCGCCAGCAGTAGCGCCAAACAAAACGCTGCAATCAGTGTCGGGTATTGTTCCGGCGTGATCTTCATTGCCTGCCTCTTTGGCGAAGGTAGGCAAAGGCTTTCCATCAGACAAATACTATTTTCCTGACAGATGATATAAGCTTTTCTTGATGCTGGATAACTTCAATCTTTACCCTCTGCACGTCTTTCGTCTGGTCACTCGCAGTGGCAGCGTGACGCGCGCCGCGCAAGAGCTTTTCATCAGCCAGCCGGCTGTCTCAGCGCACTTAAAGGCACTGCAAACAGCCATCGGCGAACCCTTGTTTGAACGCACGCCGCGCAGCATGCAACTCACAGAGGCTGGCACGGTTGTGCTGGAACAGGTCAATCGTCTGTTCGCGCTGTACGAAGAGATTCCCACAGCCATTGACGCAATGCGGGGGCGGGTGCGCGGTGAAGTGATTGTGGCAGCCTCCAGCACGCCGGGCGCGTACCTTGTCCCGGAGCTATTGCGGCAGTTTCAGGAACAATACCCGGAAGTCCGCCCGGTGCTGCGCGTCGGTGACAGTGCCGAAGTGTTGCAATGGTTGTTGGATTATCAAGCGCCGCTGGGAGTGATTGGGGAGATGAATATCGCGGAAGGCCTGAAAAGTGTGGAAATCGGTTCCGACTTCTTACGACTGGTCACTGCCGCAGGTGATTCGCTTTGCCGCGTCAAACAGGTGAAGCCTGAACATCTGCGCGGGCGTACACTGCTGCTCAGGGAGCAAGGCTCAAGCACGCGGGCTGGCGCGCAAAGTTTGCTTGGCGAACGGCTAAAAGAGTTCGAGCGCGTGGTGGAAGTCCCCAGCCCTGAAGCGATCAAGCAGTCCGTGGCCTCCGGATTGGGAGTCGCAGTGCTTTCATCGTGGGCGACTAAGTTGGAAGAGGCAGCCGGACTGCTTCAACCTGTCCGTGACCCCTTGCTGCGGCAATCGCGCAAGTTTTTTCTGGTGAGAAGGAAAGATCGCGTGCTGAGTGGGAGCGCCGCCGCGCTCTGGGACTGCTTGACCACATGCAAACCAAGGACGGCTTCAAAAAAGCAGCAGCGTGGCAGCATCAAATCGAAATGACTGACTCGGTGGGCTGTAATGCTCACCAAATTGAATGAAACCAGGCAGCCTCGCTCAACTACTTTTTTCGCTTGAACCGGTTCTTGGAATAGACCTCAAATTCTTTGCCCGGTGCAGCCAATTCAAAGACCTCTGCAGGTACTTGCCATTCAAAACGAACTAATATTCACGCTCGACCTTTCCATTGCCGGATTGTCCTTTGGCCGTGCCTTCCCACGAGCCGACGAAATACTTCAAAGGCTCCCAGACATCCGCCGGTCAAGCGGTTTGTGCCATGATCGCAGGTGATAGCAAACATGCTAGAAGCAACAGCGCGCTCAATATCACACCACGCAGCGGCAGCATTCCGCGGCCAGGCTTTCTCATAAGTTTTTTCACTGTTCTTCTCCTCGAATAAGATTCCGATCAAGAAAAGCATCGGAAGATGAAAAACACCAGCGGTTAAACCGCATCTACCGCAAACTGCGTAAGCAATGCGGGTTGAGATGCAGCCTTTGGCTCACGCGGCAGCCTGACAGTAAAGGTTGTTCCCACGTCCACTTCACTGTCAACAGTAAGTTGCCCCCTGTGGTCTTCGATCAGCTTTTTCGTTAGCGCGAGGCCCAGCCCAGTGCCTTTCTCCTTAGTGGTGAAGTACGGCTCGAAGAGGTGTTCCAGTGCCTCAGGCGCAATGCCCTGGCCGGTGTCGGCGAACTCGATCTCGACGTTTGAACGGTGCGGGTAAAGCGTGATTGTCAGTCTGCCGCCGTTTGGCATCGCCTGGATGGCATTGATGGCGAGATTCGAGAAGCAGGTCTTGAGTTGCTCAGCATCGGCCTGAAGATGAGTGTCATGCGAGCGGCTGCTGTCGGCCTCCGAAACTACCCGGACGGCCAGGCGCACATCCTGTTGTTCGGCCTTGGCGCGCACTATGCTTATTATTTCATCAATGAGTGACCGTGCGTCCAGTTCACCGAGCTTGAGCCGCGCCGGGCGGCCAAGATTCAGAAAGTCGCTGACCATACCGTTGAGCCGGTTGATCTCACCTTTGATGTTGTCCATCAGTTGCGCGAAATCGGCGCGCGCCAACTCTGTTGCCGGCGCGAATTTGTCGCGCACGTAATCAACCGAGAGGCTGATGAAGCTGAGGGGGTTGCGAATTTCATGGGCGATTCCCGCAGCAACGCGACCGGATATGGCAGAACGTTCAGCGCGCCGCAGTCTCTCTTCCAACTCGCGCTTGTCGCGTAGTCCCGCGAGCATATCGTTGAAGGTGCGCGCCAGCGTCCCCACCTCGTCACGCCTGACAACTCGTACTTCAAAATTGAATTCTCCGGCTGAGACTTTCCGCGCCGCATCCGTCAGTTCCTTAATCGGACGCGTGAATCGCCAACTCGCCACGGCGACGATGGCGATGAGCAGGATGCCGAGAACGCCAATAGCGGTCAGGCGCTCCCGTGATTCCTCACGCACGAGTTCGCCAAGACGATGCGGCGAAACGATGATGATGACGCGCCGTTTGCCTCTTTCAGTCTCGATGGGGTAACTGAGGACTTTCTCCGTCTCGCGGTCAAGGATGGACGCGCCGCGTTTCGGCGTCGCTGGTTTCAGTGGGGAGAGATCGCCGATCGCGTCATTGAGGTTTTTGCCAATGTCGCTCTGTTCCGCGCTGTCCAGAATGCGCCCATCTGCATCGGCCACGATGATCCGGTGGATGATGTGGCTTTCGTCAAGACCGACGCTGAGGCGTCCGTCCCGTGGGACGAGGTTGTAGAGGTACTCACCACTAGGGAACGAAGCCTGAGCCAAATCAACCGCCAACGATACCTCGTTGATGTGTTCAGCCACGAGGCTCGTGAGGCGAGCTTCAAGGTGCCGACTGATGAAGTAAAGCGCTGCAATCGTGGCAAGCAAAATCAGCATTGTGAAAGCTACGATCTGGGCGCGGAAGCTCAATAAAGGGGTATCTGTCTTGCCGATCATAATCGCTATTCCTCTCCTTCCTACAACTTCTGGTAGAAGGTAAATCAATCCGGTTTGATCTGGTCTCTACTGTGCAGTCACGTTGCGCTGAATTTGAGCAAGCGAAGGCTATTGAGAATGACCAGCACTGTCACACCGACATCGGCAAAGATCGCCAGCGCCAGATTGCTCACACCAGCCAGCGCCAGACCGACAAACAGCAGCTTAGTGATCACTGCCAACAGCGTGTTGAGTTTAATCATTGAAATGGTTTGACGCCCAAGCGCCACTAAATATGGGATCAGTTCCAGACGGTCGTTGAGTATGGCGATGGAGGAGGCTTCAATCGCTGTGTCGCTTCCCGCCGCGCCCATCGAGATGCCGACCGAAGCGAGAGCCAGCGCGGGCGCATCATTGACGCCGTCTCCGACCATCGCCACCGGGCCGTATTTCCCGGCGAGCGCCTTAATTGCCTCGGCTTTGTCTTCTGGCAGCAGTTCTGCTCTCACGTCGCTGATGCCAAGCTCATCCGCTACTGCCTGTGCCGGAGCGCGATGATCGCCCGTCAGCATAGCGGTCTTGACGCCCAACCGCCTCATTTCGGCAATCGCGGCTTTACTCTCCGGCTTGATCTCATCGGTCACTGCAATGATTCCTTCGACCTCTTTACTGCTGCTGATGACAATGGATGTCCGGCCCTGCCGTTGCAGTTCTTCCACTTTGTCAGTAACTTCCTGCTGAACGTGATGCTCTTCGGTGATGAAAGCCAGCTTGCCGATGCAATGATGCCGGTCGTAACAAACCACACAGTCGGCTTTCGCCCCCTTGCCGAGAATCGCTCGGAAATTCTCGGTTCCATGCGGCGTGAGACCTTCATTGCGCGCGCCTTCAACGATGCTCTGCGCCAGGGGGTGTTCGGAGTACAACTCAATGCCTGCGGCGCAGGCCAGCAGATGCTCTCTGGTAGCATCGCCAAAAGGCACGACATCGGTAATTACGGGCTTGCCGTAAGTCAGCGTGCGCGTCTTGTCCATTGCCACGACAGCTACGCGGCCAATCGCTTCGATGTACTTTCCGCCCTTGACCAAAGCACCGCGCGCGGACGCATTGCCGATGGCCGAGTAGATCGAGATGGGAGTCGAAATGACCAGCGCGCATGGGCAGGCAATGATGAGCAGCGTCAGCGCCTCGCGAAACCATTTGTCGAAAGGTTGCCCATAAAGCAACACTGGGATCATCACAAGCAGCGTGGCAATCACGATGATGGCGGGCGTGTAATAAGCCGAGAACTTCTCAATGAACTTCTGCGTATCGGCCTTGTTCTTTGTCGCTTGAAACGTGATGGCGACGATCTTCGCCAGAGTCGAGTCCTGCGCCGCGCGGGTAACACGAACTTCCAGATAGCCCTGTTTGTTGAGCGTCCCAGCAAAGACCTGATCGCCCGGATGCTTGTCTTTCGGCAGTGGCTCGCCGGTGATTGTGGATTCATCAACCGACGAAGCGCCCGTCACGATCTCCCCATCCATCGCAATCTGGTCGGAAGGTTTAATGATGAGAATGTCGCCGACTGCGACCTGCTCCACTGGCACTTTGCCTTTGCCTTTCACGCCCGCTGTTTTGGGCGCGCGCTCAACCAGGCTTTGCAGAGCAGATTTGCTCGTCTCGATGCCGAAATCTTCCAGCCGTTCGCCGAGCGTGAACAAAACGATGACGACTGCCGCTTCTTCGTATTGACCAAGATAAAACGCGCCGACGACCGCTATCACCATCAGCAGATTGATGCTTTTGAAATTGAGTTTGCTCAACGCCTTCAGGCCGTTGAGCAACGTGCGATGGCCGATGGCAACGATGATCGCGGCGAAGAACAGCGCGCCGATCACTGACGGAAGATGCCATCCGGCCAGTGAGAGAAATTCAAAGACCGCGACCACCACCACGCTCAGGATAAGCCGGCGGAACTTCGCATCGCCCCACAACCCTGGGGTTTTCGGCGCTTCATTGATAACGGGCAGATTTTTCATGGTTAATTCCGGGATAGTGTCAGGGGACAATTCTTCAAGCGATCATTTCAGTAATCAGCAAAGCGATGAAGCCCACAAAGAACATTGCCGTCTGGATAGGCGTCTCTTTTTCCTCGTGCGCTTCAACCATGAGTTCTTCAATGACAAGGTAGAGCAGCGCCGCACAGCCAAAGGCCAGGACGCCTTCGAGCATTGCGCCTGACAAATTATGCAGGAAAGTTGCGCCGATAGCCGCGCCCGCCAGCAATAGCCCAGCCAGCCCCGCACAGACGGCCATGATCTTCAGCCGAGATTCGCCCGACTCGCTGAGCGCAACTGACGCTGCGAGGCCGAGAAACATCACTTCGACTGCCAGCGCGACAGTCAGCACTCCCCCCGCCTTTGCGCCCGCAGCAAAGCTCACGCCGATGAGCAGCCCGTCAATCAGGACATCAACTCCAAGCGTTATCAGCAGACCGGTGCGATTCTCGACCTTCGACTCATCACCAGTCGCTTCCTGTTCCAACCCTGCGGTCAACTGTTTGACCAGCAACATCAGCGCGACGCCGATGCTGAAGCCGATAGTCGCAGCGACAGGCTTTCGCTCGTGCATCATGTCGGGCAACAGTTCCACCGCCACCGCCGCAAAGACCAGCCCTGCTGCGAAATGCTGCACGGCGCTTCTAACCTTTGGCCCCGGAGCGCGGAGCGTCGCCAGCGCCCCGCCTCCGATAAGGGTTCCAGCCGGAATTAAGGCGTAGGTCAATACGCTGAAAAGGGTATTTGTCACTTGTCACCTCACAGCGCTGCTTGATCCTGCTCGCCAGTCTGAATGCGAATGGCTGTCTCGACCGGCCAGACGAAGACTTTGCCGTCGCCGCTGTTGCCTGTGTGCGCGGCGCGCACGAGCATCTCGACGATCTGCTGCGCCGCTCGTCTGGCGCGACGATCTCAAGGCGTGCCTTGTTCTTGAACTCGTCAAGTTGCAACGAGTGCTGCTCTTGCACGCTCCGCCGCCGTCCAAAGCCGCGCGCTTCGGTCACGGTCATGCCGGGAAAGTCCGCCAGCGTTTTAAGCGCGCTCGTGACTTTGTTCAGCATAAATGGCTGAATCATCGCTGTAATGATCTTCATCTTTGTTTTCTCCTATTTGTTCATCCTTCTCCTCATCACGCTCGAACCAACCATAGAGAGTTGGCAGCAGGAGCAGCGTGAGCAAGGTGGAAGTAATCAGACCGCCAATGACGACGGTCGCCAGCGGGCGCTGCACTTCAGCACCTGCCGAAGTCGCAATCGCCATGGGAATAAACCCCAAGCTCGCCACTAGCGCGGTCATCAGCACCGGACGTAAGCGAGTATCCGCGCCTTCCCGCACTGCGTCGGTCACCGATCTGCCTTCCTCACGCAGCCGGTTGATGGCACTGACCATCACCACGCCGTTCAGCACCGCCACGCCAAAGAGCGCAATGAAGCCCACGCCTGCGGAAATGGAAAACGGCAGCCCACGCAATGCCAGTGCAAACACGCCGCCGACAATGGCAAAGGGAATGCCGGTGTAAATCAGCACAGCTTGCTTGAGCGAATTGAACGTCGTGAAGAGCAACACGAAGATCAGGAACAACGCCAGCGGCACGACGATCAGCAATCGTTCCGACGCGCGTTGCAGGTTTTCAAACTGTCCTCCCCAGCGCAGGTAGTAACCGTTGGGTAACTTGATTTCTTGCTCAATCGCCGCTTGCGCATCCTTAACGAAACTGCCGATGTCGCGGCCTCTGACATTCAATTCCACGACAATGCGGCGGCGCGTGTCTTCGCGCGAAATCTGCGCCGGGCCTTCAACGATAGAGATGTCAGCCAATTGTGCGAGCGGTATGCGCGCGCCATTGGGAGCCGAGACGAGTAGTGCCTTGATTGTCTCCACATCGCGGCCTGCGGCTTCGTTCAGGCGCACGACCAGATTGAAGCGTTGCTCGCCTTCGTACACCAGGCCCGCCTGCTTGCCGGCGACGACGGATTCGACCAAGTCGTTGACCGCCTCGACGTTGATGCCGTAGCGCGCAATCGCCGCGCGGTCAGGTTTGATCTGCAACTGCGGCAGGCCGGAAATCTGTTCGACTTTGACATCTTCCGCGCCGCTCACCTTGCCGACAACGCGGGCGATCTTTTCGGCTTCTGTCTTGAGCGTGTCGAGATCGTCGCCAAAGAGCTTGATGGCGACATCGGAGCGCACGCCGGAGATCAACTCCGAGACGCGCAATTCAATCGGCTGCGAAAAGCTGAAGGCCGCGCCCGGCACTTTGTTTTCCAGAGCCTCGGACATTTTCTCGATCAACTCTTCGCGGCTCTTGGTTGTTGTCCATTCATCGTGCGGTTTGAGCGCAACGTATAAATCGCTGACTTCCACGCCCATCGGGTCGGTAGCGACTTCGGCGCGTCCGGTCTTGGAAATGACCGTCGTCACTTCAGGAAAGCTCTTTAGCACTTTCTCCGTCTCGGTTCCGATGCGAACCGATTCCGTCAGCGACACGCTGGGCAAGCGCGCGATTTGCACTGCCAATGAGCCTTCGTCTAAACGTGGAATGAACTCCGCGCCGAGAAACGGAAACAGCGCGCCGCTGACGATCACTAATACCAATGCCGCCGTCAGCGCTGGCATGCGCCGCCGCATCACGAACGCCCGCGCCGGTTCGTACCAGCGGCGTGCATAACGGATGATCGGACTTTCGGTTTCTGCGACTTGACCGCGCAACACGAACGTCAGCATCGCCGGAACATACGTCAGCGACAGCAGCAGCGAGCCAATCAGCGCAAACACCACTGTCAGCGCCATCGGCTTGAACATCTTGCCTTCAATGCCTGTCAAGCTGAGGATTGGTAAGTAGACGATAGCGATGATCGCTACGGCAAAGACGACGGGTCGCGCCACCTCCAGACAAGCCTCAAGAATGGTACGCTCCGGCGGTTCCTTCGATCCTTCGTGCTGGGCTTCGGCACGCCTGCGCACCGCGTTCTCGACCATCACCACCGCACCATCCACGATCAATCCAAAGTCGAGCGCGCCCAAACTCATCAGATTGCCGGACACATTGAAGACGCGCATCAGAATCGCCGCAAACAACATTGAGAGCGGAATGATCGTCGCTACCAGAAGTGCCCCGCGCCAGTTGCCGAGCAGCAGAATCAACACGACGATGACAAAAATCGCGCCTTCAATTAAGTTTTTCGCTACCGTCCAGATCGTGCGGTCAACCAGTTCCGTGCGGTCATAGAACGGGATCAATTCGACGCCTTTGGGCAACGTCTTTTTGACTTCCTCGACGCGCGCTTTAACGCGCTCGACAACCGCACGGGAGTTCTCCCCTTTAAGCATCATCGCAATGCCCGCGACGATTTCGCCCTCGCCGTTCGAGGTCACTGCCCCTTGCCGCACGGTAGCGCCTGCGACAACTTCGCCCACATCGCGCACAAAGACAGGCACGCCGTCTTTGCCCGTCTTCACGACAATCATTGCGATGTCTTCCGGCGAACTCACGAGACCGATACCGCGCAGCAGATATTGTTCGGCGTCTTTCTCGATATACGCGCCGCCGACGTTCGCATTGTTACGAGCAACAGCGTCAAAGACATCGCGCAAGCTCAAGCTGTAAGCCTGCAACTTCGCCGGATCGAGCCGCACCTGATACTGCTTCTCAAACCCGCCGAAGCTGTTGACTTCGGTCACACCCGGCACGCCCAGCAGTTGCCGCCGCACGCTCCAATCCTGAATCGTGCGCAGCGCCGTCGCGTCGTACTCCCTGGGGTTCTTCGCTTTCAATTCGTATTGATAGATTTCTCCGAGGCCCGTTGAAATCGGCCCCATCTCTGGCGCACCGATATTTTCCGGGATTTGCTCGCGTGCCTGCGAGAGCCGCTCCAGTACGAGTTGGCGCGCAAAGTAAATATCTATCCCGTCGTCAAAAACGATGGTGACTGCCGAGAGACCAAACTTTGAGACCGAACGAATCTCCTCAATATCGGGCAGTCCGCTCATCGCCACTTCGACCGGGAAGGTTATTTGTCGCTCAACATCAAGCGGAGAAAGGGCGGGCGCAGCAGTCAACACCTGCACCTGTACATTGGTCACGTCTGGCACGGCATCAATCGGCAGGTTCATCAAACTATAGATGCCCGCGCCGATGAGCAAGGCGACCGCCAGCAACACCAACAAGCGTTGCGCTACAGCAAAGCGAATGAGTGCGTTGATCATCAGTGTTCCTCCCCCAGTTCGCCTTTTTGCAACTGCGATTTCAGTGTGAAGCTGCCCTTCGTCACGACGCGCTCACCGGCTTTGAGTCCGCCCGTGATTGCACGGTAGCCATTGCTCTCCCCGCCCAACTCCACTTCGCGCACTTTGAAATGCCCCGGCTCGTTTTCATCCGCAATGAAAACGATGGCGCGCTCGCCCATTCGTTGAATCGCTGCCGCAGGGACAGACAGTTCTTCGCCTGCGGGTTCCGCTCCGCTTACCTGAAACTCGACTTCGACAAACATGCCGCCTTTGAGCCGCTCGCCCGCATTGGCAAGTTCGATACGCACCTTCGCTGTGCGCGTTTCTTCATTCAGTTGCGGATCAATGTAGGTAACGCGCCCTGTGCGCGCATCACCGCCGAGCGCAGTGGAGGAAATGCGCGCCGCCGTGCCGACACGCAGACGGCTGACCTGCGCTTCCGGCACATTGGCAATCACCCAGACAGTCGAGAGATTAGCGATGGTGAAAAGTGGTTTGCCCGGTTCAATCCCTGCGCCCGCATTGACCAGCCGCTCCGTGACTGTGCCGGAAACAGGCGCGCGCAGCGCAATCAGCGAAGTGTCGCGCTTGTGATCGTCGCCGTGCTGGCTGTGCTCTTCTTCACTGACCGGTGCGCCGAGGGATTTCATCTCATCGCGGATGTGCGCCACATCCACGCGGTCGGTTTCAACTTCGGCGCGGGCTTCCTGGATTTCCTTGTTGAGCGCGATGTTACTTTGAAAATCGTACTCGGCCTTTGCCGTCCGATACGCCGTCTCTGCCGCCACCAGGTCTTTGCCCGCACCCGCGCCCACTTCGATCAGTCGCTGCGTGCGTTTGAGCGCGGCTTCGGCCTCATCCAGTTTTGCTTTGGCAGACAACACCGCCGCGCGATTTTCGGCCTGCTCCACGCGCTTCAGGTTGCGTTCCGCCAGCGCCAGCTTTGTTTCGGCCTCGTGCAGCTTGCCGTGCATCTGCGCGATTTGCGGGCTGGCAATGACGGCCAGCGGTTGTCCTGTGCGCACGCGGTCACCGAGCGCGACATAAACCCGCTCAATGCGACCCGACACCAGCGGCGTCGCCTGCTGCGTCTGTTGCTGGTTGACCTCCACCGAGCCGGTCACACGGAGCAATCCGCCGCCTGCGCGCGCAGCGACTTCGGCAAATTCGAGTTTGGCTGCGGCTAAAGCTTCGGGTGACAGGCTGACTTCCTCGCCTTCACCTTCCTTGTGTTCGCCTGCTTTTTCGCCGGCTTCTGCCTTCGCAGCTTCTTCCTTCTTTGCGCCGCCGCAAGCGGACAGAAACAATGCCGCCAGCATCAGAATTCCGGCGATCAGTAAGACAGTTCGCAGTTGGGATGATTTGATTTCAAGTGATGGTATTTTTACTTCGTTGTTCATTGGGTTCCTCATTTCTCGATGCCTCCCATCGCGGACTGCAAATCAGCCAGCGCACGATACCGTTCAGCCAGCGCTTCGGTGTATTCGCGTTGTGAATCAAGCAAGCGCCGCTGCTCGGCAATCAAATCAGTGACGCGAAATGCGCCGACATCGTAAGCCGCGCGAATCGCGCGAATGTTTTCGGTCGAGCGCGCAATCACGCCTTGCTCGAAGGTGGCGAGTGATGCTTGCGCCGCCTGGTAACGCGCCAGCGCGCTGCCGACTTCCGCGCGCACGACGGACTCGACGAATTCACGACGACGTTGTGTCTGGGTTATCGTCGTTGCGGCTTCGGCCTTCGCGCCCTGATTGCGATTGAAAAGCGGCAGTGGAATGGAAACGCCGACGGAAAAGAGTTTGTCGCGGTCGGTCAGAAAACCAATCGGCGTGTCATCAAAGCTGTTCTGGCTTGTCCCGTAGCGAGCCGAGACGATGATGTCCGGCACGGCCTGCGCCTTTGCTAGTCTGAAACCGGCCTGCGCGGCTTCTTCCAGCAGACGCGCCATCCGTAAATCGGGGCGCGTGCGTAGCGCGATTTCAATGGCGGCTTCGGTTGTCGCGGGCGGCTCGCGCAGGATCGGCTGCGCCAGTTCCTCGCGCACTTTCAGTGATTCGCTGAGTGGAATTCCGGCCAGCGTCTTCAATTTCAGCAGCGCCGCCTGCAAGCGCCCCTCGACCAGTGCCCGTCGCGAGCGCAATCGGTCAAGTTCGACACGCAGCAGATTGGCTTCCAGCGGCGCGGCATCGCCTTCGCTGACGCGCGCCTCGACAACCCTGACTGTCTGGGCGTCGAGCCGGTTCAACCCCTCGGTAATGTCGAGTTCGCGTTGTGCGGCCAGCGCCTCGACATAAGCCGCACGCACTTCGGCGGCGAGCCTGCGTTCACGTTCAGCGACTTCGGCCTCGGCGACTTCGAGTTCGGCCTGCGCCAGATTAAGCCGTCGTCCGCGCTTGCCGCCGAGTTCGAGCGGGACGGAAACACCTATCGTCGTCACACGCTCGCCGGGTGAATTCAGCACGCCGCGTTGCTGCTCGAAATCGAGCGTTGGATTTGGCCTCAACCCAGCCTGCTGCAAACGAGCGCGGGCGCGGTCAACTTCCAACCGAGCAGCAGTAAGTTCGGCATTCGAGGCAAGCGCCCTTTTGACCAGTTCAACCGTGGATACACCTTGCACAGGCTCCACCATTGACGTGCTTTCTCTATCCGCCGAGGTTGCTGGAACCAAGTTGAGGGGCATGGATGCCTGACGCGCGTCTTTCGCATCAGGTTGTGCTGTGATGGGAGGCAGGTTCTGCGCTGCAGTAATTGCAGACAAGATGCCAACCAGCAGTGCCGAAAAATAAACTTTCCCGGTCACGCGCAAAGACGACCGCACTACCTGCCATAAACAGAGGCAGCTTCGCCGATAAAACATAATCACAACCTTTCCTGGCACACTGCCATGCCAATACCTGCTTGTATTCGCAGGCTCGCGGCTTTACAGCGAGATGCATGGCAGTGATGCCAATGACCATAACGATTCGGACACGAAGGCGAGAATCAAAGGAAACACTTCACCTCAGACGACGCGCCTTAGTGATGTAAAGGGAATCGAAGAAAAATCAGCAGGAGGCTGATCGTGGAGGGTGGTCAGTGCCGTTAAGCCAGGCTGTGGGAAGGTTGACAGGTTGAACCAGGTATTGGTGCTGGATGAGGGCGATGCCTGAAGAATCCTGCACCGTAACAGGCAGGATATGGATGCAGCAACAAAAGCAGTCTTCTTCCATCGCCCCGGATCGTGAATGCTGTTTGCCTTGCTGGTTGCTGTCGTCGGTATCTGCGGTATCTGCTGACGTCATCGTGCCGGGCAGAGATTGCGTTTGTGCTGACGGGCTGAGTTCGACGAATTCATCACAACAGAAACCTGAGAAAGTCAGATCGGCAAGAGTGAAGAGGAGGAAGAAAACGGCAATGCCGCGATACACGCAGTTGGGTCGCAGCAAATTGTTGAATCTCGAAACTTTCATACTCCTGTCATTTCCAAGCTAGCACGGAGAGGATTAACGGGTCAATCTCAAATTCAGGGTAGCTCGGCTGGTATCTTTAATCGCTTTCAAATCCCTGGCTGATAAATTTCAGGGTGCGGCTATTTTCCGTGACAGTGCGCACCACATTATCCGGCGCGCCATCAGGAAACTCGGCTTCAATTTCCAGTGTCACTTTTACCCGTGCGCCGATCAAGCCGGACAGGTGTGCGATGACTTCGTCAGCAATGCGCCCCGCGTCACGGCCTACGCGCGTTGGGTCGAGCGTGATACTGCCGTGGAAACGCTTCGGTGCGGAGGCTGGTTTGGGTGATGGAGAAGTACCGCTGGAGGTGTTCCCACCCACGGACTTTGGCAGCGGTGTTGTTTCTGTGCCTTCTTCTGTTCCCGCAATCACAGCAGGCGCGGGTGCGGCCTCAGCAGTGAGCTGCTTGACAGCGACTTCTGGCCTGACCAGTAATCCCGATTGGTTACTCTCCCCAATCGAAATATTTTCCCCACCACGCAATCCGCGATAACGTCCGTTCGCTTCATCGAAACTGTCGGCATAGGCAAACGAATCTTGCCCCCACAGTAGCAGGCCCAGCCCATCTTGCACTGCCGCCAGCAACACCGCCGAGTCTTTCAGTCTGGGCAGGTAAAGGTAGCGCGCGAAATCTTCGACCAATTGTTTGATTGAAACGTGATTGCCGCTGCGCCAAAGCACGCGATCCAATTCCATTTTCAACCGCGTTCCGGCCAGCGCAGTCACCAGCAATTCGTCGTTTCGCAACTTCTTGCTCGCACGCACGGCCAGCGCATCCTGGCCCGACAAACGAGAACTCTGCCATTCAATAGCCGACTGCGGCGTGGCCTGCGTAGGAACCAGCAGCCATTGATACGCTTCGGGAATCCGCGCGATCAGCGTGGTATCGGCAGAATTCCTTTGATTCTCGGCCTGCTTTACCTGGTGCTGAGAGAGTTGGTCACGCAATTCCTTGTCGCCCAGAATGGATTCCCACGCCAGATAGCGCCGCACGGCTTCGTCCAAATCCTGCAATCGCGCTTTATCAATCGCCAGAAAGACCAGAGCGTTTTGATAAAGCCGGGGCGTGTTGCCGCGCATTTCCAGAATGGCTTTGGCCGCTGCTTCGGCAGGATTCCCTGGCTCTTTGCTGTAGGGATGATCAAGCCCCAGCACCACCAACCGCGCATCCAGATCGTCTGCTACGTCTGCGCCCGATGCAGGCAAAGAATGAATGCGGCTGAAATCGCCGCGACGCTTTTCCTGCTCATCCCGGCGGAGCGATTTATCAAGTCCCAGGTCTTTGCTCAAACGCAAAGATATTTCCTGCGCTACCGCATCAGGATTGCGTTTGAGTTGTTCGGCGCGATCTTCGGCCAGTTTGGTCACCGTCGGCTGAGTCGAATACCAATACCGCGCGCCGTCTTGATAAAGGTAGGTTGCAGCCCCGCTCAATCTTCGCAGTGCGTCGCCAAAGATGGCAGGCGATTCGCCCGGCATTACGCAACCGAGTTTGACGCGGCGGTCTTCAATGCCGCGATTCGCCGCATTCGCGGTTGGCGCAGAACCCAGGTAGATCGTTCGTGCAACGCGGCGGCAGGCGGCATACTTGCCCAGATTCGGCACTTCGCCATCCAACCGCAGCGGCAGCGCGTTCGGGCCATCCACATCTTTTTCCAGCACCGGCACCCAGTTGTCCGACAGGTAGCGCGTCAACTCGAATTGCACGCGCGGATCGTCAATCGAAATGTTGGCGGGCAGGATCAGCGGATTGCGGTCGCCCTTTTCCCACAGGCTGTGAATCACCGCCGCCATCAACCGTAACACGCCGCGCGTGCGTTGGAATTTCACCAGCGTTGACCAGTCGGTATAAAGCCGGTCAAAAACTTCCGGGTGGATCGGATAAGCAGCTTTCAGCCGTTTCTCGTAATCGGCGTCGTGGCATTCGGGCGGGAACTCCTGCTGCTGAGTGCGATACAGATCAAAAAACGCACGCGCCACCACGTCACGCGCTTTGTATTGGTCGGTTTCGATCAACGGCTCAAACAATCGCCGCCGCACGATCTCAAAACCTTCTTCGGCGCTGGCTGGTCGCCACGAAGATTCGACACGACCGACAGCGTTGCGCAAACGGTCGAGCGCCGCCCGTCCGCGTTCGCCGCCCACTTCCACGTCGTCGGCTTTCGTGTGCGGCGAGCCAGAAGAATCTGACGCGGGCAGGCTGATGACCAGCAGGCATTGTTTGGCCAGTTTCGCCGATTCGGTCAGCGCCTGGGCGAAGGTGAAGTGCGTTTCAAAGCTGCCGCCAGGCAGATCAGCGTTGTCGTGCAGTTGGCGCGCGTAGGCCACCCATTCATCAATCAGGATAAGGCACGGGCCGTATTCGTTCATCAATTCGCGCAGCACATCACCGGGACTGGTCGCGCGTTCGTCGTCAGCCTCGATGCGGGCGAAAGCTTTTTTGCCGCCGAGTTGATAGGCCAACTCTCCCCACAGCGTGCGCACCACCGTGCCGTCGGCTTTCACCGATGGATTGCCGGGAGAAAGCTTGTTGCCGACCAACACCACGCGCTTGACCACGGGCAGCTTGTCCGTTTCGGCCTCTTTCAACACCGTCTCAAGGCCCACAAGCTCTCCCGGCTTCGCGCCCGAAAACAGGTGATAGAGCGCCAGCATCGAATGCGTCTTACCGCCGCCGAAGTTGGTTTGGAGTTGCACCACCGGATCGCCGCCTTGTCCGGTCAGGCGTCGCACGGCGCCAATCAGCAAATGCCGCAAGCTTTCGGTCAGATAAGTGCGTCGGAAGAATTCGACCGGGTCGCGGTATTCGTCCACACCTTCGCCTAGATGGACTTGCCACAGATCGGCGGCGAACTCTGCCTGCTGGTAACGACCGCTGGCCACGTCGCGGTGCGGATTGACCACTTCGCGCCAGGGTTTCAGCGCGCTCGCTGCCTTGCTTTCAATCGCCGGATCGGCGGTCTTGCGGCGTTCGTTGCGCGCCTGTTCGTCGAAGCGCACACGCAACAGTTCCATCTTCATCTTCTCGATTTCGTCTGCTTGCGATGCGGAAACGGCGGTCAGCAATCGTCCGGCGGAATCCAGCGCGCGGTAGGCGTCGTCGCTGGAAAAGTTTTGCTGATGGGCGTGCCGGTTGCGCACTTCGCGCAGTTCACTGACAAGACTGCGTTCGGCGTGGCCGAGTGGTCGGCGAAAGACTTCGTTCCAGGCTTCCCACATCAAGCGCAGCAGCGCTGATGCATCCCATTCATCCAAATTACGATTGGCCAAAAGGCGGTCGTCACCAGTGAAGCGCCGCGCTTCGGCCAACGCTTTGTCCTGGTAAACATTGGTCAATTCGCGGGTGATGAACGGATGCAAGCCCTCTTTGAGCAGGTCTAGCGCCTTGTCTATGCGCTCTCGGTTGGTAACGGCCATGAATGACTCCTGTGTGAATCGTTGCTAAACCCACGGGGCAAAATGAATGCTGATTCGAACCGAAAGAAGCAAGCTGGGGATCGTTTCGCCTGCCATTGATTCTTGACTGCTACTCGAACAGTCCACCTTGATCGGGTTCCTGCCGCTCGCCGCCTTCGCGCGCCAGACGGGTGATCTCCGGCCAGCTTTGCACCAAGGCGTTGTAAGACAATGCCTCCGCCGCGCGCTTCTTGCGCTCGCAAACGGTGTACAGGCGATAGGCCAGTTCGCGCGCGATTTCGGATTGCCCGCCAAGCTTGGTGACAAGCTGCGCCGCTGCCGGTTCGCCGCCGCTTGTGAGCGCGCGCACCAGATGATGCACCGATTCCCAGACGGTCAGGCGCGCGTCGTCTTCGGGATTCCAGTCGGCGGGCAGTTCTTCCGGTTTCAGCAACCGCACCTTGCCGCCCTTCGATGCGAGCAGACCCGCTTCGACCATCCCGCCGACGCTGGTGTTCTTGGACTTGGAGAGCTGTTCGGCCACACCGTATTCGCCTTCGGCAAAACCCGACTGCTCGAACCAGGTCAGCGCCCAGCGCGTATCGGCGTCGAAATCGCCTTCCTGTTCGGCCAGCACTTCGTCGAGCGTTTGATTGATCAAGGCCAACGCCTCGCGCACCGGCAATGTGTTGCCTGCGGCGTCCAGCACTTTGGCAAAGCGGGTGTAGACCGCCATGCCGGGGCCGATGGCGGCCTGCGCCAAATCCACAGGCGCAATGTTGCCGCGCTGTAAATCGGCGAGCGCGGCGGGCAGTTCGGCTTTTAGTTGATTGAGGAAGTCGCGCCGCGTTGCTGTAGGCGCATTCGCTGCGCGCGTACGACAGACGAGGATGATGCTGGAGGCGAGGGCGTTGGCGCCGATGCCGATAGAGCGAGCATCGCGTTCCGTTCGTATCGGCCAAGTACCAGTGATGGCGAAGCCTGCCTCGATGACTGCATCAAGAAATGTTTCCCATCCCGTCGAGACAGTGCCTGCGCTCTCCGTCTCCGATTGCTTGAACGCGTAGTAGATGGTAACAGGAAACGCCGAATGCGCCTGTCCTGATAGACAGCGCATTGCTTGCGTCATACCGTCGAGGAAAAACTTTTCTGCCTGTTCCTTACCGCCTTGTCGATGTGGAGCAGCAACAAGCTCTTCTGCTTTTGGTACAGCTAGCGTTGCAAAAAGGTCAGGAAATACTGATTGCAGCGAGCGTCTTAACCAAACATAGAAGAAGTCAGATAGGTCCGAATACATGATATTGTCGAAATAAGGTGGGTCTGTGGAAACAGCCTTATCGCGACTAATGCTTTGTACCGCTGCATCGGCTTGGCCTGCCAAACCGGTTGCAGCAAAGGTAGCAGCCTCAAGGAATCGGACACTGCCTTCCAGTGACACAATAAAATCTCCCGCGGCACGGGCTAATTGATTAACTTCAGCATAATCCCAGACCATCGGGAGCGCTTGCCGAGCGAAGGTACTTTTTGCTTGGTCACGGGTTGGACTCCAAGCCACGAGCGTTGTGTTATAGTCCGCCGCCTTATCTACAGCGAGACCAAGATACACGGCCACCGCCTCTGCATACGCCACTGCACCAGTGCCGTCATCGCGCAGCGACTTGCCACCATCGGACAAACCAGCACCAAGTGCGTCGTGACGGATGCGTTCAGTCGTCTCCTCTACCAAGTCTGAAAAAGTTGTTAGACCTACTATCTGGCGCGGCGTGAATATACTGCCAAGAGTGTTCATGCCATACACAGGCGGCTGAAAATTGCGATGTTTCTTGGGCATCTCACAGTCGGGTTTCCATTCAGGCATCGCCTTGTGTGCAACAGCTTCCATCTCTGGCGTTGGTGCAAGATAGGTTCGACCGCGCTCACCCTCAGCCACAATTGCCATCAGCCGTGCGCCCATCCGTCCGGCCTTGCCCTCGTTGCGAATGTAGTCATACGTAACCGCCACGCCCGACATCAAGCAGAGAAAAGCACTCCGCTTGCCAGCCGATGTGCCTAGCTTCGCGGCTTCGGCATCCTTCGGGTTACCCACCTTCACCGTGAAGCGGTAGCCGTCGCCTTCGATCACCGGCTCGACGTAAGCCTCCTTGCCCGGCTTGGTCGAAAGCATAAAAGTGGAAGCAAGCGGCACGTCTACATGCGCAAAAGCTGGGTTGGGGCTTTTGACCGTGCGCGCCCACAGCCAAGCAATCACAGTCAGCCGCTGCCCCACATACTGCTTCAGGTCGGGCCGCTCTTTTGTCATCTCCGCCGTGATTTCGATCTTTGGGTACAGATGGCTGATGCGTTTTTCGGCTTCGTCGCGTATCCATTTGCCGTAATAGCGCACGTCTTCGGCCAGCCCCTGTGCGCCGCGCCATTGCTTGTCCATCTGCACTTTTTGTCGCTGCGCGTCGGGATTTACCGGCGGTTGCCCGGCGAATTTCGGCGGAATCTCGATCATCGCCTTATTGATCAGCACCGCCACCGGATTCAGATCGCTAGCGTAACTTTCCAGCCCCAGCCGCTGTGCTTCCAGCGGCAACGCCCCGCCGCCTGCAAACGGATCGTGAAAGGCGGGCAGCCGCTCCGGGTTGAACAACTCCGCCGCGCGCGGATGATCGCGGTTTTCAGCGCAGGTGGCGCACCAGCTTTTCCAGATTTCCGCCCGCGCCCGTGCGAGGACTTCTTCGTTGGTGGTGTTCTCCCACTTGACCAACTCTTCGATCAACTCAAACAGCTTCTGCCGCTCTTCATCGTTGCCAGGGTCGTCCACCATCTGCGCAAAGATCACCGCCCGCGCCGCCGCCAGCGGTCGCCGTGCCCACCACAAATGCAGTGTGCTTGGATGACCGTGGCGAATGGATTTTTCGCGCGCGGATGCCTTGTTGATCGCTTCGAGGGGAAGAGCGACTTCAATCAGTTTTTTTCGGAGTGTGGTCATTTTGTTTTCAGCAGCGCAAGCGGTTCGGTTTGCACCGTTTCATCCATCGTATCTGACTTCCGCATTCACGCAACTCACGACGGGTCACTGGCCCGCGCCAGCAATTCGGCGAAATCATGGTTCTGACTGACGACACTAAATTCCGGCTCACGCTGGAATGGGCGGCGCAGGTAATGGACGCGATGCGAACCGTCCGTCATAAATTCGACCATCGCCAGAATAAACTGATCGGGCTTGTTGAGCGAATAGAGAATCTCATTCTTCGTCACGGTGATCGTGTCCGCGCCGGCGATGCGCCCTTTGACTTCAATAAAACGAAGCTGGCCCGTGCCCGGCACGCGGCTTTCGATGTCGTAACCGAGTCGTTCAAATTCGCGGTCGGTCGGTTCAAAACCGAGTCGGCGTTCCACTTCCATCACAATCTGACGGGCGCGAGCGGCAGCGGCTTGCGTGTCGGTAATTGAAAAAGTAGCGGGCGCAGGTAGTGGCTTGCCGGTCATTTTGGCAATCAACCCCAGCGGAATGACCAGCAGCCCGCCGATGGCCACCGGCGGCAACGGGGAGATTTGCCGTTCCAACTTCAATTCGCTCATTCGCTTTTCCAGCCGCCCTTGCAACAGATCGGCACGTTTGCGGGCTTCACCGGAATTGAGGTGCGCGTTTTGGCGGCCTGCCTGTTCCTGCAATTTGAGATGTTCGGCGCGGTGATCCCAGTACGCGATCTCTTTGGTCAAACGGTCTTTGACGGCGGCCTCGGTTTTGGCGATCAGTTCCAGTTTGCGTTTGCGCACCTCTTCCAAATGCTCCGGCACGACATTGGCGATGGCGTACCGCTGCACCTGCGTTTCCAATTCGCGGGTGATCCAGTTCGCTTCCGGGCGGGCAAGTAATGCGTCCAGGTTGGGTTCGTCTTCGGCCAATGGGCGGTAATCCAGATACGGCGCGTAATGCAGATGGCGGGCATTGCCTTGCGCATCCATCTCGACATAAAGCATGCGTTTGGAAACGACGCGGCGTTCACCGGAACGGGTCAGACTGGCGTCCTGAATGGCGTGCTCCAGATAAAACAGCACACGCGGCTCCGTGCTGTAATCGCGTTCGTCCACCAACACCGCTCCACGACGCAATAAATCACGGTTACGTTCCAACGTCAGATCAATCACCGCATCCAGCAGCGCGTGGCCGGGACAAACAAACGCGGCGAGCGGTTGGCCCTGGGGTGAAACGAGCGATTTTTCAAAAGCGATGCGTTCGTAACGCGGCAGCACCGCTTCGCCGATACCGATCTGGCGATCCCGGTTGCGCACGGGCGCGGGCACGTGAGTGATTTCGTAACGACGCGGCTCACGCTGTTTGGTTGAACCGCCCAACCGTTTGAAGGCTTCCAGAAAGAAGGATTCGATGTAGTGCGGTTGCAGGCGACGCGCTTCGGCCCGCTCCATTTCTTCGCGGATGCGAAAGACGCGGCTGGCGTCCATTGCGTCGTGGGCCAGCGCGCGTTCTTCCAACAAATCCTGAAGCTGGCTGCGATCAAAAGCGTTTTCGACGACTCGTGACAAGCGGGCGCGGACATCGGGCTGTTCGCCATAACGAATGGCTTCAATCAACAATTCTTTGAGCGGCTTGCCGTCGAATTGCACTTTGCCGAGCACGTCAAAGACTTGCCCGCCCAGCGTCTCGCGCGCCTGTTCCAGCTTATCGAGCAGCAGGTGGTAGACCTCGCCTTCGCGCGTCTCATCGGCGATCAGATTCCACAGGTAACAGACCTCCGTCTGGCCGATGCGGTGGATGCGCCCGAAACGCTGTTCCAACCGATTGGGATTCCACGGCAGATCGTAATTGACCATCAGGTGTGCGCGTTGCAGGTTGATGCCTTCGCCGGCGGCATCGGTGGCGATCAGAACTTGCACTTGCGGATCGTGGCGGAAGGCTTCCTGCGCCTTCAGCCGGTCTTCGCGCCCCATTCCGCCGTGAATGCAAACGACCGCTTCATTGCGGCCAAGCAACGTGGTGATGCGCTGTGTCAGGTAATTCAGCGTGTCGCGGTGTTCGGTGAAGATAACCAGTTTCTGATTCGGAGAGGGATTCGGCGTTTGAGCATCTTTGGGAGTGGTTTTCTGCTCGACCGATTCTTGCAGCACGGCAGGCGTGAAGATTTCGCCAAACAGCCCGGCCAACTCGCGCCACTTTTTGTCCTCGCCGCTGCGACGCACACTAAGCGCGCTGGCTTCCAGCCGCTTCAGCGTTTCAATTTCAGCCTTCAGTTCAGAAATCGTTCGCGCGGCGGTGGCTCGATCCAGAATCTCTTCTTCCGCCACCTCTACCTCGTTATCCGGCGCGTCTTCCAGGTCTTCCACCTCTTCCGCATCCAACGACAACCCCGCCTGCTCCGTTAGCAGGCTTGTGGCAGTCGCGCCGCGCTGCAACAATTCCAACTCGCGCAACCGTCCTTCCAGACGTTCGCGTCGGCGACGCAACGATTGATAGATCGCCTCGGGCGAAGAGGCTAGCCGGCGCTGCAAGATCGTCAGCGCGAAACCGATTGTGCCTGCCTGTTTGTCGTTTTGAAGCGATTCGGCGCGGTTGAACTCTTCGCGCACGTAATCGGTGACGGCTTTGTAAAGTTGCGCCTCGGCATTGGAGAGTTTGTACGGCACAGTGTTGGCGATGCGTTCAGGAAAGAGCGGTGTGGCGTCGAACTTGACCAGGCTTTCTTTGACCATCCGGCGCATCAGATCGGAAACGTCTACGGTATGAACTCCATCGCGGAAACGTCCCTCGAAGCGATCACCATCCAGCAAAGCCATGAAAAGCTGGAAGTCTTCCTCTTTGCCGTTATGCGGCGTCGCCGTCATCAACAGAAAGTGGCGCGTCAGCGTCGAAAGCAATTGGCCCAGCCTGTAACGTTTGGTGTATTTGATCTCGCCGCCGAAGAACGTGGCTGAGAGCTTATGGGCTTCGTCGCAGACGATCAGATCCCAGCGGCAATCCGGCGTTTTTAGCTTTTCCTGCACATCTTCGTTGCGCGAGAGTTTATCCAGCCGCGCGATGACCAGATTGGTTTCCAGAAACCAATTGCCGGTGCGGGCAGCTTCCAGTTTGTCATTGGTGAGAATCTCGAAGGGCAGATGAAACCGTTTGTACAACTCATCCTGCCACTGCTCCGCCAGACTGCCGGGGCAGACCACCAAACAGCGTTGCAGGTCGCCGCGGGCGATCAATTCCTTAATCAACAATCCGGCCATGATCGTTTTGCCCGCGCCCGGATCATCTGCCAGCAGAAATCGCAGCGGTTGTCGCGGCAGCATTTCTTCGTAAACTGCCGTAATTTGATGGGGTAACGGATCAACGACTGAAGTATGGACAGCGAGCACTGGGTCAAACAGGTGGGCAAGGCGAATGCGATGCGCTTCGGAAACAAGCCGGAACAACTCGCCGTCGCCGTCAAAACTCCACGGGCGTCCGACTTCCACGACTTCGATACGGGCTTCATCGTGGCGATAGAGCAGTTCATTGGCCACTTTACCCGCAGGCGTTTTGTAGGTCAGTTCCAGAGCATCCGAGCCGAACCACTGTACGCTGACAACAGTGACCATCGAATCAGGAAGAATCCCTCGCACGGCGGCATTCGGTTGCAAGTCTTCGAGAGTGGTCATTATCCTTATCCTTTATTGATCCCGAAACAAAATGTTCAGGCCTGGATTGCAAGAGGCCGGCGTCCTGGCGATCAAGTTGAAGAGTGTAATGGGCAGATCGTTTTCAACCTTCGGGTCAGATAAGTTGTGTTCATGAAAGGCGTTTTGTGGAAAATGTCTCTCATGACCGGGGCGTTTCAATATACCCCGCAATCCAAAACGAATTCAATTGCTTTGACTTGTAATGTTTGATGAAGGCTGAGTTCCCACTCAAAAGTGTTGGGCGCCTGGCCGAGAAAAGTTGGTGAGTTGCGGCGGGATCGTCAATGATCTCTGGTTATGTCATCCGCTTGGTGGGAACGCTCAATTTCAGGTCTCCTGTCTCCGCTTTGCGATCTGCTCAACTCGACATTCAGCACTTCGCGCAAATTGTCGAAATGCCATTCACGATCCGACGGAACATACAAAGAGAGAGAAACTGGCCTCGATTCCTTTGCCAGTCCGGCAGTGTGCTCTGCTTGAAGCTGTGCTGTAGAAAACGAGAGCTGCTGATGAAGTTGTGAGGGCAGCCTTACGGCTTCTGTCGCTTTTACCATTTCCGGTCGGAACTGATTCACGCGATCCAAAATATCTTCCTTTTGAACTCGCTCGCCATTGTGTGCGCGGACTAGATCAAGGTCCCGGCGGTGAACGTCGAGCAGTTCAAAAGCACGATAGACGTCTTCACGCGTCTGCGCAGCGTAACGGTCAAGCTCCGCCAGCCTGCGTGCATCAGCAGAGTTGAGTGAATCAATCGCTGATTGAACAAATTGCTCGCGCCCTTTCTGTATTACCTGAAACGAAGCTTTGCCGATTTTTGACTCCCCCGAAGCCATTTCGCTGGAGCGAATCCTCTCAGCAACAAAGTCATTACGGACAGCCTGCGCGATGCTGGCTCTTTCCTGAAGATGCTCCTGAATGTGAGCGACTGTATCGCTGATCCGCACTGCTTCGGGCAAGGGATTGCGATCAAACGTCTCTTCCGGCACCAGGCTCTGCCAGGCCAGATTTCTGGCGAGCAAGCGGATTTCCCGCTGCTGCGATTCAGGGAGCAAGGCGCGCGCTTCGGTGATGGTCAGTCTATCCCCGGTTTGCTCTGAACCCGCTCTTTCAAACTCCGTTCCTCGCTCAATCAGCGCTTCATTCAGCAGTTGCCGTTCGATGCTTCCCATATTCGCCATGTATTCACGAAAGGTGCGGTTTTCTCTGGGAATCGCACCGAAGGCGCGAGTGACAGGCAGTTCGGCAAGGTTGTCGTCTCTGACAACGTCGGATCGCCTGGCGGACGGCAGTCGCAGTAAATCTCTCTTTCTTTCTTCGCTCAATTCATAGAGGAAAGTCCGCTCGTGGGGCGCGATTCGTTGACTCAGCAGGTGAAGATTCACGCTGCCCTCTCTGTTCATTTTTTCGTTGATGATGCTTGCCTGAAAATGCGCGATGGCTCTAACCGTCGTCCTTGTTTCCAGTTCTTGCAAGATCGCATTGAGAGCTTCGGAGGGTTCTATCCTTCCTTCACGCAGGTCGGCAGTTCGCGCAGCGCGCGCTGTTCTTGAAAGCCCGTAATTCAATCGCAGTTCGCGCATCTCCGGCGTGTGATGCTCCGGTGCGCGGCCATTGAAAAGCAGGTTTCGCTCCCAGGTGTTTAGCGGCATCACAGATGGCAGCAGATACTTCTCCGGCGCAACGCGATGCTGCCGTAATTCCTCGCTTCGGCGTTCGTTGACGCGAAGCAAATCAGCGGCTTCGCGGCCCAGTGCTTCAGGTGTAGTAGTGTTGAGGATTGCAGTGCGCGCATCGCGGAAAACAGATGAACGATTGAGAGCGCGCGTCTCCGGGTCACGCAATCGCTCGCCGACATAATTCTTGAGAAAAGCCCCGATTCTGCTTCGTTCATCCGCCTCGCGTTCCGTCAGCGCCAGTCTGACTTCGGGGCCTTCCTTGCCAGCCCAGGTTTGCAGCGACAATTTCTCGCTTGCCGCAATCTTTGCCATCGTCTCGTAGGCCCCCACACTGCTCACGGGTAAACGAAACGCCTTCTCCCCAACCCCTCGTTCCGACAAGCTTACAAACAGTCGAGAGTGCGTGGCGCGATCAGGCCGATCATCCGAAAGATTCCTGCCCAATCCTTGCCTGAGCCGCCGAGCCAGATTATCAACCTGACTGAGACGCGCATACTCGTAAGGTTCCAGTTCATTGCCAATGAGCGTGGCTTTCAGTTCGCGTAAATGGAGACGCTCTCTTTCACACAGTTGGAGCAACGTTCGTTGGCTTTCAAAATATTCTTCTTTGCTTATCGGGCGTTCAGGAGTCTCGTCTTCTGGCTTATCAGCAAGCTCTGCAAGTTTGCGCAGATAGTCTGCGGGGTCAGGTCGGAACATCGCTCTGTCAATCGCCTTGAAGAGCGCCTCACGGCTGACGCCACGTTCAAGTCGGCGGTCAATTTCCGGGATCGTTAAGCTCACCAGACGCTCTTTCTGTTCGTAGCGCAGCCCCGCGGGCAGGCGCAGCGATTCCTCGCGCAAATTGATTCTGCGTGCGGCGGTATTCAATCTGCCTTGGGGAACTTCTTCTTCACGATCTTCTGCTGTCTGAACCACGTCCACGCTCTCGCGCGTTTCAAGCCTCGCCATTTCAGCAGCAATCAAACGCATCTCTTCCAGCGTACTCGCCAGGACTTCAACTTTGTCGGTCTTATCCGCTTTGTGGAACCGATCTTCCCGTTCGCCGCGTCTGATTCGGTCATAATAGGTTTTGAAGACCGCGATTTGTGTGCGTGCATCCGCCGTTTCGCCGCTGATGGCGAGCGCCAGTTCGTGAAATTCGCGCGCTCTTTCAATGTCGTCAATCTTTTCCAGCGCGTAAGACAAAGTCATAATGAACGGCGCCCCGCGCTCGTCTCCGAGTTCATATTCTTCCGCCGGAATGACCAACACATCACCCTTGATTTCGGCGCCATGCTCGTACAAATCGCGCATCGTCTGGTCGTGTTCGTTCAACCAGTTCGCTTGCTCGACCGGTGTTCGGTACTCCGGGTGATCCATCTCACGCGGTGCCAGCGCCGCGCGTGAATCCCGCGCTTGCAGACGTTCCGTCTCTTCGAGCACGGGGCCGCGTTCGATGATCTCCTGCAACAGTTCGCGCCCGCCGAGCGAGGGATTGCGCGCGGCCAATTCCATCAACCTCAAATCCGAATTGAAGGTCTCTCTGCCACTCATAATTGCCTATGCGTCTTCCTCACCGTTCAAAACTCATCTCGGTCTGGCGATCGGCATCTCTGAAGAACGGCGCATCACGCTTCAGATCAAGAAGCTCTTTGGTTTCTGACTGGTCGAGAACGATTGCGCGCGAGAAGTCTTGACGCGGTTCTTCCAACGCCTCGTGGTAGAACTTCGCGTACTGTTCACGAATCGCTGGATCGCTCTCTTTGATGATCTGTAATTCGAGCCGGCTGATTTCACGAGCCGTGAATTGCGGACGTGGGTTTGGCTGCCCCGGATTCAACCGGATGAAATCCTGCTCGTAGCTTCGGGCGGTTTCAGCCAGCATGGCAAACGCGGCTTGGTTTTGTTCGTATTGTTGCTGAAGGCGCTCGCCGTATTTTTCGACCGCTGCCGCGATTCGCTGATACTTTTCGCTTTGGGCCAACAAAGGTTTGAAAAGCTGCTCCAGTGGCGATTTCGGCTCAACGTCAGCCAGGCGAGCGAGCGTAATTTCCGGCCCGCGTCCTTCTTGCGTAATCACCATCATCTGGGTGCGCCGTTCGTTGAATCTTTCCAGCCTTGTTTCGGACTCACGCACCTCAATTCCGGCCATAACTTCGCGCGCGCTGGCGCGGTTGAAGCGTTCACGGGCAATCTCTTTCGGGTCGCGCCGGCTGCGCGCGTCGTGTTCCCGCTCGATGGTCGTCAGCGTTCGATAAAACGCCGGATCGTGACGGCGAGCGGCGTACGCCTCAAGCTCTCTCAAATCCTGCTCGGTGAAGAGTGGCACTGGCATTTCGCAGCCTTCACTGCGATGTCGTCCTTTCTCCTCGGCATAAATTTCATCCAGGGCTTTGACTACTTCGGCCCGGCGCTTTACTTCTGCTGAAAGCTTCGCGCGTTCGTCTGCAATCCGACTGAGAATTTCTGCGCGTTGCGCGGTCAGCATTTCAACTTTCTCGCACGCCTTTTCACGATGATCGTCGTTCCAGTGAAGACTTCGCGCGCCGACGAACTTTGCTTGATCAGACGCGGCAACCAGCGCTGATTCAATTCCGGCCAGAGAATCTTTTGTCTGGCGTTCGTCGTTGCCTGCACTCCATTGCCGAAGATGTTTTGTCTCTTCAAATCTGGCGGCGGTTTGCTGCTCGACCATCAGGCGTGACCGTGCGACGAAACGCTGCGCTCGCAGCCGTCCCGTTTCTAGCGGTAGGCGTGCTGACTCACCTTTTTCAGCCGCCAGCGCGATCCGAATCTTCTCAAGCCGGTTCAGCTTCTCCGCATCCCCAAATGAGATCGCGCGGTTCTGCAACTGCGCCAAGTCGGCGCGCGACAGGATTGGCGTCGGAATAATCAGTCCGGCGCTTTCATATTTCTCTTTGATTGCAACTGATTCGCTGATGGCAGGCAGCGAAGCGGAGATGGCCTGTTGCAATTTCATCTCAAGCGCGTTGAGGTCGGCGAAGCGCGCGACGCGTATCTTTTTGATTACACCGCCAGACTTGCTGATCTCCTGTGCCGCGGCTTCGTGCTGCATCTGTGTGCGTACTTCGGCAGGCAGTTTGAATTTCACCTGCGCCGTCACCTGCCTGCCAATCGCATCGGCCTTTTTCCGCAGATCGAATTCAGAAATCAGTCGGCTCCGGCCCTGCGCATCAGCAATTCGATAACGCCGCCACTCGCCAAAGGCATCAGCCGCCCGCAGCGATTCCTGCAATTGCTCGATACGGTCAGCGGCGACCATCGCCTGGCCGAGCGTCACACGCTCAGCGCGCTCTTCCTGGCTCTTTCTTTGTTGATCATCCGTGAATTGCCTGATGTTTTGATCGAGATATTTTTCAAAGGTCTGGCTGAACAGGCCAGGATTGATGATGCGCTTTCCGTCCAGCGCTTTCTTCCAGCTCACTCGCATTTCTTTGGGCAGCGTGTCCAGGCGTTTCGCGCTGCCGGTCTGCCGGTCAACATAGTCACGGTGGATGAGCAGATGAACGTGCGGATTGTCGGTGTTGCGATGAATGCCGGCGACCCAGCGCAGCTTCTCGGCGTTGAGCGCATCAGCCACCTCTTTCAATGTGCCGCGCGTCGTTTCACGAACTCCGCTAAGCCGAGCTTCCTCATTCGTTCCCAACTGATTGAAATCTTCTTCCCGGTGAAAGCTGATGACAAGATGCAGCACGTCATCCGTTTTTGGATCGTGCCCATCGCCGAGCAGGCGGTTGGCCTGAGAATAGTTCAATCGCTCTTCGCTTTCCGAGAAAAGCCAGCGCGCTTTCTGGCCTTCACGCGCTTCGTCACGCTCACGTGTGGAAATGTAGCGGGCGGCCTGGCTGACGCCGCTGCCCCCGAGTCCCTTTTTGACCACGACGACAACTTTCATTGCATTGATTGGTTGCTACTCATGGCGCGACCATCGCCCTTCTCTTCAACCATCAGACAGAACCGCGTGTGGGAAATCTCCAGGAAGCTTTTGAATCAATTCGCGTGCCTGTTGCATCCCCGCGTCATCCTGCACTGCAAGTTGTTTTCTGATCTCTTCGGCGCTGACACCGTCTTTCTGCATGCCGATGGTCATCAGCACTTTCGCAATGCTTTCCGTCACGACTGACCGGCGCAGCAGATGCGATAAGAGCGTCAGCATCGCGTCGCTGGCCTTCGCAGTGATGTCTGACTTTACGTTGTCTTCAGATTCCGCAGCCACAATTGCCAGTTGCTGGCGAAGATCGGCGAAGTCTTTCATCAACGGTTCGACGGCTTCGGCGACGGTCTCCTGATAGATTTTGCGCACGTGGTTTTCGCTCTCGTCTCGCCCCAACGCGCGCAATCTACGTTGGCGCAACGCTTCGTGGACAAGCTCTCGAATTACATCGCTCCGGCTCTTTCCTTCGTCGTGCGAAAGGCTGCTGACCTCACGCAGATCATCCACAAAAAGTTTGGTCGTACTCGACGTGGAAGCCACCAGTCTTGGTCTGTTCCGAATCGGCATTGTCAGCCCTCCATTGCTTCAATAGGTGCAGTGTGTTTTGCGCCTTGCAATGGGCAACCAACGTGCCTGCGGTCTCCGGCTATCTTCAGCCTTTGATTCAGTTGGCGCATCAGGTCTGCCCGACAAAGGCAATTGGAGACCTGAAAGACCTGACAACGCCTGTCGTGGCCTTGATTTACGAGTCTGGGTAGACCTCAGCCACCGCCCCACTTGTTAGCAGATGATTCGCACTGAGGTATACCAACCGCTTTTGCTGTTGCTCTGGAAAAATGTAGGGTCATTTTGAGGCAGCTCTGGTGAAATGTTGTCGTTGCCCGTCACACACTTGTGGCAAGCATTAATCTTTTCGCTGAAGGGGCGTCTTGCGCTTCAAAAACATTTCGGTGTGCGACGATTTGCTTTGATTCGATGGAAAACCGAAGGCAGGAAATTTCTGTTGGAATGGCTCTTGCTCAATGGAAGGCGCATTCAAATCCAGCGCAGGATTTGATCCTGAAAACCAACAACCAAGGAGATGAACTTATGCCGACAGGAAAGAGAAAAGAATCGGGCGGCGCTTCGGTTCCGCTGATCAACTTTGACGAGATCGCCGCCGAAAGAGAGTCGTTCAAGCTGAGTTGGACGGTGCTGGCAAACTTGCGAGATTACGTCGCCTACGTCAGGGATGTGACTGGCCGAGAAACCACTCCTGATGATGTGGTTGACAAGGGAATGCGGCGGCTGTTCGACGCGGACAAAGGCTTCCGGCAGTGGCTGCAAAAGAAGAACAGCGAGAGCCGAAACAAAACGAAACCGGCGAAGATTGAGAAACCCGCGAAGATTGAAAGGCCGCTCTCTGATGGAAAGGCTGAATCATCCAGCGATCCATTTTCTAGATCGTAGCAATGCGGTCGTTCGCATCACAACAATGGCTGGGCTTTCATTATTAATCCGGCGACGAACCTTGCTGGTTGATCGTTTCGAGCCACGAGATTTTCGCGTCCTCGTCGCACGGAATACAGTATCCATTGCTCAGAATGGCGTATGGATCGCCGTCGTAGCTGCCACAGCAAAGGCATTGTTTTTCGGCGGCGGCTTCATTCAGATTGTCCGACATCGCTTCGCTCCTTTTCTTGAGGTTGAAGAATGATCCATTCGATTGCGGCCTTGACCACTGCGGCGTGGCACTGTTGCGGAAAACACCAGCAAGCGAGAACGAGATCACCGGATTTTGCCAAATTCGCAAGCCAGTGAATCTCCTCAAAAACTGGCCCTGATTCTTGCTGGAGTTCCGTCCAAAGCCAGCGCCTATATTTCTGAATTACCGCCGAACGATCACCGTCTCTGCCGATGACGAACGGATTTCCCAACACGCCAGGTCGCCCGACGTAGATGCTCTCGCCACGCCAGTTCTTTCGATTGACAATGGTAATCACAGCAAAAACTCCTTTCTGTTTTTTGCCCGACTACCAACCGCCAATACCTGGAACGTTGACAGACCACTCACTACGAAAAAAAGGGATGCTTCCGCAAGCAGCAGAAGCATCCCCGAAGCGAGAAGTGACAATCAGTTTGAGCGTCGCTTCAGAACGGAATGTCGTCGTCGGTCTCATTCCCTGCAGCAGCCTCGACTCCGGCGTCATTCTCGGTCACGCCGTCTGTATTGCCACCGTCCCGCTTCGCCGTCGGCACGAACTCAAAGCTGCTCGCCACGAGAATCGTCGAAGTGCGCTGAGTGCCGTCACGATCCACGTACTTCTCGTTCTGCAATCGTCCGTTGAAAGCGAGCGCGCTGCCTTTTTTCGCGTACTGATTGATGATCTCAGCGTCCCGCCCGAAAATCGTCACCTTGAACCAGTCGGCGACCGATTCGCGCTTGTCGCCAACCTTGACGCTGCGATTGTTAGCGATGGAAAGATTGATGACCGGTGTGCCGCTGTTCGTGAACCGCAATTCCGGCTCAACGCCAAGACGCCCCGTGATAACCGCGTATGCTGACATGATGTTGTTCCTTTCTGGTGAAATGTGATTGATGAGTTGATTGCGAATCGCACGGCTTATCTCCCGCTTGATTCCTTCAGTTGTCTTTGTGAACGGGATGGCTTTTGACCTGCCTCACGCCGCCATTGGATAGGGGCTGGAAGGCTTGCTTTTGATGGCTTCCCAGACTCGTTCGACTTCCTGCGCCGATAGCTTGTGAACCGGATGCTGAGGTTGATTGTTCCCATACATTGCCCAGCGCAGAAACCGTAGCTTGCCGTCGCTCGCGGTTTCAATTTCCCTGAGCAGGTCAGCAGCAGTCTGGGACAGCGGCGCTGATTTCAGTCGCAGCCGTTGGAGCTGCGCTGCGGTGTTGAGCGTGGTGAAATGCTTGAGTGGCAAACTTCCAGTCTGCCGGGCTTCATACGCCTGCTTCATAATTTCGCCGATCCTCCGGGTATCGGTTGCGGCGCGGACGGCTTTGTGGAACTGGCGATAGGTTTTGCAAGTGCGCAAGGCGATGAGGTGAAAATCGGCCTGGCACTCAGCAAGGATCATTTCCAGTATCTCGCGCGTCAACTTTTGCCATTCACGGTTCGCGTGCGAGTAAAACCTGCCGCCGGTTGCGGTCTTCCCGCTGATCGGAAAGATCACGTCAAGCTGCGCATTGATGTCTTCCCAGATGGCTTCAACGGACACGCCGTTGGCAAAAGCGCGGCGCAATTCAGAAGCGAGATAGCGGGCGCGCTCCGGCATGTCTTCTTCAACGAATTCAGGGTCAACTTTGCCGCAAGCTGTCGTTCGTTCGTAGCTCGACATCACGATGATCGCGCCGCCTTCGTCGTATTGATCCATCGCTTCCAGCCTCTCGAAAGCGGCGTCGAGTTCCTCAATGCTGGCGTCACTCGCTTCCAGATCATTCACCCAATCAGCCAGATCGTCGTGAGCGAACGTCGCGGCTTTTCTCCGACCACGTGTCAGCCGAGTCATCGCTTCGACTTCCTGATCAAACAATGACTGTTTGCGCTCTTTTCGCTCGGCGGCGCGTTCGGCCAGAATCGCATTTGAATTGCAATCATCGGCGTCGTATTTGAACGTCAGGACTTCTTCTTCGATCACATCCACAGCTTGATTGCTGAGTTGTCCAAGCTGCATCGCCAGCAGCGCCATTTCCTTGAGAACGATGCCGACGCCGCGCTCCACGATCTCGCGGTAATAATGCGAGGCAGTGGCCTGACGATAACGCGCGTCGCCCCCGTCGCAGATGGCGTTGAGACAGCGAATGAATTCACTCGCATCCAATTGGTTGCTCAGTTTTCTGAGCGCGTAGGCAAGCGTGCCGATGCGCGACTCTTCATCCTGCTGACTGGTTGGAACTGCGTCTCCAGCAACCTTGAAGATCACTTCGCCTGCCACGTCGAAATGCTCGAAGTCGAGGCGCGCAAGCTGCCCCAGGCAGGAAATGTGATGGAAGAGTCCATCACGCGGCGACGCTGAATTGTCGGGAACGAAGATCGAACGGTTGGAACGTGTATTCACGAATTGCATGTTGATTCTCCTTTGTGATGTGAAATGTGAACAAGCCCCGGCAAACCGGGACCGAAATCACGTTTTTACCAACCGCTAATACCTGTTCTCTGTGAATCGAAGCCGACGGAGAATCGAGGGAGCTTGGTGAGCAGGCGATGGTTTGCCGACAAGCAGTTGCTTCAACATCGTCTGGCGTTTTCCTGTGGTGGAGTATTCAACGGCCATCGCCAGTGCGCGGCGGGAACCGATCAGCACAACCATTTGCTGGCCGCGCGTAAGCGCCGTGTAGAGCAGTTCCCGATTGAGCATCGGATACTGGCTTTCGTGGACGGGAATGATGACGAAGGGATACTCGCTGCCCTGGCTGCGATGAATCGAAATGGCGAAGCCGTGCGTGAGTTGCGGCAGTGATGCGCTCGTGTAAATCACCTCTCGTTCGCCGTATCTGACCATCACGGTTTCCGCAGTCGTCGCCTGCACGCTGCCGCACTGGCCGTTGAAAACGCCAAGCTGATAATTGTTCTTCGTGTGCAGCACGCGGTCGCCGAGAAGAAAAGAAGGATGGGTGGATTCCACGTTGAACCCGTCACTCAAACGCCGAGCATTCAGCGTCTCCTGGATTTGACCGTTGAGAAAAACGGTGCCGAGAATTCCTTTGTGCTTGGGCGTCAGCACCTGAATGCTCTGGTACGGATCGGCGCCACAACGCGCGGGCAAGCTTCGGGTGACAGCTTTGATCACCAGGCGTTCGATTTCCGCAGCGGTTTCGGCTTCGATGAAATAGCAATCGCTTTTGGTGGTTCCGGGTGCTGGCAAGTCCGGGATGCGCCCTTCTCTGATTTCTTCCGCCGCTGTGATGATCTGGCTTTCGTTGATCTGCCGGTAGTTCGTTTGCAACCTGACGACCGGGATTTGCTTGCTTTCGATAAGGTCGTACAGCACTTGTCCCGGCCCGATTGAAGGAAGCTGATTCACATCACCGACGAGGATGAGTCGGGTGGATGATGAGCAGACGCTGACGAGCCTGGCCATCAGAAAAAGGTCAATCATCGAAGCTTCATCAACGATCAGGACATCGGCAACAGGAAAGACGTAATTCCACAGTGAACGCGGCTTCAGGCAATTGTTCCGCAGCAGCTTGTGAAGTGTGTGGGCCGAACAGCCGGTCATCTCTCGCAGCCGTTGTGCGGCGCGGCCCGTCGGTGCGGCAAGCCTCACACAATATCCGGCCTTTTCAAACACTGAGATCAGCGCTTTGACCGTCGAAGTTTTGCCCGTTCCAGGCGCGCCGGTGAGGATAGAGACGGGAGCATTAGTGATAAATCTGACAGCGGCGCGCTGTTCGTCAGAGATGTCAAACGCATCCGAGTTCAACCATTCATTCAATCGCTGAGGATTGATCGCGCGCAGTCGGCTGCCGATGTGTGGGAGAGCCGTTGCAATGGCTTCTTCAGCAATCGCGCATTGCGTAAGCGCAATTTGTTCATCTGCGAACTTTACCTGATGCTTGCTTTGCAATTGCCGGAGCGCAACAAGAACTTCGTCCGGTATTGACTTGCTCAATCCGGCCTCGGTTTCCATGCGGGCGGTCAGTTCTTCCAGAGAAAGGCAGGTATGGCCTTCGCGCAGCGCCTGATTGAGCGCCTGAAGAATGGGATCGGAAAGATGTGAATGAGGAAGCTGCTGTAACCGTGCGGGAAGTTTTTCGAGAAGCCTTGCGCGCAGGAAGAGGGCGATTCGGGTAGCCATCGCCCACTCGATCAAAGCGACCACAATTTGCTGGAACCAGACGCGCATCCTGACTGCTCCTTCGCAGAATCAATACCGACAGTTGTGATGACTGCCAGCCGCGTTAATTCTGTCGCTTCAGGATGCGCGTGTAGTTCAACGATCACTGACGTGATGCGGCTTCCTTCTGGCGGCTTCATTCTGCACAAGTTCCCAAATCACCTCTTTCTTTTGAGAAGGATGATCGAGGTCTCTCAGCACCAGGATGTCGCTGCTGGTGGTGTAAAGGATGACGTCGCCGAGCTTGAACAGGCGTTGAACCAGCCCCTGACTGACTTTGATGGATCGTACCGCGCCGAGTTGAATGCTTTCGTCGTGTTTGACGAGCAATCCCCAGCGAGCGTGAGCGCTGGTTTCAGTGATGGTGTAAACAGCGCCGATCATTTCCAAGTGGATATAGCCAATGAAGGCCAGGATGCAGATGCCCCCAACCAGTCCGATGAGAGGGACGCGAAAGTCAACCGAACCTTCTTCCCGCCAGACCAGAGTGGCGATGACGCCGATGCCGGACAGGCAAATGATTGACAAGGCGACCCCGTAATAAACAATCAAAGCTCTGGCGCGCGGTTTTTCCGATAAAATTCCTGACGGCTTCATATTCACAACCCCGGCCAGCCTGGCGGATCAGGCTGATTACGATCAACTTCATCAGCCCTGGTCATGCTGAACAGTTGACTCAGTTCTTGCTCAAACTCACGTTCGAGAATTTCCATCTCTTCATGTTCGCGGACGAGAAAGAGTTCGTGGCGCAAATTGGCGGCTTCATACTCCGCCTCAGTCAATCGCCCGATCTCGATCTCATTGAAGTCCGGCTCGAAGTCCGACTCGCCTTCGAGTAGTTGGTGGTTATCTGATCTCGTCTGATCGTTCATACGCTCACTCCTATTTCTAATTTCCATTGATCACGCAGCAGCAAGTCCCGGCCTTCTCGTTTTACATCCGAAGTGAAGCAAACGGCAATCCACGGAGCGGCTTTAATGAATGGCGATTATTAGAGGCAGTAGATTCGGCCTGTCTTTTGCTTGTGGCTGTTGTTGAGAGCGTGCTACCGTTTCATTGAAAGCTTCACGGAATCAGCCGAAAGCCCTGCCCCGCGAGCTGAATCCTGACAGGAGACCTCACTCGCCGCGTTCTCTTTCCCCCAATGAAAACGACCAGGTTTTTTCTGCGGCAATGCGGAACTTGCCGTGAAGGAAATTATTTCGCCGAATGAATTGGCCCTTCACGAATCAGAACCGAACAAAGACCGGCACAACAGCGGAATCGGAACCGAATCAAAAGTGAGCTGAAGAAACTCACCAGCAGTACGAGTGACTCTCATGCACGATGCGGATTCAGTTTTACTTGCCTTGATCGAGGCGACAAACGAGTTGGAGGAAAGACGCCTGCGGGATGAACTCCTGCTTGAGCACGCTGCGCCGGTAATCCGGCAAACGCTCCGGCAGCGCCTGCGGCTTCACGGCGGATCTTCCAATCATCACCTTCCTGATGCTGAAGACCTCTTTAACGACGTAGTGGTGAGGCTGATCGAGAAGCTGAGCGAACTTCGGGCGCATCCGTTGAAGCGTGGCATCCGCAATTTCAGTGTCTATGTAGCGCGCGTCGCCACGAACGCTTGCAACGATTATCTGCGAGTCAGAAAACAGGAGCGTCATCGCCTGAAACATAAGCTCCGCAACCTGCTGGATCGTCACCCGGACTTCAGGGTTTGGAAGGGAGAGAACAACGCGATCCTTTGCGGCCTGGCTGTATGGGAAAGCCAGGACTCCGCGCTCATTCAATCAGTTTCGCCGGAGCAAACCGAAGAGGTTCTTGAAAATCTCCGAACAATGATTTTCACAAGCAAAGCCCCGCAAGATTTGCCGCTTTCAAAAGTTGCAGTAGAAACGCTCAAGCTCATCGGCCAGGCGGTCGAACTGGATCAACTGGTGCAGATCATCGCCGACTTTCAAGGTGTCAAAGATCGGCTGCCCGAATCGCTGGATGTCGTTGAGAGTGGCTTGAGCCAGCGCCTTGCAGACACGTCGCTGCGGGGTGACTCATTAATTGAAGGACGGGAAAGTCTCCGGCAGTATTGGGAAGAAGTGAAAAAGCTTCCCACTGATCAGCGCAATACGATTTGTCTGAGTTTCGAAGATGAGTCCGGAGAGGACTTGTTCAGTCTGCTGGTAGACGCGGGAATCGCCACGATCCCGGAGTTAGCCGCAGAGTTTGGGCTGTCGTCCGAACAATTCGATGAACTTTGGATGCGCGTGCCAATGCTGGATAACACGGAATTGGCCGAACACTTGGGCGCGACGCGGCAACAGGTAAGCCTGTGGCGTTTCCGCGCGCAAAGCCGACTGCGGAAATGGCTGACGAACCGGGGAAAATAAAGTTCAGCCTTGATGAAATGATAGGCCTTTTCTGCCGTCCTAATCATTCAGCGGACTTTTTGTGGGTGCCTTTAGAGGACTTATTGACACAGCATGCCTATCCATACCACCAGACCTGAAATGGAACGATTTTGCGCCCGCACATTGGAAGTATCGAAGATGGCCGCGATTGGCGAACACATGGCGGATTGTCCTGAATGCCAGCGGCTTTTCCATGATTTTTTTCAGAAAAGAAGAGCGTTTGCTCCTGTCGTCATAGACCTTTCACTCGAAAAATGGCTCCGGGATGAGCATCTCGATTATGAATGGCTGACCGCTTATGTGGATGATGCGATGGAGAAAGATGAGCGGGAGATGACGGAGCTTCACCTCCAACTCTGCGACCAATGCCGAGAGGAAGTAGAAGAGTTCATTGCGTGGCAGCAAGAGATCAAGCCGGAACTGAAAATCAGGTATATGCCTGACGCCCCAGCTAGTTCGCGCAAATGGGTTTGGGGATCGTGGGATTGGTTGGGAATGATCAGAAAGCCAGCCTATGCGTTCGCAGTGCTGCTCGCAATCGGCGCCGCCATTACGTTGGCGATATTGCTTCTGAAATCCGGCCCAAACAGTTGGGATGGACAGCAGGCGAATGCTTCTCCATCTCCCTCTGTGCAGGTATCCACCACGCCAATCGTGAATAGCAGCCCCGCTCCTGATCTTGTAGTAAAGCCAACGCCACAGATCAGAGCGTCGCCGCGCGCGCAGTCGCAGCAGGCTGGCTCGAATAACGCGCCGCCAAACACAATTACTACGGCGACGAAGCCAACAATCTCGCTGAATGATGGCAATCGCGTGGTTGCGATTGATACGTCCGGCAGATTGACCGGCCTGGCAAAACTGCCGCCAGAGCTTGAAAGATCAATAAAGCGGGTTCTTTTGTCGGAAGAAATCGAGCGTCCCACCACATTGACTGATCTGGAAGGGAATAAAGGCGACCTGCGGGGTGAGGGCAATCAGTCTTCATTCAAACTGCTTTCTCCGACTCGCATCGTGGTTTCGGATGATCGTCCGGTCTTCAAATGGGAAAGCCTGCGTGAAGCGGAGAGCTACCGCGTTTACGTCAGCGATTCTCGTAGTCGTAAGGTCGCTGACAGCGGACTCCTTCCTCGAACGGAAACGCAATGGTCGTCATCGTTGCCGCTAAAACGTGGTGAGGTTTATTCGTGGACAGTCGGCGCGGTGGTCAATGGAGAAGAGATTCTTTCCCCATCAGCTTCGGAGCCGGAAGTGAAATTCAAGGTGCTGCCGGAAGAGAAAGTACGCGAACTGAATCTCCTGAAACAAACCACCAATTCGCATCTCGCGCTCGGTGTCTTTTATGCGCAGGCCGGAATGATCGCTGAGGCGGAACGTGAAATTCGGGAACTGGCCGACAGGAATTCAAACTCTCACATCGCCCGACGGCTTCTCAATACCATCCAGTCGTGGCGCTAGCATTCAGTCATCGCTTCCGATCAGAACGAACCCCGCCCAGTAAAAAGGATGACCATATCGCCGGTCCTTCATCATCCTGAGCATAGCAAGCCTTAACGCATCCGCTTTCACGATTTTCTTCTCGCCCTTTGTTTGTCGAAGCTCCTGGTAAAAGCCCGTCATCCAATCGGCAGTGCTGGCCGAGTTGACCTTCCACTGACTGACCACTGTCGCGCGGCAGCCGGCAGCGAAAAAAGCCCACGACATGCCGATCATTCCTTCGCCTGCTCCCACTCTGCCCCTGGCGGTTTCACAGGCGGAAAGCACAACCAGGTCTGCATTGAGTTCCAGGTTCATAATCTCTCGCGCTTCCAGCAGACCATCATTTACCCCATCGCCATCGGCGTTTGACAAGAGCAGATATGAGTAGAGCGGATGGTTATTATCGAGCACGCCGTGCGTGGCGCAGTGGATGATGCTGTGTGTGGGTGCCTGGGACTTGAATGTCTTTTCATCCGCGTTTGCGCCAATAAAGACGTTGCTGCGGTTTGCCGCAAAGAATTGAGTCAGCGATCTGACCTCTGTCTCCGCATCGGGAAGTGCAACAAGCCTCTCGCCATTTCTGGTTTCCTGAAGCCCTATCGAGGAGTCGGCTTCGGCCAATGGATTGGCAAACGCCAGCAGTGAAATCTGCCGATCGCCTGCGCCTCTTCTCCCATCCAATTGTTTCAGCACACTCAGCGACGGCGAGAAGAAAATGGAGGAGTCTTCAATCAGATAATAGTTTTCTCTGGCCTGTAAAGCTTGAAAGGGCAACTCCCATAGCACTCCGTCGGGAACAATTCCAATCGTGCTGATTCCCCGCAGTTGTGACTCTGCCGGTTTGATCAACAAGTCATAAAGCTCTTTGGACAGCTCAGCAAAATCAGGGTGCCGGCTGGCGAGCATCTGCCGGAATTTGTCTACCATCCTCTTCAAGTCTTTTTCTTCAATGTTGATCGGATAGACCTTTAGATCGAAGCTACGACTCGGCGATTGGTTCGACAGCAGAAATAGATAGCACCGTTCTTTCGTGACGACGTAATCGAGTAGGGCGGTTTTCTGATTCGGAATCAGCCTGTTCAGATCATCCGGTTTGAGCGCGCCGATCTGTCCTGGCAGCGTTTTCCATTCGGGATGTGCTGCGTGAAAAACGTCCTGAAAGGAAGCGTACTTCAGCCGGGCGGCGTCAAGCCTTGCGTTGAGTTGCTCAAGCTGGGCGGCGTCGGCAGATTTCCTCAGCCTTTCTTGACTGATTTCATTGTTGATTGCAATGATCGCCTGGTTGAGTTGCTGTTCCTCCCTCTTCTCGCTCGGCGTCATTACATTTGCGGGTTGAAATCTGCCGCCGCTCAGAATATCAAGCAGGACGCGGCCTTTGGCTCTCTCCGTGTAAATCAAGGCTTCGGTCAGCTTGTTTTGTTCGATGAGCAGTTCGATGAGCGCGTGATACGCGGCGACTTTCTTCTCGAAGAAAAGCAGCCGCCCCTGTTCCTGACCTGTCACACGTTCGCGCATTGTCTCTACTTGCTCGACCGCTTGCACAAGAGTCTTCAATGCCAGGTCCGGCTTCTTCTGTTTGGCGTAAGCCTTGCCCAGCGTCGTGGCGGTCAGGTAAGAAAGTTTCGGCAGTCCGAGCTTTCGGGCAAGTTTCAGGGCGCTTTCGGACAGCGCTACTGCCTCGGCATAGTTGCGCAAATCGTGATGCACCTCTGCTTTCCGCCACAGGATTTCAGCGATTCGCGTTTGATCCCCAACCTGTTCAGCCAAAGAGAGGCTCTGATCAAGAACTTCCAGGGCGGCTTTGAAGTCTCCCTTTTCCCGATAGACTGCTCCCATTCCCTGACGCGCGGCAATCAGAACATCTTTATCAGCATCTCCTGCCTGCCTGATGCTTTTCCTGAAACTATCGAGCGCCTGATCGTGATTTCCCTGTCTCTGATGTGTCACTCCCAGATTTTGCAAAACAAGCGCCGCTTCGGGCTGGTTGCGACTGGTGCTGTAAGCCTCAAGGCTTTGTCCAAAATAACCAACTGCCTTGGCGTAATCTTCCTGTTCCAGGTACAGCAGGCCCATGCTGTTGAGGATGCCCGCCCGGAGATCGTGATAAGGCAGCGTTCTGGTAGTCTCCAGGGCTTTGCTCAGCAACAAAAGCGCCTGAACATTGTCGCCCATCGCCTTATAGACTCGACCCGTTTCCGCCAGGTTATCGGCCTGCTGATAGCCATACTTGAGACCATTGCCATCCAACTCCCGGTACAACGCGGTTGACTTTTGCAGGTATTCAATCGCCTGCGAGTAGTTGCCATCACGACCAGATAATGCTCCAAGCGTTGAAAGCGCCCCGGCGATCCCGTACTGGTCAGGCAACGCCCCAGCCGACTCATTCGTATTCTTCACGGTGTCGGCCATCGTAACAGCCTGTTCCGAATAAATTCTGGCCTGTTTGTAATCCCGTGCATAGAGGTAAAGCGAGCCAACGTCACTGAGAACGTAGATCAGGTCACGCCTCAACCCTGCGGATTCAAACAGCACCCTGCTTTCAAGGCACGACCGTATTGCTTCATCTGTCCTGCCCATCCCTGAGTAGGTTCTGCAAATGTAGTAATGAGTGCTTGCCAGACTTTTCGCCTCCTTCAGGTGATTGGCGACAGCAACGGCGATCCGGTAAAGCGCAAGCGAATGCTCCGGGCCATCGGAGTAATAAGCATTCGTAGCCTTTGCAATCAGTTTTTTCCACAGGCGAGGAGTAACGAGCGAGGAATGATCCTGCAGGAGAGTTGACAGGGACGCTTGCTGATCACCGTCAGCTTTCATCAGTGTGGTGATTAGCTCTTCCTCAGTTCGAATCGTATTTGTTTGCTGAGCGAAGATGTTGATCTGAAAGCAAAGGATAGCTGTCAAACAGATCAAGGCAGGAAAATATATGCGCCGAGGGAACAAGGGTGATCTCTCGGCGCATTTTGAAAAGGGGCTGAACCTGATGCCGTGAGTTGCGTGTAACGCCATAACTTGAAACTTCAGATGGCTTCACGTTAAGCAGGCGTTAGAAGATGATGCTGCTCAGAATTGCGATGATCACTTCAATCGGTGTTGGTGGCGGTGGGGGCGGCGGCGCCTTCTTTTCAGTGCCTCCCTGGGGATCGCCGGCGTCAGCGTACACGTTGACTGAACCGGCACTGACGAAGGCCAGAGTCAGCGCAAGAAACAAGCTCGACAAAATCAGTTTCTTTTTCTTCATGTTACTTCTCCAGTTTGGGCCGTTGTGATGACGGCGATTGTTGATTGTTCGCCTGCCGGAGCAGGTGTTCCCGGGCAAAGAGAATGATCGAATGCAACCGGAAGTCCCGGTTGTCTTGTTTGACGAAGGTGTGCCCTTCATCGCCTGCCAGCACATACCAGACAGATGTGCCTTGTCGCTTCGCAGCGTTGACCATGGCGTCCGCTTCGCTGGCGGCAACCCGCGGGTCATTCTTTCCCTGAATAATCAGCAGCGGCTTTTTGATCTTCCGTATGTTGTTGAGCGGCGCAGTCCGTTCCATAAACGCTTTGATCTTCGGGTTCCGCTCGTCGCCGAATTCCGCCCGCCGCAACTCACGCCGCCATCCTTCGGTGCGTTCGATAAACGTCGCCAGGTTCGTCGCTCCCGAATCCGAAATTGCGCCTCTGATGCGGTCGTCGTATTTCGACGCCACGGAAAGCGACATATAACCGCCATAGCTCGAACCTTGCACCAGGACGCGATCGGCATCGAGGTCGGGTTGCTTTTTGATCCAGTCGAGCAAGGCGCCGATGTCCTTTACCGCATCCTCGCGCTGCGTGCCGTTGTCGAGGTCGAGGAACTTCTTTCCATATCCTGTCGAGCCGCGCACGTTGGGGTAAATCTTCACGATGCCCAGTTCGTTGATGAAATAGTTGTCTTCATAGCCGAAAACGGGCCGGTACTGCTCTTCCGGGCCTCCGTGAATATCAATGATGACGGGGCGCTTGCCAGTGAATCCGGCTGACGGGCGATAGAGAAAGCCAGAAATCATTCTGCCGTCGAAGCTCTTCCACTGAATCAGTTCCGGCAATGGCAGCTTTTCCAGGTCGAGTCCACCATTAACGCTCTTCGTCCAATGCTCGGCCTTGCCGGTCTTTGCATCCAGCGAGTAAACGTCATTCGGCGTGCGCGGCGATTTGAGATTGAAGGCAAGATCAGTTGAGTTGTTGTGCCATTTGAGATCGGAGATGACGCCAATCGGTAGATCGCCTGCCGCTTTGTAATTGCCGCCCTCGGTATCGAGCAGGTAGAGACGAGAAACGCCGTTTTCATTGACGACGAAAGCCAACATCTTTCCATCGGGCGAAAGCTGAAACTCATCCACATCCCAGTTGATTGCGGGCGTCAAACTCTTGAACTGGCCGCTGGATAGATTCAGATACGCCAGCCGGCGGACATCGGACCCTCGGTCGGTGATGACAAAAATGCCTTTCCCGTCTTTGCTGAACAGCGGAGAGTCATAGTATTCATCGGCCTTCTCGGCATTCCCGGACAAGAGACGCTTTTCGCCCTTTTCCACATCGACCAGCCACAGCTTGCTCGTGGTGTTGCCGATGAACTCGCAGAAAGCCACCTGCGTGTCGTCCGGCGACCAGCCATACGCCTTCAAATAATTGCCGGTGGACTCGACCAGCAAGCGGCGGCTTTTCGGATCGAACGGATTGATGACGACCAGACTGACACCGCTTCCTTTCGACGGCGAAAAGCTCCAGACAACGCGTTCGCCGGAGTGAGACCACACCGGCTCGGTGTTCCTCGATTTTTCCTCGGACAGCGGCGTGCTTGCGCGGGTCGCTGGGTTGTAAAGGAACATCTGAAACGATTCGTCGCCATTCGCATCGCGGTTGTAGACCGCATATTTCGCCTGCGGCTGAAAGTACACGTCATACACATCGCCGAACGGCAGATAGACCCATGGCTTTTGCGAACCGGCGGGCGCTTCGACGCGCGCAACCCAGGCTGCGCTCGAAATGCCTTTGACCCACAGCTCTCGTTTTTCGGAATGCCAGCCAGCCAGCGGAAGGCCGTAGGCGCCCAGATAGCGTTTTACTTCCTTCGCCAATGAAGACGGGACTTTCGGAACTCCCGACACTTCCATGCTCTTGGGCGGCGCAATTTCATCGCTCTGTGCCGTTGCGCCGCGCGGCAAAGCGACTAACGACAGGACAACGGCCCAGACCGCTATCCACAGATATTCCGAAAGCAGATTGAACCGACAACGTATTCGCGTTGACATCATCGCTCCATGAAATCGTGTGTGAGGAAGAATGGTTTTGCGGGGGATTGTTTCTAATCCTGTTTTACGGCCTGAACCTCGCGGCGTCTTTCGTTGGATGGGGCAACTCAATCGTTCTGGACGCTTCGGTATTTTCTCACGACAGCAATAGACGGCAGAAAGGCTTTCCCATTTCACCCGCGCGAAAAAATATTCTCGTGCTGATTTACCGCCGCGCGTGAAATTGCCGCTGCGATCTGCCGTCCATTATCTACGCGACTTCCGCAGGAGTGGATATGCAATCTCACGAAACTCGCGCAAACACGACAGAACGCCGGGCGTTAATTATCGCCTCTAATCAGGCGATGACCACAACGCTTCGGAAAATTCTGGAACAGGCGGAGTGGCAGGTCGAGGCGTGTAGCGATCAGGATGAATTCGATCTGCTGGCAGAGCAGGCGTCATGGCTGCTGGTCATCATTGTGTGCGAACGCGGATCGAGTGAGATGCTGAAGATACTGCAATCCTTGCAGCCGGCCATTGCGAGCGAAACCACATCCGCCATTGTCATCGCTGAACAGCTTTCCATCAGCGACGCGATTCTCTGCACGCGCAATGGCGCGCTGGATTATCTGAGCTGGCCGATCATTCCGAGCCAGTTGCTTGAGATCGCGGAGCGCGCTTACAGGCTGGCCGAATACGCAGCCCTGAAGAGCCAGGGGGAATTCACAGGGCAGGAAAAAAGCGAGGAGGCAAGAGCCGCACCCAACCAAAGTGGCCGAGCGATGATCGGAAGCTCTGTCGCTATGATCGAACTTTCCAAACAGATCGTCAGAATCGCGCGCTCGCCGGAACTGCGTGTGTTGATTAACGGCGAGACCGGCACCGGCAAAGAAGTCGTGGCTCGACTTCTTCACGATCTCAGCAGTCGCAACGGGCCTTTTCTGCCGGTGAATTGTGCAGCGACGGTGGAAAGTCTGCTTGAGTCTGATCTGTTCGGTCACGAAAAAGGCGCGTTCACTGGCGCGCACGCGACGAAGAAAGGGTTGTGGGAAGAGGCTGGGAGCGGCACGCTCTTTCTGGATGAGATTACGGAGACATCGCCGACGGTGCAGGCGAAACTGCTTCGCGTCTTGCAGGAGGGAGTGATTCGGCGGGTCGGGTCAAATCGTGAGATCAAAGTCTCCGCGCGCGTGATTGCGGCCTCCAACCGGGATATTGAGCAGGCGGTCAGAGAAGGAACCTTTCGCCGCGATCTCTATTATCGCCTCGGACAAGTGCTGCGGTTGCCGCCGTTGCGGGAACGGCTCGAAGACATCCCGCTGCTCGTCGCGCATTTCTGTCAACGCGCGGCGAGAGAAATCATCGTCACCGACGAAGCGATGGAATTGCTCTGCGCATACGAATGGCCGGGCAATGTGCGGGAGCTTGAAAGCGTGATTCAACAACTCATCACATTTTCGGGCCGCTTCGTCTTTCGCGAAGACGTGCTCCGCCACATCAATGTCGCCAACCCGCAACACCGGAAAGTCAACCTGCCGTTCTGGAGCGCGATGAACAGCCTCCGACGCGACGAATGGCCTTCAATCCGTGACTTGCGAAACTGGTATGTGACACAGGCTTATCTTTATTTCGGACAGGAATCGGTGGTGGCTCGTTATCTGGGAATGGATGCGCGCACAGTCAGCACGATTCTGGAAGAAGTGGCTGAGAGCAATGAGTCTCTGCGCGGTGTCATTGATTCAGACGATAAAGAATGACTTCTGATCTTGTACAGAATTATGTACAATACGACTGGAGGTGAACGAAATGAAATCGCAGACTATTTCGGAAGGATCATCAGCGGCGCATTTGCTAATGGTGGCGGATTATTTGAGTCGCCCACAGCATTTCCTGGCGGTGGCTGAAGCGCGATCAGGCTTGCGCCAGGCGATGGATGATGCAAGTAAGCAGAGTGTCGTGCTGACCAACAATGGTCAGCCCCAGGCCGCGATTGTTCCATTCCAGACGCTGGAAGCAATGCGCAGCGCCCTGCTGCAACTGCTCGTCGGTGGAATGCAGGTCAGCTTTGAGCGGCTGCAGCAGGAGGTTGCCGCGAAACCCGCCAACGGGCAGCATCAGCCGGAGACAACCACCGAAGCCGAGCTTGAATCACTCGTCAAACAAGCCCGCCGGAAACAGGCCAGGGCTGATTCCACTAAAGGCAGGAAAAAACGCCGGTGACTCCGTCTTCACAGAGCGATCCTGAAATAATCCAATCGTTGCCGGACGTGTTGCGCGTCGTCATTGACGCCAACATCACGCTGGCGATGTTTCTGGCGCGCCGTGATCGGCCGTTGGTAGCTTCGTCCAAACGTGTGCTGCTCGGTCTGCTGCCTTCTGCCCAGTTTCGCTGGTTGTGGAGTCCCGACATCATTGCCGACTACGAACGCGGCGCGCTGGCGATTGAAAATGACGCGCGTATTCAGCGCAAAGCAGTATTTGACCGTACAGGCTTTCGGCTTTTTCTTGCGGCGTTGAGACTGACGCCGCCGGTTGAAGTATCGGCGACAACTCTACGCGCTGCGCGTCGGCGAATTGATCAGGCGACGAAGGAACGTGACCGCGATCTGGATGACGCAATCTATCTGGCGTGTGCGGTGGATGGCGAAGCGCAATTGTTGACTTCGCAAGATTCTGACCTACTTAATCTCGGCAGTATTTACGAAGGCGTACAGATCGTGAATTGGCCGACTTTTGCAAATCAGTTGCGGAGTCGGCAATTTTTGAAATGATGTCGGTGACAATCAGTGTCATGGCTGCTCGATGAATTGTGGAAGCTCATGGCGGTCATATTGAGCGACAAACTTGGCCAGAGCATTGGGCAGGTCAATCACGAATTCGCTGGGGAATTCGATCATGGTGTAAATCGGCTTCTCGAATGACTGCGCCAGAGCTTCCGCGATTTGTCGGTCGGCGGTGCGGACATATTGATCGCCGATGACGGAGCGCGGAATTGCTTTGGCAAGCGGACACATCAGGCTCAGTTCGTCTGCCGTGTCCGGCACAGCGCCTTTGGGAATTTCCGTCAGCAGACCCAAGCCACAACGCTCGCGGACGGCGTTGATGTATTGCAACGCCAATAACAGTTCTTCGTCACTCATCGCAAGCACCTCAATTTGTGACAGGAAATTCAGTACAAGGACAGGAGAGTATTGGCATCAATTCAGTTCAATGATTTTGCCCCAGGGAGCGGTTGCCCCGCCTTCCGGCACGGCCCACAGCACTGGATAGTTCGGCTCGGTTCCGGCTTCGCCTTCCAGATCAGTCAGATAAATCAGCAGATCAGGCTTCCACTTTGTCGCTTCGGCAATAGCCGGGCGAAAGTCAGTTCCGCCGCCGCCGTTGAATTGGAAGTCGCGCAGTAACCTCGCTGCATTCCTGCCGGAGAAGTCTTGAACCTGATGAACGTCCGCATCGCAGACGATCAGCCGAAGCTGCGGCTCGGTTTGCTCAAGAACGGCGGCGACTTCGGCAGCGAAGCGTTTGAGAATTGCGTCATCAATCGAGCCGGATGTGTCTACAGCGAGCGCGATCCGCCCAGTGCGGTCGGCTCTGGTGGCGCGCTCAAATGGCAGATCAATGCCTTCGCGTTGTCTGAGGTCACCTTCCAGCGCGAGCCAGCGGCGAGTCGGGCGCGATGGATTGGGTTTGCGTTTACGCTGCGCGTGGCGAAAGAGCAGGTCGCGCAGAATTCGCTCCCACGGCGTTTTCACTTTGGGGAGTTCCTGCGCCAGCCGTGCAACGATTCCAGCAAGTGATCCGCGCGCCAGTTTCAAACGCGAACTCCACGCGCGAATCGTCTCTTCCGTTGAATTGCCGCCTTCCGATTGTGAGGCTCCCGCCGCTGATGAGCGAAGCGATGCCACGATGTCCCGGCTGTTGAGTCCTGAATTTGAATCGAGAGAGCCAGGATCAATCCGGCTGCGATCTTTCGTCAGCAGGTGATAGAGCGATTCCGACGACCACTGACGCACAATTTCTGCCGGGTGGTCGTCTGTCTTCCATTGGCCGAGAGGCGTCAGCAGCCGCTCAAACGTGACCGCATCGTCAGGCCTGCTGATGCCGCGCACATCATCAAGTGCGGCGTTGATAATCGCGTCGCAGGCAGTGTTGTAGAGATGCGCATCAAAGTTCTGACAACGCTTCTCCAGTTCGCGCACCCGCGCCGGATGCGCCAGCGCGACATGCAACAGTTCGTGCAGCACGATGAAACGGCGTTCGGCATCAGTGTATCGGTTGTAACGCGGCCCGGCCTCGACGTGAATGCCGTCTGTGCGCGCAATCAATTCCGGCTCGTCTGAATCGAGAAACTTCACCCAGAGCGCGATGCCGCCGAGTCCGGGCATCACCTCGATGGCGTCTCGCAAATCCGGCCCCATTCGTGTGGCGACGTTATGCAGACGATTCATGCCGGGCATTTCCTTTCCGCCAGTTCATCAAACTGCGCCAGATCGTGGCCGCGCGCGATCAGGTAATTTCGCAGTTCGCGCCGCGCCGCCATCCTTTCGCGGGCAGAGGATTCTTCCAGAACTTCGCCGATGTTCCAGGCCAGACATTCGGCGCATTCGTTGTAGCCGCTGCGCCTGTTGCAGGCTCCGTCGTTGTATTGCCACGTCCAGCCCACCGGGCGGTTTTCGGCCAGCGCAACCGCCGCCAGCCCGTTCAGCCGCTCGGAGCAGTAACAATCATCGTTTTCCAGATACGGGTCAGCGCCATCCACGGCGGCATAAAGCCTGACCTCCTCATCGTCGTGCGCCTCGATGCCCGGCTCGGTGAGAATGAAAAGCTTCATCAGCCGTTCGAGTTCCGCTTCTGATCCTGTTTCAAAATAGAGTTCACAGTCTTCACTCGCCGGATCAAAAAACGGGTCTTCCATCTGTGGCCCGACCACGTCGTGAAAATAGTCGTGCAGACGGTCATTGATCGTTTCTTTATCGCCCTCAGATTCCTGCCTGATTTTTTCCAGATCAAGGTCGTGTTCAAAGAACTCGTACCACGAATCTTCCTTGATGATGCCGATTCCATCCGAACGAAACACGACGTGAATGCTCTCGAAGTCGAAGCTGACGGTTGTCGTCAGATGCGGAATCCGGCTGCTGACGAAACCGATATGCTCAACCAGTGAACCGCTGACACCGCGTTTGACTTGGGCGATAACCCGATGCTCAGAGAGCTTGAATGTGACATCGGAATAGATCGCTGAGAGTTGTTCGCAAAGCCGGTTGTAGTCTTCCGGGATCGGCGCTTCGCCGTGCCGTTCGCGCTGGAAGTTGAAAAAACGCAGCAGCGCCAGGGCTTCGGCATGTGACAGTTTCGCTTCACGATCTTTCTGATTGAGGTCGGTCAGATCCATATCGCCTCCCGTCTGCTCAGGCTGCCTGTTTGAGCGAGCGATGATCGCCGCGCCGTTTTTCATCAAAGCGAATGAACGCCGGATCGTCGCTGCAATCCAGACCGAGTTTGAGCGCGCGTTCAAGCGCCAGGCTGCCCGCGAGCGTTTGAATGTCAGCCAGCGGCAGTCCGTTGTGCGCAGATCCGCGCAGTTCGTCGAGCGCCTCCACCACTTCCATAATCCGGCTCAGATTTACGTCATTGACCGATGCGGCCATCGCATAGGCCATTCCATACAGGCCGTTGATCGTCGTCGGAATGACTTTGTGCAACTGGCGACGCGGCGTTGAAATGATCTTCTCGACCGAGGCGAGGTGTTTGAGTTCGTCAGCGACGGTCTGGAATTCGTGCGCTGTGGAATCACCGAGGACGCCGGAAATGAGAATTTCGCGTTCACGTTTGCCAATGGCATTCTTCCAGACTTGTGAAACCCGCTCCCACGAACGCGGGCTGGGCATAATCGCCTGGTCGGAGCGATCCATCTCCGGTGTGCCAATAAGCAGGTCAGGGCGAACCTGAATGAAGGCCATGACTTCGGGCGCGATGTCGTTTTCCATCGCCCACGCCAGCCAGTCCTGCGCGGTCGGCTCGACGACCAGATGCACCAGCCGGTCATTCATCGCCGTGCCGAAATCACAGGAGATTGCGCCATCTTCCGGGCGATTGCCCGCTGCGACGATTCGCCACTCATCGCCGAGCGTCCAGTTGGCGACCTTTCTTTCCAGAATCAGCCCGTAAGCCGCGATGCGCGTCTGTTCGTCCGCGCCCGGCAATTCATCGAGAAAGAGAATGCCGGGCTTGTCTTCGCGCGGCAGGAAATCGGGCAGGTAAAACGTGGTCTGTTTGTTCTGATGATCAAGCGCGGGCAATCCGCCGATGTCTGAAGCAGTTTTCTGTGAAAGTCGCACATCCCGAAGTTCCGCCTTTCGCGACTTGGCAAGTTGCGCGACGAGTTGTGATTTGCCGACGCCGGGTCTGCCCCAGAGCATGACTGAAAGCCGGAGCGGCCAGAGCGCATTGATGGCTGATATAGCCTCCGATGGAGTACAAGACATTGTATTGATCATAGCGTTCGATCCTCTGGCTTGCCGGATTGAGTGAAATGTGAGGGAGATCAGGCACACTCGACTGCTGACCGCTCATTCGTTCGGCGAGCTTTCAACGACGCGCGGACTTCCGTGCCGCACATCCAGAGCTTCAGCTTTGTGTGCGCAGCCAGATTTCCGGCAGGCGGAATCGAGCCGATGCGGGCATACACCAGGTCTTCTGCGGCTGAGCGCGTGGAGATGAATTGTGGCTGGTTGCCTGAGCTGGTTTTGTCGGACAGCGTGATTGTTGTTCCGAGCAGTTCTTCGGCGAGAAAAATGCCGAAGCTGTTATGCGTGATCAGATTGGCGGCGTCAGGATTGTCGGGCGCGAATTCGCGCGGCTTGTCGAAGAACTCAATCAGCGCAAGATAATCATCCGGCGTTCCGCCCCAGCGCGCCGCCAGTCCTTTGGCCGGTTCTTCTCTGATCCACTCAAGCTGGCGCGGCGGGTGACGGCGACGCTTCCAGTATTCCGGGTCAGACTCGCGCAGCCATTCAGACAGAGAAACGATTCGCCCCAAATCTTCTACCTGATGATCGCGGAACAGATCACGTGTCGAGACGACCATCCCATCTGCGGCCTTGATTGCATCACCGTGAATTCTGACGGTCAGCCATTCGCCAAAATCCGAATGCAGAAACATCCGATGCTGCATACTGGGAAAGACCATCTTGCTGCGATCAATCCAGTCGTGAATGGCAATCCAGTCCTGCCATCTTCCGACGTAACGGTGCGCGGTGATACGAGCGTGCTGCAACGGTTTCATCTTATGCCTTTCAAGGGCTGTATTTGGGATAGATGATGCCTGTCATTGCCCACCGCGCTATTTCTTTGGCAAAGTCATCAGGGACGACGTGCCATGCCTCGTTTTTTGGAGGGGAGGATTCGATTTTAGAATGCAATGATCTGTTTCTGTCACAATGAATGACCGAAGATCCATGGTCAGCTTAGCCGTTTGTCAGAAATCGTGATCTTCTTCGAGGTCGAGAAGTTGCTTTTCATTTTTCCACCAGAGCAATGAAAGAATCCAATGATCTCCAAGCCGGATAGAATCCTCGCACAATGTGTAGTTTCGTGAATCAGGATGGGTTATCCATCCATCGGCCTGTACATCGGTCGGGCCTTCGCTAGAAGTGCCGCCACGCAGAAGATCATTGGCCACCGTCCAAGCTCCAGGCTTGTCCCTGAGTCGGATAGCATCAGGGACATCAGAGTTGCGAATAAACCAGCGCCGATGCTGGGCTGTATGGCATACGATGATGGACGGAAACGATCCGAGTTCAACCAGGCGAATTGCCGTCGCGGTGAGGCTGGTCTGGAAAGCGGTTGCAAGTTGTCGGACGGTTTCAAATATGATTCTTTGATCTTTGGCACGAGGCGTAAACATGAAATCAGGAAGCAACAACTCTGTTGCATAGCGATTCGCTCGCCTCTCCGGATTGTCGCTGCCCCATTCGCTGGCAAAGACCTGCTCCTGACACATGAACGAGGCTACGCGCCCGCGATCAAGCATCCAATGCCCCAACTCGTGCCCAGCGGAAAATCGCTGTCTTCCACGACGAGACTGACTGTCTACGGTGATGAAGGCGCGGTCGCCAAATCCGAGAATGCGCGCGGCGCTGCCCTTGAGAGGTTCGTAGATAATGGTTGCGTTACAGTATTCCGCTATCGCCTCAATTCTGATGTCTTCAGGCTCAGTTATGCCAAGCTCTCTGAGCAATGCAGATGGTGAGCGATAGTGCGAGCCGGAAGCCACTACTGATCATCTCCTGAAGTAGGATTGTCATCCAAAGCATCGAGTTCGAGAAGTTGTTTGAGATAGCCCGGGACATCTTCGTCAGGAAGGTTCTCAAAGTCGCGGTTCTGAGCAGTCAGAAGAGTGGAACCGAGCGCAGGCTGGCTTGTCAGAATTGTGTTCAGCATTTCGCGCATCTCCCCGACAGTCTCTGGGAGCGAAAAGCGCTTCTTTTGCAGAGCAGCGACCCGCTCATCATACCTTTGCTGAGCTTCAACCAGAGGTTTCTGGCGACAGTTTTTGACTGCCTGTCGCAGGACGTTGCGAATGTGGTCGGTCGAATCGCCCTCATCAATTATTTCGGCTCGCACTTCCTCATCCGACATTTCAAATGCGGATTCGGCAAAGCCGTTCATTAGGTTGGCAAATTCCTGCTCGTAATCGTGAGATTTATCAGCCATGAGTTTCCGCCTTTCTCGCGTTGTCTCGCGCGTTCCGGCGCAGCCATCTCATTTCAGTTTCGTACTCCTTTTGTGAAATGCCAAGCAGTTCTTTGATCTCAGGCCCAGGCATCTTTTCCCGCATTCCACCAATGATCAGCGCGGCGAGCGGGCGATCCGCAACCAGTTTGTCAATCCGTAATAATTCTTCCTTTACTTCCAGTACGCGCTCAGCGTTAGGGAGAGGGGCTGGTACCCGAAGCAAGGGGTTGATTTCTTTTCCACCTTCACCGATATGGATGGCATCTGCTTCCAGAATGGCCTCTTCATCGTCGAACTGATCACGCCAATGTGACGAGATGCTCTGCATCGCGCCTTTCAAATGCAGAACGAAAGAAACCTCATCCTTCCTCCACCGGCGGCGTTCAGGATCACAGGTCGCGGCGATTGCTTCACGCAAAAGATCTTCATAATCATGATCACGAGCGGCACGACCAAGCCCTCTAATCCTCCAACGGGCAAATTTCTCAAGCCGGAAGATGTCCTCCCTGGACAAGGACTCCACCGCCGCGCTGACTTCTTCAATGCTCGCGGTCTTTTCTAGCGGAACTCTGCGTGAAGGTGACTTCTTTGACTTCATGCCGCCGGATGCTATCACAAGTCTCAAAACACTCATGCCGGGCAAAATGGGCTTTCGGACAAAAATTTTTGAGCCGTGTCCGAAAGTCCAGGAAAGCAGGCACAAGGAGAGTGAAGAGGCAAATGAACATGAGTATGATCGAAAAGAAAGCGCCACGCGGGAACAAGAAACCAGGCGCCGCCACACACGAATCACCTGTCGTTCGCGTCCAATCGCGTGCGATTGATCCAACCAGAAAGCTTCTGCTTTACGTGCGTGCAGGTGGGCGTTGTGAATTCGATGGCTGCAATGCCTATTTGTTCAAGCATCACGTCACTCAGGCCGAAGAGAATTTTTCTCAGGTCGCACATATCGTCGCGTTTAAGCCCGATGGGCCAAGGGGCAAGGCCGGTTTGCGGCCGGATGACATCAACGATCTCGATAATCTCATGCTCCTCTGTCCGCAATGCCACAAACTGATAGATACGCGCCCGCGCGAGTTCAGCCGCGAGGCGATTGAAAAATACAAGAGGGACCACGAGCGGCGCATTTTTCGGCTCACTGAAAGCAAGCCGGATCGCAAAACCACCGTTGTGGTGCTCAAAGCGCGTATCGCCGGTCAGACAATAGAAATTTCGAAGGCCGATATCAACGATGCAGTGTCACCGCGTTACCCCAGCGACATCCAGGGATGGGTGATTGATCTGACGCGAATCCACGGGGAGGATGCGGCCTTTTTTCAGACGGCGAGACAGACGATCAAAGCCGATGTTGACCGGCTGTACGCGACAGGCTCCGACGTTGAAAGCACACATCACCTTTCCGTGTTCGCTCTCGCACCAATTCCACTATTGATCTATTTCGGCAATCGGCTGGGCAACAAAGTGGCGACTGACCTCTATCAGCGCCACCGCGATACCGAAGATTGGGCTTGGAAGGTGGAGGGCAACCCTGTAGGGCATCAATTCCGTTGCGTGCAGACAGGCACTGACCGAAGTAAAGTCGCACTACTCCTTTCGCTCAGCGGCAAAATCCTGCACGAAACGCTGCCGCAAAACATTGACCGCAGGTTTTCGATTTACGAAATCACATTGGTGAATTCAACACCTACGCCGACTTACCTGCGCCTGAAACACGATCTTGATGATTTTCGCAATGTGTACTTGCAAGCACTCCGCGTTGTGATGAGCAACCACCGAAAGCTTGAGGAGTTACATCTTTTTCCTGCGGTTCCAGCACCCGTGGCGGTGCTGTGTGGCCGTGAATTATTACCAAAGATTGATCCCGCGCTGCTTGTTTACGACAACGACAAGCGGAAAGGTGGGTTCAATCTGATCATGAAGGTGAATGAAGATGAGTGAAGATCGCTACCTTGAAGAGATTTTGGAATCGCAGACGCTCAATCCCGAAGGGCAGGAGATAAAAGACCTACGTTGCCGGCGAGACGAGGTGGACAAGCTCTTGCGAAAGAAGTTCGAAAAGAGTTCCCCGACCATCAGGTATGGCGGGTCGAAGGCGAAGGGAACGATGATTCTTGAAGCTTACGACCTTGACGTCATCTGCTACTTCGATCACGAAGATAAGGAAGCCGGTGAAACTCTCCAGGAAATCTACGAGAATGTGGAAAAGGCGCTCAACGATGATTATCTGGTGACGAGAAAGCCGTCGGCACTGCGGCTGAAAAGCCGTAACGTGAATCAATGGGCGGCTGATTTTCACATTGATGTCATACCAGGACGCTTCATTGATGGTAATCAAGGCGATGTGTTTCTCTACCGATCTTCCGGCGAGAAGGGCAGACAAAAAACCAATCTCGACGTCCACATCAGCCACGTCAAAGATAGTGGAGTAACCGCCGCAATCAGAATGATGAAGCTTTGGCGCGCACGAAACAGCCTGTCTGTGAGGCACTTCATTCTTGAGCTGTTGACTATCGAACTGCTTAAAGGAAAAAAGGATTCCAAGCTCGCCGACCAATTGAAGCATGTCTGGATTGAGTTGCGCGACAACGTCGAGAACATCCAAGTCGAAGACCCGGCCAATCCTACTGGCAACGACCTGTCTGAATTATTCAATTCGGCAATCAAACATGAGCTCTCTTCTATTGCCGCACGAACGCTGGAGATAATTGAAAAGGACGGCTGGGAAATGGTTTTCGGTCCAGTTCCCGAAAAGTCACGTGGCCCTCTGATCCTTCCCGGGTTTACGGTACGGCCGAGGCCATCATTCGGAGAGAGGTGAGTTTGATTGACGAAGTATCACGGCTAAGTTCCAGCGTTCGGGCAATGCAGGATTACTTCCCGGCTTTTTCTCTGGATTTACGGGAAAATGGTCAGAAAGGCGCTGTCTGGAAGGGAAAGGTTCAACCAATCCAAACGGCGGAATCACTGGCAGAGCTACTGGATGACATTCATTGCGAGCGCCCTGTTTGGGTTCTGGCCGGTGGCGAAGTGCGTCATCACCACTTATGCAATTCGACGCACACACATCATGCCTGGGTAGACGGGCTGACAAATCCATTTATCGTTTTCGATTTGGAGGCCCGGTATGGCGGTCATAAACAACACCCAAAAGTATTTGTGCGAAACCCCAAGATGCCACTGCCCAAAACGAAGCATACGTTTGGCGATGGATCAATTTGTCCGTATGCACCTTGGGAAAATGTGTGGCTTTGGGAACGGGACACAGCGGCTGATTACCTTGGACATGCTTGTGTCTGGTTGATCAAATGGCTGGTATGGGACCAGACTGGAATTTGGGTCGGGCCTGAAATGAGTCACGACAAAAGCTTTCTGTCGCGGACTATCGGGCGAAATAATCAATGCTGGTGTGGTTCGGGCTTAAAGTACAAAAAGTGCCATCTTATTCAGGATCAAATGAAGTGATTGCCTCCTGTGTAATGAAGTGATTCTTCACACTTCCACTGGCGAGATCGAACCATGTGGCAAAGCGGCGCAGATTCTGATGAATGAGCAGCCTCGCCAGATAGTCAGCGGCTTCCGCAGCGACGCGCTGATTGACGATCAACCCTTGCGCGTTGGCGAGCGCGAGTTCCGCGCAGGACAGATTGTGATGGCTTAATTCTTCCGGCTGCGGTTCGAGCAGATCAGGGCATTGCATGACAGGGCTGGGCAGTTGTTGGCAGAACCCATCCAGCGGAAAGGCGGAGCGCAATGCGCGCGGATCATTCGTTGAGCCGAGCAGCACCTGGCCGGATTCGCGCTGATTGCCGCAGTCCAGCCACCAGACGTGCGGCGGCGAATCGCCCGCATTGGCCGCGAGCGTTTTGGCAAGCTCCTGGCGCGCCGCCGCGTTGTCCACGCAACCGATCACCACCGTCAGCCGATTCCAGCGGGAGCCGATCATCTCAGCTTTGAAGTGATCCATGACCGCGTCAATCTCAACGCCCCAGGCGAGGCTGTAGCGTGCGGCCAGTGTCTGCGCCTTCGGAAACCTGAGTTCCGCGTCGCAGAAGTTCTGGCGCGGAATGTTTTTGCTCTCAATAAGGTCGGGATCAATGAAGAGCGCGCTTGTCTCGGTTCCGCTTTCGTTCAGCACACGCACGATCCGTGCAACGGACGGCGTGAGCCAGCTTCCCGTGCCGCCGCAACCCACCATTACCAGCCGCACTTCCTGATGCGCAGCGGTGATTACCCTGGCCGCATTCATAAATGAAAGATCGAGACCGGGCGCAGCCGTTGGCCTTCTTCGGACGGTTTTGTGTTTACGCTGTGGCATTGCGTCACTCATCTTTCGCGTTGCAATCAATCAATTCGACCGGCATCTCGATGATGCGGTCGGCGGGCAGCGACCACCAGTCACCGTAAACGCCCACGCGGAAATTGATCTTCGGCCAGTGGGCGGAGCGTGGATTCAGATTGCCGATCAAACCGTAAATGCGGAAACCGGCTTCGTCCCGATCATCATCCGGCGAAAACCCGGCAGGCATCCGATGGTGTGAATGAATCTCGATGATGGCGCGCTCGTAAGACGAGGCTGCGCCTTTCTCCATCGGCACGACTGAAGCGTAACGCTGAATCTGCGGCGGAACATCGAGCCGCCACTTTCCATCCACCAGGCTAAGATGAAAAAGAATCTCCAGCTCCCGCCGCGCCGCATCACGGGCAGCGTCAAGAATCTGCTGAATGATGGATTCAGGAACCCTGTCGAACTGAAAGCTGAGTTTCGGTTCGACCAACGCAAGACCACGAATCGCGCATTCACTGACCGGAATCATCGCGCTCATTTCCTTGCGTACTGCACGTTTGAAAACGCCGTTGCCAGCGAAGACATATTCATACAACGGCGCTGAAATTGGCGGCAGTTCAGCCGCAGTGGCAAGCAGGTAGTGAACGAACATCGCTGTGTCCTCATCGCTCGACCAGTCTGCGGACGGCTTCACTGACGGTGGAGCGCAAGCTGACGAGATCTTTGAGCGGATAGCGAATGGCCTTGTTGGCAGAAAGTGAGTAGAGCTGGAAGAGAATGTTCTGCGAGTATACGTGACTCTTCCCATCGGCGTGATGTGAGTTGAAGGCGCTGGTGATGAAAAGCTGCCACGCCATCTGCGCCCCGTGTTTGCCAACTTCAGGGTGACGATTCTCGCCGAAACAGATCAAGCCGGTTTGCCCAACATTTGGCAACGGAGCCTGAAACAATTCCAGGTCAGGCGAAAACTGTTTGCCGCGCACCGCCCAGACGTACCAGCTTCGATCCAGGCCAGCGAAGACGAACCCTGGCAAAGGAACCGTCAGGGTGGTTGCTGCCCGCCCGTCATCACTGCGCATCAGCAACTCGTATCGCGCGGGCGCATAAAAGTTGACGACGTAATCGCCCCTGCCGCACACACCCCAGCGAACTGTTTCAGTGCTCAGCCAGCCGCTGTCCACTGGTTCGCGCATAAACGCCTGACGGACGGCTGTGGGCGAGAGATACTTCACCTCTTCGCTCTGGTCACCGCGAGTGTGAAACAGATATTGTCCCTCTACGAAATAAAGCGCGGCGTCAGCAAGCGCGGCGGCGGCTGGCGACCGATAGTGTGGCCTGATTGTCTGCTCTGGCTGCATCAATGGTTGTCATCCTTTTACCACAGTGCCAAAGCCTGCCTCTGTAAAGCAGGCACTTGAAATCGCAATTTTGATTTGCTGTCCTGCTTCCCGCCACCATTTTCCTCTTCAGCAAGCCGGAGAGAGTGATTATTTCCAACTGCTTGAACAAAGCGTTACGGCCTGACCTGTTTCTTCCTGTCAGGATGACAGGTCATAAGGCATTCCCACAGAGCGGCAGCGCTCCCCGTTAATATGCGATCCTGCCGCCGCACCAGATAGAATCTTCTTCGCTGTCGGAGACGCTTGTCTCGTACTGGCCGCAGCAATCCGGCTTTTTCTTCAAGGCTGGTCGCCCACGAGGAAAGCACCGCGACGCCCAGTCCGGCAGCCACGGCCTGCTTGATGGCTTCGGCGCTGCTTACATCAACAACTCGTCCGAACAGATTCATCAGGTTGCCGAGTAACTCCTCTGCGCCAGCGCGAGTGCTTGAACCCCGCTCTCTCAAAAACAGTGTGCGGTTATGCAGGTGTATGTCTTTGATTTCCCTGACCCGATGCAGTTCGTCACTGGCTGCTGTGACCAGTCTCAGTTCATCAGCGCCGATCTCCTGCCGATGGAGATCCTTATCTATCACCATCTCGCCAACCACTCCCAGCGGGACGCGATATTCGTGCAGCCATCTCAGAACTTCCGCACTGTCTCCGACAATGAGCGTTGGGTGAGCCTCCGGGTATTGATCCTGAAACCGCCGGAGCAATTCGGGCACGCAGTAAGCGGCGGGAGTGCTGGAAGCAGCCACTGTGACCTCACCGCGCACCTGGCCGCGCACCGTATCCGCCAGCGTTGGAAGTTCGTGATAGAGCGCAAAGAGCCGGTTGGTGTGTTCCAGCACGACTTCGCCGGTTCTCGTCAGCAACATCCCGCGCGGCGTGCGCTCGAATAACGGTTCACCCAGACGCTGTTCCAGCGCGCGCAGTTGCGCCGAAACCGCGGGCTGACTGATGTGCAGTTCCTGGGCGGCGCGACTCGCGCTGCCGCTGCGGGCGACCAGCCGGAAGACGTGCAACGGATAAAGATTGAAATCTTCAGTCATAATTTTTCCCTGATGTGATCCCTCAGAAAATCTGTATTTGCATTATACCTGAGCCGGGCGTAGGTTCGCGTTGAGGAATGCTCGACATGAAGCCGGAGTATTTGCCAACGCTGATTACCGTTTGCGGGCTGAGCCTGCTGTGGACGCTGGAAACGTGGCTGCCTGCGGTCAAAGGACGCAATCACAGGTGGCGCCACACCTTCAGAAATCTGTCACTGGGACTGCTCAACGCCTTCATCCTGACGCTGCTCGCCGGGCCACTCATCACACAGATTGTGATCCAGGCTGAAGGCTCAGGTTTTGGCTTGCTGCGAATGTTCCAACTGCCTGCTGTAATTTCAACTATTGCGGCTGTTCTTTTGTTCGATGGCTGGATGTATCTGTGGCATCGAGCCAATCACCAGTTTCACTTCCTGTGGCGCTTTCACCGTGTCCACCACAGCGACCCGGCGATGGATGCCACAACTGCCGTCCGGTTTCACACCGGAGAAATCCTGATTTCATCGGCGCTGCGCCTGGCTCTGATTCCATTACTCGGCCTCACGCTCCGGCAACTGCTGGTTTATGAATCGCTGATGCTGCCGGTGATTCTCTTCCATCACAGCAATGTGAATTTCCCGGAGGGACTGGATCGGTGGCTGCGCGTCGTGCTGGTTTCACCGGCCCTTCATCGCGTGCATCACTCACGCGTGCAAATCGAAACGGACAGCAATTATTCAACAATCTTTTCTTTCTGGGATCGAATCGGCAGAACTCTACGGCTCCGCAAGGACGGGCCCCCGGTTGATTTCGGGCTGGCTGAATACGACGGCGAGGAATGGCAGCGGATGAGCGGATTATTGTCCACACCATTTCTCTCCGTCAGAGCAGAAAGCAGTATTGCAGCCCATGCCAGGGGAAATGATCAGCTTCGCTGAGGTTGACAGATACTGCTCCGGCGCGAGCGTGATGCCGGAAGGAGTGAGAACGAATTATGAGCAGGAAAGCCGATCACAAAAAGATCGTCATTATCGGCGGCTCCTTCGGCGGGATCAATGCCGCCTATGCGCTGCGGCGTCGGCTCGGAGATCGTGCGGAGATCACGGTCATTTCCAAAGACCCGGAGTTTACCTTTCTTCCCTCTCTGCCGTGGGTGCTCCTTGGCTGGCGTGATCCCACACAACTTCAGATCTCACTGCATCAACCGCTCATGCGCCGGGGGATCCATTTCATTCACGGAGAAGTGAAGGAGTTGGATCCGGGCAAGGGTGAAGCGCGAACTGCATCGGCCCGGTATCCATTCGACATCCTGCTCATCGCCTCAGGCGCAGATTTGGATTATGCGGCTGTCCCAGGCTTAGGACCGGCTGGGGGTCATACTCAATCGACCTTTACAATTCGTGAAGCTGTCTGCGCGCGTGACGCCTTGGCGCGCGTCCTGGCTGGCGAGCATGGTCGCATCGTCATCGGCGCAGCGGCTGGAGCCAGTTGTATCGGCCCCGCTTATGAGATCGCCATGATGATTGACACGGTGCTCCGCCAGGCTCACAAGCGCCATCGCTTCACCATCAGGTTCGTCACCCCTGAGCCATTTATCGGTCATTGGGGCGTAGGCGGCATCGGCATGTCGCCCCGGATGATTCAGGACGAATTTGCTGAACGCCACATTGATCCCATCGTCAACGCGAAACTCATTGAAGCCCGTGCAGACCGGCTGATTCTTGCGGACGGAACCGAGCATGAATTCGACTTCTCTCTGATGATTCCGTCTTTCCTGGGAGCCGCGTTTGTCCGTGGGGTGGATGGCCTGGCCAATCCGAAAGGATTTGTGTCAGTCACGCCGCAACTGACGAGCGTGAACTTCAGCAATGTTTATGCGGTTGGTGTGGCTATTGCCATCGCTCCACCCGGCCAGACGCCGGTTCCAGTGGCAGTCCCCAAGACCGGGCACATGACCGAACTGATGGCTCATGCGGCCGCGCACAATATTGCCGCTGAATTGAATGGCGGCGCGAAAATGGATGGATTATCGCTTCCCACTACGTGCATTGCCGACGCGGGTGACACGGCCTTCTATTTGTCGGCAGACCCCTTCCTGCCTCCTCGTAACAAAGTGATCCACAAGAAGGGAAAGTGGGCGCGGTATCTCAAGCTGGCTTTCGAGAAGTATTACCTGGCGCGGATTCGTCACGACTGGCCTTCATTGCATTTTGGGTGGTAGTGGACGACTAACGCCCGGAAAGGAGTAACGCTATGAACTATCTTGTCATTCTCAACGACCCGCCTTACGGGACGGAGCGCAGCTATAACGGCCTGCGTCTGGCAGGCTCGCTGGCAAAGGCTGAAGGCACGACTGTCAATGTGTTTCTGATCGGTGACGCGGCGATCTGTGCGCTCGCGGGACAAACGACTCCCAACGGCTACTACAACATTGAGCGGATGTTAAAGGTTCTGGTCGCCAAAGGCGCGCAGATTGGCGTCTGTGGTTCTTGCATGGATGCACGCGGGATCAAGGCCGAAGCTCTGATTGAAGGCGCGCATCGCAGCTCAATGGAAGAACTCACCGCGTGAACACAGGAAGCCAGCAAAGCGCTTGTCTTTTAGTCCTGCTGAGGTCAAAGCAATGAACGCGGCGCAATACGACCTTTGGTATGAGTCTCCGCTGGGCGCTGCTTGTCTGGCGGCAGAGATTAACCTGCTGCGCCGGGGCGCAGGAGACTTGAAGGGGAAATCTTTGCTGGATGTCGGCTGTGGCACGGGTCGCTTTTTGCTGGCGCTTGGTCAGGAAGCAGCCCGGGCAGTGGGCCTGGATCACGATGCTGCGATGCTGGACTTTGCACGGAGCCATACGCCGACGGAAATGGCGCAGCGCGTCGAGTGGATTGAAGGCGATGCCACGGCGCTTCCGTTTCCTGACGAGACATTTGATCTGGTCCTCGAAAACACGCTCCTCTGTTTCTGCGATACCCCCGCATCAGTCATCCGCGAAATGGCGCGCGTCTGCCGTCCTGGCGGCACGATTCTCCTGGGCGAGTTGAATCCTTATTCCCCCTGGCAATGGTGGCGGCGGGTCAAAGCCGTTCTCGGCCTGGGATCATTCATCAGTGCATCGTGGCACAAACCTGATGACCTGTTCGCCCTGCTCACCGAAAGCGGCTGTCAGGCGCGGCGACTGGGCCGCGCAATTTTCTGGCCGCCTCTCAATGTTCGAGATGCGCTGCGGTGGAGTTCATTGACTGAATGGGCAGGCGCAAGGCTCTGGCCGTGGGCCGGAGCCTGGTATGCAATCGGCGGCGCGAATTCCATTCGGCATGTAACCATCAAAACGTGAAGCGCAGCGAACTCTGCAAACGACGCACCGGACGCGCAGCGACCGCGTTGCCAAAGAATGGCGAACTCAGATTGCCGATATACCCGGCAAAATTTACGCGGTTGAAAACATTGAAAGCATCCGCCGCGAACGTGACGGTCGGCCCTTTTTCTTTTTTCGCTTTCGACAAATGGAAATCGCGCGACCAGCGCAGATCGAGTTGTGCGAAGCCCGGCCCTTCCAGCGTGTTTCTTCCTACATCCGCCGGACGATCCAGTGTTTGACTGTCGCGGTTGTTATCGCGTCCCGTCGTCAGCGTATACGGCGCGCCCGTGTTCAAGGCCAGATTCATGCCCAGATTGAAAAGCTTCCCGGCTTTCACCGTGCCGAGCAAATTGAAGCGATGGCGCACATCGAAATCAGCGCGTCCCCATTCGCCCGTCAAGTCAAAGCTGTTGGCCGGAAACGCATTGATGCCGTTCGTGTCATTCCACGCGCGCCCGAAAACGTATTGCACCATCCCATTGAAATAGCGCGTGACGTTGCCGCGCAAGCCCACTTCGAGCGAATGGCCGGTCATTCGTCCGGTGGATTCAATTTGTCGAATGACGGTGAAGTTCGGATCAGGCCGCGCGGCGAACAGCGGCGGGAGCGGGGCGTTCACATCGCGCGAGCGGAACGAATTGACGCCGCGTGTGCCGATGTAATTGAGGGTCAGCGCCAGCGTCTTTTGCAACTGCCGCTCAACGCCCACGCTGTATTGCGCGATAAACGGAATGACCGTATCCGGCGCGAGTCGCACGACGCTGTTCGGTTGCGCGGCAAGCGATGCCCCGGTTGCCAATGGATTGGGAAAGCCCGGATTCGTGATGACGTAGCGCCGCAAGCGTGCGCCGTCAAAACGCAGCAAATCCGAAATCGGTCCCGGCCCCGTGCGGTCGTAGAAAAATCCAAAGCCCGTGCGCACGACCGTCTTGCGGGCTTTGTCCGCAGCCCACGCGATGGACAAGCGCGGGTTGAGATTGTTGCTGTCTTCGTGGAAATAATTCTGCCAGTCGTAGCGCAAGCCAATTGCCACGGACAAATCAGGCCGCACGCGAATTTCATCCTGCACGAACGCGCCGAGTACGACTTCCCAGAAAATCACTTTCGTGCGCCCTTGTTGTTGAACAAAAGCGAATGGTCGGGCTTGTTGATAATCCGCGAGCGACGAAAAGAAAAATGTGCCCAGCCTGTTCGTGCGGTCATCAATGCCGCGCCGGCTGAAGTCGGGAACCTGCACGCCTGCTTTGACCACGTGTTTGCCTGCTGAGTAGGTTAACACCTGACTCAGCGTCCAGTGTTCTTCGGTCCGCTTGAAATCAGCCTGCGCGCCGCCGCCCGTGAAGGCTTCCTGCACGACGATGCGCTGCGCCTGCCGCACGCTGTCTGTCGGCGCGAAGTATCTGCCAAGCAAGACCTGTGTTTGATTGACAAGTTTTGGCGAGATAATCCAACTGTGGCTGAAACGCGCGATGTCTTCGCGGAAGCGCGTGTTCGTTGCGACTTCCGGCAAATTGAACCCGCCCACGCCGACATTTTTGATCGTGCGATCCTGAAAGCTGTAGAACGCCGCGAAGGTGCTTTTGTCCGTGACCTGATGCGAAATACGCCCCGAAAATTCCGTATTGCGCGCCGGGTTCGGAAAGTTCTCTCGGATGTCGCCTTGTAGTCCGGTAGCAAAGACCACCGCTTGTAAATCATCTTCTTCACGGTTGGCGGTGACGACGAAAACGGTTTTCTTGCCGTTGCCGATTGGCCCAATCAAATTGCCTTCGTAAATGCGCCGCTGTTCCGGCGGACGTGCAAGCGCGAATGGATCGCGCGCATTCAAGCGATAATCGCGGAAAAGAAAATTGAAGGTGCCGTGATATTGCGCGCCGCCGGGTTTGGTGATGATTTCGATGCGGGCGCGTCCGGGGCGGGCATAATCTGCCGAATACGGATTGTTGTTGATGCGCACTTCCTGAATGCCGGATGCGGACACGCCCGCTTTGACGGCTTCCATCCCATCTACGATCAGCGACGCGCCGCCGGTTCCCGCCGCGCCTGCGTTGAGAAAGCCCGACATCGCGCCGATGTAATTCTGTCCCAGACTGGGTAGCGTATCGAGCAGTTGCCGATCCACGCTCGCTACATCCTGATTGCTGGCAGCTTCGGTGCTGACCTGCGCTGGGTTTTCGCTGACAGTCACTTCCTGCTGCACCTCGGCAACGGTCAGCACGATGCGCAACGGAGCCAACGCGCGCGCTTCGATGGTGAGCGGAATGCTTTCCGCTTTGAATCCATCTTTCGTAATTAAAAGCTGGTACTCCCCCGCGCCAACCCGGTCGAAGCGAAACTTTCCCGCGCCGTCAGTCCTGGTAGTTTGCCGTGTCCCTTGCAAAGTCACTTGTGCGCCGCTGACAACGGCATCGTTTTGATCGAGTACGACACCCGTGAGCGCGCCTGTGGACGAAGCGGTTTGGGCGTATACGCCTGCCCCGCACAACAGCAGCAATAGCACGATTCGGTAAATCATTATTTTCCTTGCGGTTGCGGCGCGGCTTTCGTTTGCACGCGCGTTCCAGCACGCAATTCATCCGTGCCACGCAACGCGATTTGTTCTCCCTCGGCAAGATCGCCGAAGACTTCCACCAAATCTGTTCCTTGATGATTGCCCTGTTGGTTGATGGACGCGCCGCGCTTCACGTCTACCCACTCGGTCACGCCGTCTCGAATGCGGATGACAAAGCTTTTCTCCGTGGTCGTGGCGACGGCGGAGGGCGGTACGAGCAACGAAGGACGCGGGCGCGATGACGGCCAGATGACCTGGGGATACATGCCCGGCGTGAGTTTGCGCGCGGGATTGCTCACATCCAGTTCAACCGGCAGGGTGCGCGTTTTCGCATCAATGGCGCTGCCGATGCGCGCGACCGCTCCCGTAAAGGTTTCACCTGGAAAAGCAGGAAGGGTAAAGCTGACCTTCGTTCCCGGCTTTACCGCCGCAACTTCGGCTTCCGGCACAGGCACGACCAGCCGTAACCGTGACACCTCTTGCATCCGCAATACGGGCTGCGCAGCGGCGGCTCCGGCGGGCCCCGCCAAGCTGCCCTTGTGGGCGTTCCGTTCGGTGATGACGCCGCTGAAAGGCGCGACGATGCGCAAATAGTTTTCGGTGGTTTGCATTGATCGCGCGGCGGCACGAGCCGCAGTTTCGGTTTCGGCAATCGCCTTGACCTGCGCGAGCGCGGCTTTTTCGGTTTCTTTATATGCCTGCACGCGCGCCTGCTCCGCTTCCATCAGCCGTTGCGCATTTTCGAGTTCGTTGCCCGACACCACGCCCGGCGTCGCCGAAGCAGATCTGAGGCGGTTGTAGGTGGCGGCACTCGCTGCCAGTCGCGCTTCCGCTTCGACACGTTGGGCGATGATGGTACTCACGCGCGCTTCGGCTTCGAGCTTCTGCGCTTGCGCGCCGCCGACTTTGGCCTCGGCTTCGTTGCGTTGGGAGCCGATTTCAGGCGCGCTCAGGCGGACGAGCAATTGCCCGCTTTTCACGACCGAACCGCGATCTACGCCAATCCATTCGATGAAGCCCTGCACTTTGGGATAGAGCATCACGTCCTGATAAGGCTGCAACTCGCCCGGCAGACGAAGCCGGCGATTGAGTTCCTGCGACAGCACCGCAGTTACGGTAATTGTCGGCGTGGCCGGAGCGGGGGACGGCGCGGATTTTGTCTCGGCGTTCTTTGACGCACTTCCTCCCGAACCGCAAGCGGCATTGAGTGTGAGTGAGACAAGCAAAAGCAAAGTGAGTTGTTGACGATTCATTGGTATTTTCCTGAAAGGGTCAATCGGCAGTTACCAGCACTTCCGGCAGCACTTCCGGCTGGTGGTCAGCGTGATAGAGCGAAGTGGATTTGACGCGCGCCCGGCGTTGCGCGACAGCAAAGACGAGTGGCAGCACGACCAGCACCGCGAGCGTGGACGCGACCAATCCGCCGATCACCGCGCGGCCCAGTGGAGCGGTCTGTTCGCCGCCTTCCCCCAAAGCCAGCGCCATCGGCAGCATGCCTGCAATCATGGCTAAGCTCGTCATCAGAATGGGACGCAGACGGCTGGACGCCCCGTGCAGCGCGGCTTCGAGCGCGGTCGCCCCTGCCTTGCGCGCTTGCTCGGCAAAACTCACCAGCAAAATCGCATTTGCCGATGACACGCCGATGGCCATAATGCCGCCCATAAACGATTGCACGTTGAGCGTCGTACCCGTCAGCCAGAGCGAGAGAGCGACGCCCGCCAGCACTGCCGGAATCGCCGAGAGCGCAATCAACGCGACGCGCGGCGATTGGAAATACCCCGCCAGCAACAGCAGGATGGCGGCGATTGCCAGCAACAAACCCGTTCCCAATCCGGTGAGCGTTTGCTGCATCGCCGGAACCTGGCCGCGCACGCTGACCGTCACGCCGCGCGGGGCTTCGCCTGCTCGTTTGATGGCTTCCTCCACGGCCCCGGCGGCGCGGCCCAGATCGCTGGCCGCAATGTTGCCGATGATCGTAATCATTCGTTGCTGGTTGTAGCGGTCAACTTCGCCGGGCATCGTTCCGTAGCTGAGTTGCGCGACATCGCCCGCCAGCGGCGCGGTCTTGCTGTTCACGCTATTGCCGACAGGTAACGTTTGCACGTCTTCAATGGATTTGACGCGCGCCTGTGGAATTTCGACTTGCACCTGATAGGCTGTGCCGCTCGCCGGATCGCGCCAATAGGTTGGTTGTGTGAAACGAGACGATGATGTCGCCGCCACCAACGAACGTCCGACCTGTTCGACGGTCAGCCCTAGTTGCCCGGCGCGCTCGCGGTCAATGTTGATGTTGACGGTCGGGTAATCGAGCGGCTGCCCGAATTGCAGGTCGCGCAGGGAAGAAACTTTCTTCATCTCGGTCAGCACCTTCTCGGCGAAGGCGCGGTTGGCGGACATGTTCGGCCCGTTCATCGCCACTTCAATCGGCGTCGGCGCACCGAAATTCATGATCTGCGTCACGATGTCGCCCGCCTCAAACGAAAAACTTACGCCGGGCAGCAGCTTCGGCAACTTGTCGCGCAATCGCTCGCGGAACTCTGCGAGCCGGATGCCGGAGCCTTTGCGCAACGCAATATTCAGAACAGCTTCGTGCGGGCCGCTGGTGAACAGATGGATGGTGTTGATGGGATAACTCGGCGGCTGCGTGCCGACAAAGCCGAGCGTGCTTTCGACATTGCCCGCCCCCGCTTCTTCACGAATTGCTTTGAGCGCGGTGAGCGCCATCACTTCGGTGCGCTCGACACGAGTGCCGGTGGGCGCGCGCAGCCGCAATTGCACCATGCCGGAATCCACAGACGGGAAGATGTCGAGTCCCAATCCGCGACCAATGAAAAAGATGCTGGCGACAGTAATCAGCGCATAGCAAGCCAGCAGCGGCCAGCGCAAGTTCATCAGTCGCGTCATCATTGCGGCATAGCGTTGTTGCAAACGATGAAAGAAAGATTCTTCCTCTTCCTTGTGCGCCTGTTCGCGCAACAGCCAGGCGGAAAGCACCGGCACGAGCGTGTTGGAAAGCAGGTAAGAGGCAAACATCGCCAGCCCCACGGCCAGCGACAGCGGAACAAACAACGCGCGCGAAACGCCGGTCATCAGGAAGGACGGAACGAAGACCGCCAGAATAGCGAGCATCGCCAGCAAACGCGGCGTGATCGTTTCGCGCGTGGCTTCAAAGACGGCCTTCATCTTCGGCTCGCCCCGCGCGAGGTGTACGTGGATGTTTTCAATCGCCACCGTCGCTTCATCCACCAGAATGCCGATGGCGAGCGCGAGGCCGCCCAGCGTCATGATGTTGATGGTCTGCCCGGTCAGCCATAACCCGATGAGCGCCGTGAGCAGCGCAAAGGGAATCGTCAGCACTACGATCAACGCGCTGCGCACATCACGCAAAAACAGCAACACCATCAACCCGGTGAGAATTGCACCGAGCACTCCTTCCAGCGCCAGCCCGCGCACGGCATTGCGGACGTATGCGGACTGGTCAAGCTCAAAACTGACTTTGATGTCTTCAGGAATCAGCGCCTGCATGCGCGGCAGTTCGGATTTGACACGATTCACCACGTCCACTGTCGAGGCGTCCGAGCGTTTGGTGACGGGAATGTAAACGGTGCGCTTTTCATTGAAGAGGCCATAACCCGTCAGAATGTCCGCACCGTTTTCGACATTGCCGATGTCACGCACAAACACTGTTGGCCCGCTGCCCGTGCGAATGGGCAAGGAAGCCAGCTCCTGAATGTTCGAGACGACGGAGTTAATCGGCGCGAGGCGGTTGAGATCGTCCGTGCGAATGTTGCCGGCAGGCAGAATCGTATTTCCTGCGGCAACGGCTTTGATGACTTCTTCGGGCGACATCTGGTATTCGCGCAGCTTGTCCGGGTCAACTCGGACGATGATGGTGCGTTGATTGCCGCCAAACGGCGGCGGCGCGCTGACGCCCGGCAACGTTGAGAAATAAGGCCGCACGCGAAAAAGCGCGAGGTCTTGAATCTCTCCCAGATTGCGCGTTTCGCTCGAAAAAACCAGTTGCCCAACAGGGACGCTACCTGCGTCGTAGCGCACGACGAACGGCGCAACCGTGCCGGGCGGCATGAACGCCCGTGACCGCTCAACGTAAGAAACGACCTGCGCCAGCGCCTGACTCATATCCGTGCCCGGATGAAAGAAGAGCTTGACCAGTCCGACGTTCTGAATGGATTTCGACTCGACGTGTTCAATGCCGGTGACATAGAGAAAGTGGTATTCGTAATACGACACCAGATAACTTTCCATCTGCGACGGATCCATGCCGCCATAAGGCTGTGCGACGTAAATCACCGGCAGATTGAGATTAGGAAAAATATCCACCGACATCCGCGACAGCGCCAGCCCGGAAGCGAGCGCGATGCCCAGCACGGCAACGATGATGGTGATCGGGCGACGGAGCGCACTGATGATGAGATTCATAACGTTACTCTCTTTTCTCTGCCCGGCAGAGTTGAAATAAAAAACTAGCGCCGCGCCTTCCGCAGCAGATCAAGCAATGGGGCGAGGTCGCCTTTCGCTTTCGCTTCGGCCAACTGCGCGCGCCAGAGACTGAGCCGTGCCAGCGCGTTTTCGACTTCCGCCTGTGCCAGGAGTCGTTGTGCTTCGGCAACTTCGGTCACGGTGCTAAGTTCGGCTTCATACCGTCTTCGCACGCGCAATTCGGTTTCCTGCGCCGCTTGAAGCTGACGCGGCGTGTTGTCGGCCAGTTCGCGCGCGGAAGCGATCAGGGCTTGTGCGCCCGCCTGTTCCGCTTTCAGTTTTTGCAACGCCAGGTCAGACCGCGCCTGCTCCGCGTTCAGGTAGTCCACTTCCTGACGACGACGGGTGCGCAGATTGAAAATGTCCGTCGGCGCAAAGCTAATGGTTAGGCCGGTCGCCCAGTTCGGCGTATCGGGAAACAAGCCGCGACTATTCAGCAAGCGTCCATCCACGCGCGCGCCGCTGCCGCGTCCGAACACAGAGGTCTGCCATTGAAAACGCGGAAAGAAAGAACGATCCAGCACCTGCTGCCGCGACTGAATGGTATTGAGCGCCGCTTTCTGCGCCAGCATCAGCGGGTGCAGCGAAAAATCAGTGGCAGTCGGTGTGGGCGGTGCGGGAGGAGGTTCAAGCAACGGCGCGTCGTCAATGGTAACAGCTTGTCCGGCTTGGCCAATGGCTTCTGCCAGCGCCACGCGCGTCAGGGCGGCATTTTGTTTGGCCTGAATCCAGACGCTGCGTGCCGCTGCCAATTCCGCATCGGTACGCGAAGCATCCGCGCCCGGACGCAATTGGTTGTCCACCAGGACGTGAACGGCTTTGGAGAAGGTTTCCATGCGCTCGACATTGGCCTGTGCCGCACGCACGGCTTGCTCCGCCGCAACGACGCGCAAAAAGGCTTCGGCGGCGGCTGAGGCGACGTCCAACTGCGTCACCGCGATTCTCGCCTCGGCTTCCCGCGTCGCGCTTTTGGCGGCCTCTACATTGGCTTTGCGCAACCCGAAATCGAAGACTTCCCACGACAACAGCACACCGCCGCCGCTGCCCCACGCGCTTTCGGTAAACGAGGAATTCGCCAACAGCGGGCCGGAAATCGGCGGGATGCTGGGTTGTGGAAAGAATTGCCCGAAAACGTTGTTGCGCGTGCCGCGCGTCTGCTGCCAATCCATTTCCACGCGCGGCAAATAAGCATTGCGCGCCAACTCCGTATTCCCGCTGACAGCAGCAGCCTGCGCTTGCGCCGCACGGATCGCCGGATAATGTTGCAGCGCCAGTTCGACTGCATTCTCAAGTCGGAGCGGTGGAGCATTGTCTTGCGTAGCAACCGCCAACGGCAGCGCCAGCAAACAAAGGCATAACTGAATCAGATGGTTTTTGATGTTCGTCAAATGAATGATCTCCTTCCCATAGCTCAATGGCTCGTGATGCGACCCGCTTCCATTAGCATGATGCGCGGCGTCAGTCTTTCCGCCTCCGCGCGGTCGTGGGTGATGTAAACCGTCGTCAGTTGCAACCGCTGTTGCAACGCTTGCAATTCGCCCAACAACTCCGCTTTCAGATGTGCGTCGAGGTGCGCCATCGGTTCATCAAGCAATAACAAGCGCGGATGGCCGACCAGCGCGCGCGCCAGCGCCACCCGCTGCTGTTCTCCGCCTGAAAGTTGCGCCGGAGAGCGGTGAATAAAGGCTTCGGCGCGCACCATACGCAGCGTCTCGGTAATGCGTGCTTTCCGCTCGCGCTTCGGCATGTGGCCTGAAGCAAGTACGAAATCCAGATTGCCTTCAACTGTCAAATGCGGCCACAGCGCCAAATCCTGAAACACAAACCCGATGCCGCGCTGATGTGGCGGCACGATGTTTTGCTGCGCAGCGGCAACGCGCTCGCCGCCGAGCCGGATTTCACCGGCATCCGGCGTTTCCAGTCCGGCGATCAACCGCAGCGTAGTCGTCTTGCCGCAACCGCTCGCGCCCAACAGTGCGATGATTTCTCCGGCGGCGACCGTCAGCGAAACATTCTCGACGGCGGCGCGGCCCGCGAAGCGTTTCGTAACGGCGGCAAGCTCAAGCAAGCCATTACGCATGGGATTCACGGCGTTCATTGCGCGCGCTCCTTTCCGTGAGTGAACGCGGCAAAGAGCGCCAGCGGCAGCACAGCGATAAGTACCTGCGTCAACGCGAGCGCCGCGACGTTGCTGGCCGAAGTGTTGGCGATCAGCGTATACAAGCGCACCGGCAGCGTGGCTTCGCCCGGCGGCGCAACCAGAATCGTGGCGCCGATTTCACCGAACGCGAAAATGAAGACCACCGCCCACGCTGCAGCCAAACTGCTTTTCAGATTCGGCAGCACAATGCGTGTGAACGAGCGCCACCAACTCGCGCCCGACACGGCAGCGGCTTCTTCCAGCGAGATCGGCATTTGCCGCATACCTGCCGCCAGTAACAACGCGGCCACCGGCGCGAAGCGCGTGAGATAGGCCAGCACGATGATGAGCGGGCTGGTATAAATCGCTGCCGTTCCCGGTCGGTTCCACAGGCCAATCAAACCTACGCCGACGACGGTTCCCGGCACGGCGAACAGCGTGATGAAAAGCAAATCAAACAACTGCGCCGCGCGCTGCGATTTCATTCGCGCGCGCGCATAAGCGGGCAACAGCGCGAGCGTGACCGCCAGCGTTGCGCCGGCGGATGACCACGCGAGGCTGTTCAGCACTGCGTCGCCTGAATCTTTGAACGCCGCTACCAACCGGCTCAGACTTGCGGCTTCGCGCGCGAGTGCCAGCAACGGCAAACATACGCTGACGAGCAACACGAAGAGCAACAGGCCGTCCGCAACGATACGCCAGCCGCCAAGATGAAGCGCCAAGCCCGCTCGCCCGCTTTGCCGCGCCGTTAGCCGCGCTTCACCAGTGAGCCTGGCCGCGAGGACTGCCGCCAGCAGCGTGACCAGCAGCAACGGCACGGAGAGCGCCGTCGCCGCGCCGAAGTCATACAACGCCGCAAACGCCGTGAAGACATCGGTCGTGAATACGTTTACGCGCAACAATCCAGGCACGCCGAATTCCGCCAACGCCAGCACAAACACGACGAGCGCCGCTGCTGCAATGGCTGGAGCAATCAGGGGGAGCGTGATCTTGATTGCCACGCGCGACGGCGCGGCGACGAGCAACGCCGCTTCTTCCAGACTCGCTTGCACACGTCGCGCGGCGGCTTCGGTCGCCAGCATCACCAACGGGTAAAAGCTCAAACCGAGAATGCAAACGGCGCTCGTCAAACTGTACGTCCATTCGGCGGGCAAGCCCGTTGCGCCCGCCCACTGCGTCCACGCCAACGCCAGCACGTAAGGTGGCACGACCAGCGGCACGACCAACGCCAGCCGCCACCACGTTTTGCCGCGCACGTCCGAACGCCCCAGCAACAGTCCGAGCGGCGCTCCCAGCAAAATTGCCAGCGTGGACGCGCCCGTGCCAAGCAGCACGCTGTTGAGCAACAAGGATTGTTGGCGTGGCTCCGCCAGCAAGCGCCGGTAGTGGGCGAAACTCAAACCGCCGTCGTCGCTGATGAACGAAAGTCCAAACATGGAAATGGCGGGCGACGCACAGAGCGCGAAAAACAACACGATGCCAAGCCAGCAAGCGGCAGTGTGCAATGGCCTGGGCCGGAATCGTTTGTGGTTCAGCGCCGAATTCATCGTTATAAATCAAGCAGCGGTTGCAGCCGTTTCACCACGTCTTCCACACGGCTCGCCGCCTTGCCGTAATCGAGCGTCATCGGTTTGAAAGCGTTGAGCGGCGGAATGTTCTTCGGCCCTTCGACGCCGCTGTGCAGCGGAATCTGTACGGCTTCCGATTGCGCCAGCGCGCGCTCGACTTCCGCCGAAAGCAGATAATCAATCAACTTTTTGCCCGCTTCGTTGTTCGGCGCGCCCGCAATCAGCGAAACCATGTTCGGCATCAACGCCGCGCCGATGCTATCACGGTCAGGCAAGACCATCGCCACGGGTTGTTTGTCTTCGAGCGCGACGTTGACATCATCGGTGTCGGTCAAGCCCATCTTCACTTCGCCTTTCACGACCAGGTCGCGCACCACCGAATTGCCGGGCACGATCTTCACGCCGTTGACTTTGAGCTTGCGAAAGAATTCATCGGCCTGTTCGTCGCCGAGTTCGGCATAAAGCGCCGCGACGTGAAACGAAGTCGAACCGAAACGCGGGTCGGCAATCGCAATCTGGCCTTTCCATTTCGGGTCGGTCAGATCGTAAATTGACTTCGGCGCTTCTTCAGGCTTGACGAGTTTGGTGTTGTAAACGATCACACGGATGCGCGCCGAAAAGCCCGTCCAGTAGCCTTCCGGGTCTTTGAACGTCGCCGGAATGCCGTCGGCATTGAGCGATTTGTAAGACGCCAGCACGCCCCGCGATTTCAGAACCAGAGTGCGAACCGGCTCGTTCGACCAGAAAACGTCGGCTTGCGGATTGTTCTTTTCGGCCAGCAACTTGTTGGCCAGGCCCGTACTCTTGGTCTCTTCCGTGTCGTAAACCGCCTTCACTTTCACCCCGCTCTTCTGCTCGTAAGCTTTCAGAATCGGCTCGGAAAAGACGCGGTCGGTGGAAACATAGACTGTGACCTCATTCGCCGCGCCGGTTGAATCGTTCGGCTGCCCGCCGCAGGCCGCGAGCGCAGCGGCGGCGAGCAGCAACGCGAGGACTGCGAGTTTCTTCCTTCGGTTCACTTTGTCTTCACCTCCAGATCGTCGAAGTAAGTCACCGAATCTGCCTTCGTCCACAAGCCGACTTTGCCGGCCTCCGTGAAAGTTGCATCTTCGACTTCGTAGAGCTTCTCGCCGTTCAGGTAAACGGTGAAGAGATTGCCTTTCGCTGTCACGCGCAGATCGCTCCATTGATTCTTCGGTACCGGAGCCTTCTTGCCGTAGGTGCGGCCCTCGCCTTTGAGCGGCAGGTCTTCGCGCTTGCCGTTCTGTATCTTATAGAGTACGACGTTGTTTTCGTTCGCATTGGCGCGCACGATGTAATAGTTGTCCTTGTCCCGATACCGCCAGACGAGGCCCGCCGCTTGATCTTTCTGGCCGGAGATGGGCTTGAACTTCACGCTGATGTCCGCGTCTTTCGCCGTGAGCTTGTCGTAAACGCAGACCGGGAAGCGATAGCTCGTCGCGTCGGCGTCGGTCTGTGCCAGCACGTTGCCCTGCGCGGGCGAAGCATCGTCTTTGATCACCGTCCAGACTCCTGCCTTGCCCTGGCCGGTCAAGGCGGTCGTGAAATCGCTCGGCGGCGCTCCGGCCTTGTCCTTGTTGAAATTGAGCTTCGTCTGCGCAAGGACAGACGTGGTCACGATCATTAACGTTATGCAAACTGCGAAAATCTGAAATCTCATAATGTTACCTCACATGTTGTCGAACATTGTGTCTTGTCTGATGTCGCCATTCAGACGGTTTCTACCTGGTTGCCTGTTCGATGAAGACGCGCCCCACCGCCAGGCGTTTTGGAGCAGCGCCCACCTTGATGCGGGTGATCTCCTTTTGCTGCGAAACGTCAATCAGGCTGACGTCATTCGAGCCGGTGTTGCTGACGACGGCCAGCTTTCCGTCCGCTGTCAGACCGATCCAGTTCGGATCGCGCCCGACCGTCACGCGCCCCAGTATCTTGTGATCGCGCGTATCGAGGATCGTCACGTCATCAGTTGTCTGCGTAGAGAGCCAGAGTTGTTTGCCATCCGGCGTAACGGCCAGCCCGTGCGCATCTTTCCCTTCATCCGCATATTTGGGTTCGCATAGAGCGATCCGATCCACCACCCGATTTTTCGCGGCGTCAATCACCAGCGCGCCATTGAGCCAGCGGATCGTCTGGTAAAGCCGCTTGCCATCAGGCGTCAGCGCGGGCACGCGCGGAAAAGCGAGGACTGGAATGTTGCCGATGATCGCGAAACTTGCCGCGTCAACGGCGACCACTTTCATATCGCCTTCGAGAGTGACGTAAATCACCTTGCCGTCGGGACTGCGCAGCGCAATGTGTGGCGCGCGTCCGACCGGCACGGTCTTCAGCACCTTCCGGGTCGCCGCCTCCACCACTGCCAGGCCGTCGTCACCGTTGAGCGTGACGAAGACGTATTTTCCGTCCGCGCTTACTTCAAGCTGATTGGGTTTCCTGCCAACCGGGATGGTCGCCGTCACCGCGTTTCTGAGGGGATCAATGAAGCTCAACGTCCCATCCCCTTCGTTTGAGACGTAGACGGCTTTGCCGTCAGGAGCGATGGCGACGCCGTGTGGGAGTGAACCGGTTTTGATATGAGTGATGAGTCGCCTGCTTTCCAGATCAATCACTGAAATGCCGTCGCCGCCGAAATTGGTGATGAAAGCCCGATTCGCGCCAGCGCGTCCCTCGACCCCCTGGCCGTTCTGTGTAAATCCGGGCAATGCAGGCAGCAACATCAGCAGAGTCGCGAAAATAAAAAAACGAATGCGTTTCATAATCAGCCTCCTGCCTAAAATTCGATGCTCCAATTGATGTGCAGCCGTCCGTTCAAGGCATCGTCATTGAACGAGGGCCGGTTCTTGAATTGGTAATCAATCCCGATGCGCGTCATCTCGCCGAGATAGCGCAGATAGCCGAAATTGAACGCGCGCACGTTGTAACCCTTGACCGGATCGCGGTTGAACTGATCGTAGCGCGCATAAACGTGGTCTCGGTTCGTCAACCGCCAGGTGGCGAACAAAGCCCCGGCAGCCGACTTCGCGCCCGGACGAAAAGCATCGGCGAATTCCGGCTGGATGCCGAGCAGCGTCGAAGGCGTATTGCCTGCCATCCACTCGCCACGCAAGCCGAAGCGCCCGCGCATGTATTGCACGTCCATCCCAATCAGGTTTTCATCGTTATTGCCCCGCACGCCCGGCGGAAGAATCTGTTTGCCGCGCTGCGCCGACACGCCGACGGCGAGTTGTGGACGGTCAAAGCGTTTGCGCACGCGCAGCACGTAATTCGCCTGCCGGTTGCTGTCGGCGAAAAAACGATTCCCATTGAATACGCCGGCGAAGTACTGCACGTTTTTCAACGACGTGAAATTCAAATCGCCGGAAAGCATCACGCCCTTGTCGCGCTGCCCAGGGAAAAAATAACCCGCGAAGATACCGCGTTCGGGCGATTCGCGCTCGGCGGAAGATTGCTGAATGTCGAAGCCGAAGGGTTTGATGAACTGCCCTACGCGCACCGTGGCATGATCGTTCAGGTAATATTCGACAAAGGCATCGTTGACCATTTCTTCCGAACTGCCATCCAACGCCGGGTGATATTGAATCTCCAGTCCCGCGCCGATGCGTGCGGCGACCTTGCCCGACCAGCGCGTTTCGATGCGTTCCATAGAAAAGTTCGGATTGAACTCTCCGTTCGCATTGCGAATCGGCAGCGCCGCATAGCGCGATTGGATGAAGATTTCGGGCTTTGCCTGCAACGTCGCTTCACGCTCGCTCGCGCCCATCCCCGGTGCGAGCAGCCGCTCTGCGAATTCACGCTGCGCGTTTTCCGCGGAGGCGGTTTGCGGCGCGAGCGCAGCGGGAACGGGTTGCGGCGTGTTGGCGCGCCCGCCTTTGATGAGCGCCAATTCCGCGCGCAGCGCATGAACTGCATCATTCAACTGCGCAAGCTGGCGCTCCGCCTGCGCAAGTTTCTGCTCCAAGGCGTTGATGCTTGCCGGTTCCGGCTGCTGCGCGTGGCTTGGAATGCTCAACAGCAACCACAAGAGAATAACCCGCGTTTTCATTGCTTTCCCTCCGTGAACTGGCAAAGGTTATCAGCAGGGGATTAAAGACAAATGAACGCCTGATGAATTTCCGTTCAGAATCGCGGTGCGTGCCATCAAGGCTTAGACTTTTGCCTTTTCGTCGGTTGCTCTTATTGCTTTGCCAATTCGTCTATCAGCCCCTGCACTTTTTTCAAGATGTAATCCCGCGCGCCTGCATAGTTCTGGCTGACCGAAGGCGTTTCGTTCCATTCGGACACTTTCCCGGCTACCGCATCTTTTTCCGGCAAAGCGCAACCCAGCGTGACAATTGCTGAAGCATCTTTCATTTCCTGTTTCGTGAGGATCGATGGCTTCCAGCCTTTTGTGTCAAGGCCGTCGTCTTTGAGTCCCTTGACTGCTGCGGGCGCAAGCGCAGGGTCAGGACTGGTGCCGCGAAAGACAGCGCGATGTTTCAACCCGCGTTCTTTCGCCAGCTTGTCGAAGTAGGCGGCGGCGATCACGCTTTTGGCCGCGCCGTGTTCGCAGACGAAAAGGATGGTCGGCGTAGACTCGTTGGTGGCAGGCGCTTTTGTCTCTTGCCCAAACGCAACGACGGACAAAAGCAGTACGCCGATGAATAAACGCAATGACATAACTGGTCGCAACATGAACTCCTTCGAGAATCGGTTTGGTGTTTAGAAACGAAACGTGTATTGCAACTTGCCCGTCAGCCGCGTGCCCGCCGTGCGAAAGTTGAATCCGCCGAGCTGTCGTTGCTCCCAGCCCTGATTGAAAACGACGAACAGGTCATTGCCCGGGCGCGGAATCCAGCGCACGCGGCTTTGCCAGCCCAGGTTGCGCGATTCGTTGTCGAACTGGACCAGATTCGAGACGGTCAGGAACGGCGAGAAAGCGTAATCCACGCGCGTGGCGAAAATGCGCGCCACAAAGCTGCCTTCTTTCAAGCGCGCGAACGTCTGGTCGGTCTGGAAAGCGACGCGGAAGCGCGGCGCGATTTTGTAAATCAGCTCGGTCTCGATTTGATCGGAGTGGCCCGAAAAGAACGTGCCGAACCACCACGTCGCGCCTGCTTCCCATTTGCGTTTGGTCGCCGTGTTGAACTCCGCGCGCCACCGCGTGAAGCGATAACCGCCCGCCGGCAGCTTCACGCCATCGGCAATCTCGAACGGTTGATAGAGCCGCTCGAATGTCGGCACCCAGTTGAATTCCACGCGGTCGCCCGAATTGAAACGCCAGTTGATCGGCGCGGTGAAAAACCGCCGGGTTTCCAGCGTGCTGACGCCCGGCGCCTGATCGTTGCGGCGGTATTCGGTGTAGAACATCTCGTTAAACATCTGCCGCACGTTGAGAAAATGTTTCGGGCGCGGCTTATACACCGCGCCGACGTAAAGCTTATCCACCGCGCGACGCGCGACGAAACCGAGCGCCGGGTTGTAAGCGCGCCCGATGTGCCGCCATTCCACAAAAGCATCCCAACGGTCATTCGGATAATTGACAAACACGCCATACGCCGACGCATCGCCGCTGACGCCCGTCTTGCGCGTCTGGCTGGCGAAAAGGTCTACCGAGAAATTGCGCTGGCTGCCGAGCAGGTTTGCGGTCGCCAGCCGCAAATCCGCGCCCAGCGTGCGGCTGCTCGTCGCGCTGCCCGGATCGCCTTCGGTATACATGCCGCCAAAGTAAGATTGCTTGAAGAGATTGCGTTTGACGCGCCCGACAAAAAAAGTTTTGCCTTCAATCGTCTGTTTGCCATTCGCATCGCTGAAGCTCGTCTCGCGCGTGCGCACGGCCAGCACGCCCAGATCGTACTTGCCCACTTTGCCCGTCAGTTTCGTCCCGGCCAGAATTGGCACTTCGCGCCCACCGAGCAATCCGATGCGGCGGCTGAAAAACGGCAACATTTCACTGGTGCTGCCCGCCGTGCGCCCGAAAGTGAAGGCCCCCGCGTTTTCCAAAAAGAACGCGCGCTTCTCAGGAAAGAACAACGGGAAGCGCGTCAGGTTGATTTGCCGATCATCCACTTCGGTTTCGGCAAAGTCGGTATTGATCGTCGTCGTCAGCCGCAAGCCCGGCGTGATGTTGTAAAAGACATCCGCGCCCGCATCGCCTTCAAAACGAGTGTTGCCGTTTTGCTCGCGCACCCAGCGCCCCAACGCGAAGGGGCGTACATCCAGCCCGCGCCCTTGCTCCGCTTCGGCAAAGCCCGTGAGTTCGCCCGCTTCCGACACCTGGGTGAATTGCACGTCCAAGCGCGGCGCGGCCCAGCGGTCTTCTTCGAGCTTGCGAATGATGTAGCGCGAAAAGTTGAAGCCCCACACCGCCTGCCCAGGCGTAAAGCTGAGGCTCTTGAACGGAATGGCGAATTCGGCGCACCAGCCCTGGTCAAATCGCTTCACACGCACATCCCAAATCGCATTCCAGTCGTAATTGATGCTTTGCGAGTTTTCGATAATCAGCCCGTCCACCAACGCGCCCGCCGGATTGGTGGCGAAATAAAACGCATTGCGCCGGTCGTGAAACGGATCAAGCAGGATTTGAATCCGGTCGTCGGGTTGCAACAACGCATCGCGACGCATCTGCGTGCCGACGATTTTCTCCGGCTCGGAGTCGTAACACAGCACGCCGATGTAAAGGTTGTCACCGTCCACCAGCAACTTCACTTCGGTGCGCTCGGTGGCGGCAACGCCCGGCTGCGGCTCGCGTTGGCGGATGTCGCCGAGCGTCGCAGCCTGCGTCCAGTCGGATTCATCCAACACACCGTCGAGCGTGATCTTGCCCGTCATCCGCCCGACGGTGAACGACGCGCCATTCTGCCCGCCGGCGCGGACAGGCCAGAGCGCAACAGCCAGGGCGATCAGCAGCGACACGGCAGTGATGCGATTCCCCCTCATTCGGTCTTTTACCCTCGCAGCGCTGCCGCTGCTTTTTGCGCAACTGTGAAGCGGCGATTCACTTCTTCCCAATGCACGTTCGTCATAAAAGCGTCCACGTATTTTGCTGCCGCCGCGCCGTAATCCATGTGATACGAATGCTCATACATATCGAGCGCCAGCAGCGGACACGAAAACGGCGCGTTGTGCATGTGATCCCACGCCCAGTAATTGTGCAGTTCGCCCGTCTGAAAATTGTGTGCGAAAACCACCCAACCCGAACCGCCACCGAGCGCATTGCCCGCGCGTTTGAATTCGGCTTCCCATTGCTCATAGCTGCCTCAGTGCTGTTTGATCGCATTGAGGACATCGCCTGCGGCTTTGCCGTCGCCGCCGAGATTGCCGAAATAGATTTCGTGCAATACGACGGAGCCAGTACGCGCGAGTTCTTCGCGCTTGAGGTCGCCGTAAATGTAGGCGGGCAGGTCTTTGTCGTTGAGCATGGCGGCCAGTCGCTGCTCGACGGCGTTGAGCGCCTTGACCGCGCCGGTGTAGTTGTTTTCGTGGTGCGAGCGGATCAGCTTTTCCGACAACCCTTTCAGCTTTGCCGGATCGAACGACAGCGGCTTCGGCTGATGCTGTCCGCCGAATGCTCGCGCTGCGGCGAGAACCGCCGTCTGCGCTTCAGCCGTGATCGGCGTTGCCAGCGCCAGCCCTGCGCCGCTGGTGAAGAGCGTTTCCATTGCTTCACGTCTCGTGATCTTGTTCACGGTTTCCTCTTTCTGAATGGTTCTCTTTGGTTCATTGGTCAGTGCCAATCATTGCGTAATATCCTTCTCGCGTGCGGACACGCAGTTTCAATCCCTCGGTCGGCGGACTCACGCGGACCTTGATCTTCCGCCATTGCCTCTCCCGCTCGCCCGCACGAGCTGTGTACGCAAGGCTGTACTGACGGCGTAGCTCCAGCGCAATAGTTGATACCGCCTCTTCCAATTCGGTTGCCGAGTCTGGGAAAAACGCCGCCCCTCCCGTCTTTCTGGCGAGGTCCTCCAATGTGCTACGCCCCCAGTCATCGTCACCTCCAGCCCATATTTCATAACCAATGCAATAGATCAGAATATTTTCCTCTCTGAGCAGTCGGTACAGATCGCCCTTGCTGAATCGTGAAGCGTTATCTGCTCCGTCGGAAACGATCAGCAGGGCGCGTTTGGCGTGGCGACCTGAGCGGAGTTTCTCGATTCCCAGATATACAGCATCATACAGCGCCGTCCTCCCTTCGGCTTTGGTTGCCTCAAGCCTGCTTGTAATCGAATCCGCATCCGCAAAATCCGCCATCAGGTCGCATTGCCGGTTAAAGCCCAACAGGAAGAAGTCATCATCCTGATGGGATGTCTGCATAAAGGTTTTCACCGCTTCACGAGAGTTCGGAAGCTTCTTTTTCATGCTTCCCGACAAGTCAAAGATAATCCCGATGCTCAGCGGCTCGTCTTCACATAGGAAGTATTCAATTTGCTGCTGCACATTGTTCTCGTACACCTGAAAATGCTGCGGCTCCAATCCCGTGACTGCCACATTCCGGCGATCCGTCACCGTTACGCGGAGATTCACGATGTCCGTGTTCAGCTTGATGGCAGGCGCTGGCGGAGCCGGTGATTGCACTTGTCCGAAACTCGCAGCCGCGCCTATAACCGCAAAAACAAAACTCAGCCATGTATTGCGATAGCTTTTCATAAAAACCTCATTGCTGCCTTTCGCCAGGCAGCGGCAATTCCACGCGGAAGCAGCTCCCTCGGCCTTCGACGCTCTCAACCGTGACCTCTCCGCCGTGCGCCGTCACGATGGATTTCACAATCGCCAATCCCAAACCTGTGCCGCCCATTTGCCGCGAACGCGCCTTGTCCACGCGGTAAAACCGCTCGAACAAATGCGGCAGCGCATCCACCGGAATGCCCAAACCGCTGTCTTCAACTCGCAGCACGGCGTGCCGGTTTTCAGCGCCGACACTGACTTTGACCGCGCCGCCATCCGGCGTGTACTTGATTGCGTTGTCTACCAGATTGACGACGACTTGTTTGATGCGCGCCTGATCGCCTTGAATCGTGAGACCACTGTCGGTTTTGCAACTGAGCGCGATGTTGCGGTCTTCCGCCAGCAAGCGCATCTGCTCTACGGTTGTGCTGGTTAGTTCGGCCAGGTCGAAGCTGACGCGCGCCATCTGCGCTTCGCCCGCATCAAGGTGCGAAATCGCCAGCAGGCTTTCGACAATGCGTGACAATCGTTCGGTCTCTTCAAGCGAACTGCCAATCGTGTCACGGGTGTCATCATCCAGACGCGGACGTTGCGCAATGGCTTCGAGTTCGCCGCGCAACACGGTCAGCGGCGTGCGCAATTCGTGCGAGGCGTCGGCGGTGAAACGCCGGATATATTGGAACGACTCGTCCAGCCGCGCGATCATCCGGTTGAGCGCCAGCGCCAGTCGCTCCAACTCATCGCCCGAATGCGTTACCGGCAACCGTTCACTCAAATTGCGCGAGGTGATTTGTTCCGCCCCACCCGCGATTTCATCCAACGGCTGCAACGCGCGCCTCATCATCCAGTAACCGCCCGCGACCGCAATGCCGATCATCACCGGCAGCGCAATCGCCAGCGTCAACAACAACCCGCGCAACACGTTTTCAATGGAGTCATACAGGGCGCCACTCTCGATCACAAAGCGGCTGCCATCGCGCGCGGTGAACGGCAAACTGTGTATAAGCAACTCACCGCCACCCGGCAAATGTTCTTCGCGTGTGGCTGCTTCTGCGGATGACAGCGGTGCGGCGGAAATCTGCGCCGGGTCGAAGCCCTTGCCGCGCGGTGTGCCTGAAACATACAGGGCGCTGCCGTCAGCGCGTGTCACCCGTACAAAATGGTCGTTCTGCTCTGGCGCGTAATGCTCATTGATTTCGTCAATCACATAGCGTTCGCCGCTCGTTCGCACGTCTATCAGAAAATCTTCGCCAATCTGGCGCGCCTGCCGGACGAGTGAATCGCTCAGCGACCGGTGCAGGTAACGCGCCAGTCCGAACCACGTCGCGCCGCCGAAAAGCAGCAACACCAGCGCGAGCAACCCGGCGTACCACGCCGTCAGCCGGAAGCGCAGCGAACGCACGTTCATGTTTCCTCCTCGTCGCTGATGGCATAACCGACGCCGCGTACCGTGCGCAGCAGTTTGCGTTCGTGCGCTTCGTCCACTTTGGCGCGCAAGTGGCGCACGTACACATCTACGATGTTCGTCGCGCCATCGAAGCTCTGATCCCAAACGTGTTCAATAATCATGGTGCGTGAAAGGACGCGGCCCGCATTGCTCATCAGGTATTCCAGCAGCGCGTATTCCTTGCTCGTCAATTCGATTTTCCGTCCGGCTCGCTTCACCTGTTGCGACAAGCGATCCAGTTCGAGATCGGCAACGCGCAGCACATGCGCGCGCCCGCTCATTTGGGCAGCACCGCGCCGCAATAAGGCTTTGACGCGCACCAGCAATTCGGCAAAGGCGAACGGCTTCGTCAGGTAATCATCCGCACCCAGTTCAAAATGCGTCACCTTGTCGCTGAGCGCATCGCGCGCCGTCAGTACCAGCACGGGAACGTGCGCGTCGCCTAACCGCACGTGCCGCAACACCTCCGTGCCGCTCAGACCCGGCAGCATCAAATCAAGAATGATGAGGTCGTATGTATAAGTCTGCGCCAGTTCCAGCCCGTTGCTGCCATTGGCAGCGACATCCACGGCAAAGCGTTCCGCCGTCAATCCTCTGACGATCAAGCGGGAAACTTTCTCTTCGTCCTCGATCAGCAATATACGCATGGTGAATGTGACCTCCGGCAGGTTAGCGGGTGAACATTAAAGCCAGATGAACGTCGGATGAATTTTTCTTCAGAACGACGAGTCTGTCTATATTCGGTAGGCAATGATGGAATCCATATTCCCCCTGGCAATGGTGGCGGCGGATCAAAGCAGCCTTCGGCTTGGGATCATTCATCAGTGCATCGTGGCACAAACCTGATGACCTGTTCGCCCTGCTCACCGAAAGCGGCTGTCAGGCGCGGCGACTGGGCCGCGCAATTTTCTGGCCGCCTCTCAATGTTCGAGATGCGCTGCGGTGGCGTTCATTAACTGAATGGGCAGGCGCAAGACTCTGGCCGTGGGCCGGAGCCTGGTATGCAATCGGCGGCGCGAAAAAACGCTGACAGAGCATCAAGCCGCATTGACTCGGCGACGCGAAGAGGCCGTAGTTTCACGGTCGGCGGGGTTTCTGCGGCAGCGGGCACAGTTCCGCGCCGGTTTTCAGTTCAGTCCTGACAGATCTCTTGTGGACGAACGGCAATCGCCCAGTACAACGTTCGCGCTCCTGTCTGTCGTTCTTCAATCCGCAGACATTCAAAGCCGCTCTCCCACAGCAGGCGTCTGACCTCATCAGGTCGCCGCAATGCATAGATCGGAGCAGGAAAGTTCTGAAGCGCTTCTTCGTCATAGCGAAATCCCAGCACGAAGCGCCCGCCGACTCGCAGCACACGGCGAATCTCCCGCAACGACCGCAACGGATCAGGCCAGAAATAAATGGTGTGAACTGAGTAGACCTTGTCGAAATGCGCATCGTGGTAAGGCAAAGAGGCGGCGTCCGCCAGCCTCAAATCTGCCTGGCCACCGCGCAGCAAACGGCGGTTATAGCGCGCCGCCATCCGCAGCATCACCGCCGACACGTCCACTCCCGCCACCAGGCCCTGATTGGCTCGTTCTGCCGCGCGAGCAATCGTGTGGCCGTGACCAAAGCCGATTTCCAGCACTGCATCCTTTGGTACGAGTTCCAGCAAATCCAGCGTGATGTCATTCTCCGGCGCTGTTTCGACAGCCATCACGCGCGCCAGCACATGTCCGAAAAAGCCGGAAGGACAGGCGGATTGTCTGGCAATGAATTCTGGTCGGCGCATCGTTCAGGCCTCCTTTATTGTTTCGTGTGATTGTTTGGTAGCGCGTCCAGCGCCTGGCGCTCTGGTTCAGGTGTGAGGCGGGCGCAGCACCGCGCGAATCCCCAAATAATAAGTCAGACAAGCGCCGGCAACTGTTACGGCAAACCCAATGGTCAGAGCATTGACCCCGGCAATACAGCTTTTAGGAATGACAAAACAGTATGCGGCCACCATCGTTTGCACGACGAAACCAATCAGCGGATAAAAGTATCGTAATTTCATTTGCAGGCTTTCCTTTACTTGGAATTTTGTGTGACGCAGTGACACCCCATTTCAAGGACGAGTCCTGCCTCCGCGCGGGCGGGTTGGTAATTTCACTTGGATAAAGCTCCTGACAATCAATTGCACCACCGTCTCGCGCACCGTTTCGTCATCGCCCGGTTGCAAATCGGGATCACTGTATCGGTGACGCGCAAAAAATGTGACTGTTTCCAGCAGGTAGCGCGCAGCCACCGCCGGGTCACGAACGGGCTGAAAATGACCGCTGCCGCTGCGCTGCTTGATGTATCGGGTCAGCCGTTCCAGCAGTTGACGCCGTGTGCGGACAAAAAAGAGAATGAACAAATCTGGCTGGTCAATGGCAGATCGCTCCAGCACAGTAGCCGGTTCGCGCGTATCGTAAATCCGCTGATAAAGTTCCCGCACAATCTCTTCCAGTTCGGCGCCGACATCTGCAACCTGCCGCCGTTTAAGGGCGGTGTCCAGTTTTGCAAGGACGAAGGTGTTTTCAATCTGTTCCTCAATGCGCTTGAGCAATTGCTTGCGCGTCGGCGTGCGAAGCGGCAACCTGGCGGGTAAAGTCGCAGGCTCCTGGCGTCCCCCCTGATCCACCAGCAGGTAAAAAAGCGCCTCCTTGCTCTCGACGTAGTTGTAGAGAGAACCCTGCGCGACACCCATCTCTGCCGCCACATCTGACATGCGGGCGCGACTGAGACCTTTTTGCGCAAAGACGCGCATGGATGCCTGTAACAATCTTTCCAGCAAATCGGTTGAATGAGTTCGCGCCATAATCTCACTAAAATAACTGACTGATTCAGTCATTTATTATCAAATGTGAGAATCGTAACGCAAGACCTTTGCCGGAAGTTCCCTGATTTTTCTGTCAATAATCAGGACGGCTGCACTGGCCCATGCATTATTTGTTTTCAACTCCAGCCATTGAATTGAATGACCAGGTGCGAAACACTGGTCCTAAGATGAAACATATTTCGTGCCGAAGTGTTCAGGGAAAACAGACTGGTAAAGCCTGAATCAGTAACCTTTATTTCTTTGTCGTAGCGTCAACGCCTGCATCCACAAATCGAGAAATTGCTGAAGATGAGCCACATCCCTGCCGAGCCATGCATCGAGTTGCGCGATCTGTTGGCACGCCTGCTGTGCTTCCAGCCAATTTTTTCTCAAGCACCGCACGTTGCGCGTCGTCCACTCAACGCCCGTGATCGGACATTCGTAAGAAGCGTCGAGCCAGGGATTGCCGGTATTATGGTCAAGCGTGAGCAGCGCCAGATTGAGCCAGCACAATGGCTCGCTGACGCGGCGGCAGAGGCGAGCCAGCCGGTCACAATCAATCATCTTGTCCTGCCATTGCTGTTGCGCATTGGCCGCCGTCCTGAAGATTTCGTTTTCAGTATCGCCCGGCTCCCACGCTCCGATCAGGATGAGCAACACTTGCCAGAGCGGCATCAACTCTTCGATGTCGTCGTTCCACCATTCGCCGAAGATCGGTTCAATCGGAATGTAGCTGAGCGGCAAATCTTCATTCTGCCATCCGTCAAAACAGTAATCGGGAATCTCGAACAGATGTTTGCTCACCAGTTCAAGGCAATCCACCAGTGTCGCCTGCAAATCACCGGCTCTTGCAATTACCCTGCGGTTGCTCGCGGCAAATTCTTTAGGGAAGAAACGGTGATAGATTTTGAGCAGCGCTGCCGCTTCGTCCAGATCGCCGAGTCGGTTGACGGCTTGCTGCGGGCTGATGAATCGGCAGGTCAGATATTCAATGGCAAGAGCGGGATTCATACTGCATCAAAATCCGACCGGAATTGATCTCGCGGCGACCGACCGTCCTTCGCCAAGCAGTTTGAGCGACGCCTTCACCTCTTCAATCTGTTTCTGCCCGTCATTCATCGCCCGGCGAATCTCCGGCTGCAGCCGCATCAGCTTATGCACATTGAGTTCTCCTCGTTCTTCCATCCGCCGCAGCTTGTCCTGTATCAACACCGCGGGATTGACCGTTTCCGTTGCATTTCGCAGCACGGTGAGAACATCGGCCTTGCTGAACCCCTTCGTTCCCGCGCGCTTCGCCATTGTCACGATGAGCCTGCCATCCTGCTCTGATCGCACGATTTCGGCGTTCGCCATTTCGGGATAAAACGGCGTCAACGCCTCCCGCAATCGCTGATCGTCGCGCGCGATGTCATCTTTGAGTTCAAACTCAGTGCCATCAGTGCTGATTTTGATGAGTGCCATAGCTTGCTCTCCTTCACCCGAAGAGTGATTGTTGTTTGCCGTTGACCAGTTCGGACACATTGCTGATTTCATCCGGCAATGAATCGCTGCCATCAGCCAAAGTGTCAGTTCGGACGATTTCCTCTGCCGCTGGCTGGGAAGGTTGAGGCTTGTCGTCATTTTTCGCCTGGTGCTTCCGTTGCGCGGCTTTGATCTTTTCTTCCGTCTTTTGCCGCTGAAGTTTGGCCTTTTCCGCCGACGCGATCTCGGCTTGCCTTTTGGCCTCGGCAATCTCGGCCTGTTGCGGAAGTCGTTGTTTCAGCCTGGCGAGCAAATCGGTAACGATTGACGGCAGCATTCCCAACTCCGTTTCCCGTACCGGTTCGATCAATGGCGGATCATTGTGCGTGTTGCAGCCCAGCACGACCTGCCTGCCGCCTTCATTGCCGTCATCGGGAAAGAAGGTGATCGAGAGCCGGACCGTACATCTCTCCCATTCGTATGGCTCGCTCTGGTTGGGCTGCGCGCTGTTGACGGGCTTGTCTTTGGTTTCATCACTCATCGCTATTCATCTCCTTCCTTGCTGCAAGTGCCTGCTGTAACCGAGCGCGGGAGGCAACCGGCGACGGACCAACCTTGCCGAGCGCTTCGAGAAGCAGCCAGAGCCGTGCGTACAGATGATTTGCGTCCCACGCCCGGTCAATCTGAACCAAGCCGGAACCGCTCCGGTAATCCGATTCTGTTTTGCTTTGGTGGGCGTCAAAGAACGCGCAGCCGAACGGCGACACTTCGTGAATCGTGCAGCGGTTGTTCGCATCGAGAAATTTGCACGCGCCATCGTTCCTGCGGGCCGGCACGAGCGTCGGAATCTGCCGCATCTGACCTTGATCAAGAACAGTCGCGCCAGGGCTTGCCAGCAGGTTTTCCAGCGCAAACTCGATCAGGTTTTCGCTGCCGAGATGCCCGGCAATCCGATCAAGGTCAGCCGGAATCAGATACCCCGGGATGAAGCGACAGTTGATGGCGCATTCCGAACAGGCGCAGGCCGTGCGCTCAAATCCAAATTCAGTTCTGATCTGCGACATAGGGCGACTCCACAAATTTCCCTTGTTGCGCGAACTCCGCAACCTTCCGGCAAATCCAGGCGGTGGCTCCGTGCCATTCGATGTCCTCGGCGGTAACAAATATCGCTCCGCCGGAGAATTCGCTGATGCGCGGCCTGGAGCACGTCTCCGCCCAGGTCAGCGTGAAATACTCGTTTGGGCGAAACCGGGCGAGGAATTCCTGAACAAAGAGCGCAACGTGTTCGAGGTCACAACTCTCTTCGGCATACATCCACAGTTCGTGCTCATTCGACTCGGAAGTGAGTTTCCACTGAAATCCCAGATCGCCTGCGCCATTCAGGTAAGGTTCATCCTCCGGCGCACAGTGTTCTCCATCTTCGTCAAGGCTGTTTTCATCAAAGTTCGGCAATATCTGTTCGAGGCGCCGCAGACGGTTCTCACACCAGACGCGCTCCTCTTCGTTTAGCCGACGGATGACTTCGCTGAACAGCGTGTAGTTGTTCGCCATAACTTCTTCTCCAGGATGACGGGAGCCACGACCTGCTTACCGCCTTGCTTTTGAGGCGCCGGATGGTGAGACGCTAACGATCAATCAGGCTCGTTCGGCATACCGACCTTTTCGAGCGCCGTAAGTGGCAGTGTGCGGTTGAGACGCTTCCCGGCGGCGTCTTTTTTGAATTCGACGCGCGCCATCCAGCAGGCTTCGGCAGCCGTGCGCGCCGTGCCCGCTTGCTGCCGGTTGCCTGACCAGTAAACGACGTGGACGCGGCCAACCAATCCTTTGACGCTGGGCCGAGACGGGACTTTCTGTCTGACCCGCACCCAATCGCCAGCGATAATCTCGACAGGTTTGGACGTGGAAGAATTAACGCGCTTGCTCCATCGTCGTTTGGTCGCCCTCTTCGGATGTGGCTGATACGGGCGTCCGGCACGCCAGTCCTGTTTGCTCAGAATCTTCACCAGCCGCGTCATCAATGAATGTCGCACGGCTTCGGCAAGTTCTGCAGGCGGATGTTCCCAGTCAATCTCCTCGATGATGAGCAGGTCGGCGGGATCAACGTAGATGCACTTCGAGCCTCGCAGATAAGGCAGGTCGCCGCGATCCGCGTACTTTCTGAGGATGTGGTCGGGAACTTGCGTGACACGCATCACGCGGTGAAGCGTCCAGCCACGCGCCCTGTAGGTGTGAATGCCGAGATCGTAGAGTCGCCGATGCACTGCGTTGGGTGTGCGGTTTAGCGTTTCGGCCAACTCCTTGCGCGAGAGAATCCCCGCGCCTTCGGTGAGAAACCAATCTTCTTCCGGCGACCACGCTTCCCACGCGCGGTCTGTCTCAATGCCAATCGCCTTCCACGCTTCACGAAAGCTGGCAAAATACTTCAGCACGCCATAAGACGATGGGTACAGATTGCCGACGCCAGTACTGCTTTTGCCGGTGAACTGCTGGCGTTCCTGATACGCCGCGGTGGAAGTCGGCGCACATCCGAAGTCACGATAGAAGCGGCGCAATCCATCAAGCACGCGCTGCCGCGTCCACCACTTTTCTCTGTAGCTCGTGTGGCGCATCGGTTTCGTTCCTCACCAGATGGTTGATGAATTGCGGCAGCGGGCAGGCGGCACAGATGTCCGCGAAGTTTCCCATTCCACAGTTTTGGCAGACCCCGTCGAATGCTTTGAGCAGATCAGAAAAACGGAGCGCGTTTCCATTGCGAGCTGACAGATCTGCCAGCGCATCAGCGCGTGTGTAAACGCCAGTCTGGCAATCAACCTCGTTAGCGCTTTTCTCCTTCCGTTTCCGACGGCGCTCTTTGTCTACGGTTGAATCGGTCTGTTCGGCTTCGACGATCCGGTCAACCATCTCCTTGAGTTTGGGAACAGTCAGCCGACGGGAAGCGACGAGATTGGCAAGCCGCTCCTGCCGATCAATATCCGTGATTCGGATGAGCAAGGGCGCAAGCGTGATTGGCAGCTCGTTGCTGTCGAACAATCGTTGCACCGAGAGCGGCAGTTTGAGAATCACCAGCCGCGACTGAATGCGCGCCGCATTGATGCCGAGTTTGCGCGCCACATTCATCTGCGTTTGCCCACCGGCAACGAGCCGCTGGTACGCCTTCGCCTCCTGCAATGGCGAAAGCTCTTCGCGCTGGATGTTCTCCGCGAGCATCACCTCTTCCTGCTCGACGGGCGAGTAATCCCGCACGATCACCGATGCTTCAGCGAGGCCAGCCAGTTCCGCCGCTGCTCTGCGACGATGCCCGGCAACAACCAGAAAGCCATCCGGCTTTTCCGGGTGTCGCACAACGATGAGCGGCTCCAGGATGCCTTTCTCTTTGATCGAGTCGGCCAACTCCTGAACGCTGACCGGATTGACCACGCCGCGCGGGTTGTGCGGATGCGGATAGAAATGGCAAAGCGCGACAGAAATGACGATCTGGTTGTCAGAGGATTGGGTTTTCATGACTTTGTTCATCGGTTCAGAACGCCAGGCTGATTGCCTCTTCGCCCGCGTTCAGCATTTCCTGCAACAGCATCTCGGTCTGCTGACTGGCTCGACAAAGCGCGTTCAACTCTTCCCAATCCAGATCGGAGAGATTTTCGATCTGATGAAGCCCGCGCGAAACCGAGCGCGCTTTGTCACAAGCTTCAGCGAGAGTCTTTCTGTTGACGATCAGCGCGCCGACGTTCGATGTGTTCCAGGTTTCCAAAACATTCATGCGCTCACCTCTCATTTCCTGTGATTGCCAGCCGTGATGTTCTCAGCAACTCACATTCGGATCGGCATCAGAACGTAAGTGAAATTGATGCCGCCTGCTTCAACGGGCCGCAGACAGAACTGTGTGTTGGCATCCTTGAGTTCGAGCCGCACACGGTCGCTTCCCGCGACGCTCAGGAAATCCTGCAAGTAGGTTGCGCTACAGGCGGTATTGACCTCTTCGCCGTCGTAGCCAGCTTCGAGCATTTCACCGGCCTCGCCCGCATCGCTCGCCTGTGAACTCAGCGTCAATTGCCCGGTTTTGATTCCGAGGCTGATGCCGTGCGTGCGATTGTCGGCCATTAATGCCACGCGCCTGAGCGCCGCTGCCGTTTCATTCGTGTCGAGTTCCAGATGGCGCGTGTTCTCTTTCGGCAGGACGAGTTCGTAATTCGGGAAGTTCTGAGCGAGGCGGCGCGCGGCCATCCGGCGCTGGCCGGCCTCGAAGAAAACGTGATTCTCTGTCACGGCAAAGCCGATCTCCCCGTCCGCATCAATCGCAATTCGCGCCAATTCGCCGACGGCCTTCCTGGGAATGATCGCGTCAATCGCCAGTTCCTTACCGAAGACTCCGTTCACTTCCACGAGCGACAGGCGATGACCATCGGTAGCGACCATGCGCAGGTGGCTGTCGGCGAGTTCGAGTTTGACGCCATTGATGCTGTAGCGCGAATCCTGATCGGCGGCGGCAAACAAGGTGCGCGCGATGATCTGCCGCAATTGCGCGGCAGGCAGTTGAGCGGCCATCGCTGGCGCTGTCGGGACATCGGGAAACTGGTCGCGCCCGATTCCATTCAGCTTGAAGCGCGCGCGTTCGCAGGTCAGATGGAGAACACAGTTTTCCTCCACCTTGAAGATGACCTTTGCCGGCGGCAACGATTTGACAATCTCGTGCAGTTTTTTTGCCGGGACGCACAATGAGCCTTTGCCCGCCACCGCCGCTTCACAGGCGGTCGTCAACGACAGGTCGAGGTCGGTTGCCTGCAAGCGCAGGCGATTGCTTTCGGCTTCAATCAGCAGGTGGCCGAGAACGGGAATTGTCGCCCGCTTCTCGATCACGCCCTGCAGAAAGTTCAACTCTTTGAGCAACGTTCGCTGGTCAGTGACGAATTGCATCACGGTTTCACCTCGTTTCAGGATGAAGGATTGAAAGTCACAGGAATGTTCGCCGCTGTTTTTCTGAGCGTGATTAAAAGTCAATCACCAGCGGTCTGTGAGGCAGCAGGAATTAAAGAGGGATGACCTGTGCCGTTGAGGTAAAGCAATGGCAGCCTTTCGATTTCATCAGCGATTTCGGTGTGACGTGCAGGCTTGCTCTTCTCCTGGGCTGTTTCCGGCTTCACTGATTTCTGCGACTTTGCCTTCGCGGGTTGCGCGTCGTGCAGCAACAGCCTGCGCGCCTGCGCCTCAAGCTCGCCGATTTCTGAGTGAATCGCATCCTGCCGCAGCCCCAGCAGATCGGCGTACACCTGCGCTTTCGACCGGATGCTCTGGTAAGTGGCCAGACGGCAGATCACCGTGTCTTCCCGCACGTTCGTTCCGTCTTCGGTAAGGCGGCGCAGATCCGCGCGCAGCCCGGCAATTTCGTCCAGCATTCCGGCGTGGATGGCCTGCACCATCTGGGCTTTGGTTTCCTGAAGGTCAGGCACGCCGAACGCACAGACGAACGGCTGATCGTCGCCGTGCGGCAAATCAGCAATCACTTCGCGCAGGCGGAACAGCTTTTCGCGGTTTCCTTTCGGAATGAAGTAGACACCGCCGTTTCGCCGCAACGCCGTCGCCTGAAGCGAGTCAATAATCCGGCGCGTCATCTCTGACAGGTCTCCGGCGATGTGCAGGTCTTTGAACTCCTGCCAGTAGGGTTGCAATTCAGCCGCGACCTGCTGGCTTTCGTGCCAGGCATCAATGCGCCCGCTCGCGCTGGTCGAGCAAATCATCTGACCGGTCTTCTTTTCCAGCAGAATCCGCAAGTCGGTCGCATACCCCAGGCCCAGCGCCTTGAAATCAATGTCTTCGGTTACGAGGGCGAAGACGAGATGATCGCTGCCCGCGCGGTTAATGACGCGGATAAGCGTACGCTGCTCTTCGTCAGCCTGGGTATGTTTTTGCAGTGTGCGCGTTGCCTGCGCCTGTTGCGCGCGGGCGGCAACCCAGGCTTCGAGCGCGCGGCGCAAAGCTTTGCGCGGCGTCGGCGGATCGGGCAGAAATTCGAGGAAGCCCGCACGGTCAAGCGCATCCCGGAGCGCAATGTGCTGCACGCGCAAACCGTGCAAACGCCACAGCACCGTGTGCCCGACGATGGGAATCTGTTCCGTGGAAGATTCGACCGCTTTGAGGTCAGTGAAAGCGTTGGTTTGCGACATGGTTACGGCCTCCTAAACCGAGAAGATCGTGTTGAGCGCGGGCAGATCATCGGCCAGATCATCCAGAACGAAGACCGCATCACTGATTGCGTGCAGCAGGTCTTCGCCTTGCGTCGTGCCGACAAGAACGCTGTATGAACGCATCCCGCGAACCGCTCTCCTTTTCTGCCATTCTTCTTGCACAGCCGATTCGATTTCGGTCAGGCCGTCGCTGACGCAAATCACATCGGCCTTTTCAAAGGCTGACTCATCCACCAGTTCCAGCGCCTTCTCCATCCATTCCTCAAAGACAGTGCCGCGATTGAAAAAATGCTCGGCGCAGGCGATCACCTCATCCGGTGTGCTGTTGCCTTTCGGGAACAAGTCAACGCGCAGATTGCCCGTGCCGGAAAAATGAATGACGGCGAAGTCGCGCTTCTGCCTGCGCGCGATGGACTGAAGCGCCAGCATCACAGCTTTGCTCCAAACCTCTTTCGTCATTGGGCCGCAATGGTCTTTCATCGAGCCGGACTCATCCACGGCCAGGATGAGCGGGCCGCGTCCTTCCGGTTCATGCCCGATCAGTTCGTACTGCAACAACCGGCGCTCGGCGAACTTCAGATAGAAGAGGTCTTCCGTTACCGGGTCAGCCAGCAACGCGAGTTCGCCGGGCAGGACGTGCGCGAGGTCAGCACCGATAGTGATGGAAGTGATCTGACTGGGCGGGTAATCCACCTTCGACTTTTGCACGCTCAGCGCAATCCGTTTGAAGCGGCCGCTCATTTCGGCAATCGCGCGGAGCTTCGGCGAACGCAGCACACGCTCGGCGAGCGCAAATTTTTCCTGCGCATTCAATTCGCGGTGGCCGTCGCCCTCGCCGCCACTCCTTGAATAGCCGCCGCCAAACGCCGCCAGCGCGTTCTGCGTGGCTTCGGCTTCAACAAGGGCTTCAGACATTCCTCGTCTGGCGGCTTGCCGGATGGCGCTCAGCCGCTCTTCGCTTCCTGCTGCCAGTTGCTGTGCAAGCCGCGCCGCGATGCGTTCTTTGCACTTTGCGCTCGTCCGTGCTTTCTCGGCTTGTGCGCGCAGTTCCTGTGCCTGTTCAGGAGTTGCCTGACCGGAGAGTTCGTTCAGTGCTTTGGCCTGCCGGAAAAGCTTCTCGGCGGCTTCGGTGGCCGCAGCAAGCTGGTTGATCTGTTTGCATTCTTTCGGATCGAGGGCCTTGAGCGCCTGCTCGCTCGCGCCAATGGTGGCAATGGCGCTGAGCATCGCATCACTGACCGAGCCACTTTCGCGTAATTGCCGCCATTCGCTCGTCTGCATCACCTCTTCAACAATCTGGCGATTGATTTCATAAGCGGTTTTGAGTCGCGCCTGATTGTTGATGCGTGGCGCGCGTTTGTGAAAGCCCCAAAACAGGTCGCGGATTAGTGCAGGCGCAGTATTGAGGCTTTCGCTGGCGGTGGTCATTGTTCCGGCCAGCCGTTCCCAGGTCTCAGTCGCGCGATTGAACTCCTGCACGTCCCAGGCATCGTGATGCAGCGCCTGCGTCCCGTCTTTGATCGCGTCGGTTGAGATCAACTCTTGTGCGTTTGATTCCGGCATAGTCTTCAACCTCTTTGTCCTTTTCCTCAAACAATCACATCGCGCCGAGGATGAGCGCGCCGACTTTTTCGCGCATTACCAGCACCGAACTGATCGCCTTCTCAATCTTGTCGGTCGGTCGTCCCTGCGCTGAGGCTTGCTCCTGAAGCTGCGTCAGCGTGACGTGAATGTTTTTGAACTTGTCTATCCCTTCGGCGACGATGGCGACTTTCTCCTGCGTATCCCGCCCCTGCTGGTGAGCGAGAATCGTCGTGTCAAATACGGAGGCCGCCTGATCGGTCAGTTCCGTGGCTTTGCCATTGATTGGATTTCCGATACGAGCGCACATTCGGCTGACTTCTGCCTGCTGATCGGGCGCTGACCAGAGCACGTGTTTAAGTACTATGAGATCATCTTCTTCAATCGCGGCGCGCCCTTCGAGCAATGCGTGTGCCCGCAACACGCCGTGCGTTTTGCCCCAGCGCCGGTCGCTCAGGCGAATGCCTTTGCCGATGAGATCCCGGCGCAGTTGTGTAATCGCATCAATGACCGATGACGGAAGTTGAACCGTCGCAGCCGACTGCTGCAACGCGGCGAGTTCGGACTGGCTGATCGTTTGCGGCGGAGCAACTGCCTGATGATTGGTGAGTAAATGCTGAAGCTTTGTGAATCCGCTTTCGCTCACGTAATCCACCGTCAGCCGCAGCAGGAAACGGTCAAACAACGCTTCAAGCTCCGCGTCCTGCGGCAGTTCGTTCGACGCGCCGAACAGCGAGATCAGTGGAACCTGCATCGTCTGCCTGCCGTTCTCGAACTCGCTTTCGTTCATCAGGCGCAACAGGTTGTTGAGAATCGCCGAAGATGCTTTGAAGATTTCGTCGAGAAAGGCGAGTTCCGCTTCGGGCAGTTTTCCGATAGTAATGCGGCGGTAGTCATCCTCCTTCAGCCCGCTGATGGAAACCGGCCCGAAGAGTTCTTCCGGCGTGGTGAACTTCGTGAGCAGGTAAACGAAGCACCGCAGCCCATTGCCGGAAGCGTCGCCCACGCGCCGGGCAAGCTGCGTGATGAGTTGCGACTTCGCCGTTCCCGGCGGGCCGACCACCACCAGATTCTCTTTGCAAAGCAACGCGAGCAATGCCGCGCGTACAACTTCCTCGCGTTCAACCAGCGACGTGCAAAGCTGGGACTCAATCGCTCGCAACTTGCCGAGCGGCTCGTTGATGTTGGTTTGATTGGTCATAGCAAATTACTCCAGACGAGTGAAGGGATCAGTTCTGCCGCCCCTCGAACAATGGGCGTAGTGTTTTTGCCACGCGCAGGGTTTCGGCCAGAAAGAAGTTGTCGAGGACCTTGGGCCAAAGTTGCTCGAACGTGCTTTGATCCTTCGGCGGGTGAGCAGCAAAGTGCCTGCGCGCAATCGCTTTCCAATACCGGGTGATTTCTCTGACCAGCAATTGCAACTCAGCCGGATCAGGAGGTTTTGTTGGTCTGGGCTTTTGGTTCATCATCATGTCCTTTCCGAAAGACACGACTTTGCTGACCGCTCTTCTTTTTGGTCGTAGCTCAAGCCCAGTCGAAGCTCATTTGTGCGGTCACCGGCGATAGTGCTTTGATGCTCGAACGTTTCCGCTTTTCAGTTCGTTCGCGTTCGGCTAATAGCTGATCCCGGACTTTTGTGGTGTGTGGCTGGACTGCTTCGGTGGCCGGGATTGCCTCAGCAGTTGCGCCTGTCGCGATTGGATTGGGCGTCTCAATCTGAGCTTCGGATATCTGCAATTCAGAAATGGAGGCTGAGGCGATTACGCTCGGTTCAACCTGGGAAGGCGGAATCGGTATCTCGCTGATCGCCTGCGTTGTCGGCTGGAATGCTTCTGCTGAAAGTTCGATTTGAGCCAGGGAATTGTCAGTCGCCAGCCCTTCGATGTTCATTGAGGCGTTGAGAATTTCCAGCCGCGCGCGCAGTTCCTGGTATCTGGCCGCGTGTTCCCATCCCTTCGCCAGTTCCGCTTCAACTTTCGCCAACTGGTCAGTCAGGCGGCGAAATGACTCGTCAGATTCATCGCGCCGCTTTTCCAGATTCCGCAGGCGTGCATCCATGCTCTGGATGATGCCCGCGTCGCTGTCCGTCAGATTGAAGACGTAACCGATGTGACTGTCTGTCAGCTTCAGGTAAAGCCTGACTTCTCCGAACAAATCAACACCTGTTCCGCTTATGCTTGTGGGCCGGTCGGCTGAAGCCTGAAGCTCAAAGCCGCAGTATTCGCCCAGCATCACCCTGATGGAGCCGGAGGCCGCGGCTCTGCGTTCGACGACGGCAGCAAGCTGGCGAATCTGATTTCCGGCCAACTCGCGTTCGTTGTACCGGATCAAGTCTTCTTCGGTGACGCTGCGGCGCAGAGCAATGGAAAACGCCCGCTTGCCTGAGTCATCACTGACGGGCTGATGCTGGTCGCGCACGGCGATGGCCGTTTCGTGCGCGCGCAAGTCAGCTTCGGCCTCTTTGATTCGATCCGGCAAACTGGTGAGATCACATCGCAATCGGTTTCGCCCGGCGAACCACGTGGAATACAGCCGTTCGAGCCGGATCAATTCGGCTTCCAGCCCGACCTTTTCCAATACAAGCGGATTTCCACTGGCGATGGCCTTGATCTGCGAAGCGGTCAGCACGGCCTGATCCATATCTTCGGCGGTACGGGCCGTCACTTCGCCTTTCATAATTTGCGCGATGAAGCGGGACTTGTTTTCGAGGATTTGCCAGGAGTAGGCGTCGAATGAGCCTTCGGTCACATACTGGCAGATGTGGACTTCGGGATAGAGATTGCCCTGGCGCAGAATCCGCCCTTCGCGCTGCTCAATGTCCGCCGGTCGCCACGGCGCGTCCAGATGATGCAGCGCATACAAACGCTCTTGGATGTTTGCACCAACGCCGAGCTTTGCCGTCGAGGCAAGGACGATGCGAATCTCTCCGGCATTGACCTTGCGGCTCAATTCAGCCTGCGCCGCTGGTCCGTCGTAATCGTGAACGAAGGCGATTTCGTTTTCCGGGATTCCCTGAGCGATGAGTTGGCGCTTGATCTCGTGATAAACCGAGAGCCGAGCCTCACGCTCCTCTTTGGTTTCTTCAACTGATTCAAATGCCGGTGGTGGATTCTCATCCATGACAAGAGTGCAGGCAGATTCAGTCATAGCGTGTGATTCCTCAGTGCTTCAAAGAACCGCTGACCGCTTGCTTATTTTTCTTCGTTGTCACAGTGACAATATTTCTGGAAGTCCCGCCTTGTTGCTGAATGAATCTTCGGGCTTGACTCTGGAGCCATGTCCAGAGTGTAAAATCCTGCTATGAATTCGGCAGAACTCCGTATTGGAGAGGTGGCAACTCGCTCTGGCGTGAGTGTAAACACCGTGCGTTTTTACGAACGGCGCAGGCTTTTGCCGCGCGCCATCAGGTCAGGAGGAGGATTTCGACTTTTTGCACCTGAGACAGTCGAGCGCGTCAGATTTATCAAGCAGGCTCAGGAGCTTGGTTTTTCACTGGATGAGATTAGCGAGCTTCTGACCACTGGCGGTACGCAGGAATGTCAGCGCGTGCGCGATCTCCTGCGCGGCAAACTCACAGAACTGGATGAGCGGATGCGGATGATGCGCGAATTTCGCCGCACGCTCGCGCAGCATCTGGCTGCGTGTGAAAAAGAACTTGAAGAGCGCGGCAGCAAGGCTCAATGCCCTGTGCTGGTCAACCTCTCCCGCGCTCAGACGAAAAAGGAAGTGAAACAATGAAGTCGGAAAAACTTGCTCTCGGCGGAGCGATGGCGGCGGCCTTCGGCGCGGCTCTTTGCTGCATCGGGCCTGTTCTGTTCGCTCTTCTTGGTCTTGGGGCGTTTAGCGCGGCCTCTGTGTTTCAATCACTGCGCTCGTACCTTCTGGCAGTCGCAGTTCTCGCTTTAGCCTTTGGTTTCTATCGCGTCTATTTCCGGCGTGAAGAATGCGCGCCCGGCGCAGCGTGCGCCACAAAGCCAGTAAGTAAAGTAAACCGCGCGGCTCTCTGGGTGGCGTTGTTTGTGGTCACAGCTTTTGCGCTTTCTCCCTACTACATAGGTTACATTGCGACGGCGGTTGCGCGTCAGCAGCAAACTGCGCCCGGCGCTTCTGCTCAATCAGGCTTGCTTGAGACTGTAACGGTTGCAGTTGAGGGGATGACGTGCGAAAGCTGCGAAGTGCCGATTAAAGCGGCTCTGGATAAAACTCCGGGTGTTCGCTCTGCTGAAGTGAGCTTTAAGCAAGGCACCGCCCGCATTCAGTATGACCCAGCACAAACGAATCTTGACAAGATAAAAAGCGCGGTTAACTCAACAGGGTACAAGGCAAAGTAAAACTATGGGTGACTGTTGTAGCGTTCCAAAACAATCACAATCTGAAAGCGCCTCTCTTTGCGCTCAATGCGGTACGAAGGGGCGAAGCATTGACCGGCGGACGGTTCTTCATCACGTAAAGAGCAAACTGCTTTCGCGGGTGGGCGATGATGATTACCGGTTTTGTCCTGCTCCGGCCTGCGCCGTTGTGTACTACGGCGCAGGCGGGGCCGTGTTCACCGTCAACGACGTGCGCGAACTCATCACGGCAAAAGTGAACGGAGACACACGCCCGCTCTGCTACTGCTTCGGCTTTACAGAGGGCGACATCCGCAAGGAACTGGCGCAGGTCGGACAGACAAAGATTCCGGCTCAAATCGGGCAGTTCATCAAAGAGAAGATTTGCGCTTGTGAGATTCGCAATCCGTCGGGCGCATGCTGTCTGGGCGAAGTCAATAAAACCGCGCAACAACTGGTTGCGAAAGGAGCGGCAGAAAATGCGTAGAAGAGATTGTACGAAGCTCCTGCTGGCTGCGCCGCTGATGGCGTTTGACGCATTCAAAGCGCGAGCCGAAGAGAAAACCATCACCTTCATCGTTGATGGGATGACCTGAGACGGCTGCGCCCGCTCGGTCGAGCAGGCTTTGAAGGAAACCGCTGGCGTCATTGATGCGAAGGTGAGCTATCCGAAAGCTGAGGCCTGGATTAAGTACGACGATCAGAAAATCACCGTCGCAAAACTGCGCGAGGTCATCAACAGCACGGGCTTCAAGGCTGGAAAAGTAAAAGAAGCCGCTCAACCGGCGGCTGAATTCAAGCTCCCTGACCTTGACGGAAAGCAGATCAGTTCGGCGGATTTGAAAGGCAGCGTCGTCGTGCTGGATTTCTGGGCGACGTGGTGCGGCCCTTGTCTGGCGGAGCTTCCCACCTTCAATGCGCTTCACGCGAAGTATGCCGGTCGCGGCGTCAAGGTAGTTGGGATTGCCGTGCAATCGGGCTGGACTGAGGACATCAAGCCTTATCGTGACAAGCACAAGATCGCCTATGCGACCCTCATTGGCGATGATGAGGTTGTCGAGAAGTACGGCGTGCTCGGTTTTCCGACGACCTATATCCTCGACAAGGACTTCAAGATTCACAGAAAATTCACCGGCAAGCTGCCTGAGCGAAAAGAACTGGAACGCGAGATTGAATCACTGCTCGCCGCTCACTGAAGTGAGTCACACCCAAAGAAAGGAACATTGCAATGATTGACTCTGTTTTTCACCCTGGCAACCGCTGTGCGTTCGTGGTCGCTTGGCGCTGGATGCTGGCGATATGTTGCTTGGTTTTGCTAACAGCGCCGCTTCCAGTTGCCAAAGCTCAGACTGAGCGGCAATCAACCCAAGCCGCTGCAAGCGATGTCGAATTGAGTCCACAGGAAAAGAAAGTCATAGAATATCTGCAGGGCGTCTGGGGCAAAGACCACAGCGTCATGAGCGTGGATCAGGCGATGGCTGTTGTGGGCTTGCGCTCATCGGATGAAACGCGCTTTCGCATCGGCCAGTACATCAAACAGCGCCCCGAACTGCATGTCATCATCCGGCGCTGGGGTTGGGAGACGCTCGTCCTGACGCCGGACGAGAAATTGATTGCTCGCGTTATCAGCAATGCCGCGCGCGAGCAGCAACCAACGCCGACACTTGCGGAGATCACCAAAGCTGTTGGCCTCTCTCAGAACGATGTGAAGCGTGGTCTGGTGATGCTCGAACGGTATCAGATTCTGAAGCGTGACGAAGTTGTCGGTGGCGCAGGCTATGCGTTAGCGGCGTCGCGTTATCTGAACTGGCAGCCGCGGCTGGACTTTGTCTTTCACAGGATGACGGTTTCGTCAGGTCGTAATACGAGCGTCAACTGAGCGGTTGACGGTCTGTTGCTGGTCAGCAACAAATACGCAAAAGAAAAAGTCATCATCGAAGATTCATCGCCAGAAAGCACCGCTCGCATTCGCGTGGAGTTTGACAAAGGAAAGCTGCGCAAAGTCGAGCCGAAATCGGCGATGCTGTTTATGGGCGGTGGCTGAGGGGTCATCAACCTCTTCAGTTCGGAAGAGGCACTCAATCAATGGTTACAACGTTACCCGGAACTCAAAGACCGCCAGCGAGCCAGAGTGGCGGAAGCGTTCGAGGAGATCAAAAAGCGCGAGCATAAGTAATTTATCTGCATCAGGCTGAAAGGTAATAACACCTTCAGGCAGCCGTGCTCTTTGGACAATTCGTATCTATGAAGACCACCTGCGCACCGCAGGTTTCTTGTGACTCGTGATAGAAGCGCACGAGATTTCTGACCACCTGACTGATTTTGCCGTCAGGATCGGCAGGCGCTGCCGGATCAACCAGGCGCGGATCGAGCGCGGCTTTACGACCCTCTGTCGTAATCCGCAGCATGTTGTCTTCTTCAGGACTGACCCAACGCTTGCTGATCGCTTCGGCGCGTTTGGCGAGCGATTGAATGATCCGGTCGAGCGTGGGACTTTTCGGGCTTTTGATCACCTGCGCGCTGCCGCCGTGAATGCGCGGGCGCGGAAGCTGAAGCTGCTCCGCCGTTTTGACATCCAGCACCTGCCGCCAGATCGCTGCCAGTTCCGGCAGGTTGGTGAAGCGGTTGAATCTGGTGTGAACGCGAAAGCCGCTGCCATCCGGTTTCATCTCAACCGACTGGCTGGTGTCGGTGAACATCTGCGCCCAGGCGTCGAAGTGTTGCAATCCCAGTTCTTCCAGCAGTTCAAGCTGAAGGTATTTCATCATCACATAGCATTCGGCGATGGAGTTGGAGATTGGCGTGCCGGTGGCGAAGATAACGCGCCCGCCGCTCTCAAGCACTGAGCGGACTTTGGTGAACATATCGAAGGCGCGTTGCGATTCGGCGTTGGGCATTCCGGCGACGCGCGTCATCTTTGTCGGGCAGTACAAATTTTTGAAGTAGTGCGCCTCATCCACGAACAGCGCGTCCACGTCGAGTTCTTCCCAGCAGATGGTGGCTTCTGAACTGCGCGCAATGGCCGATTGCGTGTTGAGCAGTCTCGCCTCAAGCCGTCGAATGGCGCGTTCGATTTCCTTCACGCTCTTCTTTGTAACTTCATCCTTGTCGCTCGTCTGAAGCTCTTCCAGATAAGCGCGCAACTGATCCACTTCGCGTTCAATGAAGCGGGCGATGGTTGCCTGACGCACCGGCAGCATCGTGAAGCTCGAATGCGGAATGAGAATCAAATCCCAGTCGCCGGTGGCGATACGCGACATCAGTTCGCCACGCTGCGCACGGCTGAGGTCGGCTTTGCCCGGCGCGAGAATTTTCAGATCGGGATAAAGTCGCAGGGCTTCGCGTTGCCATTGCGTTACCAGTAGATGGTTCGGCACGGTGACAAGAGCCTTGCGGGCAAGACCGAGACGTTTGAGTTCGCGCGCGGCGATGATCGAGAGCGCCGTTTTGCCCGAACCGACGCAATGGCCGAGCAACGTCGCGCGTGATTGCAGGATGCGCCACACGCCGTCTTTCTGATGCGGGCGTGGCTCAAAGCTTCGGCTCATGCCGGGAAATTGCAGATGCGATCCGTCGTAGCGCCGCTCGCGCAGTCCGTTGTACCGCTCGTTATAAATCTCGATCAGTCGTTTGGCCCGCTTTGCGTCCGCCCATATCCAACCGGCAAATCGCTGCCGGATTTCGGTTAGTTTGGCCTGCGCGCTGGTCGTTTCGGTGTCGTTGACAACGGTCTGCTCTTTGCCATTGACCAGAATCAGGTCGTAGACCGTCGGCTGCCGCAGGTTCAGCCCGTCATCAATGAGCTGCACGGCATTGCGCCTGCCTGTCCCCCATGTCTGCGTGGCTTCGACGGATTGCAGGGTGTAATGATCAGCATTGGCGATTGTCCACGCGCCGAGTTGTTCGTGATACTGCGCCTGGCCTTTGTAGCCCGGCAGCAATTCGCGGATGAATTCGGTGATGACATCCGGCTGAATCCAGCCGGAGCCGAGCCGCGCAGTGATCTCTTCCTGCCCAAGCGCCGGAGGCACGACAGACTTGAGCGCCTCAACATTCTTTGCAAAAGTCGAGTTCAATTTCGCTGCGGCTTCTGCTTCTCGAAGCTTCAGCTGGACATTGCCCGACAGATATTCCTCCGCCGTGACGTAATGCCCGTCGTGTGTTTCGTAAATCAATCCTTCGAGGGCGGCAATGGCTTCCGCGCGCGGCAGCCCGCACCTGCCTGCGATAAAGCCAGGATCAACATAACCGAGTTCATTCAGGCATTGCAGCAGGGCGTCTTTCGGGCTGTCCGCCGTTGTGCCCTGTCTGTGAGGGCGAATCGTGCGCGTGTGAAAGAACGGAGCCTTGCGCCAGCCGCCGTTTGGGATGGGTTCTTCCAAGGCGCGCAGAAATGGCAGGACCGGATTTTTCGTATCAAGGCCGCGTGTCGTGCGCGGATGATTGATCGCGCCGTGGCGACTGCGAACGCGATCATACCGCCAGTTTAATTCGCGCTGTGCCTCAGCCAGCGCCTCATCGTCAGCGTCATCAAGTTGCAACCGAATCACCTGCTTGGCCTGAAGATAAAGTTCAAGCAAGGCACTGGCGCGCGCGCGAACAGTAGCATTCCGTTGATCCTCAATCAGTCCTTCTTCAGTTTCCTCGCTCTCTTTCGTTGACAACAATTGAGGAGTTTGAACTGCGATAGGAGACGTGGCTGTCGGAGCAGGCAGCGGATTAGCAGGAAATTGAACGATCAACTTTTTCCGAAGCTCTTCGGCAAGATCATTGTGCGCGGCAATGACGCCAAGATCGGCGCGCGCATACATCCCCCGTTCCAGCTTCATTTCGCCCAGCGCCAGATCAGGTCTTGCGGCAAAGAGACGATTGACCGGCATCTCAGCTTCAGCACCATGTTCATCCCGCAAACGCAGCATCTCCGCTTCAACCCAAGCCAGAAAGCTGGTTTCGTCAACGCTGATGGACGTCGCACGCTTTCGCAGAATGATGACATCCGTGACTACCTCAGTTCCGGCGTTTCGTTTGAATGTATCACTTGGCAGCCGCACTGCCGCGAGCAGTTCGGCCTGCTGTGCGAGATGCCGACGCACGGCGCTTTTCTTTTTATCAAGCGTGTAGCGTGAGGTGATGAAGGCGAGAACTCCGCCGGGCTTGAGCAAGGACAGGCTTTTGACGAAGAAGTAATCGTGAACACATTCCCGCAATCGCTTGTCTTTGATCGCCGGATCGTGAATCGCGTAATCGCCGAACGGCACATTCGAGATGATCAGATCGAAGTAATCCCTCGGCAGTTGCGCCGTTTCCAATCCACAGGCAAAGACGCGCGTTGCGGGATAGAGCCGTTCCAGTATTCGCGCCGTGATTGAATCAAGCTCGACCGCAGCACGTTCTGTGTCAATCGCCAGCGACGCGGGCATCGCGCCGAGAAAATGTCCAACGCCCGCCGACGGTTCCAGCACACGGAGCTTTCCCCACGCCGCCAACCCGATATGCTCAATTGCTGCGTAGATGGCGCGGATGACATCCAGTCGCGTGTAATGGGCATTGAGCGTGCTGGCACGCAGCGATTCGGTTTCTTTTTCTGTCAGCAATCCCTTGAGTTCATCGCACGGCTCAGCCCACGAATACGCGCCGCGTGGGAAGGCTCGGTTGAGAACTTCGGTATCGCCCCAGCCGGAATAATGCGAAAGGATGCGTTGTTCATTACCGGCGAGCGCGCCTGCCGGACGATTTTCGGCTTCGAGATGTTTGAGCAGTCTGATGGCCGCGACATTGTGCGCAAAGCGACTGGCTGCTCCTCCAAGTAAAACCAGCGTTTCGTCAGGCGCGAATAAAAAATCGGCAGCGGGTGCAGTTGCAGAGAAGATATTCGTAGCAGTCATAACTGTTTCCCAATCAGTGGTGAATGTGCTTTCGCCCAGCCGGGATCTTCACAGCGTGACGAATACCTGCTCTGCCCACCGCGCGATTATTGATGGCATGAGGCGGCAGCCCGGAAAATCACTTAGCGTTGAGTATCAACTCAACATTTGCTACACTTCAGACCGAAGCGGAGAGAAATATGGACAAGACATTCGGGCAAAAACTACAGGAATTGCGGCGTTCTGCGGGGCTGAGCCAGCGCGACCTGGCCGAGCAGGTTGGCGTGGATTTCTCCTACATCAGCAAAGTGGAAAATGACAGGCTGCCGCCACCAGCGGCAGATACGATTGTCAAAATTTGCGGGGTACTGAGTGTCCCTGCGGATGAGTTGTTGGCGCTAACGGGAAAGGTTCCGACCAATGTCAGGGAGATGTTGACCAGCCCTTCGGCCCGGCAATTCATGCGGCAGGCGCAGGAAATGAATCTGACGGATCAGGAGTGGCAAACGCTGGTGAAACGATTAAAACGGCTGCGTAGTTGAGCCGTGGCCTGGAGATTGCCTTTAGGCATTGAGAGAAAGAATTGGGAAAGGAGACAACATCATGAGCGTACAATGGGTGGCAGTTCAAAGTTTTCAGCACAGCCAGGATTTACTGACGGCGATCAATGCGCTCTCAATCCATCTCAAGCTGGCACAGGCGGGAATCGTAGATACGGCGCGGCACGCGCGGGCGGAAGAAGCACGCGCCACGCTGCGCTCATTTCTGGCAGAACTGGAACCAATCATCAGCGAAGTCGAAGGCAGTGCGGCCAGTCCAGTTCTCGGCGCCGATCCGCGGCTCCGCGAGCTGGCTCGCAGCTTTGCGACGGCGCGGCGCAGTCCTCAGTGGTTTCACTCCGCGCTTTTCCGCGACACGTTCAATCGCGTCCGCCAGTTGCTCGACTCCCACAAAACGGAAGACCGGGAACCGCTGCTGGAATGCCTGAATGAACTGCGCGTGCTGATCGAAGAGCACATTCACACGGACACCGAACAAGTGCTGGGAGAATTCTAAAGTTGCGCGAGTTATTACGTCATAACAATCAGGACCTGCTGCGCGACCTCGAACGGATGCGGGAACCGGTGCAACAGGCAGCCGGTGCTTTGCCGCAGGAAATGCAGAGTTTTTATGACTGGCTGATCGTTCGCCTCGACACGTTCAATCAGCTCATCGAAGAAAATCTCCGCGATCTCGACCGGCAGCAGGACAGCATTCTGCCCGACATCTTGAGCAACACACAGGTGGTCACGAGATACCTGCAACTCTTTAATCGCTTTCTGATCAGCCCGGTCATTCGCGTTCAGCCGTCCGACCGTCTGTGCCTGAAGCTTCTCTCGTGGTTGCACGCAGTTCACTCAAAAACCAGCGCCATCCCGGTGGCGATGAGCGATGGAGATTTCGCCTCGTGGCCCGATCCGCGGTTCCCGACCATTTATTTTATGCCGCCGTCGGCGCAGCGCCGTTTGCTATACCTGCCGCTATTCTTTCACGAATTCGGCCATCTGCTTTTTGCCTGTCACAAACAGGAGATGGAAGACCTGATCACCGACTTGCAGAAGCAGATCGCCGACTTTCTTGAGCCGGGAAAGCAGCAGGGTGGCTCTGCTTCACCGCTTGAACTGGAGCAGCGGAACGCCATCGTGGAAACGTGGTTTGAATGGACGCAGGAGATTTTCTGCGATGCGGTCGGCTTTGTGATTGGCGGGCCAGCCTATGCTTATTCCTTCTCGATGTACTTCAGGATGCGAAGCCGCGAGGAATATCACGTCAGGCTTGATGACCTGGTTGGACGCACACATCCGGTTACGTGGCTGCGCATCCGTCTGATCACAGACCGGGCGCGGCGGATGGGACTTACTGAAGTGGCAACCGCTTTGGAAGATTCGTGGCAGACAATTGCCAGCGGGATGGGAGTGAGTGAAGACTATTCCGGCTTTTTTGAGCCGCAGTTCCTGCCAGCGATTCAGCAAACCATTGACGATATGCTGACAGAAGCGGCTCCATACCAGTTTGACGATCTGGCCGGGGACGAATCGTCAGTTGAATCGCCTGCGCATCTGGTGAATCAGGCCTGGGACAGATTCTTTAACAACGCAGATGATTATGCCGACTGGGAGGCCGCTGCGATCAAAGACTGGTTGGCCTCTGCCTGACCTTGCAACAGCACGCACACATCTTTTTCACTCACTGGCTGAACAGTTACGAAGACTTCGGCGATGTGCTTCCTGATAAAGTCCTGCGCCTGCTTCCGGCCAAGCTGTCTTAACACATCGTTCCAGTCTTTGCTGATGGGTGGTCGGAGTCGCATCAGGTGTGGAGTATCAGCAGAGAGTGTTTCGACCAATCGTCCGGCGACTTCGTCACCGGCGGTGTCTGCATCGGTAGCAATCAATACATGCTTACCGGCGATTACTTCCGGCAGCCAGTCAGGCCAGCTTGTTCCCATCATCGCCACAGCCGGCAGATGACAAAACGCCAGCGAAAGCCCATCCATTGGACCTTCCACGACAGCAATGACTCTCGACTTCAAAGCTCCCGGGGTTGAGAAGACTCCAAGGCTTTTGGTCCCGCCCGTCATTGTTTTCAACGCATTCCGCTCGCTGATAAATCGCCCGCTGACAGCGACAAGGTTTCCAGACTGATCGTGGATCGGAAATAATACCGCCGGTCGCCGGTACCAGCGCGGCGAATAGCGCGCCCCAGCAAACCGCGCCAACGCCGCCGGAACACCGCGTTGCTGGAGGTAAGCAGAGCCAGGAGAGTAGGACAGATTGGCAGATTTCTCCCAGGCTTTTTTCCAGTCAAAGCTGTTTTCAGAAAACCTGCTGGTATTGTGGTACAGACCAATCATCGCGGCGAGTTGTGCCGCCCGGTTCTGCGAGGTCGCGCTGAACTCGGTTAGCAGGCCTCGCTCACCACAGCGGTGACAAATCCATCTGCCTGTCTGTGCATTCAAGCTGAGCGAACGATGCGCGGCGTCGCGTGGTTTGTCGGCCCCACAAAAGGGACACAGAAAACGCCGCTGACTTCGACTTGTGCGAGTGCGTGGATCATTCAATTCAAGCTCTGCCAGAGTCAGTGCGGCGCTCATCGTGAACTCCCTTTTTCATTTTGCTGATTGAAAACCCGCGACGGCATTTCCTGCATCATCAGCGCGGCCAGTTGGTCTGGTTTTGGAATCGCGGGCAACCTGTTGATCACGTCATCCTCAATCGCTTTGCCCTTCCAGCTCCGCAGCCATTCCGGAGTCAGCACGATGAAGAATGACGACGCGTATTGCCGCCGTGGACCCGTGGGCAGCGCCCAAATCGCGCAGGTTTGTTCATTCACTCGTGTGTAGAAATAGTAGTAGTTCTTCGTCCGCGCCTGCCTGCCATCGCTGCCGTAATCCGGCGCTGGCTTCGTGTGCCAGAGCAGTTCGTTGATTTCGGTAAAAACAGCGGGAAATTGCCCTGTTCTGGTGTGGTAGAGGCGCAGGTCATTGGTGAGCTTTTCAAGCTGCGGCTGCGGCATATTCATCTGCCAGTCGCGGAACAGCGAATAGACGTGCCAGCCGTAACTGCCAACGGCCAGCATTCCGGCCAACGCCAGCATCAGCCAGGTGATTTTCAGCTTACTGAAACCCGCTCGTGTCTTCGTTTTCCTCATCCTTTCAACCTCACAAGTTTCGCCCGCCAAAATCAAACAGCGGGAGACTGTCTTCATCCAGCGTGTCCGGGTCGTATTCCGGCTCGAAGTTTTCCGGGTGTCGGGCAGAAGCAGTGACCATTGCCTGTGCCCACTGATTCTTCGCCGCTTCAGCTTCGTCAGCCGTCTTGCCGTTTGCTTGAGCCTGGGGAGCCAGATTCGGTGTCAGGAAGTCATCAGCCTGCGCGCCCGCCGCCGTGATTTCTGGCGATAGAACTTTCGGTTCTTTGCCAGGTTGAAATTGCCGCTCTCGCTCGGAAAGTGGCGGGTGATCCGCCTTTGCCAATTTGGGAAAAGTCAGGCGCACGGGCGGCGCGTTGCTGATGATTGCCACAGCCTGTTTGTATTTGGTCATCTGCCGGATTTCGCCGGCGTCCATCAGCGCGCGCCCGACTTCGGTGCTGCGTTCCTGATCGAGTTTGTTGCCGTCGTGGACATCCACCGAACTGGCCTGCAACACAGTCGTTGTTCCCAACCTCTTTGACGCATATTCCGCGGTGCGTTGATCCACGCCGGGCAGAAAGACCATTGCGCCAACCGAACCGAGTACCGCGTCCCCGCCGTCCATGCCGTATTGGTGATAAAGCTGCGCGATGTTTTGATAGCCGAGCGCATATGTCATTCGCCTGCCACGTCCAACGCCGAGCGCCGCAGGCAAGTCGGGGATATGAATGTTGCCAATCTCGTCGAGATTGAAGAGGACGGGAGCCGAGTCCTCACTGATCGCGCCGTTGCGCAGGCAGTCGTTGGCGAGGCCGAAGAAAGTGGACAGCACGCGCTTGTAGCGTTCGGCGTCGCCTTCGGGAACGATCATAAAAACTGCGGTGTTCGCTTGCCGAAGCTCGCTGAAGTTCACAAACCGCACGCCGCGCGAGGCCATCGGGTTCGTGATCGGCGAAGCAATCGCCATCATATTCGGCGTCGAGAAATCGGCGCACGCGACACCGAGACCGATCAGTACTCCGGCCTGAAGCTTCGGCTCGACCTTGCTGAACATACCCCAGTAAAGCGGCACTTTCGGGTCAGCCGATTTCATCATCAGATCGTTGAGTTGCTGCAAGCTGAGAGTCGAAATCAATTCCTGAATCATATGCGGCGCCGGACGCGGATGGAGTTGATTTAATTGCAGCAGGATGGCCGTCAGCGCAGCTTTCTCAGCTTCCTTCCAGAATGGGTCGGCGGTTGAGCGGCGGCTCTGTTCCGAATCCAGAATCATCGTGGCAACTTTGTGCGCGAACTCCGCATTGCCGCCGCAGTCGGGCAGAAAGTTCCAGCGGTCGGAACGCTCGGGCGTTTGCAGGTCAATCCGATAGACGTTGCGGAACAGGTACGCCGTCTGGTCATAAAGTTCGCCCTTCGGGTCAAGCACGATGACGGAACCTGTCCCCGCCCACGCCCGCTGCCACGTGATAAAGAACGTTGATGATTTCCCTGAGCGCGGCGGCCCGAACATCGCCAGATGGCAGGTTGAATGCTCCGGCCCCAGCACGACGCTGTGTTTCCATCCCAGACCGCCGAGCAGCAGCGTGAAGGGCGGCAGCGGTTCGTCTTTTTTGAGCGCCAGCTTCAAATCTCGCAGCTCACGCGCATCGGCCCACCGGGCGGAACCGTAAGTCACCCGCTGTTCATACTGGTAGTAGGGCAGCCAGAGTTGCGCGGCCTCGACCCACGAGATCAGCACCGCCGTGATGCCGAGGCAGTGCGCGGCAATCTCGATCTCAATTCGCAGGGCGAGCCAGTGAGACGCCTGAAGAAAAAGCCAGGCGGAGAGGAACCCTGCAACGACGAGCAGCACCGCCTGACCGCAGTCTCCGAGCAGGTTCAGCGCGGCCTGGTACGCAGGCAGATGCTGAGCGGCTGCCGGGCGCGGGATGTGATATTCGGCATCAATCTGCTGGCAAAGCTGCGAGAGCGATTTCGGCTGCTCCCGCCACCACTGCCGGTATCGGTTCAGCCTTGTGAGAGTAGTTGTTCCCGTCGCATTCATCCTTCAGTTGAGTACGAGCTATTTACCCGTCGCTGCATACTGCCGCGTCCAGGCATTAAGTTGCTCGATTTCTTCCGGCGTGAATGATCTTTCTCGCAGCGGCTCGACGTTCCAGCCCATTGCAATGATTTGCGAGACTGGCGCAAACGGCGCGGGGATTGGCGCTTCGGATTTCCTGGCGATCAGCAGTACCGCGCCGGAATCGTCGTCACTGCCTGCTGCCAGCCGCATGATTATTGTCGGCCCATCTGTGCGCTCGCCGCCGATGGAAACGATTTCGATCCCCAGCGGAGCCGAACGGTAGCGCGCATAAATCGTCGAGCTGTCGGAAATCAGCACGCCTTCGCCTGGGGTCTGGCGGATACCTGGAGGCAGGAGATGGCGCTTCACCATCAATCCAACCAGCGCATTCGCATTCGCTGGCGACCGGTTGCTCATTTGTTCCGTGACGGCGAGCGTCGCCAGTCCCATCAGCAATCCGGTTACTTCCCGCACTCGGACAGCAGTTTTAGCGACCTCTCCATCGGGCAAACTGATCGAGCTTCCAGCGATGGTTGACCGCACAGGTTGCATTTCGATTGCCGGTTCACCAATCTCGACTCGTGCCTTCACCCGGTAACGGCGCGCGTTGAGCCATCCGGCCAAGAGGATTCCGGCAACCACAATCACGGCCGTCAGCACGACAATCAATGGCGGCGACGGACACCACCTCTTCTTCTCACTTTTCATTGTGCGACCTCCTCAAGCTCGTCAAGCCAGCCGTCAATCTCGTCATTCTGTGCGTTCATCATCACTTCAACTCGTGCCAGCGACTTGCGCAGGTTCTCCAGATCGAGCCGACGACGAGCGAGAAAGCAGAGATGCTGCTCAATCTCATCAATGCATAAATCATCGCGCCCTTCGTCTGTTAGCGCGCGCAGCAGGGAGATGGATTCGCGAAGTCCCGGCCTGTCTGTGATTCCCGGCAGGCCGCGGACTGCGTTGATCAGCCTGACCATTTTTCCCAGCAGCAGGCGCGACGCCTGCGGGCAGCGTGCTTTCAGAATTCGCACTTCCTCGCGCGGCGCGGGCGGCGGAAGCCACGAATACAGGCAGCGTGAACGCATGGGCGATGACAGATCGTGGCGTTGATCGTTCGAGAGCAGAATCACGACCGGCCAGTGCGCCGACTTGCCTGATTGATCGCGCACGCCGATTTCGCCGAAGCGCGGGATGTGCGCGTACCCACGCGCGAAAAGCTGCAACAGCATGTCCTCAATCTTCTCGCTGACCTTGTCGAATTCATCGCAGATCAGAATCGGAACGGCATCCTGCTCTGCCGCCGTCTCGTAGGCGGCCAGCGCTTCGCCGAGCAACAGGAACTCGCGCGTCCATTGGCTGGCGCGGGCTTCTTCAAGGCCGCTTCCCATCGCTATGGCTTGTCGCACCCATTGCGTCTGCGCTTCACGATCCCAGTCGTACAAGACATCGGCGAGCGTGAGACCTTCCATTCCTTGCAAATAAAACATTGGCAGGTTGCAGGCTTCGGCGAGAGCTTCGGCCAGCGCCGTCTTGCCGCCGCCGCGCGGGCCTTCGATCAGCCAGGGCAAACCGCTGCGCAGCACGTGGCACAGATCGCGCAGCATCCCGCGCTGAATGACGTACCCCGTGCCGCGCAGCAGATCGGCCAATGCCTGCTCGCCGCATTCGTCCAACAGTTTGCGCGGATTGATGATCGGAAGGCCGGGATTGTTTTGTTGCACTTCAAGGCTTCTCCGCCTCAATTTCCTTGAGAACCATCTGCGCCACGCGCTGCAACTCAGGGTTCATTCTCGGCAACGCGGCGCGAATGCGCGCCGGATCGGCTTCCGCCATCAATCGGGCGAGTTCTTCATCGGTCAGGCTCTCTGCCTGCGAGCCTGCTTTGGCCAGATGTGAGTCTGAAGTCGCCTCCGGCAGGGTTGTCACCATTACGAAACCGGTCGTTCCCGCCGGAACTTCGACAAAAGTTTTGTTCTGATCGGAGCGCGGGCCGTCCGCGCTGGACGCCGACCGATACGTTCCATAAGGATCGGCAGCAATGACGACCGACGAACTGCGCCGATTGAGGACGCCCGTCGCAATCTGCACTCCGGCTTCTGCTGCACGGTCAAGGACTCTGACCCAGGCAGGCGAGATGCGCCGCTGTTTGCCGCGCAAGCCCGCGCCGCCATCGTTGCCCAGCACTTCGCCTTCGAGTTTCGTGAACGTTTGGGTGTCAGGATCAATGAAGCCTTTGATTTGCAGATAGGCGCGATCAAGCTCTCCGCCAAGCGTATGACCGATGAAGACGGTGCCGCGACGAAGCTGCCAGCTTCCCGCCTTGAGATCACGCACAAGTTCCAAACGCGCGAGCGATCCCTGGCGCAACGTGTAAAGCACGCCCATCAATCGCACGGGCAGCATTGCGCCGAAATTTGGCGCGGCGGTTCGCCTGGTCAGGCGTGATGAGGAACTGTTTTGATCGGGTTGATCTGTCCTGTCTGCAATGTTTGCTCTGACTGGCGAATCAGAGGCGTTCGGCACGCTCGCGGCCTTCTGTGGCGCAGACGCGAAACGAACTGATTGTGTAGCACTGGACTTTGTCGCTGAGACATTCGCCGATGCGGCAGAAATGCCCAAAGCTCTTTTATCTGAAAGCTCACTGCCACGTTGCTGTGCGGAACCGGATGCGGCGGCCCCGGCTGCCAATGCTTCCGGCGGAGCGGCGAGCGTAGTTGCAATTCCAGGCTGCACCGGCACAGAAACCTTTTCATCTTTGTTGATCGCTGGTGCGGCAGTCATCTGTTCTGACGCGACAGCAACTGACGGTTCCTTCGCTGGATCAGTATCGCCCGCCTTCAATGGCGTGAGAGAACCACTGATTGAATCGAACGCGGCTTGTTTGATGTCTTTGCCGCTCGCAATTTTCTCTGGCAGTTTCTTGTTCGCTTTGAGATCAACTCTTTCGCCGCGCAGCAGGAACCAGCCTCCAATGGCGGTCACAACCACGAGCAGCAGGAGCGCAAGCAGCATCAACAAAACTTTTCTGCGACGATTTCGCCGGGGCTTTTCATCCGGCAACCTGACGCCTTCTTCCAGGTCGGAAAGCCTGACCTGTGTTTCTTCCGCACTTCGCAATTCGGATTGATTCTCGTTCATTGATGTTCTCCTCTATCGTGTTCCCGCCGTCAGTTCCAGTGTCACCGGCTCATCCGCTGCATTAACCTGCGCAACGGCCACGCTGAGCCTTTGCTTTGCGCCCAACACCGGCGCTTCATACGTGAGCAGATAGCGCGCGGTCTGTTTGGCCGCGACCATTCCGTCAGATGTTGAACTTTCGATTTTCAGGTTGGCAACCGGCTCGACCTGAAGGACTCGGCCTTTTTCATCGAGTGTCTGAATTTGCAACTCAGGATGACCGGAGACGATCTTGACCGGGGATGAAAGCGTGTTGCGCACCGTCACCAGCACCTGGCGCTGTTTTGCGTCAATGATGCGCGTTTGTCTGGCGATCTTCAGACCGTGAAGAGATTTGCTCCACTGCTCCTTACCTTCGACGACCGGGTAATCAATGAGCGTCGGTTTGGGAGCGGCTTTCTCTTTCGCCGCGTCGTCTGTCTTCGCAGGTGGGGTTTGTGGTGGTGCTGCGGCTTTCTCAGGAAGGCCAGGCGGTGGCGAAATAGGTCTGATTGATGATGCCTGCTGCTTGCCGATCAATGCCTCTTCTTTTCTGTCGAGGTTGATTGCCAGTCCCGCGGTGCGGCGCGCATCGGTGATGGCCTTCGGGTCATACATCACGACGCAACGATGCGCGTTGCGTTCGATGTCGCGGGTCGGATAGATCAGAAAGGTCACCACCATTCCCGAATTCATCTGCACGATGATCGAGGTCGCGGGCGATGTCGCTTTCGTTCCTTCCGGTGCAGGCGCAAAACCACCGCTTGGCCGCATCACGAAAAAGCGGTCGGTCTCTTTGGTCGGCGAATCTTCAATTGTCACGAGGTCCGTATTGCCCGGATTGATCGCAAAGAACCGATCACTCGCCGGGAATTCGACGAGCGCCACGCCGTTTTGCGCGAGGCCCAGACGAATGATCGGGTTTTCATTGCCGCGCACCGCCACGCTGACTTCTCCTGACAGATACTGCGGCGCCGGGTTGTTGACGACCAGCACCGGCGGCAGAGGCGCTGGCATGGGTTTTTCCTGTTGAGGCTTTTTCGCTTTCTTCGTTTGCGCCGCGGCTGGCGCAAACGTTTGTGACATCGCCAGAGCAAGCGCCACGAAAAAGCAGCCTGAATTCAGCCATCGTTTCATTGGTGTTCTCCTTTCGGCGTTCTCGCTTCACGAGGAACCGAGTTCTTTGTAATCAATCGCGGCGACCAGAAAGCCCATTCTGCGATTGGCGTCGTTGCGCCCGGCGGGATCAGCGACGAGCTTGATGGTCAGTTGCAGTTGCTTCGTTTCGCGGACGACTGCGTTGTTGATGACTCTGGTGATTTCCTGTTTGCCGATTACGCGCAGGGTGTAAGGGTCAAGCCGGTCAACGCTCGTATCCTGCGGAGTCCAGACCGCCTGCCAGGATTCAGCGCGCTGCTGTTCCAGGATGTGATGATCTTTCAGATAAGCAGCGAATCTCGCTGCCGATTGCGGAACCATCATTTCCAGTGCCGCTTTCAAGTCAGCCGCGCGCGTCGCCGGATTGACCGCATATAGCAACCGGACGTACTCGCTCACCAGATATTTTTTGTCCGCCTCGCTTGGCTGATCTGGCATCATCTTTACTGCATTCGTTTCACCGTACTGCCGGTCATTAATCATCAGCACCTGCCCGCTGGAACGGTCCACGACAATACGGTCAGGCCGCCGCCAGTACTGGTACGCATTGCCGAGCGCACTCAGCATCAGCAGGCAAAGAACGATGAGCAGCGTCGTGAGCAGTTGAAAGCTGGTGCGCACATCCGCCGGATCGCGGTAGACAATCAAGCGCGGCTCAGCATCCGGTGGTGGTGTTACGGTCGTTGGCAATTTGTCTTTTCTCTCATCGAGCGGAGTTGCCGGCCAAAGGCCATCTTCGACTTGTGGCAGACTTGTGTTTGTCATCGTCGCCCTCTTCTTTTATGAATGTGAAATGGGAGAAGCTCCGAGCAGAGCTTCTCAATCGGAACGCCGGGGGTACTTCAATTTGAATGCCACAAGCTCATCGCCTGTGAATCAGGGCCTTTTCAGGGTTGGAGGGTTTTCAGGCAGGAGCAGGGATTGTGATTGCAAAGATGAGTCTGGATTTTTGCAGGGCGATTTTGACACGGGTCTGGTGAAATCCAGTTTCCCCACCTTGTCAACCGCGGGTGATCACTCTTCTTCGCGCCCTCTTCCAAAATAAATCGAACGCCTGTGAACATTCGGTCGAATCTGAAATTGCGCGTTGTCTGGTTCTGAATGACCAATTGCGCGAATGCTGTTGCGAACAAGGCCTTGCGCCGGTTCACCCCTTTCTTCCTGGCTGGAGTCACTTTTCATTTTTGAGCCAACCTGCTGCGTGAAGGATGACGAATTGGAGCGCATCGTTTTCAGCAGCGCCACCCCTCGCGCGACATAGAGCCGGGTTTCGCGGTAAGGCGGAACGCCGCCTGTGATGATGCCTTTCGGATTGATGGTTCGGTTGCCAACGACCATCGTGCGCCCTTTCAGATAGGCTTCTACGGTTGCTTCGCCGGCGTTATACGCTGCCAGCATCAGATCAACGCGTTGCTCAAAGCGAATTGCCAGATCGCGCAGATAACGCGCCGCTGCATCAATCGCAGCCTGTGGATTGTGCGGATTGCTGAGACCATAGCGTGCGGCCGTGGCAGGCATAAACTGCATCATCCCGCGCGCGCCGCGTTTGCTGATGGCGGCGGGATTGAAGCGGGTTTCCAGCCAGCCCACGACATACAGCAGAAATGGATCAGCCTCGTGCTTTGCCGCTGCCGTGACAATGAACTGTTCGTATGGACGCGCACGAGCGGCTATATCCTCCTCAACTGGTTTCGTCTGCGCCTGAGCCGGAATTGCAACCCACCAGATCAGCATCCACCAGACGCTGCATTTCACCAACATTTTATAAACCCGCTTCACAAGCCGATTCTTCATTTCTGATTTCTCCTCCTGGATTTCATCGAAAGCGGAAGAAGCAATCAGCAACAGCGATACCGAAACGGCTCGAGGCTTTGGCGCGGTGATTGCTCTATGGCAAAGCGTTGCAAACGTGGAGAGCCTGGCCAGGCAAGCCCCATAACCGCACGGAGCCGTGACTTCGGGTAACAAAGATGTAGTAAGTCACCAGACTGCCCGAATGGGCGGCTTCGTGCGCCTTCACCTTCATCTACAGACAAAACGAGGTAAGCGTGATGAGAAACCTTTCTGATTATCAGCGGCTGAGCCTGGCCTGCGGGCTGAGGCTGACGGCGCTCGCCCGCATCGTGATGCTACTCGAACCCGCCCTGGTGATGTTGCTGACTGCACTGCTGGCGCTCGCAACCTTATCTGGTCAGGCGTTCGCGCAAACACCCGGCGGCAACATCTTCGGCAGCGATCAGCAGGTGGGCAATGCGATCCGCGAAGCGATCAAGTGGGGGCGCAACCTGCTTTTCCTGATGGGTGTCGTCTTCGTCGGCTGGGGCGTGGTCAATTTCGGCACGGACAAACCTTCCGCCAAGCAGTTCATCGCCGCCATCGGGTGTTTCGCCTTCGGCGGGATTGTGGCGCTGGTCTATTCAATCTCGCAGGGGAACGCGGTCAACCTCGATACCGGTTTTGGGAACTGAGGACGCTATGCAGGCAAGACCCATCAGATCGCAAATCTATCTGCCGGTGCTGCGCTTCGGCATCACCGATGAAGACTGGGGCTTCGTGATCGTCGCCGCAATTCTCGGTTATGCGATTCCATTTGTATTCGGGGTGAAGATCGGAAATGTCCCGCTTGAGATTCTGGGCTGGATCGTGGCGACCGGACTGACGATCTTCACCCTGAACATCATTCGCCGCAAGAGTCGTCCGGCGTGGTTGCGCCACTTCATTCGGGCCGCGCTGCAAGGGGCAGTGAGTCGCAGAAGACTGCCCGGCGATACCGAACGTGACTGGCTCAAGCCAGAGGAGAAGGAATAATGGACGCCAATGCAATTACTTTGACCGCGAGTTGCGCCGCAGCGCTCGGCATCGGCGCGGGACTGACAATCAAACTCGTCCCTGCGTTTCTCGCCGCGCGGCGCGACCGGTCAACTTTGCGATACGTCCCCAATGGTCTGGAGGACGCGTCATCGAATGACGAAGCATATTTTTCAACCGAACGCACGCCGGGGCGTATTCGCAATAGTTCTATCGTCGGCCTCTACCGCGACGCGCTGCGCCACGCCGACGGATCATTCACGCGCGCTTTCCATGTTGAGCTTTCTCCATCCGTCTTCAGTGACGACCTGGTGGTTGAAAACCGCTGCGATGCGCTGGCGCGCATGCTGGCCGCGCGCAAACCTGTCGGAACGATCATTCAGTTCCGCTTATCGGCAGGCGTTGATCCCGGTTACGCGCTTTTCAGACACGACGATGCGCGTGAAGTATCGGGAATTCATCGTGAAGCCTCATTGCTGCACGCCGGCGGGATTCAGCATTACGCAGGGATGGCGGCGTTGGGACTGTTCCGGCAAACCGTGCTGACCTGCTGGGTGAGAGTGCCGAATCCGCATCGCCGAGCCGAAGACCAGTTTCTTCCCACGCTCAAACGCGAGATCAACCGGGGCGGCCTGACCAGGCTGCCTTTTGCGCTGGCGAGAAGCTGGCAGGCTGCTTCGTCCGAGCAGATCATTCGTCGCATCGTTAGCGAAGAACAGGAAGCTTTTGAAGAAGCGGAAAAGACCTTTCGACTCATTGAGCGGGAGTGTCCGCTGACGCTGACTCCATTCACCCGCGACGAACTCTGGGCGGCGGTCTTTCTCGGCCATCGGCAGAACGCGGCTTCGGTTCCCGCACTCTCAAATGACGGGACTGATCTGCGTGATTATCTGTGCGGCGAGACGATTGAGGCGAATGGGCATTATGTGATGCACGGCGCGTGTCCGGCAGCGTTGATTTCGTTGTTCACTCCGCCGCAGCCCACAATCACCGCAGATGCGCTACGACTGCTCAGCGTCAACGGATCGCTCAATTTCCGGCACACCATCATCAGCGAGTTCGTCTATCCCGATCAGCGGCAGGGCATCAAACATCTCGACCGTCGTATTGGCCAGGTTGGGCGCTCGGCCAACAGCCTGACCGGGAAATACAAGTTATCCCCCGAAGCGCGTGTCGCGCTGGAAGACCTTGCGCATCTACGCCACGACCTCGCAGGCGGTCGCGCGGCGCTGGCACAGGTGCGACTTTCGGTCGTGGTTTACGGCCACCCAGCGCGCACACGCGCCGAACTCGCCGCCTCACTCAAAGAGCTTGACCGCAACTGTGAGCAGGTCATTTCAGAGATTCGCAAAATCTCTGGCGCGGATGCTGACCGCGAAGAGCCGCACGCGCTGCGGGTGCTTTATCAAAAGGCGCTGGTCGGCGAAACGGATACGCGCAGGACTGGGCGAGAAGTCACCGAGACGGCTCATTCGCTCGCGCCACTGATTCCTACCGAGTCCGAATGGGCAGGCGCGCCTCGCCCGCACACATTGTTTTCTTTGCCCACCGGAAAACTGATTGGCTTTGACCTTTTTGATCGGCAATTGATCCCTTCGCCGCTGGCGCTCGCGCTGGCGGCGCCGCGCGGCGGCAAGAGCGTGCTGCTGGCGCGGATGATCTGCGACGTGCTGGCCTGCAAATCAAACGCCTCGGTTAGGGCGGTTGATTTCGGCGAATCGCTCGCGCCACTCGTAGATGTTCTCGGCGGGCGTCATCTGCGCTTTGAAGTCGGTACGGACAGAACGATCAACCTTTGGGATTACGACGGGCTGGAACGCGGCGAGTTGCCCGATGAGGTGCAGGTTGGCTTTGTTGTCGGCGATCTGTTGCAGCTCGCCCGCGTTCCGGCTCGTGATGCACTTGCCGAAGACATCCTGACGACACTGGTCAATGAAGTCTATCGCAATGAAGTTCCGCGCAATCGTCCAGGCGGGCCGAAGCACGAACCGCTGCTCTCGCATCTGGTGGATGGCCTGAGTACTTGGCCTTTCAAGGGAGCCGCCGCGAATCGCGCCGAGGAACTGAAACTTGCGCTCGGCCAGTTTTGCGGCCACAGCTTCCTCGATGCGCCGACGCATCCTGACTTCGCTGGAAGCTCACCGTTTGATGTTTACGAACTCGACAGTCTGGAGAAGTTCCCAGAGCGGGTGCGCGAATCGCTGGCGTATCGCGCTGCGGCTCGTGTGCTGCGTGCTATCGGCAGATTGAATGATGATGGCACGCGCTCGCCGACGCTGCTGGTCTTTGATGAGGTCTGGAAGATCAGGGAGAAGTATCCGCGCATCCTCGATGTCATCAAACGCGGCGCGCGCACGGGCGGCAAGGAGAACGTCGTGACGATGTTGGCGACGCAGGCTTACGAAGATTTATCCAGCCTGCCGGACATGGCCAAAACCGCTGGCGTCAGAATCATCGGCAAGCAGATAGGCGACTACACAAGACTGGTCGAGGATTGCGGTTTGTCGTTGCAGGCCGCTGCCGCCATCAGCGTCATCCACAACGTCCCCGGGTCGCACGCGCAATTTCTGCTGGTGGTTGGTTCCGGTGAAGACAAGATCGTGCAGATGGTGCAGTGCGATCTTTCACCGACGGAGTTGTGGACATTCACGACCAATCCCGACGAACGCAATGCCCGCGCCCGCGTACAGACGCTCAGGCCGGAATGGTCGCTGGCGCAAGTGATCGCCTGGCTGGCCGCAAGCTATCCGCAGGGACTGACCGGCGCAGGACTCGTGACGATTGATGAACAATTGCTTGATTGAAGGAGAAGGAGGGAGAGATGAACCAGGAAAGTATTTTCAGGCCGATCATCATCGGCGTACTCATCGCTGTTTTGCTGATGCCAGTTCCAGCACAGGCGCAGTGGACGGTCTTTGATCCGACGAACTACGGCCTTCAGTTACGAAAGCAAGTGCAGGAACTCAACCGCTGGCTGGAGACGATCAACCAGTACACGCGGATGTATGAGAACGCCGTCGGGCAACTCACAAATCTGAAAGGCATTCTCAAAACCGCCGATGAACTGCTCGCACAGGACAAACGCCTGCGTTCGCTGATGAGCAACTGGGGACAGATCATTCGCCTGTCATTTCGCATCAAGAACCAACTCACCAATCTCATCACTGGCAACATTCGCGCGATTGCGAATATGGCGCAGCGCCTGCGCAATGGCATTTTTGATCCCGAAGCGGACAAGCGCGATTTTGAAGAGTATCTGCGCTATGGCATCGGGCGCACCGCGCAGGATACCGAGTCGGAACTCGAACGATTGAAGAAGATGGACAACCAGTTCGAGCGGCTGGAATACGATCATCAGATTGCTGCCGACAAAGCCGCACAGATGCAGGTCTATCTGGAAGGCAAAAAGGAAGAGCTTGAGCGATTGAAGAACTGCGATGACTGCACCGAGAAGGATCGCGACCTTGAGCGACTTTCGTTCGAGATCGCCAAGCTGGAAGAAAAGATGACCCAGGCGCAGGCCGAAGTCAGCCGCTTGAACGACCTAAAAGCCAAACGCGCCGAAGCGATCTACCAGGTCGAAATGCAGCGCATCCACTTCGGGCGGACGATCCGCAGTATGAGCCGCGCCTGGAAAGGTATTACTACCGCCACGCAGGAACTGCGAGAGAAACTGGAGCAGGCGAATGATGGGAACTGAAAAGACAAAACGCGGTCTGGCTGCACGGTTGGCGGCGATCAGTTTGTTCATGCTTTGTTTTTGTGTCCCCCTGGTGATGGCGCAATCCCCCTCGCCATCACCAGCCCCCACCAATAGCGGCGGTGTCGCGGGCGCTGATGCGCTCACGGAATTGGTCATCGTCGCCGGCAATCTGATTCCGCGCGTTCAGGAAGCGATTGAAAGTCCGCTGGTCAAGGGGCTTGAGAACCTGGCGTTCTGGATTGCGGTTATCGTCATGCTGTTTTCGTTTGCGCGCCTGTTTCGTGAGAATGACGGTGCGACGAAGGATTTGTTCTGGTGGTGCTTCCGGCTGGCGATTGTCTTCACGTTGTTCGGAACGGGGCGCACGATCATCAATACGTGGAGTCAGATCGGCTATGACATTGTGAACGTCACGGAGTTCAGAAAAGTGCTGTGGGATGCGGAGCTTGAATTCAATACGAACTACGACAAGTTCACCGAAGGGATGTTTCTGGTCAAAGCGACCAGTACGAGCGACGCCATCGCCGCGCTGACGACCGATGATGTCAACCTGCGAAATATCGCCAATGCCGCCAGCAATCCGTCGGCGTGGAGCCTGCCCAATATTTTCATCGGCGTCACGATTGGCCGCGCGATTCTGCAATTCTCAAGTGTCTTTCTTGCGTTGCTCAGCGCACTGATTTTGATTGCCCTGCGCCTCTTCGCCCCATTTGCCATTGCGCTGGCGATTGATCGCGGGCTGGCACAGCGCATCTCCTGGCCCTTTGTGTGGAGCGCGGCGGTCTTCACGATGGTCACGCCGCTGGTCAGTCACGTCATCGGTTACATCGTCTATCAGGTCGGCAATATGGCGCTGACCATTATCAAACCGGAAAGCCAGATCTTTGCGCTCGCTGCCGATGGCTCGATCACGGGCGATCCGAATATGGTCGGCCCGGCAACCGCCGCCTGCGTCGTGTTGATCGTGCTAATGATCGTCAGCGCGCTGTTGCTGCTGGCTTCGCCATACATCAGTTACAAGCTCGCCTTCGGACAAATCTTTGAAGCCGTCTCGGCGACAGCGGCGGGATGGATGGGCGCGCTGACAGCAACCGGTATCGAAATCGCCGGCATCACCTTCGGCTCGGCATTGCAGCGGCAAGCCAGCGAAACGCGGATTGAAGGACAAGCGCAGGCAGAAATCACCCGTGCGATGGCGGCGAGAGAAGCGAGCGACCTGCAGAGTCGCGCCCATAAGATTCTCGGCCTGCAATCGGCTTCTGCCAGCCGTGTTCAATCTCTCGGTGCAATTGCGGGAGGCTACGCAATGGCGTTGCAAATGAACGAGGCGCAACGGCAGGCAACCACCGGATTGATTGAGCAGAGCCGCCAACAGCAGGTCGTCGGCATTCTCGCTGACCGCAGCTTCGGCCAGCGTCAAGCGGACATTCAGGCGAGCCGGGAAGAACGTGACCTGAGAATTACACAGGGACAACAAAACATCAGCACTCTCGCCAACCGCACTCTTGATATGACAGACCACCTTGCAGGCGGCTTTGCCAGACTTGGCGGCGCCAGCGCGCCCTTGCTGCCGGCGGCGGAAGAGGGAACCAAAATTATCACCAGCGGAGCCAGAGGAGTCGCGGACATTTCCATCAACAACACAACTACGGACGCTAGAGTTGGCTCCGTGCGTATCGCCGGAAACAGCCAGAGCGAGAACGTCGAATCCACGACGAAGATGCGTGAATACGCTGCTGACATTTACGCCGAGCGAGCAACGGGAATTGCCAGTCAACAGGCGGCAGCGAACAACGCCGCAGCGCGGATCAATCGTGACCTGGCCGCAGGCGGCGTCGAAAGTGCCTACCGCAAACAGGTACAGGGCGTCACGCAGGCTTACCAACTCAACCTCGATGCAAATCAGGTCAATTTGAGCGGGGCATTGAAAGCGGCGCAGATCATGCAATCTTCCGGGATGAAAGCCGTCCGGCTCGACCAGATGGCGCAGATCGTCAGCACCCTGAGCCGTGATCTGGCGCGGCGCACTGAGTTGGCGATGACCCTCAGATACTGAACTCAAATCCATTCGGCATTATGACCAAGAAATCTGAAAAGCTGCTAGAGAAACATGATGCACTGATCAATGAGCCCATTCATACGACCGCTGTCTACACTTACGATGATGCGGTTGTCCTGACCAAATCCAGCTATGACACCATCTGCCGCGCCGTGCTGAGCGGCCATCTCAAAGCCAGCGGTAACGGAACCTATCGTGTCATTCTTGGCGAGTGGCTGTTGGAATGGGTAAAGGCGGGATGCCTGACTGGACGCAATAAATCAGACGTACACATCAACGGCCAGGAACCGCAAGCAGCGTAAGCAGGTCATCAATTTTCAAGGCATCACGCAACCCACGTAAGATTTCCAAGCCATACTGCTTGACCACCTCGGCGTCTTGCCCAGGAAGTGGCGCGAACAAGCCTTTCAATGTCTCTGGCGTGACGTTCAAATATCGCTTCCATTCTTCGGATGCGTGACCGCTGGCTTGCAGCGCAACTGCTGGCGGAACTCCGGCGAGGATTGCCCGCGTTACGAAAGCATGCCGGAAATCGTGCTTGTTGAGGTCTTTGACACCTGCCAGCTTGCAGGCGGTTTTGAATGAACGTTTCACTTCTTTCAAGCCGCCGAAGACCAGATCGCCTTCCTCATTGCTACTTCGCAGTTCAATCAGTGTCGCTAAGACTCGTGTGGTCATCGGAACAGACCGCGCGCGATTTGTCTTGGCGTTGAACGCTCTCACCTTAATTTGCTTTTGCTCGAAGTTTGTATCGGCCCAGCCCAGCGTCAGCAGTTCATTCATGCGAAGCCCTGTATCCGCGGCCACGATCAAAATCGGCTTCAGATGAGCACGATCTCCGGTGCAAGCGGAGAGCAACGCCAACTCTTCGCCGAAGCCCGGCACACGCTCGCGTTTGTTTTCGGCGGCTTTTTCGATCAGCGGCCTGCCAGACTTGATGTTAAATGGGTTCTCGCTGAGCAATTTGTTGGCAACGGCGTAATTGAGTACCGTACGAAAAAACTCCAACTCACGATTCACGGCGGCAATCGTGCGTTCACGCTCGGCATAGGTTTTCGTCTGAAGCCGCTTCAGCTTGTACTGCTCAATATCGGAGTGCTTGATGTCGGCCAATTTTCGGCGTCCAAAATGTTCCGTCAGCGCTTTCAGAAAAGCCTTTGGCGCGCTCAACTCTCTTCTTCCGGCAACCTTCTTTTCACCGGCATATTGAGCCGGGATCAGACGATCCTTCTTGAACCGTTCGGCCAATTCAGCAAACGTCATTTTGCCCGGCTCAACCGACACTTTGCCTTTTTGCTCGTACTCGTCAACCATCTTCCGCAGCTTCCGTGCAGCTTCAGCTTTTGTGTCAGCGTAGCGTTTCAGGTTTTGGCGCTTACCTGTGGCCGGATCAATAGGCGCAAATCGAGCGACCCAACTTTTGCGCTTTTCATCGTAGTAGGTATAACCCGTTCGCGTTTTCATATCTGCCTCTTTGATTGACTGCGCATTGCAAGCAGCTCTCTTTTCAGTCATGCAATTTGCGCAGACAGCGGGCAGATAGATTTGGAACATTGAGGAGGGATGCACCTGACAGTGCAGGCTATGCTTTTACCACTGGCTGCTTGGGACTATCAGAGCAGATCACAAACAAGCAGGGCTGTCAGGAAAGGTAACGAACAGGTTTTTCTGATAGGTCGGCCTAATGGGATTGAGCTTGAAATTTAATTTAGTGGTAGTAGGGCGGCATTGAAATTGGCTGGCCACTAAAGTATCGGTAGGCCCTTGGGAGTAAGCGAGTCAGCGAGAAGGTGAGAAACGTATCCCGGAACGATGCCTACGAAGAAGCCCGCCGCCAGATCGTGCGCCAGAGCAATCATTTGCCAGCGATTACGTTCCTGTTGGCTGGTTGCGGCATCAGCTTGTATTCGGCTCATTTCCGCGAGACGCCGATGCTCTTGCATCTTCTCCTCCGACCATTTCCAAGCTGGCGGCGCAGCCGCTCCGATAAAACCCAGACTGTGGAAAGTCGAGCGGTGATTGGGATGAATCGCCGGTTCCAGTATGTCCGGCAGCTTCGAGAAGGTCATCCCAGAAACTACGGCCCCGATCAACTCAGATATTGAAATCTTTCGCCCCGCCGCAACAGCAGTCAGAAGGCATATTCCAAAGCCTGCCGCCGCTCCTGCGATCAAATGTTCTCGGTGATTTGCCATTTCTACTCCTCACTTTTAAGACAGCCTGCTCGTCAGGCTGCCAAGTTCTCCTTGACTGAATCGTCTCTTGCTCTAGCGACTCCGGGGTTGAAGGGTAAATCCGATGGTTTGCTAGCTATCACATTGAGGCGGTCAGGTGAACGCAAGCTCCCATCAATCACTTCATAGCGCGGCCCGCCCATCGTCATTCTAAGCAACTCGGCTATCACAATGGTGGAAGTAACCGTACCGACAAAAGAGGCGCCGACAGCGCGATTGGCAAGCATCGTCAGTCCACACCGATCCAATCCGCTCGTCGCAAGAGACTGATATGCCGGGTTTCCAATCAATGATGATGGGGCAATCAAACCGCTGCTGTTCGCCCCCCACCTGTGTCGCGCAGATTTGCAGGCTGGGAAACAGTGCATCTGGAAAGCTAGGTACTCTTCATTTCCACGCCCCAGCCCGGCTTCGATAATCTGGGCGAATCCGGCATCTTCCAATGCGGCACGCGCTGCGGCGTTATCTACCCCACAAAGCGCGACCTGTGGTTCTTCAGGTTCAATCTGGAAATTGGAGGCAAAGCGGCGCTCGACGATTCTCGTTGTAAAACCGCGCTGCTCAGCCCATTCAGCCATCGCGCGGGTCTTCTTTCTATCAATCTGACTGTAGTCAGTCAACGGCGATGTGCTGTCATTGGCTGGAACGAGGGTATCGAAATCCTGCAAAATAAGTTGCACGTCGCTTGGCTCGATGTAAGGCAGAAATCCCAGAGTCCACAAATGCGCTTGTCCCAGATGGCCGAGTCCGATCAGCCATAAACGTGCAGGCAGCCATTCCAGCTTCGGCCCGACATCTTGGTTATCAAACCAATCTGTGGCTGAGTCAGGCTGCCACAACGATAGCCCAACACTTCTGCGTCCCGCCTGCGCGTTTCGACCACGAATAAACTGGAAAGCTTCCGACACCGCAAGTGCGCCTGCCAGCACGCCCGATGGGGTAAACTCATGACGCTCATTCAACCTTTTCAATTCATCAAGCGGGGTCACGCCGCCCAGCCATCCGTCGAAGGTCGCCCTAACAGCAAACTCACTCTCGCCGTCCAAATTGTCAGTATCACCGATGACAATCTGCGGAACATTGCTCGGCGTTTGCTGAACTAATCTACCCTGTAAATCCACGACGGCTTCCGACAGTGTGTGACAATCGCGCCATCGAATCAGGAGATCAGCGTCTGGGCAGCCAACCACTTCAACGCCACCAAGGAAACATCGGCGGCCCGTGTTTACCGCCGTCAACAAACAAGCCTGCAACGTTGGAGATTTAGCGACATCCGAGCCGACGTTGAGACAAAGACGATACCGTTCAAATATTCGGCGCGCCTCCTCCGGTGAAGTGGCTTCTCCGCTGTCCATTGCCAGCTTGACTGTGCGATTGATCTCGTTCCCGATCAGTTCAACATTCATTTGTTCATCCCCAGAATCCGACGTAGAAAAATTTGTCGGCTCTCTTCCCACTGCGATCAGTCCACTGATGTTCTCCCTTATATTCATAAATCCCCAACTCATCAGCCCCGACCAGCCGTTCAGCAAAATCAGGCACGATCAAAGCTATGTGGCCGGGCAGAGCGATCATCGGATTTTCTCTGTCAGATCGGCTCTGGTAGGGCGAACCGCGGTGAACGTGAACATCTGCCACCACAGTCAATCCCGTCTCTCGGCAGATCTGCCAAAGCGGGCCATAACCGGCGCCATCAAACACCACAATTCCAGTCTCCAGCGAATGAGGATCAAGATCGTCGTAATACACAAACCTGGTAACCCTCCGTCGCTCACCGTCACGGTCACCAAGTAAAAATGCTCCACTTTCGTGAGTGCCTTCGGTGCGCCGCCGCAATTCTTCAAAACCATCGCGCCAAAGACGCGATGAACAGCTCAGCCGATACTCAGGAGCCGCGAAGGCCCGAATAATCTTCCGAATTGAGAAGGTCATGAATAATTCTCAGATACTGTGTAATGTCACCTACCGGATTCCAGATCATCTCCGGGTGCTGATTGCGCCAACCATCGTGTCCTTCAATCGAGTAACGGTCGCAGGGCAGATAGAGGCACTGTCCGTTTTTCCAGTCGGGGTTGAAGGCCAGCGGGATTCTTCCTCTTCCACCCGGCCAGCGCTGCCGAACCAGCATGCCGTTCAGGTCAGAATCCCAAGGCTGCGCCGTAGGCGGCACCGCCGGGTAATTGGCGAGTTCAAAACGGAAGGCATACTCGGTGGGCGCGTTGTCACGCTCGGCGGCGCTGACCGCGATCACTGAGTGCGGCCAGTTGACCGAAACCAACCACCATCGGCCTCGGTCAACTCCGCTCTGAAATGATCCCTTTTCGAGATGCGCACGAAAGACTCGCTCATCAGGACCGGTCGCTTCCATCAACCTCAGCCCTCCACACGCTTTTTCGGCACAAGATCAAAACACAGCTTGCAATCCGGGTAACGGACAAGCGCGCCGATGTGAACATCTTCGTCAGGGCGGGTGTCCGTACCACAGAGTTGGAGCGCGTGTTCGGTAGCATCAACACCTTTCAGACCGAACTGGTCGTCGGCCCAACGCTTGACCCTGGCGATTGTTCTGGCCGGAGAGAATTTGCGAGCCTGGCTCTGGCCGTTGTAGTTCACTGTGACCTCGATGCGGCGACAGCGGTGACAATGAACGCGGTGACGGTGCTTGATGCCGGCCTCGTTCAACCTGGAGTCAGGATTCATTTCGTCATCGGAGTCTTCGAACAAAAGCGCCATTTCACTACCGTCGTGCTGTAAGTTTTTCGCCTCAGCTTTCGCCTTCTCGATAATCTCGCGCACTGTGCAATCGTGTGGCACTTGAACCAGCAGAATTTCAGCGATCCCTTCTCCTTGAAGGAACAGTTCAATATTTTCTCTTTCAGACATCTTTACAACCTCGGTTAAGCACGCTCGATGAGCGCGGAATTCACACCTAGACAAAGCACGTCCTCCACAGACGCGAGAGGCAAATCGCTTCGCCTTCGATCACATAAATAGTTGTGGGGCATCCAAACCGGAAATAGATTTCTGGGATTTTGTTGAGTGGGATTCAGGAGGGCGGAAGCAGTACGCTGAAGATCAAGCTATCGGCCAGCCCCGACCGTCTTCAGCCAGAGGGCAAATGAAATAGTGCGGGCAGCGCGGGCATTCCCGGTCATCCGGAGCCGGATCATAATTACCCCGCAGGATCGCGGCCATCGCGTCGTCGTACTTTTTCAAGCGGTTGTCGAGTTGCTGTTTCGTCAGTTCCACTTCCTTCATTTCATCAGTCGAGAGGTAGAGAATTTGCACTCGCCTTCGCGCGTTTGGGTAAGCCTGTTGCGCGGTGGTTTGGTACAAACCATAGATCGGTTTGTCAGCTTCGCTTTTCGTTGGTCTGCCAGTGCGGAGACGCCGCACCACCAGTTCCGTATCAGAGCCGTTCCCAATCAGTTCCGCATAATCAAACTTCAATCTTATGAGACCGTTATTCAAGCTGATTTCATGCTCGGTCTGTGCGGCATGCGCTCCTGGAAGCCGCTGGCGGCGAAATGCATTCATCACCATCTCGTAGGCTTTATCGCGGTAAATGGTTTCATAGGGATGGCCGACAGGTCCCTGCGTCTGCCAAACCTCGGCCAAGTAGGCGCGGGCGATCTCCTCATTGTTCAGGCCTCCAGCTTCCTGCTCGCCCTGCTCCCGGCGCAGAACTTCGTAAACACAGCGATGAAACTGAAGGTATGCTGAGTCATCGCGCCGCCCCGCGAGATGCAGCTCAAACTCGTAGTAATACCTGCGCGGACATTTCAAATACACTTCGAGTTGTTGAACATCAAAAGCCTGCTTTTCGCCAATCGCTTTACCGTCAGTCCTGTCTTTGCCGTCTTCATCAGTCGCCTTGCTGATCGCCCAGCTTGCCCGTCCCTCGACGGCGCGCGGAAGCTTTCTCGCGATCAAGGGGAGAAGATCCGAAGGGCCTCTGTTGACCTGACCATAACGCAATGCGCGGGACAGGCAAAGATAATCCCGCGCTCGCGACATAGCGACGAAGAACAGGCATTCCTCTTCTTCCAGATGCCAGTCATCAACACTATCGTTCAGCATCCCTGTCGGCGGAGGGCAGTGCTGAATCCCTTTTTTCGCCGGGTGGTAAGTCTTCGCTAGCACGGGCAGAAAGACTGCTCTGAATTCGAGTCCTTTACTCGCGTGAATGGTCATCACTCTCACAGCATCAATCCCTTCAGCCCACGCCGGGATTTGCCGTAGTTGTTTTTCTTCGCCGTAGACTTCCAGCCGCCTGATGTACCGCAGCAAATCCAGCTTGGGATCAACGCCATCTTCGACGGCTCGCCCAAGCTGGCTATATGCAAATTGCAATAATTGATAAAGCGCAAGACGCTTTTGTTGTCCTATGACAGACTCACCATCAGGAATCAGACGTAGATAGTTGGACGAAACGAATAAGTACCGTGTCAGCAATTTCCACGCTGACCGTCCGTGACACAAACCATCAAGCTGTCGTGACAACAACGCCATCTTTTCTTTGCCGTCCGGCGAAATCCCTTCTTCTGTTTCCGCCAGACGGAGCGCCGTGGGAAAGGGCTTGCTCTTTTCCTTCGCCAGCTTCAGCAGTAACAGAACATCAGCCAGTGAAATGTTGTATTCCCGAAAACGCGCGACACGCACCAGCCCGCGCCCATCCGGCTGACAGGCGAACGAGAGCAATGAGAGCATGTCCCGCACTTCCGGTCGCTCAAACAAGTCGCCGAGGTAAAACACGGGTATACCTTCACGCTCAAGAAGCCCGGCGATTCGCGCCAATGACGTGTGTGAGCGGCAGATCACCGCCTGCTCTCGATAAAGAATGCCCGCCTGATAGTTTTGTTCAATTTCGCGCGCGATCCCGCGTGCCTCCGCACTAATACTGGCCGCGATTTCATACTTCACTACTCCACCTTCATCAGTCCGGTGTTTCTGCCACTGGGTAAAACTCACCCCTTTCGCGGCGCTCATGTGCGGAACAAGCTCTGAAAAGACGTCAACGACAGGAGGCTGCGAGCGGTAGTTGCCCTCAAGCGACATCCGCTCTCCAGCGGCAGGATAATCGTCAGCAAACTTTCGCATATTCGCGGTGGTTGCCCCGCGCCAGCGGTGTATTGACTGCCGAAGATCGCCAACGGCCCACAATCCTCGGCCATCGCCCGCGACCTCTCTGAGCAACAGTCCGCTCGCACGATTGACATCCTGGTACTCATCAACCAGCACATGCCGGTAATTTCGGCGCACTTCTTCTCTGACTGCCGTATGTTTCTGCAGCAATTCGATTGAACGGCAGATCAAATCGCCGAAGTCGAGCAGCCCGGCGCTTCGTAGATGCTCTTGATAAATGCCGTAGCAGTGCGCCACTTCGAGTGCTTTCTCAGCCGCCGTTGTCTGATCAGGAGATGTAGCAGCCGCCAGCATCCCCTCTGCCAATTTACGAAAGTGTTCTGGGCTGATGTTTTCGTCCTTCGCCCGCGAAATAGCCTTGAGGATATCGTTTAGGTACAGTGTCGGCTCATACAGGTTCTGGTAATAATCGAGGTTAAGCTGAGGCAGATGCTTTTCGAGCAGGAACAACGCATCTACCGGATCAAGAATGGCAGGATCTGCGGGAAGGCCGATCTTGGCGCCGTACTTTCTAAGCAACTCCAGACCGAAAGAGTGGAACGTCTCAACTCTGATCAACTGTGCGGCATTCAGAGCCACCAGCCCGACACGGTCACGTAATTCTTCGGCAGCTTTGTTGGAAAAAGTCAGGACCAGAATACTTTCAGGAGAGATGTTGTTTTTGAGCAGGTAAAGGACGCGCCCAACAAGCGTGCGCGTCTTGCCCGTTCCTGGCCCGGCATCAATCAGTAGCGGCCCCTCGGTTGCCTCGGCGGCATTCCGCTGGCTTTCATCCAGCGTCAGGGAACCAGATGCTGTCTTCCTGTTTTCAGGGTTGCCCGATGGCGTAAGCAAGGCGCGGGCAAGCTGATGAATGACCATCTCGATCGAAACGCCAATCTCGTTAGCAATCTGCTGTGCGTTTAGACCGTCATCAACAAACCGTCGCCGCAGGACATCACAAGGCAGCAGGAATTCGCGGGCGAAAACATTGGCCTCGCATTCAAGCCGTTCGTGCGGGCTATACCCTTCAACCCGATGCACGCCCAGCGGCAGCCTGTCTTCCGCCGCTTCGCAGTCAATATCCGTGGACGAACAGTCTCTTCCTCCGTGCCCAAGCCGAATGTGTGCGAACTCGTGCGCTTGGTGATATAGCGTCAACCACCTGTCAATACTGTTGTCGAATAAAATCGTGTTGCGCTCGAACCTGGCAAGCGCGCCGCGCAACTGCGGGTGCTTTGGGGGATAGCCCTTCACTCTGATTTCCATCATCAGCAGGGCTTTTGACAGCAGCACTTCGGCAGAGGCTCCGACGGCACACTTATCATCGCCGTGATTACATACCTCGACGTGAAACTCTCTCGCCAATTGTCTCACCCGCTCCCAATCGCTCACTCTCGCCCATCTCCCTTCTGCTTTTCCGACAACGACACCCAGAACTCTTTCCGTTCTTCACTAAGATCCGGGTCTAGCCTGACCAGTTCGGAGAAATGGCAAAGGTGGGATACCTCTGGCGCCTTTTCCGCCTTGTAGTGGGACGGCTCCATACGCATCGCACCTTGCAAGTACGCGGAAATGATGGCGGCAACTCTTCCCAAAGCCTTGGCGATGTTTTCGATGGCCTTTTGTGGAATGGACGCAAAATCCACCTGTCGATCGTCGAGTGTCCAGATGATCCCCTCGCTTAACCAAGTCTTTTCGTAGAACTCTTCGGCGGATGCGTAGCGTTTTTCGATTTCATCTCGCAATCCGGTGAAGCCTTCTTCGATCGTTGCGTCTAATGCTTTTTCCTGACGCTGCTGATATAGCAGATTCTGAACAACGCTCACAGCGCGCATCGTCAGCAACTCATCCTCTTCAGCCGTATATTCGCGCGGTGGAATCCGCCCAAAGATTTTCTGATGGGCGGCAAACTCTCGCAGATCTAATTCATATTGAGGATAAAGCCTGACGACCTCCTCAAGAACGTCTCTGCCATTTTCTTCAGTTGCGGTCAGGTAATAATCCAGAACGTCATCCAATAAGATATTCTCCTTTGTGTTTTTCATCGCTGACCTCCGTTCCAGTTCTGCAATTTATTCTCTGCACTTGTCAGCCAATATCGAATTGTGCGGGATGACCTGTTGAAATACCTGCTGATGGTCATGATCTCAGGATTTTGATTCTCAATCTCCCATTCGACGTAATGCCGCAGCAGGAATGCTTGCCGCTCGTTCGGACTGAGTAGCCGGAGCGTTTCCGCTGTCACGGAATTCCAGTCAGGAGATGTCGATTGGCTCACAACCTCTTCTAACTTCTGACGCAACGCCCGGCTTCTCCCTTCATCCTCATCTTCGTCGCAATCAATTGAGTCAGTCGCCCAGTCTTCGCGCTGTTGTTTCCAATAGCGGCCCATAACGTTTGACGCGATACGATCAAGCCAAAGCCAGAACCTGACCTGAGCAAAGTCCCCCTGATTCGAATCGAGATCAAGAATCTGCCCAAACGCCGCCGCGATCACCTCACGGAAGCAATCGTCAACGTAAATCGGATCGAGCGAAAAACTCACACGGTCGTTGATGTGCCTCGCACATCTTTGAATCAATTTTTCCGTCAATTTGTTGACCTGATCCTTACGGTTTTCCTGATGACACCGGCGAATCAGGTAAACTAGGCATTCCTCTCGAAAATACCCTTCGGTTCTGAAGTCCCGGATGTCGAGCCTTTCAGCCAGTTCGGATTCATCAAGCGCCAGAGCTTCGACGATCTGGGACTCGACCTGCGGGGTGCGTTGATAAGGCTTTCCATCCGAATTGGTTCGGGTCAACGGATCAATCTTTATTGTTTTCACTTTTTTACACCTCGATTTTCATCGACCTCCAAATCAATCAATACACCGAAGTCGGATAAACCGGAAGCGAAGTTTTCATACAATCTTTTCTTTGCAGGATTCGTTTGATAAGCTGAAAGTCTAATGATGCGTATGGTGTTGGGTTGCGGACACATTGTGCGGACACATTGACGAGGATAAGAGGGCTAGACAGAAACAATCAGGGCAGGCAATAATCCCATAAGTCTTTATTTTCCAATACCGGAAACAATCAGAAACAGCCCGAAAAAGTCGGAAAAAGCGGTAGAGCTTGCTTGGGGTGCAAGAGGCCGTGAGTTCGAATCCCGCCGCCCCGATTTTTCAATTCAATCACTTACGGGCATCTTCGTGATGCCCGTTTTGTTTTGCGGACACACCTGCGGACATTATTGATTTAGGGCATACAAGATCGAGCTAAATCACCAATCCAGTCGAACGATTTCAAAAGGCGACAACTCGATTTTGCCGGAGCAGAGACGGGTCGTGTCGAATTGCCTGCGAAATGTTTCCGGCTCACACATCGCAGCTTCAGCGTTCTGTCCATGCAAGCAGCGTAGCTTCGAAGCTTGATTGATACCGTCCATCGTTGCAGTTTGCGTCTCCGGGGTCAGATTCGCCAGCAATAAGGATTGCCGTTCGCCGCGCTCGATCAGCATTGCTTCCACCTTGAGCGGATCGCCGGATTGCACGCCGATCATCTCACCGCCTGCAAACTCAGCCACATCCGCCAGCACGTGATAGAGCGGAAAAACTGTCCCAGGTAATGAAGGAAATTGCTGCGGCAGTGGTGAGCCGGTCTCCGTTTCCATCACGCCGCGCCAACCCGTCGTTTCAAAACAGGTGACGCTCGTGGCTTCGCTTTCCGCCAGTTGTTTGATCGCGCCGAGCGTCCAGGCCGCGCCGAATAATGACATCTGCCGCACATCCACATTGGCCGGAAGCGCGCCTGCGGCCTCTGCGGTTGCGCCGGTCGCCACAGCATTGAAGCGTGGCTTTAGTGTGACGGGTGAAATAACGACGGGCAGATGATCGAAATAGCGCCGGGCGCTGCGCACGGGTTCCGGGATGACCGTCAGTGTTTCGACCAGCGAAGTGTCGTCGAAGGCGTGCATCTGCGGGTTCATCGAGAACGCGACGAAATCCATCAGGTCGGCGGGCGGACGGAATTGATTGAGCTGATAAAAATCCGCGTTCGTACCGCCGCCGATGGGCGCGCCAAATTCGCGCAATGTTTGTCGCGCAAGCTCCAACGACCGCGCTGAACTGGATTTCGCGCCCGTGTCAAAAATCAACCAGCGCGCCACGCGCGGCTGCTGTTGCCGCAACCATTTCACCAGCGTTTGCAATTCGGTTTCGGCGTCCTCGCTGAGAAACAGCGCCATTTCGAGCGGCGCATTGAGTTGCTGTGAAGTCAGGTGGGCGCGCACGAGAAGCTCGTCAACTGATGCTTCCGCCAGCTTCACGTCTGCGCGCAAGTGGGCAGGCTTGAGCTTGGCGAGATGTTCGATTTCTCGCGCGGACAGCGGATGCGGCCCCAGTCCGAAACCGAGCGGCGGCAACGCAAATCGTTGTTCCGTGCGCGAAAGCAAAATGCTTTGCCGTGCCTGTGTGACTTGCGCCGGGACGGTTGATGAGCTCCCGTACAAGCGCAATTCAACGGACTGCCTGATGCGCGTTCCGGCGGCGATTTCGAGCGGAAACGGCAGCCGCAGCGGCGTGCAAAAGGTTTTGTAACTTGCGTCAATCCAGTTGCGCTGGTCTTCCATTTCGAACAGGTCGCCGCTGAACGTGACTTCCGCCCAAAGGCCCGGCGCGACTTCGTGCGTGATGGCGCTGAGGTCGTGCAATGCTCTAACGGGCTGTTCCGCCGCGACAAGTTCAGGAAACATCGTTGTGTATTCCGAACCGTTCGCGTAACGCGCGCGGCAAGGCTGCCCGGCCAGTTCCGCCGGATGCAGCACGCAAAAGCCTATGCGATTGCGCAGGAAGGTCGAACGCGCTTCGCCGTCGAAGATGAAGCGAATCGTGCCCGCATCATCACCTGTAATTTCTCCGCGCCAGACAAAATCAATCTCGCGCTCGCGGTGTGTGGCGTCGTAGCTGATGTGAAAGGAATCTTCCTGGATGGAAAATTGGAGATTGGAGATTTGCGCGGGAATCGTGTCCCAGTTGCGATCACGGACGGCGGCGTAAACGCGGCGCAGGATTTCGCGCTCGCCCCACTTGATGTACCGCAGATCGCCGTTTTCAAACCGCATTCGCAACGGCCCGGCGCACAGTTCCCGACTATCGTTGTTGGTTGTCTTATCCATACTTCATTCGGGCAGAGGGCGAATATGGCGACGCTGCGAGCGCCGCAGTTGCCGATTGCGCAGGCTGTCGAGCAGCACGGCCAGAAAGATGATGGCGCTCATCACCAGCGGATAGAGGTACGGGTCAGCGTTGGCGATGACCAGGCCGTTTTCGATGGTCTGAATCAACAGTGCGCCGAGCAATGTCCCCGGCAACACCGCGCCTCTGCCGCCGAACAGGCTGGCGCCGCCCAACACGGCGGCAGCGATGGCGGCGAACTCGCGCTGATTGCCGAAAGACGGCGAAACCGCGCCGACCTGCACGACGGCAACCAGTCCGCTGAGCGCCGCACAGAATCCGCTGATGATGTACACGGCGAATTGAATGCGTTCGGTGCGAATGCCTGCTTTGCGCGCGGCGTCGGCATCGTTGCCCATCGCGTAAATCTGTCTGCCGAACGTTGTGCGCGTCAGCGCCAGATGCGCCACAACCACCACGAGCGCCATCATCAACACCGGAAACGGAATGCCCGCGATGCGAGCCGCGCCGATGCGTAAAACCGATTCCGGCAAATTCATCGCCCGCGTTTCGGTCAGCCACAATCCGAACCCGCGCCCGAAATAGAGCGTGGCCAGCGTGACAATGAAGGGAATGATGCGCAGCCACGTGATGCACAGCGCATTGAATGCGCCATAAAGCACGCCCGCCAGCAAAATGACCAGCGCGGCCAGCCACAGCGGCTGCCCGGCCAGCGCCATCTTTCCGGCCACGGCGGCGGAAACGAACATCACCGATCCGACCGACAAATCAATTCCGGCGGTCAACAGCACAAAGGTCAGGCCCGTGGCGACGATGACCGTCGAAGCAGACTGGATCAGAATGTTGACGAAGTTGTTCGCGGCCAGAAAACGCGGCGACAGCAGACTGAACGCCGCCAGGACAGCCAGAAAAATCAACGTTGAAGCGTGCCGCAGCGAACCCTGTGAAAGTCGGGCGACGATGTTGTTCATCACGATTCCTCCCCTGCGGGCAAGGCCGCGCCTAGAATTCGTTCGCGGTCGAATTCGTAGCGGTCAAAACAGGCTGTCACCGCGCCGCGCTGCATCACCAGCACGCGGTCGCACACGCCAATCAACTCTTCAATCTCCGACGAAATGAACAGAATGCCCGCGCCCTTCGCGGCCAGTTGTTGAATGATGCGGTAAATTTCCGAACGCGCGCCGACATCCACGCCGCGCGTCGGTTCATCCAGTATCAGCACGGCGGGATTCCGCAACAGCCATTTGCCCAGCACGACTTTTTGCTGATTGCCGCCGCTCAGGGTTTTGACCGGCTGGCTGTATTGCCCGCCGCCTCTGATTTGCACGGACGCCGCCATTTGATTGACGGCTGCGCTCAGGCGCGGCTGATCAATCAATGCGTTGGAAGTGAATTGCGGCAGGGCTGTGAGTGCCAGGTTGTCGCTGATGGCGGCATCCATCAGCAAGCCTTCTTCGCGGCGGTTCTCGGTCAGAAACGCGAGGCCGCGCGCAATGCGTTCGCGTGTGGAAAGCGCGCTGATCTCTTCGCCGTTGAGAATGACGCTGCCGCTGGCACAGGGATCCAGGCCGAACAGGATGCGCGCCAGTTCCGTGCGCCCCGCGCCCATCAATCCGGCAATGCCCAGGATTTCGCCGCGCCGCAGCTCAAAGCCGATCTCTTCAATCACGCCCGGTTGGGAAAGGCTTGCGACGCGCATCACGGTTTCCGTTGCGGGCGTTGCGTCGCGTTCAGGGTAAAGCTGATCGAGGCTGCGTCCCACCATCAACGTAATCAATCGCTCCGTCGTGAACTCGTCTTTCCGGCCTGTCCCGACCACCTCGCCATCGCGCAGCACAATCATTTCGTCGCACAGGCGAAAGACATCCGGCAGCACGTGCGAGATGTAAATCATAGCGATGCCCTGCGCGCGCAACCGTTCGATCAGCGTAAACAGGCGGTCGGTTTCGCGGCTGGTCAGCGACGTCGTCGGTTCGTCAAAGATAATCAGCTTTGCGTCCTGGCCGAGCGCGCGGGCGATTTCCACCAGTTGCCGCTCGCCGGGTGAGAGCCGTTCCACCAGCGTGTCGGGCGGAACGTCCAGGTTGACCGCGCGCAGCATTTCCGCCGTCTTCGTTCGCATCAACCGGCGGTCAATGAACCCGAATCTGTTTTTCGGAAAGGACGGGATAAAGAGGTTTTCGGCAATGCTGAGGTTGGTGAACAGGTTCAGTTCCTGATGCACGAAGGCTACGCCGCGCCGCGTGGCTTCGGCGGGCGTTTGGGGCGCGTAAGTTACGCCGTCAAACTGCATGCGCCCGGCATCCGGTTGCGTCACGCCGCCGAGGATGTTCATCAACGTGGATTTGCCCGCGCCGTTTTCACCGACCAGCCCAAGCACGCTTCCCGTGCCAAGCGATAAGTTGACGCCGCGGAGCACCGGCACGCCGAAATAGCTTTTCCCGATTTTTGAACACTCCAGCAAGAGCTTCATCGTTGTCTCGCAGGTCATCGCCGCCGCAACACATCCAGCAGCGCGGCCAGCAGAATCACGCCCCCTTTGACCATCATGATCGTGAAATGAGAATGCCCGGCCAGATTCAGCGTGTTGTCAATCAGCGTCAGAAACAGCACGCCGTAAATCGTCCAGACGACTTTGCCGCGTCCGCCGAACAGGCTCGCGCCGCCGATCACCGCCGCGCCGATCACATCCAGCAGCAAACGCTGCCCCAGCACGGGCGAACCGGTTTCCAGTCGCCCCGTATACAGCACCGCCGCGACCGCCGCACAAACGCCGCTGCTGACGTAAGCCCGCGTGATGGTCTGGCCCACCGGCACGCCGGAAATTCCCGCCGTTTGCACGTTGTGCCCGCAGGCATACAGCCAGCGTCCGGCCAGACTGCGACTGAGCAGCACGTGCGCCGCAACCACCAGCAGCGCCGTCACCAGCAAGGCATACGGCAGAAAAAAGAACGAGCCTTTGCCGATGGCGATGAACGCCGGCGGCAGGTTGTAGATCGTTTTGGATTTCGTCAGCCAGATCGCCAGACCGCTGAAAAACATCATCGTCGTCAGCGTGACGATGAACGGCGGCATCCCCAATCGCGTAATCGCCGCGCCATTCAACCATCCGATCAACGCGCCCGTCAGCAACATCGCGGCCACGCCCGCGGACACAGCCCATGCGCTGCCGCCCAGCAGGCCCTGATCGCCGCTCATGACCAGCGCGCCGGTCACACTCGTCAGCGCCATCACTGAAGTCACCGACAGATCAATCCCGCCCGCAATCAGCACAATCGTTTGCCCGGTAGCCAGAATCAGCAAGGGCAGCAGGTTGGAAAAGAGATTGCTGATGTTGTTTGACGACGTAAGGCCGGGCGTCAATGGAATTGCTGCGAGAAACCAGAGCAGGCACAAAGCCAGGACTTGATAATCCGCCGACAACAACCCGCTGACACGTTGTCGCAGGAGGCTGCGGGGTTCCGATACGCCTGCATTGATGGTCTCAATTTTTGAAGTGTCTTCCATTTCGTGTTATGGAGCAGGTTAGTAACCTGCTCCACCGATGCATCTTTATTTCTTCACTTGTGCGCCCCACATCTTGGCGGACATTTCGTTCAGGTTGCCTTGATGAATGACGAAGCCCGGATCGCGGATCACTTCGGCCACAGGTTTTCCGGCTTTCAGATCGAGCACGGCCTGCACGGCGGCTTCGCTTTCGAAATAGACGTTCTGCACGCCGTCCGCGTCCAGATAACCGTCTTTCATCATTTGATACGCAGTCGCGTCGCCGTCAAAGCCGCCCATCAGGACGTGACCGTCTTCGCCGATCTTCTTGTACTTGCCCGCATTCTTGAGCGCCGAAATGATCGAAGGAAACAGAAAATCCGACGAGGTGAAAATGAAGTTGATGTCGGGATGGGCCTGCAAGGCGTTGGTCACGCCCGCCTGCGCTTTCTCCTGATTCCATTCGGTGGGCACGCGAGCGACGACTTCGATGATGTCGCTGTAACCTTTCACGGCTTCTTCAAAACCATCGCGCCGACCGATGGCATTGATGTCACCGAGATCGCCCATCAACAACAGGGCTTTGTATTTCCTGCCCGATTTCTTCGCCTGCTCGCACATATACTCGACGGTGGCTTTGGTGATGGCGAAGTTGTCGGCGACAACCGCGACGGATTTGGCATCGGTCTTATCCGCCGGGCGGTTGTACAACACAATGGGAATGTTCGCGGCATTGGCTGCCTTAATCATCGGGATGACGGTCTTGGCGTCTTTGGGCGCGATGATGATGCCGTCCACGCCGCGCGCGATGAAGTTGTTGACCTGCTCGAACTGCCGATTGGCGTCTCCGTCGGCAATGGCTTCGAGCATGGCTACGTCGCGCTTTTTCAATTCGGCCTTGATCGCCTCGAACCCTGCAACCCAGTATTCGGTTTGCAGCGTCTCGAACGACACGCCGATGGTTGGCTGCTTCGGGGCATTGTCGGAATTGCACGATCCAAGCAACATCGCGCATACCAGCAAACCAACCGCAATCAATCGCTTCATAAGTTTTCCTTCCGTGTGTTTCGTAATTTCTATGACCTCGTTTCCGGCGCGCGCGTGATTTCTTCCAGGCAGGCGCGAATGTTTTCCGGCTCAAAGATGTTTTTCCAATCCGGCTGGATCAGTTGCGCGCGCGCGCGTTCCATAGCCTTTTTCGCGCCATCCGAAAACTGCACCGGAATTTCGTCGAACAGAATCGCCAGTTCGATGTTGATGTGACCCAGAATGAAATCGCGCGCGGCATCGTGCGGGACGCCGCGCCGAATCGCTTCGTCCATCGCTTCGCGGATGATCTTGATGCAGGTGATGCCTGTCGTTTCCGAAAGTGCGGGTTCCAGAATCGCCATCTGTTCGACCGTCACGCGATGCGAGCGTGTGACGGGGCCGTACATCAATTTCGCAATCGCTTCACCGCGTTCGTAATCGGCATCCGTACCGTGCATCAGGGCGTTGACAATGGCTTGCGGCGATTTGATGCCGCCGAAGAAATCGCGCCGCTGTTCCGGCGTCACGTCGTAACTGAACACCGACGGATGGCACGGATGCGTGACAAAGTACGCCAGATCGTCGCGGTGTTGCACTTTGCCTGCCAGCGGCGCGGCGGGATCCAGGCAAATTACCAGCGCGCCCGCTTTCAATTGCGGAATGATCTGCGCCGAAATGCGCTCGATCAGATTGTCCGGCAACGCCAGAATCGCCACGTCGGCGACGGCGAGCGCTTCATCCTGCGGTGTCGGCGCGAGGCCGCGCTGCCGCAGGTTTTCAATGCCTGCCGGGCTGATTTCGATATAGGCCATCCGGTAGTCGGAATCTTTCAAATTGTCGGTGATGCGGCATCCCATTTTGCCGCCTGCGCCGAATAAGGCAATGGTTGTCATGCTGGATTCCTCTCAGGTCAAAAATAATTGCTGTTGTGATTGAAATTGTTATTGAAGTGCGCCGCGCCGGATGCTTTCAAAATGATCAGCGCGTCCGTGCTGCCCGCCTTTCAGTGCGATTTCCAGGCCGTCAAGCCGGGCATCATCGGCATAAGCGCGATTCAGCGGTTGGCCCGGAACCATAGGCGTCAGCAATTCCAGCGCATAAATTCCAAGCTGGCTGATCGCGTGGCTGGACGTATCGCCGCCCGCGACGCAAACGCGCCGCACGCCGCTGGCGAGCAACAGTTCGCGCAACAAAATGCCCTGTTGCTGGCCGAGCCGTTCCCGCACCGTCAATTCATCCACGCCGCGTTGTCGCAAGCGTTCATTGCTTGCCTGCATCACCGGATCGTGCGGGCCGCGTGCGGAGTACAGCACGACGCTTTGCCCTTTGTTCAGAATTTCCAACGCCGCTTGTCGCAAACGCGCACGTTCCGCGTCCGCTGTCGTTTCATCCGTCAGCAGTTCGGCATCAAGCCGCAAACCGGCGTATCCGTTCGCTTCCGCCCATTCAATCTGCGCCGCCGTCGCCGCCGAACAACTGCCAGACATTACGATCAACTGTTCGACTGCGCCCGCTGAGGGGTAGTCCACGCGAGGCCGTTGCCAGTGGCTGGTCAGTGCGTACCCCACGCCAGAAGAGCCGATCACAAAGCGCGCGTCCGATTCCCAGATCAATCGCCCGGCAGTCGTCAGTCGCGCTTCATCCAGCGTATCGAACAGCACGATGTCCGGCGTTTCATTCCGCAGCGCGGCGAATCGCTCGTTGACCTGTTCCGTCGTTCCGCTCAGGTGCAACAGATCAAAGAGCGCCATCGTCGCGCCAGTCTGTTTCGCCAGGTGCAAGCGCAGATCGCCTTCATCCATCGGCGTCACCGCATGCCGCGCCATCATCGGATGCCGATCCAGCCGGAATGTTTCGTCCCCAACCGTCGCAAACAAATTGCCAAACACACAGTAGCGTTTCAGCACGGGCGCGCCGACCAGCAGCGGCACGAAGGACGAATGAAAGATGCGCTGCCCGATTTCAAACGCTTTGCCGATGCTGCCAATGTTGGGTGAAGAATCGAAGGTCGAACAAACTTTGTAATGGAACAATCGTGCGTTGAGTTGCCGCAATGCCGTAAAGATCGCGGGCAAGGTGGCTTCCATCTGCGCCGGAGTCATCGCCCGGCTTGCGCCCGCGACGCCGACGGCTTCAATGTCAGGGAATTTTGCCTGCAACAGTTCGGGCGTCGGCGGCGACAGAAACAACACGCTGCGCACGCCGTTGAGCGAGAGCGATTCCATCGCATCAGCGGAACCGGTGAAATCATCGCCGTAAAACGTCAGCAGCAATTCGCGCATCGTTTATTTCACAACTCCCGGCGCAGCGTATTTTTTCTTCACATCGTCAATGACCAGCACCCAATCCAAATCCTCGCCCGGCGTCGGCGTCATGAATTCACGTTCATTCGTCTTTGCCCATTCGCCAATCAGCGTCACTTTGCCGTCGCGCGGATTGAACCACCAGCCGCGCAGTTTCTCGCCGCTGAGCTTCGTCAAATTGACTTTGAATTTGCGTCCGGTCGGCGCGTAGATCATCGCGTAGCTGCCGTCGCTGTCGCGCGTCGCCACGAATCGTTTCAAACCCGCGCCCGGAATTGCGGTGGGAATTTCGGCTTTGTCCGGTTTGTGCGTCACAAGCAGTGAATCGTCGGGAATGCGCGTCAGGAAAGGCCGTGATTCGATCAGGCGGCGACCGTGTTGCATCTGCCCTGCGCCGGGTTGATCCAATGCTTCTGCCCAACTCATCAGCGGATTGTTGATTGGATTGCGACCGGGCTGCCACATTTGCCAGACCGAATGATGGCCGTAAGTATGGCCGAACGCGCCTGTAAACAAATTCCAGTACAAAGGCCGCCGCACATCGGTCGCAACGGAATGACCAAGCTCTTTGGCCTTGAACGAAACCGGATGATCTTCGTAAATCGGCTCGCCGTCCAGCACCGGTTTGGTCGGCGTGCGGTCGTAATCTTCGCGCGTTTTGTCGTAACGTCCGGTGAATTCAGCGACATGCCCGTTTTGCCGCATATTGAAGCTGAGCCATTCGTCGTTGTGCAAATGCTGCGACGAACTATTGCCGCCCGTCGGATGAAACGTCAGCAGATGCGCGCCGCCGTCGCCTTTGCGCAGGCCGCGTGCCATCGCGCGATTCACTTCTTTATGGGCTTCCGTTTCGAGCGGACGGTCTCCGCCGAGAATCCATACGATGTTCGTCGCGTCTTTGTACCGCTTGCCCAGCCATTCGCCGTAAACTTCGGCATTATTTGGCGTGAAAATCTCCGGCCCCACGCCCCATTTCTTGTTGTACTTGTCGCCCCAGGTCGGCAGGAAGCCGATGTACAAGCCCAATGCGTTCGCCTTTTTGACGATGTAATCCACATGATCCCAATAATCGTTGTTCGCACCGTCTTTCACGTCTGGCGTGGTCGGATCGTTATTGAGCAGCGGGCGATGTCCATACGGGTTCGGATCGTTCAAACCATCGAGTTCCGCCAGCGCGACGGCTTGAATCACGGTGAAGCCTTTGTCAGCGCGATTTTTCAGATAACGATCCGCTTCTTCGCGGTTGAGGCGATGAAAGAGTTCCCACGCCGTGTCGCCAAGCCAGAAAAACGGCTTGCCATCGGCGGTGACGAGGAAACGATGATTGTCGCTGACTTTGAGCAGCTTGGTTTGTGCGTTGACGAAGACACTGGTGCATAACAAAAGCAAACACAAAAGGACGGATTTCATGTGGTTCCTCACGATTGACCGAATTTTTCTATAGCACGTCGTAATTCCGCATGCGTTGCGGCGTATTGCTCCAACGGAATTCCCTGCATTGCTGCTTCCCATGCTTGCTGCACGCTTAACACGCCCGCTGCGATGCCGTCGGGATGCGCGACGATGCCGCCGCCGCAGACATACAGCAAATCCGCGCAGCCGACTTCTCTGTATGTGTCCACCGCCTGCCCCGCCCATTGCGCCGACGCGATGACGGGCATCGCCAGATACGGTTTGTCTTCGTACAGCGGTGTCAGCAGCGCCTGCGCTGAACGAATGACCGATTCGTCCGGCTCCCAGAATTTGTTGCGCAAGCCGTTGCAGTGCAGATGATCCACGCCCGCCAGCCGCCAGATTTTCTGATACGCGGGATACTCTATGCCGAGGTAAGGTTCGCGCGTCAACATCCCCCAGCCGTTGCGATGGCCGTGAATCGGCAGTTGCGAATGCCTGCGCAGATGCGCGACGGCGGGCGCCCCAGTGTGATTCAAACTGACCATCACGCAGGTCCCGCCGCCCGCGAGCACTTCATCGTGATGACGCAACATCTCGTCTATTTCATCGGTGATGTTGACGGCGTACATCGGCTTTTTGCCCGTGCGGTCGGCGTATTCGTTGATGACGCGGCTGACGGCGGCAAAGCGTGCGCTGAACGGCGAATGCGGCGGATTCGCCATCAATTCGTCATCCTTGATGAAATCCAGCCCCGCTTCGATCAGCGTGCTGACCAGTTCGGCGGTTTGCGCGGGAGACAAGCCGACGCTGGGTTTGATGATCGTGCCGATGATCGGACGGCCTGTAACGCCCGTCAGTCGGCGCGTGCCTGCGACGCCGAATTGCGGCCCCGGATACTTGTTCGCAAAGGCGCGCGGCAGTTCGAGGTCAATCAGTTTCAACCCCGAAAATTCGCGCAGTTCATACAGATTGCCGCAGACTGTCGCCAGCAGATTCGGCAGCGACGCGCCCATATTCGCCAGCGGAAAGGACAACGCGACTTCAGCGCGTTTGAATTTGCCGTCATGATTTTTGGGCGGTTTGGAATGCGGCAGCGAAGGTTCGTTCACCGTTTCGAGTTCGGTGATGCGTTCTACGCGCGCGGCGTGATTCGCGCGCAATTCGTCGGTTTCGCCCGGCACGCGCACGAACGTCCCGCATGATTGTTCGCCCGCCATCACTTCGGCGGCGAATTCCAACGGATGCGCGGTCTCGATGCGGTAAGTCGCAATGATCCGATCAGCAGCCATGAAGATTGTTCTCAGGAATAGGAGTTATACAGACGCGCGCAATTATATTTTAGGCCGCCCGGCAAATCTGTAAGGATGATGCGCTAATTTATGATGATCCTACCATCTGCCGATTGCACTGAGATTGTTTGCGCGTAAACCTGATTGCGATTGAATTGAGGATCGAAAAGCTCGATCGCCCATCACCGAAAGACCACCACGCGCGGTTCTCCGCTCGCACCGCTTTCAATTGGCGCTGGAACCTGATCCGGCAGACGACCTTCTCCAACAACCTTCCCGGTGCGCGGATCATAGATGCGATACTGGCGGGGCACGTCGTGCGAGAGGATCGCTGTTGAGCCGCCTTCGGGCAGATACAGCACAAAAAGTTTGCCGGGCACGGCCAGCCCGCGGCGACCGTAGGTATAAGTCCAGTTCGGCTCCATGCCCGCCAGCGGCAGTCCGTCAAGGATTTTGGCCGCGATGCCCGGATAACGCGAACCTTCAAAATCCAGTGCCTCGCGCCAGCCAGCATTGGGCGCAGTACACCAATCGGCGTGATCCGGTTCTTTTGCGTGCAAACGCCATTGCCACAAACTGCCCGCGCCATAAACCAAACCCATCGTGCCGCCTGCCGTCAGGTTCGACCAGGCTTCGTGTCCCTGCCACCAGCCTGCGCCGCGACCGGTGCGCCCGATGTTTTCGTAGGTTGGCTCGCCGTTGGCGACGGCTTTCAGCGGCGTGTTGCGCCACATGTCGGCCACACGCTCGGGCACGTGCTCGCCATTGTGCCCCGTCTGGCACCACTGGAAATCGAGCCAGGCCTTGTCCTGATGCGTCCGGTTCAGCGAATGCGGGGCGTAATGAATGCCCGTTGGCTGCTGATAAGCGTCCCATTCCTCAATGGTGTTTCCAGCGCGATCCAACTGCTCGACAATCGAATTCGCCGTTGCCGGATTGTCCCCGCCCACCAGCCAGATGGCCGGGCGCGCGCCGTAACGCGCCACCAGATATTTGCAGTAACGCGCATAATCTTCCGCGCTGGCGACGACTCCGGCGACGCTGCGGCCCTTCCATCCGTAACCGTGAAACACCGGCTGATAGACGGGAGCGATGCCGTGCGCCACCAGCACATCCACCAGCTTGTCGAAGGTCTGGAAATACGCCGGATTCAATTGCCGCAGCGTGCCTTTCGGAAGGTCTTCAAACCCGACATCGAATCCCAGGTCTTCGGTGCGCGAACGCGGCCCGACGGCTTTCATATCCGGCTGCACGGTCATCAACAGCGCGGCGTTGAAGCCCTTCGCGCTGCGGTCGCGGGCGTAAACCCGCGCCTGCTCAATGGTCGCGCGCCACGGCAAGGCCCACGGCGTATCGGCGCAAAGCAACCGCGCCGTGCCGTCGGCATGAATTAGATTGCGTCCGCCCGGCGGGATTTTCCAGAAGCCCTGCCGGGTGAAGATTGTTTGCGCAGCGGCATCATTCGCCGAGGACTGAAGCGTTCCCGCTTTTCCTTGAATACCCGGATCACCATTGCGATCCGAAGCCGTCCAGCGCCAGACGCCTGAGGCTTTGGTCGAAGCAAAACGCGCGCGAAATGTGCGGCCTCCGTCCCAGAAGATCGGGCGACGAATTTTCGCCCCGTCTTCGTGAATGAACTCCACCCAGGCTTCCACCTCGGTGTAGGGATTGGCTGTTTCCCGCGCGGCGGTGAACGTCAATTCGACTTCCTGCCATTGCGGTGCAGTCGTGACGGATTGAACGCCGGCGCTGCGTGTCGCCGAAGCGAAGCACAGCGCACTGAGCGCGAGCGCGAATGCAAAAATGATTCGGGGTTGTCTGCATGAGTTCATCAGTTTCCTCTCTTGTTTATTGCGGGACTTTCTTCGTGGAAGTCGGCTTGACGGACAGCCCTTCGATAAATTTGGGAAGCGTGTTTTCCTGCTCCACGTAGCTTTCCTGCGTGCCAAGATTTCGTTCCTGCTCTTTTTCGGTCAGTTGGCGGATGATGATTTGTTCCCTGGCAAAATCATCGGTTCGTTTCAGCTTGCTGTAGATTCTCGCCAAAAGGACATGAGCGGAAAGATATTCGGGGCGCAGTCTGACGGCGCGTTCCAATGTCGTTAATGCCAAATCAATTTGCCCGTTGATCTGTTGAATGTGTCCCAGTTGGTAAAGCATCGTGGCGTTGTCCGGCTTCTGACGCAGCCCTGCCGCCAGCCGTTCCGCAGCTTCCGGGTAGCGTTTTTCCTGAATGAATAACCAGGCGAGATACGCATTGGCATGAAAGTCGGCGGGGTTTTGCGCCAGCGCGGTTCGAAGTTCTCCGGCAGCCTTTTCATACTCCAGCAAAAGCAGGTACGCGTAGCCCATCTGTGTGCGCAAAGTCGGCAGCTTCTCATTCAATTGCTTCGCCTTTATCAGTTCCTGTATCGCATCCTTTGCGTTTCGCTTTGCGTTCAGCAGCGAACCTCGCACCAGATAAACTTCGGCGCTGTGTTGCCCGCGCAGTGCGCCTTCCAGCAGAGCTTCCGCTTTTTCGATCTCCCCGATGCCGATGTATGCCGTCGCCAGCGTGTACGCCGCTTCGACATTGTTCGGGTTCGCCTGCAAGGCCGCTTCCAGCGCCAGAGCGCCGTCCTCTATCAGATCGAGTTTCAACAGGCACAATCCCAGCAAATGAAGCGCCTGTGGATGACCGGGCTGTGCTTCCAGCGCTTTGACCAGTTCCTGACGCGCAGCTTCAAATTGTCCTGCGCGAAACCGGGCCAGGCCGAGAAACATGCGAACGGATGTCAGTTCCGGTTTGAGCGCGAGCGCCTTGCTCAACGTCTCGATCGCCTTGTCGTTCCGCCCCAGATTCAGATACACCAGACCCAGGTTCGCCAGCGCGTCCACGCGGCGCGGGGACAGTTTCAGCGCCTCTTCATACGCCTGCCGAGCGCCTTCCAGGTCGCCTTTCTGCTGCAACTCGACGCCCCGGTTGAAATGCGTTCGGGACGCATCCGCCTGCGGCGCGGCCTGAATCGAACCGTGCAGCAACGACAGCCAGATAATCACAACCGCAAGTCTCAATTTTCCTCCGCAAGAACAGGTCAATGAAGTGAGAAAAATCCTGAGCCCTGTTCGGACTCAGGATGGATGGTTTCAGAGATGCATGTGGTGGAGCAGGTTATTAACCTGCTCCACCGGTTCTTTAGAACTCGCCTAGTGTCCGAATGCGTGTGGTGGAGCAGGTTAATAACCTGCTCCACTGTTTTTAGAACTCGAACCGCAACGCGAATTGCAACTGCCGCTCCAGGCGTGCCGAGGTCACCTGACCGAACTGGCCATTGACCTGATTGCCTGCCGCATCGAAGCGCGCATTGTTGTCCACGCCTGCCCACTGTGTGTGGTTGAACACGTTGTACATTTCTACGCGGAACTGGAGCCGCGCTTTTTCCCGAATCGGAAAGTTCTTGAACAACGTGAAGTCCGAGTTGTTGATGCCCGGCCCGCGGAAAACATCGCGCGGCGCGTTGCCGAAATCCCCGACGCCCGGCGCCGCAAAAGCAGCGGTATTGAACCACCGGGAGAAGCTGCGTTCGCCGCGATCCAGCGTCGGTTTGCCGGTCAGGATCAGACGCGGCGCGTCACCACCGCCATGCCGATCCACGCCATCCGTGCGGCTGAAGTTGACGCCCTGGACGAAGCCGCTCGAAAAAGTCGTGATCCCGGCAATCTCCCAGTTGTGGAAGATGCCACGAGTCAAAAAGTTGCCTTTGAAGACATCCGGGTTCGGCAGCGAATAGAGATAATTCGCTACGAAAACGTGCGTTTGATCGTAGCCGAGTTTGCCGTACAGGTAAGTGCGGTAATCCCGATAGATCGGCAACCCGCCGCCGTCATTGTCGCTGATGCCCATGGCTTTCGACCAGGTGTAGGCGATTCCGTATTGCAGCCCCTTGGCATAGCGGCGATTGACCGCCACTTGCAAGGCGTTGTAATTCGCATAGCCGGAGTCTTCGATATAGCCGATGCCCGCGAATCCGGGATAAGGCCGCAGAAAGTTATCCGGCAGCGGACGATTCGTCGTCGGGTCTTGACTGCTGGGCAGAAAACGTACGCCCGGAGCCAGCGTGTTGATGGCTCGACTCTGGCGCAGGTGACGGCTGGTGCTGCCGACATAATCCACTTCGACGACGGTTCCCAAGCCGATGTCGCGTTGCACGCCGAGCGACCAACGGTACACGGTCGGAACATTATCGAACTTCGGATCGAAGGACTGTGCATCGGTCGGGAACAGTACCTGACCGGCGTTCAGGAACGTGTCAATGTTGCCGTAAAAGATGCTCGGACTTTCCAGAATCGGCGGCGAAGTCGTTGTCGTCCACATGGATTGTTGCGACGAGAAGACCGTCTGCTTCGTCACGGAAAAACCACCCCGCAAGGCCGTCTTGCCGTTGCCAAACACGTCGTAGGCAAAACCCACGCGCGGAGCAACCTGCACGGGCGGACGCTCGCGGTAACCATCGGGATAGCTCGGATCGTTGCCGACCACCACGCCGTTCAACCGCGTGCCGGAATTCGGGACGATCGCGCCAATCAACGGGGTCGGAGCGAATTGTTTGGTAATAGGATTCTGCGCCACGCGCCGGCCATTGCCGTCAATCGCCGGAACATAAAGCAGCGGCGCTTTGCTGCGGTCGTAACGACTCAGCGCCAGCGCCGAGCCTTCACCATCGCGCAGCCGCCACGGAATAAACGAATAGAAGCGCACGCCCAGATCGAGATTCAAGCGCGGGGTGATCTTCCAGGAATCCTGCGCGTACCATTCCGCCGTGTAAATCTTGGCGCGTCCCAGCGAAGAGCCGCTCGATTCAGCGTAACTGACGAAGTTGCCCAGCAGCGCGTTGGCAAAAGGATGGTTGCTGTCGAATGGATTATTTCCGTCCCGTGAGAAATTGAAAGTTCCCATGTGACGCCCCGTCGCAGCGGAACGAGGACCTTCGCTGGCATTGTTTCGTTCATAGAAAAAGCCGAACTTGAACGTGTGGTTGTTCCTGACCCAGCTCAGATTGTTTGAAATCCACAGCCGTTCATCGGCGGCGCTGATCGGTGTACGCGGGTCGAAGTTCACCGAAGGTGAGTTCGGAAGCCCGCCAAATTGCATTTGCGGAATGAGCTTGAGCGGGTTCGCGCTGGGGAAAAGCTGACCCAGGTTTTGCAGGCCGTACTTATCACGCCGGGAATTGTCCAGATTAAAGCCATCTCGCAGCGTCCCCAGTTCTCTGGCCTGGCTGTAACCGATGTCAATCTCATTCACCAGCGTCGGCGAAAACGTCCGGCTGTAACTGCCAGCATAGGCGTTGTAAACGTATTCGTAATGGTGAGGCTGCAAAAAATAATTCGCCGAGAAAGCCGTTGATTGAGACTGCCCCTGCAGATCGGAGTTCCACCAGCGCGGACGGAATGAAATGCGATCCTTCTCGGTGGGAACCCAATCGAATTTCAGTTGGGTCTGTTCCTTCGGCTGGTTGATGGTTTCCAGCGCGCGGTAATTGAACGCGCCGCGTGTGATATTGGTATCGAACAGATTGGGATTGGGAAGAACAGACAACAATCGTTGCCCCAGCGTGTTGATTCGGGCCGCAGGGATGACGTTGCCGGGAAAAGGCTGGCCGGTCAATGGGTCGCGCACCACAATCAACGCGCCGTTCTGATCGAAGCTCTTCGAAAAATCGCCTTTGCGTTCCAGGTCGGTCGGCAGCGTGGATTGATAGATTGGTCCAGGGAGTTTGATGCGCCAGTCTTCACGGCTGACGAAGAAAAACAGCTTGTCTTTGTCCTTATTGAATTTTCCAGGGATGTAAACCGGGCCGCCCAACGTTCCACCCAGCGTGTTGAAGCGTGTCAGCGGGCGCGCCAGTCCCAGCCGGTTGTTGAAAAAATTGTTCGCGTTGAACGATTCGTGGCGCTTGAACCAATAAGCGCTGCCGTGAAATTCCTTGGTGCCGCCTTTGGAAACGATGTTCACGCTCACGCCGGGCAGACGACCGTCTTCGGCCAGATAGGAATTCGATTTGACGCTCACTTCCTGCACGGCATCCATGCTGACGGAAATCGTGAAGAAGGACATCGCATCAATATCGTTGCCGGGTTGGCCGTCGAGCTGAAAGTTATTCCAGTTTTTGCGCAGCCCCTGCATGTTCGCGGTTTCCGTGCCCCAGTTGCCGCCGAGCGAACCGCCCGCGCCCGCATTTTGCGAAACGCCGGGCAGGACGGTGGTCAGCGAGACAATGTCGCGTCCCCGCGACATCAACCCGCCAAGCTGTTTGTCAGTGACCAGCGCGTTTTGCCCTGAGGTATCGAGTTCCACAGATGCGCCCGCAGTCACCGTCACCGTGTCGGTCACGTTGCCCACGGCCAACTGCAAATCGCCGAGCGCCAGCGTCTGATTCGCGCTCAGGATCAAGCCGGTCTGCTCCAGCGTGCTGTAGCCTTGCGCTTTCACCTGGACGGTGTAACTGCTTGGCTGCACGGTCGGGAAAACAAAGGCTCCCGATTCGTTGGTGGTCGCGATCGTTACCGTGCCCGTGCGAACATTAGTCAAGGTGATCGAAGCTTTGTTAACGACATTGCCCGAAGGATCAACCACTGTTCCAGTGATGCGCCCCGAAACCTGCGCCAGTGCCGTTCCTCCAACGAGCGTCAACAAACCGAGCGTCAGTATCGCAAAGCGCCATCTGCTGATGTTCATTTGTGTTTCCTCCAATGAGTGATGAAGTAAAAGTTAGACAGGCCCGTGCAATCAGACCGATCCCGTATTTGCGAAAAGTCCATCCCGGCAAAAGCTCGTTATTTCTGTTTTTCCTTTTCTTCGAGCGAGCGGAAAATTTGCATTTCCCGTCGCGCGTCTTCTGGCTTGCCCAGCTTTTGATAAATGCCCACCATCAGGTAATGCGGAGTCTTTTCGTTCGGCGCCAGCCTGACGGCTTCCTGCAATGACTGAATTGCCTGTTCGTATTGCCCCAGACGGCCCAGCGTCTGCCCGATCGCTGTGCGTACCTCCGGCGATTTCGGATTGATCGCCAGAGCTTTTTTCAGCGGCGGCAGGCTCTGCTCAAACTGCTGCAACGAAATCAACAGTCGCGCCAGATAGAGAAACGGCGTTTCCGTCTTCGAACCTTGTTCTTCCGCGAGTTCGCAGGCTTGCAGGTAGGTCCGGATGGCCTCTTGTTCCATTTTCGATTGTTCCAGCGCCACACCCAGCGCGAGAAATCCATCCAGGTATTTGGGATTGAGTTGTGTCGTTATCCGGCAAGTCATTTCAGCCGCAACGCGCTGTCCGTCGGTCAACTGATAAAGGCAGAGATAATATCGAGCCATGAAATCGCGCGGCCCCAGTTCGACCGCTTTCTCAAAATAAGATTGGGCCAGATCACTTCTTCCTCCGGCAACCAGGTTCAATCCGATGAGCTTGTAAGCATCCGGATCGTTGTCATTCAGACTGAGGACGCGCTCCAATTTTTGAAGAGAATCCTGGAAGCGGTTTTCCCGGTACAGGATCATGGCTTCGAACAGCAACAGACGCGGGTGTTCACCCTCTTTGGCAATTTGTTTGCGCAACTTCACGCGTGCTTCCTGCAGACGGCCCTCGTCAATCAGCTTTTCAATTGTGAGTCCGGTTGGAGCCTTGCCATTGATGACACTGGTCTTGAGCGAAACATCGCCGGACTGCGAGGGCGTTGCCAGACAGACAGGCGCGCCGCTCAGCGCCAAAACAAGCGCTGAAACGAAGCTCTTCAAGTTGGACAGCCTGTGATTTGCCATCGCCAGAATTGAAAGAGGCCCGCCACTCGCATTGGGAGTTGAAGGCAGCAACTGACGCCTTGATCGTTCTGCGGACAAAGCTCCGCCTTTCAGGCTGGACGGCTTGATTCAAAAACAAGCGTCCAACCATCCATCGTGTCGCGCAGACGAACGCAGTTCTTATTGATTTGCTAAAATTCGATCACTGAAATAAGGGATAGCCGATGTCGTACTCGCCGGGCCATCCCACGAAGAAGAATAAATGCTGGCGTAGCATAAGGAGGTTGGCCAAGGTTATCTATAATTATCCCGGCAATTTTTATGATAATCCTATCGAAGTACACGTTTCTTGCGGTCAGGGGCATACGTCCCGGCCAGATCAATCCATTCGCCGAAATGATGCTCATTTTCTGCCGATGGCGAACAGATGCCGCTCAGTGCGGATGAAGATCTGCCCCTGCGAAATGGCAGGCGAAGCCTGCACCGTTTCATCCAGTGAATTTTTCGCCAGCACTTCGAATGTCGCGCCGGCCTTGATGACCGTCGTTTCGCCGTTGTCGCCGACGAAATAGATGCGTCCCTCGGCGGCCACAGGCGACGCCGAGAAATTGCCGCCCACACGCTGTTGCCAGAGCAATTCGCCAGTCCCCGAATTCATGCAAGTCGCCACGCCTCCGTCGGTGATGGCGAACAGATAAGGTTTGACATAGATCATCGAAGGCACTTTGGGCATGCCTTTCTTTTGTTCCCAGACGAGGTTGGATTCTTTCAGTTCGCCTGCGCCGCCAAGGCGGAAAGCCTTGATGGATTCCTTGCCGCCCCAGCCGCCTGCCGTGAACGCCATTCCGTCGCCAAGCACGCCCTCGCCCAGCACTAAAGACGGCACTTTGCCTTCGCCGATGACTTCGCTCGTCCACAACCGCGCGCCGGTTTTCAGATCGAAGCCCTGCAACACGTCACCCGCTTCGCTGATGACCTGCGCGCGACCATCGGGCGCTTTCCAGATGGCGGGCGTGCCGTGCGAAATGCGCGACAGTCCGCGCAAAGCCTTCCAGCGTTGTTTGCCCGTCTTCGCATCGAGAGCAACGACATAAGATTTGTCCCAGGGGATTTGCCAGCCGATTTTTTTATCTTCGCCATCGCTGCTGCCGTCGCGCGCCATGATCAGCAAACCGTCGTGCAGCAACAGGGCCGTGCCCAGTCCATGCTGGCCGTAAAACGGATAATCGCGGTTCGTCCAGACGACGCGGCCTTTGAAATCCAGCGCCGCATAACTGCCGTCACCGAAACAGACATAGACCAATCTGCCATCGGTCGCAGGCGTCGGCGTGGCGTAACTGTTGCGGCCTTCCTTTCGCCGAATGGTTTGTTTGAATACTTCAGTGTTCCAAACGATCTTGCCCGTCTTGCGATCCAGCGCGATGACACGACAAGTTACGCCACCATCCGTCGCTGTGGTGACGAACACGTGATTGCCCCAGACGATGGGCGACGACCACGATTCGCCCGGCAGTGCGGTTTTCCACGCGATGTTTTCGGTCGCGCTCCATTTCAGCGGAAGGTTGGTTTCGGTGGAATGCCCTTGTGTATTCGGCCCGCGAAACTGCGGCCAGTTTTGCGCGTGAATGACACCGGCACTGAGCAGGAACAGTGCGAGCAAGGAAAGAGTTTGTTTCATCGGGTTGAGCCTTCCATTGGTGGAGCAGGTTACTAACCTGCTCCACTTGATTTCACTTCGAGCGACTAATCAGGTCGTCATCAAGCAGTCTGATCACGTTGCCGCTGCGAGCCGATTCGTAGGAAGCAAAAATAAGCTGCACGGTTCGCAGGTTATCCGCGCCCGTGGTTTCCGCCTGCGTTTCGCCGCGCAGCGCCGCCAGCAGATTGGCATTGCACGGGACGATGCTGGCCTGCACCAGTTCATAAGCAGGGTTCACCCAATTGAAACGCGGTGGCGGATAGCGTTTGACGCACGAACCAGCTTCCGTCGTCAGACAGATGCGGTAATCCGGCCCCAGTTCGAGCGAGCCTTTTTCGCCTTCGATGACGACATAAGTTTCGGGAAAGCGTTCGTGCTCGGTGCGGCTGGCATAACTCATCTCGCAAATGACCGTCATGCCGTTGCCCATCGTCATCATGACGGTCGCTACATCTTCGCCTTTGATTTCCTTGTGAATGCGATGTGTCCGGCAATACAAGGTAGTCGCTTCGCCAAACAAAAAGCGCGCCGTGTCGAGAATGTGGCTGCCGATGTCGGTCAGAATGAACTGCTCCAGTTCTTTCAGAAATGGTTGATTGTCGAAAACCGGAAAGCTGGAACAGAAATGGATGCGCGCGCGAAAGGGCTGGCCGATGACGCCGCTTGCCAGATGGTGTTTCAATTGGCGCAGCGGCGTTTGCCAGCGCCAGTTTTCATGCACATAAAAAGGAGTGTTCGACTCACGGCACACACGCACCATCTCGACGGCCTCGGCCAGTGTGGAAGCCATCGGTTTTTGACAGATGACGGGCAATCCGCGCGACGCAGCCAGACGCACCATTGGCGCGTGCGTTTTGACATCGGTGATGATGTCCAGAAAGTCCAGTCGTTCACGCTCCAACATCTCTTGCGGGTTGTCATAAACGGCAGGCACGCCGAATTCCCGCGCCAGTTCTTCGGCTCTTCCGGGATGTCGGTTGCAGAGCGCGACGCACTCCACGCCCGGCAGTTCACGCCATCCCGCCAATTGATAGCGCGCCCAGAAACCAGTTCCCACCACAGCAAAGCGTAAATTCCTCATGTATTTTTCTTTCATGCCAGCAAGCCTTTGACGACGTTCCCATGCACGTCGGTCAGACGATAATCGCGTCCGCCATGCCGATACGTCAGCCGCGTGTGATCGAAGCCGAGCAGGTGCAAAATCGTCGCGTGGAAATCGTGGACGTGGACTTCGTTTTCGGCCACCTGATCGCCGAATTCATCCGATTGGCCGTAGACGATGCCGGGTTTGACGCCGCCGCCCGCCATCCACGACGAAAAGACGAAGTTGTGATGCCCCCGCCCATCCGGTTGGTCTATCCACGGCGTGCGTCCGTATTCCGTCGTCCAAACGACCAGCGTGTCATCGAGCATGCCGCGTGATTTCAGATCGCGCAGCAAACCGGCAATCGGCTGATCAATGTTGTGCGCGAGTTTTTCGTAGCCCTTCAGATTGCCGTGTCCGTCCCAATTGTTCGAAGAACCAGTGTCAATCAGTTCGATGAAGCGCACGCCTCGTTCGGCCAACCGCCGCGCGACCAGACATTGCCAGGCAAAGCCCTGCGCGCTGCCGCGCGCCAGTCCGTAGAGTTTCAATGTGGCGTCGGTTTCTTTCGACAAATCCAGCGCCTCCGGCATCTCGCGCTGCATGCCGAACGCGGTCTCGAAGGATTTGAGGCGCGCAGCCAGCACGGATTCTGTCTCGCGTGTGTGCAGATGTTGGCGATTCAATTCGTCGAGCAAACCCAGTTCGCGTTGCTGAATCTGTTCGGAAGGCGAGCGGCGCACGAGGTTTTGCACAGGCTCGGCGGCAGGAATCACGCGCGTGCCCTGATGCACAGCGGGCAGGAAATCAGCATCCCACACCTGGCTGCCTGCATAAGGCAAATAAGGCGCAAGCACGATGAAGGACGGCAGGTTTTGATTTTCCGTCCCAAGGCCGTAACTCACCCACGAACCGATGCTCGGACGTTTGAAGGTGACTGATCCGCTATGCATTGCCAGTGTCGCCTGAAAATGTTCGTTGTGATCGCATTTCATCGAACGAATCAAACACACCTCGTGCATCATCTCGCGCAGATGCGGAAACAAATCGCTGACCTCCGTGCCGCATTGCTTGTTCGGTTTGAAGTCCCACAACGGGCGCAGCAGCGGACGATTGATCGCGCCCAGACCTTTGCGCTCGGCCATCGTGACCAGCTTCGGTTTCGGATCGAAGGTGTCCACTTGCGAAACGCCGCCCGTCGAAAACAGGAAAATCACACGTTTGGCCTTGCCGGGGAAATGCGGCGGCTTGGGAGCGAGCGGATTTTCGGATTGCGGATTTGCGGCGGCAAGCAGATCACTCAAGAGGCCGGGCATCAGCAATGATCCGCTCAGCAGCGAATGAATCATTTGGCGACGAGATGGTTTTGGGTTCATAAGGTTGAATAGCAACGCGGATGACGCGGATAAAAAGGATTTGTACGGATAAGTGCGAAGTTTGTTGAGGTTCGCTATTCCTTAAGTGGTTGCTGGAAGACGCGGCGCTTAAATTCAGGCTTGCGCCCGAAATTTAGTAATAATCCGACCTCGATTTCCGTAGCTTTCAGATAATTTTGCAGTTGGCGCAGGTGTGCTTCATGAATTGTTTCCATCGCCTTCAACTCGATAATGACCTTTCCCTCTACGACCAGGTCGGCGAAATATTCGCCGACAATCTGATTGCGGTAAGCCACCTTCAGCGGCTTCTGGCATTCAACTGATAGCCCCATTTCGCGCAGTTCAAAAGCCAGCGCATTCTCATAAACTTTCTCCAGAAATCCGTAACCTAACGAGTTATAGACATTGTAAAACGCCTTGATAATCTGATCCGTCAACGCAGCATGCAGCAACTCACTTTTCGCCTGATTACTTTCCATTTCCTCTCCTCATGTCCAAGCTTGAAAAGTCTGATCCGCCCTGATCCTCACCATCCGCGTCATCCGCGTTGCTATTCCTTCAATCTACAAAGATAAACTCACTGCTGCTCATCAGCACACGCAGATAGCTCGCCAGCGCGGCGCGTGTCTGCGCTTCGTCTGGCGTGTTGATTTCAGTCAGGTCCGCGCGAACGTCGCGCAAATAGGCCAGGCCGTTGGCGAGTTCTGCTGCAGTTGGTTTGCGCCCAAACGCGAGGCGATAAGCGTATTCAATGCGTTTGGCGTCGTCGGCATAAGCCATTCCGACGCGCACGGCGAACAGATCCGCCTGTTTGTGAACGAACGGATCGTTCATCATAAACAGGGCCTGCAGCGGCGTTGTACTCGGCACGCGCTCGCCTATCGCCGCGTTGGTGTCGGCTCCGTCGAAAATCGAAAGCTGCGGATGTGCGCGGATGCGCTGCTGCATCAGGTACACGCCGCGTCCATTGTGTTCATAGGTGGCAACAAAGGGATTGTGCTGCGAATAACGCCAGTCGCGCTCCGGCGGGAACGGATGTGCGCCATTGATCGTGCGATCCAGCGCGCCACTGACCGCCAGCATTGCATCCCGGATTTCCTCGGCGTCGAGCCGTCGCCGATTGAAGCGCCAGAGCCAGGTATTGTTCGTATCAATCGCCGCATTCGCCGCGTGGTTGTCTCCGCTCAATTGATATGCGTGCGACAGCATCAAACGCCGGTGCATTTTCTTGAACGACCAGCCGTCGGCAATAAATTGCGTCGCTAGATAATCGAGCAATTCAGGATGCGTCGGCGCTAAACCGCGCACGCCGAAATCATTCGGCGTCGGCACGATGCCTTTTCCGAAATGATGCAGCCAGATGCGATTGACAATCACTCGTGCGGTCAGCGGATTGTTGGCGTCGGCAATCCAGGTGGCCAAATCCAAACGTCCGCTGCCCTGGTGAGCAGCCGGTAAACGCGCGCCGCCGAGGATTTGCAGAAAGCCGCGCGGCACAACGTCACCGAGGTTTTTCAAATCGCCTTTGCGATGCAGTCGCGCGTCGGCGCCCTGGCCTTCGGAAACAGCATAAGCGCGTTCGACGTTCGGCGGGTTCAGCAACTCGGACAGACGCAGTCTGACTTTGCTCAACTCCGCTTCGATTTCTTCGACTGTGCGCGTCGAGGCTTCGCCCGTGTACCGGTTGCGGTCGTCGTGGTCTTCCTCAATCAATTTGCCGTCGGCGATGATGCGGCCCAGTTGATCGGTCTTGACGGTTTTGCCGGCCTTTTGCGCCAGCACTTCCGCGGCGGTTTCTTTCTCGCGTTGACGCCCGCGCACGAAGCCGCGTTCGACTTGCAACGCTTCAATCTTCAAATCCAGGTCGCGCACTTCATTTTGGTACTTCTCCAATTGCTCGGCGGGCGCGCCTTGGGCCAGTGGAATCAGGCTGTGCGGATGGCGATAAATTTCGGTGCCGGGAAAAGCGTAACGCGTGCTTTTGAAAATGCCGTAGAGCGCGTAATAGTCCTTCTGCGGAATCGGGTCGAATTTGTGATCGTGGCAACGCGCACAGTTGATGCTGAGGCCGAGAAAGGCCTTGCCCAGATTGTCAATCGTGTCGTCAATCATCAGATTATCGTCCACGTCGCGCGAACCGAACCGCCGCGAATTGGCGATGTATCCTGTTGCAATAATCTTTTCGTTTTTTTCTGACGATGAGGCAGCGGGCAACAAATCGCCGGCAAGCTGTTCCCGAATGAACTGATCGTAGGGTTTGTCGCGATTGAAAGCGTCAATCACGTAGTTGCGATATTTGTATGCGGTCGGCACAGGAAAGTCCGAATTACACCCGGCGGTGTCGGCATAACGCACGAGATCGAGCCAATGCCGCCCCCATCGTTCGCCGTAGGCCGTACTCGCCAACAGCCGATCCACCACTTTCGCAAACGCCCCCGGCGCATGGTCGTTGAGGAAGTCTTCGACTTCGCGTGGCGTCGGCGGCAAGCCTGTCAAATCGAATGTCGCGCGCCGCAGCAATGTCAGTTTGTCGGCATCGGCAACGGGCGCGAGTTGTCTGGCTTCGAGTTTGGCGAGGATGAAATTGTCTATCGGCGATTTTGCCCACGCGGGATTTTTGACGGCGGGAATCGTCACGGCTTTGAGCGGCTGAAACGACCAGAACTGGCGGGCTTCATTGAAATCGTAGGGCTGCACCGTTACGACGGCTTTGCTTTCTTCGTCGCGTGGATCAGGCGCTCCCATTTTGATCCAGGTCTCGAAATCGCGGATCACGTTTTCGGGCAATTGTCCGCTCATCGGCATCTGCAATTTCGGGTCAGCGTAACGAATGGCTTTGAGAAGCAGACTCTTTTCCGGTGTACCCGGCACGACAGCCGCTTCGCCGGAAGCGCCGCCTTTCAGCATCCCGGCGCGGGTGTCGAGCCGCAATCCGCCCGCTGGATTTTTCGCCTGCGCGCCGTGACATTGATAGCAATGGTTGGCGAGCACAGGGCGAATCTTCTGCTCGAAATATTCAACGCCTTCCTTTGATAATCCGCCAGATGGAGTCTGTTGAGCATTGATGGTTGCGAGATAGGGCAGTAGGAACATTGCGCCTGCCAGCAGTGCAAGGCTGCGTTTATATCGGTTTGCTGGTGAATGCGACTTTTCCGGATGATCAGCCGTTCTGTAGAACAGGTTATTAACCTGTTCTACAGAACGGACTCGCCTGAAAACCGCTATCAGAAAATGGGCTGTTCTGATCTTCATCGAAAATGCTCCAAGTCATCCAATGTGATTATGGGTGCGGCATCGCCTTACATTTTGTGACAATCCCGCCTGCTCGGTGTAAAGGCCAAATTCTAAAACTCTCTGATTGGCTGAGAATTTACTACAGGACAATGCATGGGGCTATAAAGATCACATCAAATATTCTGAAGATAATATCATTTGAAAAGCCTGCAATGACGAAATAGCATTCGCGCGTTATGGCAAAACTGAATTGGGAAAACGCCTTTTCTCTGATTGATCCGCAGATCAATGCGGAAGGGATACACGTCTGGCCGTTCGATCCCGCGTTTCCAATGGACGTGCGTTTTTACGTGTGGGATAAACGCCATCACATCAGGATGAATCGCCACGATTATTTTGAAGTTTTCTACCTGCAAGCTGGCGAACTGATCTGCCGGATTCAGGATCGCGAATTTCAAATGCGCAGCGGCGACTTGGCCGTCATCAGCAGCACGCACTATCACACAATGCAATGGCCTGAAAAGAAGAAGAGCGCCAGCCAGGTCAAAGCGGCAACCCTCTACTTTTTGCCGGATTTGATTCGCGCATCCGACGCCACAGGCGATGCCGTCGAATATCTGGCGCCTTTCCTCATGCAGGATGCCAACTTTCCCCACCTCATCGCGGGAAAGACAGGAATTCCGGCGCAAATTTTCGATCTGATCAAACGCGCGCACGCGGAAATACCCGCTGACACGGCGCGCGCACGTCTCACCATCAAAACGTATCTGAAAATGATCCTCATCCTGCTGGTCAATCATTACGCCGATCATCAGGGAACGGTAGAAACCTTCAACCGAAAGCAGCGGGCGATCGAGCAACTGTCTCCACTCTTTGATTTTCTGGAAACGCATTACCGGGAACAGGTTTCAGTGGCTGCGGCGGCGGAGGTTCTGAATTTGAGTGAGTCGCATTTCATGCGGCTTTTCAAACAGGTTACCGGACAATCCTTTGTCAACTATCTGAATCATTTCCGGGTCGCCAAGGCAGAGCATTTACTGGCGACGACGGACTTGTCCGTTTCCGAAGTCAGCCAAGCCGTAGGCTTTTGTGACCAGAGTTATTTCGGGCTGGTATTTCGTAGCCTGATTCAAATGACTCCGTTGCAATACAAACGCCAGTGCCGCATTCGATGATTGACTGTCGAGTGTTCCATCCACACTGGAGCGGTAAACGCGAATTGCGGCGATGGAAATCTTCGCGTTGCCCGTGCTGTTGTTGTAACGGTTTGCGTTTGCTTGTGACCGGTCAGAAAGGTTACCAACTTGTTCTACCGGTCGGACTCGCCTGAAAATCGCGATGGAATCCAACGTAAAATGGGCATCGAAATGATGCCCATTTTTCGTTTTGCAGCCTTGCCGTCAGCTCAACGACAGTGACGTAAAAAGTTCAATGGGCATTGCCACCGTTCAATGTAACGATCAGGCGAAAGCCCATGACTGGTTTGGCGGGTTCTGTGCCGTGCCGTGCCGTTCCAACTCCAAGTTGAAAAGAGTAACGCCTGGTCAGCGTCACCTGTACCTGAGGCATGAAAAGTTGCTGGCGTTCCTCTCGTTTGCCCAGCACCAGATTGGTTTCCATTCCCAGCGTCAGCCTCGCTCCTGCGTTGTAAAACACGCTCGGATTGAATAATCCCTGCGCGCGAGTATGACGCCGTGCGCGAGTGAAGCGAGCGCCCGTCATGCTGAAGACACTCACAGATGGACTGAGTTGATAACCGGCCAGATAAAGCCCGTCGAAAACCTTGCTTCGATCAAGCCGGTTATAACGGCCAATCCACTGCCAGCCATGCACGAACTGCGCGCTTTCGTTTTTGAGGGTTCCCTGCAAGGCGACTTTATACGCGCCGAAATGCTGATTCTCGAATGGGACTTCAAACTCAATGGCGTATCGGTCGCGAAAAGCGTATTCGATTTCTGGCGCCCATTCGGTTTTTTGGCCTGCGCCACGTAACGGGGCCAGGAACAGCGAATTGATTTCCAGTTCGCCTTTTTGCGCGTTCAAGGGACGCACCAGATCGAACACCATCGGTTCGGGCAGTCTGAGCGGAGGTTGGATGCGTGTTATGGAATGCGCCGAGCCAGCAAGCGCATCCAATTCATCTGCAGGCGGGGGCTGCTGTGCGGCGACAGGCGTAGGGGTGGGCGTAGCGCGCGAGTCCGTTTGCGGCGTGGATGATTGAGCCTGGGACGGCGCGAAAAAGCCCGCGAAAAGGATCATGAAACAAACGAAAAAATTCTTGTCAGTCATGGTAATTCAAGAACTCCTGCCAGACGCGGCAGTCTGGTGATGGAGAGCGGCCTTTGGCAGAACGCACTTCCGGCTTGACGCCAAACGCCATCGTCACAGCGCACGGCGACAATCAGGCCAACGTTGCCTGCGGCTCGCCCGAATGACAGGTCACGCGCGCAACACTTCACCAGGCGATTGCTGACGAACGGCGCGAACGCAGGAATGCGCAGGCGTCAGCGTTCAATCGAGCGACGCGTCGTTGCGGCCGGTTGCACACAGAACCTTCGAGTAAGGGAACTTCGCTAAATAGGAATTACACGAACCGGGCAGGTGGCCCACGCGAAATGGAAGGAGAACGGTCAGTGGAGGAAATGATCGGGCAATGCGCGTTGCCAATGGCATCGCGTGCCCTGGAATTGGGAAAGGAGAACCCGGCGGTGGTTTTCTCAAACGCCAGCAGTACGTGCGACGACAAAGCAGCGACGGCGATTGCGCCACTTTTCAATTTCGTTTCCGACTGCGATGGCAACGATTGCAACAAACAGGTGCTGCGAACGAATTGCCCCTGCCCATCGCCCAGCCAGGCATTCAAGATGCCGGGCCTGCCGATTTCCTGCACAACCAGATCGTTGTCATTGTCGTTGTCAATGTCGTAGACCTTGATTTCAGCCGCAGGAAAAGAGAGCGGGGTGTGCAGCAAGGTGGAACCATTGCTGTTGCTGAGAAACACTTCCGTTCTGAAGCTGTTGCCTTCGATACGCCCGACAACGCGATCCAGAATATGGTCGTTGTCGAGGTGAGCCGAAGTCACCTGTTCGTTCCTCGACAACCATTGCAGGCTGTCGAATGCTGGTTCGTTGCTTTGAAGAGAAACCTTTGCTTCCGGTTGATTCAACTCTCCCTGCGACAGGCAGAAACACGCCAGAATGGCGAGCAGGAAAAGTTTGACAGGTTGAAGCGATTTCATAAGGTATACTTGAATTTGTCAGGTTGATTGGCTCCGGTGGCTTCACCGGATTCCGCCGCGCAATTAACGCAGCGGGATTCGATTATAAACTCCGACACTCAACCGGAAAAGAAAGTAATGCGAAAGCGCCCAAAAATATCCAACTTGACTGTGAAATGTGCGCGCTCGAAAAGGAGGGTACTAAAGAAAAATGCGAATACACGGAAAGTCGAATTTCGTTTCATATTTGTCGGGTATCTGGCTTGTGTTGTTGGTTGCCGGTTGTTTGTCATTGACTGTTTTCGCGCAAACGCCACCTCATTTATCGCTCGGCGTTCGGTCAGCCCTTGGCCCAATGCCGCCTGCCGATGATTTGTTGAAGCCGAGGATAACTCTTCCATTGATTTTGGGAGAACGTTTTAAGGATTTGTCGAAAGGGACGTTGACAGAGTCGTCGCTCTCGGCTGGAACTTCCGAAGAGATGAATGATCTGGCAGATTCCAAACCCAGGCCGCTTGTTCTGCCGAACCCGTCCGATGCGTCTTCCAATCCACAGCCTGAATCCCAGAGAGGGTTTGACTGGAATTCCGCGCTCAAACAAGCGTTCCTGTTCAATAGCTTTCTGCAAGGGTTTCGCATTGCCACTGAACCGCAGGTTCGCGCAGAACTCGGCGGGCCTTTTTTCAAGGATTATTTCCGTTCGGTCAAAAGTCTTCGCGGATGGGATGACGGCGACAATTTCCTGACCAATTACATTGGCCACCCGATGCAGGGCGCCGTTAGTGGCCGCATACAAATTCACAACGAACCCCAAGGCCGCATGCAGGAATTCGCCATGCGCAAGGAGTATTTCAAATCGCGCTTCAAGGCCATGGGATTTGCCGCCATGTTCAGTGTGAATTTTGAACTCGGCCCTCTGAGCGAAGCTTCGATTGGCAACGTCGGGATGAAACCGCGCGAGAAAAGCCGTCACCCGATGGCCTTTGAAGACCTGGTTGTGACACCGACTGTTGGCACAGCCTGGTTGGTTGCCGAAGACGCGCTGGATAGGTTTCTGGCGCGAAACCTGGAAAGCAAAATCTCCAATCGCGTGTTGAGAGCGTTGGTGCGTTCAGGGTTGAACCCAACGCGCAGCATGGCCAATCTCATGCGCTTCAAATTTCCCTGGTACAGAGACAACCGCCGGTTGTGACACTGACCGAGCGAAGATGGGGAAACTGTTTCATCATGCCCAACTTCATCACGGTGAATTTTTTGCCAGCGCGCGTTGAGGTCGAACGCAGCGATGGCGGCACGCTGGTTTTGCGCTCGCCTGAAGTATTGCAACCGTATGCCCGCTGTCTGGGCGAATATCTGGAACGATGGGCGATTGAACGCCCGCAACAGATTTATCTGGCTCAACGCGCCGGGGACGAATGGCGCACGATAAGTTATGCCGATGCGCTGCGCCGAGTTCAGGTTTTGGCGACGGCGTTGATGCAACGCGGCTTTTCGGCGCAACGGCCTGTGGCCATCCTGTCTGAAAATTCCATCGAACATGCGTTGTTGGCATTGGCGGCCATGCATATTGGCGTTCCGGTTGTTCCGGTTTCGGCTGCCTATTCGTTGATGTCGCGCGATTTCAAGAAACTGCGCGCGGTTTTTTCATTGCTCACGCCGGGGATGGTTTTGGTGGATGACGGGCAACGCTACGCTCAAGCATTGGCGGCGCTCGACGATTTCGCATTCGAATTAGTTGTCGTCAGGAATGAAATCAACGCGCCGAGAGCGACGACAAATTTTGCCGCTTTGCTTGAACGCCGGGATGAAGCAGCCGTCGCGCGCGCGTTTGCTGCGCTGACGCCGGATACGATTGCCAAGTTTCTGCTGACTTCAGGGTCTACCGGCGAACCCAAGGCGGTGATCAACACCCAGCGCATGCTTTGTTCCAGCCAACAGGCGTTGCGGCAAACCTGGCCATTTTTGCAGGAAGCTCCTCCGGTGTTGGTGGATTGGCTTCCCTGGAACCACACGGCGGGCGGCAACAATAATTTCGGAGTGGCGTTGGCCAATGGCGGATCGCTGTACATTGACGAAGGAAAACCCGCGCCGGAATTGATCGAAAAGACCGTGCGGAATCTGCGCGAAATCGCGCCGACGTTGTATTACAACGTGCCGCGCGGTTATGCAGCCTTGCTGCCTTATCTGGAAAAGGACGCGGCATTGCGCGCCAATTTTTTCTCCCGGCTCAAAGTTCTGCAATACTCCGGCGCGGCCTTGCCTGCGCATGTTGGCGAAGGGCTGGCGCGTGTCGCCGAATCTGAATTGGGCAAAGGCATTCACTTCACGTCGGGTTACGGCGCGACGGAGACGGCTCCGGGCGTCACGCTCGTGCATTTTCCAGTCGCTCGCGCCGCCGCCATAGGGCTGCCGGTTCCGGGCGTTTCGCTCAAAATGGTTCCTGTTGCGGGAAGCGACAAATACGAATTACGAGTGAAAGGCGACAATGTCACACCCGGTTACTGGAAGCGCGAGGATCTGACAGCAGCGGCTTTTGACGACGAAGGTTTTTATCGTATGGGAGACGCCGCGCGGTTTGTGAATCCTGACGATGCGGCATTGGGAATAGAGTTTGCCGGAAGAATTGCCGAAGATTTCAAACTGACGAGCGGAACCTGGGTGCATGTGGGAGCTTTGCGTCCGCGCGCGATTTCGGCCTTGTCGCCGGTCGCTCAGGACATTGTGATTGCCGGGCAGGACCGTGATGAAATCGGCTTTCTGATTTTTCCCAGCTTGGTTGGATGCCGCAGCCTGTGCCCTGATTTTCCTACGGATGCTCCGTTGCCTTTATTTCTCGCCGATCAGCGTGTGCGCGATGTGGTTCGTCAGGGAATGCGGACGTTGAAGGCGGAAGGCGGCGGCAGTTCGACGTTTGCGACGCGCGCGTTGTTGATGGAAGAACCGCCGCAAATTGACGCCGGAGAAATCACGGATAAAGGCTACATCAATCAACGCGCAGTGCTGGACAGTCGTTCACTAACAGTCGCTAGACTGTATGATTCAGCAGGGCAGGCAATCATCACACTCGATGATTGAAGCGCAAACGTTACCGTTTTCGACTTTCTTCCAGCGCTGCCAATATGGCGGCGACCACTTTGGCAGGCGACTTTCCGGTAGTCTTGATGGTCACGCCGGATTCGGCATAACGCGGTTCGCGTCGCGCCAGCAAGGCCTTCAAATCCGAAACGACGGTTGGACGTTGCGTCAATCGGGTTTCTCCGGCCTTGACCATTCGCTTCATGAATTCCTGCGGCGTTGCGTGCAGCCAAACCGTAAAGCAACGCTGTTTGATCTGGTTCCAGCTTGTGGCGTCGTCAACAATCGAACCTCCCACCGCAAAGACGCAGCCCGTGGATGTGGCGAACAATCTGGCCAATGCCTTTCGTTCCAGTTGCTGGTAATACGATTCTCCGTGCGTAGTAAAAATTTGCGCCAGCGACAAACCGGCGGTTTCCTCCACCCAAAGATCGAGTTCGATGAATTCCGTTTTCAGCCGTTTGGCCAGCAATGGACCGACGGTGGATTTGCCCGAACCGCGCAATCCGATCAGGGCGATGAACTGCCTGTCGAATTTGATTCCGTTGCGTTGTTCCAACCAATCGTGCAGGGCCTGCCAATCCTTGTCGGTGCATTGGCTGAGCAAACGCCAGGCGCGAGTGCGCACGGAACGGTCGGATTCGGCAGGCGCAATCAGGTCGGTCGCCGCGCAGCCCAATGCCTGGGCGATCTGGTCCAGCTTGGCGATGGAAACATTGGCGTCGCCGGCTTCTATCTGATTGATGAAACGTTGCGAAAGGTCGGCGCGGGCGGCCAATTCGCGCACGGTCAGTTCGCGCTCCTGACGCAGCGAGCGCACCCGGGAGCCTATTCCGGCGAGCAGCAGATGAGCAGTTTTGGTCTCTTTCATTGGTGAACGCATTATATTTCGCCATCGTGCAGCGTCAACGAATTTTCCTGCAACTGCATTATGTAGCGCTTGTTGCTGAAACGGAGTTCGCAGTATATTTCCCGCCACTGACGACCAGATTCACAAAAATTCCGACACATTCGAATACCCAGGTGGAAAAAACGGCATGAAAGTTCTGATTGCGGGGGGCGGCATCGGCGGTTTGGTTACGGCGCTTTGTTTGGAGCGCGCCGGGATTGAAGCTCGCGTTTTTGAATCCACAGAAGAAATTCGCCCTCTGGGAGTGGGCATCAACCTGCTGCCGCATTCGGTGCGTGTTCTGACGGCGTTGGGGTTGGATGAAAAACTGGCGGAAACGGGAATCGCCACGGCGGAGCTGATTTACTTCAACAAATTCGGCCAGTTGATCTGGCGTGAAGCTCGCGGTTTGGCGGCGGGTTATCAATGGCCGCAATACTCCATTCATCGCGGACTGTTGCAGATGTTGTTGCTCGAAACCGTGCGCGAGAGGCTGGGAGCGGCGGCAGTTCGCACAGGTTGCCATCTGGAATCGTTTGCCGAACATGGCAATCAGGTCGAAGCCAAGTTCATCAATCGCGCAAACGGAGAAATCGTCGCGGTCGAAACCGGCGATGCGCTTGTCGGCGCGGATGGCATTCATTCCCGCGTGCGCAAACAGTTTTATCCCAACGAACGCGAACCGAAATTTTCAGGCAAGGTATTGTGGCGTGGCGTCACTGAAAGCGAACCGTATCTGACGGGACGTTCGATGTTCATGGCCGGATACGCCAATCGCAAATTCGTCGCTTATCCGATTTGCCCGCAAACAGCCGAACGCGGACGTTCGCTGGTGAACTGGGTGGCCGATGTTTACGTTGGCGATGATTATGCTGGAACGCCGCGCGACTGGAACAGGCGGGTTGGCAAGGAGGTCGTGCTGCCAGCCTTTGCAGATTGGCATTTTGATTGGCCCGATTTCAAATTTGATGTTCCGGCGTTGATCGAAGGCGCGGCGGCGATTTACGAATTCCCCATGATTGACCGCGATCCCGTCGAACGTTGGAGTTTCGGGCGCGTCACATTGCTCGGCGATGCGGCGCATCCCATGTACCCGATTGGTTCGAACGGCGCGTCGCAGGCGATTCTGGACGCTCCAGCATTGGTCGAAGCATTGACGACTGAACCGGACGTGGTCAGCGCATTGCAACGTTACGAAGAGGCGCGATTGCAACCGACGGCGCGCATTGTGCTTTCCAATCGCCAGCAAGGGCCGGAGCAGGTCATGCAACTGGTAGAAGATCGCGCGCCCAACGGGTTCACTAACCTGCACGACGTTATTTCGCAGACGGAGTTGGAAGAGATTGCAAACCGATATAAACAAATTGCGGGTTTCAGCCGGGAAGAACTGAATGCCAGATAAACAAATTGAAAATCGGAGACTGTCGTATTGACCATATCCAGCAGATTTCGGAAATGCCAATCGTTCGCGCGACTGACCTTGCTGGTCGGCCTGCTCGGCGTGGTTTGCCTGGTTGGACTGTTCGATGACGCAGCAGGGCTTCAGTCTGAACCTTTGCGCTGGATCGAAGCGGGCGCGGAAGGCGCGTTGCCTGCCGAAATGTATTTCAGCAATCAACACGGCAAGCTGGGCGTTTTGAATACAAGCGGCCCGATCCAGATGAAGGGTCATGGTTTCTTTGAGCAGCAGGGACTCAATCCGCGCGGTTGCGTGACCTGTCATCAACCCGCCAACGCAATGAGCGTTTCGGTCGAAGCCATACGCGAACGCTGGCGCGTGACCAAAGGCGAAGACCCGATCTTTGCCCCGGTGGATGGGTCGAATAATCCAAAGTTGCCGCAAGCGCTGGAAAGTTCGCATTCATTGCTGCTCAATCGCGGACTCTTTCGCGTAGGGTTGCCGTGGCCGCCAGCCGGGAAAAACATCACGCCGGAATTCACCATAGAAGTCGTGCGCGATCCCACGGGCGTCAATCTTGACGATACCTATGGTTTGAAAGGCGCGAATCCTACGGTTTCAGTCTTTCGGCGTCCGCGTCCATCGGCGAATTTGAAATACGTTTTGTCGCCTGACGATGTGTTCAACATCAAAACCGGCACGCTGATGGCGATTGATCCTGAAACGGGCAAACCGGCCAGCATGAACATGATGGCTGACGCGCGCCATCTGACCTTGCGCCAGCAAGCCAATGGCGCTTACCGCGATCACCAGGAAGGCCGGCAAGGTTCGCTGCGACGCGAAGCTTTGGAACAAATCATCGCCTTTGAACAGCAGATATATATGGCGCAAAGCCATGATCGTTGGGGCGGCAGTCTGGTTGAACCGGGAGGCCCATTGGGATTGGGGCCGCGCGCGATGGCTGATGGAAAAGTTCATGTGCTGGCCAACAACAATCGCGATCCGGTCTTTCGTTTGTTCGATGCCTGGAAGAATCCTGCCGCTATGGCGAAAGAACTGACTGAAGCTCAGCGTGAATTTCGCGCTTCGGTGGCGCGCGGCAATGACGTGTTCATGTTCCGCCAATTCTGGATTCGTGACGCGGCGCACATCAATTCCGTGGGGCTTGGCAACCCGATCAAACGTTCTTGCGCTACGTGCCACAACACGCAAATGACCGGACAGGACCTGGCGCCGGGTTGGGTGGATGTCGGCACGGTGAATTATCCCACGTGGACTGAACCACCTGTGTTCAGCGACAAAGCCGAACTGCCGGTGTTCAAACTCACTTGTGACAAAAACGCGCCGCCGCATCCTTATCTTGGCCGCGTGATTTATACGAATGATCCCGGACGCGCCTTGATTACAGGCAAATGCGCAGACATTGGTTCCATCGTCATGGGCCAGCTTCGCGGATTGGCGGCTCGCGCGCCGTACTTTTCAAACGGCTCGGCAAAGAACCTGCGCGAACTGGTGGATTTTTATGATCGCCGTTTTGACATGAAATTGAGCGAGCAGGAGAAAGTGGATTTGATCAATTTCCTGAGCGTCTTGTAGGAGAGTTTCATGCGGAAAGCCTTGCTTGTTTTAACCGTAGTTGCCGGCCAGCTTTTTTATGGAGGGACGATTGCGCAACGCGCTGAAAGGCCGCCAGCGAATCGGCGAAATTTCGTCGCCTGTCCGATTGTGCGCGACACCAAAACATTGCCTTGCTGGCTGGCCGAATACGAAGGCGAACTGTATTTCCTGGGATTGCAGGGCAGCGTCGCGTCTGAGTTTTATCCGCCGCAGTTGAATCACGAAGTTCTGGTTGAAGGAACCGTGACGAATGAACCGCGCGTGTGCGGAGGCATTCCGCTCAGACCATTGCGAGTTTCGGCTCTGCCGGAACTCAATCGCGCCTGCAACACTTTGCTGCCCTCCGAAGAGGGAATGGATGCGCCTGCCGAACCTGCGCGCCGCTTCAACGAAGACCTGCGAAAACCGGGAACTGATTTTTCGCAGCGGGAATTCACCGTTCCGTTCGATTTCGACAGCGACTATCTGACCTTTCACACAACGCGCATCGTCAGTGAAGCCGCGCGCGTGGCCCAAACCATCAAGGCTGCAAAGATCGAAGTGCAGGGTTATCGCGCGACGACGTGGTTGTCGAACGGCAGGAAGTTAATCGAAACGGAAACCATCGCTGCCAAACGCGCCGAAAAAGTCGGCGAGATTTTAGTTGGACTCGGTTTGTCTGCGGCGGCGGTGAATGTCAGCGCGAAAACCGAGCCTGAACCTTGCGACGGCGTTACTGATCCCGACAAACGTCGCGTGACAATCAAATTTCTTTTATGAGCTTGGGCGAGAGGACAGTTAAAGAAACAGGAAATTCCCCGTCATGAATCAAACTCTCACTGAACCAATCGCGCCGAAAACACAATCAATGCGTTACGCCTGGTATGTGGCCGTTGTGCTGATGTTGTGCAATACGCTGTCGTTCATTGATCGGCAAATTCTGGGGTTGCTGGTTGATCCCATCAAGCAGGATTTGGGCATCAACGACACGCAAATCGGCGCGTTACAAGGCGTGGCCTTCGGCATCTTTTACACTTTGTTCGGATTGCCGATGGGGCGGATTGTGGATCGCGGCAATAGGCGTTCGCTGGTGGCGGCGGGGATTTTTTGCTGGAGTTTGATGACGGCTTTGTGCGCTGGGGCGCGCGGATTCTGGACTTTGGCTGCTGCGCGTATGGGTGTCGGCGTCGGCGAAGCGACTCTTTCGCCAGCGGCGTTTTCGTTGTTGTCCGATTATTTCCCAAGGGAGCGGCTGGCCACGGCGCTCAGCATTTTTTCGATGGGCATTTTCTTCGGCCCCGGACTGGCGTTGATTATCGGCGGACTGGTGATCGGCGCCGTCGGTTCGTGGCGATTGACCTTTTTGATTGTCGGATTGCCCGGTCTGCTGGCGTCGTTGCTGGTTTTTACGATCAAGGAGCCGGAGCGGAAACATCTGCTGGGCGGCAAAGCGAGCAATCTCAGTCTGGCGGAAGTTTTTGAACAGGTCAGGTTGCGCTGGCAATCGGTGGTCGGCATTTGTCTGGCGTTCGCGTTTCAGGCGATGTGCAATTACGCGCAACAGGCGTGGCTGGTGTCGTATTTCATTCGCGTGCATGGTTGGCCACGCCCGAAGGCGGGAATGACGCTCGGATTGATGACCGTCGTCACAGGCTTGCTGGGCGCGTATTTCGGCGGTCTGCTTTGCGACCGTTGGCAACGTCATGGCAAAACCGATGCCCCGTTGCGCGTGGGCGTTGTGGCCACCGCTTGCGCAGCCATCTTTTTCAGCGTGGCTCTGGCGGCGACCAATTTGAATCTGCAACTGGCGTTGCTGCTTCCGTCCTTTTTCTTTCTGGCAATGCCGATTGGCAGCACTTACGCATCGCTGCAATTGATTCTGCCAAATCAGGTGCGCGGGCAGATTGGCGCTTTGCAGGTCTTCACGCTCAATCTGATCGGATTGATGTTGGGGCCGCTGTTGCCGGGCTTGCTGAACGATTATGTCTTTCGCAATCCGCAAATGATCGGCTGGTCGCTGATTCTGACCGTAGCGCCGGCGTCGCTGTTGTCAGCCGTGCTGTTTTATGCGACGTGGAAACCTTATCGCGCTCATTACGCTCAGATGCACGGCAACCTGTGATGAAAGGAAACCGAATATGAACATCAATGATCTGGTGGCGATTGACGTACACGTTCATCTGGAAACCGAAATCGAAGACAACGAAGCCAACGCCGCCGCGCAAAAATACTTCGGCAAATCCGGCGTGGGGCGCAATCGTCATGAACTGGCGGCTTATTACCGCGAACGCAAAATCGGTTGTGTCGTCTTCACTGTGGATGAACGGCTGACCGGGCGTCCGCCGATTCCGAACGACGAAATCGCCGCCTTTGCCGCTGAAAATGCCGACATCATGTTCGCCTTTGCCAGCGTTGACCCTACGCGAGGCAAAGAGGCTGTTGACGAAGCGAAACGTCTGATTGCCGCAGGCGGCATTCGCGGGTTCAAACTGCATCCGCCATTGCAGCAATTTCACGCCAATGAACCGAAGGTGTATCCGTTTTACGAAGTTCTCAACGAAGCGAAATTGCCGGTCATCTTTCACACCGGCCACAGCGGCATCGGCACTGGAATGCCCGGCGGTGGCGGCGTGCGGTTGAAATACGGCAACCCGATGGACATTGACGATGTCGCCGTGGATTTCCCCGATATGCCGATCATCATGGCTCATCCGTCTTTTCCCTGGCAGGACGAAGCCATTTCCATCTGTCTGCACAAACCGCAGGTTTACATTGATCTGTCGGGATGGTCGCCGAAGTATTTTTCGCCGACGCTGGTGCAATACGCCAACACCTTGCTCAAACACAAAGTGCTGTTCGGGTCGGATTATCCGCTGATTGCGCCGGATCGCTGGTTGGCCGATTTCGAGAAAATCGCCGTCAAAGACGAAGTGCGTCCGTTGATCCTGAAAGAAAACGCGATGCGATTGTTTGGGCTGAATCAATAAAGGAGCGATGAACCGATGAAAACGCGAATGACAAATCTTGTTTTTGTTCTTGGCTTGTTGATGTTGAGCGCCGCCGCTGTATTTGCCGATGGCGCGAAATGTGCGGCGCTGGCTTCTGCTTCGTTCGGCGCGGAAGTCAGAATTGATTCGGCGACGCTGGTTGCTGCAACGCAACAAGCTCCTGAACATTGCGATGTGCGCGGCGTCATCGCTCCCGAAGCCAGATTCGCCGTCAAATTGCCGGCCAACTGGAACAACCGGTTTTATATGGTTGGCGGCGGCGGGTACGCCGGACAAATCAGCCATGGCCCTATGAACATTGGCTTGCAGAAAGGTTACGCGACGGCTTCGACCGACACCGGCCACGACGCCGCCAAAGAACCGCTGGCGACTTTTGCCAATCCCGTCCCGAACAATCCGCACGCAGACCGCAAAGTTCTGGATTACGCTTATCTGGCGGTTCACAACACCGCAGTTTTGGCCAAACAAATCGTCAAATCGTATTACGGCAGCGATCCGAAATACTCTTACTGGGTTGGTTGTTCCACCGGCGGGCGACAGGGTTTGATGGAAGCGCAACGTTACCCGGAAGATTTCGATGGGTACGTCATCGGCGCGCCAGTGCTGAAAATTTCGCACGAACAGATGCGCGGCATCTGGAACGCGCAAGCTGTTACAGCCGAGCCGGGCAGACTGGCCGTCGAAAAACTGCCGTTGCTGGCCGCTGCGGTGTACAAAAAATGCGACGGAGCGGATGGCGTTCAAGACAATTTGATCGCCGATCCGCGCCGATGCAATTTCGATCCGGCGGTGGATTTGCCGAAATGCGCGGGTGATGTTGACGGCAAGGATTGTTTTACGGCTGGACAGATTGCGGGATTGAAAAAGGTCTACGGCGGAGTGCGAACGTCGAAAGGCAAATTGCTTTATCCCGGACAGCCGCTCGGAGCGGAAATCGCTCCGCCAAACGGGCGCAGCGCCTGGATAGGCAGCATAGGCGCAGAGCCGGGCGCGGGCTTGGCGTTCGGCGAAACCTTCATGCGATATATGACGCGGCCTCCGTTGGGAGCGGATTGGAGTTACAAATCGTTCAACTTCGACACCGACCCGGCGAAGCTTGCGGCTATTTCCAAAATGATTGACGCGACAAATCCTGATCTGACGCGGTTGAAAAAACGCGGCGGCAAAATCATTCAATATCACGGCTGGGCTGATGCGCTGGTCAATCCGCAAGCTTCGGTGGATTACTACGAATCGGTTTTGAAAAAGATGGGCAGGCGGCAGACACAGGAGTTTTACAAGCTATACATGCTGCCCGGCGTATTTCATTGCGCAGGCGGCGTCGGTTGCGACCGCGCAGATTGGTTCACGCCGCTGGTCGAGTGGGTGGAAAAAGGCGTTGCGCCCGCTGCGATTGCCGGAGCGCGCGTTCAACAGGGAACGACCGTCATGACTCGCCCGCATTGCCCTTATCCGCAAACCGCCAAATACAAAGGCAGCGGCGACATCGCCAAAGCAGAGAACTTCGTTTGCCAGTAAAAGCAGGCAACAGCATGAACAAACGACGCAGCATTGAAATTCCAGGCTTGCAGCACGAAAACCCGATTCCAGTGGCTTCACAGATTGGCCCGTTTCTGGTGACGAGCGGCGTGTTCGGCAAAGACCCGGCGACGGGGACGATTCCGCCCGACATCGAAACACAATGCGCGCTGATGTTTTCCAACCTGCGGCTGATTCTGGCGGCAGCGGACGGTTCGCCCGAAGACATAATCAAAATGATCGTCTGGGTAAAAGACAAATCGCTGCGCCCGCACGTCAACAAAGAATGGTTGGCGATGTTTCCCGATGAGCATTCGCGTCCGGCGCGGCACAGTCTGGTCAATGCGGATTTGCCCGGCGCGGCGCTGGTGCAATGCGAAATCATGGCTGTCATCAACAAGGATTGAAAATGGAACTCACGCCAACGATTCCGAAACTCGAATTGCTTTGTCACGTAGCGGTCAAGGTCGCTGCGCCGCAATTGATCGGCAAAACGCTGACAGGCGAACGCCGCGTCATTCCGATTACAGGCGGGCGCTTTGAAGGCCAGCGACTGCGCGGAGAAATCGTTCCCGGAGGCGCGGATTGGCAGATTGTCACTGGCGACGGCGTGGCCTTGTTGGAAGCGCGATATACCTTGAAGACCGATGACGGCGCGTTGATTTACACGCGCAATGTAGGCGTGCGCCACGGTCCGCCCGAAGTGTTGGCAGCCATCGCGCGCGGCGAACAGGTTGATCCGTCGAAGTATTACTTTCGCGCCACGCCGAGTTTTGAAACGGGCAATGCCAAATACGACTGGCTCAATCGCATTGTTTGCGTCTGTTCCGGCGTGCGCGCCAAAGAAGAAGTCTTGTTGGATTTTTACGAAGTGAAATAAGGAGGCTCGATCCGTGTCCAATGATTTTCGCACCGATGTTGTCGGCAGTTTGCTGCGCCCAGCGTATTTGAAAGAAGCCCGCGCCGATTACGAAGCAGGCAAACTTTCCGATCAGGCGTTCAAACAAATCGAAGACCGAGCCGTTGACGAAGCCATCGCCGCGCAAGAACGCGCCGGTCTTGCAGTCATCACCGACGGCGAAATGCGGCGTTACGCTTTTTACGGCCATTTGATTGACGCTGTAGAAGGCTTCGACAAATACGGCGGCTGGGCGATTCCGTTCCGCGACGAAAGCGGCGAAGAACTGGTGCTGCAACGGCCTGTTGTTGTCTCAAAGCTCCGACGCAAACGGCATCTGTGCGCCGAAGAATTCACTTATGTCCGCGCCAAAGCCAGCGTACCGGCCAAAGTCACGCTGGTCAGCGCACAACAGGCCGCCGCGTATTACGACGCCGAAAAATCCAAAGGCGCTTATTCGACGGTGGATGCTTACCTGGCCGATCTGGTGGACATTTTGCGCGGCGAAGTGGCCGAACTGATTCGTCTTGGTTGCAGCTACATTCAGATTGATTCGCCGCAATACACCGCGCTGCTCGATCCGAAATTGCGCGAAGGTTATCGCCAGCGCGGCAACGACCCGGATCGGTTGCTCGATCTGGCCATCGAAATGGACAACGCGATTGTTGGCGATCACTTGGGCATCACGTTTGGGCTGCATCTGTGTCGCGGCAACAATCAGAGCAAGTTTTATGCTGAAGGCGATTACGGCCCGATCACCAAAGTTTTCAGCAAAACGAAATTCAATCGCTTTCTGCTGGAATTCGACGACGCGCGTTCGGGCGGGTTTGAGCCGCTGACGGAAGTTCCAGACGACCGCACAATCGTGTTGGGACTGATTAGCTCCAAACACGCCGCGCTCGAAAGCAGCGCCGAACTGAAACAGCGAATCGCTGAGGCGACCAATTACGTTCCGCTGGAACGATTGGCGCTCAGCCCGCAATGCGGATTCGCTTCAACGCTGGAAGGCAATCTGCTGACAGAAGCCGACCAGGAAGCGAAACTGCGGTTGTCAGTTGAAGTCGCGCGCGAAGTGTGGGGCTGAACCAGGGGAGCATAGTGATGCGAACGCAAGTCGGAATTGTCGGCGCAGGCCCAGCCGGATTGTTGCTGGCGCATTTGCTGCGGCGGCAGGGCGTCGAATCAATAATCATCGAAACCCGCAGCCGTGAGTATGTTGAAAGCCGCATTCGCGCCGGAGTGTTGGAACAGGGAACGGTGGACATACTGAACGAATCTGGCATTGGCGAACGATTGCGGCAGCAAGGCCTGGTTCACCATGGCATAGAACTCAGCTTCAACGGGCGACGACATCGCATAAATTTTCAAGAGCTGACCGGCGGACGCGCGATCACTGTTTACGGGCAAACCGAAGTGGTGAAGGATTTGATTCGCGCGCGTCTTGATGCCGCAGCGCCGCTGTATTTTGAAGTCGAGGACGTGAGCATTCACGAATTTCAGACAAACGCGCCTGAAATTCGTTTTCGCTGGCAAGGCGAAATGCGGCGAATCGAATGCGACTTCATTGCGGGTTGCGATGGATTCCACGGCGTTTGTCGTCCGGCCATTCCGGCGAATCATCTGCAAATTTTCGAGCGCGCGTATCCGTTCGGTTGCTCGGCATTTTGGCGCAATCCAAACCGCCGTCTTCGGAATTGATTTATTGCCATCACGAACGCGGCTTTGCGCTGTTCAGCATGCGCGCGCCGGAAATCACTCGGCTGTATTTGCAATGCGCGCCGGACGACGATCTGGCCAATTGGCCTGACGACCGCATCTGGCAGGAATTGGCATTGCGGCTGGACGCTGGCGATTTGATGTTGAAGCAAGGCGCGATCCTGCAAAAAGGCATTACGCCTATGCGCAGCTTTGTGGCCGAACCCATGCAATGCGGCAGGTTGTTTTTGGCGGGCGACGCGGCGCACATCGTTCCGCCGACCGGCGCAAAAGGTTTGAATCTGGCGGCGGCGGATGTTCGCATTTTGTCGCTGGCGCTGGCGGAATTTTATCAAACAGGGAAGACGAAACGGCTCGATCTATACTCTGTCGTTTGTCTGAAACGGGTTTGGCGCGCAGAGCATTTTTCGTGGTGGATGACGCAACTTCTGCATCGGTTTCCTGACGCGACGCCGTTTCATCAACGGTTGCAGCTCGCCGAATTGGAATACGTCACACATTCGCGCGCGGCGGCGATGGCGTTGGCGGAAAATTATGTAGGGCTGCCTTTTGACGAATGACGCGAAGAACTACTGATCTGCGGAGGTTGTTTCCGCAATCGCCTGCACCACTGCACGGTAATCGTTGGGAGCTTTGCCGCCGAATTGCGGCAGCAGGTTCAAACTCGCTCCCCAATCCTGCCGTTTGACTATGGCTTCGGTCATGACCGGTTCGACGCCTATGGCGCGCAACGTGGCGGCGACTTCTTCCAATTCGCGGGCGCGGCGTTCGCCGTGTTCTATGACTCGGCCAACCATGTAACTCGCCAACTTTTTCCAGTTCATTCCCGGCATGGTTTCTTCCAAAGTGGCAAAGACGCGCTCGTCCGCACCGTAAGGAACAGCGCCCAACACGCATTCCAGCAGCAAGGCTTCCAGGCCTTTGACGATGATGCTGCGGCACATCTTGGTTGCAGAAGCCGCTCCGATTTGTTCGGAGATGATTTCCAGATTCATCCCGTATGGCGCAAGCGCGTCAACCAGACTTTGCGCATGCGTTCCTCCCAGAAAAATCGGCACGCGATGCAGATGTGGCGGCACGGGCGACATGATCGCCGCTTCGACAAAACGCGCGCCGCGCGATTCGATCAATTGTCCGATGGCGCGTTTCAGATCAGGCGAAACCGAATTGAGATCGGCGTAAAGATGTTTGGTGGTCAGATGCTGCGCGTTCTGTTCGGCGGCTTCGCGCGCGGAACCAGCCGTCACTGTGGACAGCAACACATTGCATTCGGCGGCAAGCTCGGCGTTCGATTCGCACAAACGAACGTCGGTTTCGACGGCGCGTTGTCGAATCTTTTCGCCGCGACCGGGCGTGCGCGCGTTAATGTCGAAAGCGCAAACGCGCGCCAGTCCAGCCTCGCGCAAACCTTTGGCCAGGTGATAGCCGGCTTCGCCAAAGCCTATGAATCCGAGAGCCAGTTTTGCGTTCATCTCACGTCGTTGGAAACGGCCTTGTTTGCAACAGGCAGCGATTTACTTGAACAGCTTTGGCGCAAAGTCAGTCAGGTAATTGCGCCAGTTGATCCAGGTATGGCCGCCCGCTGTTTCTTCGTAAATCGGATTGAAGCCATGTTTTTTCAGCAGGTCGAGCGTACCTTTGGTCATTCCCAGCAGAAAGTCGTCTTTGCCAGTGGCGAACCAGAGCAGCTTCAAACCTTTTTTCAGATTCGGATCGTCGAGTTTGGCCTGATGTTGTTTGATCCAGGCTTCGCCCGCCGGAGAGATCGCCGGAACGGCACTGGCTGCGGGACGCGGAGCGCCGGGTTGCGGCGCGCGCATAAAGGCGCTGAGCAAACCGGAACTGTAAACGCCGACGTAGGCGAATTTTTCCAGATGCGGCAGCGCAATGTTCAACGTGTGGTTGCCGCCCATCGAAAGCCCGGCAATCGCGCGATTGTTGCGATCTGTCAGCACACGATAGTTCTTTTCGACATAGGGCATGATGTCCGTAACGAAATCCCGCACAAAATCATCGGGCGGCGGCGCGCCCCCACTACCGCTGCTGTTTGCTGGCGGTGGCGTGAAGCGCATGTTCTGGCTGGTGTGTCCGGCGGGCATGACAATCACCATCGGTTTGGCTTTGCCGGCGGCGATCAGGTTGTCCACGATGAAGCCCGCGCGACCCACCGAAGACCACGAATCGTCGCAATCGCCCGCGCCGTGCAGCAGGTAAAAAACAGGGAATTTGCCTTTGCCCAATTCATAACCGGGCGGCGTGTAAACGTGCATGCGGCGGAATTTGCCAAGCGCGGTTGAATAATAAGTGACTGCGCTGACGGCTCCGCGCGGAACATTTTTCGTGTCCTGAAATTCCGAGCCGGCAACGTGAACCATGCTCCAGACGTTGTTGTTGGATTCGCTGACCGAAGGATTGCGCGGATCAATCACCGATACGCCGCTCAGATTGAAATTGTAGCGATAGGTTCCGGGATCAATCGGGCCAATGGTGATTTCCCAAACGCCCTTGTCGTCTTTGGTCATGTCCTTGCCCGGCCCCATGCCTGGAATGTCGCCGCCCGACAGACGAACGCTTTCCGCTTTTGGCGCGAGCAAGCGGAACGTGATTTTGCGATCCGCATGCACTTCCGGCGAAGTGATTTGCGGCGGCGCATTCGGCGCTTGCGCCATCGCGGTAACCGACAACGCCGCAAAAACAAGTGCGGCAAAAAAAGCTGTGAACAGGTTTTTGTGTTTCATAAATTCCTCTCTGATTGGTGAAGGTACGGTAAATCAGTGCAGATAACCGCCGCCGTCGCACAGGATCATTTGTCCTGTGATCAGTTCGGCGTCGTCGCTGGCCAGAAAGGCGATCAGTCCGGCCAGATGTTCCGGACGTCCGCGTTTTTTGATGGCTTGATTTTGCATCACGCGGTTGAATGCCTCTTCGGTTGAATGCGCCATTGTACCTTCGGTGGCGATCATGCCGGGCGCGACGGCGTTGACGCAGATGTTGTCGTCGCCCATTTCCTTGGCCATCACGCGCGTCATTCCCATGACTGCGCCTTTGGCGGCGACGTAAGCCATCTGCCCCGGATTGGCCAAGAAGTACGTCCGCGAAGCGACGTTGATCAACCGCCCGTGCTCGCTCTTTTTCAGCAGCGGATAAATCGCTTTCGACACCAGAAAGTAGCCAATGTAATTGACCTGCACAAAACGATTGACTTCGTCGTAGCTCAATTCGTGCCAGGGCGTTTTGCCGGACAGAATGCCCGCGTTGTTGACCAGAATGTCTACGTGATCGTGCCGTGCAGCAATGGCGGCAACGGCTTTGGCAATTTGTTCTTCGCTTGTCACATCGCAGATTTCGGCATTGGCTTGCCCGCCAGCAGCGCGAATTTCGGCGACGGTTTCCGCAGCGTCTTTGATGTCGAGGATTTCCACCGTCGCGCCTTCGGCAGCCAGACGCACGGCAATGGCTTTTCCGATTCCCGCAGCCGCGCCTGAAACAACGGCGATTCGATCTTTCAATCGGCTCATTCTTTTTTCTCCTGGTTAAGTCTGATTTCTCAAGCTGGGCAAGCCCACGCCCGCCGCGTCAAAACCGCCATCCACGGCCAGAATCTGTCCATTGATGAAGCTGGCCGCATCGCTGCACAAAAAAGCGACGGCTTCAGCGATTTCGCGCGCTGTTCCATAACGCCCGAGCGGAATGGCGTCGCGGTAACTGGTGCGAATGTCCGCCGAATGAACTTGCGCAGCCATAGCCGTTTCGACCGGGCCGGGCGCGATGCAATTGACGCGAATTCCCAGATTGCCGTATTCGACGGCCTGCTGTTTGGTCAGATGCATCAGCGCGGCTTTGCTGGTTCCATACGCGATGCGCAATGTGCTGGCGCGCACGCCGGAAATCGAAGCGATGTTGACGACGCTGCCGCCAGCGGCGGTTTCGATCATGACGGGCGCGCAGGCTTGCGTGCAGAGAAACGGACCGTTCAGGTTCGTGGCCATCACCCACGACCAGTCTTCAAACGTGACTTCCTGCGCCGGTTTGAAAACGGCGACGCCGGCGTTGTTGACCAGCGCATCAATCCGTCCAAACTGGTCAACGACGCGGGCAATCGAAACCTGAACTTGCAGCGGATCAGAAACATCGCACAAAACGGCCAGGGCTTCCGGTTTTTCGCACAAGGCTTCCGCTGTTTGCGCCAGCGTCGTTTCGTCTCTGTCCAACAATGCAACGCGATAACCCGTTTCCAGAAACTTTTCCGCAATGGCCAGCCCTATGCCGCGCGCGGCTCCGGTGACGACGGCGACTTTGTTCATCGCTCCTCCGCCAGTTCTCGTTGCAATCGTTTCATTTCGCCGTGAACGGCGTGCAACGTCATCAGCGCGTGCAGCGGATGCGCTCCGGCGGCGACTATGCGTCCGGCGTTGTCGCTGACTTTTGTGCTGTTGCCGACTTCGGCCAATGCGCGCGCGGCGTCAAAATGTTCTGTGGGAAGCTGGTATTCCGCCGCCACGCCTTCCAGATCGGTCAGCAAACGGCGGCGCAGCGTCGAATCCAGACGCATATCGAACAGCAGTTTGTTCAGGTGATAAGCTTCGGCGGGCGGATGCGCGTAAAACCTGAAGCCGCCTTCGTTTTTGAAGACATAGGCGGGTGGTGCGGCTTCGAGCGGCGCGGGGCGTTCGCGTTGCGGCAAAAAGCGTATCATCGCGTGGCCGTGATGCCAGGTCGGCGTGTATTGCACCAACTCGCCGGGCACATCGCCGATTGCGCCCAGCAATACTGCCCACGGCAACAATTCGGTGTTGCCGACTTCGTCCAGTTGTTCGGAAGTCAGGTTCAGCAGGCTTTCGCCCCTGCTGTGTTCAAGCTCCGAAATCATCCATTTGTCGAAATCGAATTCGGGATGCGGATATTTCCAGGTGCCGGGGTAATGCGACATGCCGCCGCTGGCGATGATGGCGACTCGTTCATTGCGCGAAGCGACAATTTCGGCAATCGCTCGTCCGAAAGCTGCGCAGCGTTTCGGCGTAGGCAGCGGAGGCATATAAACATTGACGTGAATCGGCACGACCGGAATAGCCCTGCCGCCGATGACGAATTCAAACGGCACGGCGAAGGTGTGGCCGAGCGTTGCGTCTTCGGAATAAGCCAGATCGAATCCGGCGTTGACCAATTCGTGCAGCAAGGCTTCGGCGTAATCCCTATGAATCGGCAAATCATATTTGCGCCCGGCGAATTCGGCATTGGCGCGATTGCCCGCCACAATCGCAAAGGTCGGCACGCAGTTGATGGCGAAGGTTTCCAGATGGTCGCTGCCCAGAAACAAAATGACATCCGGCTTGGTTTCGTCCAGCAGCTTGCCCAGTTCGCGCATTCCGGCAATCGAAGCGTCGAGCTGCGCGTGATCTTCGTCCGGCGGATAAGTGAACAATTGCGGCGCGTGACACGTGGACATTGCCGCTACGATGTTTCCCATAACAAAAAACCTCCAAATCAAGCCAGAAAACTTTGAAACAGGATTGACATGATTTTTTTGCAGGATGAGCAGGATTCAAAACTGACAAAAGCCTTTTGGGAATTGATGATCTCGTAAATCCTGCCGCAAATCTTCTTCCTGTCAAAAAAGGATGTCTGGACGTTTCTTGTTCTGATTTCATTACAGTTTGAAAAGCCCGAACAACAAACAGGCGCAGGTCATCACAACCGACGCGCCAAATAAAAACGGAGCGGTAAATTTCTGGTGCTCGCCCAAATCAAGTTCCGCCAAGCCAATCAGCAAAAACGTTGACGGCGTTAGAGGGCTGACCGGAAAGCCTGTGGTCATTTGTCCGAGCAGTGCCGCCTGCGCAATTTGCACAGGCGCGACTCCCAACAGCTTTGAAGCTTCGGCAACGACGGGTAACACGCCGAAGTAAAACGAATCCGGGTCGAACAAGAAACTCAACGGCATGGAAATCATTCCCAACGCGAATGGAATGTGTTCGGCTTGCCCGGCGGGAATGTGCGCGACAGCGGTTTGCGCCATTGCGGTCAACATGCCGGATTCTTTCATGATTCCAGTGAATGCGCCTGCCGCCAGCAATACGCTGGCCATCATCAACGCGGCTTTGGCATGCGCATCCACCCGTTCGCGTTGCATTTTCAGGTCGCGGTAATTCAGCGTCAGCGCCAGCACCGTACCCAGCATGAACACGACTGCCGGTTCTGCTTTGCCGCTGACCATCGCAGCCATCAATACAACCGTCAGCAACACGTTTGGCCAGAAATTGTGCGGGCGTCGCAGCGCCACTTCCGCTTCGGACAAGGTTCGTCTGACTTGCCCTGACTGTTCAAGACCTTTCTGAACTGCTCCGACCAGCTTCAATCGTTTTTCCTCGCGTTTGCCCAGCCACCAGGCCGAGGCGAAGACAAACGCCAGACCGACCAGTTGCACCTTGATAAGCGGATTGAAAATTTCGGTGACCGGCATTTTCAACGCTGCAGCCGCGCGCAACGTCGGCCCACTCCACGGCAGCATATTGTTGACGCCCGCCGCCATCGCCACCGCGCAAGCCAACACGCGCCTGTCCATTTGCAAACGGTCATACAGCGGCAACAACGCTGGAACCGTGACCAAAAACGTCACCGCGCCCGAACCGTCCAGATGAACGATTGCCGCGAGCAATGCCGTTCCCAGCACCACTCGCGCCGGACGATTGCCCACCGCGCGCAAAATGCGGTCAATGATCGGATCGAGCATTCCGGCATCGGACATCACGCCGAAATACAAAATGGCGAAAATGAACATCGCCGCAACGGGCGCAATGCCTTGAATACCTTTGATGATGAAGCCGCCGGTTTTCAGCCCGAAGCCGCCAATCAGCGCGGCGATAATCGGAATCGCAATCAACGCCACCAGGGGCGAAAGCTTTTTGCTGAGAATGGCCGCCGCCAGCGCGATGATGGTCAGCAAGCCCAACAACGCAATCATTCCGCGACTCCTTCGGCGTCGAATCGCGTGGATGGTTCCGCCGGGACTTCGATTTTCAAACTCAGCAACAAAAACGAAAGCGTTTTGCCGTGAGTGTCCAGATTGAGCGAATCGTTGACGCCGCCGTCCAAAACATTTTCCAGCACGAAATTCATCGCGCCCAATTTCGGCAACACGTATCGGCGCACTGCCGTTGGTTGGCGATGGCGAAACAGTTCGTAAACAGCTTCTTCTGTGACCTGTTCCACCAGCAAAGGAAACCATTCCGCTTGGTAAGCGATCACGCTGATGTTTGCCGTGCCGCCTTTGTCGCCCGTGCGGCTGTGGGCGAGACGATGCAATTCAACTTGTCGCGTTGCGTATGTCATCAATCGAGAAAAGTAACTGTCGCAGAAACGAGTTCGCGCGGAATGAAGCACGAAACAGAATTGAGTCGTTGCGTAATCGTCGTGCGAACGCCGCCGCCGCCAGCCGGGCCGCAGGTGTAAAGAGCCGTGACTTCGCGCGTCAGTCGTTCGATGGCGGCGCGGTCGTCGTGAACTCCCGCCACGCGCAACCGCACATCGCGGGCGTCGGTTGGCAGAAAGTCCGCCATGGCGTAGCCGCCGTCGTCGGCAAAGACGCTCAACGAACCGATCAAATCAAACCGCAGTTTCAATTCATCGCCGATTCGTCGTCGAATGATTTCCGCCGCCAATCTCGCGCGCGCTTCGGCGTTTGGTCCGGCATAAGAAATTTCCGCTTCGCCCAGCCAGCCGCCCGCAAAACAAACCGTCGTTTTCAATGTGTCAGGCCGTTTGTGCCCGCGTATGCCGGTGACAGCGACACGATTTTCGCCAACGACTTCGACCTCGGCATCGGAAATGTCTGCAACAACGTCCGGCGTCATATACGCTGACGGATCATGCAATTCATAAAGCAGTTGTTCTTTGACTGTGAGCGCATTGACTACGCCGCCCGTCGCCTCGGCTTTGGCAATGACAAAAGAACCGTCCGCTTCAATTACGGCAATCGGAAAACCGACGTTGTGAAGCTCCGGCACGTCTTTGAAACCGGGATCGGCAAAATAACCGCCGGTGACCTGCGCGCCGCATTCCAACAAATGCCCGGCCATCGTTGCGCGTCCGAGTTTGTCCCATTCGTCTGCGCGCCAATTGAAATGCGCCATCGCCGGGCCAACCGCCAGCGAAGGATCGGCGACGCGACCGGTGACGACGACTTGCGCGTCTGAACGCAAGGCATCGGCAATCGCCTCCGCGCCCAGATACACATTCGCGCTGACGATTTCGCGTTCGGCATCGGCGGAGTTCAGGTAAGTGCGCAGCAATTCGCGCCCACGCGCATCGGATAAATCGTCACCTTCGATCACGGCGATGCGAATGTTCTTGAGACCTTGTTCGTTGGCGATGCGCTGAATCAACTGTGCAGCAGCTTGCGGGTTGGCCGCGCCGAAGTTGCTGACAATCGGAATGCCGTGTTCAATGCAACGTCCCAACACAGGCCGCACCATCGGTTCCAGCAGTGGCGCGTATCCAAGTTCAGAGTTTTTCCGCCGTTCCAATTGCGCCAACGCCAGTGTGCGTTCCGCCAGCATTTCAAAGATCAATACGCCCGCTCCGCCGCCAGCAATCAGCGTTTCTACAATCGGCGCGGCGGCATCGGTTCGATCTCCGCCGAAGCCTGCCGCACAGCCAATGGCCAATGTGTCGCGGCGCATTTTGTTTTCACCTCAACGCAAAACGTTGCTGGCTTCAGCCTGTTGAATCAAACGCGCCGCGTCTTCGGTCAGCAGGAAGCGTTGCGCCAGCAAACTCTCCACAGCCTTTTTCACTGCGGCGACATAACCCGCGTGATCTTTGTAGCGTTCTTCCAGCGACAAACGCGGGTCGCCTTTTTCAAATCGTTCGGCTTTGGTTTTGGCGAATGGAATGAAGCCGCCCGCAAAGCCACAGATACGATCTTTGTAAAAGCCGCTGCGCGTGACGTTCCAGCCCAGATATGTTCCAAGCGGCGTTTGCAACAGCGGCGAAGCGATGCCGCTGGTTTCGTTACCGTCGGCATTTACCCTGGGAACCAGGCTTGGCAGCGTTCGTTTGATGACGGGCGGAACGATGGTCATCACTCCTGACAGGTCGGAGTATTTGAAGTCCGCTCCGAAATCGTAATCCAGCAGCGGATTGAACAAGTTGTTTGGCAATGGCGCGCCGGGAATCAGCGGAAAGCCCATGGCCGTGTGATCCGGGCGAACCAGTTCGCCGCGATCCAGGCGCGGATAAACGCTGGCCGGAGGCTCTGTGTTTTTCGTCACCCAATCGGTCAAGGCCAGAATCAAGGCGCGCATTTGTTCAGCTTGCGGATTCACGTTGGCAGGCAAAGCGCACGCGCCTTGCGCGGCTGGAACTTCCGCGCTGAAACCGCCGCGTCCTCCGCCGTGAGTCGTGCCGGGAAAGTAATATCGCCGCACATTCGCGGGCAGTGGAATGTCTGTTTCGGCATTCGGCCCCAGCAGATTCGGCGACATTCGCAAACCCCAGAATTCGGCAGAACCGAAGGTTTCAAAAATCTTCGGACAGGTTTTCGTCGCGCGGCAACGATCCAGCATGCTCGCCGATTTGCGCCCGCGCGTTTTGTCTTCGTAATCGCCCCACCACAACGGAGGTTCGCTGCCCGCTTCATACAAATTGGCGGCTCCGCCCGGATAAGCGAAGCGAATGTTCATCGCCAATTGTCGTCCGGCGATGTGAGCGTTCGCGCCATCCCAGACTATGCGGTTTTGCTCGTCCTGATTGAAGCCAAGATGAATGAAAGTTTTGATGAAATTGCCGGATTGCGAAATGCCCTGGGCGATGACGTGTTTGATTCCGTTGGCAACGGGATTGCCTTCGTTTTGCGCGGCGTGGCGGAAGAAAGCGTTGATGTCTCGCGTTGCCGCAAAACCAATTCCCAGCACCAGTGGGTCTTTGGCCGTGTAACGCAGTTCGTACAGATACGCCGGATCGAAACCGCCTTTCAAACAAATCTTGTTCGCGTCAGGCGCGCCGGGAAATGCGGTTTGGCTGCAATCGCCGAAAGCCCATTCTGAACTTGCAATCGAGATGATTGCGCCTTCTTCAGAGGTTCGTTTGGTGAGCGTGGCCTGAGCGGTATCGAGACTCGCTGTTTGGTGCGCAGGCGGCAACGGCAAGGTAATGGTTGCGGCGGGCATGTTGCTGAACCGCGCCAACGCCAGCCCTGTGATGCTGGAACCGTCAGGATTTTTGGCAATTGGAACTGAAATCGTTTCGGCATTTGGGCGAGCCGCCAAATCGCCTTGCCAACCGCTGTGCAAAATCATGAAACCGCGCTTCAAAAAGAATTCGTCGCCTGATTCACCTGCTCCGCCCGAAACGCCAAATGCCTGCACCGAAATTCGATTGCCGCGATTCGGCACGGCATACAGCAACACGCCGTTGTATTTGGCCGGATCAACCGGTTTCACCAGCGTAAAGGTCGCCACGTATTCGACCATCCCGCGTGCATTGCGCGGAGCGAATTGAATGTCGGTGATGATCGTGTTGCGCGCGCTCTTGGGATCAAGCTCGCCGTAGGCTTTACCGGTCAGGATTTCGTATTGACCGGCGTTGCCGAATGATTTGCCGTCGTAAGCGGGCGATTGTTTCTGTTCGATGACGACGCGCGTCACTTTCGACTGAGCGTTGATGGCGCAAACAACGGCGATGGCCAGCGCAAGAAGCAATTTGTTTTTAAGCGGCAACTTCATTGTAGATTTCCAGTCGCTCGGTTTGGCTTACTGTTCGTCAATGTATTCAACGCCGAGTTCCTTCAATTTGGCGCGCAAACCGTAAAAGTCCACGCCGAGTTCTCCAGCTTTCAATCGCTCTCGGCTTTTCTGTTCTTTCTCTACGCGCTGTTGACCGAGCGCGACGACTTCGGCGGCGTCTTCTCGTTTGACGACGACCACGCCATCCTGGTCACCGACGATGACATCGCCTGGGCGAACAATCGCGCTGGCGCAAACGACTTCAATGTTGACCGAACCCGGAGTGGCTTTGACTGTGCCTTGCGACGAGATAGCTTTTGCCCAGACGGGAAAGTTCATCGCGGTCAGGTCGGCGAGATCGCGCACGCCCGCATCAATCACCAATCCGCGAATGCCGTGTGCCTGGCACGAAGTCGCCAGCAATTCGCCGAACATTCCGTCGGTAGATTCCGAAGTCGTCGTCACCACCAGCACATCGCCCGGCTGACAAACTTCAATCGCGGCGTGAATCATCAGGTTGTCGCCGGGTTGGCACGACACAGTCACCGCAGAACCGGCAACGCGCGCCGTTGGATAAATCGGTCGCAGGTAAGGATTGAGCAATCCCGTGCGGCCTTGCGCTTCGCTGACGGTCGCGGAGCCTTGTTCGCCAAGCGTCTTGATGATTTCGGCGTCTGCGCGACGGATGTTTTTGACGACGACGTGTTTTTTCATGACAACGCCTCTTGAGTGACTTGCGGATAGACGCGCTGAAAGGCTTCGGCATAGACAATCGCCGGATTGCCGGAATTGCGCCCGCCTTGCGTGCCGCGCCGTTTGGCCACGTCGGTGTAGTAATTCCACAAATGCGTTTGCGCATCCATGCAGTGCATCGCGGCGACTTTGGTTTCAAAGACAGGAGTGATGTCCAGAATCACGTCCGGTTTGAACTGGCACATTTCGGTCTGGTGCGGTTCAAAGTAAAAAACCGGCGGCGCGCCCAGATGTTTGTGCGAACTGGGATAACCCATCGCCTGGGCGTAGACGCGCGCGTTCATAGTCAGCTTGGAAGTCGCTTCGTGGTCGCCGTTGTAGGGATCAACCGGCGTATGCGTCATCACGCAAGTCGGTTGAAAGCTGCGAAATTCCTGCACCAGTTCTTCGGTCAGTTGCGGTGTCACGCCCAGCGGATAATCGCCCGCGTCGAAGCAGCGAATTTCCGCGCCCAATGTTTCTGCCGCTTTGGTCGCTTCGGCGTGGCGAATTTCCTTGACGCTTTCAATCGTCATGCCCTCTTTTTTCCAAAGTCCCTGCGATTCGCCGCGTTCGCCATAAGACAAACACAACACGCGCACGCGCGCGCCGCGCGCGGCGTAAAGCGCAATTGCGCCGCCCGCGCGCCAGACAAAATCAGCCGCGTGAGCGCTGACCACCAGCAAGCGTTCTTTTGAAAAATCTTGTTCCATAACCTTCGTTCAGTTGTTCAGTGAACCAGCGCGGCAGGATTGGTCGCCGCCATTCGATTGATTTCCGTCGCCGAGAACCCCGCGTTCAATAACCGTTGGGCAAAAGCCGCGAAGCCTTCTGCAACGGGCGGATTGGTTTTTTGGCCCAGGTCGGTCGCCAGCATCGAGCGTTCGACGCCGACCGCGCGGATGTTGGCAAAAACCGTTTCCCAAGTCGCTTTGTTGGTGTGATAGGTCGTGAAGCAGTGTTCGATCACCGCGCCCAGATCAGCCAGGGCGATTTGTTCTTCTGCGCTCAGATTCTGCGATGGGAATTCGGCGTGCGTGACGATGATGCGTTTGACGCCGCAGGCTTTGGCCGCCGTCACCAACGGAAAGATTTCGTGGCGTCCCAGATGCCCTGTCGCCAAAATCATGTCGTGTTTGGCGATCAATTCCAGACACTGCCGCGCATCTTCCGAAATCGTTCCCGCTTCGTTCAGCACAGTCATCGGAGGTCGCGTAATTCCGGCGGCTGCGATTTCGCGTTGAATCTTCGCCCAAAAAGGAAGCTTGACGTTCGGGCCGTCCAAACGCCCTGCGGTTTCGTTGGCGGCGTCCACTGTGGGAAACCAGACGATTTTGTTGCCCGACCGCCCGGCGATTTCGACGGCAACGGGGTTCAATCCGCCCACGCTGTGATTGAGCGTGATGGCGCCGTAAGCTTCGATGCCCGGCACGGCTTTCGTCACCACCGAAGCGCGTTCAGCCGTGGGGATGTAGTGCGATTTCAGGACGAAGCCTTTCAATCCGTGGGCGAGAAATTCTTTGGCCAAATCCAGATCGTCAATGCGTCGTTCGATCACATCGGGCGCGACGTGAACCTGCAAATCGTATGCTCCGGCAATGGATTCCCAAGCCTGTTCGGTGACGGCAATCCCGACTTCGCCATGCGTTTCGGCGCTCATAATGGAACTCCTGATTGGGTGAAAAACGATGAAGATAAGCTGACACGCACTATAATACGAGCATTTTTATGCTGCAAGCGAACCATAGTGCAATGCCGGTTCGACTGCCTTTGGCGTCGTTTTCGGCTTTTGGCGCAGCAAATGCAGTGGCTGAACACGCATCGCCAAAAGCCGAAAACGTCTTTTCATCTCGTGCGGTCAGCGCATAAGATACGCGGCGTTCACATCACACCAAGACAAGGAGCAATCAACATGAGTTCAAGCCTGCAAGGCAAGGTCGCCATCGTTACTGGCGGAGGACGCGGCATTGGCAAAGCCATCACCAAACGGCTGGCCGAAGCCGGAGCCAACGTCGTCATTGCCAGTCGCAAATTGGAAAATCTGGAAGCGACGGCACAGGAATTTTCGTCGCTGCCCGGCAAAATCGCGCCAGTGGTTTGTCACGTCGGACGCGCCGAAGACCTGGCCAATCTGGTCGCCGAAACCGAAAAGCTGTTTGGTCCGGCGGACGTTCTGGTCAACAACAGCGCCACCAACATCGGGCAGGGACCCGCGCTCAACGTCACAGACGAAATGTTCGCCAAGATGTTCGAAGTCAATGTGCTGTCTTCGTTGCGATTGATTCGCCACGTCGTTCCGAAAATGATCGAACGCGGATCGGGCGGTTCGATTATCAACATCGCTTCGATTGCCGGATTGCGCCCGCAAATGGGCGGTTTGTTGTACAGCGCCACCAAAGCTGCGCTGATTATGATGACGCGCAACTGGGCAATGGAATTCGGCAAACACAACGTTCGCGTCAACACGATTGCGCCCGGATTGATCGAAACCGATTTCAGCGAGTATTTCTGGAAAAACGAAGCTTACGTCAAAAAGTTGGAAGCGACGCAGCCCATTCCGCGCGTCGGTTCACCGGACGAAGTCGGCGGCATGGCGTTGTATCTGGCTTCGGGAGAATCGTCATTTGTCACCGGTCAGGTGTTTGTCATTGACGGCGGCGCTACGGCCATCTGAGTTTGACTGACAACTGAGTCAGGACAAGCTACATTCAGACACGGCGATCAAAACAGGATGGATAAGATTTTCGACAGGATTTACAAGACCTTCAATTTTCAAACCGATTCAGCCGATGCTGAATCTTGTGAATCCTGAAAAAAATCGTGTCCATCCTGTTTCAGGTTTTGCTTCGATTTGGCTTATGTGCCGTCGTCTGGCTGTTCAGTGGAAATGGGTTCGTCTTTGCCTTCCAGTGCGGCTTTCAGCGTATGCCACGACAAACTGGCGCATTTGACTCGTGCAGGGAATTCGCGCACGCCAGAGAGAATCGTCAACCGCCCCAGGTGGTGCTCAGTGGCTTCGGGGTCGAGTTCGCCTTTCACCATCCGGTGAAATTCGTCGAACATCGTTTCGGCTTCTTCTTTCGTTTTGCCTTTGATGGCGGCGGTCATCATCGAAGCCGAGGCTTTGGAAATCGCACAGCCCTGCCCTTGAAAGGCGACGTCTTTAATCGCCTCACCTTCCATTTCTAAATACAACGTCAATTGATCGCCGCACAGCGGGTTGTAACCTTCCTGCTGGCGGTTGGCCGTTTCCAGCACGCGGAAGTTCCGAGGCTTTTTGTTATGGTCGAGAATGACCTGTTGGTAGAGTTCGTTTATTGCTGACATGGCTTACTGTTTACACTTTCGATCTGTTTGATCATCGCACCATTGCCACTTCCCATTTATGTAACGCATACCGAAGTCTTGCTTGTGAGTTTCTTGGCTGGATTTTTCCTTGAAGCTAACCAAGTACAAAGCAGTGTTTTTCCCTTCAAAAATTAGCTCAACGTGAGTGACCTCAGTGTTGGGATACCGTGCGGCAAATTCTTTCTTCACCTCTGCATTGCTTGGCAAACTGCAAGCAGCAAAACAAAAGCACAAGGCGAAGATGGACAAATACCGTTGCAACTTCACTATGAGAAGACCTCGATCGTTTTCTGAATGCCTTCGGCCAGCGCGTCAATTTCTTCTTTGGTGTTGTAAAACGCAAACGACGCGCGCGCCGTGGCCGGAACGCCGAAGCGTTTCATCACAGGCTGCGCGCAATGGTGACCGGCGCGGACGGCAATGCCTTCCTGATCCAGAATCGTGCCGATGTCGTGCGGATGAATGCCGTCAATGGTGAACGAAAGCACGCTCGCCTTTTCGCGCGCCGTGCCGATGATCGTCACGCCGGGAATCGCGCCGATGGTTTCCGTCGCGTAATCCAGCAGTTCGTGTTCGTAAGCGGCAATTTTGTCGAGGCCAATGCTGTTCAAATAATCAATCGCCACGCCCAATCCAATTGCATCGGCGATGTTCGGCGTGCCCGCTTCAAATTTGTAGGGCAGGGAATTGTAAGTCGTCTTTTCAAAGCTGACCGAAGCGATCATATCGCCGCCGCCAAACACGGGAGGCATCGCTTCCAGCCAATGGCTTTTGCCGTACAAAACGCCAATGCCCGTCGGACCGCACAGCTTGTGACCGGAAAAGGCATAAAAGTCACAATCCAGTTCGCGCACATCCACTTTCAGATGCGGCGCAGCTTGCGCGCCGTCAATCAGCACAGGAATGTCGTGGCTGTGTGCCAGTTCGATGATGCGTTTGGCCGGGTTGATCGTGCCGAGCGCATTGGAAATGTGATTGACCGCAACCAACTTCACTTTGGAATTGAGCATTGCGGCAAATTCGTCCAGCAACAATTCGCCCGCGTCGTTGATCGGAATGACGCGAAGCTGCGCGCCGGTCTGTTCGCACAACATCTGCCACGGCACGATGTTCGAGTGATGTTCCATCGCCGAGATGATGATTTCGTCTCCGGCGTGAACGAATTTGCGGCCGTAACTGAGCGCAACCAGATTGATGCTGGCCGTTGTGCCGCTGGTGTAAATGATTTCGTGCGAATCGGCGGCGTTGATGAATCGCTGGATTTTGACTCGTGCGTCTTCGTATTCGCGCGTCGCCAGTTGGCTCAGGAAATGCACGCCGCGATGCACGTTGGAATTTTGCGCTTCGTAATACAGCTTCAGCGCGTCAATCACCATCTTCGGTTTTTGCGAAGTCGCGGCGCTGTCCAGATACACCAGCGGACGCCCGTGAACGGTTTCGTTCAAAATCGCAAAGTCGCGGCGAATCTGTTCCACGTCAAAACTGCTTTTATTTTGTTGAGCGCCCTCGCGCTCCATGACGGCTTGCATTTATTCAACCTCCAAACTTTGGTGCAATTTCTCCAGCACGATTTTGTCCAGTTGTTCGCGGACTGATTTCAACTTGATCTTGCTGATCACGTCTTCGGCAAAGCCGTAGGTCAGCAAAGCGCGCGCACGTTCCGGCGACAGCCCGCGCGAAGCCAGGTAAAACAATTCCTCGTCTTCCAACTGGCCGACGGTCGCGCCGTGCGAACACTTCACGTCGTCGGCGAAAATTTCCAGTTCCGGCTTGGTGTCAACGTGCGCTTCGGGCGAAAGCAGCAGGTTTTTGTTGAGCTGTCGCGCGTCGGTCAGCAACGCGCCTTCGCGGACGAAGACCTTGCCGTTGAAGACCGCCCGCGAGCGTCCGTCCAGAATGCCTTTGTAAAGTTGATGGCTGGCGCAATGCGGTTTTTGATGGTCAATCACAGTGTGATTGTCGGTGTGTTGGTTGCCGGTGACGACGTACAAACCGTCAATCGTCGTTTCGATGGCTTCATCGGTCAGCGCGACGTTCAGATTGTGGCGGGCGATTTCTCCGCCGAGCGAAATGGAGTATGACGTGTAATTGCTGCCACGTTCCTGATGGACTTGGGTGGTGGCAATGTGAAACGCCTGCTCGCTTTCTTCCTGCAACCGGTAATGATCGAGTTTCGCGCCCGGCGCGGCGAAGACTTCTGTGACGGCATTGGTGAAGTATGTGTCTTCGCCCAGCGAAACATAACTTTCGATCACCGTCGCCATCGAAGCCTCGCCCGCAACTATCAGTACACGCGGATGCGAAACTGTCGGTTCGGAAGCTGTGGAAACGAAGAGCAGGTGAATAGGCTTTTCAATCACCTTCCCTTCGGGAATGTGAACGAACGCGCCATCGCCCAACGCCGAAGTGTTCAGCGCCGTGAACGCCTGATCCCTGTAATCGGCATAAACCCCCAGATGATCGCTGACGACTTTGGCAAACTCCGCCGGAACTTCCGACAGATTGCTGACCGCTGCCGATTCCGGCAATTCGGACAAATCCGACAACCGCCGCGAAAACAATCCGTTGATGAAAACCAGCCGACTGCCCCTCGCTTCGGCGCACAAAAACGGTTCGATGCGTTCGACCGTCACATCGTGAACGCCCATGTCGAACATCTGCCGAAACGCTGTTTTCAGAACCGGCGCGATGTTCGTGTATTTCCACTCCTCGACGCGCGTGGTCGGAAAATCCAACGCTTCAAAACTGCTCGCCGCTCTTTCACGCAAATTTTCCAGCCAGGCAGGGTCTTTGCCTTCGCGCGTCTTGGCGAACAGTTTGTAAGCCAAAAAATAGTTTTCCTTCTCTTTCGCTGCTTGAGCCATAAATCAATTCAACCTACTCGTAATGCGTCCACATCCGCAAAACTTTGACAATCTTTTCCGTCTCAAAAACTTCGTAAACCAGTCTGTGTTATATGTTGATTCGCCGTGAATACGCGCCAGCCAAATCGCCCAATGACTTTTCGTAAGGCGGCGGATTTTGAAAAGGATTGTTGCGTAAAACTGCGAGCAGTTCTTCAGCTTTGCGTTTCAATCCGGCATCGCCGAGTTTGCGCGCATCCTTTTGGGCTTCTTTTGTGAAGACCAACTCCCAACTCACCAGTCCAACTCCTTGGAGCATTCAGCCAGTGGTGTGTTCATTCCTTCGCGGATTGATTCGCGCATTCCTGGAACTGACAACAGGTAAAGAGTTTCTTGAATCGAACGCCAGTCTGATTCAGCAATCAGCACCGCCTGATCGTTTCCGCCAGTTATTTGAATTGGTTCGTGAGACGTAGCCGTCTGAGTCAGCAACCTTGCCAAATCAGATTGGGCTTCACTGATGGACACTACTTGCATAATCAACCTTCCTTACGCTGCCGCGCTGGCGGTCTTGATCCAATCGTAACCTTTCTTTTCCAGTTCCAGCGCCAAGTCCTTGCCGCCGGATTTGACGATCTGGCCTTTGTACAACACGTGAACCACATCCGGTTCGATGTAATCCAGCAAGCGCTGGTAATGCGTCACCAGAATGATGGCGTTGTCCTTGTTGGCCAGTTTGTTGACGCCGCCCGCGACAATGCGCAGCGCGTCAATGTCCAAACCGGAATCGGTTTCGTCCAACACGGCCAGCTTCGGTTCCAGCACGGCCATTTGCAGAATCTCGTTGCGTTTCTTTTCGCCGCCCGAAAAACCTTCGTTGACCGAACGGTTGATGAAGCTCTTGTCCATTTCGACGATTTTGATTTTCTCTTGAATCAAATCGTCGAATTCCAATGGATCAAGTTCGTCTTTGCCTTCGTGTTTGGCTTTTTCGTTGTAGGCCATTCGCAAAAAGTTGGCGTTGCTGACGCCCGGAATTTCAATCGGGTATTGAAACGCCAGAAAGACGCCTTCGCGGGCGCGTTCGTCCGGTTCCAGTTCCAGCAGGTTTTTGCCTTGATAAATGACTTCGCCGCCGGTCACTTCGTAGCTAGGATGCCCGGCCAGAACTTTGGCCAGCGTGCTTTTGCCGGAACCGTTCGGACCCATAATCGCGTGAATCTCTCCGGCTTTGACCGTCAGGTTCAGCCCGTTCAAAATCTCTTTGCCATCAATCGTGGCGTGTAAGTTCCGAATCTCTAACACTGATCTTCTCCCTCCCGCTCCTGTGCGAGTTTCTCAATTAAGACAACTTCAAATCTTGGCCGGTGTGTTGTTTGGTCAACAACATGATTTGCCCCGTGTGCAGCCCGAAATGCTGCACGATGCGCAAAATCGCCTGCAGCACCGTCACATCGTTTCCTTGAATCTCTTTGCGTTCCAGCAAGCTGTTTGGATCAACATTGGCCAGCACTTGATCCGCTTTCGCCAGAGTTTCTTTCAACCGTTCCAACAACTCCGCCCGCGTAAAACCGCCGCGTTCACCAAACTCATGCTCGCGGTCGCGGTGATAAGGCAGATTGCCCACGCCGCCGACGATCCATTGCTGAACGTTGCCGGAAAGATGCAGGATCAAATTGCCTATGCTGTTGGAGGCGTCGTTCGCGCGCTGCCAGACATCTTCATCGGTCAGTTGGGACAAGCAGCGTTCAATCCTCGGCAGATAGTACGAGGAAAAATACCAACGCGACTGATCCAGAAAATGCCTTGAAGCGTCCACGCTTAATCCTCCACTTCCACGATTGCTTCGATTTCCACCGGGATGTTGTGCGGCAACGAACCCATTCCCACCGCCGAGCGCGCGTGCCGTCCGGCTTCGCCAAACACTTCGACAAACAAATCCGAACAGCCATTGATCACCGCCGGATGCTCGCCGAATTCGGGCACGGCATTGACCATTCCCAAAACTTTGACCACGCGCTTCACTTTTTTCAGCGTGCCGAGTTCCTGCTTCATCACCGCCAGCAAAATCAACCCGGTTTCGCGCGCGAATTGGTACGCCTGATCTTTGGTAAATTCGATTCCGACCTTGCCCGTGGCCGTCGGGCCTTTGCCCGCCAGAAACAACAAATTTCCAGTGCGAACCGCGTGAACGTAATTGCCCGCCGGAGTCGGAACCGGCGGCAATTCAGCTTCGATTTTGATGAGTTTGTCCGTCATCGTTTGATGCTCCCCTTTGAATGTGATTACCCGACGCTGCCTTCCAGCTTCAATCCCAACAAACGCGTCGCTTCGACGGCGAATTCCATCGGCAATTCGCGGAAAACCTCCTTGCAGAAACCGTTGATAATCATCGAAACGGCGTCTTCGGTGGAAATGCCGCGCTGGTTGAAATAGAAAATCTGCTCTTCGCTGATTTTTGAAGTCGAAGCTTCGTGTTCGATCTTGGCGGTATTGTTGCCGACTTCCAGATAAGGAAAAGTATTCGCGCCGCATTCGCGGCCAATCAGCAAGCTGTCGCATTGCGAATAGTTCCGCGCGTTTTCGGCTTTCGGCAAAATCTTGACCAGGCCGCGATAGCTGTTGTTCGAGCGTCCAGCGGAAATGCCCTTGCTGACAATCCGGCTGCGCGTGTTTTTGCCGATGTGAATCATCTTTGTTCCGGTGTCGGCTTGTTGGCGATGGTTGGTCAGTGCAACCGAATAAAACTCGCCGATGGAATTATCGCCCTGCAAAATGCAGCTCGGATATTTCCAGGTGATGGCTGAACCGGTTTCGACTTGCGTCCACGAAATCTTGGAATTGACGCCGCGACACGCGCCGCGTTTGGTGACGAAGTTATAAATGCCGCCTTTGCCTTCTTCGTCGCCCGCGTACCAGTTTTGCACGGTTGAATATTTGATTTCGGCGTTGTCCAACGCGACCAGTTCGACGACCGCCGCGTGCAACTGATTCTTGTCGAACTTCGGCGCGGTGCAACCTTCCAGATACGAAACGTAGCTGCTTTCTTCGGCAACGATCAACGTGCGTTCAAACTGGCCGGATTCGGAATTGTTGATGCGGAAATACGACGACAATTCCATCGGCGAACGGACGCCTTTGGGAATGAAACAGAACGAACCGTCCGAAAAGACCGCCGAATTCAACGCCGCGAAAAAGTTGTCGGTGTAGGGAACCACTGAACCCAGATACTTTTTGATCAGTTCAGGGTATTCGTGAACCGCTTCCGAAAACGAGCAGAAGATGACTCCCTCCTTCGCCAGCTTTTCCTTGAAGGTTGTGGCGACTGAGACGCTGTCGAAGATTGCGTCTACGGCTACGTTGGCCAGCAGCTTCTGCTCGTGAAGCGGTATGCCGAGCTTTTCAAAGGTGTCGAGCAACTCCGGATCAACTTCATCCAGGCTCTCCAGCTTCTTTTTCGGCTTCGGCGCGGAGTAATAAATGATGTCCTGATAATCAATTTTCGGGTAATTGACGTTCGCCCATTCCGGTTCGGTCATCGTCAACCAGTGACGAAAGGCCTTCAGCCGCCATTCCAGCAACCACTCCGGCTCATTTTTTTTGGCGGAAATCGTGCGGACGATATCTTCATTCAATCCGCGCGGAATGGTTTCAGCTTCGATGTCGGTGACGAATCCGTATTTGTATTCTCGATTGGCAAGTGCCTCTACCGCCGCTGTGCTCATCTTTATCTTTCCTCTTAGTTGACAAAAATGTCAGGTACAAGTGCAAATTTTTTGATCGCTTAACTTCCGGCCAGGGCAGCCTTCGTCGCTGGCAATCGGCTGCCGTTTTTGCTGGTGATCTGCACGAACTTCACGTCAATGGCTCCGGTCAGCAACGCCGAGACCGGAACTTTGTCAAAAACGCTGTTGACGAAATCCGTAATGCTGGTCCAAACCGGTCGAAGCCCACAATCGTCGTGATGCACGCAAGTGTCTTGATTGCCGGTGAACTGTGAACAGATTTCCTGTTCGGAAGGAATGCCACCCAGCACACGCATTACCTCGCCAAGCGAAATGTCCGAGCTTGGCCGCGTCAACCTGTAACCGCCTTTCGGCCCGCGAACGCTTTCGACGATGCCGCTGCGGCTGAGCGTCCACAAGATTTTTTCGACGTAGGCGATGGACAAACCTTCGCGGTCGGCAATATCGCGGACAAACATCGCGCCCGGCTCCAGATTGGAGTCGGTGTTGCTCTGCTGTTCGCGCGCCAACTGCAAAATGCAGCGCAGCCCGTATTCTTCTTGGGAAGTGATCTTCACTGTTGCTACCACGCTATATGTTCTGAAATGAAGGGGGATACTAGCATCTGGGTTTAATCCTGACAAGTTTGTCAGGTAGTGATTGTCTGGCAAGCATTCAATTGCTACCTGAACCTCAGTTGGCGAGAAATTTCATGGTGTTTGAGAGCGGGCCATGATTTGATTGGCTGACAGAGCGACGTTGTAAATCCCCATTTCATCAATGACAGATTCCAGGAAACCGCTGTTGCCATCACCCCCGATCTGTATCCGGTCACTATTGATGGTTGGCAGCGTTTGATTAAAGGAGCGACTCGCTCTCAACACTCCGTTGACATAGATTCTGATGGCTTTCTGGCTACTGCTCCAAGTGAAAGAAATGTGCTGCCATTGATTGGCTTGCCAGTCAGCGACATTGACCCCAGTGTCCAGTTCCGCGCCGCCCACCGCCCCATAGCGGTTCAAGATCAGGCGCAAGTTGTTGGCACTGTCCTTACCGATCAGCAAACCACCCGCGTTCCCGTGTTGCAAAATGTAATGGTGCTTCGAATCGTTGCCATTCCAGTTCGGTTTGATCCACAACTCAATCGTACCTTCGGCTGAATTGATGTTGCCAGCGCTGGCATAAAAGAGTTGATTGCCTGTCGGCAGTGATAATCCTGCTCCGCGTATGCCCTGGCTGAAATTGACACCGGTTGATAACAAGGGCGACTCTCCTTCCGCGCCGGTCAATGTATTGTTGAAATTCAGCGACAAGAGCCTTGAATCAGGCATAGATGCCGCTAGTGTATAGCTTGATGAACCACTGAAGGCGGAGACAGCCACCAGATAGCGGCCTGGCGCGAGCGCCGATGACGTGACGATCCGTTCCTCCGCGCCTGGACCGGCCAGCGAATAACCGAGATAACTAAGCGACTGGTTTTCCTCTTTGAACAGGAACAGGTCCAAATCTGCTGCTGCATTCGCTGCGGTCAGCCTCAATTCGACAACGGAATTTTGCGTCACGGTCAACGCAAAGAAATCTTCGAGTCCATCTCTGGTTCCGTCCTGATAGTTCACCGCCCAATAAGCGGCATCACCAACCGCCACGCTGCCAATGCGTTTGCCGGGCAGTGAAAGCGGGGTCGCCTGCGCGGAAGTTTCATTTGGCTCCAACTCAGAATCCCCGCCGGCAGTTGATTGATTGATAGTGAGTGGCAGCGCGTTGGAAGCCCCGCCACCAGGAGCAGGGTTCAAAACCGTGATGCTGGCCACACCGGGCGTCACGATGTCAGCGGCAGAGATGGCTGCTTTCAGCTCTGTTGCGGAAACAAAATTGGTTGTTTTTTCAACGCCATTCCAGCGTACTTTTGCTGCATTGACGAAGTTTCTGCCTGTGATTGTCAATGTGAAGCCAGTGTTTCCTGCCATAACCGAACTTGGTGAAAGTTGTGTGATCGCTGGAATGGGATTATCAGGCGGAAGGATGGTGAAGCTCGCGCTGTTGGATACGCCGCCGCCGGGCGTTGGGTTGAAGACTGAGACGCTGGCGGTATTTGGCGATGCAATATCAGAAGCCAGGATGGTTGCCTTCAACTCGCCGGACGAAATAAAGCTCGTCGCTCGATCAGCGCCATTCCATCGCACTTTGGCGCCAGTGACGAAGTTTCTGCCCGTAACCGTCAAGGTAAAGTTTGCGCCACCGGCTGTCGCCGAATTCGGCGAGACCTGGGTTAGCGCGGGGACAGGATTATTGGGCTGAAGAATGTTGAACGTTACAGCGTTTGACGCGCCGCCGCTGTCTGACGGGTTGGTGACCATTACGCTGGCAGTCCCTGGTTTGGCAAGATCGTCCGCTTGAATCGTTGCACGCAGCCGGGTTGGCGATTCGTAAAGGGTCGCGCGCGGCGCTCCGTTCCACATCACTTGGGACGCGGCAACGAAGCCGGAGCCATTGACGATCAACGAGAATTGCGCGCCGCCTGCTTCTTTGGCTGCCGGATCAATCACCGTGATCTTCGGCGCAGGCAGCGGCGGTCGTTCGTTTCCTTCGATCATCAATCCGTTGCCGGCGCGAGGCGCGGAATCGGACGTTCCCGCCTGAGTCGCCACGACAACCGTGCGTGGTCCGCTGGCGGCGTTGGCGGCGATTTTTAAATTGACTGTCAACGTGTCGAGCGATTCATTGGTTTGAACCTGGGGGTTACTAGCCGTCAACGCGCGATCAAGCTTACCGTTATGCCAGAATTCGACACGGCTCGTACTTTTGAGGTTGAAGCCTTTGATGGCCAACGTCGCGCTGGAAGTTCCCGCCTCAATCCTGTCAGGTGTAATTTCAAATAATGAAGGCGGCTTGCCGATGACAGTGACCGAGACAGAGGTTTGTCTTTCGCCATTGCGAATAACAATATTCGCGTTTCCCGGACTTGTTGCCTTGACCAGGCCTTTCTGATTGACGGTGACGATGTTGGTATTGCTCGATTCGTAACGAGTTCCAGTTTCATCGCCTGTAATATCGTCAACAGTTCCTTCCTGATTGAATGCAATTACGGTTAATTGCTGCGCTTCACCCGCAGGAAGCTCTATAAGCGGCGGGTTGACCAACAGAGGCGAGTCTCCTCTGACGAAAATGGTTCTGGTGACTTCGCCGAAATTGCCATGATCGTCCCGGGCAAAGACCTTGACCTGAATTCTGCCGCTGCTGGTCGGAAACAACAGCAGAGGCGCGGTCAGCTCACTGCCCTCCAATAATTCGACAGGCGATGGGTTAGCGCTTGTCCCTCTGGACGGCAGCACCAATACCCCCTGATTCACCATTACCAATGCTGCTCGAACGTTCGCGCCGTTTAATGTGTTCAGCCTGAGCGGTATTGGAGTCAAAAATGAGAAGACTGAGTCTTCGGAGGGGGCGGCAATATCCAGCAGCGGTGTGGTTTGCTGCTCGGACGATGCACCGACCATAGGCTCATTGCTGGCTGATTGTTTGGTTTCGAGTTTAGCCACTGCCTCAGTTGATGGCGTAAAGAAAAAATGGTCAGAGGGTGATGGAAATTCCTCAGCAAAAGTTTCGCGTGGAGAGCGCAACAGTGTTTCAACTTTTCTGGCAATAGGTTCGAAATCTGTCTCGCCCAGATGCGTAACAGGCATGAAAATATCGAAGAACTGCTGCCCCAGGCCGCCGCGCTGACTCGAAACGGATACAACCAGGTCAGACCCCTTGTTGAGAAACAGCGATTTGTAGAATGAACTGAGCGTCGCATCATCAATTTCAGGAAGCTTCAAACCCATGAATTTGAAAACGTTGTAAGCCAGCTTCAAGTCTTCGTCTACAAGGTCAATTAGCGGATCGTATTGGCCAACTATGGCAAAGCCACGCACCTTGGTAGGTCCCAAGTTCGCCAACGCCGCGCTGCCAACCTGTAAGTCTTCCAAGGCGCCGCGTTGTGGAAGTACGTTCCCAAACAACACCGAGGCAAAATCAAGAATCCGTTCGCCTGTTGATTGTAGGGTGATAAAGCGCGCCAGATTGGCCAATTCACTGCCAAGATGCGGCGTCCCAATGGTAATTAAGCGACGAACATAGCCTTGATTGAAATTGTGCTTGTTTCGGTAATTGGGGGTTTTGAGATATTGCCGCGTCAGCAACCCGCCCATGCTGTGCCCCACTACGTCCACCTGAGTGCAGGCAATTCCGTCCTCTCGTAAGGCAGTGAGAATTTTTGCGATACCATCTCGTTCATTGGTCAATGGCACATATTGGTTGTTGGCGAAATGTGCCCGATTGGTCTTTTCGTAGTCAGCAACGTATACATCAAGAAAATCGCCTTGTAGTTTATTCATTACGGCTTTTCCATCCCATGCACCTCCGGTCGAATTCAGTCCGTGAATGAGCAGCACGGGCGGCGGTTGGAGAGTGAACCACATCGCCAGAGAGGCATCTTGTTTGCGTCCGCCATTCATTGTTGCAGTGAATTCGATTCGCTGCGGCGTAAAGAAATCGGTGTTTTTTTCGATCCCGTCAGGCGTGGTATAGAGCGCGAGCCAGAGATATTTGTCGCCCACAGAAGCGACGGGTTGGATGTTTTCCGCTGACGCGCCGTCGTTGACATGAGTCAGCGAGTCTTGACCAATAGGGCGAATCCCATGCAATTTACGCTGGAAATTGAGAGGGCCGGGAGTGTATCCCTCCACCAGTATCAAAATTTTTGTCGTTCCGTCTGCCACTGCCCCTTGCCGGTAACCGTAGCTTGGGTCAAAGCCTTGTAACCCTATAGCCTGACCGTGAAGTCGCATGGCCAGTCGCGCCAACGAAGCGTCGGAAATCGTTTGATGCTCGTCGGAAAAATCCAGTTGATCTGCAAAGGTCGGGTTGGCGTCCCAGAGAGTGATAAAGAATCGGCTCAGGAAGATTTCCGTATACCCATCACCGCGATTATTCGCATTGTCGAAGGCGATTGCGGCAACAAAATACTTCCCCATATTTAAAGCGTCCCCGGAGGGCAGCCCGGCGTCCAGAGTCCAGGTTGTGCCGCTCAGACGTGCAGGCAAGGCAAATCCCAGGGGATCGTTTGTGTTGATCCAGCCTGCTCCATTCCAATACTTCTGAATGTCATAGGAATAGATGACGACCTGCACGCGCGCCACGCCGCTTGGAGGAATGGGTTGTTGCGGCGTTGGTCCGGGTTGTTCCTTGTCTTCCACTGTGCCGGAAATAGCTGGAAACACATTGTGTGAACTGTCGCGCGCTGGCGTGGTGATGGCTACTAGAGGACCTTGAGTATCACGCGGAGGCTGTTGGTCTTGCGGAGCCGCCGAAGGCAAAACCATTTCTTTAACCGCAGCCATTTGACCAGGCCACGGCGCTGACAGAAGCAGGAAAATCACAAGCAAGAATGCAAAACCGATTCGAATCGTCATCGTGCGTTTCATCGCAATCTCCTTTTTGTTCAAGCCGCCCTCTTAGATTCAATACCAGAAGTCGGAACCATTTGTTTTACAGACTGGGGAAGTACCCGAATCAATTATTTTCAACCAGTAAAGCGAAACCTTTTCGGAAAACGGCTCAACTGGAGAAAACTTTATCGGCATGTGGATTGTGGGTTGCCGGGAAAGACCAGACTTTCGCAAGCGGTCACATTATTGATTCAGGTTTCACACGCCTGTGGGCAATGGGTTGGAAGGGAAGGTATGAGCCAAACGCATCTTGCTTTGAGCAGAAATTCTATTTCAGGCATGAGCCGACTCGCTGAATCCTTTCGCTTCAGGAAGCAGAGAAGAGAAGCAAGGAGGCGTTTCACAGTAATCAAGTAGAGCGCCTTCATCAATCAACGGTCATTTTTTGATTTCCCACCTTACAAGGGGTGGGCGTGATTTTGTCAGCGCCGCGCCCCGGTTTTTCCATCAGTGGACTGTTACTCGTTTGTGACTTGATCGTTCATCATCGGCTTCATGGCAGGATTAATGCTCGAAAATCTGCCCACGATGACCGTATTTTGTAGCTGAAAAATCTCGACTTCTCCGACGTCCTTGTAATACCTGGTGTTCGCCGCTTTGTTGAAGGTCATCCGCTTGACCACGAGTTTATCGCCGACCTGTACGGCGCTGGCAGGAATGCCTGTGATGTAAAGCGTCTCGCCATCTACTTCGATGACTTTGCCGTTCAAGGCTTTAGTGATGGTCCGTGTCTGTTTCACATCGTCTGCTTTCTTGGTCTGAATCTTTTCGACAATCTGGCTGACCATCTCAGCGACAGCCGTGTCGTTCAGCGATTTGCAGACTTCCTGCAATTCACGCCGGTCAATGGTTTGCCGTTTTGGCGTCATGGTATCGCTGCCGCGTTGCACCGGGCGCGGGCAATTGTTCGTGATCCGGCAGAGCATACCTGTGGCTTTCGCGCCCAATTCCACTTTTCTGTTGGTGTCCTGCATTTTATTGGCTTCGGGCGGCGCGGGACTGCCGATGCCTTCCGCCTCACCAGTGACCAGGATTGCTCCGGTCGTCGTATTGACCATCTTGAAACTGGCGCGGGCTCTGACGCTCAACTCATCCAGCGAATACTGGCGGTTTTCGCGCGCTCCCATGATCAGATAATCGTCCACACTGCCGTAAATCAGCGCATCCACGCCATACACCCGTTGTAGTTTTGCGGCGGTTTGCGGATCAATGATGCCGTTGCGAATGAGTTGTTGTTCGCGGAGAATGGCGTCAATTTTCGTGCGTTCGACCAACTGATAGGTGCCCAGCGAGTTCAAAGCATTCTCGATTTTGTTGGTGAGAACCTGATTCAAGTTCGGCGCAATTTCATGTAAATCCCGGATGTGGCTGGGCATGGCGAAATCGAGCACCGCCACGCGAATCGTGCGTTGTTGGGCTTGTGGCGTTGCGGCGGCAAACAGAAAGACGAGCGACAGCGTCAGCCCGCGCAGCATGAATTTGTGACTCAACATAAAGTAGGCTCCTTTGGTTTGGTTGGTCTTCAGTTAACCGGGGCGTATTCGCACCCGATTAGCAAAGAGGATTTGCAAAAGTTTCATTTTTGTTGCGGGAGGCCGCGCACGGTGATTGTGACGCTAACCGTCCCGCTATTGTCCCGGAAATTGCTGTCATTTATAGCGAATTGCAATTCGCCGGATTGTGTGATCTCCAATATTCCCCTGTCGCGAATGCAGACGGGCGGACCATTGCCCACGCGCAGCAGCAAGGCGCCGAATTGGCAGGTTTTCAAGATACTGTTCTCTTCAAAACTCTGCAGCCCGCCGGGGCCAGTGCGTCGTTTGGCGTCCACGCGAATATCAGCGGAGGCTTTGATTTCAAGTTCCCGGCCCTGTTCGAGCATCATGCCGACGGAAAACCAGCCCGCATTTGCCGGCACGTTCACCAATTTGGGGCCTGCTTCAATCGCGCGGAAGTTTGAGCGGGGAATGTCATCGGAGTCGGTGTCGCCGGCATTGACGCTCAACCGCCGCAGCAAGGCCTGCGCCGCTTCGGCATAACGACTATTCGGGTATTGCCGCAGGAAATCGCGAACCTCCTGCGCGGAGTTGCTGTATTGCACGACGTTCCATAAAGCCTGTTCAGGTGTGAGTTCGGCCGACGCGCCAGCGGCAGGCTTTCCGTTGAGGTAAACCTGTTTCCCCAAAGAAGACAATTGCCAGGGAACCTGCTGCCCGCCTGACTTTTTCCGCACGGCATTGCCTGTTTCCATCAAGACATCGGTCAAACTCTGACCCGGCACGCGTAGTTGTTTCAGCAGTTCGCCGGTAAACAGTCCATTGCGTTCGCTCCCGTCACTGGCGACTTTGCCGGGAGAAGTTGCGTAGGCCACCAAGGAACCTGCGGGCGGGTCAAGCGCCGCCAAACCGCCGCCGGTTGATCGAAATCCGCGAAAGGGATTGTTACGGCAAGCATCCAGAACGATGATGTTTGCCCGCCGCGCATCCTCCCCCATTTGATCCAAAATCAAACCGGCATTGACTGCCACATATTTCACTTCCGTTTCGTTAGAAATCGCTGCCCCAATCGGGATCAGATAATTCTCGCCCTGAACCTGCACGCCATGCCCGGCGAAAAAGAAGAGCGCCACGCTGCTGCCCGCAAGCCGTCGCCCGAATTCGTCGATCAGGTCATCCATGGTTTTCTGATCGGCGTCGGTTGCTTTGAGGACAGTGAACCCCAACGATTCCAGCGTGGTGGCGATGTCATTGGCATCATTGACCGGATTGCGCAACGGCGCATCGGAGTAAGCTCCATTGCCAATCACCAGAGCGATACGCGGTTCGGCGGCCACAGAAGGCTTGGTAGCAGTTTGCCCTCGCTGTTGAGCCAGCAAAGGCGAAGCAGTTGATGGCAACAGCATAAGCAGACTTAAAAATTCAGCTAGGCGAGCAAAAATTGAAACAGGTTTGCTACGAAGCATAAACACCTTCCAATTCAGTACTTCATTGTTTTACCGCTTCCAGAACCAGGCTGGCGGCTTGCCAGTTGGTCAGTTCTGCCGGTTTTTGCGCGGATTGGCCGCGGGTGCGGATGTATTCGGTGAAGCGACGGTTTTTCAAAATGCCGAACACTTCGCTCCAGTTGTAAGCCTCTCTCTGTCCGCCGAGATTGAGCGGAGTTGCCGAAAGCAAGGCGACGACAACGTCCTTGCCCGCAGGTTCGCCGACCAGAAATCCTTCACGGCCATCGCGGGTGATGATGTGGCTGCCGGCTTCCAGCCGATTATTGCTGATGCTCTGGTTCGGGAAGACGCAGGTGGAGACGTCGCCTTCGCTGAAAACAAGCAGGTACAGATAACCCAGCGTGTCTGTTTTCACCTGATAACTGACGGTTTCTCCGAATCGGTAACGGGTTTTATTTTCCAGCGTTCGCAAATTGAGTTTGACCGTTGATTGCGGATTGGCCAGCGCGACAGCCGGAATCGCCAGCGGAGTCGCAAACAAAGGTTGATCTCGCAAATCAACTGTCGAAAACACTTCAAAGTAAGGAACCTGGTTGCCGCTTAGTTTTGCGGCTCGTTGCAGCGCAGCCATGTTCGCGGTGATTTCCTGAGCCAGTTGTTGCAACGACGGGTTGCGTCCGCGTTGCGATTCGTTGAACAGGTAGGACAACGCGCCACGCACTCCATTGCCGACTCTCATCGGATAAGCGACCTGCCCGGCTTGCGCGGCTGAAAAGACGACAATGCCAGTAGATGGACCTACGGTTTTTTCATCAACCAGTTTGAAATCGCGCGTCGCTTTTTTGTCATCTGTCACCACGTAATCGGCAATGTCATTCGCTCCGCGCGATTTGGTCTGAAACTGCAAACTAGCCAGCGTTTCGGCGTCGGGAAAATACCGAGCTTCTGATTTTTTAGCCGCAGGGCCGCCGATACCGCCTCTGGAAATCGTACCCGAATGACAGGAATCAAACACCAAGACGGCCATACGTCCGGACAGTTGGGCAATCAACTTTCCGATTTCATCGTCGCTGACAAAGTTGACCAGCTTTTTGTCATTCCGCAGCGCCACATCATACGGAGCAAGGATTTCGTCGTACCCGTCTTCTTCGTCGCGGTCTTCGTCGGCGACGCGCGAACCGTGCCCGGAATACAGAAAGAAAACGCGGTCGCCCGGTTCGGTTCCTTCGATCAGCCAGCGACGAAATACTGCGACGATGTTGGCGGCGGTCGCTTGCGAGCCGGTCAGCACTCGAATCTCGTTTTCCTGAAAGCCGTATTTTTGTTTGATGAACTCGTGCGTCTCAGAAACATCTTCTTCACAGCCTGGCGTTGGCGACACGTAAGGTTGCTCATACTTATTTATACCGACCAGCAACGCGCGGCCTTTGGGTTTAGGTGCCTGGGCGATAGTGTTTGTAGGCTTTGATGCCCCAAACAGCATTGCTGCGAAGGCGATGCAAAAGATCAGCTTTTTCATTGTGAACCTCTGGGGTGAAGTCGTTACTGCAATCAACAAGTTGCTGGAGGGACAATTTGGAAAATCGTCCCTCGCCTATCGCTCGGTCATCGGTGTTGCAGAGTGATCAGCACGCCGACGGCTTGCTTGAGTTTTTCAGGATTCCCAAAGACATAATGTTCGTTTTTAACCTGGACGCGGTTCAGGTCACGGCCTTCTTCCAGCGCGCTTTTGTTCAGTTCGTTCAGCGCCAGTTGCGTTTTGTCAGCTTCGTTTTGGCCGGGATTGACCACTGCGCCGGGTTTCTTTTTGGCGACGATTTGGGCGCGCGAAAAAATGAACGCCAGCTTTTCCGTGCCCGGTGTGGCATCGAACTCGAACCATTCGGACGCGCTGCGCGGCACGACGTAGGCCGAAACTACTTTGACACGTGATGTCGCGCCTTCAAAAGGGAACAGACGCTGGACGTTGCCCGACGATCCTTGATTGTAAATTTCGACGAAAGCCGGGAAGTTGGCCTCGAAATGCAGTTTCACCTTGTCGCCGGAGCGAAACTCCGTATTGAGCGGGACGAACTGGCGCTGGCCATTTCTCAGCAACTCAATGCGTATTTTGACGCCCGGTTTGCCTTTGTTGGCGTTGGCGACATGAGTACGAAACAAGTCTTTGGCGACATCTTCGGATTGAGCGGACACAGAAATCGTCAGAAACACGGTGGCGATAAACAATGCGGATACCAGTTTTTTCATTTTCCTCCTCCTCCTTGAAAGTTTTTTGCTGACAGAAGCTCTACCGATCTAAAAAGCGTACAGGTCAGGGAAAACGGCTCACGAAACCGAAAAAAAACTGCTTATTTCGGTTCCAAGGTAACAATCAAACTAACGGTTCCAGGTCGTGCGGGGTCTTCGCGGAGCGTGACTTTGCCAGTAAGTGTTTGATAACCGACACGCGCAGCTTTCCAGAGATAAGTTCCCTCCTGAACCTCCATTGAATTGCTTTCAGCTTTTCCGGATTTGTCCGTACGCAATATCAGTGCGTTTTCTCTGGAGACTGTTGCAGGAATTTCAGCGACTCCAGCTTTGAAAAGCGCAAAGCTGCTTTCCGCCAGTGGCAAGCTGCTGGTGTCGTCAACGGTCAACAGTAATTTCAGCAGTTTGGGTATGTCTGGTGGTCGCGTTGAAACTGGCGAAGGCGTCGTTTGCGGTGTAGTTGCAGGCGGCTCGCTTTTATCGCTTTGCCAGTAAACTAATGAAGAAACGATGACGATTCCGGCGGCAATCGCTGTCAATGGTTTGGCATACTTTCGCGTTTGAGGTTCGACCGAAACCTGTGCAGGCGCGGCGCTGGGCAATGTCGAAGCTGGCAATTTTTCAGTTCTTCGTTCAGGAGTTTCAACCGGTTGGGCAATTGGTGGTTTGCGATGCAGCGCCGCTTCCAAATCCGCCGCAAAGTCCAGTACGCTCTGATACCGATTGGCAGGATTTTTGGCCAAAGCTTTCATTACTGCGCCATCAATTGCCGCAGGGATTTTGATTTTGGCTTGGTCGGAGCAAGCTTTGCTTGGTTCCGGCGGAGTTTCATAAAGATGTTTGGTGACAATCTCGGCTTGGGATTTTCCATCGTTGGCCGGGCGACCGGTCAACAATTCATAAGCCGTCAGCCCCAGCGCGTAAACGTCCGATGCCGGAGTCAGGTCGTGGCTTTGGGTGGATTGCAGTTGTTCGGGCGACATGTACAGCAAAGTCCCAATTGCCCCTTTGGTGCTGCTGACTCCGCTGCCGTCGTGGTGTTTGCGGGCGGCGACACCGAAATCCAGAACCTTGACCGTCAGCTTGTCGCCTGATTCTGTGACCGCGATGTTGGCGGGTTTGATGTCGCGATGGATGACTCCTTTTTCGTGGGCGGCGTGCAACCCGGCGGCGGCTTGTTTGATAACTTCCACCGTTTGCTCCGGTGTCATTGGGCCGCGCTGAATCAGCCAATCGCGCAGCGTTTCGCCTTCGACCAATTCCATCATCAGAAACGGTCTGCCGTCGCCCATTCGCCCTGCGTCATACAGCAAGACCAGATTCGGATGGTTGAGGTCGGCCAGAATCTGGACTTCGCGGCGAAACCGATGATAAAGGCTCAATCCGGTGTCGGCGTTGATGATTTTGACGGCAACGCGGCGGCGAAATGCTTTGTCTGCGCGTTCTGCCAAATAAACGATGCCCATGCCACCTTTGGCCAGATATTGCGTCAGTTTGTAAGCCCCCAACCGTTTGCCGACCAGCAACTGTGGATTGGACTCAATCGGCTGGAATGACCACGGCGGTGATTCCATAAAATGGAGGGCGTCATTGCTGCTCTGAGCCGCGAGCAACTGGCTGACAGTTCGTTGCAGTTCCGGGTCTTGCTGGCCGAGCGAATCCAGAAACTGTTCGCGCTCGGTCGTCGCCAGCAACAGCGCCTGATCCACGTAATCCAGCGCCTGTTTCCATCGTTTATTGGTGATTTCTTCTGTGGTTTCTCTGGTCATTGCGTTTGTCTGTCTAAAAGCGTGGCCGCGTTGTGAAGCCCAGCAGGTGATTCCGCGATTCCGAGTTGCAGCTTGATGAAGGCTTTGGCAGTCGCCCAATATCTTTTGACCGAGCCGACCGGAATACCTGTGATTTCGGAAATCTCTTCGATTTTGAATCCGCCGAAGTAACGAAGCTCGACAATCAAGACCAATCGCGCGTCAATCTTCGCCAGATCGTTCAGAATGTCATTGACTTTCAGAATGCTGGGATCGGTTTGAATGGTCAGGCCGGGAATGTCGTCCAGCGCCGCGTTGTTCTGGTCTTCAGGACGTTGGCGGCGAACGTATTCCACCAGAATGCGGCGCATCTGTAGCGCCGCAACTTTGAAAAAGTGCTGGCGACCTTCCCAGTGAATGTTCCTGATTCTGAACAATCTCAGGTGGGCTTCCTGAACCAGATCGGAGGTTTGGTAGAAATGTTCCGGGCGTTCGTGGCGCAATCGGTTGGCGGCGATTCGCTTCAGGCTGCCGCGAACCAGACGCGCAAGCCGGTTGTAGGCGTCCTGATCGCCTTGTTCGATGCGGCGCAACAGTTCGGTTATTTCGCCGGGATTGGGAGAAGTCATCGGCGGTCTCCGCTATTGAACCCAGCCTGGTTGGCCGGATTTGATCTGTTGTTGTTTTACTGATTTCCAGTGGGTGAAGCGTCCGAAGTTAGTTTGGCTTGTTGCGGCTGTGGCTATCTTCGGACGGGCACATCGTAGGCGAGGTCGGCGATTGGTTCAAGCAAAATGCCTGCAAAATATGGATGAAAAGCTCGCGCGTCTTACTTTTTTTTGGCTGTCTGTGATGAATCAAAAGTTTCGCCGGGGTTATCGGAGCTTTCTCAATCGTTTTGCTGCGGCTTCCAGCGTCTCGTCTTTTTTGCAGTAACAGAATCGGACTTGATGAGCGCCGAGTTCGGGATGGCGGTAAAAGCTGCTGCCGGGCACGACAGCGACGCCGATTTCTTTGATCAGATGCTGCGTGAATTTCACGTCGTTCTCAAAACCGAAGTCCGAAATATCCGTGATGATGTAATACGCGCCGTCTGGTTTGAAGCATTTGAACCCGACTTCTTCCAACACGCCGAGCAGAAAATCGCGTCGCCGCTGGTAATCAGTTTGCAGGTGGTCGTAATACTCGCGCGGCAAACTCATGGCGTACACGCCTGCTTCTTGAAGTGGCGCAGCGGCTCCGACGGTCAGAAAGTCGTGAACCTGGCGAATGCCATTGATCAGATCAGGCGCGGCAATCGCGTAACCGACGCGCCATCCGGTTACCGAATAGGTTTTCGACAAGCTGTTGATCGTCACCGTGCGGTCGCGCATGCCGTCGAGCGTCGCCATTGCTACGTGTTCAATTCCTCGGACCGCGTCGGGATACCAGATGTGTTCGTAAATTTCGTCGGTCAGCGCCAACGCGTCGTGTTCGATGCAGAGGTCTGCGATGAAGCGCAGTTCTTCGCGCGTGAAAACTTTTCCCGTTGGGTTGTGCGGCGTGGTGATGATGATGGCTTTGGTCTTTTCGTTGAAAGCAGCGCGCAGTTCGTCTTTGTCAAAGTGCCAAACGGGCGAAGTTTCGTCCGGCGCGTGCAAAGTCACGTAACGCATCACCGCTCCCGACAAAATCGCGTCCGGGCCGTAATTTTCATAATACGGTTCGAAGACGATCACTTCTTCGCCGGGATCAACCACCGCCAACATCGTGGCGATCATCGCTTCGGTCGAACCGCAAGTGACGACGACTTCGCGATCAGGGTCAACATCCAGTCCCAGATGCCATTTGGTTTTGGCAGCAATCGCGTCGCGGAATCGTTTCGCTCCCCAGGTGATGGCGTATTGATTGATGTCGGCTTCGATCGCTTCGCAGGCGGCGCGTTTGATGTCTTCGGGAGCAGGAAAGTCCGGGAATCCTTGCGAAAGATTGACGGCTCCGTGCAGATTCGCTTGCCGGGTCATTTCGCGTATGACCGATTCGGTAAAGCTGGAGGCTTTTTGGGAAATGCGGTTTTTCATTGGGAAGTAGACAGTAGACAGTAGGCAGTAGACAGTAGCAGCAAATAATAGCCGCTTATCAAAAAGCAAAATCGAATGCTTCAAACAAAGTAGATAACCATCTCAACCAAAAGCACCCGCCCAAATCTACTGTCTACTGTCTACTTTTCAACGGTTGATTCGTGTGACGACTTTATTGCCCGCGCCTTGTTTGATCGTACGTTTGACGAATTGTTCGACGTTGTGGCGCAGCAACCATTTCGCGCCGTCTTGTTCTATGGATCGAAGCGATCCGTTGGCCACAGCCAATTCCAGCGACACCACCGGCACGTCGAATTCACGCGCGGCAGCCTTGTAACTCAGCAATGCATTACTGTCATAAACGCTCATTGGTTATTCTCCTGAGATCAGATTGGGTTGGGGGCGATAAAAGAAGCGGGATGATAGAGGCGGCTTTGCGAAGTGTCAAAAGCCGTCCCCCCTTATCAAAACGTCAGCTTGAAATCACCAAGTCGCGCCTCTACAATCCGCTTCGCTTTTCCGATTTCACTGAAGTTTGAGTGGAGAAAATCACTAATGGATTGTCAGCAATTTGAAGACGCAATCAGCGATTATCTGGACTGTGGCCTGGCGCGTCCGGTTCGCCGAACGTTCTGCGAACATTTATTGGCTTGCCGCCCCTGTCATCAAACCTTCAACGATGTGCGCGAAGCGCTGGATGCCTGTCATTCGTTGCGCGAATCGAATGAACATTCCGTGACGGCTTTGGCCGGAGTTCAGCAACGCATTCTGAATGCGACGACGGCGGGCGAAATGCTCAGTTGCCGAACTCTGGACGCGCTGATTTCCGATTATTTCGAAGGCAACATCGAAAGCTCTTACGAAACCATCTTCAGCGAACATTTCGCCGTGTGCGACAGTTGTCGCCGGTTGGTGAATGGTGTGCGCAAATCACTGGAAGCGCCCGAAATCGTCGAAGTTCCCGATCAATTGTATGATCGCATCTTCGCCGCCACCATCGGCGTTCGACGCGTCGCCTGATACCTGACTTTCCGAAACGTTTTTGATGCAATTCCCCAAAACGCAGTTCAGACGAATTCTTGTGTATTTTTTGCTGATTGGGCCGCTCAGCGCGGCGATGGTTTTTGCTCAGCAAACCGACCCGGACAAGAAAGTCACCAACCCGATTGAAATCGCCGACCAGCAGCGACAATCCAATCGTCAAACCAAACCGACGCAACTCACCATCACCACACAACTCGAACCTGGCAAGGCTCAGGAAGTGACGTTTACTTCCGATCATCAGGAAGCCATTGGCGAAAAAGGCGAAATCGTGTTGATGACCGGCAACGCCCAGATTACTTACGGCGATGTCGTGGTGATTGCTGACCGCGCGACGTACAACACGATCACCGACGATTTGCTGGCCGAAGGCAATGTGTATTTTGAACAGCAAGGGCAACGCATCGTCGCCGACCGCATTGAAATCAACTACAAAACCAGACGCGGCACGATCATCAATCCGACTGCCTTCACCAATACCACGCCGGACAAAACGACTCTGGTTTTGGATGCGACCCGCGCGGACAAGATCAACCTCGACACTTACACACTGGAAGATGCGCGGCTGACCGCTTGTCAGGAAGCTGTGCCGAAATGGTCGTTTACGGCCAAACGCGCTCGCGTGCGGTTGGATCATCGGGCGAAGGTGTACAACGCCTTGCTGCGAATCAAAAACGTGCCGGTCTTTTATCTGCCTTACGCCTCGATTTCGATCAGCAAAAAAGATCGCTCGTCCGGCTTCCTGCTGCCGAGTTCCGGCGCGTCCTCGATTCGCGGACGCACTTTGGGGCTGGCCTATTACCAAACCCTTGGACGCAGCGCCGATGTTCTGTTGCGAACGGACATCTTCACCAAACGAGGCGTGGGAATGGGTTTCGATTTCCGCGCGCGCACCAATGAAACCTCGAAGGTCAATTTCGGGTCGTTTCTGGTGTTCGACCGGTTGTTTGGCGAAAAAGGCGTGGATCAAGGCGGCAGCAGCTTTTATGCCGACGCGGTTCACAATTTCAAAAACGGTTTTGTCGCCATTGCCGATGTCAACATCACGTCGTCGTTCGCGTTTCGCCAGGTGTTTTCCGATAACATTTTGTCCGCGATTTCTCCCGAAGAGCGGTCGCTGTTTATTGTGAATAAAAACTGGCGTTCGTTCAGCTTCAACGCGCAATTCGGCGAACAAAGCTCCTTCATCGGCGAATTCGACAAGAACGGCAATTTCGTCTCAGACCAGATAGTCAAAGTCCGCAAATTTCCCAGCATCGAACTCAACAAACGCGCAACGCAGATTTCCGAACGCATTCCGTTTTACTTTTCCTTCGATTCGGCGCTGGAAGGCGTTCGTCGCAGCGAAACCTCTTCCAATCAATTTCGACTGAAAACGCCGTCCGTCGTGCAGCGACTGGATTTTGCGCCGCGCATCACCTTTCCGCTCAAATCCTTTGCCGGATTCACAGTCACGCCTAGCCTTGGATTGCGTTCGACGTTTTACAGCGACAGTCTGGACCCGGTCAGTCGTCAGGTGACTGGGCAAAACCTGTTTCGCAATTACGCGGATTTTCACGTGGATGTGCGCCCGACGGCGCTGGCCAAAGTCTTTCGGCACAAAGACGGTGAAGCGTGGTTCAAACACATCATCGAACCGTTTATCGAATACCGTCGCATCGAAGGCATTGACGAATTCGACCGCACGTTGCGCGTGGACGAACGCGACATTGTCGCCGAAACCAACGAAGTCGCTGTTGGCATCAGCAACAGCTTTCTGGTCAAACGCTCGCCGGGCGAAGGGCAGGCTCCGCAAACGCACGAGTTTCTGAACCTGACGTTGACGCAAAAATACTTTTTCGATCCGACCTTTGGCGGCGCGTTGCGCGAAGGCGAACGCAATCAGTTTTTCCCTATCAATACGCTGGCGGGTTTTGCCTTCGGAGCCATCCGGCGTGATATGTCGCCATTGAACGTCCGAGCCAGAATTCGCCCGACTCAAAACGTCTTTGCCGATGTGCGGCTGAATTACGACACCAAGTTTCACGACCTGCGCGATTTCATTGTTGGCGCAGGCGTGACCAAAGGCATTTTTTCGATCAGCCAGTCGTGGTTTTACACGCGCCGCATCGCCGTTGACCAATTCAAATTCGACCCTTCGACTTTGCCCGGCAACCAGATGGACTTGTCGGCCTTTGTCGGCAATCCGGCCAAAGGACCTTACGGCGGCTTTACCATCAGTTACGATCTGCGCGACAAATTTTTCAACGGCGGAACCCGTGAACGCCGTCTGATTAACCTGACGACCAGCGCCGGCTGGGCGTGGGACTGCTGTAGCTTTAACGTACAGACGATCACCTTCAACGCGGGTATACGCGACGAAAGTCGGATTGTGTTCGCGTTCACGCTGAAGGGAATTGGGTCATTTGGAACCCAGAACATCGGCCAACGTCGCTGAAAAGCGATGGAAAAGCATTCAATTAGAATCCTGCCAACTATTGCCGACCGATTTTCGCTCGCAATTTTGAGTCTCAAAACCGAGCAAGAAGGAAAATCTGACACAAGAAGGCTCAGAAAAAGCCCTTCTGTGCTATACTCCCCGCCATCTTAAAGTTAGAAGGAGAACGGCATTGGCAGCATTCAGAGAAGGTAACAAAGTGATTTATCCGCGATTGGGCATTTGCCGTATCGCTGGGGTCGTTGAACAATCGGTTGGAGATATGACGGTTAAGTTATACGCTCTTAAACCTTTAGATCATCAGGAAACAACCACCGTCATGGTTCCGGTCAACAAGGCCGAAGAAGTCGGTGTTCGAAAACTGATCGAAAAAGAAGACATTCCCAAACTGTTGCGGTTTTTGGGCAAAGATATTGAAGTCGCCACCGACCATCGTAAGCGCAACGCTCGAAATGCCGAGCGCATGGCGACCGGAGAAATTTACGAAGTCGCTGATTCGCTCAAAACGATGGCCAAATTGAGCAAATCGAAAACGCTTTCGCCCGAAGAACAACAAACCATGTCTCGCGCTCGCTACTTAATCATCAAAGAAATCGCGCACGTCACCAAACTTTCCACCGAAGAAGTGGAACAGATGATTGACGACGCTCTGGCGGGCAAAAAAACCAAAACCAAAAAACTGGCGGCGTAAGCCGGTTGCAAACCAAACACAAAAGGCCTTGAACGTCGGAATTTAACTCCGACCTTCACGGCCTTTTGAGCAATGATTTGAAACGACTATCATCGGCCTGCGACTGAAATCATCCCGGAAATTGGTGAATCAACCAACGCCATCGTTTTTTACGCTGACAGTTGATGGAGGCAAGAAGGAAGCTATATGCCGTCAGTTGCTTACCAAGAAATTGTTCAAAGAATCCCTTTGCTGACGCCAGAAGAAAAAGTTTTGCTCGCTGGCTTTCTTCATTTCGGCAATGGAAAGGAAGACGATCCGAGCCATAGTGCAGCCGTATCTGCCGAACAAAATGGGACCGATGCTTTGCCAATCCGGCTCGTTCCATTAAGAAGTTTCGATGAAGAACGACAATGGATCAGCCACCACCGCGATCAGTTTCGCGGTCAATTCGTTGCGCTTGCCGGAGATCATCTGCTGGCACACGGCGCTGACGAAGGCGAAGTGATTGACCAGGCCAGACTCGCCGGGTTCCCATCTCCTTTTGTCACTTACATCGAAACTGAAGCAGAAGAACATTACCTCAGCGGATGGCTTATTCCCATTTTATGACTTACCAACTCGATTTCGATTCGATCCATCAATACGATCCGGGGCGTCCCGGCATTGCCATTCCTGTGTCGCTGAAATTGAGCACCGGAATGTTGACCACAGAAGCGTACCTTGATACTGGCGCAGCAACTGCTTTTTCAGAAGGTCACTTGGCGAAAGGTTGGGACTCGACATCGAATCTGGCTATCTGCAAGGATTTTCCACGCCGGGCGGCGTTGTTGAAGGATACGGTCATCCGGTCATACTTGAAACGGCCGGGATGGAATTCGATACGATCATCTACTTCGCAAAAGACCGAAGCTTCAATCGCAATCTCCTCGGTCGTCACGGCTGGCTGCAACGCGTAAGAATGGGACTGGTGGATTACGACGGAATGCTCTACTTGAGCCGCTATGAAAGCGAACAGCGGTAGTTGTTAAATACTAGTGGTAATTGTCTAGCCGAATCGCCAGGGTAATTGCGATAGTATTGCTTTTAGTGCCTCAACTTTCTCGAATTCGCTAGAAGTAGCCTCATCTCATTCAGTTTTGCTGTCGCTCCATAAATGATCGAAGCGTTTGTAAGCAAGCGAGCGACCAAGGCGATGTATGTTGTCGGCAAAATCAATAATCGTACACTCTGGAGTGCCGCCAAATTTTGGGCCGCGCAGACCTCGTCCAATAATTTGTTCATAAAGCACTTCGCTTGTTGTCGGACGACAAAGTGCTATGCACTGGGTTTGCGGAGCGTCGAACCCCGTAGTAAGCACGCCGTAGTTACACAAGAACTCAATTTTTCCTTCCTTGAAATCCTGTATGAGTCCTCTTCTAAGAGTCATAGGCGTTTCGGCGGAAACAGCTCCCGACTTTCGCCCCTGTGCTGTCAGGATGACAGAAAGGAAGTAGGCGTGCTCTACGGTGCAAGCATAAACAAGGGTCGGAGTGCTTTCGGGCAACTTAAGAAGCCTCCTGACAATATGAAGGTTTCTATCATTATCATCGGCAAGGCGCTTCAGGAATCCCAATGGTAAGTCGCCACTCCCATCTATTTTATTAAATTCATCATCTGTAAGCTCATACTCCATCCCCAATTGATTCACAATATGATGCGCACGTGCTAGGAATCCGTGTTCACGAAAATACCGCTCAGGGTCTTCTTCATACTCTTTGCCCAAGTCTGGTTTGACAAGGTACATTTGAAATCTCTCTACCAACTTGTTGGTCTCTTCCTCGCGGTTTAGCCCGGCCCGGCCAGGTGTGGCCGTGAGTCCGCAAATTGGAAACAGATCTTGTCCGCACAACTCTTCTGCCTTGTTAAGTAAGGAGTCGTACATCGGCGATACTGCACGATGGGCTTCATCAATAATCATTGCTCCGGTGTTCTTCAGGATCGTTTCCAAGGCTTCGTCGCTTGTTTTAATTCGACTATAAAGTTGCTGAATACTTGCAACTACGACCCCGCCACGGATACGGAAATCCTCTAAAGATACAGAACGCCCGCCAAAAAAACGATAAATACGCAATGAACTCGGGAAGTCACGTGATCCCCACATTTGCTCAATACAAGCAATAGCTTGTTCACACAATTCTTCGCTTTGAGCCACCCAAACCAAATATTGGCCCTCGGCAAAGCGAGGTTGTAGCCATTCGATAAAAGCTTCAACTGCAACACGTGTTTTGCCACCGCCAGTTGGCAAAGTGACCATGCAGCGAGTCTTAGTTCCATCGTGCTTAAGAACTTCGAGCATCTTTATTTTTAAACCTTCTTGAAAGGCAGTCAGCTTGGGAGGAACTTTTAGTGGAGACACTTCATAAATGGTTGGAACCTTTTCTGCCTGCATAACGCCAGCAAAAATGAGAGGGAAGCCAAGAGATGCAACGAAATCTTTTGCCCAATTTTTGCCAGAATACCATTTTCTTTCTGCCAGAGGTTTTCGCATATAGGATGGAGACAAAATCTTCCCATTCGTTGCCGGATAACGATCGAACAAATCTTGTATCTCTTTGTCCGAGAGCTTTTTTAGAAGTTGCATGCGCAGTTCGCGCGTCACTTCTTCGCCTCCGGCGAACAACGACGGTCCCTTACGATGAACCAGAAGACGGGCGACATCAAGTCTCGATAATTGGGTTCCCCCAAGTGATTTCATAATGCTGTTTGATTGCTCCCGTTGGTTCGTACCAAAGAGCTGGCCTAGTAGTTGTGCTGAAACATTATATTTGTTGACCAAAAGGTCAGCCGCAAGTTCAACCTCTTCATCGGTCGGAATGATATGCAATGTGATACCTCCTGAATTGTATTGCTTGATGTGGATTGTGCGGGGCTTAGGCATTGCTACAGGTGCTAAAAAAGCTCGACAATCGAAGTATAGGCCCGCGTTGTTGTCAAAAGCAATAATTTAAGCTTGGGTATTTGCGCTACGTTCCAGAGTTATATTGGGCAGAATAGGAAACTCTACAGGCTTTTATCTCCATCAGATTTTAACATTCGGCGGAGGGTGATTGACGTTGTCCGAATTCTAGTTGAAATTCTGTCAGAGTCGCAGTCCCGGACAGAGG